>Ga0209026_1000010_pt1 | contig 511986 bp, 396 predicted proteins | sample AraplaCL_Col_mCL_FD_184262 | JGI IMG/M metagenome (GOLD analysis project Ga0209026, IMG submission 184262) | Arabidopsis root microbial communities from the University of North Carolina, USA - plate scrape CL_Col_mCL (SPAdes) (version 2) | ecosystem: Host-associated > Plants > Roots >... | reverse complement strand
TGCGTTCGAGCTCGACCGGCTGGCCGCCCGCCTGAATCGCCTGCTCGAACGCATGCGGGTGTTGATGGAAGGCATGCGGCAGGTGTCCAACGACATCGCGCACGATCTGCGCACGCCGCTGGCACGGACGCGCCAACGGCTGGAGGCGAGTCTCGCCGATGGCATGGACGCGGCCGGCCTGCGCCAAACCATCGGCGAGGCGGTCGGCGACATCGACGACTTGCTGGCCACGTTTCGCGCACTGCTGCGGATCGCCAGTGTCGAGGCGCGCCAGCGCCATAGCGGCTTCGAGATGGTCGATCTGTCCGCACTGTTCGAGGACGTCGCGGAAATCTACCGGCCAGTGGCCGAGGACAGCGGCCACCCCTTCGAGGCCCATATCGCTGCCGGCCAGCGCCTGCATGGCGACCGCGCGCTGCTCACCCAGATGCTGGTCAACCTGGTGGAAAATGCGCTGCATCACACTCCGGCGGGCTCGCGCCTGCGGCTGGAGCTGCAAGTGCAGGCCGATGCCACGATCGGACGGGTGACCGATCGTGGCCCCGGTATTCCGGCCGAATCGCATGCGCAGGTACTGAAACGTTTCGTGCGGCTGGACAGCAGCCGCAACCTGCCCGGAGCCGGACTCGGACTCGCACTGGTCGCGGCGATCGGCGATCTGCACGGCATCGGCCTGGTGCTGCGCGATGCGATGCCGGGGCTGACGGTGGAACTGCACTTTCCGCGCGTCCGCATGGAATAGGGACACCCCGATCTATGCAACGCAGGCGTCACCGAATCGGTCGACCCCGACCCTTCCGGCCCATGTCCGGCGCTCGCTGCACGTGTCGCGCCGGCGCCATTCGGCTATCGTGCACATCCCAACGCCTTGCCAATATCCATGGATCAGCCACCCACCCTCGCCACGCCGCAGCGCCGTGCCGCGCTCACTTTCATCTTCGTTACCGTGATGCTGGACATGCTGGCGTTCGGCATCATCATCCCGGTGCTGCCGCATCTGATCGTGGACCTGATCGGCGGCAGCATCTCGAAGGCCGCCGTGTGGTCCGGCGCGTTCGGCGCACTGTTCATGCTGATGCAATTCATCTTCTCGCCGGTGCAGGGCACGCTGTCGGACCGTTTCGGCCGGCGCACGGTGATCCTGATCTCCAGTTTCGGTCTCGGCATCGACTTCATCGTGATGGCGCTGGCGCCGGTGCTGTGGCTGCTGTTCATCGGCCGCGCGGTGTCAGGTGTCTGCGCGGCGAGCTTCTCCACCGCGAATGCCTATATCGCCGACATCGTGCCGAAAGAGAAACGCGCGGCGGCATTCGGCACGCTGGGCGCCGCGTTCGGGATCGGCTTCATCGTCGGTCCGGCGCTGGGCGGCTTTCTGGGTCATCTGCATATCCGGCTGCCGTTCTGGGTGGCGGCGGGATTGTCGCTGGTCAATTTCTGCTACGGCTACTTCGTGTTGCCCGAATCGCTGCCGAAAGAAAAGCGCAGCGCCCGCTTCGACTGGCGCCATGCCAATCCGTTCGGCGCGGTGGTGCTGCTGCGCCGCTATCCGCAGGTGTTCGGGCTGGCCGTGGTGTTCTTCCTGATCAATCTGGCGCAGTTTTCGCTGAACTCCACCTACGTGCTGTACACCGATTACCGTTACGGCTGGGGACCGCAGGCAGTCGGCTACACGCTCGGGCTGGTCGGCCTGTGCAGCGGGCTGGTGCAGGCCGTGCTGGTGCGCCGGTTGATGCCGCGGCTGGGCGAGCGGCGGATGATCATGGCCGGACTCATGCTGTGCATCGTCGGCTACATGTTCTTCGGGTTCGCCTCGCTGCCGTGGCTGTTCCTGCTCGGCATTCCGTTCCTCAGTCTCGGTGGCCTGGCCGGGCCACCGGCGCAGGCAATGATGACGCATCAGGTCGATCCGCATGAGCAGGGCCGCCTGCAGGGCGCACTGACCAGCCTGGCCAGCCTGGCCGGCATCTTCGGGCCGGCGCTGTTCGCCAATATCTTCGCGCTGTTCATCAGCGACCACGCACCGGTGCAGCATCTGCCGGGCGCGGCGTTCGTGCTGGCTGCCTCGCTGCTGTTTGCCGCCGCGCTCATCGCCGTGCGCGTGATGCGCCATGCGTCTGCCGCGGCGCCATTGGCAATCGACGACATCGTCCCCACCCTGCCATTCAACGAATTTTCGTCCGAATCGATCCCCCACGCCCCACCGGAGCAATCCCCATGACGCTTTCCCTGTATCAGGCTGCGGTTCCCGTCTTCGTCCGCGCGCTCAACAATCTCGTGCACGTGCTCAAGAAAGGCGAGGAACACGCGAAGGCGAAGAGCGTCACCGGCGAAGTGTTGCTGCAGACCCGGCTGATCCCCGACATGCTGCCGCTGGTCAGACAGGTGCAGATTGCCTGCGACATGGGCACCCGCGGCACGGCCCGTCTGGCCGGGGTCGAGCCGATGCCATTCGAAGACAACGAGACCACGCTGGAGCAGGTCTACTCGCGCATCGACCGCGCGCTCGAATACATCAAGACGTTCAAGCCCGAGCAGATCGACGGCAACGAGGCCCGTACCATCGTCCTCAAGACGCGCACCGGCGAAATGACTTTTGACGGCCAGACCTACTTGCTGCACTTCCTGATTCCGAACCTCTTCTTCCACTGCACCACCGCCTACAACATCCTGCGCGAAGCCGGCACCGAGATCGGCAAGATGGATTTTATCGGTAGCTAATAATCCGTCCCAGCCGGGTATCCGCGACGAAAATCTGCGTCGATCAGGATGTGCCTGCAACCCGAACACGGCGATGGCGTTCCGGCGACCAAGGGCCGGAACGCGACGGCCGTGCAGGGCTGAAAACCGTCCCATATCCGAAATTTGTGACACATACCGCATTTTCTGGCGATTTGGTGGCTTGGCCCATGCTTGATATATCGGGAACTTCCCGATTACCGAGGACACGTCCATGGAGCAAGACATCGAGTACGTCATCGTCGGCGGCCCCCAGCATGGCCTGGTCTGCCACGACTCTTCCCATCAGGCCCGTGCGCTGGCGATCGCCAGCAATGATGGCCACCTCTGCCTGGCCGCCGCTTGCCGGCATTCACGCAGGAGTGCCTCGCGCCTGATCCTGCTGCACCCGCAAGCCACAGGTGAGCAAATTCTGGCCATTCTTGCGGCTTGAGCTGACGCCCCGCGTCAGCTTCGTAACACCGGCGAGCAGTGAACGTTGCGGCCACGCGCGTTCCGCGCCTTGTCCACTCTGCATGATCGCATCGACAATAGCGGGCCAGCCCCGACCGCGTGACGGCTCTGGGGCCCTTCTCACCGCTCCGACCGACCCCGACGGATCCGCATGCTGCGACTGACCGACCTCAAGCTGCCGCTGGATCACAGCGAGGCCGCACTGACCGCCGCGATTCTCAAGCGGCTGGATATCGAGGCCGTCGCACTGACCGGCTACAACATCGCCAAACGCAGCTATGACGCGCGCAAGCGCGGTGCCATCGCGTTGATCTATGCGCTGGATATCGACACCACGCACGAGGCGGAGCTGCTGCGGCGTTTCGCCGAAGACCCGCACGTCCAGCCCACACCCGACACCCACTATCACTTCGTGACGCAGGCACCGCCGAAGCTGTCACAGCGCCCGCTGGTGATCGGATTCGGTCCATGCGGGCTGTTTGCCGGGTTGATCCTGGCGCAGATGGGTTTCCGCCCGATCATTCTCGATCGCGGCAAGGAAGTACGCCAGCGCACCAAGGACACCTGGGATCTGTGGCGCAAACGCAACCTGCACCCGGAATCCAACGTGCAATTCGGCGAGGGCGGCGCCGGCACGTTCTCCGACGGCAAGTTGCACAGCCAGATCCGCGACCCCCTGCATCACGGCCGCAAGGTGCTCACGGAGTTCGTCAAGGCCGGCGCGCCAGAGGAGATCCTCTACGTCAGCAAGCCCCACATCGGCACGTTCCGGCTGGTGACGATGGTGGAGAACATGCGCGCCACCATCGAATCGCTGGGCGGCGAGATCCGCTTCAGCAGCCGCGTCGACGATCTCCTGCTCGAGCCGGCCGCAGGCGGCCAGCGGCAGATCCGCGGGGTGACCCTGGCCAGCGGCGAACAGATTCGCGCCGATCATGTGGTGCTGGCGCTCGGCCACAGCGCACGCGATACCTTCGAGATGCTGCACGCGCGCGGCGTGTACCTGGAAGCAAAACCTTTTTCGATCGGCTTCCGCATCGAACACCCGCAGTCGGTCATCGACAGTGCTCGCTTCGGCCCGCAAGCCGGCCACCCGGTTCTCGGCGCGGCCGACTACAAGCTCGTGCATCACTGCAAAAAAGATCAGAGCGGACGCGGCCGCACGGTGTACAGCTTCTGCATGTGCCCCGGCGGCACGGTGGTCGCCGCGGCTTCCGAACCCGGCCGCGTGGTCACCAACGGCATGAGCCAGTATTCGCGCAACGAACGCAATGCGAACGCGGCGGTGGTGGTCGGTATCGATCCGTCCGATTTCGCGCCCTACGACGCCAGCGGCAGTCCGCTTGCAGGCATCGCGCTGCAGCGCGCGCTGGAAAGCCATGCCTATGTCCTGGGCGGCGAAAACTACAGCGCACCGGGCCAGCTGGTGGGCGACTTCCTTGAGGGCCGCGCCTCGCGGGAGTTCGGTGAGGTGCAGCCGTCGTACAAGCCGGGCGTAACCCTGGGCAAACTCGACAGCACGCTGCCCGACTATGCGATCGCCGCAATCCGCGAGGCGCTGCCCGCGTTCGAACGCCAGATCCGCGGCTACGCGATGCACGATGCGATCCTCACCGGCGTCGAAACGCGCACCTCCTCGCCAGTGCGAATCACACGCGACGACAGCCTGCAGAGCCTCAACACCCGCGGCCTCTACCCCGCCGGCGAAGGCGCCGGCTACGCCGGCGGGATCCTGTCGGCGGCAGTCGACGGCATCAGGATCGCCGAGGCGGTGGCGTTGAGCATTCGCGGAAATTGAAATCCGATGCCCGATTGATTCTGCCCGTCGGCGACCCTACCTACGCCTGATCTGCAGCCAATCGCGCTGCCTGTTCTCCGCGAAGGTTCCCCGATGTCCACTTCAGCCACTCCCACCCCGCTCCGTATCGACTTTGTCTCCGATGTCTCCTGCCCGTGGTGCGCGATCGGGCTCGCTTCGCTGCAGCAGGCGCTGGCGAAGCTGGACGGCGAGGTTGCGGCGGAGATTCATTTCCAGCCGTTCGAGCTGAATCCGCAGATGGCCGCCGAAGGCGAGGATTCCACCGAGCACCTGGTGCGAAAATACGGCAGCACGGCCGAACAGATCGATGCCAACCGCGCGGCGATCCGCGCACGCGGCGCCGCGCTGGGCTTCACCTTCAACATGGATCGACGCAGCCGCGTCTACAACACGTTCGACGCGCACCGGCTGCTGCACTGGGCTGAACTGGAAGGTCGCCACCTCGCCCTGAAACAGGCGCTGCTACGCGCCTATTTCACCGATGGCGAAGACGTCAGCGCGCATGACACGCTGCTGCGGCTGGCCGGTGAGGCAGGCCTGGATATCGACCGGGCGCAACAGATCCTTGCCGGCGATACCTACGCGGACGAAGTGCGTGCGCAGGAGCAGTTCTTCCAGAGCCGCGGCATCCATTCGGTGCCGGCGACGATCATCAATGGCCAGCACCTGATTTCGGGCGGGCAGCCGCCGGAGGCCTTCGAGCAGGCATTGCGGCAGATCGCCGCCACGCCGTAAACCCGCTCACGCGTCGACCGCGCGCGACTCCGACCAGTGCATGATCGGCGATGGGTGACCGAGCAGGTAGCCCTGGCCCATCTCGCACCCCATCGCCATCAACGCACCGTACTGGATCTCGGTTTCGATGCCTTCGGCGATGACCTGGATGTTCAGCGCGCGCGCCAGCGCGAGGATCGCCGCTACTACCGTGGTACTGCTGGTGTTGGCGCCCTTGTCCAGTTCATGCACGAATGCGCGGTCGATCTTCAGGATACGCAGCGGCAGCGAGTGCAGGTAGCTCAGCGAGGAATAGCCGGTGCCGAAATCGTCCAGCGCGGCGCCGACGCCAATCATCCGCAGGCGATCCAGCGTGGCGCGCACGCGCTCGGGGTTGTCCAGTAGCGCGCCTTCGGTCACCTCGACCACCAGCCGCGATGGCGACAGGCCGGTGCGTTCGAGCATATGGATGAGGCGCCCGTCAAAATCGGCATGGCGCAGGTGCAAGGCCGAAACGTTCACCGTCATGAACATGTCGGCACGGCCGTGCTGCAGCAGCAACTCGCAGCTGAGTTCGAACATGCGCCAATCGATCGTCTCGATCAGTCCGCTGTCCTCGGCGATCTTCAGGAAGTCGCCCGGCCGCAACACGCCGCGTTGCGGGTGGTTCCAGCGGATCAGCGCTTCGTAGCCCACCACCTTGCCATCGCCCAGCGCGCAGATCGGCTGGAAGTACGGCTCGAACTGGTCGCGCTGCAACGCCTGGCGCAACTCGCCTTCCAGCGCCAGTACGTCGACCACGTTCTTCGCCAGCGTCTCGTCGAACAGCTCGAACCGCTTGCGCCCCAGTTCCTTGGCCCGGTACAGCGCGATATCGGCATCGCGCAGCACCTCATCGGCCGCCGCGTAATGACTGTCGCCGATCGCGATGCCCACGCTGGCGGTCACCTGCAGCTCTTTGCCGATGATCAGCATCGGGGCGGTCAAGGCGTGCATCACGCGTTGTGCCACGGCTGTGGCATCTGGCGGCAGTTCCACCTCCTCCAGCAGGATCGCAAACTCGTCGCCGGACAATCGCGCCACCAGATCGGGATGGCGTACGCAACCGGCCAGCCGAGTCGCCACCTCTTTCAGCACCTCATCGCCAGCCAGATGGCCGAGGCTGTCGTTGATGATCTTGAAGCGGTCGACGTCCAGATACAGCAGCGCGCAGCGTTGCTGTGGATCGCGCCGGATCGCGGCCAATACACGGTCGATGCGGTCGCGCAGGTAGCCGCGGTTGGGCAAGCCGGTCAGCGAATCGTGCATCACCTGGTGACGGAGCTGATCCTGCATGCGCTCGCGCTCGATGATTTCCTTGCGCAATGCCAGCGTGCGCTCTTCCACCCGGTGTTCGAGTTGCTCGTAGGCACGCCTCAGCGACTCGGCGGAGCGGCGGCGAGTCAGGCTGTTGGCGATCTGCGACGCGACGAAGCTGAGCAGCTCCTGATCCGCCGGGCCGTAGACCACGCTGGGCCGGTAGCTCTGCACGGTCACCAGACCGATCACTTCGTCGCCCACGATCAGCGGCACACCGAGCCAGCACATCGCCGGCGAACCCATCCGCCCCGGCACGATCTCGCCCAGCCGCTCGAGCTCTTCGATATCCGCGTTGTCCGCGCGCAACGCGGTGCCACGACGCAACACGTACTCGCTGAGGCCACGACTCAGCGGGCGTTCGGCCGGCGGCCGCTTCACGGCATCCACGGCATAGGGGAACGTCAGTCGCTGGCGATCATCGGAGAGCAACGCAATGAAGAAATTCTCGGCATTCAGCAATTCGCCGACCACCGCGTGCACACGCCGGTAGAACTCGTCCTGGTCGATATCCGCGGTAGCCAGCTCGGCGAGCTGGAACAGCGCCGACTGCAGATATTCGGCACGTTGCCGCTCCAGGATTTCCAGTTGCAGCCCGCGATTGGCCTCGGCCAGCTGCTGGGTGCGCAACTGCACCCGCTGCTCCAGATCGGCCTTGGTCTGCCTGCGTTCGAGCGCGGTAAGGATATGGCTGCCGACAAATTCCAGCAGGGCCAGATCCTCGTCGGTGAAGCCGATATCCTGCCGATAGCTCTGCACTACCAGCGCGCCGCCCGGCTGGCCGTCGCGCAACATCGGCACGCCGAGCCAGTCATAGCTGTCCACACCGATCAGCGCCACCGGCCCGGGCACCTGGCTGCGCAGCTCCTCGGCGTTGCCCATGCGTGCCTTGCCGTCGCTGATCACATACCAGGTCAGCGTGTATTCGATCGCGCTCAGCGGTATGTCCTGTCCATTGCCGGGTGGCTGCGGATCTTCGACATCGACGAAATACAGGAAGCGGATCGTGTCCTGCTCGGCGTTGCGCAGCACGATGAAGAAATTTTCCGCGTACATCAGCGTGCTGACGATGGCATGGATGCCGCGCAGCAGCGCCGGCATGTCGCGTTCGGAGCCGGCCAGGTCGGAGATCGCAAACAAGGCGCGCTGCAGCGTTTCGGAGCGTTCGAGTTGCTGATGCGAATGCTGCAGCTCGCCCCACTCCAGCGCCCGCCGCATGTACTCGCCGGCGAATTGCAACGGCGCCGCCAGCTCATCGAGAAAGCCGCTGCCATCGCGATCGGATTGCAGGGTCAGCAACAACAGCGCCGGTTCGGGCTGCTGGCACAGGCGGATCGCGACGCGGCGGCGATCGGGATGCCAGTGCGGCGCTTCCGAAAGACAGGCTTCGTCCAGCCATGGCCAATCTGCCGCGTCGATCCGCATCGCCGGTTCGCTTTGATGATGGTCCGGCTGATCCAGGCCCCACAGCACGCAGGCCGTGACGCAGCCGGGACGGGCCTGCGCCAGCGCGGCGATCGTCGCGCCCACTTCATCAGGTGTGTTGCACGCTGTCAGCCGAGCCAGCCAGCTCAATTGCAACGAGCCGTCAGACGGCGTCGATTCAACCGCACCCACATGTTTCATTGGTGGAGCTCCCCCGAGCCCGGCCGCCAACGCCTGCCGGCTAGCATACCCCTTCGATGCCGCGCGACAACGCTTGCTCCGGGCTGCCGTGAACCCGCAGACATGCGACCGGACACACAATGCCGATAAACTGCCGGTCTTGCATACGCCCAGCTGCGCTTCCGATACGACGCGCCTGCCCGCACGCCGACACCGCTGCCGGGCTCCGTGCGCCATCCGTGTCACAGGTTCCCGATCCAGCATGCTCGCCGACACCACCAAAGACGCCATCCGTGCTGCCTATGCACGCTTGAAGGACGGGCTGCCGGGCTTTCGCGCGCGTGCCTCGCAGGGAAAGATGATCGCCGAGGTGGCCAAGGCCTTCGCCCGCACCGGCGGCGTGGCGGTGGTCGAGGCGCCGACCGGCACCGGCAAATCGATGGCCTACCTGATCGCCGGTGTGGCCGTGGCGCGCTTCCAGAAAAAGAAGCTGTTGATCGCCACCGCCACGGTGGCGCTGCAGGAGCAGCTGGTCCAGCGCGATATTCCGCTGTACCTGCAGCTCAATGGCATCGAGGCCAAGGTGGCGCTGGCCAAGGGCCGCGGTCGATATCTGTGCCCGCGCAATCTCATGATGGCGGCGAACAGCATCAACGACGCCGCGCAGATGGGCCTGGTCGGTTTCGACGCGGACCTGGCGCTGTGGACCAAGCCGCCGCAGGCACGCGACAAGCAGGCGCTGGCAAAGCTGCGCGACGCATTCGACCGCAACGAGTGGAACGGCGACATGGACAGCGCCCCGGAAGCCGTTAGCGACCTGCTGCGCCCGATGTTGACCACCAGTGCCGGCGGCTGCACCGGGCGCAAGTGCGGTCAGTTCATGATCTGCCCGTTCTTCGCCGCGCGCCGCGCGGTGGACGATGCCGAGATCATCGTGGCGAATCAGGACCTGGTGCTGGCCGACCTCACCATGCCGGGCGAGGACGAGGGCTGGGGAGGGATCATCCTGCCGCGGCCGGACGAGACGCTGTATATCTTCGACGAAGGCCATCACGTGCCGGGCAAGGCGATCGACCGCGGCGCCAGCGAGGTCTACATGAACGTCACCGTGCGCCAGCTGAGCCGGCTCGGCCGGCAGGTGCACGCGGCGTATTCGCTGACCGACAAGCAGACGCTGGGCAAGCTGTCGCTGGATGCCGGCGACGCGAAGCTGCAGGAACTCAGCAATACGCTGGAGGAGCTGGAAAAGGAAATCCGCCTCGGCTGGCTACCCGATCCGGCCGAAACCGAGCCGATGTATCGCGGCTCGCTGGGCCAGTTGCCGGAAACCTGGGTGGAGCATGCGCGCGTACTCAGCGTGTACACCAGCGAGGTGCATCGCTGGCTGACCGCGGTGCGCCGCGCGGTGGTCGAAATGACCGACGGCGGCCCGACCCAGGAAGCGCTGTCGCGCGAGCTGGGCATCGCGCTGGAGCGCATCGGCAAGCAGGCCAGCTGCTGGCGCGCCTGGTCGAGCGACGATCCCGATGATTCGCCACCGCTGGCGCGCTGGGTCACGCTCGGCGGCGATCAGCAACTGGTCTGCCATGCCTCGGCGGTCTCCGCCGGCGATCTGTTGCGCAGCGTGCTGTGGGGCAACGCCAGCGGCGTGTTGCTGACGTCGGCCACATTGAGCGCGGGCGGCAACTTCCGCGGCTTCGCCGATGCGGTAGGTCTGCCCGACGATGCGGTATGCCTGAGCCTGCCCTCGCCATTCGACCTCGCCGCGCAGGCGCGGCTGGAAGTGCCGGCAATGCGCACCCTGCCCGATGCGCGCGAGGCGCATGCCGAGGAAATCAGCGAGTGGCTGGCCGAACATCTCGACTGGGACGCCGGCAACCTGGTGCTGTTCACTTCGCGGGTAAAACTCGATCGCGTATTGCAGAAGCTGCCGATCGCACAAGTACGCAAGGTGCGCGCGCAGGGTTCGCTGGGCAAGTCCCAGCTGATCGCCGAACATTGCGCCGACATCGAGGCGGGCAAAGGCAGCACGCTGTTCGGCCTGGCTTCATTCGGCGAAGGCCTGGACCTGCCCGGCAAGCTTTGCGAGACGGTGGTGATCACCCAGCTGCCGTTCGCGGTGCCGACCGATCCCGTCGGCGCGACCTACGCCGAATGGCTGGAATCGCGCGGGCGCAATCCGTTTATCGAGGTGAGCATTCCCGAGGCGACGCGCCTGCTGACGCAGTACTGCGGCCGCCTGATCCGCAACGAAACCGATCGCGGCCGCATCGTGCTGCTGGACCGCCGCGTGGTCACCAAACGCTACGGCAGCGGCATGCTGAAAGCGTTGCCGCCGTTCCAGCGCATCATCGAGCGCACCGCATGATCATCCGCCTGTCCGACTGTCCATCGCAGCCGTGGAAGAACGGTCTCGGCAGCACGCGCGAAATAGCCGTCCAGCCGTCCGGCGCCGGCAGCGACGATTTCCTGTGGCGCGTGAGCATCGCCGAAGTCGACAGTGCGGCGCCGTTCTCCCGCTTCCCCGGCATCGACCGGCAGATCGCACTGCTCGACGGCAACGGCTTCACCATGACGCTGGACGATCATCGCGTGCATCCCTTGACCACGCCATTCGCGCCGTTTGCATTTGCCGGCGAGGCCAAGGTGGCGGTAACCCTGGCAGATGGGCCGACACGCGATTTCAACCTGATGGTGCGCCGTGAGCATGCCCATGGCGAAATCCTGGTGTGGCAGGGGCCTGGGGCACACTGGCCTGATCCATCCACCGTACTCATCTACTGCGCTTGCGGCGTGATCGACACCGCAGAAGGCACGCTGCAAGCCGGCGATGCGTGGCGGATTTCATCGGCGAACCCGGTCAAGCTGCAGCTGCACCACGGCGCCCTGGCGCTGGTCGTCCGGATCGAGCCATACGCCAGCTGACTGAAGCCAGTAGTCGCCTATACTCGGCGCACCCTTCCGCAAGGTATCCGTCATGTCCGTACTGATTCTCGGCCTGCTGATCTTTCTCGGGGTGCATTCCCTGCGCATCTTCGCCGATGGCTGGCGCAGCCGGCAGATCGCCCGGCTGGGCGAGAAACCCTGGAAAGGCTTGTTCGCCCTGGTATCGATCACCGGCTTCGTGCTGATCTGCTGGGGCTTCGGGTTGGCCCGCCAGCACCCCGTGCTGCTGTACGTGCCACCGTTGCCGTTGCGCCATCTCAACGGGTTGTTCACGCTGGTCGCGTTCGTGCTGTTTGTCGCGGCTCGCGTGCCGCACAACCGCATCAAGGCGAAGCTCCATCATCCGCAGCTGCTGGCGGTGAAGGTGTGGGCATTCGGCCACCTGCTCGCCACCGGCATGCTGCACGATGTGGTGCTGTTCGGCGCGTTCCTGGCGTGGGCGATCGTGCTGTTCATGGTATCGCGCCGGCGCGACCGCAAGGCCGGCACCGTCTATCCGGCCGGCTCGCTCAAAGGCGACGTACTGACGGTGGTGATAGGTGTCGTGGCATGGGTCGCCTTCGCGCTATGGCTGCACTTGTGGCTGATCGGCGTGAATCCGATGGCGTAAACCGTGAACGGCGGGGGTGGCAAGAGTCATCTGGGCACTTGCCACACGCTGCGCTAAAGTCCACGCATCCAACCCGCATGAGGTCATGTCATGGCCGCTTTCCTGCTTTGGCTGTTGCTGCTGGTGTTCTGCTGGCCGCTCGCGCTGCTGGCGCTGGTGCTGTATCCGATCGTGTGGCTACTGTTGCTGCCGCTGCGCCTGGTCGGCATCACCGTGGGCGCGGTGTTCGCCTTCCTCGGCGCCCTGCTGATGCTGCCGGCGCGCGTGCTGCGCGGCCGGCCGGCCTGAGCGCAGATTTCATCAAACCGCACTCGCCTTCGTGCGAGCGCAATCGCGAGCCGATTCTCGATGTACTGCGCCAGCACCTGGCCGATCGCCGGCATGTGCTGGAGATCGGCAGCGGCACCGGCCAGCACGCGGTGTATTTCGCCGCGGCGCTGCCGCAGCTGACCTGGCAAAGCTCGGATCGCGCGGAAAACCTGCCGGGCATCCGCGCCTGGCTGGATGAGGCGGCGCTGCCGAATACACCCGCACCGCTGGAATTCGATGTGGCCGGCGCATGGCCGGCGATGCGGTTCGATGCGATCTTCAGCGCCAATACCTTGCACATCATGGCGTGGCATGAAGTGGAGCTGCTGTTCGCCCGACTGCCTACAATCACCGCGGACGACGCCAGCGTGATCGTCTACGGCCCGTTCAATGACAATGGCCGCTACAGCAGCGAAAGCAATGCCGCCTTCGATCAGTGGCTGCGGGCTCGCGGTACACACATGGCGATCCGCGACGCCGGGGCGGTGGACGCGCTGGCAAGCAGAGTCGGCTTCAACCTGATCGGCGATATCGCGATGCCGGCCAACAACCGCTGCCTCGTCTGGCGCCGCGGCTGCGCCTGAGCGCCGACCCGCGCGACGTGCCTGCACAAATGTGCCGAAGCGGGTACAAAGGGGGCATGAAGTCGATCGACACACTGACCCCCTGCCCTTGCGGCAACCCCGCCGGCTACACCCAATGCTGCGGCCCCCTCCACGATGGCGCCGCCGCCGCAACGGCTGCGCAACTGATGCGTTCGCGCTACAGCGCCTATGTGCTCAAGCGGGAGGATTACCTGCTGGCAAGCTGGCATGCCAGCACGCGCCCGGCATCGTTGCGGCTGGCCGCGCAACAGCCGGCGCCGACCTGGCTGGGACTGGAGATCCGCCAGCACCAGCAGAGCGACGACGACCATGCCACCGTCGAGTTCATCGCCCGTTATCGGCTCGGTGGCGGCCGCGCCCAGCGGCAGCACGAGACCAGCCGCTTCGTGCGCGAAGCAGGCCGCTGGTATTACCTCGACGGCCAGCTCAATAGCTGAAACTCAGAATCCCTCTACGCCGGCCGCCTGCAGTCGCGCCGCCAGGTCGCGCACGTCAGGGTGGCTGAAGAATTCGACCAGCTGATTCGCGCGACCGGCACCGATGCCTTCGAGCGATTGCCAGTCGTCCGCGTCTCGGTGGCTCAGCACCGTCCAATCCGGCGATGCGCCGGCAATGCCATCGGCCGGCATCCCCAGCGCTCGCAGCCAGCGTGCAAACGGACGGTCGCGCGCCTCGGCAAAAGCCTGTACCAGTGCCGCGGCACGCGTCGAACCAAAACCCGGCACGGTGGCGAGTTGCGCCGGGGTCAGCTTCATCCAATCGAGCAGGCCATGGATCAGGCCGGCATCGATCAGCGCCTGCCAGGTGTCGGCGCCGAGGCCGTCCAGCTGCAGGCCCTGCTTGCCGCCCAGCCACAGCAGCCGCGCGCGGAATTGCTGTTCGCAACCGGGCGCCGCCTGCCAGCAGCTCAAGCGGCCATAGGCCTGCGGATCCGGTGACGTCACCGCCGCGCGTTGCTGCGTGCGCCAGACCACCGATTGCAGGCGGGGAATGGTCAACCCGGCGAGCGCCACCTCCACCTGATCGCCTGGCCGGATGTCCAGTTGCCGCCAGCGCTGCAGCGAGCCGACGCTGACCCGCTGCACGCGATGATCGTCCAGCTGCACCGGCGCGAGTTCCAGCACCGGCGTGATGCGGCCACTGCGACCGATCGTGAAGACCACCGCGCGCACTTCGGCCAAGGCCGACGCTGCCGGATACTTCCATGCCACCGCCCAGCTCGGCGGCACCGCCTCCCACGCGGTGGCCGGCGGCCGATGATCTTGACGCACCACCGTGCCATCGGCGGCAAACGGCATCGCGCCGCGATACCACTGCTCACGCCAGCGCCGCACCTCGTCCAGCGATGCGGCGGGACGCGTATACGTCACGCTGTCGGCCAGGCCCATCGCCGCCAGCCCGGCCAGGCGGGCCGGCATTTCGGCCGGGCCGCTGGGCCAGTCCCACACGAACAGCCCGATCTGCGCGGCGGTGTTGGCGTCCAGCGCGCCACGCGCCAGCGCACCGGCCACGGCCGAGCGGGCGTTGGCACCACCATCACTGGCCTGCACGTGGCCGGGCAGGCGCCAGTAGATTTCGCCCTGCAGCACCACGCGTGCGGGCGCATGCGGCAGATGCTTGGGAATGGCGTCGATGCGCTGCGCGCTGGTCAGCCAGTCCGAACCCTGTATGCCATCGCCACGGCTGATCGCCTGGCGCAATTGGCCATCCACATACAGCAAGGTCACGGCCACGCCATCGACCTTCGGCTGCACCCACAAGTCGCTGTCGCCGCGCGCGTGCATCCACGCCGCCAGCGCCGCGGCGTCCGCCAACTTGGCCAGACCGGTCTGCGCTACCGGCGCACGTGCGCTGCCGCCGGCATCGGCGAGGTACGCAAGCGGCGCGGGCGCCTGCGCAGGAAAGCAGCGGCTCCATTGCACCAGGCGCTTCTGCGCCTGGTCGTAGACCGCGTCATCGACCGGCGATTGCCCGTCGACCCGGTACGCATGATTCCAGCGATCGAGCCGGTTGTGCAACGCACTCAGCTCCTGCCTCGCTTGTGTCGGCGACCAGTCGGGGCAGTCGGATGCGCGCGCGACGCTGGTGGCAAACAGCGCGAGGCCGATCATCGGCAACAGCCTTTCCATGCGCATGCATCGCTCCCATCCGTGGACGTTGCGAGCAGGCTAGCCAGCTGCCAGCTGCGCAGGCAGCCGACGATATCGATGGAGCACGTAGGCGTCGGCGGGATGCTACGTCGGCGATGAATCGGCGAAACGCAGCATCGTCTCGCCATCGAAGCGACCATCTGGTCCGAACCGGCGCTCCACGATCATGCCGCGGCCGTCGTGGCCGATCGCCACCACGGTGCTGGCCCGGGTCCCGTAGGCCTCGCCACGAATGAACGCGGCCGACAACCGGCGCTCGCGTTCCAGCCCGATGCCGGTATCCGGCAACTGTTCATCGGGCGCTACCTGCTCGTCGGCAAGCGCCGCGAACAGCGGCGCGAAATTCATGTCGTCGCTGGAGTCGATCCAGTGCCGCAGGTGTTGTATCAAGGCACGCGTCTTCGGCCACGGTGTGTTGAAGTCGGCATTCGACAAGCCATGTACGCCAGGTGTCACTGCCTGCGCGCGCGGCTCGGGGCGATTGCCCAGGTAGAACGCGTCGAGTGCATCGAAGGTGAGCAGGTTGAACGGCCGATAGGACGCGGCCGAGCGCAGCAGTTCCTGCGCGTGAATCGACGCGCCCGCGCTGCCGTTGAGATAGTCGGTCGCCAGCAGGCCACGTGAAACACCGAGCTGCGGGTCGCGCGGATCGCGTACGTTGGTTACCACGCAGCAACGTCCGCTGTCGGTGACGCCAAGCCAGGTGCCGCCCGCCTCGAGATCGCGGCCGCCGGCGATCGGCGCATCGTCCCAGCGCGCCAACGGCGCACTGGGACGCGCATGGAATTCGTCGCGATTGCCAGCCAACAGCAGGCGCCAGCGCGGATGGCTCTGCCAGGCGAAGGCGATCAGGCACATGGGGCGAGGAGGGAGTGAAGAGGAGTGAGAAGTGAAAGGGGTGAACGGGCAATCAGGCCGGACGCCTGGCGCACAAGCCCTCTATCGTCGGCAGGCATGCCCTGTCGCAACGGCCTTTGCACGATGCATATCGTCTGCGCTCGCATTCCTCTCTCCTCTTCACTCACTTCTGCATCTAAGCCGCGCCGCCTCGACCCAGCGCGCCGCCACCCGGGGCGAGGTAATGCATACGGCTTCGTCGGTACGCGTGGTCACCGCGCGCTCCAGCAGCTGGATGTCGGCTTCGTGCTGGCGCGCCACGTGCGGGTCCTCGAAGAAAATGGCGCGATGGCAGCGGCGCTCGAGCACCAGGTCCGCAATCTGCGCATCGCCGCCCATCGGGCCGCTCTGGTAGCGCTTCGCCCACGCCCGGTCCGCCGGCCAGCCGCGGCTCCAGGCCAGTTCGTTGAGGCGCTGGCCGGTGGTGCCGGTGGCGACACGATGGGCATACCGCGACAACAGGTCGAAGTGCTCCGCGGCGAAGGCCAGCATCTGCGGCTTCATCGCGTCGTGCGCGATCAGCGCCAGCGTGCACGACTCCAGCCGATGGAACACGTCCGCGCCCGGATCAGGCGCCAGCCCCGCATGGATGCGCTCCATCTCGATCCAGTCGCGCGCCGACGCCACCGTCGAAATGAACGGCTTGCCGTGGATCACGCATTGGCGCTTCAGCGCTGCCGCCTCGGGGAACACCGACGACGGATCGACCGGATTGATCAGGTAGATCGCGCCATCCAGCGCGCGCGCACCGTCGTCCAGGCCGACCACCTCGGCCACCAGTTTCATCAGTCCGCCTTCGCGGCCATTCGGAAAACGCTGCAGCGCGGGGTAATCGGCCAGCCAGCCGGCGCGCACGATGGCATCGTAGGTACGCCCCACCGCGCCGAAACCGAGGCCGAGCTCGCGGATGCCCGGTTCGCAGGCGCGCAGCCAGCGGAACAGCGCGGCATCGTTGTGACCATGGTGTAACTGATTGGCGGCAAGGCCCAATCGCATCGTGCATGCTCCGTCGAGATGGGAGGGGTTCGTCAGTATCTTTCGTCTCGGCCTGCGCCGTCGTCACTGGCGGGCATCAGCAGCACGAGTTTGTGATCGGGGCTGCCCGTGGGCACCAGCGTTACCTGATCATGCACGACGCGGCCGTGGCGAGGGTGGTCGAAGGCACGCCGCCCACCCTCGCGGGCCAGCACGTCGTGCCGGCCCCAGTAGTCGTCGAACGCCGTGCTCGCCTGCCGCAGCCCGGCCACCAGCGCGAGCAAGCCTGCGTCGTCCGGGTACAGCGCGGTGTCGGCACGGAATTCGGCCACCAGCCGACGGGCGCGCACCGCCCAGTCGCAGATGAAACCGCGCGCCAGCGGATCGAGGAAGACGAAACGCAGCAGGCAGGCCTCGCCGCTGGCCAGCCACGGCGAAAACAGATCGGCCGCTGCGGGATTCCATGCACTCAGCCGCCATGCGCGGTCGAGCAGGTAGGCCGGCATCGGCATCGCGAGCACCGCGGCGCGCAGCTCGCGCGGCACGGCCTGATCGCCGGGGACGGCGGGTGGTACGGGATCGTGGCGGCGCGCGAGTTCGAACAGGTAGCTGCGTTCGGCCGGCGAAAGTCGGAATACCTCGGCCAGCCGCGCCAGCGCCGCACCGGACAGGGAAATCTCCCGCCCTTGTTCGAGCCAGGTGTACCAGGTGGTGCTGATGTCGGCGAGCTGCGCCACCTCTTCGCGCCGCAGACCCGGCGTTCGGCGTCGTGTCGACGCCGCAGCAAAGCTCGCGGCAGCCGGCGGCGTTGCCTCGCGACGCGCCCTCAGGAAGCGCGCCAGCGTATGGCGCGAATCGTCGTTGGCGGTGAGGGGGGAAGTATTCATACCGGGATGATCGCGCAACTTACACGGCTCCCACGCCAGCGCCAGAATGCCGCCACACCATGACGGAGCGCATCGCATGACCCCTTCTCAGCCCACCTTCGTGGCCGAACAGTACGGCCCGCGCGCGCAGGACTACCTCAGCAGCGAAGTGCATCGCAGCGGTGCCGACCTGGACCAGCTCGAAGCCGAACTGCAGGGGCGACACGATGCGCACCTGCTCGACCTCGGCTGCGGCGGCGGACATGTCAGCTACCGCGCAGCGCCACTGGTCGCCGAGGTGGTCGCCTGCGATCTCACCGAGAGCATGCTGGCCACCGTGCAGGCCACCGCCGCCGAACGCGGCCTGGGCAACATCGCGGTACGGCGCGCGCCAGCGGAGCGGCTGCCGTTCGCCGATGCCCGCTTCGACGTCGTGGTGGCGCGCTTCACCACGCATCACTGGCAGGACCGCGATGCCGGCCTGCGCGAAGCCCGGCGGGTGCTGAAGCCGGGCGGTCGGGCGATCTTCATCGACGTGGTCGCGCCACAGGATGCCTTGCTCGACAGCTGGCTGCAGACCCTCGAACTGCTGCGCGACATGTCGCATGTACGCAATTACCGCACGGCCGAATGGGTCGCTGCGCTGGCCCGCGCCGGCTTTGCCATCGACAGCCTCACGCCGCGCCGGCTGCCGCTTCGCTTTGATGACTGGGTGGCGCGTACGCGCACCAGCGGCGAGCACGTCGCGGCGATCCGCAGCCTGCAAGCCCATGCACCCGAGGAAGTGCGCCGCCATTTCGCGATCGCCGCCGACGGCAGCTTCACGCTCGACACGCTCACCCTGGTCGCACACGCCGTCTGAGACGACGCGTGCGACGAGCCCGCCTGGATCAGGCATGGGCATGCGCGAACGCAGCCACCGTCGCTTCCTGCAGCATCTGCGCGATCGACTGAGCCGCCTCGCGGCCGTCGTGCACCGCGCGCACCACCAAGTCGGCACCGCGCATGTTGTCGCCGCCGGCGAACACCTGCGGATGACCGGTCTGGAACGGCAGGCGCCCCGTGCCGCCGGCCAGGATGCGGCCGCTGCGGTCCAGTTCGATGCCGTGCTTGGCGCACCAGGCTGGCGGGCTGGGACGGAAGCCGAACGCCTGGATCACCACGTCCGCTCGCAGCTCGGTCTCGCTGCCTTCCACGTTGTGCGGCCGCGGGCGGCCGTCGCCGTCGTCGATCAGCTCGGTGGTCACCACGCGCACCGCGCGCGCCCGACCGCCCTCGCCCAGGATCTCCAACGGTTGACGCTGGAACAGGAAGCGCACGCCCTCTTCGCGGCTGTAAGCCACCTCGCGGCGTGAGCCAGGCATGCTCGCTTCGTCACGACGATAGACGCAGGTGACCGAGGCCGCGCCAAGGCGGATCGAGGTGCGGTTGCAGTCCATGCCGGTATCGCCGCCACCCAGCACCACCACGTGCTTGCCGTTGAGATCGAGCGCGGGCGGCACCGGCTGGTCGTCGAGCAGGCGGTTCGCGTTGGCGATCAGGAATGGCAACGCGTCATGCACGCCGGCAAGCTCGCGCCCCGGCAACTCGCCGTCGACGAAGGTGTACGCGCCGGTGCCGATGAACACCGCATCGTAGTCGGCCAGCAGCTGCTCGAACGCGATGTCGCGGCCGATCTCCACGCCGAGCTGGAACTGCACGCCCATGCCTTCGAGCACCTCGCGGCGGGTGCGTATCACGCTCTTGTCCAGCTTGAACGGCGGGATGCCGAACGTGAGCAGGCCACCGATTTCGCGCTGGCGATCGAACACGTCCACCGCGATGCCGGCACGGCGCAGACGATCCGCGCACGACAAGCCGGCCGGGCCGGCGCCGACCACGGCCACGCGGCGGCCGGTCTCGACCACGCCGGACAGATCCGGTCGCCAGCCCTGGCGAAACGCCTCGTCGGTGATCGAGCGTTCGATGCTGCCTATCGTCACCGAGCCGAAACCGCCTTGCTCCAGTGTGCAGGCGCCTTCGCACAGGCGATCCTGCGGACATACCCGGCCGCAGATTTCCGGCAGCGGGTTGGTCTCGTGCATCAAGGTGGCCGCCTCGAACAAGCGTCCGTCCTGCACCAGCTTCAGCCAGTCAGGAATGTAGTTGTGTACCGGGCAGGCATGCTCGCAATACGGGTTGCCGCAGTCGAGACAGCGCTCGGCCTGGCCCACCGCGGAGGACGGCGGCGCGAAATCGCCGCTGATCTCGCCATAGCCGAGCACGCGGATCGCCACTGGCACCGCCTTGGGCGGCTGTCGCGGCAGATCGAGGAAGCGGAACAGCTTGTCGCTCATGCCGCCCTCCGCAATTCATCGGCCAGCGCGGCCAGACTCGCCGCCTTCGGTTTGACCAGCCAGAAGCGCTGAAGCAACCCCCGGAAATCGCTCAGCAAGTGGCGCGCCCAGGCGCTGCCGGTGAGTTCGGCGTGGCGTGCGATCAGCCCGCGCAGATGCTGCATGTAATGCTCCATGCCTTCCGGCGAGATGCGCACGATGTCGACCAGCTCGTGGTTGTAGCAATCGACGAAGGCGCGTTCGAGATCGAGCACATAGGCGAAGCCGCCGGTCATGCCCGCGCCGAAATTCAGTCCGCAGGAACCGAGCACGGCGACCACGCCGCCGGTCATGTATTCGCAGCAGTGGTCGCCGGCGCCTTCGATCACCGCCAGCGCGCCGGAGTTGCGCACGCCGAAGCGTTCGCCGGCGCGGCCCGCGGCGAACAGTTCGCCACCGGTGGCGCCGTACAGGCAGGTGTTGCCAAGGATCGCCGCGTCCTGACTGGCGAACGGCGACTCCGGCGACGGCCGCACGATGATGCGACCGCCGGTCATGCCCTTGCCGACGCCATCGTTCGCCTCGCCGGTGAGATCGATCTGCACGCCGCCGCTGTTCCACGCGCCCAGACTCTGCCCGGCGCTGCCTTCCAGCTGCAAGGTGATCGGCTCGATCATGCCGTGATCGCCCCAGCGCCGCGCCACGTCGCCGGACAGGCGTGCGCCGATCGTGCGATCGGTGTTGGCGATCGCATAGCGGAAGGTGCCGCCGCTGCCCAGCTCCACCAGCGGCGCGGCATCGTTGGCGATGCGCGTGGCCAGCGCTGCTTCGTCACGCATCGGATTGCGCGGCAAGGTGCAGGCGCTGTCCACGGTGACGCCGAGACCGTCTTCGGCAATCAGCCGCGACAGATCGAGCTGCTTCTGCACAGGCGTGCTGCCCTCGGTCTGGGTCAGCAGATCGCTGCGACCGACCAGCTCGCCGAGACTGCGCACACCGAGCGCGGCCAGGTGTTCGCGCACATCCTCGGCGACGAAGCGGAAGTAATTCATCACCATTTCCGGCAGGCCGATGAAGTACTCCTTGCGCAGCACCTCGTTCTGCGTGGCCACGCCGGTGGCGCAATTGTTGAGATGGCAGATGCGCAGATATTTGCAGCCCAGCGCCACCATCGGACCGGTGCCGAAGCCGAAGCTCTCCGCACCGAGCATCGCCGCCTTGATCACGTCGAGGCCGGTCTTCAGGCCGCCGTCGGTCTGCAGCCGCACGCGTCCGCGCAGGCCGTTGCGGCGCAGCGTCTGCTGCGCTTCGGCCACGCCCAGTTCCCATGGCGTGCCGGCGTACTTGATCGAGGTGAGCGGACTGGCGCCGGTGCCGCCGTCGTGGCCGGAGATGGTGATCAGATCGGCACCGGCCTTCACCACGCCGGCGGCGACCGTGCCCACGCCGGCATGCGAGACCAGCTTCACCGAGATCAACGCGGTCGGGTTCACTTCCTTGAGGTCGTGAATCAACTGCGCGAGATCCTCGATCGAGTAGATGTCGTGATGCGGCGGCGGCGAGATCAGGCCGATGCCGGGTTTGGCATAACGCAGCCGCGCGATGGTGGCGTCCACCTTGTGGCCGGGCAGCTGGCCGCCCTCGCCGGGCTTGGCGCCCTGCGCGATCTTGATCTGCAGCACTTCGGCGTTGATCAGGTACTCGGCGGTGACGCCGAAGCGGCCGGAGGAAACCTGCTTGATCTTCGAGGTCTTCTCGGTGCCGTAGCGCGCCGGGTCTTCGCCGCCCTCGCCGGAGTTGCTGCGGCCGCCGAGCCGGTTCATGCCAATCGCCAGCGCCTCGTGCGCTTCCGGCGACAATGCGCCGAGCGACATGCCGGCCGAATCGAAGCGCTTGAGAATCGCCTCGACCGGTTCGACTTCGTCCAGCGGAATCGCGTTGCCGGCCGCATGCGGCAGCAGCAGGTCACGCAGCGCGGACGGCGGACGCGCGTCGACGTGTTGCGCGTAGCGGCGGTAATCCGCCATCTCGCCGGTGCGCACCGCCTTCTGCAAGGTGTCGATCACGTCCGGGTTGTACATGTGGTATTCGCCGCCGTGGACGAACTTGTAGATGCCGCCGGCGCGCAGCGGCTGCGCCTCGTTCCACGCTTCGGCGGCAAGCAGGCGCTGGTCGTGCTCGAGATCCGCGAAACCCGCGCCGCCGACCCGCGATGGCGTGCCCGCGAAACACAGCGCCACCACTTCGGGTGCCAGGCCGACGATCTCGAACAGCTGCGCGCCGCGATAACCGGCGACGGTGGAAATACCCATCTTCGACAGGATCTTCAGCAACCCCTTGCGGATGCCGCGCCGGTAGCTGCGGCCGATCTCGCGCGGGGTGCCGTCGCCGCGCTTGATGTGGCCGTCACGGCCCAGCTCGAACAGGCTCTGGTAGGCCAGCCACGGATAGATCGCGGTGGCGCCGAAACCGATCAGGCAGGCGAACTGGTGCGCGTCGCGCGCGGTGGCGGTTTCCACCAGCAGGTTGCACTGGCAGCGCAGGCCGGTCTCGATCAGGTGCGCATGGATCGCACCTACCGCCAGCAGCGCATGCGCCGGCAGCGTGTCCTTGTTCGGATAGCGGTCGGTGATGAAGACCATGCCGGCACCGGCGCGCACGCCCTGCTCCGCTTCGCGGCAGAAGCGACGCAGCGCCGCCTCCAGTCCTTCGCCCAGCGGATAGCACAGGTCGATCTGCACCGTCGCGTTGACGAACTGAGGCAGGGCGAGCAATTGGCGCAACTTGCGCTGCGAGCAGATCGGCGAATTCAGCAAGACCTGTTTCGCGTTGTCCGCCGACAGCTCGAACAGATTGCCCTCGCGGCCGAACTGGGTGACCAGCGACATCACCAGCCGTTCGCGCAGCGGATCGATCGGCGGATTGGTGACCTGCGCAAAGCCTTCGCGGAAGCGGTCGAACAGCGGCCGCACTTGCCGCGACAGCGCCGCCATCGGCGTGTCGTCGCCCATCGCACCGGTGGCCTCGGCCTCGGTTTCGGCCAGCACCTTGAGTACGCTCTCGCGCTCCTCGCGGCTGAGCCCGTAGAGTTTCTGGAAGCGGCGCAACTCGTTCGCCGGCAATGGCTCGGCGGCGAGGCTGGGATCGATCAGATCCGATTCCAGGTAGCTGACGCCGGCGCGCAGCCAGTCGCGAAACGGCGCGCGGCTGCGGTTGATCGCGTCGATGTCGGCATCGTGCAGCAGGCGATGGTTGGCGAAATCCACCGCCAGCATCTGGCCTGGCCCGAGCCGGCCCTTCGCCACCACGCGAGCCGGCGGCACGTCCCACAGGCCGGCCTCGGAGGCGACGATCAAGTGGTTGTCGTCGGACAGCGCCCAGCGCGCCGGACGCAAGCCGTTGCGATCGAGCGTGCACACGGCATAGCGGCCATCGCACATCACCAGTCCGGCCGGGCCGTCCCACGGTTCGCTGTGCAGCGCGTAGTACTCGTAGAAACCGGTGAGGTCTTCGTCCAGGTCCTCGCGCGCCGCATACGCCGGCGGCACCAGCACGCGCATCGCGGTGAGCATGTCGAGGCCGCCGGCCAGCAGCACCTCCAGCGCATTGTCCAGGCTTTCCGAATCCGAGCCGGTCTGGCGTACCAGCGGGCCGATGTCGGTCAGGTCGACCAGCGGGGAGCGCAGCACCGCCTCGCGCGCCTGCATCCAGCGGCGGTTGCCGCGAATGGTGTTGATCTCGCCGTTATGCGCGAGCAGGCGGAATGGCTGGGCCAACCGCCACTGCGGCGTGGTGTTGGTGGAGAAACGCTGGTGGAATACCACCGCGTCGCTGGCCAGCGCGGGATGCTGCAGATCCGCGAACACCTCGCGCAGCCGGCCCGGCGCGGCCATCGCCTTGTAGCCGATGACCTGCGCGGACAGGCTCACCACGTAGAACTCCGGATCGTCCGCCAGCGCCGTTTCGGCGCGCCGGCGTGCGCGGAACAGCGCGCGTTCGAAAGCGTCATCATCCATGCCGACCGCGGCATTCACGAATACCTGGCGCACGCGCGGACAGGTGGCGCTGGCGAGCGGGCCACAGGCCTGCCGATCGATCACCACCTCGCGCCAGCCCGCCAGCGGCAGACCCGCCTCGGCCAGATGACGCTCGAACTCGATCGCGGCGGCCTCGCCGCCAGCCCGATCGAGGAACACCAATCCGGCGGCGAAGCGTTCAGCCGGCACGATGCCGGCCTCGGCGGCCAGCGCGCGCAGCCAGGGCGCGGGATGATGGATCAGCACGCCGCAACCGTCGCCGCTGATGCCGTCGGCGTTCACGCCGCCGCGGTGGGAAAGTTTCGCCAGCGCGGCAAACGCGGTGTCGACCAGCGCTGCGCTGGCGTGCCCGTCGATCTGCGCGACCAGGCCGAAGCCGCAGCTGTCGTGCTCGAAAGCCGGGTCATACAACGTTGCCGTGCCGCTAGCTGCCATCACCACCCTCCGGCCTGCGCAGGCTGCCGCGATACCAGGTGGCACCGATCGTTTTTTGCGCAGAATCGACTCCGACTAGAACACAGTTGCTGCGTCGCGTCAAAATATTTGTTTGGACGGCTAAACTTCCATATGCAGACCACCGCGAGGCAGCGGCATTTCCTGCGGCACAAACGAGGACGGCGCCCCGGTCTCCCGGAACGCCGTCTCGAACCGCACTTTTTGTTAAAACAACCGGATCGGCAACCCGTTATATCTTGACCTTCACGCCCAGATTGTAGAAGCGCCCCACGACGCCGGCTTGCGACCAGGTCGGGTTGTAGTTGGAGCCCGCTCCGGCGTAGTTCGACGGATCGAACGGCGGTTTCTTGTCGAACGCGTTCATGATCGAACCGGTGATGCTGACGCGATCGTTGATCGCATAGCTGCCGGTCAGATCGAAGTCATAGAACGCACCGACGTGGCAGCTCGCCGGGAAGTTGGTGCCGGCCGGCGTGGTGGACAGACAGTCACCGTCGAACAGGCCGAGCACGCCCACATCCGCCGCGATGTCCTTGTAGCCGCTGGTGTAGTAAAGCGTGCCGGTGACCGTCAGCGGGCCATATTCCAGCGTGTTCGCCCACGAAGCACGGCTGCGCGGCGTACCGGCGCCCGACGACAGGTTGTACGGGCCCTGGGTGCCTACGTAGCTCTGGCTGGTACCGTCGGGCAACCGGATCTTCCACTGGAAGATCTGGGTGCCGGTCAGCTCGCTGATGTAGTGCAGCTTGTCGCTGAAATCGAAGTGGGCCTGCAGGTCCACATCGACACCGGTGGTTTTCAGCGACTGTGCGTTGAGGTATGAGCCGATCAGCTCGGACGGGCGTGGCTGGGCGTTCGGATGATCCGGATCGGGCAGATCGGGAATCACGGTCACACCCGGCGCCTGTGCTGTGCCTGCGTAGTAGTTGGCCAGCGCTGCCGAGGTGTCGGCCTGCACGATGAGGTTGGACTTCTTGATGTTGTAGTAGTCGAGCGAGACGTTCAGCCAGTTGGTCGGCTGCACCACCACGCCGAGTGTGAAGCTCTTGGATTTCTCCGGCTTGATGTTCTTGTTGGCCAGAGTAAATTCCGAGAGCCCATACGGCAGCACGTAGGCATTGTTGCCATGCAGAGCCTGGAATGCCGGCGGCGGCGTGTAGGTGATGAACCCCTGCGTGGAACTCGAACCATTCTCGGCAAACGCAGGCGCGCGGAACCCCCTCGACCAGGTGCCGCGCAGCGCGATCCAATCGAACGGCTTGTACTTGATGCCGATCTTCGGCGAGAAGTTGTTGCCGGCGTCGGTGTAGTGATCGAACCGACCGGAGGCATCGACCTCCAGCGACTGCAACAGCGGCAGGTCGACCTCGGCGAAGGCGCCGCTCACATCGCGGCTACCCTTGGTCTGCGCGTTGCCCAGACCCTGGAACTGGAAATTCGGGTTCAGCGTGGGGTCGTTCTGCGCCTCATGGCGCAACTGGGCACCTAAGGCCAGGCCCACGGCGCCACCGGACATGTCCCACAACGAACGGTTGGCACTCAAGTCCAGCGAGTCCATGTCGGTGGTCGAGGTCTTGTTGTAACCCGGCGCCAGGGAGGCGCGCACGGCAGCGGAGTTGGCCGACGGATTGGCGAAGTTGTACGTGCCGTTGGCCACCGCGCCGAGCAGGCCCTGGTAGTCGATGAAGCCGAACTGCGTGGTACTCAGCCAGGCATGGTTGAGCACCAACGCGGCATTCCAGTTCCAGTCGGCCCATTGGCCACTGACGCTGCCCACGATGCGTGCATTGTGATTGTTGTAGTTGAAGCCATCCGGGATGTCACCGAAGTTGTAGCTGATCCGCGCCGGCACTGCGAACGGATTCGACGGGTTGCCCACTGGCAAAGTGATACTGCCGGTGTTGTGCGGGGTGCTGTTCTGGATTGGCCGCGGCGGGCCGGGCGCCCAGGTCTTCGCCTCCATGTAGCTGGCGTCCAGATAGGCCGTGGTGGTGTCGCCCAACTTGATGGTGAAACGGCCGGACACGCCACCTTGTTCCATCGCCGGTTGCAGCTGGCCATACCGATTGACCGAGTCATAACGACAGTAGCTGCCCGTGTCGTCGGTGATCATCGGGCCTGAGGTGCACGCACTCAGCGGCTGCCAGAGCGAACCGGGGGTATCCGGTCTGATCGCGCCATTGGTGCCGCCATTGCGCGCGGATGGACCGCCCAGGCCCGGGCCGCCGAGCGAGCTGAGGTCACCCGTGTTGAACGGGAAGCCACGCTGCCTCGTCATGATCGAGTTGTCTTTCTGGTACTGCACGCTCAGGTAGCCGTTGTAGCGATCCTTCTCCAGATCGCCGCCGCCGGCCAGCAGCGTAGCCTTGCGGGTGAAACCGCCGCCGTGCTGCGAGGTGCCCACGCTGGCGGTGGCTTCGATGCCCTTGAAGCTCGGCCGCATGATGACGTTGACCACGCCGGCGATCGCGTCGGCGCCGTACAGCGACGATGCGCCATCCTTCAGCACTTCGATGCGCTCGACCGCGGCGAGCGGAATGGTGTTCAAGTCGACGAAGGAACGCTCGCCATCATCGGCCACTGGATAGTTGGTGACCCGATGGCCGTCGATCAGCACCAGGGTGGAGTTCACGGTGAGACCGCGCAGGGCGACACCCGACGCGCCGGCCGCAAAACCATTCGCGAACGCATTCGGGATCGAGCCGCTGTTGTCGGCCGAGACCGCGCGCACCACGTCGGACAGCGTGGTGAGACCGCTGCGCTGGATCTGCACGGCGGTGATCGTGGTGACCGGCGAGGACGTCTCCTGATCGATGCGCGGGATCGCCGAGCCGGTCACCGTAATGGTCTGCAATTGCTGCACGTTCCGGCCGGTCGGTGCCGGTGGATTCTGCGTACCGGTCGGCGTCTGCGGCGTGGTTTGTGTCTGCGGTGTCTGTGTCTGTTGCGTATCGCTGGTCTGGGTGCTTTGCGCGAGAGCGGCAGCGATCGGGGACAAGGCCAGACCCGCCAGCGAAATGACAAGCGTGCGTTTCATGAAAATACCCTCCACTTGCGGAGCAATCACGAGGCGCTCGGATTGATCGGGCGATGGAGAAGCGGGCAGTCGGGGTGTGGGGAAGCCAGCTTCAGCAGCCAGCGAAAGGCCACGAGCGGGGGAAGGCCTCTTCGCGAACGCGGTTTAACACCACATTAATTGATACTCAAGTGCCTAATTTCCCGATGTATTTCATGCATATTTCGGACCACGCAGGGCACTTCGCCATCGGCGCGGCGCACTCCCAGGCGTTCGGCAAAGGCGGATAGCGCTGTCTCGCTCCGCTCGGGGATAATCGGCTGCATGCCCAAACCCACCCGTTTCGCCGCCCGCCCTTTCCACAGCCTGATCCTCGCCACATCGTTGGGCTGCCTGATCATCACTCCGCTGCAGGCGCGACAGGATGGCAAGAGCCGCACCGAACAAGCCGAGGCGAAACAGAAACTGGCCGATCTGCGCAGCAAAATGGAGGCGCTGGCGAAACAGCAAGCCGATACCGCCGAGCGCCGTGACAGCGTCAACGCCGAACTTGCCAAGCAGGCCAACGCGTTGGCCGGCGCGGCACGTGCGGTACGCCAGACCGATACCGAGCTGGCGGCCAAGCAGCAGCAGCTGGATCAGCTGCAACAGCAGCGCGCCACCTTGAAGCAGACGCTGGACAGCCAACGCGCGGCCATCGCCGACCTGCTGCGTGCCACTTATGCGCTTGGCCACGGTTCGGATCTGCGCCTGTTGCTGGGCGACGAAGACGTGGCACGCATTTCTCGTGCGCTGGTGTATTCGAAGTATTTCCAGCAAGACCGCGTGGCGCGGGTGCAGAAGCTGATGGCCGACCTGGCCAAACTGCAGGAGCTGGAAAACACCATCACCAGCGAGCAACAAGCCTTGCAGGCCACCAAAGCGCAGCGCGAACAGCAGGCGAAGACGCTGAGCCAGCAACGCGCCGCACAGCAGAAGCTGGCCGCCGCCACTGATGCCCAGTACAAGGATCAGGCGGAACGGTTGGCCGCGCTGAAGCAGAACGCGCAATCGCTCAACAATCTGGTCGACAAGCTGCAGAAGGTGATCGACGAAGCGGCGCGCGAAGCTGCCGCCCGCGAGGCCGCGGCGCGCGCCGCGGCATCCGGCAAGCACCCCGGGCACAAGCTGCCACCGCCGCCGATCGAGATCGGCAACGCCGGCGCCGATATCCGCGGCAACCTGCCATGGCCGGCCAGCGGCGTGGTCAACAGCTATGGCAGCGGCGTGCTGATCAAGGCCGGCGGCGGCAGCGAGATTCACGCGGTCGCGCGCGGCCGTGTCATCTATGCCGGCTTCCTGCGCGGTTACGGCATGCTGCTGATCGTCAACCACGGCAACGGCTGGATGAGCATGTACGGCAACAACGAGACGCTGCTGCACGGTGTCGGCGATCAGGTCGACGCCGGCGAGGCGATCGGCACCGCCAGTGCGCCCACCGGTATCAATACCGGCGTGTATTTCGAGTTGCGCAAGGGTGGCCAGCCGGTCGACCCACGCAGTTGGCTGAGCCAGCGCCGTTGACGCCTTCGCCATGCCGTCGCAGGCTAGACTTGTGCCTTCGATGAATTACTCCGGCGTTCGGTTGTCTCACGTCCTGTCACTCTTTCCGTCGCGTCCCGGCGCGATGTTTGCCTGTTGCACGGAGTCACCCATGCGTTTTTCCACCCGTAGCCCAACCGTCAGCCTGACCGCCCTGCTGCTGACCGTTCCATTCCTGCTGACCGTGCCGCGCGCACACGCGCAGAGCGTGCCGGCCGACAGCTCCAGCGTGGCCGCGCCCGCTCCCGCCCCACCGGTTGACCTGCCGGCCACCGACACCCGCGCCCGCGCACCGGCCAGCGCCGCCCCCAACGACCAGGTCAGCCTGGACGACATCCGCAATTTCAGCCGTGTGTATGAAGTGGTACGCCAGGCGTATGTGGAAAAGGTCGACAACAAGACGCTGATGAAGGCAGCGATCACCGGCATGCTCAGCGGGCTCGATCCGCACAGCGAATACCTGGACAAAGACGGCCTGACCCAACTCAGCGAGGACACTACCGGCGAATACAGCGGCCTCGGCATCGAGGTGCTGCAGGTCGACGGCGGCCTGCACATCGTCTCTCCGATCGACGACACCCCCGCCGCGCGCGCGGGCATCAAGGCCGGCGACAACATCGTCAAGATCAACGGCACGCTGATCGATCCCGGCAATGTCGACGAGATGTTCAAGCAGCTGCGCGGCAAACCCGGCAGCAAGATCGACCTCACCATCGCTCACGACAAGAGCGACAAGCTGATCGATCTGCACCTGGTGCGCGAGAACATCGCGGTCAGCAGCGTCAAGGTGCGCGAGCTGGAGCCCGGCTACGCCTACCTGCGGGTCAGCCAGTTCCAGGACGACACTGCCGGCGATCTGGAGCGCAAACTCGGCGAACTGATCCAGAAGAACGGCGCGCAGAAAGGCGCCGTGCTGGATCTGCGCAACAATCCCGGCGGCCTCCTTACCGCCGCGGTGGGCGTCAGCGACGAGTTCCTCGACTCCGGCACCATCGTCACCACCCGCGGCCGGCTGCAGGACGCCAACATGAGTTTCAACGCCCACCCCGGCGACCGGCTCAACGGCGCGCCGATGATCGTGCTCACGAACAACGGCACCGCTTCGGCCGCCGAGATCGTCTCCGGCGCGTTGAAGGACAACCACCGCGCATTGATCATGGGCCAGCGCACGTTCGGCAAGGGCGTCGTGCAGACCGTGGTGCCGCTGGATGCGGAGCATGCGGTGAAAATCACCACCGCGCGCTACTACACGCCGAACGGCACGTCGATCCAGGCTGAAGGCATCAAGCCCGACATCGCACTGGCCGACCTCACGGTCAACAAGGCCGACAGCGGGCCGGTGCTGATCAGCTCCGAAGCCGACCTGCCGAACCATCTGGCCAATGAGCATGCCAAGACCGGCAACGACATCAACGACGACGGCAGTGCCGCCGACGGCAAGCTGGCCACCAGCGACTACGCGCTGTCGCAAGCCTTGAACGTCCTGAAAGGCATGGCGCTGCGCCAGCCGGCCGCTGTCCGGCGCTGATCCGTTGCGCTGCACCGGCCGCCCGCGCAACACGAGCCGCCGGCGATGACGCGTGCCGCTGCCGATCCCGCCGATGCGCCCCGAGTCGTGATACTCGGCGGCGGCTTCGGCGGCATGGCCGCGGCGCGGCAACTGGCCGGCGCGGCCGTGCGGATGACGCTGGTCGACCGGCGCAACCATCACCTGTTCCAACCGCTGCTGTATCAGGTCGCCACCGCGAGTCTGGCGGCGCCATCGATCGCCGCGCCGTTGCGGCAGATCCTGCGCCGTCAGCGCAACCTCACCGTGTTGCTGGACGAAGTGACTGGCATCGATCTGGCGGCCCGTCGGGTGCAATGCGCGCATGGCGTGCTCGACTACGATTTCCTGGTGGTCGCCACTGGCGCCGCCCACGCCTATTTCGGTCATGACGAATGGGAACGCCACGCGCCGGGACTGAAAACGCTGGACGATGCCTTCCTGATCCGCCGTCGCGTGCTGCTGGCATTCGAGCACGCCGAGCGCGAGACGGATCCCGCGCGCCGCCAGGCCTGGCTCAACTTTGTCGTGGTCGGCGGCGGCTCCACCGGCGTCGAACTGGCCGGCACCCTGATCGAACTGGCACGGCATACCTTGTCGCGCGAATTCCGCCGCAGCGATCCGCGGCGCGCCTCGGTGCGCCTGATCGAAGCGGGGCCACGCCTGTTGACCGCCTACGACCCGATCCTGTCCGACAAGGCGCGCCAGCAGCTCGAACGCCTCGGCGTGGAAGTGCACACCGGCATCGCCGTCACCGATATCGATGCGAGCGGCGTGAAGCTGGGCGAACACTGGCTACCCGCGCGCACCGTGCTGTGGGCTGCCGGCGTGGCGGCATCGCCGGTGGGGCGTCTGCTCGGCGCCGCGCTCGATCGCGCCGGCCGCGTGCAGGTGCTGCCGGACCTGAGCCTGCCCGGGCATCCGGAGGTCTTTGTCATCGGTGATCTCGCCGGGATCGCACAGAGCGATGGCAAGCCGGTACCCGGCGTGGCGCCGGCGGCCAAGCAGATGGGCTGGCATGTCGGCACGGTGATCCGCTCGCGCCTGCGCGGCAGCGATGAAAAGCGGCCGTTCTCCTATCGCGACGACGGCTCGCTCGCCACCATCGGGCGTTTGGCGGCAGTGGCGCAATTCGGCAAGCTGAAACTGTCCGGGTTTCCGGCGTGGTCCGTATGGCTGCTGGCCCACATCTATTTTCTGATCGGCTTCCGCAACCGACTGGTGGTGATGCTGGACTGGGCTTGGGCCTATTGGACGCACCAGCGGCACGCCCGAATCGTCAGTGGTGACGACATACCCGATGACGATGCGGAACAGCATCCGGAATAGCCCGACCGACATCGACATGCAAACGGCCCCTCGCGGGGCCGCTGCTTATCCGCCCATCTATGAGCGCTTGAAAGACTTGCACGATCAGATTACGCCGTGGCGAACAGGCCGCGCATTTTCTTCATCGCGTTCGCTTCCACCTGGCGGATGCGCTCGGCGGAAACGCCGTACTCATCAGCCAGATCCTGCAGCGTGGCCTTGTTGTCGTCATCCAGCCAACGGCGCTGGATGATGTCGCGCGAACGCTTGTCCAGATGGCTCAACGCATCGGTCAACGTCTGCATCTGGTTGTCCGAGTAGTCTTCGTCCGACACGTTCTCGTACGGATCGGCGCCGTCGTCGATCAGGAACGCCGCCGGTGCGGGCTTGGCATCGTCGTCGGCATCGGCTGGCGCTTCGAAACCGATGTCGCGGCCGGACAGGCGCGATTCCATCTCACGCACCGTCGCCTCGGGCACGCCCAGATCCTTGGCTACCGTGCTCACCTCGGCCGCGTTCATCCAGCCCAGGCGCTTTTTGCTCTTGCGCAGATTGAAGAACAGCTTGCGCTGCGCCTTGGTGGTGGCGACCTTCACGATGCGCCAGTTCTTGAGAATGAATTCGTGCATCTCGGCACGGATCCAATGCACCGCAAAGCTGACCAGACGCACGCCCTGATCCGGGTCGAAACGCTTCACAGCCTTCATCAGGCCGATGTTGCCTTCCTGGATCAGGTCGGCCAGCTGCAGGCCGTAACCGCTGTAACCGCGCGCCACGTGCACCACGAAACGCAGATGCGACATCACCAGCTTCTTCGCAGCAGCCAGATTCGCTTCTTCGAGGTAGTCACGCGACAGCGCCTGCTCCTCTTCCGAGCTCAGCACCGGAATGCGGTGAACCGCAGAAATATAGGCATCCAGACTGCCCACTACGCTCGGTAGCGGAAAGTTGGCGGTCACCAAAGCTTGAGACATGGGTGGAACCTCCTGAATGACGTCAAAGTTTAGCACTCGGGTGGTTGGAGTGCTAAAGCCCGGAATGGTTCCGAGCTTTAATGAACCATATAGTACACATATCCAATTTCGATGTCCATGGTTTCCCGCCCACCGGCGACACCGCGGCGGCGCCGGGCACAACCTTGACAGGCCGCCATACGCGCATCCATCCTGCCCGGACATTCCGAGGGGTGCCCCGAAAGGGGCTGAGATAGCGCGAGCTGACCCTTGAACCTGATCCGGGTCATGCCGGCGGAGGAACGGGAATCATGACGGTCGGCTCTTTCGAGTCGCCCGTCCACCCTTACATCGTCAATCCCGGATCTCCTGTTTTTGTCCCAGGAGGAGATCCATGAATACCCCTGCACCACAGCTCGGCTCCGCACCCGATACGGTCACGACCGGGCCAATCGGCGGATCGAAAAAAGTCTACGTCGAACCGCCGTCGCACCCTTCGATCCGCGTACCGTTTCGCGAGATCGCCGTCACCGATCCACAGACGCCGACCATCCGGGTCTACGACCCGTCGGGCCCTTATACCGACGGCGACGCCTGCATCGACCTGGAAGCCGGCCTGCCGCTGGTGCGCGAACCGTGGGTCCAGGCACGCGGTTTCCAGGCCATCGAGGGCCGCACGGTTCGGCCCGAGGACAACGGCGGCGTCGGACCGGACCGCCTGGTCACCCCGTGCCCCGCGCAGCGGACTTTGCGTATGGGCCAACCGGACGCGCCGGTCACCCAGCTGGAGTTCGCGCGTGCCGGGATCGTCACCGAGGAAATGATCTACGTCGCCCACCGCGAGAATCTGGCGCGGACAGAGGCGTTGCAAGACGCGAACACGAAGATCGCCGATGGCGAGTCCTTCGGCGCCGACATTCCCGCGTTCGTGACCCCCGAATTCGTGCGTCAGGAGATCGCGCTGGGACGGGCGATCATTCCCGCCAACATCAACCACGGCGAACTCGAGCCGATGGCGATCGGCCGCAACTTCCTGGTCAAGGTCAACGCCAACATCGGCAACTCGGCGATCTCCTCCGGCGTGGCCGAAGAAGTGGAGAAGCTGGTCTGGGCGATCCGCTGGGGCGCCGACACGATCATGGACCTGTCCACCGGCCGCAACATCCACAACATCCGCTCGTGGATCATCCGCAACTCGCCGGTGCCGATCGGCACCGTGCCGATCTACCAGGCGCTGGAGAAAGTGGGCGGCGACCCGGTCAAGCTCACTTGGGAGGTGTTCAAGGACACCTTGATCGAGCAGGCCGAACAAGGCGTGGACTATTTCACGATCCATGCCGGAGTCCGCCTGCGTCACGTTCCGCTCACCGCCAAACGGGTGACCGGCATCGTGTCGCGCGGCGGGTCGATCATGGCGCGCTGGTGCCTTGCCCACCACAAGGAGAGTTTTCTCTACGAACGCTTCGACGAGATCTGCGACATCATGCGCCGCCACGACGTCGCGTTCTCGCTTGGCGACGGCTTGCGTCCCGGCTCGATCGCCGATGCCAACGACGAGGCCCAGTTCGCCGAGCTGGAAACCCTGGGCGAGCTGACGAAGATCGCCTGGGCCAAGGGCTGCCAAGTGATGATCGAAGGGCCGGGCCACGTCCCGATGCACAAGATCAAGCTCAACATGGACAAGCAGCTGGCATGCTGCGCCGAGGCGCCGTTCTACACGCTGGGTCCGCTGACCACCGACATCGCGCCGGGCTACGACCACATCACCTCCGGCATCGGCGCGGCGATGATCGGCTGGTTCGGCACGGCGATGCTCTGCTACGTCACGCCGAAAGAACACCTGGGCCTGCCCGACCGCAACGACGTCAAGACCGGCGTCATCACCTACAAGATCGCGGCCCACGCGGCCGATCTGGCCAAGGGCCATCCGGCTGCGCAAGTGCGCGACGATGCCTTGTCGCGGGCGCGGTTCGAGTTCCGTTGGGACGACCAGTTCAACCTCTCGCTCGATCCGGATACCGCGCGCGCCTATCACGACGCCACGTTGCCGAAGGACGCGCACAAGGTCGCGCATTTCTGCTCCATGTGCGGCCCCAAGTTCTGCTCGATGCAGATCACCCAGGATCTGCGCAGGGACGTCCTGGCGATGGAAGCGGCGGCTCTCGCAGGCATGGCGACCAAGTCGCGCGAATTCGTGGAGCAAGGCGCCCAACTTTACGTGCCGTCGGCGGAGTGAGCCCATGCGCGTCACCGTGATCGGAGCTGGCGTGACCGGCCTCGTGGCGGCGTTCGAGTTGGCCGCGCGGGGCGCTCGTGTGGACATCATCGAACGGGGCGCACAGCTGGGAGCGCAAGCATGCGGCTGGTTTGCCGGCGGCATGCTGGCACCTTGGTGCGAGCAGGAAAGCGCGGAGCCTCAAGTGGGTCGGCTCGGGCAGATGGCGCTCGACTGGTGGCCGAGGCATTTCAGCGAAACCGTCCGCAACGGCACACTGGTGGTGGCGCCCGCGCGGGACCGTGCCGAACTCGACCACTTCGGCCGGCGCACCGAACGCTTCGAACGGATCGGTGCCGAACGCATCGCCGAGCTGGAACCCGATCTTTCCGGGCGCTTCCGCCAGGCGCTGTTCTTTGCCGACGAGGCGCACCTGGACCCGCGCCGGGCCGTGGCAGCGCTGGCCGCCAGGCTCGGCGACATGGGCGTCATCATCCACTTCGGCGTGGACGCCACGACCGTCCCGGTCGACGCCGACCAGGTGCTGGACTGCCGCGGCTTCGCTGCGCGAGACACGCTGGACGACCTGCGCGGCGTCCGCGGCGAAATGCTGCTGGTGCGCACCAAGGACATCACGCTTTCGCGTCCGGTGCGGCTGCTGCATCCGCGCATGCCGCTGTACGTGATACCGCGCGCCGATGGCTTGTTCATGATCGGCGCCACGATGATCGAAAGCGATCATGGCGGTCCGGTCACGGCGCGCTCGGCGGTGGAACTGCTCAACGGCGCCTACGCGCTGCATCCTGCGTTCGGCGAGGCGGAAATCGTCGAGATGGGCGTCGGCATCCGGCCGGCCTTTGCCGACCATCTGCCGCGGCTGGTGCGACGAGGCCGCACATGGCATGTCAACGGCCTGTATCGCCATGGCTTCCTGCTGGCACCGGCCATGGCGCACCAGGCCGCGCAAGCCATTTTTTTCGGCACACCCTCCGGAGAGTCTTCATGCAGATCATCGTGAACGGCGTCGAGCGGAAGCTGCGCGCGACCACACTGGCGCAGGCGCTGGACGAGCTAGCCTACGGCGACACCATCATCGCCACCGCGCTCAACGGGCGCTTCGTCGCTGCCGCCGCCCGTCCCTCGACCGCGCTGGCGAACGGCGACGCCCTCGAAATCGTCGCGCCGATGCAAGGCGGCTGAGCGATGAACCTCTACGGCATCGAAGTCGCCTCGCGACTGTGGCTGGGCACCGCGCGATACCCGTCCCCGGCGATCCTCAGCGACGCGGTGCGGGCGTCCAGCACCGACATCGTCACCGTGTCGCTGCGGCGCGAATCCAGCACGCAACGCGGCGGACAGGATTTCTGGTCGATCATCCGCGGGCTCGGCGTGCGGGTGCTGCCCAATACCGCCGGCTGCCATTCGGTGAAGGAAGCGGTGACTACCGCACAGATGGCGCGGGACATTTTCCAGACCTCATGGATCAAGCTCGAAGTGATCGGCGAAGTCGACACGCTGCAGCCGGACGTGTTCGGCCTGGTCGAGGCAGCCAACGTACTGTGCGCCGACGGGTTCGAGGTTTTCCCGTACACCACCGACGATCTGGTCGTCGCCGAACGGTTGCTCGAAGCGGGCTGCCGTGTGTTGATGCCGTGGGGCGCGCCGATCGGCACCGGCATGGGCCTCAACAATATCTTCGGCCTGCGCGCACTGCGCGCCCACTTCCCGGAAGTGCCGCTGATCGTCGACGCGGGCATCGGCCGGCCATCCCATGCGGCTGCGGCGATGGAACTGGGCTATGACGGCGTCCTGCTGAACACCGCCGTGGCGATGGCCGGCGATCCGGTGCTAATGGCCGGCGCGTTTGCCAAAGCGGTCGAAGCCGGGCGGGCCGCGTTTCTCGCCCAGCCGATGGAGTCTCGCGATATCACCACGCCGTCGACACCGCTGCTCGGCAAGGCCTGGCTGGAATGAGCCGGCTCGCCGCGTTCTATCCCGTCGTCGACAGCGCCGACTGGATCCGGCGGCTGGTGCCGGTTGGCGTGAAGCTGGTGCAGTTGCGGATCAAGGACCGTACCGCCGACGAGGTGCGCCGCGAAGTGCGCGCCGCGCTGGCGATCTGCATGCCTCGGCGCGTGCAACTGGTCGTCAACGACCACTGGCGCATCGCGCTGGACGAGGGCGCCGATTTCATCCACCTGGGCCAGGAGGATCTGGTCGGCGCCGACCTGAAGGCGATCCGCGCGCGGCATGTGAAGCTGGGTGTCAGCACGCACGATGACGCGGAACTCGAGCGTGCGCTCGGCGTGGCGCCCGACTACGTGGCGCTCGGGCCGATCTACCCCACGAGCCTGAAGGCGATGCCCTGGGCGTCGCAGGGCCTGGACCGCATCGGCGAATGGAAACGCCGGATCGGCCGCCTTCCGCTGGTGGCGATCGGCGGCATCACGCTGGAGCGGGCCACCGGCTGCCTCGCTGCAGGCGCGGACTGCGTGGCGGTGGTGAGCGACGTGACCCGGCATCCCGATCCGCCGGCCCGTGCCGCGTCGTGGATCAGTGCCACGACGGCGGCTTCCATGGGGGCCGTCGCATGACCGGCCGCTATGCACGTCAAATCGCATTGGCACAGGTCGGCACGGACGGCCAGGCGCGGCTGGCGGCAGCCAGCGTGCTGGTCATCGGTGCGGGCGGGCTGGGCTGTCCGGTGCTGCAATACCTCGCTGCGGCCGGCGTCGGGCGCCTCATCATCGTCGACCACGACGTCGTCGAGGAGAGCAACCTGCATCGCCAGCCGCTGTACACCATGGACGATATCGGCTCGCCCAAGGTCACGGCGGCACGCGCGGCCTTGTTGCGCCTGAACCCCACGATCACGGTGGAGGCGCTCGCCGCGCGCGCAAAGCCGGACAACGCCGCGCGTCTGGTCGCCGATGCCGACATCGTGGTCGATGCGGCCGACAGCCTGGCCGCCACGTATGTACTGAACGATGTCTGCCAGGCGCTGGCACGGCCGCTGGTCAGCGCGTCGGCAGTCGGCTTGAGCGGTTATGTCGGTGCGTTCTGCGCGGGCGCACCCAGCTACCGGGCGGTGTTTCCCGACATGCCTGCGCGCGCGGCGACCTGCAGCAGCGCCGGCGTGCTCGGCAGCCTGGTAGGCGTCATCGGCAGCTTGCAGGCGCAGCTCGTGCTGCAGCTGATTCTTGCCATCTCGCCCTCGCCGCTTGGCCGGCTGGTGACCTTCGATGTCGCCCGACTGAGCTTTGGCGGCTTCGCCTTCCACGACGCGGCCGAACCGGACGGTCCCCTGCTGCGCTATATCTCCCCGCGCGAGGTGACGGCCGACGACCTGGTGGTCGACCTGAGGAGCTTGGACGAAGCTCCGGTGTCGCCCTTCAATGGCGCGCTGCGGCTCGAAGTCGACACGATCGGCACCCTGATCGACGACCATCCGCCCTCCGCCATCCGCATCGTGCTGTGCTGCCATAGCGGCCTGCGGGCGTGGCGGGCCGGACGCCAGCTGCGCGACCGTGGATTTACCCGGCTGGCCCTGGTGGCGCTGGCGGACGGGACACCATGAACATGCCGCGGCGCGCCTCGCCTATGCCGACGGCGCTCTCCATCGCCGGCTCCGACTCCTGCGGTGGCGCAGGCATCCAGGCCGACCTGAAGACGTTTTCCGCACTGGGCGTCGACGGCGCCACCGTGCTGACCGCGATCACCGCACAAAACAGCGCCGGGGTGCGGGCGATACAGATCATGTCCCCCGAGATGGTGGCGGCACAGCTGGACGCGGTCTTCGACGAACTGGATATCCGCGCCGTCAAACTGGGCATGCTCGCCACGGCCGCCACGGTGACCACCGTCGCCGACGGCCTGCACCGACGCCGGCCACCGCACGTGGTGCTCGATCCGGTGATGATCGCCACATCGGGCGCCAGCCTGCTCAGCGAAGACGCAGTCGCGTCGATGCGCTCGCACCTGCTGCCGCTGGTCGATTGCCTCACGCCCAATCTGGCGGAGGCAGCGGTGCTGCTTGGTGTGCCGTGCGCGACGGACGAAGCGAAGATGGCCGCGCAAGGGCGTGCATTGCTCGCCCTGGGGCCGCGTGCCGTGCTGATGAAAGGCGGTCATGCACCCCTGGCCGAAGCGGTCGACCTGCTGGTAACGCCCGAAGGCACGCAACGCTTCGCGGCGCGCTGGGTGGAAACCGGCAAGCTGCATGGAACCGGTTGCATCCTGTCGGCCGCCATCGCGGCATGGCTCGCTCGCGGAGCCGCACTGGCCGATGCCGTCATGTGGGCCAAGGCGCATCTGACCGCAACCCTCGCCGACCGATGACCTCGCTACGCGTAGTCCGTGCGTAAAGCCGTCGACAGCATGGCCGCGTGCGGCAGAGACCAGTCGATCGGCGCCTGACCATGTGATTCCAGATAATGGTTGGCGGCGGAGAAGTGCCCGCAGCCGATGAATCCGCGGTGGGCCGACAGTGGCGACGGATGCACCGAGTTCAGCACGCAGTGGCGGCTGGTGTCGATCAGCTGACCCTTGCGTTGCGCATACGAACCCCATAGCAGGAACACCAACCCCTCGCGCTCGCGGTTGAGCGTGTCGATCGCCGCATCGGTGAAACCCTCCCAGCCCTTGCCCTGGTGCGAACCGGCACGGCCTTCCTCCACCGTCAGCACGCTGTTGAGCAACAGCACGCCGCGATCGGCCCACGGTGTGAGGCAACCGTGGTCGGGGCGCGGGATGCCGAGATCGCGCTGGATTTCCTTGAAGATGTTTTCCAGCGACGGCGGCACCCGCACACCGGGACGCACCGAGAAGCACAGACCGTGGGCCTGGCCGGGTCCGTGATACGGGTCCTGACCCAGAATCACCACGCGCACGGCATCGAACGGCGTGTGCTCGAATGCCGCGAAAATTTCCGGGCCCGGTGGATAGATCCGTTTGCCGGCCTGTTTCTCTGCGCGCAGAAACATCGACAACGCCTGCATCTCGGGGCGCAGCAGATAGTCGCCGATGCGCGCCTTCCACGACGGCTCAAGCCTGACTTTTTCTTGGCCGGCCCGCTCGTCGCTCATGCAGCGCCCGCGTGACTGCGCAGATGTTGCGCGACCCGCAACTGGAACAGCAGCTTGGTGATCAGCAGTTTTTCCTCGACCGGCTTCTCGACCAGGTCGTTCGCGCCCGCACGGATCAGCGCGGCCTGATTGGCGGGATTCTCGTCGCCGGTCATCACCAGCACCGGCAGCCGGCCCTTGCCATAGCCGAACTCGCCACGGATGTGCTTGAGCAGATCGCCACCGGTCAGCTCGCCCTTCAGACTGACGTCGGTCAACACCACATCGGCACCGACCCAACCCAACGCGCGATCGGTTTCCAGCATGGCCAGCGCATCCTCCACGCTGACCACATGACGCACAGTGAGCCCGATCTTCTCCAGCATGCGCCGGGTCGCCAGAGCCACCACGCGGCTGTCCTCGACGTAGAGAACGGTACCCTTCACGGCTGTCTGCGGGCTCACGTAGCCGCGGATGAATTCGGCCAGCGCCTGAAACCCCAGCGCCTTGTCGAAATAGTCGGTGACATGCTCGCCAAGCGAGCGCCGGTGCAGGCGATCCTCGACATCGCCGGATACCACCACGATCGGCACGTAGATCTGCGGCGCCGACTCGCGCACGAAGCGCGCCAGTTCCAGCCCGTCCATGTCGGGCAGGCGCAGCGCGATCGTGATGAAGTCGAACACGCCTTCACCGAGCACCTGCTGCGCATCGACACCGCTGCCGCAGCCGATCACTTCGACACCGGGCAGTTCGGCCTGCAGCACACGGGTGATCAATTGGCGCACCACTCGCGAGCCGTCGACCACCAGCACACGCGGCGCCTCGGTGAGCAGACGACTGCTGATATTCGTACTCATTCCTTAACTCATCCACCTGACCCGCGGCGATCCCTGCCGATGAACCTGCGACCGCACCCCCTGCGCCCGCTTCCATACCGATAGTGCACTGAGCGCCGCATCAATGGCTGCGATTCGCATCACCTTAGACAGAACCGGTCAGCCCAACTTGCGCAATTGCCATGCACTGACCAGCCGCGCGCCCAGCCAGCCCAGCGCCGCCGCAGCCAGCGGTACCGCCAGCAGCAGCCACAGCGGCAAGCCGCCAACCCGCAGATTGCCATCGTAAGCGCGACTCAACTGCGCCACCGGCCCCGCCAGCGTCAATTCGATCAGCAGCGCCAGCAACGCGGCGAGGATGCCGCTGAACAGGCCATACCAGATCCCGGCATACAGATACGGCCGGCGCACGAACGCATTGCTGGCACCCACCAGCAGCAACACGCTGATCTCTTCGCTGCGGCTGGCGATATCCACCCGCACGGTGTTGCCGACCACCAGCAACGCGGCCAACGCCAGCAACGAAGCCAGCACCAGCACGACGCGATTGCCGACACCGAGCAGCGCGTCCAGCCGCTGGCGCCAGCTGCCGCTGTCCTGCACCAGCTCGACGCTGTGCATCGTGCGCACATCGGCGACCAGCTGTTCCAACGCACCGGCACTTGTCCCGGCGCGCGGCTGCAGTTGCAGCACGTAAGGCAACGGGTTGTCTTCGAGCGTCTGCACGGCACCGGAAAAGCCCTGCATTTTCGCCAGTTCATCCATGCCTTGCTGCGGAGTCTTCACGACCACCGCAGCCACTTCGGGGCGGCCGCCCAGTTGGCTGGCCAGCATCTGCGCCTGCTGCGCGGTCTGCCCGGGCTGCATGAAAACGCTGATCGCCTGACTCTGGCCCAGCGCATCGCCGAGCTTCTGCACATTGCCCAGCAGCAGATAGAACGCCAGCGGCAAGGCCAGCGCCAGACCCATCACGGCCATGGTGAGCAGGCTGCCCAACGGGCGCGAGGCGAGCCGACGCAGACTGGCCGCCGCGCTCCAGCCGTGATGTTCCCGCCAGCTGCCGAGGCGGCGGCCGCGGGTATGTTCGTTGCGCGGCGACGCATCGGGCGTGGCTGCGCGGGCGGTCGCGTGGATGCCTTCGGACGACGTGCTCACAGCACCTCCTGCGCCGCCAGGTCGGCGACCAGCCGGCCATGGTCGAGCACGATCACACGCTTCTTCATGCGTTTGATCAGCGGCAGATCGTGACTGGCGATCAGCACGGTGGTGCCGACCTGCTGAAATTCGCCGAACAAGCCCATGATCTCCACCGCCAGTTGCGGGTCGAGGTTGCCGGTCGGCTCGTCGGCGATCAGCAGGGCCGGCCGTGCGACGATCGCGCGGGCGATGCCGACGCGCTGCTGCTCGCCGGTGGACAGGGTCGCCGGCAGCTGGCGCTCATAAGCGAGCAGACCGACCTTCTCCAACGCCGCCCGTACTCGCCGGGAGCGCTCGGGTTTGGCGATACCGCCGATCACCAGTGGCAGCTCGACGTTCGCGAATACGGTGCGTTCCATCAGCAGGCGGTGATCCTGGAACACCATGCCGAGCTGCCGCCGCCACTTCGGAATGCCGCTGCGGCGAATCTTCGCCAGACTCTTGCCGTCCATGCTGATGGTGCCGTGCGAGGGCCGCTCGATCAGGCCCAGCAACTTGAGCAAGGTGCTCTTGCCGGCGCCGGAATGGCCGGTGACGAAGGCCATCTCGCCGGTCGGCACCTCGAACGAAAGCTGTGAGAGCGCCTCATGGCCGCCCTCATAGCGCTTGCTGACTTGATCAAAATGGATCACCGAGTATCCCCGAGCCTGCGTGCCGTCGTACCAGCGCCAAGGATAAGGGAAGCCGGCATCAAGATGCGGACTTCGTGAGCCGATCGATCGCCGCCGATTCAGCACGTGCGGATTCGGCGCGTTGAGAAAGTGCAGGGTCGCACTTTCTCAACCCAAGGCTACCGCCCGGTGAACAGCCGGGTCAGCCGACGGAACAAGCCGGGCTTCTTCGCGTGGGCATGTTCGCCGGTCTTGCCGGAAGTCACCGCGACCTGCCGCGACGGCCGGTTGTGGGTGCTGCCGGTGGACTCGGTCGCGTTGCGCTCGCGCGGCGGGCGACGTTCGCCACGCGGCGCGCGGTTGCCCTCGGCCACGGCGGGGGCATGGCCGTTCGTCTCGATACCATCGGTCGGCGCGCCTTCGCGACGGCGATTGCGGCCGCCGCGACGCCGGCGCGGCTTGCGCACGCCTTCGGCGGCGACACCGCCATCGGCGACCGGCGCTTCGGTCCGCTGTACCGGCACGGCCACCGGCTGCCCGCTCTCGGCGACCGGCGCGGCCGGTTTGCGTTCGCGCGGCGGACGCGGGCCGCTGCGCGAGGCGCCACTGCGCTCGCCACTGCGGCTGGAACCGCCCGAACGGCGCGGCGCCTCGCCCGGACGCGGAGCGACCACATCGCCAAAAGCGGCACTATCGGCAGCGGCGTTCGCGGCGAACTCGGCATCGATCGCATGCGGCTTCGGCATGATCAGCAACTCCGGGTCCATCGGCGCCACCGGAATGCTCTGGCCGATATAAGTCTCGATTTCCGGCAGCGACATCGCGTACAGGTCGCAGGCGAAGCTGATCGCGTCGCCCTCGGCACCGAGCCGCGCGGTACGGCCGATGCGGTGCACGTAATCTTCCGCCTCGTGCGGCAGGTCGTAATTGAACACGTGGCTGACCGCGGGAATATGCAGGCCGCGCGCTGCCACGTCGGTGGCGACCAGGATGTCCAGCTGGCCGTCCTGGAAACGCTGCAGCAGCTTTTGCCGCTTCAGCTGCGGCACGTCGCCGGAGATCGCGCCCACGCGGCAACCGTGGCGCTTGACCCGCTCGGTGATGCGCTCGGCGGCGGCCTTGGTGTTGACGAAGATGATGCTGCGGCTGGGCTTGGTGCGGTCGAGCAGGTTCAGCAGCAGCGGCATCTTCTCTTCCTTGGCCGGGAAGTAGACCAGCTGGCGCACCTTGTCGGCGGTGACGTTGTCGCTCTCCACCACCAGCTTCTCGGCGTTGTGCATGTGCTCGTAGGCCAGCTCCAGCACGCGGTGGCTCAGCGTGGCGGAGAACAGCAGCACCTGGCGCTGCTCGCGTGGCGGCAGGCGGCGGAAGATGAAGCGCACGTCCTTGATGAAGCCGAGATCGAACATGCGATCGGCTTCGTCGATCACCATCACCTCGACGCTGTTGAGGCTGAAAACCCCTTGCTTGTGATAATCGAGCATGCGGCCGGGGGTGGCGATGATGATGTCGCAGCCGTCCTTCAATTGCTGGCGCTGCTTGTCGTAATCGACGCCGCCGTAGATCAGCGCGCTGCGCAGGCCGGTGTGGCGGCCGATCGCCTTGGCGTCCTTCTCGATCTGGATCGCCAGCTCCCGGGTCGGCGCGATGATCAGCGCCCGCGGGTCGCTGTCCTTGCGGTCGGCCACGGCCGGCGTGGTCAGCAGGCGATTCATCAGCGCGACCAGGAACGCGCAGGTCTTGCCGGTGCCGGTTTGCGCCTGGCCGGCGACGTCGCGCCCGGCCAGCGCCAGCGGCAAGGTCATTTCCTGGATCGGCGTGCAGCGGGTGAAGCCGCTGTCGTCCAGACCCTGCTGCAGCAGCGGATGAAGATCGAAATTGGTGAAGAAGGTATCGGTGAGTACGGTTTGTGACATATGCGGATGGTTGACCTTGCCTGACGGCGGCGTGATGCGCTGCACCCGCTTCAGACGCCGAAGGTCGGCGGAGGGCGGTGCAGGACGGGTGCGCGATGCGCAGCGAAGCAGCTCAATGTCAGGGTCAACAAGGTCGCGCCGCGGCTGGCGACGCCGTATTTGCCGGCGGTCTGACGGGCAGCTGTGCAAGCCGCCCTTGAATCGTGCCCGGAGTTGCGCTGGAATGAAGACCTGCCACTCATGGCACCTCTCGTTCCTGCCCAACCCGCGCTTCGTGGGCTCCTGAGTGTAACTGATGACGGCCTCTGGAGTCTGCCATGCTCCCAAGTCGCTATCTCCTTGTTTTCCCGAGTTTGCCACCCCATTGTCTTGCACCTTGACCCCAGCCACGGAGATCCCCGGTGAGCGACCTGATTACCCATGTGAATGACGACGCCTTCGACGAGCAGGTGCTCAAATCCGAAACCCCGGTGCTGCTGGATTTCTGGGCGGAATGGTGCGGCCCGTGCAAGGCCATCGCACCGATGCTCGATGAGCTGGCCCAGCAGTACGAAGGCAAGCTGCGCATCGTCAAGGTCAATATCGACCAGAACCAGCAGACCCCGCGAACCTATGGCGTGCGCGGCATCCCGACCCTGATGGTGTTCAAGAACGGCAAGGTCGAGGCGACCCAGATCGGCGCCGTCAGCAAGGGGCAGCTGACCCAGATGATCGACAAGGCCATCTGATCCATCGTTGCAAACCCGCTGCGCGGAACCGGCCCGAATGAGCAAGGCCGATTCACGAGGCTTTACGCCGATGCGCAGCGGGTGCTAGATTCAGCGCGTCCGTCGGGACAGTCCTGTCCCCTTGCGCCCTCCGCGCGACGCACACCCTCCCTCCTGTAATTCAACGGCGCCCCGCGAGGATAGCCCGTGTCCGATACCGATAACAAAATCCCGACCGACGCCAAGAGCGCCGATACCATGCCTGCAGCCGAAGGCAAGCCCGAGCCGCGCGCACGCGCGCCGCGCCGCACGGCGGCAGCGATCGCTGCGGCGAATGCCGAGAAAGCGGCGGCTGCCGACCGGCCAGCTCCAGCTGCGGCTCCCGTGCCGGCTCCCGTTCCGCCGCCAGAGCGGCCGGCAGCTCCCACGCCCTCGCCTTCTGCCCCACCGGCTGCGGCGCCGATGACGCCAGCGTCCTACGGGGAGACGCCGCCGCAGCGCGCAGCGCAGGAACCGCGCGAATCCAGCCCGCCGCAAGGCCAGGATCAGGCGCAAGGCCAGAATCAAGGCCAAGGCCAGAACCAGGGCCAAGGCCAGAACCAGGGTCAGAATCCTAACCAGGCTCAAGGTCAGGGTCAGGGCCAAAATCAGGGCCAGAACCCGAACCAGGGTCAGAATCAGGGCCAGAACAACCCCAACAGCGGCGGTCGCGAAGCCCGCGAAGGCCGCGGCCGGCGCCGGCGCAACGAGCGTGGCGGCGGCAATCCGCAGCAGCAGCAACCGCGTCCGCAGGGCGGCGGCCATCCGCGGCCCAACCCGAACGGCCTGCCCGTCGATGACGACAACGCCGATCCGGGCAGCAATGACCGGGTGATCAACCTCACCGAGCTGAAGCGCAAGAACGCGATCCAGCTGCTGGAGTTCGCCGAATCGCTGGGCGTCCATGAAGGCGTCGCCCGCGCGCGCAAACAGGACGTGATCTTCAATGTGCTCAAGGCGCACGCCCGTTCCGGCGGCGGCATCTGGGCCGAAGGCGTGCTGGAAATCCTGCAGGACGGTTTCGGCTTCCTGCGTTCGGCCGACGAGTCGTACCTGGCCGGCCCGGACGACATCTACGTCTCGCCCAGCCAGATCCGCCGCTTCAACCTGCGCACCGGCGATTACATCACCGGCCGCGTGCGCCACCCGAAGGAAGGCGAGCGCTACTTCGCGATGCTGCGCGTCGACGACATCAACGGCGATCCGCCGGAAGCGTCGAAGAACAAGATGCTGTTCGAGAACCTCACCCCGCTGTTCCCGCGCAAGGCGTTCAAGTTGGAGCGCGGCAACGGTTCGAGCGAGGACATCACAGGCCGCATCCTGGACCTGATCGCACCGATCGGCAAAGGCCAGCGCGGCCTGATCGTCTCGCAGCCGAAATCCGGCAAGACGATGATGCTGCAGAACGTCGCCCAGGCGATCACCTACAACCACCCCGAAGCGCATCTGATCATGCTGTTGATCGACGAGCGCCCGGAAGAAGTGACCGAAATCGCCCGCACCGTCCGCGCCGAGGTGATCTCCTCGACGTTCGACGAGCCGGCCGTGCGCCACGTGCAGGTCGCCGAAATGGTGATCGAACGCGCCAAGCGCCTGGTCGAACACAAGAAGGACGTGGTGATCCTGCTCGATTCGATCACCCGTCTCGCCCGCGCCTACAACACCGTGGTACCGAGCTCCGGCAAGGTGCTCACCGGCGGTGTCGATGCGAACGCGCTGCAGCGTCCGAAGCGTTTCTTCGGTGCCGCACGCAACGTCGAGGAAGGCGGCAGCCTCACCATCATCGCCACCGCGCTGACCGAAACCGGCAGCAAGATGGACGAGGTAATCTACGAGGAGTTCAAGGGCACCGGCAACATGGAAGTGCACCTGAGCCGCCGCATCTCCGAGAAGCGCGTCTACCCGGCGATTGATATCAACCGCTCCGGCACCCGCCGCGAGGATCTGCTGATCGAGCCGGACATGCTGGCCAAGATCTGGATCCTGCGCAAACTGCTGCACCCGATGGACGAACTCTCCGCGATGGAGTTCATGCTCGACAAGATGAAGAACACCAAGTCCAACGACGAGTTCTTCAATTCGATGAAGCGCTGACCGGGCTGCTGATTTGCGTTGAAACGGGGCCTGCGGGCCCCGTTTTATTGTCCGGCGGGCGAATCTGCACCACGACGTACAATTATTTGCCGCCTCCCCCTTTTCGTTGTCACGCAACACCCCCATAGTGACTCGCTCACCCAGCGAGGCTTTGCCCGTGTCCATACCCAGTGCCGTCAAGAGCACCCCGATCCAGGGCCGCCAGCAACTGACCGATTATCTCGCCGCCGGGGAAAAGCCCCGCGAAGCGTGGCGCATCGGCACCGAGCACGAAAAATTCGGTTTCCTCACCGACAGCCTCCGCCCCCCGACTTTCGAGGGCGATCGCGGCATCAAGCTGCTACTGGAAACCATCGCCACCCGCTACGGCTGGGACGTGGCCCGCGAAGGCGAGAACCCGGTAGCGCTGTCGCGCGACAAGGCCTCGATCACATTGGAACCGGCCGGCCAGCTGGAATTGTCCGGTGCGCCGCTGGAGACTATCCATCAGACCTGCTGCGAGGTGAACTCGCACCTTGAGGAAGTGCGCTCGATCGCCGACGGCATGGGGCTCGGTTTCCTGGGCATGGGCTTCCAGCCGAAGTGGCGCCGCGACGAGATGCCGTGGATGCCGAAAGGCCGCTACAAGATCATGCGCGAATACATGCCCAAGGTCGGCTCGCTCGGCCTGGACATGATGACGCGCACCTGCACCGTGCAGGTGAATCTGGATTTCTCCAGCGAAGCGGACATGATCAAGAAGTTCCGCGTGAGCCTGGCGCTGCAGCCGATCGCCACCGCGCTGTTCGCCGACTCGCCGTTCACGGAAGGACGTCCAAACGGCTATCTGTCGTATCGCTCGCACATCTGGACCGATACCGACCCGCACCGGACGGGGATGCTCGACTTCGTGTTCGCCGACGGCTTCGGCTACGAGCGTTACGTCGACTACATCCTCGACGTGCCGATGTACTTCAGCTTCCAGGACGGCAACTACATCGACCTGGCCGGACAGGACTTCAAGAAGTTCATGGCCGGCGAACTGCCTGCATTGCCCGGCACACGCGCCAGCATGAAGGACTTCGCCGACCACCTCACCACCGCCTTCCCCGAGGTACGGCTGAAACAATACCTGGAGATGCGCGGCGCTGACGGTGGTCCGTGGAACCGTCTATGCGCACTGCCCGCGTTCTGGGTTGGCCTGCTGTACGACGACGAGGCATTGAATGCCGCGTGGGATCTGGTCAAGGATTTCAGCCGCGAGGAACGCCATGCGTTGCGCGACGGCGTGCCGAAGCATGCGTTGAAACTGCCGTTCCGCGGCGGCAGCGTGCGCGACCTCGCCGAGGAAGCGCTGAAGATCGCCGGCCACGGCCTGCGGCGGCGCGCGCGCCTCAACAAGAACGGCGCCGACGAAAGCATCTTCCTCGAACCCATGATCGAGATCGTGCAGGCCAACCAGACTCCGGCCGAACGCAAGCTGGAGCTGTTCCATGGCGCCTGGAACGGCAGCGTCGATCCAGTGTTCCGCGAATTCGCCTACTGACAGCGCCGCAACCCCGACGGTGCACAGAACGTGGCAGCGACATCCTCACCGAGAACCTCTCATGCCCCTAGTCCGCATCACCCTTCGCCGCGGCAAGTCGTCCGCCCATCTCGCAGCGTTGCGCAACGGCGTCTACCAAGCCATGCGCGAGACCTTCAACGTGCCCGAGAATGATCGCTTCATCCTGATCAGTCAGCACGACGCCGATGAATTCGACTACGACCCCGGCTACCTCGGCATCGCCCGCAGCGACGACCTGGTGATCGTGCAGATCACCTGCAACACCGGTCGCACGGTGGAGATGAAGCAGGCGCTGTACCGCAGCATCGCGAACAACCTGGCCGCCGATCCCGGGCTGCGCCCCGAAGACGTGTTCATCAACCTGGTCGAGACGTCGAAGGAGAACTGGTCATTCGGCAACGGCATCGCGCAGTACGCGTGATGTCCGTTCTCATTGCCGCCGCATGTCGTTGGGCCGATAACGGACGTTACAAAGCTGGCGGCATTTACTCCCCGCGCAACCACCGCGCCGCATCGATCGCATAGTAAGTAAGAATCGCATCCGCCCCCGCGCGCTTCATCGAGGTGAGCGATTCCAGCACCACCGCCTTCTCGTCCAGCCATCCATTCTGCGACGCCGCCTTCAGCATCGCGTACTCGCCGCTGACCTGATACGCGAAGGTCGGCATGCCGAATGCGTCCTTCACGCGGCGAACGACGTCCAGATACGGCAGGCCCGGTTTCACCATCACCGCGTCGGCGCCTTCGTTGATGTCCAGCTCGACTTCGCGCAGTGCCTCGTCGCTGTTGGCGATGTCCATCTGGTAGGTGTGCTTGTTGCCCTTGCCGAGATTCGCCGACGAACCCACCGCATCGCGGAACGGGCCGTAGAACGCGGAAGCGTATTTCGCCGAATAGGCGAGGATGCGGGTGTGGATGTAGCCGGCGTCTTCCAGCGCATCGCGGATCGCGCCGATGCGGCCATCCATCATGTCCGACGGCGCCACGAAATTCATGCCCGCTTCGGCCTGCGCCAGCGACATCTTGATCAACGCCTCGACGGTGGGCTCGTTCATCACGTAGCCGCTCGCGTCGATCAGGCCGTCCTGGCCATGGGTGGTATACGGGTCCAGCGCGACATCGCCGATCAAGCCCAGCTCGGGGTACTTTGCCTTCAACGCGCGGGTGGCGCGGTGCATCAGGTTGTCCGGGTTCCACGCCTCGCTGGCATCGAGCGATTTCACGTCGGCATCCGGCGAGGGGAACAGCGCCAGCGCCGGAATGCCCAGACGCACGCATTCACCGGCCAGTTTCAGCAGCTCGTCGATCGACAATCGATCCACGCCCGGCATCGACGGTACCGGCTCGCGCTGGCCTTCGCCCTCGATCACGAACGCGACCATGATCAGGTCGCTGGCCAGCAAGGTGTGCTCACGCATCAGCGCGCGGGAGAAGGCGTCGCGGCGCATGCGGCGCATGCGGATGGCGGGAAAGCTCATGGCGGATCCTGGCTGGTCGTATCCAGGCCATTTTAGGCCACAACGAAAGCCTGCGGCCGCGCTGCGACATTGCCTGCTTGCCTTGTCGCCACCAACCCAACATCGAGGACACCTTGCCGTAACGCTTCGGGATGCACCCTCCGCGCCACCACCCGCCGTTCCCCACCGGAGGAAGCCCATGAGCAAGACCAAGTCCACCGCCGCGACTTCCCACTGGCATTTGCCTGCCGGCGCCCGCTATCTGGGGCCGCACGGCCCGGACGAAACGCTAGACGTGACCTTGGTACTGCGGCGCAAGAGTCCGCTGAGTATGCCATTGACCCCGTCAGCATCATTCAGCGCCCGGCACGCCGATTTTGTAGCGCGCCACGGCGCCGATCCAGCCGACGTGGAACGACTGCGCAGCTTCAGCCGCCAGCACGGCCTGCGCGAACTGGCCTGCGAACCGGAACGACGCACGCTGCATCTGAGCGGCACGGTGCAATCGCTGCAGCAAGCGTTCGGCGTGCAGCTGGGGCGCTACGAGCTGACGCCCGGCGGCACAACCTGCGTCTGCTGCGCGCAGGCACCCACCCTGCCCGACCCAGCGGTGATCGCCGTGCTGGGACTGGACCGGCGCCCAGTCGCCCAGCCGCATTTCCGCATTGCACGAGCGCAGCCGAGCACGACCTACACACCGCCGCAGGTAGGCCAGCTGTACAACTTTCCCGCCGGCACCGACGGCAGCGGCCAGACCATCGCGATCATCGAACTCGGCGGCGGTTACCGGCAGGCCGATCTGGACACCTACTTCAAGTCACTCGGCCTGGCGACGCCTTCGATCACCGCCGTTTCCGTCGACGGCGGCAGCAATACGCCCGGCGGCGCCGCGGACGCGGAAGTGATGCTGGACATCGAGATCTGCGGTTCGCTGGCTCCGGCAGCCGCGCTGGCGGTCTATTTCGCCCCGAATACCGATCAGGGTTTCTACAATGCGATCTCGCAGGCCGCGCACAGCAGCAGCCAGCCGGCCACGGCGATGTCGATCAGCTGGGGCGCTCCCGAGGACGGCTGGAGTACGGCATCGCGCAATGCCATGGAAACCGCGCTGGAGGACGCCGCCGCACTCGGCGTGACGGTGACCGTGGCCTCCGGCGACAACGGCTCCAGCGACGGCGAGAGCGATGGGCAGCCGCATGTGGATTTCCCTGCCTCCAGTCCATCGGTGCTGGCCTGCGGCGGTACCGAGCTGGTCGGCAGCGGCAGCAAGATCAGCAGTGAAGTGGTGTGGAACGAGATCGCCGGCAACGAAGGCGCCACCGGTGGCGGTGTCAGCACCGTGTTCGCGCTGCCCGCGTGGCAGGCGAATGCGGGCGTGCCGGCGGCAGCGGGCGGCTTCGCCGGTCGCGGCGTGCCGGATATCGCCGGCAACGCGGATCCGCTCACCGGCTACACCGTGCGCGTCGACGGCCAGGACGAGGTGATCGGCGGCACCAGCGCGGTCGCGCCGTTGTGGGCCGCGCTGGTGGCCCGTCTCAACCAGCAGCTCGGCCATTCGCTGGGTGCCGCGAATGCCGCCCTGTATCGCGCCAGCAGCAAGGTATTCCGCGATATCACCCAGGGCAACAACGGCAGCTACGTAGCAGGTAAGGGCTGGGACGCCTGCACCGGACTGGGCAGTCCGGACGGACAAGCCTTGTTCGGCGCCTTGCAGGCGGGGCCGGGCGCCCCACCACCCAAGCATAAGGGCCACAAGCCCAAGCATGGAGGCCACAAGCCACCTGCCAAAGGCGGCAAGCACGGGAGCAAACCGTAGGACCTCCCGCCACGCGCACAGCGGCCTGGCATGCCGGATGCGACCGGTGCTGGACGCTGGCCCGCATTCACGGCAGGCTTGCTGTTTTCCGTATCACCCGATGGAGCACCGATGCGCGTTACCGCCCCCACCCTGCTGGTCGATCTCGGCGGCACCAATGTCCGCTTCGGCGTGGCGGATCCATCGCGCGACAGGCCGTTGCTGCCCGACAGCATCAGGCGCTACCGCGTGGCCGAGCACGATTCGCTGGTCTCCACCGCGAAGCAATATCTCGCCGATACCGGCCTGCAGGTGAGCCGCGCCATCGTGGCCGCGGCCGGGCGCATCGTCGACGGCGAGACCGTCAAGGTCACCAACAATCCGTGGGCAATCTCGGCTCATCAAACCGCCACCGCGCTGGGTCTGGAATACGTACACCTGGTCAACGATTTCGCCGCGCAGAGCATGGCGGTGACACTGCTGCACGGCGACGATCTGGTCGACGTGGGCACGGTGCCGCGCCCGGTGGTCGGTGCCGAGGACGAGCAGACCTTCGCCATCGTCGGCCCGGGCACCGGCCTCGGCGTCGGCGGCCTGCTGGTACGCGGCGGCCATTGCAGCGTGCTGCAGACCGAGGGCGGTCACGCCGGCTTCGCTGCCCATTCGCCCGAGGACATCGCGATCCTCAATTATCTCAACCAGAAGTACGGGCGCGTGTCCAACGAGCGGCTGATCTGCGGCCAGGGCCTGGTGAATCTCTACGACGCGATTTGCCACATCGTCGGAGCCCAACCCGAGGACCTCAAGCCCGAGGACATCACCGCCCGCGCCAAGGTCGACGGCTGTCCGCTGTGCACCCGCACGGTGGAAACCTTCGCCGGCATCTTCGGCAGCGTCGCCGGCGACCTGGTGCTCACGCTGGGCGCCTGGAACGGGGTCTACCTCACCGGCGGACTGATCCCGATCCTGCTGCCCTGGCTGGAACGCGGACGCTTCCGCGAGCGCTTCGAGGCGAAGGGCCGCTTCCGCGACATCATGGAAAAGGTACCGACTCAGGCGATCATGAATCCCGAGCCGGGCCTGCTCGGCGCCGCGGCGCTGGCGGTGATGGAATCGGGCCGGTCGCTGCTGCCGCAGCGATAGCCTGCCGCGACGCTACGGGCCGGCGCGAATCCTTTCGATGGAATGCGGGGACTGCGTATGCCGTACACCACCATCTTCCGTCTGCTGTTGCTGCTGGCGCTGCCATTCACCGCGCTGGCAGCGCAATCGCCGGATGCCGGTGTCACCCGCAACCCGACGCTGGCCATACCGACCAAGCCGATCACCACGCGCGCGGAGCTGGATGTCTACCTGCGCGACACGCCACCGGCAAACTCGCCGCTGAGCTGGCTTACGCCCGGCTCACAACGTCGATTCCTCGACAGCCTGGTGTTCCAGGAGCGTGGGCTTGGCGGCATGAACCTTGAGGACCTGCGCTACGAACTCACCCGCCAGCAGGCCTATGTCCTGCTGCAACTGTTTGGCGCGCAAAGCTATGCGCTGGACCTGGATGCCCGCAGCACCCCGCGCCCGGCCACCGGCGACCAGGCGAGCACACTGGAACCCGCCTACGACCAGTGGCTGAGCGCCTCCGGGCAGGCCGCTGGAAACGCCGGATCGGCGCTGGCGATCTCGCGCAGCTATGCCGCGGGGTTTGCGCCCGAACAGACCAACGCACGCATGCATTCGCTCGGCGACCGCGACGTGGAGCTGCTGTTCCGCGCGGCGACGCTGGCGTTCCATGCCACCGGCCAGCCGGATTACCTCGCCGACATGCGCCGCGACTTCGCCGAACTGGAACGCCGCCATGAGGTCGACCGTCCACATGCCAGCGATCTCTATGATGCGCTGCTGGCCGCCCATCACAGCGACGAAGCCCGCACGGTGCTCGCCGCTCACCCCTCGATCGAACGTCGCCCGCCGCCACTGATGCGCACGTTCAATCGTATCCGCGACAACCAGCCCAGCCTGTGGATAGCCATGCTGGACACACACAAACGCGAGCTGGTGCGTTTCCGCTTCAATATCCGCGCCCCTGCGCAGGTCATCGTGCTGGCCTCGACCGGCTGCCATTTCTCCGCGGACGCCGCGCGCGACATCGAAGCCGATCCATTGTTGCGCGACCTGTTCCGCGGATATGCGCAATGGGTAGCGTCCGCCAGCGAGGTCACCGCCTTCGATGCCGTGCGCGACTGGAACCAGGTGCATCCTGCACTGCGGCTCGGTATTGCCTACGACAATGCCACCTTGCCGATGGTCGAGCGTTTCGACACCCCCACGTTCTACTTCCTCGATCATGGCGCCGTCGTCGACACGGTGGTCGGCTGGCCAGCGGGCGGCAATCTCGATGCGCTCCGGCGCGGGTTGCGCAAGATCAATCTGCTGCATTGATGCGATTTCCCGGAGAATCCTTATGCCCCGCAACGACACCGCCTTCCTGTTCGACCTCGACGGCACCCTCGTCGACAGCGTGTACCAGCATGTTCTGGCGTGGAAGGAAGCGCTGGACAAGGAAGGCGTGGAGCTGTCGGTGTGGCGCATCCATCGCAAGATCGGCATGAGCGGCGGCCTGTTCGCGAATATCCTGCTGCGCGAGACCGGGCTGGAGATCACCGCGGAGCGCCTGGCACGGCTGCGCGAATGGCATGCCGAGGCGTTCAACCGGCAGCACACACAGGGCTCGGTGCGGCCCCTGCCGGGAGCGCGCGAGCTGCTGGCCTATCTGACCGCGCAAGACATCCCTTGGGCGATCGCCACCAGCGGCCGCATGCAGACCGCGGCACACAATCTCGAAGCACTGGGTGTCGACCCGTCGAAGATACCGGTGGTGACGCGCGACCAGGTGCGTCATGCCAAGCCCGATCCGGATCTGTTTCTCGCCGCCGCTGCGCGGTTGGGCGTCGACATCCATCATTCGCTGGTGATCGGCGACAGCGTGTGGGACATGCTCGCCGCCCAGCGTGCCCGTGCGCTCGGCGTGGGCCTGCTCTCCGGCGGCTACGGCCTGGCGGAGCTGCAGCAGTCGGGCGCGTTCCGCGTGTACGACGATCCTGCCGATCTGCTGCGAAATATCGACGAGGTTGCCGCGCGCGACTGAGCGAATTCCTTGCGCGGCGTCAGCGCCTTCACTGCAGGGACCTGAATGATGTTTGCCGGCATCATGAAAAATTAATCCCCCGCGTGCGCACAGACGATAGGCTCCCAAGCAATCGCCCACGGAGCTACTCATGCGCCGACTCGTCGCCAGTCTCCCGCTTGCCCTGCTGCTCGCCGCGTGCTCGCCCACAACGACACCGTCGCAACCTGCGACTGGCCAAGCCGCGCCAGCCAATGCCACGCTAGGCTCCGCCGAATGGTACGCATGGGTCGATCAATCGCTGGGTATCGACGAACAGAGTCCGCAGCGCGGTTCGGCCGAATGGAATCAGGCCGTGCAGAACAAGCTGGGACAGGAAGCGCCGCAATCGAAACCGGGCTCGCCGCAATGGCAGCAATCCGTCGACGCATTGCTGCGCACGCGCATGCCGCCGTCGTCCTGAGCAATGCGTTGAACTGACAACGTACGAAGTCGTCAGCCCGGTGCCAGCAAGGTATCCAGATCGACCTGATCGAAACTGAGTTTTTCACGGCTGCCGCCGCCTTCCAGCACGGCCGCGGCCAGTTCGGCCTTGCGCGCTTTCAGCTCTTCGATGCGCTCTTCCACCGTGCCGCTGGTGATCAGGCGGAACACGAATACCGGCTTGTCCTGGCCGATGCGATGGGCACGGTCGCTGGCCTGGGCCTCGGCAGCCGGGTTCCACCACGGGTCGTAGTGGATCACGGTGTCGGCCGCCGTGAGGTTGAGGCCCACGCCGCCGGCCTTCAGCGACAGCAGGAACAACGGTACCTCGCCGTTCTGGAAACGCTGCACCGGTTCGGCGCGATCACGCGTCTCGCCAGTGAGGGTCACATAGCGGATGCGCCGGCGATCGAGCTCGGCCGCGATCAGCTTCAGCATGCCGGTGAATTGCGAGAACAGCAGCACCTTGCGGCCTTCGTCGAGCAGCGCCGGCAGCATGTCCATCAGCAGTTCGAACTTGGCCGATTCGTGCACGCCGCGTGCCACTTCGAGTTTCACCAGCCGCGGATCGCAGCAGACCTGGCGCAGCTTGAGCAGCGCATCGAGCACCACGATGCCGGAGTGCGCGATGCCGCGCTGAGCGATCACCTCGCGCAGTTCCTCTGCCAGCGACAGGCGCAGGCCTTCGTACAGTTCGCGCTGGCGACCTTCCAGCACCACCCGGCGGGTGATCTCGGTCTTCGGCGGCAATTCCTTGGCCACCTGCGCCTTGGTCCGGCGCAGGATGAAGGGTGCCAGGCGCAGGTTGAGCCGCTGCTGGCATTCCTCGTCGTGCTGCTTCTCGATCGGCAGGCGGTAGAAGCGGCGGAATGCGCCTTCGTCGCCAAGCAGGCCAGGCACCGCCAGATCGATCTGCGACCACAACTCGCCCAGGTGGTTTTCCAGCGGCGTACCGGTGAGGCAGACGTAGCGTGGCGTGCGCAGACTGAGCAGCGCGCGGCGCGCCTGGGTGCGCGGGTTCTTCACCTGCTGCGCCTCGTCCAGCACGATCAGCGCAAAGGATTGTTTTCTCAAAGTGACCACGTCGCGCGGCAGCAGCGCGTAACTGGTCAGCACGATGTCCTGCGCGCCGAGCTGGGCGAATTCTTCGGCGCGTTGCGGGCCGTGCAAGGTCAACACATGCAGCATCGGCGCGAAGCGCGTGATCTCCGATTGCCAGTTCGGAATCAGGCTGGTCGGCACCACGATCAACGCCGGCTGGGTCAGTGCCCCGCTCTGTTTCAGCGACAGCAGATGAGTGATCAGCTGCAGCGTCTTGCCCAGGCCCATGTCGTCGGCCAGTACGCCGCCGACGCCGGCTTCAGCCAATGCATTCAACCAGCGCAGACCCTCGCGCTGGTACGGCCGCATCTCCACCGTGAGCCCTTCCGGCACCGCATCGCTGGCGCGTTCGGCGGCATCGCGCAGGCGGGCGGCGAAACCGAGCAACGGCTCGGCCGCTTCCAGCGTGCTGCCGCGGGGCATCGCCGCGACGAGCTCCTCCAGCCGGCCGGCCTGCACTCGCGGCAGATGGAGCTTCTTGCGCGGCTTCTCCAGATATTCGGCCAGCGGTGCCAGCAGGCCGCGCAGCTCCTTCAGCCGCACCGGCACGCGGCGGCGCGCATCGACCGGCGCGTACCACACCGCGTCTTCCGGCTCGTTCGGGGCGGGACGCAGATTCAACTGATGCTCGGCCAGCGCCTGCGCCACCGCGGGCAACAGGTTATGCCGCTGGCCATCGAGCTCGATGCCGATTTCCAGGTCGAACGCATGATCGTCGGCGTCTTCCACCGCCTGGCCATACCAGCGTACCGGGCCTTCCAGTACTTCGAACGGAAAGCTCGGCGCGTACTCGACCTGGAAATTTTCCTGTTCGAGCTTCGGCCGCAGAGCCAGCCAGCGTGCCGGCGTGTTGACCTCCAGCGCCCCGGCGTAACCGGTACCGGGAAACAGCCAGGCATCTTCAGGCAGTGTTTCGGCCACATCCCACGGCAACCCTTCGGTGTCCACGCCGGGGGTAAGGCCGGCGCGTTCGAGCTGCTCCATCGCCGACAATTCTTCGGCGCGGCGGCGGGTGATCTCGACCAGCTGACCGTTGCGCACGCGGCGAACCAGCGGCTCGCCGCCGCGGCCGGGCAAGCGTTCACCGGCGTAGTCGAACGCCAGCCGCGCATAGCCCAGGGGCGGTGTGCCGGCGGCCAGCCGGGCATGCCGGGTCAGCGCGTGCATGGTCAGCACCGGCTTCGGCGCCAGCTCCGAGCGACGCACCTCGCCGAACACCTGCGGCAACGGCACCCGCGTGGCCAGCCGGCTGCCCGGCAGGCGATTGCGCAGGCGGCGGCCGTGCTCGTGTTTCAGCGGCGGCAGATCCAGCCAGTGGGTTTCCTCGGCCGCGGCATCGAACAAGCCCACGGTGGCGCGCTCGGCGTCGAGATACCAAAGGCCATCGATGCGCAGCAGGCGCTGGCTATGCGGCAGCAAGGGCAGCAGACGCTGACTGCCGTCCGGTTCCATCTGCCAATGCCAGTTGAGCTGGTGCGACTTGCCGCGCGACAGCCGCAGCCCGGCCAGGCCGCCGAGGAAACAGGGTGCGGTATCGAGGATCTCGGCGAGCAAGGTATCGCCGACGTGGCCGCTGAGGCGTGCGTAGCTGCGGGTTTTGCGCACGTTCTGCGGCAATCCGAGCATGGTGGCGGCGAGGCGTTGCTCATGCGGCTGCAGCGGCGACTGCGCCAAGTGCCGGCTGTCCAGCGGCACCGGTCGCACGTAGCGACCGTGTTCGGCCACCGTCAGCAGTACCGGCGCCGCATCCAGCCGGGCAAATGCGGCGCCTTCTTCCGGCATCACTTCCAGAAAGAAACCGAGCACGCCGTGGTCATCGGCCACCACTGGCTTGGGCGCAGCGAGCAGCCGTCGCCACGCCTGCGGCAAGGCTTCGTCCTCGCCGACTGGCCCTGTGCCGGCGTGCTGTTTCTCGTCCGGTTGCTGCATGCGCATGCGATCCGTGGCGACAACCAAAACGTTGAGCTTAGCAGCGCAGAGGCGAGTTGCGATGGTCGTCGTGCATGCGGATCGAGGAACCCGCATCGCGACCGGAAAGGGGATTCAGGCGGTGCCGAACAGACCTTGCGGATATTCCGGCTTCTGCTCGCGCGCCATCAACGCCTTGAGCCCTTCGACCGGGGTGACCTCGCCGTGCAGCACGGCGCGCACGCCGGCACTGATCGGCAGGTCCAGCCCGTGCTTGTCGGCCAGCCGCGCCACTTCGTCGGCGCTGAGAATGCTCTCCACCACCTGACCGATCTGCCGTACCGCTTCATCGATCGCCACGCCTCGTCCCAGCGCAAGACCGAGCCGCCGGTTGCGCGACAGGTCGCCGGTGCAGGTCAGCACCAGATCGCCGAGGCCGGACAGGCCGATCAGGGTCTCCGGGCGCGCGCCGAGCGCTACGCCGAGGCGCAGCATCTCGTTCATGCCGCGGGTGATCAGGCCGGCGCGGGCGTTCAGGCCCAGCTGCATGCCATCGGCGATGCCCGTGGCCACCGCCAGAACGTTCTTCATCGCACCGCCGAGTTCGGCACCCAGCATGTCGCCGCCGGAATACGCGCGCAGATTCGGCGCGTGCAGAAGGCTGGCCAGCTGCTGCGCGAACGCCGCGTCGTCCGAATGCACGGTGACCGCGCTGGGCAGGCCGGCCGCTACTTCCTTCGCGAACGACGGGCCGGTGACCACCGCCGCGGCGCGGCCGGGCAGCTGTTCGGCCACGAGCTCATGCAGGAAACGCCCGGTACCCGGTTCGAAGCCCTTGGTCGCCCATGCGATCGCAGTGTTGGCGTCGAGCAGCGGCGCCAGTTCGACCAGCATCGAGGAGAACGCATGGCTGGGCACCACGATGAGCACGATGTCCGCACCGCGCACGGCGCTGGCCAGGTCGCTTTCGTAGCCCAGCTCCAACGGCAGTTCGATGTCCGGCAGATAGCGCTGGTTGCAACGACTCGCCGCGATCGCCGCCAGTGCCGCGCGGTCACGTCCCCACAATCGGGTCGGCACACCGTTGCGCGCGGTCAATGCCGCCAGCGCCGTGCCCCAGGAGCCGGCGCCGAGAACGGTCAGCTTCGGGTTTTCAACCATGCCGTCAACTCAGCTGTTGAGCGTGGCCGGGACCTCGTCGCCACCCATGGCGCGACGCTGCTGCTCGGCGAACAGTGCGTCGAAATTGATCGGCTGCAGCAGGAACGGCGGGAAACCGCCTTCCAGCACCAGCGAGGAAATCACCTGGCGGGCATACGGAAACAGTAGGTTCGGGCAATAGCTGCCGATGATCCCGGCATGATCCATCTCGTTGAAGCCGGCGATGCCGAACAGGCCGGCCTGCTCCACTTCGGCCAGATAGGCGGTGCGCTGACCGACAGTGCACGTCAACGTGAGGCTGAGCACCACTTCATACAGGCTGTTGCCCAGATCGGTGGCCTTCTGACCCAGGTTCAGCTGCACCTGCGGCTGATCCTGCCCGTCGATTTCCTGGAAGATCTGCGGCGCATTCGGCGCTTCGAAGGAAACATCCTTCACATAGATCTTCTGCATCACCAGCTGCGGCTGACTGGCCTGGCCGCTGGCCTGGTCGTTGGTGATTTCTTGCGCCATCGGGAGTTCCTCGGGGTCTTGTCAGGTCGAAAAAGAGGTCGATTGTTCCATACATCCCCTCGGCACGCACGCTGGACGACGACGGGTCGTGCTGAACAGATTGCGCACAGCCTTGTTTTTCTGCGAGAATACGCGGCTCGCCTCGATCGACCCGGTGTTTCCGGGCAGTCCGCCACGCGGTACGGACCTCACGATCATGCGTGGCAACAACCTCCAGCATCGCGTGGCGCACAGCGCCGCTGGGCCGATGTCACCCTGGCTAACGGGTGTTTACCGACTTTCAAAGCCCCGGCTTCTGAAGTCATTCAACGGAGGTCGTCATGGCCCGTGTATGTCAAGTCACCGGTAAGGGTGTGCAGAGCGGCAACAACGTCTCGCACGCCAACAACCGTACCCGTCGCCGCTGGTTGCCGAACCTGCATGAGCGTCGCTTCTGGGTCGCCAGCGAAAACCGCTGGATCAAGCTGCGTGTGTCCAACAACGCCTTGCGCACGATCGACAAGAATGGCATCGAAGCCGTGATTGCCGAGATGCGCGCCCGCGGCGACAAGGTCTGAGGATCAAACCATGGCAAACAAGACCCAAGACAAGATCCGCATGATCTCCTCGGCCGGCACCGGCCACTTCTACACTACGCAGAAGAACAAGAAGAACACGCCGGAAAAGTTCGAGTTCAAGAAGTACGATCCGGTCGTGCGCAAACACGTGATCTACAAGGAAGGCAAGATCAAGTGACGTTCTGGCGAAAGCCGGGATCCAGCGAGACTCCTAAAAACCCGCCTTCATGGCGGGTTTTTTCTTACCCGCACTAAACCCGTTCGCGCATAACGCAGGTTTTTCTCCAGGCGATCGCTTGCCTGCACAGCAGCCGCCCCGCATCATCTCCAAATGACCTCCACAGCCCTGTTCCCCGGCCTGCTGGGCGACGACATCTGGCGCCAGTTGCCCGATGCCATACAAGCCATGCATGGAGCCGCCCCGCTTCTATGTGCGAAGGGTCTGGCCAATGTCACTGGCGCCGGCCATTTTCCCGCGCGCTGCCTGCGCCGCCTGCTTGGCCTGCCTGCACCGGGTCCGCAGCAGGCGCTGGATCTGACCATCGAACGCCGCGGCACACGCGAAGTGTGGACCCGCCGCTTCGCCGGTCGGCGGATGCAGTCCGTACTCGATCGCCGTTCCGGCTCACCGCTGCTGTACGAGCGGCTGGGGCTGGCCACTCTGGGCTTCGCACTGCAGCGCGATGGTGACGCCATCGACTGGCAATTACGCAGCGTGCATGTGCTCGGCGTGCCGCTGCCGCGCGCACTGCGTGGCAAGGTACTGTCGCGCAGCGGCTTCCGCGATGGACGCTACCACTTCAGCGTCGCCGTGCAGCTGCCGTTGCTGGGCCAGCTGATCGGTTATCAGGGTTGGCTGGAATCGCTGCCGCATGGGCACTGAATCCACCGCACCTGTCATCGTGTTCGACGGCGTCTGCCTGTTGTGCAGCCGCTGGGTGCGTTTTCTGCTGAAGCACGATAGCGTGGCACGCTACCGCTTCGCCTCGATGCAATCGGACAGCGGCCGCGCCTTGCTGCTGGAGCACGGGCTGGATCCGGATTCACCACTGTCCTTCCTGCTGGTGGAAGACGGCCGCGGATATACCGACAGCGACGCGATCGCCCGCGTACTGCATGGACTGGGTCGCCGCCGTTGGCGCTGGCTGAGCCACGGCATGCTGCTCGTTCCGCGCTGGCTGCGCGATCCGCTGTACCGCTTCGTGGCCCGTCATCGCTATCGCATCTTCGGACAGAGCCGCAGCTGTTTCGTGCCAACGCCGGAACAACACGAACGTTTCATGCGGTGAAGGTTTCCAGACTGTTCTCGGTCGCGAACCCCACGCCGTCACCGTGCCGCGCATTCGGTGTCGGCGGAGTTGGCCGGTGCCTGCGTCGATCAACGGCACACGCCAAGCCATCCGCCCCTCGGCCGGTGAAATCCCTTAAAAACAAAACCCGCCATCCGGCGGGTTTTGTTGGTGCATGTACTTTCGCTGCGGCGGTCAGGCGGCTGTCGCGACCGTGTAGCCCTTGAGCCGCTGAGCGAATTCCTGCAGGGCGCGAATGCCGCTTTCCTCGGCTTCGTGGATCCACTGCTGCAATCCCTTCAGCGCCTGATCGGCACCGCGCTGCTCCATCAGCGCCGCGAGGCGGTTACGGAAATCGCACACGATGTTGAGCGTGGGACGCTTGGCCAGCATGGCCTGCAGCTTCGCGCTGCCTTCGTGGTCCAGCCAGCGGCCGCCGTCGGCAAGCGCCAGGCGCATGCGGCGCGGCACGGCTTTCAGGCTTTCGCCGGCGTGCTGGGCTTCGTCGCGCAGGGTCGGCATGATCACGCCACGATAGAAGTCGGTCATTGCCTGGAAACGATGGGTCAGCACGGCCTTCAGCGTCTCGGCGTCGGGCAGGCGCACATTCGGGCGTACGTCCAGCGACGGCGCCACGCGCAGCACCTTGGCCAGACCCACCGCGCGCAGGCCGCAGATCGCCGCCCAGCCGATATCGAACTCCCACTTGCGCAGCGCGAACTTGGCTGAGCTCGGGAAGGCATGATGATTGTTGTGCAACTCTTCACCGCCGATCCAGAAACCCCACGGGATCAGGTTGCGCGCGGTGTCGGCGCTCTCGAAATTGCGGTAGCCGGCCCAGTGGCCGATACCGTTGACGAAACCGGCGGCCCAGAACGGGATCCACACCATCTGCACGGCCCACAATGCGGCGCCGATCACGCCGAACAGCGCGATGCTGATCAGCAGCATCAGGGTCGGACCCCAGTACGGATGCGCGCCATAGACCTTGTGCTCGACCCAGTCGTCCGGCGTACCGCGGCCGTACTGTTCCATGTCCTGCTTCGACTCGCAGGCATCGCGGTACAGCGAGACGCCGTCCCAGAACACCTTCTTGATGCCGTAGATCATCGGGCTGTGCGGATCTTCCTCGGTCTCGACCTTGGCGTGATGCTTGCGATGCACCGCCACCCACTCGCGGGTGACCATGCCGGTGGTGAGCCAACCCCAGAAACGAAAAAAGTGCGCCAGCACCGGATGGAAATCCACGCCGCGATGGGTCTGGCTGCGATGCAGGTACAGCGTCACCGTGAAGATGGTGAGCTGGGTCACGATCAGCATATAGATCACGATCTGCCCCCAGCTTGCGCTGGTAAGACCGTGGTTCAGGAAATTGAGCACTGCATCGAGCATGGAAAGCACCGGGGGTAAGGGACAAATTCAGTCTAGTCGAGGGGTTTCCATACCCGCCAGCATGGCATGGCCCACAAGAATAACAGGGCGTCAAGAGGGAGAAGCTAATCGGACGTTAGTAACCCGACATTAGTTCGCATGTGTAGCAATCACCTGTTGTCTAACCATGGGGGCGCCATGACAATCAGGCAATGACCTTGCCAACTGACGCATCTGCGGCTCCCATGCTGCAATTGAACCAGCTCAGCCGCCGCCGCGCCGGCCGACCGGCCGTGCAGAATCTGAGCCTGGCCTTGTCACCGGGCCAGGTGCTGGGCCTGCTGGGGGTCAACGGCGCCGGCAAATCGACCACCTTGTCGATGATTGCCGGTGCGCTGCGACCGGACAGCGGCAGCATCAAACTGAATGGCGAGGATTTTCTGGAACGCCCCGAACTGGCGCGCCAGCTGATCGGCTGGCTGCCTGAACGTGCCCCGCTGTGGCCGGAACTGACCGTGAGCGAACACCTGGACGCGCATGGTCAGTTGCGCGGCTTGCATGGCGCGGCGCTGAAACAGGCACGTTCGGCGATCATCGAGCGACTGGAACTGCAACCGCTGGCGCGGCGCCTGGCCGGCGTTCTGTCGCAAGGCCAACGCCAACGACTGGGATTGGCTTGCGCGCTGCTGCACCGTCCGGCCCTGCTGGTACTGGACGAACCGGCCAACGCGCTCGATCCGGTGCAGGTCGCCGCGTTGCGCGCGCTGATCCGCGAACAGTCTGCCGCCGGCACCGCCGTGATTCTTTCCACCCACCTGCTGACCGAAGTCACCGCCGTCTGCGATCGCGTAGCCATCCTGCATGAGGGCACGTTGCGCCACGACGGCGCCGTGCACGGCGACGATCACGCGGCGCTGGAGCGGACCTTTTTCGAGATTGCAATGAACGGCAACACCTATCCGGCGCGCGCCGCATGAGCCTCCTGGCCGTGACACGACTGGAGTGGCGCCGAATGCTGGTGCGGCCGCTGGCCTGGGTGCTGGCCGCGCTGACGCTGGCATGGCTGGGGTGGAACTTCACCTTGCTGCTGGGTGGTTTCCTGGCCGGACAGATCCAGAATGCGGCGCGGCCTGATGGCCCCGGTTTCATCGACCTGGTGGGCGTACCGCTGCTTGGCCAGCTCGCCCAGCTGGCGTTCCTGGTGGTGCCGCTGCTGACCATGTCGGTCATCGCCGGTGAACGCCGCAACGGCACCTTGCCGCTGCTGTTCGCCGCCGGCGTACCCGCTTCGCGCATCGTGCTGGGCAAGTATCTGGCGGTGCTTGGCTGGCTGTTGCTGTGGCTGCTGTTGACGTTGGCGATGCCGCTGGCGCTGGCTCATGCCACCCATATCGACTGGGGCAAGCTGGCCGCCGCCACGCTGGGCCTCGCGCTGATGCTGGCCGCACTGGCCGCAGCGGGCGTGGCCTGCTCGACTTTCGCGTCGCACCCGGCGATCGCCGCCGCTGCCGCCTTGATCCTCGCTTTGGCGCTGTGGAGCGTGAACCTCGGCGCGCAGATGGCCGGCATCAATGGCGGCGCGATCAACTGGATGGCGATGAGCACGCACCTGCAGCCGCTGCTGCGCGGGCTGGTATCGAGCACCGACATCGTGTGGTTCGTGTTGCTGATCGTGCTGGCGCTGGCGCTGGCCACGCGCCGGCTGAGCGCCGACAGGGAGCGTGGCTGATGCGCCTTCTATTCAGACGTCTGGACGGCTGGCTGTTCGCACTGCTGTTGTTGCTGGCGGCCGCTGCCATCGGCTACCTGAGCACGCGCTACGCACGCGAGGCCGACTGGACCGCGAACGGCCGCACCAGCCTGTCGACCGAAAGCCGCGCCGTACTGGCCCAGCTGACCGGCCCGGTGGACATCGTCAGCTACGCGAGCCCGCAGGGCGACCTGCGCCAGACCGTGGCTGGCTTCCTGCGGCGCTATCAGGCGGTGAAACCGGATCTCGGCCTGCGTTTCGTCGACCCGCAGCTCGATCCGGCCAAGATGCGCGAACTGGGCATCACGGTCGATGGCGCGCTGATCCTGCATTACAAGGATCGCGAGCAGCGGCTGGATGAGCTGTCCGAACGCAGCCTCACCAATGCACTGGAACGGCTGATACGCGGCAACGATCGCATCGTCGCGTTCGTCAGCGGCGACGGCGAGCGCCGTGCCGACGGCCAGGCGAATGCCGATCTCGGCACCTTCATCAGCCAACTGGAAGCGCGCGGCATGCGCGCGGTACCGTTGAACTTCGCCCAGGTCAGTACGGTGCCCGAACACACCGACCTGGTCGTGCTGGCCAGTCCCACCCTGGCGTTGGCGCCGGGAGCCGTGCAGGCATTGGTCGGCTACGTGCAGAACGGCGGCAATCTGCTGTGGCTGACCGAGCCGGCGAACGACGACCTCGGCCTCAAGCCATTGGCCGACGCTCTCGGCGTGCACGTGCTGCCCGGTGTCTTGGTCGATGGCGGTGGCACGGCGCTGGGTCTGCATGATCCGCGCATGATCGCGCGTGGCGATTACCCGCCGCAGGCGATTACCCAGGGCTTCACGCTGACTACGCTGTTTCCGCAGGTGTCCGCGCTGGCCCAGGTGGCGCAGGCTGGCTGGGCGATCAAACCGTTCCTGCGCTCCGGCGCGCAGAGCTGGACCGAATTCCAGCCGATCGACAACGACAAGCCTTCGAACATCCGTTTCGACGCGAGCGCCGGCGAACTCAAGGGACCGCTGGACTTCGGCTTCGCACTGAGCCGGCTGTCGCCGAGCCCGGACAAGAGCGAGCAGCGCGCGGTAGTGATCGGCGACGGCGATTTTCTGTCCAATACTTTTCTCGGCAACGGCGGCAATCGCGCGCTGGGCGAGCGCGTGTTCGACTGGCTGCTGGGCGACGACAAGCTGGTCAACCTGCCGCCACGCGGCGCACCGGACCGGCTGCTGCAGATTACACAGGCCGAGTTGAACACGATCAGCTTCAGTTTCCTGATCGCTCTACCCATGTTGCTGCTGCTGATCGGCGGCTTGATCGTGTGGCGCCGGCGGCGTCGCTGAACGATGAAACGCGCCACCCGCCAGCGCCTGATCCTGCTGCTCGCCGTGCTGGCGCTGCTGGTGTTGGCCGGCTGGCAACTGCAGCGCGATGCGCGCAACGAAACCGGGCCGCTCACGTCGATCGACCCGGCCAACGTCAGCCACATCACGCTGACCTTGCCCGGCGCACCTGCCATGCACTATGAAAAACGCGAGGCTCACTGGTGGCGTATCGACGGCACCCCGGCACGCGCCAACGATGCGCGGCTCGGCGATCTGGCCGATACCGCCGCGGCGCATGTGCTCAGCTGGCGGCCGGCCAGCGATTTCGATCCTGCGAAAATCGGGCTGGCGCCGCCGAAGGCCGTGCTCGATCTGGATGGCCAGACGCTGGAGTTCGGCGAAGCGTCGGTGACCGGTCCGCAGCACTACGTGCGCGTCGGCCAGCGCATTGCGCTGGTGTCGGCGCGCTACACGCCGCGATCGCCGGCCACCCAGACCACGGAGCTGCACTGACTGCGGAAGCCTGTGGGACGATGGCGCCTTCATCACGCCAGAACGCGTATCCCGGCATGCTGGGCATTGCCATCTTCACTGGTCTAGCAACGGTTATTGTTAAGGAGTGGATCGAGATGAGTCAGCAAGCAATCGGCGTGATCGGCATGGCCGTGATGGGCAAGAACCTCGCACTCAATATCGAGAGCCGCGGTCACGCGGTATCCATCTTCAACCGCAGCAGGGCGAAAACCGACGAAGTCATCGCCGAACACGGCGACAAACGCCTGGTACCCGCATACACGCTGCAGGAATTCGTCGACTCGCTGGAAAAGCCGCGGCGCATCCTGCTGATGGTGAAGGCCGGCGAGCCGACTGACGATACGATCGAGCAGCTCAAGCCGCTGCTGGACAAGGGCGACATCCTGATCGACGGCGGCAACACGAATTTCAAGGACACCATCCGGCGCAACCAGGAGCTCGCCAAGGCCGGCTTGCACTTCATCGGCACCGGCGTCTCCGGCGGCGAGGAAGGCGCGCTGCACGGCCCCTCCATCATGCCCGGTGGCCCGCGCGACGCGTACGACCTCGTGGCGCCCATCCTCACCGAAATTGCGGCACGCGCAAAGGACGGCACCCCGTGCGTGGCCTACATGGGCCCGGACGGCGCCGGTCATTACGTGAAGATGGTGCACAACGGCATCGAGTATGGCGATATGCAGCTGATCGCCGAAAGCTACGCCGTGCTCAAGCACGTGCTGGGCCTGTCCAATAGCGAACTGGCCGGCGTCTACCGCGACTGGAACGCTGGCGAACTGGACAGCTACCTGATCGAGATCACCGCAAAGATCTTCGGCAAGAAGGACGAGAAAACCGGCAAGGATCTGGTCGACGTCATTCTCGATCGCGCCGCGCAGAAAGGCACCGGCAAATGGACCAGCCAGAGCGCGCTCGACCTCGGCGTGCCGTTGCCGCTGATTACCGAATCGGTGTTCGCCCGCGTGCTGTCCTCGCTGAAGGACGAACGCGTCGCCGCCAGCAAGCAGCTGGCCGGCCCGCAACCGAAGGCGTTCGACGGCAAACGCGATGCCTTCATCGCCGCGGTGGGCCGTGCGCTGTATCTCAGCAAGATCGTGTCCTACGCGCAGGGCTTCGCCCAGCTGCGCGCAGCCTCCGACGAATACGACTGGAACCTCGACTACGGCACGATCGCGCAGATATGGCGCGGCGGCTGCATCATCCGCGCGCGCTTCCTGCAGAACATCACCGATGCCTACGCCAAGGACAGCTCGCTGGCCAACCTGCTGCTGGCGCCGTACTTCCGCGACATCGCCGCCGAGTACCAGTCGTCGTTGCGCGACGTAGTCTGCGCGGCCATCGCCGCGGGTGTTGCTGTGCCGTGCTTCTCCTCGGCCATCGCCTACTACGACGGTTACCGCAGCGAACGCCTGCCGGCCAACCTGCTGCAGGCGCAGCGTGATTTCTTCGGTGCGCACACCTTCGAGCGAGTCGACGAAAAGGGCAGCTTCCACGAGGATTGGAACTGACTCCGCGTGCCTGAGCTTCCCGAAGTCGAAACCACCCGCCGTGGCATCGCGCCTTATCTGATCGGCCGACGCGTCACCGGCGTGATCCTGCGCCGGCCCGACCTGCGCTGGCCGATTCCACCGGAGATCAGCACGCTGCTGCCTGGGCAACGCATCGACGCGGTGGAACGACGCGCGAAGTACCTGCTGCTGCATACCGAAGCCGGCAGCGCATTGCTGCATCTGGGCATGTCCGGCGTGCTGCGCGTGCTGCCACCGGACTCTCCGGCGGGCAGGCACGATCATGTCGATATCGAACTGGAGCGCACGCCGTCGCAGGCGCCGCGCATCCTGCGTTTCACCGATCCGCGCCGCTTCGGCTGCCTGCTGTGGCAGCCGTCCGGCGAGACGCACGAACTACTGGCGAAGCTCGGGCCGGAGCCGCTGACCGACGCGTTCGACGGCGACCTGTTGTGGCGGCTCTCGCGCGGCCGCACCACGGCGACAAAACTTTTCCTGATGGACAACGCGATCGTCGTCGGCGTGGGCAATATCTACGCCAGCGAAGCCCTGTTCGCCGCCGGCATCGATCCCCGACGCGCCGCCGGCGCCGTCTCGCGCGCACGTTATGCGCGGCTCGCCGCCGAGGTGAAACGCATCCTGGCCTGGGCGATCGAACGCGGCGGCACCACGCTGCGCGACTTCATCAGCCCCGACGGCGCTCCCGGCTACTTCTTTCTCGAGCTCAACGTGTATGGCCGCGCAGGCGAACCCTGCAAGATATGCGGCACGCCGATCCGTCAGGTTGCCCTCGGACAACGCTCGACGTTCTGGTGCCCGCACTGTCAGCGTTGATGCAAAAACTCACCACGTCATCGATCGCAGGAGCCCGCCAACGGGCTCCTACAAAACGATGCAGTGCTCACGCCGGCCACTGGAACTCGACATAGGTGTTGTTGAACTGCGGATCGTCCAGGCCGCCGCCGAGATGCACGACGACACCGCTGGGGACTCCTTCAATATCCAGTCTCTGGCCATCGGTGAAATGCGCACCGAGCGCCTCCAGCTCGACCAGCTTTTCGCACAGCAGGCCGGCACGGTCGACGGCGCGGTCCGGCACCTGGCGGATGCTGATGTCGGGGCGACCGAACTTGCGCATGCCACGGGTGTGTATCCACGAGTGATCCGGCGTGGACTCGCCGTCACGCAGGATCAGCAGATGATTGCGGATCGGTGCCCCGTCGCGTATCAGGTATTTTCGGCGCCATTCGCCGGCATCGAGCAGGCTGAGAATCTGCGGATCGAGGATCGCGGTGCCGCCGATGTCTAGCAGGCCGGCCAGCACACCCAAGGTATCGCGCAGGTAGCCGGTGGCCTGGCTGTCTTTGAGCCTGCCGCGCACGACCATGACTTCAGGTGCATCGAACGCTAGCCGCCATGCCTCGGGAGCGTCGTCCTTGAACATGCGGCCCATCGCGCCTTTCAGCGGATAGCCGTCCCATTGGCGCAACGCGCTGTGGTAGTGGCTGACCGCTTCGATGCCGGGCGGCAGGCCCGGGCTGCCGTAATCGGCGGAAGGTACGCGCACGGCGTCGAACTTACCGAACACATAGAACTGCAGCAGGATCTCCTCGTCGCTGGCCTGCCAGTGCGGACGCTGCCAGGCGGGGATGGTGATCGGGTTGCTCATGACATTCCTTGATGGTGGATCTCGGTCAGCGGTTCTTGCCGAGCGGCAGCACCGATTGCTGCAATTCGATGCGCCCACTGCCTTCGCTGATCTTCTTGAACTCGGCGCGGCTTACCGACACATAGCGGTCGTTGCCGCCGATCTCAACCTGCGGTCCCTCGGTGACGGCGCGGCCACGCTCATCCACGCGCACCACCATGGTCGCCTTGCGGCCGGTATGGCAGATCGTCTTGATCTCTTCCAGATTGTCGGCCCAGGCCAGCAGATAGCGGCTGCCTTCGAACAGCTCGCCGCGGAAGTCGGTACGCAGGCCGAACGCCAGCACCGGGATGTTGAGCTTGTCGACCACGTCGCTGAGCTGCCACACCTGCGACTTGGCCAGGAACTGCGCCTCGTCGACGAACACGCAGTGCAGCGCGCCATGCTCCGCGATGTCGGCCTGGACCAGCGCCAGCAGGTTCTCCTGGCCGCCGAAACGCCGCGCGTTGGCCTTCAGGCCGATGCGCGAGGCGACGACGCCATCGCCGTAACGGTTGTCCAGCGCCGGTGTGAGGATCAGCGTGCGCATGCCGCGCTCGTGATAGTTGTACGCACTCTGCAGCAGCGTGGTGGTCTTGCCGGCATTCATTGCCGAGTAATAGAAATAGAGCTTGGCCATGGGAGGGCACATTCGAGTCGTGACTGCGCATGGTAGCGCGAGCACGTCGCAGGGATCCTGCGGACATACCTCCGTAGACGAAAGATCAGGGCGCCGAATTCACACCTTGTCCAGCGGCGTGTTGCCGCCGATGAACTGGGCTCGCGCCTGTGCCAGCCGGTATTTGTGCTCGGCGCGGCTGCGACGCCAGTCGCGCAGCACGCTGACCGCATACACCAGCTTGAACAAGCCCAGCTTGCGCAGGACCCGTGGCGTGTCGAACAGGTCGCCGGCGAGCATCGAGATCACGCCCTGCTCCAGCTGCCAGGTATTGCGCGGCTGACGGAACATCTGCTGCATCACCGGCCCGTTGAACCGATAGATGAAGAACGCGAAGCGCCCCATGCCGGCCCGCTGGCGTTTCTCCAGCTTGCGCAGCAAAGCCATCTCGCGCTGCGGTTCACGCAGCGATTGGTCGACCACGGCGGCGGCCTGCTCGGCGCCACTCATCGCCAGATACACACCGGAGGAAAACACCGGATCGAGGAACGCGAACGCATCGCCGACCAGCACCCAACCCGGCCCACCCATCCGCGTCGAATCGTAGGAATAGTTACCGGTGACGCGGACTTCGTTGTCGATCAGCTCTGCGTGCTCGACGCGCCGCCACAGCGCCGGGCTCAGCTTCAGCGTATCGAGCAGGAATTCGACCGTGCGGCCCTTGCGCTGCTTGAGGTAGTCCGGCCGGCATACCGCCCCCACGCTCATCACGCCGCCGGGCAGCGGGATCATCCACATCCAGCCATGCTCGAACCTGTAGATACTGATGTTGCCCGCATCCTCGCCGGCACGTGGCTCGGCACCCCGATAGTGGCCGAAGATGGCCGCGCTCTGGTGCTGGTCGTTCCTGCGGCGCAATTTCCTCTTGGCGGAAAGGAATGCATCGCGGCCGCTCGCATCGACCACATAGCGCGCCTGGATGCAGTAGCTACGGCCGTCGTCGGTTTTCACGTCCAGCCAGCTTTCGCGCGAACCGCGCTGTTCGACCTGCACCACCTCATGCCCTTCCCGGGCATCCGCGCCGCAATCGCGCGCATGGTCGTAAAGCATCTTGTCGAAATCCTGCCGCCATACCTGGTACGCGTGTGGCGGGCTTTGCCCGATCGCGCGGGCAAACGTGTAAGTGTTGTAGCCGCGCTCGTTGTCCGCCTCGAAATCCGCGCCGGGCTTGAACACGCCCAGCGCGCGCACCTTGTCCAGCACACCGAGCCGCTCGAACACCGGCAGGTTCATCGGCAGCAGCGACTCGCCGATGTGGAAACGCGGGTGACGCGCTTTTTCCAGCGCAATCACCTTGTAGCCGCGCCGCGCCAGCAGCGTCGCCGCGGTGCTGCCGCCCGGACCGCCACCGATCACCACCACGTCACACAGCTCTGCCGCCATTTCCGCCTGGTCCGCCATGTTTCTTCCCTGCGACTGTCATGCGGTCGATTATGGCTGAAGACGACAGGTGCGCCAGTCGTGCTCTGCTACCATCGACCACCGCCTCATCCCGCCTTTCGATCCATGCTCAATCCGCAACAACTGGCCGCCGTCGAACACTGCGATAGCCCGCTGCTGGTGCTCGCCGGCGCCGGTTCCGGCAAGACCTCGGTGATCACCCAGAAGATCGCGTACCTGATCTCACGCAAGCATCTGGCGCCATCGAAGATCGCCGCGATCACCTTTACCAACAAGGCCGCGCGGGAGATGCGCGAGCGCGTGGCCAAGCTGGTCAGCACGGAGGACGCGGCGGCGCTGACCGTGTGCACGTTCCACGCGCTGGGTCTGAAGTTCCTGCAGATCGAGCATGCCCGCGCCGGCCTGCGCCGCGGCTTCTCGGTGCTGGATGCAGACGACAGTGCCGGCATCGTCAAGGAGCTGGCGCCGAAGGGGATCAAGCCCGACGTGCTGTTCGGCATCCGCAACCTGCTCAGCCGCGCGAAGAACGGCGGTCTCTCGCCGGAGGAGGCGCTGGCTGCTGCACGCAGTCCGCGCGAGCTGGAAGCGGCGACGATCTACGACATGTATCAGCAGCGCCTTGCCGCGTTCAACGCGGTCGACTTCGACGACCTGATCCGGCTGCCGCTGCGCATCCTCGAAGCCGACAACGAATGCCGCGATGCCTGGCGCGAGCGTCTGCGTTATCTGCTGGTGGACGAATACCAGGACACCAACGACGCGCAGTACCGTCTGCTGAAAGTGCTGACCGGCGAGCGCGGCGGCATTACCTGCGTGGGCGACGACGACCAGTCGATCTACGCCTGGCGCGGCGCGAATCCGGAGAACATCGACCAGCTCGGCCGCGACTGGCCGAACCTGCGCGTGATCAAGCTCGAACAGAACTACCGCTGCGGCAAGCGCATCCTGCGCGCGGCCAACCAGCTGATCGCGAACAACCCGCACCTGCACGAAAAGAAGCTGTGGAGCGAACACCCGGAAGGCGCTCCGATCCGCGTGCTGGAATGCAAGGAGGCCGAGCACGAGGCCGAACATGTTGCCGCGATCGCCACCACGCTGGCCGAGAAGCACAAGGCACGCTGGCACGACATCGCGATCCTGTACCGCGGCAACTTCCAGGCGCGCGTCCTGGAAAAGGCCTTGCGACTGGCACGGATTCCGTATCACCTCACCGGTGCGCTGAGTTTCCTCGACCGCGCCGAGGTCAAGGATTTGCTGTGCTACCTGCGCCTGCTGACCAACCCCAGCGACGATGCCGCGTTCCTGCGCGTGGTCAACGTGCCGAAGCGGGAGATCGGCTCGACCACGCTGGAGAAGCTCGGCCAGCTGGCGCAGAGCCGGCACAGCTCGCTGCTCGATGCCGTCCGCAGCGACGGCGTGCTGCGCCAGCTCACGCCGCGCCCGGCCGCCGCGCTGGCCTCGTTCGCCAATCTGCTCGACGAGTTGCGCAGCGCCTCGCTGCATCAGAGCGCGGCGGATCTGGTCGAGCTGATTCTCAAGCGCACCGGTTACGCCGCCCAGATCGCCGCCAGTACGCCCGATGCCAGCGTGCGCGAACGCAAGCTCGGCAACCTGAAGGAGCTGGCGGACTGGTTCCGCGCGATGCAGAAGGGCGGCAACACGGCCGGCGACCTTGCCTCGCAACTGGCCCTGCTCAGCCACGCCGACCGCGACGAACCCGGCAACGCGGTGCGCATGATGACCTTGCATGCGGCGAAGGGTCTGGAGTTCCGCTTCGTCTTCATCGTCGGCTGCGAGGATGGCACGCTGCCGCACGAAGGCGCCATCGACGAGGGCCGCATCGACGAGGAGCGCCGACTGATGTACGTCGGCATCACCCGCGCCAAGGAACTGCTGACGCTGTCGTGGTCGGCCAAGACCAAACGCTACGGCGACATCCACACCAACCAGCCCAGCCGCTTCCTGCACGAACTGCCGCAGGCCGACCTGCACTGGCAGGGCAAGGACCCGGAAGCGGACAAGGAAGTGATTCGCGAGACCGCTCAGTCGCACATGGCGAAGATCGCGGCGATGCTGGCCGGCGGCTGAGTTGACGACACGGGGCAAATGTTTTCCAGTTCCATGCACCGCAGCCAGCCGCACTTGCCTTCCGACGCCAGGGGATTCCAATGATCGACTCCACCCGGGCTTATACCAAGCTCATCGCCGCATTCAATCAAAATGACTGGCCACGGGTGCAGCAACGTGCGGCGCAGCTTCTGCCCATCGCCCCGCACGATCCGGTGGTGCACTTCATGGCCGGCGTGGCTTACATGCAGATGCAACAGATGACGCTGGCGCTGGATTGCCTGCTCAAGGCCACCCAGCTGGAACCCGGCCGCGCCGACTTCCTCGTGCAATACGCAAAGGCGCTGGCCCTTGTCCGACGGATGCGCGAGGCCCGGCTCGCCGCAGACGAGGCCATGAATTCCTCGCCCAATGATCCGATGACGCTGGAAACGCTGGGCGTCGTTTATGCTCAGGTCCAAGCGTTCGCGCAAGCGGCGACAGTCTTCCGCCGCGCCGTGGCACTTATGCCTCAGCAGGCTTCTTGCCATTTCAATCTTGCCCACGCGCTGACGGCCCTGGGCGACAACGACGGCGCCGAACGCGAACTGGAGGCAGGCATCCGTCTCGAGCCACGCTATTGGAAGGCATACCTGAGCATGGCCCAGCTGCGATCGCAAGCCACGAGCAGCAATCACATCGAACGGATGCGGTCATTGCTGGCACGGCACGGCAACGACATCGGCGCGCAGATCTATCTCAATATCGCGTTAGGCAAGGAACTCGACGACACCGCCGATTACCCGGGAGCCTTCGAGCATTTCACGCGCGGCAACGCGGCAATACGCAGCCTGCGCTCTTACTCGAGCAAGCATGACGAGGCCATGTTCGATGCGCTGATACGCACTTTTCCCACCGCGCACAATGGGCCCGCCGAAGGCGATCCCACCGAGGAGCCGATCTTCATCATCGGCATGCCCCGCACGGGCACCACACTGCTGGACCGCGTCCTTTCCAGCCATCCGGACGTCTACTCCGCAGGCGAACTGCAAAACTTCCCGACGGCGGCGCAGCAGGCGTCAGGCAGTCGGCTACCCCTGCTCTTCGATCCGGACATCGTCACCTGCACGCATGCCATCGACTGGCAGAAGCTCGGCGCAACCTATCTCGCCAGCACCCGACCCGCCACGGCGGAGCGGCCGCGCTTCATCGACAAGCTGCCGCACAACTTCCTGTATGCCGGCTTCATCGCTCGCGCGTTGCCGCGAGCCAAGATCGTCTGTCTGCGGCGCGATCCGCTGGACACCTGCCTCGGCAACTTCCGCCACCTCTTCGATCGGGAGACGCCCTTCTACGACTATTCCTTCGACCTGCTCGACACCGGCCGCTATTACATCCAGTTCGACCGCCTGATGGCGCACTGGAGGAAGGTGCTGCCCGGGCGCATCCTGGAGCTGCCTTACGAATCGCTGGTAGAAGCACCCGAAGCCACCGCACGCCAACTACTGGCGTTCTGCGACCTCCCTTGGAACGATGCCTGCCTGCGTTCCGAGAGCAATACCGCGCCGGTCAACACACCCAATGCCTGGCAGGTGCGCGCGCCGATCTATCGCACAGCGATCGGCCGCTGGAAACAATACGCACCGCAGTTGCGCGAGTTGCAGAAACTGCTCGTCGAGGCAGGTGTTGATTTACGGGGCTGAATCGCCGTCTGGTCGCTCAGATCAGCTTTTCCGCTTCCAGCTCGCTCTTCAGATACGCGTAATAGATCGGCGCGGCGATCACGCCGGGCAGGCCGAACGCGGCCTCCATCAGCAACATGGCGATCAGCAGTTCCCAGGCGCGCGCATTGATCTGGATGCCCACGATGCGTGCGTTGAGGAAATACTCCAGCTTGTGGATCACGATCAGAAAGCCCAGCGCGGCGATGGCGACACCGAGCGATACGGACAGCGCGACAATGGTGACAGCAGTGTTGGACAGCAGGTTGCCGACCACCGGCAGGAGACCGACGATGAAGGTCAGCACCACCAGGGTCTTTGCCAGCGGCAGATGGATGCCGAACAGCGGCAGTGCGCCAAGCAGGAAGATCGCGGTGAATACCGTATTGATCAGCGAGATCTTCACCTGCGCGAACACGATGTTGTGGAACGCCTCGGCCAGTCGCTGGCTACGCTGCCCCAGCGCCGCGGCCAGCGGCCCGACCTGGTGTGCCGGACGGGCGCGGCTGAGCGCGATGATCGCACCCAGCACCAGACCGATAATGACGTGCACGAACACCCGCACCGCGCCCTTGCCGGCCAGCTGCAGGGTTCCTGCGTGCTTGCGGGCCAGCTCGATCGCGCCCTCGCGCAGATCGTCGACACTGTCGGGAAGGTTGTCGACCAGGATCGGCGGCAACTGCTGACGTGCCTTTTCCACCAGCGGCATCAGCTGCTGTTGCCACAGCAGCTCGGGGTTGCCTATTTCGCTGCGAAAGAAGCTGATCGCACCGAAGATCAGCAGGATCAGCAAGCCCACTACGATCGCGCCCAGCACCGCCACCACCACCACCCGCGCCCGGTCGCCGGAAATGCGTCGGCCCAGCAGCGGGGTCATGGCCTGCACCAGTTCGTAGACCAGCAAGCCCGACAGCAAGGCCGACAGAAGGTGAACGTCGATGACGACCAGCAACACCACGGCTGCCAGCAGGTAACTCGCGTAGCGGATCGCCGCCGAAGGCTCGCGCGTGATGAAAGAGGGATCCATGCCAACTGCAACCGTGAGTGCGAGGCCGCCAGTCTGTCAGCAGCCCGCGCCGGCTGCCAACCCTGTCCCATGGCTGTCGTAAACTTCCGCCATCGTCACGGTTCATCTTGCCCAAGGATTCCGCATGTCACTTCGCCGGCCCACGATCCTGCTCGCGCTTGCTCTGCTGGCCGGTTGCGCCACTACGACACCCAAGCCCATCGCCCAGCCCGCCGTGGCGACGCCTGCGGCGCGGACGGCGGCGACAGCGCAGGTTGCCGCCAACGACAATCTCAATGCCGTGGCATGGAGCCAGACCGCGATCGAGCACGACATGATCTACCTGCAGACTTATCGCGATGCCCAATCGCGTCTGCTCGCCGCATTGCACGACCAGCACTGGGATGCTCTGGGCAAGGCGGACCGGGTTGCACCGCTCAAGAGCCTCAAGCCGGCGGTGATTCTGGATGTCGATGAAACCGTGCTGGACAACTCGCCATTCGCGGCGCGCATGGTGAAAAGCGGCGCCGAGTACAACGAGGCCGACTGGGCGGCCTGGTGCAAGGAAGCCCGGGCTCGCGCCTTGCCGGGCGCGGTCGAGTTCACCCAGTTCGCCGCCAAGCATGGCGTCGCGGTGATCTACATCTCCAACCGCGCCAAGGATCTGGACGACGTCACGCTGGCCAACCTGCGCCAGGCCGGTTTCCCGGTGAGCGGACCGCAAGCCTTTCTTGGTCTCGGCACGGTAGTCGACGGCTGCGAGCAAGCCGGCAGCGAAAAGGGTTGTCGCCGACAACTGATCGCGCGGCACTACCGCGTGTTGATGCAGTTTGGCGATCAGATCGGCGATTTCGTGGACGTCAACGCCAATACCGCCGACGGCCGCCGCCGGGCCGTCGCCGACTACTTGCCTTGGGTCGGCACGCGGTGGTTCGTGCTGCCGAACGCCACTTACGGCTCGTGGGAGCCGGCGTTGTTCAACAACAACTGGAGTGCTACGCCAGACCAACGGCGCCAGCAGAAACTCGATGCGCTGCGTTATCAGTGAAGAAAAGAAATTTTTATTGCTGAAATTCAATTAGTTACAAGATATAACAAAAGTATTGCCTCAGCTTTAACGAACAAGTAATATTTCGTTGCCAACACCTGCTGACCCAATCATTTTGCAGGCAAGGCCATTTCCCTTCCGGCTCTGCCGGATTTCCCCGTGAGGCTCAGGCCCGCGGGGTTTTCTTTTATGGCGTCGCGAAATCTTGCGCCCTGCCCTTGTTTCGATACTGCCACGCCACTTACCCTGCGTGATCACGACGCTGCGCGGTACGCTTTCGCTCCGCCGTCCCCCACGCGAGAACCTGCCATGCGCCTGCCCTCCGTCCGTTACGCCTTCGTCCTGCTGCCGCTGTTCATCGCGTTGCTGAGCGCCTGTCACGGCAAGGACGAGTCCTCGCAACCGGGCGGCAGCACGCCGGAAGCAGCCTTGCAAGGCTCGGTCGACCTGCTCAAGGCCGGTGATTTCAATGGGCTGTGGAAGCACTCGCTGCCGCCGGCCGACTACGCCAACATGCGTGCCGACTGGGGCCACCACCAGCACGATCAACAACCGATCACGGCCGAAGATCGCGCCAAGTTCAACGAGACGCTGCAGAAGCTCACCGAACCGGATGCGGAAAACAAGCTGTACGCCGAACTGCAGCCGAAACTGACCGCGATGGAGCAGCAGTACAAAGACCAAATGCCGGTGCTGATCAGTGTCGGCGAAGCGCTGGTGAAAAGCGGCGTGGCGCAGAGCAAGACCCTCAGCGAGACCCAGAAGACCCAGGCCAACGGGGTGCTCGACGTGCTGGCGCCGTGGGTGCAGCAGACGCCGTGGTTCGATCAGGCCAAGGCGAAACAGGCGGTCGGCGTGGCCGTGGCGACCGCGCGCAAGCTGGACCTGAAAGATCCGGAACAGCTGCGCTCGATGAGTTTCGACGACACCATGGGCAAGTACGCGACCGGTTATGCCGGCCTCAAGCAGCTGCTGACGATCTACGGCCTATCGGTGGACGACACGCTGAATTCGATCAAGCTCACCCCGCTCTCCAACAGCGGCGGCCACGCCGTAGTGAAGATCGACTACACCTTGCTCGGCAAGCCGCTGTCGACCGAATCGAAGCTGGTACAACAGGACGGCCGCTGGTACAGCGAGGACATGCTGGACAACGCACGCAAGGCGCACCAGCAGTTGAGCCAGCCGGCCGAGAGCGCCAGCGTATCGGCCAATGCCGATACCGTCGCAAAACAAGACTGAACAGCGCAGCCATTAGAATAGACGGATGCAGAATATCTACACCGCGGATTCCACCGTTCGTCAGCGCGCCCCCTGGTGGTTCAACCTGGCCGGCCAGCTGCTGCAACCGTGGGTGCGTATCCGCCGCGACCCGGCCGAACCGGCCGCCTTGCTGCAGGCCGGCGTACCGGTCTGCTATGTGATCGAGCGCGACGGTTTCTCCGACGCGCTGATCCTGCAACGCGCCTGCCGCGAGGCCGGCCTGCCCAACCCCATGCAACCGATGGCGGGCACACGCCGGCGGCGCTCGGTGTTTGCACTGGCGCGACGCGACGGCTGGATCTTCGGACGCAACCGCCAGCGCGCGCCGAACGAACCGTTGCGGCAATTGGTGCGCTCGCTGGAAGGCATGCCCGAGCGCGATTTCCAGATCGTGCCGGTATCGATCTACGTGGGCCGCGCGCCCAGCCGTGACAGTGGCTGGTTCCGCGTGCTGTTCTCGGAAAACTGGGTGATGGTCGGCCGCTTCCGCCGGCTGCTGGCGCTGCTGCTGAACGGCCGCGACACGGTGGTGCACTTCTCCGCGCCGGTGTCGCTGCGCAGCGTGCTGAGCGAATCCACCGAGATCACGCCGGAACGCTTCGCGCGCAAGATCGCGCGGGTGCTGCGCACCCACTTCCACCGCATCCGCGCCGCGGTGATCGGGCCGGACCTGTCGCACCGGCGTACCGTGGTCGACGCCGTGCTGAATGCCGAACCGGTGCGCGCCGCGATCGCCGCCAGCGCGGCCAAGGAAAAGATCAGCCACGCCAAGGCCTGGCGCAAAGCGCACAAGCTGGTGCTGGAGATCGCCGCCGACTACTCGCATCCGGTGGTGCGTTCGGTGTCGTTCCTGCTGGCGAATTTCTGGAACAAGCTGTACGACGGCATCGCCATGCACCACTTCGACAAGGCCCGCGCTGCGGCGCCCGGCCACGAAGTGGTCTACGTGCCCTGCCATCGCAGCCATACCGACTACCTGCTGATGAGCTACCAGCTGCACGTGTCGGGCGTGGTGGTGCCGCATATCGCCGCCGGCGTGAATCTCAACCTGCCGGTGATCGGACCGGTCCTGCGCCGCGGCGGCGCGTTCTTCCTGCGCCGCAGCTTCAAGGGCAATGCGCTGTATTCGGTGGTGTTCAACGAATACCTGGCGCAGCTGATCGATCGCGGCGTACCGATCGAATATTTCATCGAAGGCGGCCGCTCACGTACCGGCCGCCTGCTGGCGCCGCGCGCCGGCATGCTGGCGATGACCGTGCGCGCGTTCCTGCGCGCACCGCGCCGGCCGGTGCTGTTCCAACCGGTCTACATCGGCTACGAGAAGCTGATGGAAGGCAAATCCTACGCAGGCGAGCTCAGCGGCCAGCCGAAGGAAAAAGAATCTCTGCTCGGCCTGCTGCGGGGGCTGAAAGTGCTGCGCCAGCGCTATGGCCACGTGGCACTGAATTTCGGCGAACCGATCGCGCTGACGCCGCTGCTCGATGCGGCAAGCGCCGACTGGCGTGCGGCGGCTACCGATCCCGATGCCAAACCGGAGTGGCTCAACGGCGTGACCGATCGCCTGGCCGAACAGATCCAGATCAACATCAACCGCGCTGCCGACGTCAATCCGATCAACCTGCTGGCGCTGGCCCTGCTGGCCACGCCGAAGCATGCGATGGCCGAGAGCGACCTGCTGACCCAGCTCGATCTGGGCAAGGCGCTGCTGGAAGAACTGCCGTATTCCGATCGCGTCACGCTGACCCCGATGAATCCGGCCGCCATCATCGCCTACGGCGAGCAGATGGGCTGGATCCAGCGCGTGCAGCATCCGCTGGGCGACGTGCTGACCGTCGGCGGCGAGCAGGCAGTACTGCTCAGCTACTTCCGCAACAACGTGCTGCACCTGACCGCGACCGCCGCCTGGGTCGCCTGCTGCTTCCTCAACAACCGGCGCATGTCGCGCGGTTCGGTGCTGCGGCTGGGCCGGATCATCTACCCGTTCATCCAGGGCGAACTGTTCCTGCCGTGGGATGGCGAGGGCTTCAGCGCGCAGCTGCAGGCAACGATCGACTTCTTCGTGCGCCGGGGTCTGCTCGAATCCACCAACGACGGCCGCACCCTCGAGCGCAGCGCCGGCCAGGAAGACAGCGCGTTCCAGCTCAAGGTGATCGCACGCAGCCTGATCCAGGCGTTCGAGCGCTATTACATCACCATCGCCGCCCTGGCCAAGAACGGCCCGCACACCATGACCGGCGCGGAACTCGAGAACGCCTGCACGCTTACCGCACAGCGACTGAGCCTGCTCAACGAATTGTCCGCGCCGGAATTCTTTGACAAGGCACTGTTCCGCGGCTTCATCCAGAAGCTGCGCGAACGCCGCGTCGTGTGGACCGACGACAACGGCAAGCTCGACTACGACAGCGCACTCGAAGGCATGGTGCGCGACGCGCGGGTGATCCTGTCGCGCGAGGTGCGCCACTCGATTCTCAAGATCACTCCCGGCGGCAGCGAGAAGGAACCCGCCGCGAGCGAAGCCCTGGGCGACGACACGGCTGACACCGCCGCGCCGCCGCAGGCCACGCCGGGCCGCCGCCGCGGCGACAAGGTGGACAAGGTGCCCTCGGATGCCTCGAGCGAGGACTTGCACCAGCGCCATGTCGATGCCGAGCATCAGGCGCATGCTCACAGCACTGCCGCTGCCGCAGAAGAACCCAAGCAACCCGATCTTCCCCTCTAGCCACGCCAGCCGGAACATGGCCGGCCTCGGGTAACATGCAAGCATGAGCGAACACTCCCCCAAGACCGCGCCAGGTTCGACCACCCATTTCGGCTTCCGCGACGTGCCGGTCGGCGACAAGCAGAAGCTGGTCGGCCAGGTATTCACTTCGGTCGCGCGCAGCTATGACCTGATGAACGACCTGATGTCGTTCGGGGTGCATCGGCTGTGGAAGCGTCACTTCGTGGCGGTCAGCGGCGTGCGCCGAGGCGACCGCGTGCTGGATCTGGCCGGTGGCACCGGCGACATCGCTGCGTTGCTGAAGCCGGTGGTGGGCGACGAGGGTGAGGTCGTGGTGGGCGACATCAACGCGGCGATGCTCGGCGTCGGCCGCGACCGCATGACCGACCGCGGCCTGGTCTCCGGCCTGCGCTGGGCCCAGCTCAACGCCGAAGTGCTGCCGTTCCCGGACAACAGTTTCGACGCGGTGACCATGGCATTCGGCCTGCGCAATGTCACCGACAAGGACAAGGCACTGGCCGACATCTGCCGCGTGCTCAAGCCCGGCGGTCGCCTGCTGGTGCTGGAATTCTCGAAAGTACAGAGCGAGCTGTTCGGCAAGCTGTACGACTTCCATTCGTTCAAGATCCTGCCCAGGCTCGGCCAGCTGTTCGCCGACGATGCCGACAGCTATCAATATCTGGCCGAGTCGATCCGCAAGCATCCCGATCAGGAGACGCTCAAGGGCATGATGGAGCGCGCCGGCTTCGGCCGGGTCGAGGTACGCAACCTCAGCAACGGCATCGTGGCGATCCATCGGGCGTACAAGCTCTGAGACAACCGGTTCGCGCGCAGGCCTCATCCGATAAATCGACCGAATCGACGTCCATGCCGAACCGCTATCGCCCGTTTGCCGCTGCTGCCGCGTTGCTCGGCTGGCTTGCGCTGGCGTTGCAGCTGTCGCTGTCGATCCAGCTGACGGTTGCCAACGGGCAAGGCGCCTTGGCCGGGATGTGGGCCTATGCCGGCTACTTCACTATTTTGACGAATGTGCTGGCGGCGCTGGCGCTGACTTCCGCCGCATACGGCCCGCGCGGAGCGGTCAGTGGTTTCTTCACACGGCCCGACGTACATACCGCGATAGCGATGAGCATCGCCATCGTCGCGGCGGTCTACAACCTGATGCTGCGCCAGCTGTGGCAGCCGCAAGGCTGGCAGATCGTTGCCGACAACACCTTGCATGTGGTGATGCCGGCGCTGTTCCTGCTGTACTGGTGGCTGGCGGTGCCGAAGGCGACGCTGCGTTGGCCGCAGGTCATGGTCTGGCAGCTGTATCCGGCCGCCTATTTCGCCTATGCGCTGATCCGCGGCGCGGTGAACCATTGGTACCCGTATCCGTTTCTCGACGTCGGCAAGCTGGGCTATCTGCGCGTACTGGTCAATGCCTGCGTGGTCTTGCTGGCATTCGTCGTGGTCGCGCTGCTGCTGGTCGCGCTGGCGCGCTGGCAGGTACGGCGTTCAAGCGAGGCTGCAGTGCTGCCGGTGCAACCCTGACTAAGGCTGCGCCGGCGCTTCAGCTCACCGCCGTGCGCAGATCCGCCAGCAGAACGCCGGATTGCATCGCCTCGTTCTCATGATCCGGGTCGCGCCAGGTTTCCTGCAGCGCATCGGCATACCAGCGGCGCATGCCAGGCAACTCACGCAGACGTTGTGCGTAGGCGTTGGCCCCAGCCCCCAGCGTGAGGCCATAGGTCTGGATGCGGAAGGCTACCGGCGCGAAGAACGCATCGACCGCACCGAACGCGTTGCCGGCCAGGAACGGGCCGCCGAAGCGGGCCAGACCTTCGATCCACAACTCGTCGATGCGTGCGACGTCGGCACGCAACGCCGCCGGCAAGCTATCTGGCAACCGGATGCGCAAGCCACAGTTCATTCCGCAATGCGTGCGCAGCGCGCCAAAGCCCGAATGCATTTCGGCGACGGCGCAACGCGCCCACGTGCGCGCCCGCGAATCGGACGGCCAGACGTCCGGATGACGCTCAGCCAGATACTCGGCGATCGCCAGCGAATCCCATACCACCGTGTCGCCGTCGCGCAGACACGGCACCTTGCCATTCGGCGAGAACGCGCGGAACGCGCTCCAGCTCGATTCTGTGCCCGGCGCGAACGGCACCATCCGCTCGTCGAACGGAATACCGAGTTCGCTCAGCAACAGCCACGGCCGCAGCGACCACGACGAATAGTTCTTGTTGGCGATATAGAGTTCGTACACGTTGCACTCCCGGTTGACTGTCTGAGCGACCTGGCCAGCGTCGCCAAGAATGGCTACATCAGACGCGCTGTGCCGGAGACGCGAATGGAACTGCCCGGCTCCGTCGGAATCTCGGCCCTGAGGCGCGAAGGACAACCCATGTCCACGCCCTGCACCACATCGATATCGCCACCGTGTGGCCAGCCGAGGTCGCGCAGATAACCGGCAAAGGCCGCGGTCGCGGCGCCGGTGGCCGGATCCTCGTAGACGCCACCGGAGGCGAAGGGATTGCGGGTATGGAAACGCTGCGGCGTTTGCGTATGGGCGAGCAGAATGGTGACTAGCCCGGCGTTGCGCATCAAGGTGCGGCCGGGGTCCAATTCGTAGGCCATCGCCGCCAGCGCTTCGCGGCTGCGGAGGGCCAGTGCCAGGTGATCCGCGCCACCGTGGATCAGCGCGGGTGGCAGGCTTGGATCGAGATGCTCGCGGGTGTAGCCGAACAGTGCCAGCGCCTCGTCCACCAGCGCTTGCGGCGCAGGTGCGCTGCGGGTTGGCGGCGATTGCAGAGCTGCGCTCAGCATGCCGCCCACGCTCCGGCCTTCGACGGTGATCTTCGCCTCGTTGAGGGCCAGCGCGAACACGCCGTTGCCCTGCGCGAGCGCCAGCGCCGCACCCAGCGCGATCGTGGCGTGGCCGCAGAACGGCACCTCGGATTCAGGGGAGAAATAACGCACCCGCCAGCTATCACCCTGGCGTGTGGCGAAGACGGTTTCCGAAAAACCGACATCGGCGGCGATCCGCTGCATCACCGCCGCCTCCGGCAACGCGTCGGCGATCAGCACGCCCGCGGGATTACCGCCGGCATCGCCGTCGGCGAAGGCTGCGATGCGCAGAACCTCGGCGCCGCTCATGTCGGCTCCGACACTGCCGCCAGCGCCGGCGCTGCCCTGCGCCGTGCATTCGCCAACACCACGCCGCCGACGGTGATCACGCCACCGACCAGGGTCAGCATGCCGGGGCGCTCGCCCAGCCACAGCCAGCCGATCAGCACCGCGATCGGCGGCGAGAAATAGATGAAGCTGGACACCTGCGATGCGGAGGCCCGACGCAATGCCGCGTTCCACGCCAGGTAGCCGATGAAGGTGGGTGAGATGCCCAGCCACAGCAGCGCGGCGATATGCGACCAGGGCGCTGTCTGCAACGCCTGCGGCAGCTGCCAGCCAAATGGCAGTGTGGCGAGCGTGCCCGCGAAGAATGTGAATGCCGTGACGCCGACCATGCTGTTGCGCGCAAACAGAGGCCTCTGCCCCACAAAATAGATCGAACAGGCGAGCACGCTGAGCAGCACCAGCGCCGCCATCGGCTCGAACTTCACCTGCTTGCCGCTGGCGAGCACCACCATCACCACACCGACCAGTGCCACGCCGAGTCCGGCCAGAGTGCGCGCGGACAACCGTTCACCGACCCATACCGCCGACACCGCCGCTGTCGCCGCCGGCACCAGCGAAATCAGGATGGCGGCCGTGCCGCTGGCGATCCGCGTCTCCGCGTAATTGAGGCACAGGTGATACGTGGTCAACCCGATCACGCCGAGCAGCGCCAGCTGGGGCCAGTCGCGGCGCGCGGGCAGCGGTATCCGTTTCAGCAGCATCAGCAGACCGAAGCACAGCGAGCCGACCGCCAGCCGCGCCAGCGCCACTTCGCCTGGCGTGAACGAGGCCAGCGCGTAAGCGATCGCGGCATACGCCGACGACCAGGTCACGAGAGCAATGCCTATATAGGAAAGTGCGCGCCCGTCGAGGCGCTCGGAGGTATCCATGGGAGATTCCAGGGCGGGGAAGTGCGCATCCTAGTCTTACCGTTCGCGCCGAGGAATAATGCATCGAATCGTTTGGATGATGTTTCGCCGACGATCGAAACAAACAAACCCCGATCCTGCCTTGGAATCGAAACCATGGAAACGAAGCCGGAATTGGACGGCAAAGACTGGCAGCTGCTGGAAGCGCTGCAACTGGACGCCCGCCTGGGCTACGCAGAGCTCGGCCGCAAGGTGCGGCTGTCCGCACCCTCGGTGGCCGAGCGGGTCAAGCGGATGGAGGAAGCCGGCGTGATCAGCGGCTACCGCGCCACGGTCAACCCGAAGCGTCTTGGCTACTCCATCAGCGCGATGATACGGCTGCGTTGCGACGGCGTTACTTGCGCGCGCATCGGCACGCTGGTGGAAGACATTCCCGAGGTACTCGAATGCCGCCGCCTGGCTGGCGAGGATTCGGCGCTGCTGCACGTGGTGGCGATGTCGATCAGCCATCTGGAATCCGTGCTCGACCGGTTGCTGAAAACCGGCGCCAGCAACAGCACCACGACCTTGATCGTGTTGCAGACACCGCATGAACATCGCCCGCTGACCCGCGCAATGTGGAACGCAGCACTCGCCATGTCGCGCGATTGAGCGCCATCTCGATGACATATGTTTGTCGCCGCCCATCATCTCGATCGGGTGCGACTTGCATTCGGACATATGATCTCCTCGAAGCTGGTGTCCTTAAATTCCGATGAAGAAGTCCCGTCGCGGTTGAACGGCGACCCGAACCCCACCCTCCACCGACCGATCCGATGACCGACAAACCCACCGACACACCGGCCGACGAAGCGCCTCTCAATCCCGAACGCCGCCGCCTGCTCGGCGGCATCGCCATCGCCGGCGCCGCGTTGACTCTGGGCGGCTGCAGCCCGGCCGATGGCAGCCGCCCGGCCGCGGCCGGCATGCAGGAACTGCCCGCCGCCGCGCTCGACGCGTTGCTGCGCCAGCACATCCAGCAGGTGGTGGTGGTGTATGCCGAGAACCGCAGCTTCAACAACTTGTTCGCGCACTTCCCCGGACTGGCGCAACCGCTGAAGCAACTCGACGCGCCCGAATACCGCCAGCGCGACCGCGACGGCAGCCTGCTCACCACCTTGCCGCCGATCTGGGGCGGTCTGGCGCCGCACGCGCAGACCGTCGACAACCACCGCTACCAGATCGACGAACAAGCCATCACCGGTTTACCGAACCAGCCTTTCGCCTTGCACACGCCTGACGGCGCACCGCTGCCGCACGGCGTGATCACGCGCGACCTGGTGCATCGCTTCTACGAGAACCAGCTGCAGATCAACGGCGGCAAGAACGACGGCTTCGTCGCCTGGGGCAACACCGGCGCGATGGTGATGGGCCACTACGCCGACGGTGCCGCGAACCTGCAGCTGTGGCGAATCGCACAGCAATACACCTTATGCGACAACTTTTTCATGGGCGCCTTCGGCGGTTCGTTCCTCAACCATCAATACCTGGCCGCGGCGCAGCCACCGTTCTATCCGCAGGCGGATCAGAGCCCGGCCAAGTTCCAGATCGCGGTGGTCGAGGGCGACGACCGCACCGGCATTCGTCCGAAGCTGGCCGACGACTCGCCCCCCAGCGCGATGCAGGGCCGCTCGAGATTCGCCGCACACGACCTGCTCACGCCGGATTTCTGGGCGGTCAACACCATCGGCCCGGCATACGCGCCAGCCTTCAGTCGTGACGAGCGGCAACCGCAGCTGGCCGATGCGGATAGCCCCAGCACGTTGCCGGCGCAAACTCATCTCACCATCGGCGACCTGCTGTCGGAGGCGAACATCGACTGGGCGTGGTATGCCGGTGGCTGGCAGCTGGCGCTGGACGGGCATGGCGACGGCGACCACCACGCGTTTCCGGAGGTGCCCAATTTCCAGATCCATCATCAGCCGTTCAATTACTTCCGCCAGTTCGCGCCTGGCACACCGGCGCGGCAGCAGCATCTGCGCGACGCCGGCGTCGGCAGCAGCGCCGACAGCAACCACTTCGTCGCCGCGATCGAAGCCGGCACGCTGCCGCCGGTGTCGTTCTACAAGCCGCAGGGCGATCTCAACATGCACGCCGGCTATGCCAGCGTGGCCGCGGGCGACCAGCATCTGGCGCAGGTGGTGGAGGCGTTGCAGAAGAGTCCGCAATGGCCGCACATGCTGGTGGTGATCACGGTGGACGAGAACGGCGGCTGGTGGGACCACGTGGCGCCGCCCAAGGGCGATCGCTGGGGGCCGGGGTCGCGCATTCCCGCGCTGATCGTGTCGCCGTTCGCAAAGAGAGGTTTCGTCGACCACACCATCTACGACACCGGCTCCATCCTTCGCTTCATCCCCCGCCGCTTCGGCCTGAAGCAGCTGCCTGGATTGAAACTGCGCGATGCGGCCATGATCGCTGCCGGCGGGCCGCCGCCCGGCGACCTCACCGCGGCGCTGCAGTTCGGTTGATTACCGTTCCCTCTCTTGCTGCCCGAAGGGACTTCCTTCGCTCGCAGGAGAGCTGACCCTTTCGCATCACAGAGATCGCCGCCATGCGCGAGATGTATCCCGAAATCGAGCCGTACCAGACCCATCGTCTCGCGGTCGATCCCGTCCACACGTTGCACGTGGAGGAATGCGGCAACCCGAATGGCCTGCCGGTGATCTTTCTGCACGGTGGACCGGGCGCGGGGTTGGCGACCTACCATCGCCGTTTCTTCGATCCGGCGCGCTACCGCATCGTGCTGTTCGATCAGCGCGGTGCCGGCAAATCCACGCCATTTGCCGAACTCAACGACAACACGACCTGGCATCTGGTGGCCGACATCGAGGCGATCCGCGAGCAGCTCGGCATCGAACGCTGGGTGGTGTTCGGCGGCTCATGGGGTTCGACCTTGGCGCTGGCCTATGCGCAGACCCATCCAGAACGCGTGCTCGGCCTGGTTTTGCGCGGCATCTTTCTCGGCCGGCCGCAGGAGCTGCGCTGGTTCAACGAAGTCGATGGCGGTGCCTCGCAGATCTTTCCCGAGCGCTGGGCGCGCTTCCGCGACTTCATTCCCGAGCAGGAGCGCGACTCGATGCTGGACGCCTATTGGCGTCGCCTAACCGGCAACGACGAAGCCATGCGTCTCGCCGCGGCGCAGGCATGGAGCGCGTGGGAGGGCGGCAGCACCACGTTGCTGCACGATCCCGACGGCGCCGGCGATTTCGCCGATCCGCACAAGGCCGTGAGCCTGGCCATCATGGAGGCCCATTATTTCCGTCACGCGATCTTTCTCGAACCGGACCAGCTGCTGCGCGACATCGACCGCATCCGGCACGTCCCGGCGACGATCGTGCATGGCCGCTACGACATCATCTGCCCGGTGAAGAGCGCCTGGGACCTCAGCCAGGCATGGCCGGAAGCGGATCTGCACATCGTGCTGGCCGGCCACAGCGCGGCCGACCCGGCGATCGTCGACCAGCTGGTGCAGGCAACGGATCGGCTAGCCGATCGCTACGCCTGAACCGGCGCCCTCACATCGGGCACAAGAATCGGATAGTTGCGAAGAATCGCCTCACCCACACTGAGCGCCCGTTTTACCGGATCGGCCCATGCTGACGCTATTCGACTACCTGCCATCGCAGAACGCGTGGAAAGTGCGTCTGCTGCTGAGTCATCTTGGCCGGCCCTATCGCACGGTGCCGATCAGCATCTTCGAAGGCGAGGGTCGGAGCGCGGAATTCCGGCGCATCAATCCGACCGGCACGGTGCCGGCGATCCAGCTCGACGATGGCCGCGTGCTGGCCGAGTCGAATGCGATCCTTGCGTATCTCGCCGATGGCACGCCATATCTGCCTGGCGATCCGTTCGAGCACGCCAAGGTGCAGCAGTGGCTGCATTTCGAGCAGGAGCGGGTGGAGTCGGTGATCGGTTCGCTGCGCCATTGGACTATGACCGGCAAGCTGGCGCATCGCTCGGCGGAAATGATAGAGGCCAAGCGCAGCGCCGCAACGCGATCGCTGGACATCCTGGAAAGCGAACTGTCGACGCGGCCATTCGTCGCCGGCGACCACTACAGCATCGCCGACATGGCGATCTTCGCCTATGCCAGCCGCGCGGAGGAAGCCGGGCTTTCGCTGGAGGCGTATCCCCACTTCCGTGCGTGGATTGCGCGAGTCGAGGCGCAACCGGGCTTTCTCGCCGCCATGTATCCGTACGCGATCGATCCGTACTCGACGAGGGAGCTGCCCTAGCGACATCGTGAACCCAGCTTTCGCCACGGGTAGCTGGAGCGGGGGCAATGGCATACTCGGCCTTTTCCGGCCCGAGAGTTCTCCATGCGCCTGCTCCCCGTCCTCGCCTTCGGCACGCTGATACTGCCGCTGGCCGCCCACGCCAACGATCCGAATTCCTACGCCCAGCCCGATCAGGTGCGCGTGACCCATCTGAATCTCGATCTGAAGATCGATTTTCCGCAGCGACGGCTCGATGGCCAGGCCACGCTGAAGCTGGACTGGAAGAATCCCAAGGCCCAGTCGCTGGTGCTGGACACCCGTGACCTGAAGATCGCGAAGATCGAGGCAGTCGGCAGCGACGGCAAGACCACGGCGCTGAAATATGCCTTGGCGCCGCGCGACAAGCAGCTCGGCAGCAAGCTGACGATCGCCACGCCGCAGCATCCGGCGCAAGTGCGCATCGTCTATACCACCTCGCCCGAGGCATCCGGCCTGCAATGGCTCACTCCGGCGCAGACGGCGTATAAGAAACTGCCGTTCATGTTCTCGCAATCCGAGTCGATCCATGCGCGTTCATGGGTGCCGCTGCAGGATTCGCCGGCGATCCGCTTCACTTATGACGCCCACGTCAGCGCACCGAAGGACGTGCGCGTGGTGATGAGCGCGATCAACGACGCGAAGCATCCGCTGGACGGCGATTTCAGCTTCGATCAGCCCCATCCGATCCCGTCCTACCTGCTGGCGATCGGCGCGGGTGACATCGCGGTGAAGGAAACCGGCCCGCGTTCGGCCGTCTATGCGGAGCCCTCGGTCGTCGACAAGGCGGCGCATGAATTCGAGGACACCGAAAAGCTGATCGCTACCACCGAGCAGCTGTACGGCCCCTACGCGTGGGGCCGTTACGACATCCTGGTGCTGCCGCCGTCGTTCCCGTATGGCGGCATGGAAAATCCGAACATGACGTTCGCCACGCCGACGGTGCTGGTCGGCGACAAGAGCCTGGTCTCGCTGGTCTCGCACGAGCTGGCGCATTCGTGGTCGGGCAATCTGGTGACCAGTGCCGCCTGGCGCGACATCTGGCTCAACGAAGGCTTCACCACCTACGTGCAGGGCCGCATCACCGAGGCGGTATACGGCAAGCCGCTGGCCGACGAGGAAGCGCTGCTGTCGGCCCGTGCGCTGCAGAAGAGCATCGGTGCGATGCCGGCCAACTCGCAGAAGCTGGCGCCCGATCCGCGCGGCGTGGGCGCCGATGACTCCTTGTCCGACGTCGCCTACGACAAGGGTTCGTGGTTCCTGCGCACGCTGGAGCAGCGCTTCGGCCGCGGCGCGTTCGACGACTACCTCAAAGGCTATTTCAACCACTTCGCATGGCACAGCATCACCACCGAGCAAATGCTCGACTACATGAAGCCGAATCTGATCGAAAAATATCCCGGCAAGATGAGCTGGGATGAAGTGAAGGCCTGGGTTTACGACACCGGCATCCCGAAGGATGCACCGCTGCCCGACTCGCCGCGCTTCAACACCATCGACCAGGAACGCACCGCATTCCTCGCCGGCACGCTGGCCGCCGACAAGCTCGACGCGAAAGGCTGGAACACGCAGGAGTGGATGTATTTCCTCGACCGTCTGCCGGATGTCGCGCCGCTGGACAAGCTGCAGCAGCTCGACGCCGCCTGGCGCCTCACCGGCACACCGAACGCGGAGATCGGCATGCGCTGGTACAGCCACGCGATCGGCGGCGGCGACAAGGCGGTATGGACTGCCGCGGCCGAACACATGACCCGGATCGGCCGGCTGTATCTGACCGTGCCGCTGTACAAGGCCTTTGCCCGGACGCCGGATGGCCTGGCCTATGCCGAACAGGTCTACGCCAAAGCCAAGACCGGCTACCACCCGCTGACTCAGCAGGTAGTGGAAGATCTCATCGCGAAGGCGAAAAAAGCGAAGTAACCGCATCGCTCCCTTCCCTGCCTTGCAGAAGAAGGGAGCGCTACCTCTCACGGCCCTCCAAACCATCACGCCGAAACCATCATGCCGCCATCAACAAACACCACCGCCACCCCGCTCTGGAAACGCATGCTGTTCCGCCGGCTGAAATTCCTGGGGTGGCTGGTCGGCTTGCTGGGCGTCGTGCTGGGCGGCAGCTACCTGTTTGCGCCGCAGTGGCTGATGCAGGCGAACTTCACGCGCGAGGCGATGGCGTCGCATCTGGACAAGCATTCGGTGCAGGCCGGCGATACGCGCTGGAGCTATTACGAAGGTGGCGACGGCCCGACCATCGTGTTGCTGCACGGTTTTGCCGCGGACAAGAACGTCTGGCTGGAAATGGCCAAGCTGCTTACGCCGCACTTCCATCTGATCATTCCCGACCTGCCCGGCTGGGGCGAATCCTCGCGCGTGGCGGACGCCAGCTACAACATCGACGCCCAGGCCGCGCGCCTCGACGCATTCGTGCAGACCTTGCGCCTGCAGCGCTTCGTGCTGGTCGGCCATTCCATGGGCGGCGCCATTGCGGGCGTGTATGCCAGCGAGCATACCGAGCAGGTCGCCGAACTGGCGCTGATCGATGCGTTCGGCCTGAAATCCACACCGAACGCATTCGATCGCGAGGTGCAGGCCGGCAAGAATCCGTTCGTGTACGACGACCGCGCCGGCTTTGAACGTGCCACCGCATGGGCTTTCAAGAAGCCGCCGGCCGTACCCGGCCGCTTCATCGATGTGCTGGTCAAGCGCAACCAGCAGGACCATGCCTTCATCGAGCGCGGCCTCAACGAGCTGCGCCAGCCGTCGCAATATCTTGCCGTGCAGAACCGGCTCGGCCAGCTGACCATGCCGGTGCTGGGCCTGTGGTGCCATGAGGACAGGATCGTCGACATCTCCGCACTGGAGAGCCTGCGCAACGGCCTGACCGCCGCCAGCGCGATCAGCGCCAGCACCATCAACGGCTGCAATCACATGCCCATGCTGGAAAAGCCTGAACAGGCCGCACAGATCCTCAGCGGATTCGCGCTGTCGCACTGAATCGCGATCGTGCTCGGCACCGCGGTCGGCCCGCCAGGTCGACCCGGTCATCTGCGAGTCAGCCATCCCAAGCACATCATCGTGAATTGCGCATGACAACATGGGAGAATGGCGTCATGACCCGCAGTAAGACCTGCTGCCTTGCATGAAAACGGAACGATGCAGCGATCGATGAAGCAAAACTTCTTGCGCTCAGGTGTGGATGCGATCGTGCGGATGTCGAGCACCCGCACCAACTACTGGGCCGAGCTCGGCGTGGACACCACGCTGGGCGCGCTGCTGGTCGTCGAAGGCTGGCGACTGCATGCCGGCAGCCCGTTGGTCGCGCTGCTGGCCATCGGGCTGGGCTTGTTCGCCTTCAGCTTCATCGAGTATTTCTTTCACCGCTGGATGTTCCACACGCGGGTCCCGCTTTTCGAGCAAGGTCACCGCACGCATCATGAGCAGCCGCTGGGCTACGACTCGCTGCCGTTCTTCCTGCCCGCGGTGGTACTGCTTACTCTGGCCGGCTTGTTCATGCTGATCATGCCCACCGGTTTCGCCCTGCTGATGGCCGGCGCGATCACCTTCGGCTACATCACTTACGGACTGAGCCACTTCACCATCCATCACGTCCGCTTCAAGCATCCGTGGCTGCGCCGCTGGGCTGGCGCCCACCACATCCACCACTACCATCCCGACAGCAATTTCGGCCTCACCACACCGCTGTGGGACGTGCTGCTGGGTACGCGCTACGTGCGGCAGGCCCGCAAGTTCTGAATGAGTTTCCGCGGGTTGTTTTTCGACAACCTGCCAGGGACCGGAGCCTTGACGCGCTGCGAATGATCACCCGGTCAGCGAGCGGCGACGAAACGATCAATCGGCGACGTCGTCGATCAGCCGGTCGAGTTCCGATTTGAGGATCGCGCCGTGCTGGCGCAGCCAGTCGCGCTGCTCACGCCAGTCCGGAAACAGGTTTTCGACCTGCGTCCAGAACCGCGGCGAATGGTTGCGCACCTTGAGGTGACACAGCTCGTGCACCAGCACGTAGCGCAACGCCACCGGCGGCGCCAGCGCCAGCGCCAGATCGAGATTGATGCGATCGCGGGTGTCGAGGCTGCCCCACAGGCTTTTCATCGGACGGATCCGCAGCGACGTCGGCGCCAGCCCGAGCTGCGGCACGTAGCTGGCCAGCCAGCGCGAGACATCGCGGCGGATCAGCGCTTCCAGATGCGACGCGAGCAGGCCGCGGGCGATCGGCAACGCGCGCGTATGCGGACGCGGGATCACCAAGGTCAGCCCGGTCGCGTGCGGCTCGATCTTCGGATAAGCGCCTTCGGCCCAATCCAGCTCTGCCAATTCGCCGCGCAGCGGGAAGTTGCACGGATAGCCCACGCGCAGCGGCGGCAGCGGCTTCACGATCAGGTTCAGCTCGTCGAGCTTCTGCTCCAGCCAATCGGCATGGCTGCGCAGGAATGCGCTGACCTGGGCCGGGTGGGTGCCGTTCGGGTAGGTGACCCGCGCGCCCTTGGTGGTGATGGTGAGGCGCAGCCGGCGCGCGCGCGGATGGGCCGACTTCAGCACCCGAATGATGCTGCCGCCAACTGTCGCCAGTTCCAGCCAGTCGCCTTCCAGATGCTGCGCCATGAGCCTGCCCGTTTGTACCCCGGCCTGTCTTGGTTGAGTATTTTGGTTAAGTAAGGGGACCGGTTTGCGTGCCTGCAACCGGATACCCAGTATGCCGCCCCGGCCGACTTCGCGGTATGGATTTTTTGTTCAGCTTTCCGTAGGCCGCGGCAGGCCGAACCATTCCTCCAGCTTGCCCAGCAACCGCTCCAGTTCCAGCGTCAGCAAGGCAAAACTGGCGTCCAGTTCGGCCTGGGCGTCCTGCTGGCTGTCGCCCAGCTCGTCCATCACCACGTCCAGGAACTTGAGCTTGCGGACGATCAGGTCCTCGCCCAGCACGAAGCTGATGCGGTCGTCGAAGGTCAGGCCCAGCATGAAGACCTGCTTGCCGTTGCGCAGATGCTCCTTGACCTCCTCGGCGTCCAGATCCTGCCGGCGACAGCGGGCGATCGCGCCGGTGGCGGTGGCCGGATCGCGCAGTTCGCACTCGTCGCCGAGGGTCAGCCCGGCCGGCAGGTTGCCGTTGGCCAGCCAGTCGGTCATCAGCACGCGCGGACCCTCCTCCGGCGCCAGCGGCACCGCCGGAAAGCTTCCCAGCGCCTCGCGGATCTGAGTCAGCGCGTTCTCGGCCGACTTGCGGCTGGAAGTGTCCAGCACCAGCCAGCCGTTTTTCTTGTCGACATAGGCGGACATCCGCGAGTTGCGCACGAAGGCGCGCGGCAGCAGCTCGGTCAGCAGATCCTCCTTGATGCGCTTGCGTTCGCGTCCGCCGACCTTGCGGCCTTCTTCCTCGGCGATCTTCTGCACCTTGCGGTGCAGTTCGTCATTGATCACCGCGGCCGGCAGCAGCTTGTCCTCGCCGCCTACGGTGAGCAGGGTGCATTGCTTCACGGCATGCGTGAGCGGCTCGCCCTCGCCACGCCCGACCGGCGGCACGAAGCCCTTGGTAAACATTTCCAGCGGCCCGCAGGGGCGCAGCCGATGCTCGGCCAACGCTTCGTCGAGGCGGTTCAGGTCTTGGGCAACGGCGGGAGAAAAGCGGAACAGCGTGAGATTGCGAAAAAACATTCAAAATCCGGATAAGGGTGCGGCCCGAAGGCGGGGTTTTATGATTTTTCCGTTCATCCTGAGCGTAGGCCCAGCAGGTCGAAGTCGAAGCGCGCGATGCCGAGTCCGTCGACTTCGCTGCGCTACGCTCAGCGCGAACGGTATGGATTCGGGGCAAACGATGTCAGCGACTGACCGCAGTCACTGCCGCGGCCACGGTGTCGAGGTTGCTGCGGTTGAGTGCCGCCACGCAGATGCGGCCGCTGTCGAGCGCATAGATCGCGTACTCGTCGCGCAGCCGATGAACCTGCGCCTTGCTCAGCCCGGAATAGGAAAACATGCCGGCCTGCCGGTTGATGAAGCTGAAATCCGGCGCACCGAGCGCGGCCAGCTTGTCGACAAGACCGGCACGCATCGCGTGGATACGTGAGCGCATCTCGCCCAGCTCGTGTTCCCAGCGCGCACGCAGCTCGGCGCTGCCGAGCACGCCGGCGACCAGGCTGGCGCCATGCGTGGACGGACTGGAATAGTTCGCGCGGATGGTCTGCTTGATCTTCGACAGCAGCCGCGCCGCCTCATCGCGATCGGCGCCGACCATGGACAGTGCGCCGACCCGCTCGCCATACAGCGAGAACGACTTGGAGTACGAGTTGGCGACCACGAACGCCTCGATCCCCGACGCCTCCAGCAGGCGCACCGCGGTGGCGTCCTGTTCGATGCCCTGGTCGAAGCCCTGGTAGGCCATATCGACGAACGGCAGCAGCCGGCGTTCCTGCAGCAGCGCAATCACCCGCTGCCATTGGGCGGCATCCAGATCGACGCCGGTCGGGTTGTGGCAGCACGCATGCAACAACACCACCGTACCCGGCTCCAACCTGCCCAGGTCCTCCAGCATGCCGGTGAAATCCAGGCCATGGCTGGACGAATCGTAGTAGCGGTAATCGAGCAGCTCGAAACCGGCCGTGCGGAACACCACATGATGGTTGCCCCAGCTCGGATTGCTGATCGCGATCTTCGCGCCCGCGCCGGCCACCTGCTTCAACAGATCGGCCGCCACCCGCAGCGCCGCGCTGCCGCCGATGGTCTGTGCGGTGGCCACCCGGCCTGCCGCCAGCAACGACGATTCGGCTCCGAACAGCAATTGCTGGGTGAGCTGGTTGTACGTCGCCAGGCCATCGATCGGCAGGTAGCCACGCGGTTTGCCCGCCACGACCAGCGCCTGCTCCACTTCGCGCACCGTCGGCAGCAACGGGATGCGCCCCTGATCGTCGATGTAGATGCCTACACCCAGATTGATCTTGCCCGGGCGCTGGTCGGCCAGATAGGTCTCGGTCAGCCCCAGGATCGGATCGCCGGGGGCCATTTCAACGGATGCAAAGAAGGACACAGTGATTACTCGGCAGGTGGTGTCTAAGGGTAGGCGAGGCGTTCAAGCTTGCATGGCAACGGTCTCATCCGTTGCGTCGGCTGTCCATGCAGACGGTCCAGCCGGCGGCACGCCCAGGCTGAAATCGAACAACGTGCGATCGGCCAGCTGCGAGGGTGACACATGGCCGAGTGCGCGGAAAATGTTCTCGCTGCGGCCGGGCTGCAGTTGCTCCCACTCGGCCAGCATGCGCTGCACCGCCTTGCGCTGCAGGTTGTCCTGCGAACCGCAAAGGTTGCACGGAATGATCGGAAACCGCTGCTGCGCAGCGTACTCGGCGATGTCGCTTTCGCGGCAATATGCCAGCGGCCGGATCACCACATGGCGCCCATCGTCCGAGCGCAGCTTCGGCGGCATCGCCTTCAGCTGTGCCTGGTAGAACATGTTGAGAAAGAACGTGGCGAGAATGTCGTCGCGGTGGTGGCCCAGCGCGATCTTGGTGATGCCGTTGGCCGCCGCCCAGCTGTACAGCGCGCCGCGCCGCAGCCGGGAGCACAGGCTGCACATGGTCTTGCCGGCGGGAATCACCCGCGTCACCGTGCTGTAGGTGTCCTGCTCGATGATATGGAACGGCACGCCGCGCGCGGCAAGATAGTCCGGCAGTACATGTTCGGGGAAATCCGGCTGCTTCTGGTCCAGGTTCACCGCGATCAGCCTGAAGCGCAACGGCGCCTTCGCCTGCAGCTGCAACAGCAGATCCAGCAAGGTGTAGGAGTCCTTGCCGCCGGACAGGCATACCATCACTGTGTCGCCGTCCTCGATCATGCCGAAATCGCCAATCGCCTGACCGACCTGGCGACGCAGGCGCCGGGCCAATTTGTCGGCCTCCGCGGCTGGCGTGCGGACGAATTCGGGCTGGGCGGACATGGCGGCCAATCGGACGGTAAAGAACCTCTATTGTAGCTGGCTCCTCGCCCCGCTCCGAGCGGCCAAACGGCGTTAAACTAGGGGAACCGCCCCCAAAACCGCCGCTATCGCCATGCAGGTTCAGGATCACGCTGAAATCGTCCATCTGCTCGCCGAGCTGAGGATGGAGCATCGCGACCTCGATGCAGCGATCGATCAGCTGGCCACAGCGATCGGCCGCGACGAACTGCAGCTGACCCGCTTGAAGAAACGCAAGCTGCTGCTGAAAGACAACATCGCCCGCCTCGAGAGCAAGCTGATCCCCGACCTCGACGCTTAGCCTTTCACACCGGACTACCGATGAGCCACCTCGTACCGACCCGCCTGCGCGATGAATACGTCGTGCTGGAACCGCTGAGCCTCGACCATGCGCCGGCGCTGGAAGCTGCCGCCGCCGACGGCGAATTGTGGAATCTGTGGTTCACCAGCGCACCGGCGCCGGGCCAGGCGCGCGGCTATGTGGAAAAAGCGCTGCAGGGTCTGGCCGATGGCTTGATGCTGCCGTTCGCCGTGCGCGAAACATCCAGCGGCGAGATCGTCGGCACCACCCGCTACTACGACTACGTGCCCGACTTGCCCCGGCTGGCGATCGGCTACACCTGGTACGCGAAGCGCTGGCAGAAAAGCCATCTCAACACCGCCTGCAAGCGACTGCTGCTGCAGCACGCGTTCGAAGTGCTGAGCTGCGTGGCGGTGGAGTTCCACACCGACCATCGCAACCTCGATTCGCAGCGCGCGATCGAACGTCTCGGCGCGCGACGTGAAGGCGTGCTGCGCGCACACAAGCGTCGCCCCGATGGCAGCCTGCGCGACACGGTCTGCTACAGCATTCTTGCCGACGAATGGCCGGACGTGCAGCGCTGGCTGGGTCTGCGGCTGCAACGCCTGGGCAATGCGCAGGTGCTCACAGCAGCCGATTGACCAGACGGTCGAGCCGGGTGCGATTGAGCCGCTTCAGCTGCTTGCGCACCACCGCCGGATAATGCCGGGGGCTTTCCAGCGCGTGATAGTCGGCCAGCCGCGTGGCATGCCGTTTCAGGGCCGCCCATTCGGCCTGGTGTTTCGCATGCAGCAGGCGACCGGGATCTTGCAGCACCAGGCCATTTTCCAGATCCAGCGCCCATGCGCGCGGGTTGAGATTGTTGCCGGTCAGCACTGCCACGTCGTCGTCGATGAACAGGCCTTTCAGGTGATAGCTGTTGTCGCCATCACGCCACAGGTGGATGTTCAACTGACCGCTGTCGATCTGACGGCGATGATCGCGTGCGAAACGGCGCAAGTTGTTTTCGTACAGGTACGGCAGCAGACCGATCGTCTTGAACGGCTGCCCCGGCGGGATGTAGAAATCGTTGGCGGTCTTGTCGCCGATCATCAGGCTGATCTCGCAGCCACGGCGCAACAGCTGGCCGAGCACGATACGCACGGGCCGCGGCAAGTTGAAATACGGCGTCAGCAGGATCACCCGCTCGCGCGTGCCCCGCAGCAATGCCAGCAAGGCATCGTTGAGCGAATTGTCGCTGCGGCCGAAGCCCAGCAGCGGCGTCACCGCCACGTCGCATGGCCCGAGTGTCCCGCCTGGCGGAATGTCGTAGCCGGCACCTTGCAAGCCCTGGCGGAATTCGCGGATCGCCGGTTGCAACATCCGCGTCGTGGGTACCTCTGCCGCGTTCAACCGGCGTACCGCCCCGCTGCCGATGAAATGGCGCTGCACGAACGCAGCCATCGCATCGGCCAGGCCACGATGCCGCAGCAGGTGGTAGCGATCGAGCCGATAGCGTCCATGCCGCGCCAGATAGACATCGTTGAGGCTGGCACCGCTGTAGAGCACGGCATCGTCGATCACGAAACCCTTCAGGTGCAGCACACCGAACAGTTCGCGGTTCTGCACCGGCACGCCGTAGATGTCGACGCCGGGCCCCAGCCGCGCGGCGTACTCGCGGTACATGCCCGCATTGCCTTCGCTTTTCTGCTTGCCGATCAGGCCGCGCTGCGCGCGGTGCCAGTCGACGAAGACCGAAACCTGCAGCGACGGCTGCCGTGCCTTCGCCGCGTAGAGCGCATCGAGCACCTCGCGGCCACCATCATCATCCTGCAGATACAACGTCACGATCACGATGCGCCGGGTCGCCTGCGCGATGAGTTGCAGCAGTTCGCGCCGGAACGCGGCCGGATCGGGCAGCACTTCGATGGCGCCGGCCGGCACCGCGAGGAACGGCAGCGTATCCAGCGGAGATGCCTTCGGCTGGCGCCGGAACGGCAGCATGCGTCGTGCAAGGCGAGCGGGTGCGGAGATCAGGTTGTTCATGGGGCTGTCGGTGTGCAACAGCGCCCATCATCGCAAACCCGCACCGATGCGCCTACCGCCGCCGGCCTGGATCGGCCGGCGCTGCCGCTCAGCCGCCGTGCACCGGGAAGGTCTGCGCATTGCCGGGCGCGCCATTCGGGTTGGCCGGAGGGTTCGGCGAGTGGGCGGCTGGAATCTGGCGTGTGCCGCATTGGTAGGCACCCCACGGCTGCGAGCCGTCGGCCGGTTCGGCCAGCGGCTTGATGGTGTCGGCATGCATCTGTGCTGCTTGATTGCGCGCCAACACTTCCAGTTCGTCGCGCACGGTGATGGTGTTGCGATCGACCGGGCCGACATGGTCCATCACCGACACGGTGACCTTGCCCAGTTCACGACAGCCGGACACATCGCCGCTCCACGCCGTACGCACGTTTTTCGCGGCATCGTCCATGGTGATGCCCCAGTTGCAGGCGCTCAGCAACAGAACGGGGACGAGCAACAACAAAGTCTTGCGCATGACTAGCTCCGCAGCGGTGACAAGGTCTGAAACAGACGGGCCGGGCCGTCGCCGACCCGGCCCCATCCTAACGCGAGGACGCCAGCGCGTCCCCAATGAATCCGGAACGCGCCGCAGATCGACTTACTTCACCGCCTTGCCGTCGGCGTCGAGCACCTGCACGTCGCCAAGTTTCAGCGCGCGGATCGGCGCTTCGATCTTCTGCAAATCACCGACGATCACCCAGGTCAGCCGGTCCGGATGGATCAGCTGTTTCGCTGCCGCCTGCACCGAGGCGTCGCTCTGCGTTTCGATGCGCGACTTCAAGGTCTGCACGTAATCATCGGGACGGTTGTATTGCGCGATGCCCTGCAGCGCGCCCATCACCGCCCCGGTGGTCTGGTAGCTGCCCGGCATGCTGCGGACGTCGCCCACCTTGATCTTGCTGATCTCCTGCGCGGTCAGCGGCTTGTCGCCGATCACCTCTCTTGCTTCTTTCAGCATCTCGGCCACCGACGGCGCGGTCTTGTCGGTCTGCACGGGCGCGTACAGCAGGTACGGACGCTGACCCTTGGCATTGCTGAGGAAGCTGAAGGCGCCGTAGGCCCAGTGCTTGTCCTCGCGCAGATTCATATTGAGACGCGAAGTGAAGGTGCCGCCGAAGGCACCGTTCATGGTCTGGATCTCCAGATGGTTCGGCGCTTCCGTCGACGGCGCCAGGCTGCCGGCGAGGATCAGGCTCTGCTGCGCACCCGGGCGGTCGACCAGATACACGCGCACCTGCTTCGGCGCCGCGACCTCGCCGATGTTCTTCCTGGGCAGCTCGCTGGATGGCGCCTTCCAGTGGCCGAACGCCGCGTTCAACGGCGGGATGATCTTGTCCAGCGTGGTGTCGCCTGCGACCAGGATCTTCATGTTGTCCGGACGGATGAAGTCAGTCATGAACGCGCGCATGTCGCTGGCCGTGAGCGACTTGATCGACGCCTCCGTTCCGGAGCCGGTGAACGGGATCGCGTACGCATGACCCTTGCCGTACAGCAGCGGCGGCAGCGTGCGCAATGCGATGCCGGTCGGCTGGCTCTTTTCCTGGGCGATGCCGGCCAGCCACTGGCCACGCAGCCGGCCGATGTCGGTTTCGCGGAAGGCCGGGTTGCGCACGATGTCGGTGAACAGCTCCAGCGACGGTTTCAGCTGGTCGTTCAACGCGTTCAACGAGGCGTTGCAATAGTCCAGCCCGCAGCCGGAGGCGATGATGGCACCCAGGCGCTGCTTGCGCTTGGCGATCTCGACCGAATCCAGATCCTTGCTGCCCTCGTCGAGCATCGACATGGTGAAGCTGGAGGTACCCAGCTTGCGGCCCTGATCGGCCGCGTAACCGGCATCGAACAGCAGTTGCAGCTGCACCGCCGGCACCGTATGCCGTTCGGCCAGGATCACCTCGACGCCGTTGTCGAGCTTGCCACGCTGCAGCGTAGGGAAACTGAGATCAGGAAACGTGCTGACCTCGGGCACGCCCTTGCTGCGGTCCACCTCACTGGGCACAGTTTTGTAGTCGCCCTTGGCCGACAGCACCGGTGACGGCGCGCCGATGGCGGCGGCACGACCCTTGGCGGTCGCCATATCGGCGGCCTCGACCTTGCCCGGCACCACGGTCAAAGTGTAATCGCCCCGGGCGATCCACTTGTTCGCCGCCGCGCTGACGCTGGCCGGCGTGGCCGCCATGAACTCACTGAAGTCCTTCAAGTACGCGCCCGGATCGCCTTGATAAAGCTGACCCTCGGCCAGGATCGACGCCTGCGTGTTTACGTTCTCCAGCCCGCGCACGAACGAGGCGCGGGTTTCCGTCTTGACCCGCGCCAGCTCATCCGCGCTGGGACCGCCCTTGAGGAAACGCTGCCATTCGTCGGCGATCGCGGCATCGACCTGCTTCGGGTCGACACCCTTCTTCACGTCGACCTGCAGTTGGAACAGGCTGGCCAGTACGTGCTGCTCCACGCCGACGGAAACGTCGTCGGCCAGCTTGTCGCGGTAGACCAGCCGCTGGTACAGGCGCGACGTCTTGCTGCCACCCAGCACCGCAGCGGCCAGCTCGAGCAGGTTCTCATCGAGGGTGCCGCGGCCCGGGGCGTTCCACTCGCGATAGATCCGCGTCTGCGCCACGTTGTCGGTCATCGTGCCGCGGGTCGAAGCGTCGCGCGGCGCCACCCATGGCTGCGGCCGCGGCACCTGGGGGCCGGCGGCGATGTCGCCGAAGTACTTCAGCATCTTTGCCTTCGCCAGCGCCGGCGTGATGTCGCCGGACAGCACCACCACCGTATTGGCCGCGCCGTAATAATCGCGGAACCATTGCTTGACGTCGCCCAGCGAGGCCGCGTTCAAATCGTCCATCGAGCCGATGGTGTCGTGGTGATACGGATGGTTGGCCGGGAAGGCCTCGGCCTGGATCAATTCACCGGTGCGGCCGTAAGGCTGGTTCTCGTTCTGGCGCTTCTCGTTCTGCACCACGCCGCGCTGCTCGTCGAGCTGCGCTTGCCCGATCGCGCCGAGCAGATGGCCCATGCGGTCGGATTCCATCCACAGCGCCATGTCCAGGGCAGTGGTCGGCACGGTCTCGAAATAGTTGGTCCGGTCCAGCCAGGTGGTGCCGTTCTGGTCGGTGGCGCCGGCCAGTTCGAAAGGCTTGAAATATTCGTCCTTGTGGTTCTCCGAGCCCTGGAACATCAGGTGCTCGAACAGGTGCGCAAAACCGGTCTTGCCCTTCGGCTCGTAGGACGAGCCGACGTGATACCAGATGCTCACCGCCACCACGGGTGCCTTGTGATCCTCGTGCACCACCACGGTCAGGCCGTTCGGCAACACGAAGCGGTCGTAGGCGAGCTTGGGGATCTGTGGCGCGGCCGTGGTCGCCACCGCCGCAGCCGTCTCGGGAGAGGCCAGTGCCAGCGGCGTACCGCCGATAAGGGTCAGCAGGCCGGCAATGAGCAAGGCGAGCGGCTTCTTTGTCACGGTGAACCTCCTGTTTCACGGATGAATCCACGCAGGCTAACGGCGCCATCGAGTCGCCGCAAGGATTTGCGACACGGGTGGAAAGGTCGCGGCGCGGAGATGTCCGGTTGTCCGCTGGCGCGCGGCCAGCTGTCCGCGGACAGCGTTTTGGCCGCTATGTCGACCATAAATAGATTTACATATCAATCACTTAAAATAAATTCGAAGCTTGGCACGGGGTTTGCTCTATCTGGGCCACAGGGCTTTTTACCTTTCATCGGAGACATGATCATGAAATTCGAGACATTGATGTTGCGCGGCCTGTTCATCGCCTGCCTGGCCGTCTGCGGCATGATCTTCGGCGCCATGGTGACGGCGACCCCCACCACTCAGTTCACTGCCAGCAATCGCCTCAGCGCGATCCTGATGGCCGCACCGAGCAGCTGCGCCTTGCCGCCGGATGGCGTGGTCTGCCCACAGCCGCGCGGTTGAGCGCCGCCGCAACATTGCGCGGACACGCGATAATGGCCGGATGCTGCATGTCATCCTGTTCCGTCCCGAGATCCCGCCGAACACCGGCAATGTGATTCGCCTGTGCGCGAACACCGGCGCCGCGCTGCATCTGATCCGGCCGCTCGGCTTCGAACTCGACGACGCACGGTTACGCCGCGCCGGCCTGGATTACCACGAGTACGCCCGCGTCGCCGTGCATGACGACCTGGCCAGTTGCCTCGGTGTGATCGGCACGCCACGCGTGTTCGCCTTCACCACCCGCGGTCGGGTCGCCCATGTCGATGCGCAATTTGCCGATGGTGACGCGTTGCTGTTCGGTTGCGAGACCGCCGGCCTGCCGGGTGATGTGCTGGAGACGATCCCCGCTTCACAGCGCCTGCGCCTGCCGATGCGTCCGGACAGCCGCAGCCTGAACCTGTCGAACACGGTCGCCGTGGCGGTTTACGAAGCCTGGCGCCAGCTCGGCTTTGCGGGCGCCTAGCAGCGGCGCCGGCTACAATCGCCGGATGAATGCCGTCACTCCCAATGCCTGGTTGCCGCAACCGCTACGCAAGCTTGCCGGTCGCGCGCTGGAAGCCGCGCTGAACCACACGCTCTCGCTGGATCCGGATACGCAGCAGCGGCTGGCTGCACTGAATGGTCGCAGCGTGCAATTGCACCTGCGTGGCCCGGAAATCGCACTGGCGGTGACCGTCGAAGACGCGCGCCTGAAGGTCGCCCCCCCGCAGGACGACAGCCAGCTGCGCGTCGCCGCCACGCCGGGCAGCCTGCTGGCGATGATGTTTCGCCGCGACGACGACGGGATCGCACCGGGCAAGGTGGAGATCGCCGGCGATGCCGAATTGGCGAGGCGATTGGAAAAACTGGCCAGCAAGTTCGCCCCGGATTTCGAGGAGGCGTTCGCGCGCACCTTCGGCGACGTGTTCGGCGTGCCGCTGGCGAAGGCGGTGCGCAAAGGCCTCGGCCACGCGCGCGACACTGCCGCGCATCTCACCGAAGACAGCGCCGACTGGCTGCGCGACGAAGCCCGCATTGCGCTGGCGCCGGGCGAGGTCGAAGGGTTTCTCGATGGGGTGGATGACTTGCGCGAACGCAGCGAGCGGCTGGAATCGCGTGTGCAGCGACTTGCCCGGCGCTTGCAGGGCGACGCCGCGTGACGCCGCTGAAGGTAGTGCCGCGACTGCTGCGGGTCGCTTCGGTATTGCTGGCGTATCGCCTCGACGAACTGATCGACGCCACTCACTTGTATCGTCCGCTGAAGCTGCTGCGGCCGCTGGTCGCGCGGCCCCGAATCGATATTCGCGACCTGTCGCGCGGCGAGCGCCTGCGCCACGCGTTGACCGAACTGGGGCCGATCTTCGTCAAGGCCGGCCAGGTGCTGTCGACCCGGCGCGACCTGATGCCGCCTGATATCGCCGACGAACTGGCCTTGCTGCAGGACCAGGTCGCGCCGTTCCCCGGCAGCGAGGCGCGCCTGATCGTCGAACGCGAACTGAAGTCGCCGATCGGACGTCTATACGCCCAGTTCGATGAAAGCCCGCTGGCCTCGGCCTCGATCGCCCAGGTCCACGCGGCGACGCTGCATGACGGGCGCGAGGTGGTGGTGAAGGTGCTGCGCCCGGGCATCAACACGCAGATCGCGCGCGACGTGAAGCTGCTGCGCTCGCTCGGCGAACTGGCCCAGCGCTGGCATCCCAACGCCGACAAGATCCGTCCGCTGGATGTCGTGGCCGAAGTCGAGAAGATGCTGGAGAACGAACTGGACCTGCAGCGCGAAGGCGCCAGCGCCAGCCTGCTCAAGCGCAACTTCGACAGCGGCGTGGACTTGTACGTGCCGGCTGTGCACTGGGAACTGACGGCACAGCGCGTGCTGACGCTGGAGCGCGTGCACGGCATCAGCAGCGACGACATCGCCGCGATCGACGCAGCCGGCCTCGACCGCAAGGCGCTCGCCGCCAAGGGCGTGCGGGTGTTCTACGAGCAGGTGTTCCGCGACAACTTCTTCCACGCCGACGCGCACCCCGGCAATATCTGGGTCGACCCGACACGTACCGGCGAACCGCGTTTCATCGCGCTGGATTTCGGCATCATGGGTTCGCTGCCGGAGGCCGATCAGTACTGGCTGGCGCAGAACTTCATCGCGCTGTTCGAGCGCGACTACGCGCGCATTGCGCAGTTGCATGTCGCCGCCGGGTGGATGCCTGCCGACGTGCGGCTGGACGAGCTCGAGGCCGCGGTGCGCACCGTGTGCGAACCGTACTTCACCCGCCCGCTGTCGCAGATATCACTGGCCGAACTGGTGGTGAAGCTGTTCCAGACCGCACGTCGATTCGAGCTGACCCTGCAGCCGCAGCTGATCCTGCTGCAGAAGACCTTGCTCAACATCGAGGGCGTCGGGCGCATGCTCGATCCGGAGATCGATATCTGGGCGGTGGCGCATCCCGTGCTCAAGCGCATCCTGCGCGAGCGTTACAGCCCGCTGCGCACCTTACGCGACGTGCGCAAGCGCCTGCCCGAGTGGCTGCACAACGCGCCGCAATTCCCCGAACTGGTACGCGATGCATTGCGCCAGATCGCGCGCGGCGAACAGCGCAGCGTGAGCGATCCGCTCGCACTTCAAGTGAGCCGGGACAACGCACAGCGCCAGCACCGGCTGCTTGCCTGCAGCCTGCTCGGTGCGGCGCTGCTGATTGCCGCCACATTGCTGTGGACGCTGACCCCGCAGCACGGCATCTGGCCGCCTTTGTGTGCGGCGATCGCTGGCGCGCTGGCCTTCGCGGCCGGCTGGCCGCGCCGCTGATCACCGCTGTTGAACAATACGCATGCTTGAAATTCTCCATCAGGACGACGCGCTGATCGCAGTGAACAAGCCGGCGGGCCTCGCCGTGCATCGCTCGAAGATGGTCGGCAATACCGAGGAATTCCTGATCGACCAGCTGCGCGAGCAGATCGGCGACAGCGTGTATCTGGCGCACCGGCTCGATCGCGCCACCAGCGGCGTGCTGCTGGTGGCGCGCAGCAAAGAGGTCGCCGCCGCGCTGGGCGAGCAGTTCATGGGTCGCGCGGTGCGCAAGCAATACCTGGTGGTCGTACGCGGCTGGCCCGACCCGCTGGAAGACGTGATCGACTACCCGCTGCCCGGCTCGCGCGAAACCGGCCCGCGCCGCGAAGCGCGCACGCATTACCAGCGGCTGGCCTCGATCGAGGTACCGATCGAGCTCGGCCGTTATCCGCAGCAGCGCTACGCGCTGGTGCAGGCCGAGCCCGAGAGCGGCCGCTTCCGCCAAATCCGCAAGCACCTGGCGCACATCCACCACCCGGTCATCGGCGACTGTCAGCATGGCCGTGGTGATCACAACCGGTTGTACAAGCAGCACTTCGGCTGTCACCGCATGCTGCTGCATGCGTGGCGGTTGCGCTTTGCGCATCCGCTCAATGGCGCATCGATGCAAATCGAAGCGCCGCTCGATCGGGAGTACACCGCGCTGCTTGAACGCTTCGGCTGGCCGCTGCCGCCGTTCGACGAAGCGGGCTCGCGCCCACAGGACCCGCTCCCACGAGCCGTGGGGACGCCGGCTAAACTGCCCACATGTTGATCGTCAGCCCCAGCATCACCCTGCCTGAGTCCGAACTGGTCGAGCGATTCCTGCGTGCCGACGGCCCGGGTGGGCAACACGTGAACCGCACCGAGAGCGCGGTGGAATTGCGTTTCGACGTGATCAACTCGCCATCGCTGCCGGAGGAAATCCGGGCACGCCTGCTGGCCCGACGCGACCGCCGGCTGACCAGCGAAGGCGTGCTGGTGATACAGGCGCGCCGCTTCCGCGACCAGGCGCGCAATCGCGACGACGTGCGCGAACGGCTGGTCGAGATCATCCGTGGCGTGCTGGTGCCGCCGAAAAAGCGCGTCGCCACCAAACCGACCCGTGCCTCGAAGGAGCGCCGACTGGTCGGCAAGCAGCAGCGCGGCAGGATCAAGCAGGCCCGTTCGCGCAAACCGGATCTTGAATGAAGGGATATCTTCCGACACCGGCGCAACTGCCACCGCACATGCCGCAGCTGCGCGACGGCTGGCGTCGCAGGATCTGCCGTGCCGCATTGCGATTGTGCGGCTGGAGCTTCGTCGGCACCTTTCCCGATGTGCCGAAGGCGGTACTGATCGCCGCACCGCATTCCTCATGGTGGGATGGCGTCTGGGGCCTGCTCTTGAAAGTGGGCGTGGGTGCCGATGTGCATTTCATGGGCAAGCAGGAATTGTTTCGCGGCCCGCTCGGCAGCCTGTTGCGCCGCCTGGGTGGCATGCCTATCGATCGTGGCGCCGCGAAAGGCGTGGTCGAACAGATGATCGACCGGTTCCGCCAACGCGACACCTTATGGCTGGGCATTGCGCCGGAAGGCACGCGCAAGCCGGTCAAACGCTGGAAGAGCGGCTTCTGGCACATCGCCCACGATGCCGGTGTGCCGATCGTGACGGCGTATTTCAACTACCCCGACAAGACCATCGGCATCGGCCCTGTGTTCTATACCAGCGCCGACATGGAAGCGGACCTCGCCCGTCTGCGCGCGTTCTACGCGCCGTTCAGAGGCAAGCACCGTAACGTCTAGCCGGCCACTTTAATGGGCTCACCCGCGCAGCTCCGATCAAAGAGCGGGCGTTGTTCGGTCTCGCCCGCCATAAGCGCCGCACTTGCTCTTTCCGGTCACTTCCTGACCTATTGCGCCGCCCGTTCAGCCGATTTGCACGGAGTAGCCCGAAGTCCCAGCCGCACCGTTGTGCCGGCCTAGCATATTTGGCATAGTGCATGCTTGCTCTGAGAACGCAAAAATGTGATTGATCTCACATTTATGATCAAAACATCGATCGTGTTCCGGAACTCACAGGGGAAAATTCGACATGCACGTTCTGATCACTGGCGGAGCCGGTTTCATCGGTTCTCATCTCGTGTCGCTGCATCTTGCCCGGGGGGACAAGGTCCACGTTGTGGATGACCTGTCGACCGGCTCGCGCACCAATCTGGCGCCCTTCGAGTCAAACCCGTCGTTCCGCTTCGACGAGGCGGACGTGCTGACCTGGCCACTGCTGCAGCAGGCCGCGTCCTGGGCGGACCGCATCTACCATCTGGCCGCCGTCGTCGGTGTGTATCGCGTGATCGCCGAGCCGACGCGGGTGCTGGCCACCAATATCGCAGCCTGTGAGCGACTGTTCCGCACCGTCGCTGCCGGCGGCTGGCTGCCGCAAGTGATCGTTGCCTCCAGTTCCGAGGTCTACGGCCACCAGCACGAGGATATCCTGACCGAGACACTGGATCTGAGCGTGTCCACTCGCGTCGGCACACGCTGGAACTATTCGGTCAGCAAGATCGCGGACGAAGCGCTGGCACTGTCCTATGCGCAGAAATTCGGCATCCCGGTGCTGGTCGCGCGCTTCTTCAACACCATCGGACCGCGTCAGGTCGGCCGCTACGGCATGGTCGTGCCGCGCTTCGTGGACCAGGCGGTGCGGGGCGAGCCGATCACCGTCTACGGCGACGGCGAACAGACCCGCTCGTTTTGCGATGTGCGTGACAACGTGGTCGCCATGGATATGCTCGCCTCGCGCGAGAACCAGGATGCGCTGGTCGCAAACATCGGCAACGACCGCGAAATCAGCATGAACGACCTGGCCAAGCTTGTCTGCGAGCGTGCCGGTAGCGACTCGAAAATCTGCCATGTGCCCTACTTGAAGGCCTACGGCGAGGATTTCGAGGACATCAAACGGCGGAGGCCTTCGCTGGAACGCCTGCGCACGCTCACGGACTTCAAGCATCGCTACACGCTGGAAGACACCCTAGACGAACTCATCCTCGCACGCCGAGCCGCCTTGGCAGGGACTGAACATGGCCACCGCACCCTGGTTTGTCATCAGTCCTAACGCGCTGCTCAGCGTTATCGGATTGCTGCGCGGTCCCGACCGGACCGTACCCACACTCACCCACGACTGGCGCGCCGCCGTGGTGGACGTGGTCATTCCGGCCTATCGCGAGGCGGAGAACATCACCCACTGCCTCGTCTCCGTGGCGCGGCAGACGCTCAAGCCGCGCAACATCATCGTGGTCGACGACGGCAGTACCGACGCCACAGCGAGCTGCGCCGAGCAAGTAGCGCAGCGGCTGGGGCTCGATGTCCAGGTGATCCGGCGCCGGTCGTCGATCGGCAAAACACCCACTATCAAGCGGCAGGCGCGCGAGTTCGACGCGGATGTGGAGTTCATCCTCGACGGCGACACCTTCCTGGAGTCGCCCGACTACATCGCCCGCTGCGTCGAGGAACTCTACAAGGGCGCCGGTATCGCCTCGGTCTGCGGCCGCGTGCTGCCGATGCGCCTGGTGGACCGCCGCAACCTGGCGCAGACGCCGGAGTACGCCACCGTGCTGGCCGGCGCGCCGTTCGTCGATCCCAAGGCCTCGCGCAGCCGACTGCAGCTGATGTGGTGGGGCCTGACCAACATGTATCGCGATTGCCTGTACCGGTTCCTGCAAGGCTTCGTGTTCTACGGCCAGGTGGTCTTCTTTGGCGGCATCACCAACCCGGTGGGTTGCGCGGTGGCTTACCGTCGCGAATACGTCAAGGACTTGTTCGATCGCTACGAGCCGCAGTTCGGCGACAACCTGACCAACTCCGAAGACATCTTCATCGGCTTCGCACTGATCAATCAGGGCTACCGCAACGCCCAGCTGCTGGACGTGACGGCGCGCTCGGAGGAGCCGCTGGCCACGCAGCTGCCGCGCCAGGTCTCGCTGTGGTCGTCTTCGTTCCTGCAGAGTTGCTACTACTTCGATGCGCTGGTCCGCAGCCCGTTCAAGGCGTTCGCACGCCTGCGCCGGCGCCGAGAGGAGCAGCACGGCGACCACGGACAGCACATCCAGGAAATGCGCAAGGTCCAGGAGCAGTACCGGCAAGCCTTCGGCGAGGAAGTCACGAAACGTTACGGGCGCCCGCTGGGCTGGATCATCTTCATGTCGGCGATCGAGAAGATCGGCTTTCCCACAGCGCTGATCGTGATGGCCTTGCTGCGCTGGTGGGAGCCTCTGCTGATCACCTTGCTGGCGGAAACGGCGCTGTCGCTGATCGTGCTCACCGTGATCTCCCGCGGCGAGCGCTGGAAGGTGCTGGGCAAGGGCCTGCTGGTGACGCCGCTGCGCTACTTCCTGATGCTGACCGAGATCCGCACGATCGGCCAGTTCGCCATCGACCTCTGGATTACGGGGAACCGCAAATGGCGCAAATGAAATCACTGGCCTGGCTGGTCGGCGCGCTGCTGGCGGCACCAGCCGGCGTGTGGGCACAGACCCCCGCTATGCAGGCCCTGGATGCGCAGGCCCGGACGCTGATGTGGACCGGCCACGCCGATGCCGCCACGCGGACGATGCGCGAGTATGTCGCTCAGCACCCGGCTGATCAGGCTGCCGTGCTCGATCTGGCGCGCTACTTGACCTGGAGCGGCGACTACGCCGGTGCCAAGAGCGTGCTGGACACCCACCCGGACGCTGCCCGCAGCAGCGAGGGCCAGGTCGTGCTCGCGTCGGTGCTGGCCTGGGGCGGCTGGATCCGCACGGCACAGCAGGTCAATGCGGCGCCGCTGGCCGCCGCCCCGGACGGCCTGCTGCCCAACTACGCTCAGGCTATCGCCTTGCGGCAGTCGGCGCGACCGCGCGAAGCGCTGCCCTACGTCGCGGCGGTCAAGCGCGCCAGGCCGGACGGCAAGGACGCGCGCGACCTTGAGCGCGCGGTTCGCATCCACACCGATTCTTTCGTTGCGCTGGACTATCAGCACGGCTCCGACTCGGACAACCTTGAGCGCTCACAACCCACGCTGCGCGCAGAGCTGGCGCAAGGCGAGGCGCTGCGCTGGACGGCCGAGTTCGGCCGCTGGGACTACCGAGCCCCGCTGAGCAGCCCGTTCGCCAGCATCACCGGCGCCCGTTCGCTCACCGAAAATCGCGGGCTGGTCGGATTGCGCTACGCGCCATCGCTGTACACCACGCTCAGCGCGGCCGTCGGCAGCTCCTCGATCGATGGCCATGGCACTACCTTGTGGCGGCTCGGCGTGGACCAGCACTTCAGCGACACCTTCCGGGGCGACTTGCTGGCCGAGCATGATCGCGTCGCCGCCTCGCCGCGCTCGCTGTCGCTGGGGCTGGACCGCACCAGTGTCACCGGCCACGCGCAGTGGACACCCGACTTCAACTGGACCGGCGACCTGTGGCTGCGCCGCGACCACTTCAGCGACAGCAACGACAGCACGGACTTGAACGCCGCGCTGCGTCGCGCGGTCGTACGCCAGCCCGGCATCATGCTCGACCTCGGCGCCAGCGCGGAGCATCTGTCGTTCGATCACAACCCTGGCCACGGCTACTACGCGCCGGACAACTACCGGCGCTATGCGCTGACCGCCAACCTCTATGTGGGGCTCAGCGAAAACGCCGGACTTTCGGTGCAGGCGGGCCTGGGCCGGCAACGCGACGAGACCTTCACCGCATGGCGCCGCGCCAACGATATCAGCGCATCGCTGGTGGTCGGCATCTTCTCGCCGTGGCAGCTGAGCGTGAACGCCGGATACAGCGAACGGGTGCTCAACACGGGTGCGTACGAGGGACGCAGCTGGGGCATCACGCTGACTCGCCGTTTCTGAGGCGCCTGCGCGACGGGCAGGCATGGACGCTGGCAAACAGCCGTTGCGCACCGACATCCAGGCCTTGCGCGGGCTGGCGGTGCTGCTGGTAATCCTGCAGCACGCCCGCGCCGGCTTCATCGGCGCCGGCTGGCTGGGCGTCGACATCTTCTTCGTGATCTCCGGTTTCCTGATCACGGGGATGCTGGCCAAGGACATCGGCCGCGGCCAGTTCCGCTTCTCCACGTTCTACTTCCGCCGCGCCAAGCGCCTGCTGCCGGCCGCCTATGTCACGTTTGCGGTGACCGCGACAGCCTCATTCCTCGTGCTCGATGCCAGTGAATGGCGGGATTTCACGCGGCAGCTCGCCGGTGCGCTCAGCTTTACCGCCAACTTCGTGCTGCTGCAGCAGACCGGCTACTTCGCGGGCGCCGCTGCGCTCAAGCCGTTGCTGCACGTGTGGTCGCTGGCTGTCGAGGAGCAGTACTACCTGCTGATGCCCGCAGCGCTGCTGCTGGTGCCGAAGCGATGGTGGTTCGCCGGCAGTCTGGTGGTGCTGGCGGCCAGCTTCGCGCTGTGCGTTGCGCTGACCTACTCTCGACCCGATGCGGCGTTCTACCTGCTGCCTACGCGTGCCTGGGAACTGGCGATCGGCTCGCTCGCGGCGCTGACCGGCGCGCAAGGCCAGCGGCTGAAGACGTGGATCGCGCGGCTGTTCCTGCCGGCGCTCGCGGTTTTGTTCGTGGTCCCGATCTGGCCGCTGCCCGCGCCCAACTTCGCCAATATCGCGATCGTCTGCGTGGCGACGCTAGTGGTGATTTTGCGCCGACACGACGAACTGCAGGATCGGCCGATCCCAAACGCGTTGGCCACGGTGGGTGACGCCTCGTACTCGCTATACCTGGTGCACTGGCCGATCTTCGCACTAATCAACAACGTCTATGCCGGCGACCCTTCCTTCGGCTCGCCTGGTCCGGCAGTACTGGCAGGCGCGGTCGCACTGGCGCTACTACTGGGCTTCGCCCTGTACCGCGGTGTCGAACTGCCGGTGCGCCGGCTCGAACTGCGTTCGCCATGGCACTGGACGCTGGCCACACTCGCCGCATCACTCTGCCTGGCCCTGGTGCCCTTCACCATCGCCGCGCGAACCAGTACCCGCGAGGCGAGCGGACCGGCCATCGACTACGCCTGGTTGCGCCGCGACAACGTCGGCTTCGACCCGATCTGCGAGGGCTATCAACACCTCGAGTACACCATGCGCTGCAGCAACGCGGCCCATCCGACCACCATGGTCTGGGGCGATTCCTTCGCCATGCATCTGGTGCCGGGGCTGGCGGCGACGATGCCTGGCGGCGTATTGCAGGCCACCAAGAGTGCTTGCGGTCCGCTGCCGGGGCTGGCCCAGATCTATGGGAGATACACCCGCGAATTCGCCGAGCGTTGCCTGACCTTCAATGACTCGGTGATCACGTACTTCGCTGCGCATCCGGAGATCCGCATCGTGGTGATGTCCAGCCCGTTCTACGAGTACTTCGACCCGGCCCGGCGCGTGCTGCACAAAGTCGACGGGCAGGTGAAGGTGGAGCAACCGGATGCCGGACTCACCCTGGAGACAATGCTCGCCACGATCGCCAAGATCCGGGCGCTGGGGCGGCGCGTGGTCATCGTCGCACCACCGCCAAGTACCGGCTTCGACTACACCCATTGCCTGGAACGCAAGGCGCGCAGCCGCAAACTGTTGGGCGGGTTCATCGACTGCGATATCCCACTGGCGCAATACCATGCCAGCAAACGCGAGGTCCTGGCCTTCCTGCAACAGGTTCGCACACGGGCCGACGTCGAGGTGGTGTCCTTCGACGCGTTCCTGTGCGACGCCAACAAGTGCCGGACCGAACTGGATGGCACCTTTCTGTACCGCGACGAGGGACATTTGTCGTACGACGGCTCGATCGTGCTCGCCCGGGCGATGCACCTGGATATGTTGATCGCCGCGGCGGCACGCTAGGCACGGCCTCCGCTCAGCGCGCCGAATGGCCCGACTCGTCGTAGTCGCGATGGGTCAGCAGGCCGGGGCGGATCAAGTCGATGAAGGCGCGCGCCTCGGCGCTGAGGAACTTGCCCTTGCGCATGACCACGCCGTAGCTGCGCTGCGGGAAGAACTGTTTCATGTTGCGCACGGCCAGGCGGCCATGGTCGGCCGCGGTAATGCAGATGCCGGTGACGATCGAGATGCCCATGCCCATCGCCACGTACTCCTTGATCACGTCCCAGCCGCCGACTTCGATCGCCACGTGGTACGGCACCTGGCGCTGCTGGAATACCAGGTCGACCAGCCGATAGGTGGACAGGCGCTGCGGCGGCAGGATCAGCCCGTACGGCGACAAGTCCTCCAGCCTGATCTTTTCCTTCGCCGCCAGCGGATGATCTGGCGGCATGATCAGCATCGGGTCGTAGTGATGCACCGGCGCCCAGGCGATATCGTTCGGCACGTCCAGCATCGAGCCGACGGCGAAGTCGGCCTCGTCTGCACGCAGCAAGGCCATGCCGTCCTTGCCGGTGACATTGGCCAGTTGCAGCTGCACCGCAGGAAACAGCTCGCGATAGCGACGCACCAGCTCGGGCAGCAGGTACTGGATGGTCGAAGCACCAGCGGCGATCGTCAGCCGGCCGCCTTGCAGGCCCTTCACCCTGGCCTGGAAATCGCGATCCAGCGTGTCCCAGCCCTCGACCAGCGGCCGCGCCAGTTCGTACAGCGCCTCACCGGCATCGGTGAGGTTGATGCGGCGGCGCTTGCGCTCGAGCAGGCTCACGCCGAGTTCCCGCTCCAGCGCCTGCAACTGCAGGCTGATGGTGGGCTGCGACAGGAACAGCGCCTCGGCGGCACGGGTCAGCGTGCCCAGTTTCACCACGCTGACAAAGGCGCGCAGCTGCTTATGGCGGTTGCCCTTGTAGTAGTAGCGGCCACCGCTTTCCGTGGCTGGCTTACCGCCGGCGCGTTCTTTTGCTGCGCCGCGTCGTATTTTTTTTGGCTTGTTCAGCGGGCCCGCCGGCTTTTTCATGGCCAATTTTCAATATGTTGGAGTATGTATTGCCTATGCTCATAGTAACGATTGAAACATTCACTTTGTCAAATACATGATTCGTGACTAGCTTCGAGCCATCCACGACACGGAGCGAGCTCATGGCAGTACCGCAGGAACGACTCGATATCGGCGCTGTTGAAATCCATGCCGACCACACCGGCTACGAAAGCATCCTGAGCCCCGCGGCACTGGGCTTTCTGACCCAGTTGCACCGTCGCTTCGACGCTACCCGGCGGCGCCTGCTGCGGGCTCGGCGAGAGCGCCAGGCGGGCTACGATGCGGGCGGTCTGCCGGATTTTCGCGCCGACACGCTGGCGATCCGCGAGTCGGACTGGACCGTGGCGCCGATCCCGGCCGCGCTGCAGGACCGCCGCGTCGAGATCACCGGCCCGGTCGAACGCAAGATGATCATCAACGCGCTGAACTCCGGCGCGAAGGTGTTCATGGCCGACTTCGAAGATTCTTCGGCCCCCACCTTCGCCAACCAGCTCGACGGCCAGATCAACCTGCGCGATGCGGTGAACGGCACGATCGAGTACCGCTCACTCGAAGGCAAAAGCTATCGCCTCAACGACAAGCCGGCGGTGCTGGTGGTGCGTCCGCGCGGCTGGCACCTGGAGGACAAGCACTTCCATGTGGACGGCGAACCGATGGCCGGTGCGCTGGTCGACTTCGGCCTGTTCGTGTTGCACAACGCCCGCGCCCTGCACAACCGCCAGTGCGGCCCGTACTTCTATCTGCCCAAGCTCGAAGCGATGGAAGAAGCCGCGCTGTGGGACGAGGTGATGGCCGCCGCTGAGGACGAGCTGCAGCTGCCGGTGGGCACGATGAAGGCCACCGTGCTGATCGAGACGCTGCCGGCGGCGTTCCAGATGCACGAAATTCTGCACGCGCTGCGCCGCCGTGTGGTCGGACTCAACTGCGGCCGCTGGGATTACATCTTTTCCTATTTGAAAACCCTGAGAGGTCATCGCGACCGACTGCTTCCCGAGCGGGGCCAGGTGCAGATGACCGCGCCGTTCCTGAAAGCCTATTCGGAGCTGCTGATCCAGACCTGCCATCGCCGTGGCGCGTTCGCGATGGGCGGCATGGCCGCGCAGATTCCGATCAAGGGCGATGACGCCGCCAACGAGGCCGCGCTGGCCAAGGTGCGTGCCGACAAACTGCGCGAAGTGCAGGCCGGCCACGACGGCACCTGGGTCGCGCATCCCGCCCTGGTACCCATCGCACAGGAAATTTTCGACCAGTACATGCCGGGACCGAACCAGCTCGGCGTGTTGCGCGAGGACGTCGAGGTGACTCGCGATCAATTGCTCGCCGCGCCCAGCGGCACGATCAGCCGCGCCGGCTTCGACAACAACGTCGAGGTCTGCCTGCGCTACACCGCCGCATGGCTGGACGGCCTCGGCTGTGTGCCCATCCATCACCTGATGGAGGACGCCGCTACCGCCGAAATCGCCCGCGCGCAGCTGTGGCAATGGCTGCACCACGCCGATGCACCGAGCGGAAGCGTTCTCGAGTTTTCCGATCATGCACCGATCGACTTCGCCTTGTTCGACCACGCGGTGGCGACGCACACCCATCGCCTGCGCGACAGCCAGCACCCTGGCGCCGCCCGCGCCGACGCCGCCGCCACCCTGCTCACGGCGATGACCCACGCCGAGCAGCTCGGCGACTTCCTCACCCTGCCCGCCTACGAGCAGCTCGCCTGACACCACTCGATCCCGAGTTATCGACTTTCGCTTACGGAGTCACGCCATGAAAACCACCTTGCCCAGCGCCGAACAGATCACCCTGGACTGGAACAACAATCCCCGCTGGACCGGCGTCCAGCGCAATTACTCGGCCGAGGACGTGGTGCGCCTGCGCGGCACCGTCGCGGTCGAACACTCGCTGGCCCGCCGCGGCGCCGAGCGGTTGTGGAAGTCGCTGCACAAGGAAGACTTCGTCAACGCGCTCGGCGCACTCACCGGCAATCAGGCGATGCAACAGGTGAAGGCCGGCCTGCAGGCGGTCTATCTGAGCGGCTGGCAGGTCGCCGCCGATGCCAACGTGGCCGGCGAGATGTACCCCGACCAGTCGTTGTACCCGGCCAACTCGGTGCCGCTGGTGATCAAGCGCATCAACAACACCTTGCTGCGCGCCGATCAGTTGAACCACGCCGAAGGTAAGGACGACACCGACTGGCTGGTGCCGATCGTGGCCGATGCCGAGGCCGGTTTCGGCGGCGTGCTGAACGCATTCGAGCTGATGAAGGCGATGATCGAGGCCGGCGCCGCCGGCGTGCACTTCGAGGATCAGCTGGCCTCGGTCAAGAAGTGCGGCCACATGGGCGGCAAGGTGCTGGTGCCGACCCGCGAGGCGGTCGACAAGTTGAATGCCGCGCGCCTGGCCGCCGACGTTGCCGGCGTGCCGACCCTGCTGGTCGCGCGCACCGACGCCGACGCCGCCGATCTGCTCACCTCCGATATCGACGACAACGACAAGCCGTTCATCACCGGCGAGCGTACCGTCGAAGGTTTCTATCGCGTCCGCCCGGGCCTGGACCAGGCGATCAGCCGCGGCCTCGCCTACGCGCCGTATGCCGACCTGATCTGGTGCGAGACCAGCAAGCCGAACCTGGAGGACGCGCGCAAGTTCGCCGAGGCGATCCACGCGAAGTTTCCGTGCAAGCTGCTGGCCTACAACTGCTCGCCCAGCTTCAACTGGAAGAAGAATCTGGACGACGCCACCATCGCCCAGTTCCAGAAGGAGCTGGGCGCGATGGGCTACAAGTTCCAGTTCATCACGCTGGCCGGCTTCCACAGCCTCAACTACGGCATGTTCGATCTGGCGCATGGCTATGCGCGCCGCCAGATGACTGCGTTCGTGGAGCTGCAGGAAAAGGAATTCGCGGCCGCCGAGCGTGGCTTCACCGCTGTGAAGCATCAGCGCGAGGTCGGCACCGGCTATTTCGACGCCGTGACCCAGGCGATTCAGCAAGGCCAGTCCTCGACTACCGCGCTGACCGGCTCGACCGAGGAAGCCCAGTTCGCCCGCCACGCCGCCGCGTAAGGCGAGAAACGAGTGGGGAGGAGCGAGAAGAAACGAGAGCAAGCGCCGCCAAGCCGCAATCCGCACTTCTCTCGTCACTCACTCCTCTTCACTCACTCCTGTTTCAAAACCGGCGGTATTGCAGCGCTTCGGCCAGATGCTCGCGCTCCAGCAAGGCCGCGCCGCCATCGAGGTCGGCGATGGTGCGCGCGACCCGCAATATGCGGTGATAGGCGCGCGCAGACAAACCCAACCGCTCCAGCGCACCTTCGAACCAGCGCCGTTCGGCCGCCCCCAGGGCGCAATCACGTTCCAGTTCGCGCGTGCTGATTTCCGCGTTCGGCCGGCCGGCCCGCATCAGCGAATGCCGGCGCGCTTCGAACACGCGTGCGCGCACGGTGGCCGAATCCTCATCTCGTCCGCTGCGGGGCGAGCCCAGATCGGCCAGCGGCACCTGGGGCACTTCCACGCAAAGATCGATGCGATCGAGCAGCGGCCCGGAAATGCGCGAGCGGTAACGCTGGATCTGATCCGGCGTGCATTGGCAACGCTGACTGGGATCGCCGGCGTAACCGCACGGGCACGGATTCATCGCCGCCACCAGCTGGAACTGTGCGGGGAAGGTCGACTGCCGCGCCGCCCGCGAGATCATGATGTGGCCGGATTCCATCGGCTCGCGCAGCACTTCCAGCACGTGCCGGCTGAACTCCGGCAACTCGTCCAGGAACAGCACGCCGTTGTGCGCCAGCGAGATCTCGCCCGGACGCGGATACGAACCACCACCCACCAACGCCACCGCCGACGCGGTGTGGTGCGGCGAGCGGAATGGCCGCCGTCGCCAGCGCGCCAGATCGGTGGTCTGCCCGGCCACCGACCAGACGGCGCAGGTTTCCAGTGCCTCCGACTCGGACAGCGGCGGCAGAATACCCGGCAGCCGTTCGGCCAGCATGGTCTTGCCGGTGCCCGGCGGCCCCATCAGCAACAGATGATGACCACCGACCGCGGTGATCTCCAGTGCGCGGCGCGCCTGCAGCTGGCCACGTACATCGCTCAGGTCGGGACCGTCCTCGGCGCCGCCGCTACTGGGAATGCCCACCGGGGTGGACAGCTCATGCGCACCGCGCAGCCAGCCGCACACCTCGGCCAGCGTATCGGCAACCCGGACATCCACATCGGGCACCAGCGCAGCTTCGGCGGCATTTTCGCGCGGCACCACCACGCGTCGGCCACGCGCCCGCGCGCGCAGCAGCGCGGGCAGCACACCGGAGACGCGGCGCAGGATGCCGGTCAGAGCCAGTTCGCCGAGAAATTCGCAGTCGTCCAGTTTCTCGCGCGGTACCTGCCCACTGGCGGCGAGAATGCCCAGCGCGATCGGCAAATCGAATCGGCCACCATCCTTGGGCAGCTCGGCCGGCGCCAGATTCACGGTGACGCGGCGGTTGGGATACTCAAAAGCGGTGTTCTGGATCGCCACACGCACGCGATCGCGCGCCTCGCGCACCGCCGCCTCGGGCAGGCCGACGATATTGGTGGCGGGCAGACCGCCGGACAGATGCACTTCGACCATCACCTGCGGTGCGGCGATCCCTTCCTGGGCGCGACTGAGAGTGACGGCAAGACTCATGCGGCCGCTGGCCGATGGCGCACGGGAAAGGAGTCGCTGATATGCACGGACATCGAGCGACTCCACCTGCAGTGCTGATAAATAACCGCCCCCGATCGTTTCTCGGGGTGAGGGTGACAGATCGGGGGCGGCTCCCGGGAGGTTGGTTGTTGCTAGCCCCCGCGTGAAGCCACGGCGGCCTCGAGTTCGGCCACACGCCTTTCCAATTCGTCGACCTTGGCGCGGGTGCGCGCCAGTACCTGTGTCTGGACTTCGAATTCTTCGCGGGTGACCAGATCGAGGCGGCGCAATCCCTGCGCCAAAACGTCCTGGAAATTGGCTCGCAAATCCTGTTGCGCCTGTGCCAATCCTGGCGGTACCAACGACACAAGTCGCAGGGCAATCTGATCGATATCCTGCCTATCCATCATGGATAGCGCCTCAAGCTCGTCGGCATGAAGTTTAGGTGAATGAAAATCACGGCCGCCATCGGTACGCTCCGTCAAAAGTTGTAAGGATTGTCCTACACAGCTGCCGCTCAGGCGACAACACTGCGTCAGGCAGGCAGAATGCAGTTTCTATCGTGTCGATATCCGTCGATTCAAGTTCCGTCGATTCAAGGAAAAGCCCATGAAGCTGGTCGTGGCGATCATCAAGCCATTCAAGCTGGACGATGTGCGCGAGGCGCTGGCCGAGGTTGGCGTGCAGGGCGTGACGGTGACCGAAGTGAAAGGCTTCGGCCGCCAGAAAGGTCACACCGAGCTGTACCGGGGAGCCGAATACGTGGTCGATTTCCTGCCCAAGATCAAGCTGGAGGTGGCGATCGCCGACGATCAGCTCGATCGCGTGGTCGAAGCGATCCAGCACTCCGCGCGCACCGGCAAGATCGGCGACGGCAAGATCTTCGTCAGCGCACTGGAACAGGTGATACGCATCCGCACCGGCGAACTGGACCACGACGCCCTTTGAGCCCCAGGGATCCTCGCAGGATCCGCCGTATTCCGGTCGCCACCAAAAAAGTGCATCCCCGCCAAGCCCGCGCCGCTGCTTGCGGCGTACGACTTATCCCCCGACTTACACACAAACTATTGGGTTGACCATGCTCATGGCACCCGATATGTTGTGTCCGTCGGTGCCCGTCCAGACGCGATCGTCGGTCGGGCTTAAAAGGGAATCCGGTGTAATTCCGGAACTGCCCCGCAGCGGTAAAGCGGAAACGAAAGCACCCACATGCACTGGCCCTCGGCGGCTGGGAAGCGGGCGCAAGTAGGCGGATCGCGAGATCCATGTCCGCAAGTCCGAAGACCTGCCGGCACATCGGGACGAACGTATCCCGGTGCGTAGTGACGGCTTCCGCGGGGAGGCACGTCGCGGTGCAGTGAGCCCCATGGCGCCTGCATTGCGAGCCGTCCCCGGAATCCATCGCTTCAGGCCCTGCGCGCGGGAGCAGGTGTTTGATGTCCATGCCGGGAGCCAACAGCCATGCAGCACCTCGATACCGCAGCCCGCGAGCGCGCCACCGCGCGCGTCGATTCACCCGCCAACGGAGCGTCCGCACCGTCCGCGCCGTCCGCACCTGAAACCGCTTTCACGCTGACCCCGTCGCACAGTCCGTCCCAGATGCACGTGACCAAGCGCAACGGCGGCCGGGAAATCGTCGACGTGAACAAGATCGTGCGCGCGGTGACCCGCAGCAGCGAAGGCCTGCATGGCGTCGATCCGCTGCGTGTGGCGCTGAAGACGATTGGCGGCCTGTACGACGGCGCCACCACGCAGGAGCTGGATCAGCTGTCGATCCGCACCGCCGCCGCGCTGACCGCCGAGGAGCCCGAATACGGCCAGCTCGCTGCGCGCCTGCTCGGGGCCTACATCGACAAGGAAGTGAGCGGCCAGGAGATCCAGAGCTTTTCGCAGTCGATCGCGCGCGGCGCGGAACTGGGCATCCTCAATGCGCGCCTGCGCGACTTTGTCGCCACCAACGCGCGCAAGTTGAACGACGCGATCGATCCGCTCGCCACGCGCCGCTTCGAATACTTCGGCTTGCGCACGGTGTACGACCGCTACCTGCTGCGCCATCCGCAGCAGCGCTTCGTGATCGAGACGCCACAGCATTTTTTCATGCGCATCGCCTGCGCGCTCGGCGGCAACGAGATCGGCGAGACACTTGAACTCTATCGGCTGCTGTCATCGCTCGAATACATCGCCAGCTCGCCCACGTTGTTCAACGCCGGCACCCGCCACGAGCAACTCAGTTCGTGCTACCTGCTCGATTCGCCGGTGGACTCGCTGGAGTCGATCTACGACAAGTACGCCGACGTCGCCAAGCTCAGCAAGTTCGCCGGCGGCATCGGCCTGGCCTATTCGCGCGTGCGTTCGCGCGGCTCGCTGATCAAGGGCACCAACGGACATTCGAATGGCCTGCTGCCGTGGCTGAAGACGCTGGATGCGTCGGTCGCCGCCGTGAACCAGGGCGGCAAGCGCAAGGGCGCAGCCTGCGTGTACCTGGAATCGTGGCACGCCGACATCGAGGATTTCCTCGAACTGCGTGACAACACCGGCGACGACGCGCGCCGCGCGCACAACCTCAACATCGCGAACTGGATCCCCGACGAGTTCATGCGCCGGGTCGAGAGCGATGGCGACTGGTCGCTGTTCGATCCGAAGGTCATGCCGCAGCTGGTCGACAGCTGGGGCGAGACATTCGATCGGCTTTACCGCGAGGCGGAGGCCGACGGCCTGGCCGTGAAGACGGTGAAAGCGCGCGAACTGTACGCCCGCATGATGCGCACGCTGGCGCAGACCGGCAACGGCTGGATGACGTTCAAGGATCGCTGCAACGCCACCAGCAACCAGACAGCTCATGCCGACAATGTGATCCACCTGTCCAACCTGTGCACCGAGATCCTCGAAGTGAGCTCGGCCAGCGAGACGGCCGTGTGCAACCTCGGCTCGGTGAATCTGGCGCGGCATGTGGTCCACGCCGCCGATGGAAGCCACGCATTCGATTTCGAGCAGCTCGCCTCGACCGTGCGCACCGCGGTACGCCAGCTCAACCGGGTGATCGACCTCAACTTCTATCCGATCGACACCGCGCGCACCGCGAACATGAAATGGCGCCCGGTCGGTCTCGGCGTGATGGGCTTGCAGGACGTGTTCTTCAAATTGCGCCTGCCGTTCGATTCGACGGAGGCGCTGGCGCTGTCCAGCCGCATCGCCGAGGAGATCTATTTCCACGCCTTGTCGATGTCGACCGAGCTGGCCGAGGCCGAAGGCGCGCACCCCGGTTTCGCAGAAAGCCGCGCGGCGAACGGCGAGCTGCAGTTCGACTACTGGTCGAACGCCGCCCCGCAGGACAACGCGCGCTGGGACGCCTTGCGCGAACGGATCAAGCAGCACGGCCTGCGCAATTCGCTGCTGATCGCGATCGCACCGACCGCCACGATCGCCTCGATTGCCGGCTGCTACGAATGCATCGAGCCCCAGGTCAGCAACCTGTTCAAGCGCGAAACGCTGTCCGGCGACTTCCTGCAGGTGAACCGCTACCTCGCCGACGAACTGAAAACGCTGGGACTGTGGACGCAGGAAATCCGCGACGCGATCAAGCTGGCCGAAGGCTCGATCCAGAGCATCCACGCGATTCCGGAACGGCTGCGCACGATTTACCGCACGGTGTGGGAACTGCCGCAGAAGGCGCTGATCGAACTGGCTGCCGCGCGAGGTGCGTACATCGACCAGAGCCAGTCGCTGAACCTGTTCATGGAGAATCCGAACATCGGTCAGCTCAGCTCGATGTACATGTATGCCTGGAAAGCCGGCATCAAGACCACTTATTACCTGCGTTCGCGTCCAGCCACGAAAATCGCCAAGACCACGGTATCGGCAGACAGGACCGTACTCGTCGTGGATCAGGCACAAGCCAATGCGGCCGTGTTCTGCTCGCTGGAGAATCCCGAGTATTGCGAGGCTTGCCAGTAACCCCCACTTCCGTCATCCCAGCGAAAGCTGGGACCCAGTGCCCCTGCTTTGTTCAACCGAAAGGCACTGGGTTCCAGCTTTCGCTGGAATGACGATGAGGGCCGGGCGGCTCATCCGCAAGCCTCCGCGTACAAGTCACGCCAATACGGATTGGACTTCTCGATGAGCTCGATCTTCCACGCCCGCTTCCACACCTTGATCGCTTTCTCGCGGGCAATCGCGGATTCCATCGTCTCGTGAATCTCGAACCAGACAAGGTCATGCACACGATGACGTTGGGTAAAGCCATCAACCACGTTGTTTCGATGCTGCCATATGCGTGCAGGCAGGTTGGAAGTGACGCCCACGTACAGTGTGCCGTTGCGCTGACTGGCGAGGAGATAAACACAGGGATTTCGTTCTTGCATACGGCGAATCCATTCCCGCAATTCAAGTACCCCGAACTTACCGACGAAACCCCCGTCATCCCAGCGAAAGCTGAGACTCAGAGCCTTTCGCTTACATGAAGTCGCGGCGAAAAACTGAAGCCACTGGGTCCCAGCTTTCGCTGGGATGACGGTCAAAAGCATCCGCGCCTCGCAGGCTGCGAACCACACAAGGAACCTCGTATATGTCCGCCCAACCCGCCCGCAACGCCCACCTGCTCGATCCGGGCTTTGAACTGACACTCCGTCCGATGCGCTATCCCGGCTTCTACGAGATGTACCGCAATGCGATCAAGAACACCTGGACGGTCGAGGAAGTGGATTTCTCGATGGATACGCGCGACCTCAGTGCAAAAATGTCGCCGGCCGACCGCCATCTGATCCAGCGGCTGGTCGCGTTCTTCGCTACCGGCGACACCATCGTGTCGAACAACCTGGTGCTGAACCTGTATCAGCACATCAACGCGCCGGAAGCGCGCATGTATCTCTCGCGCCAGTTGTACGAAGAAGCGTTGCACGTGCAGTTCTACCTCACCTTGCTCGATACTTATATTCCCGATCCGGCCGAGCGCAACGGCGCGTTCGCGGCGATCGAGACGATCCCGTCGATCCGGCAGAAGGGGGCGTTCTGCTTCAAGTGGATCGATTCGATCCAGGGCCTGCGCCGATTGGAAACGCGCGAGCAGCGCCGCCAGTTCCTGCTCAACCTGATCTGTTTCGCCGCGTGCATCGAAGGGCTGTTCTTCTACGCCGCGTTCGCCTATGTCTACTACCTGCGCTCGCGTGGCCTGCTGCACGGCCTCGCGGCCGGCACCAACTGGGTGTTCCGCGACGAGAGCGGGCACATGGCCTTCGCGTTCGAGGTGGTTCGCACCGTGCGCGAACAGGAACCGGATCTTTTCGACGACACCATGCGCGCGCAGGTCGAGGAAATGATGGAAGACGCGATTGCCTGCGAAACCCAGTTCGCCGAAGACGTACTCGCCGGCGGCGTGGTCGGCATGTCGGTGAAGGACATGCGCCAGTACCTGGAATACTGCGCCGATCAGCGCCTGGCCCAGCTCGACATGCCGAAGAAATACGGCGCCAAGAATCCATTCGACTTCATGGACCTGCAGGACGTGCAGGAAGTGGCCAATTTCTTCGAGCGCCGTGTCTCGGCGTATCAGGTCGGCGTGCAGGGCGAGGTGGCATTCGACATGGCGTTCTGAGTTCAGCATCACCAGCAGGTGCGCTGGTTCACGGAATACGGTGCCTCTCCTGACCCATCAGGCCATCGCGGTCGGGGGCCATTCGGTTGTCATAAAAACTGATCTAGAATCCCGGCTTGGCTCGAAGGTCCTCGGCTGTTTCACCGCTGTTGCCCGTCGACCGCCAACGGGAATGCATCGACGATCCGGTCAAGGGGGCAGCACGCCGGATGGGTTTCTCGTGCGAGGGAGCATCCCGTACCGTCACTACATCAAGGATCCTCGATGACACAGTCAATCCGCATGCGGGCACTTCCGATCGCCATCACTGCGCTGCTCGCCGTGGCGCCTCTCGCAGCGCAGAACGTCACCACATCCGGCGTCAACGGCCGTGTGCTGGACGCCCAGGGGCAGCCGGTTGCCGGCGCCACGGTGACCATCTTGCATGAGCCTTCCGGCACCACCAAGGCAGTGACCACCGATGCCGACGGCCGTTACGCGGCGCAAGGTCTGCGCGTCGGCGGTCCGTTCGATATCAGCGTCAGAAAGCCCGGCATGGCTGCCGTCGAACAGGGGAATGTCTACCTGCAGCTGGGTCAGCCCTCCTCGATCAACCTGAGCATGGGCACCAGCGCGCAGAACGCGAAGGAACTGGCCGGCGTCACCGTGAGCGCCTCCTCGCTGGCGCAGACGTTCTCCTCGGACAACAAGGGGCTGTCGACCAACATCTCGCAGCGGCAGCTGCAGGCCACACCGCAGGGCAACCGCTCGATCGATGACGTGGCGCGACTGGATCCGCGCATTACCGTGCTCGACCAGGGCATAGGCGCGATCTCCGCCAACGGCATGAACAACCGCTACAACAACATCAGCGTCGATGGCGTGACCCAGGGCGATCCGTTCGGCCTCAACGCCAACGGCCTGCCCTACCAGAAGGCGCCCATTTCGCCGGAGACGATCGCCGAGTACAACATCTCCACCGCCAACTTCGACGTCATTTCCGACACCGTCGGCGCCGACGTCAACGCGGTGACCAAGTCGGGCACCAACCAGTACCACGGTTCGGTGTACTACGCGTATCGCAATGCCCGCAAGCTGGTCGGCGACGCCGGCTGGCTGCCCAGCAGCGACCACGGCTACACGTACCACGGCTACGGCAAGGACTGGACCGGCGGCTTCAACGTCGGCGGACCTATCGTCAAGGACAAGCTGTTCTTCTTCGTTTCCGCCGAACACGAGAAGACCACCGGCATCGGCGCCGATTCGGCGAACGGCCTGGACTATTCGCTGGGCCAGGGACCCTCGACCAGCAACAAGGTGTCGCCGGGCGACTTGCAGAAAGTGATCGACGCGGCCAAGCAGCTCGGCCTCACCCCAGGCAACTTCGGCGGCCCCACCGGGCTGACCTACGACGATAAGCGCTATCTCGGCAAGATCGACTGGAACATCAGCAACGACCATCGCGCCAGCTTTACCTACCAGAACACCAAGGAGCTGCTGCCGGCGGTGGGCGGCAACAGTCCGAGCAGCGTGGGCCTGACCAGCTACACATATACCAAGACGATCACCACCAACAACTACGTGGCCCATGTATTCGACGACTGGACCGACAGCTTCTCCACCGAAGCCAAGATCGGCTTCCAGAAGTACGTGCAGGACACCGCCGCGCCGTGGCGGCAACCTGCTGTCAACGTGAACTTGTCGGCGGACGGCAAGGGTCCGTCGATCAACCTCGGCGAGGAACAGTTCCGCCACTACAACCACATCGACACCAAGAAGCTCAGCTTCTTCCTCGCTGGCACGTATCTCCTCGGTGACCACGCGATCAAGGGCGGCATCGACTACCAACGCAACAAGATCTACAACCTGTTCGGCCAGACCGAATTCGGTCAGTACAATTTCTGGGGCATCAGCAACTTCCTGGCCGGCAACTACAACAAGTACGTGCTGTATCACCCCGCGCCGGGTTACGTGCTCGCCGATATCGCCGGCAAATGGACCTACAGCCAGTACAGCCCGTTCCTGCAGGACACCTGGCAGGTCAACGACAAGCTGTCGGTGCAGTACGGCGTGCGCGTGGACATTCCGCATTCCAGTGCCCAGCCGGCGTACAACGCACGCTTCGCACAAGCGTTCGGCTATCCGAACAACTACACGGTAGGTTCGAGCAATCGCGTGGTCGAACCGCGGCTGTCGTTCAACTATTTGTTCGACAGCAGCTACAAGACCCAGCTGCGCGGCGGTGTCGGCCTGTTCCAGACCTCGCCGCCGACAGTGTGGATGACCAACCCGTTCCAGAACAACGGCGTCACGCTGACCTCGTACACCTCGTTCAATCCGGCCAGCGCCCCGTTCAGTCCGGACCCGTTGAACCAGAACATCCCCGCGGGCGGCGGCGCCGGCTCGATCGACACCATCGCCAAGAATTTCCGCCTGCCGACCGTGTGGAAGGCCAGCCTGGCGCTGGACCGCGAACTGCCGTGGTGGGGTCTGATCGCTTCGGCCGAGTACGAGCACATCAAGGTACGCGACGGCATTCTGTACCAGGCGATCAACTTCGGCGCGCCGACCGGCACGCTGCCGGATGGCCGCCTGCAGTACTGGAAGACGCCGGGCGAGGCGCCCAAGACAGCCGATGCGCTGGCCAACCAGAACCGCGCGTTCAGCACCGCATCGACCCTGCTCACCAACACCCACAAGGGCAAGTCGGACAGCTTCACGCTGGCGCTGAGCAAGCCGTTCTCGGACAGCCTGTCGGGCAATGTCAGCCTGACCTTCAACCACGCCACCGACGTCGATCCGGGCACCGACACCATCGCCTACAACGGTTATCAGCGGGTGGCGCGACTGAATCCGAACGCCAACGTCGCGGCGACCTCGAACTACAGCATCGCCAAGAGCTTCAAGGCCGCGCTGACCTGGCAGCACAATTTCTTCGGCGACTACCGCAGCCAGGTGTCGATGTTCTACAACGGGCGCACCGGCAATCCCTACACCTGGGTGTTCAGCAACGATGCCAATGGCGACAGCATCTCCGGCTGGGACCCGGCCTACATTCCGTCGGCCAACGACCCGAAGGTGGCCTATGCCGCTGGCACCAGCGCGCAGGTGATCCAGCAGTTCCAGAACTTCCTGGCCAGCGACTCCTACCTGCGCGACCACCGCGGACAAGTTGCCAGCCGCAACGGCGACCGCACCGGGTGGGTCAACACGCTGGACATGAGTTTCTCGCAGGAGGTGCCCGGCATCTTCAAGGGCAACAAGGGCGAGTTGCGGCTGGACGTGTACAACTTCCTCAACCTGATGAACAAGGATTGGGGCCGGTCGAGCAACACCGGCATCTACCCCACGCGCACGCTGGCCAGCTACGGCGGCGTGAATGCAAAGGGGCAGTACGTCTACTCGCTGCCCACCGACAAGAACGGCAACTACCAGCCGCAGCAACTGCAAGTCTATGACGGCGGTTTCTACGACCCCAGCCGCGTGGTGTCGCGCTGGTCGGCGATGCTGACGCTGCGATATACGTTCTGATCGGTCCGTTCACCCGGTTCCGACCGTCTGTTGATTTTCAAGATCGACACTCAAGCCCCTGATCGGACATCAGGGGCTTGAGTGCCCGTGCCAGGCCAGCTGAAACGAGGCTACGGATCCTGATCAGTACTGTCAGAACGTGTACTTCAGCGATGCACCGGCGCCGTAATCCGGGCTGCCGTTGGCGAAGCCGCCGAGCGCGTAGGCCTGCACGCGCAGGTTGTCGTTGAACTTGTGGTTCCAGTAGCCCGTGAGCTCGCTCTGCGGGGCGCCGCCGTCGGCGATCCGTTCGCGGTAGTAGTAGTACGCGCCGATGCTGTCACTGGTGCTCAGCTTGTAGTCCGCACCGATGTTCGCGTTGAAGCCGTTCTTCAGCTTGATGTACTGCGAGCTGCCGTACTTCATCCAGCCCACGCCGCCGAACGCCGTCCAGGCGCCGCTTACCTTGTACGTATCCAGCGACAGACCGTAGTCGTTCTTGCCGGTACCCAGGCCCTTGTTCTCGTCGGCGGTGCCGAACTTCACCTTGCCGGTGAGATCCAGGCCGAACGTGCGGTCGGCACTGCCGAACAGCTCGTAGCCGGCCGACGCGGTGATGTCGCCCAGGCCCGAGGCCGAACCGCTGGTGGTGGTCGCCGCGGTGCCGCCGGTGGACGAACTGCCGCAGGCATGGATCGCGCCGCCGACCGCACGGCCCACGCCGCGGCATAGCGGATTGTTGTTGTCCACCTTGCCCACGCCGGGAATCACATTGCCGGGACCGGTAATGTTGATGTACGGCACGGTGAGCTTGAACGTCCAGCGATCGCTCTGGTACGCCGCGGTCACCGGCACCGACCAGATATCGGTCGTGGTGTCGGTGCCGTACTTGCCGCTGCTGTAATCGGCACCGGCGGAAAGGCTGAACTGGTCGCTGCCGGGCGCGGTGGCGGCATGGGCCGCCGGCGCACCGATCAGCAGCAAGCCGCCGACGATCATCCAGTGTTGTGGGTTACGCATGTAAGGGGTTCCTTGCAGATGTAGGGAATGCCAGCAGGCCCGGCATCACACCGGGCCTGCATGAGAACTACCGCGTAGCGCGGAGGCCGGACTCAGCCGCCTGGGCGACCGGCGCGGCTGGGGCGATCCGGAATCTGCGGACGATCCGGCAGCGTGGGCTTGCCCGCAAAGTCCGGCTTGCCCGCGAAATCGGGCTTGCCCGGGTGGTCGGTCGCGCTCGGATGATCGGTCATGTGGCTCTGGCCAAACACGACCTTTTCAACCGAAGCGTTGGCCTGCGCATGCGCACTGGCGGAAGCGGCGCCGGCGGCCTTAGGCGAACGCATCACGTCGCCCAGCTTGAAACCCATGCTGTTGGCGATCTGGCCCCAGCCTTCGCCGGCGGCGCGCAGGGCCAGCACGCCCTTCAGGTCGATGCTGGTGCCGTCGGCCAGCACCAGCGTGCCGCCGTTGAGCGCAGCCTCGAGTTCGGCCGCGGTCGGATCGGTGATGCCGGCCTGGGCCAGGCTGGCTTCGGCCAGCGACAGCGCGATCTTCACATTGCCGTAGCCCATCTGACCGGTCGCCGGCGTGAACGTCGTCGTCGTGGTAGTGCTCGGCGTGGTGGCCGTAGCAGTGGTGGTCTCCGTCAGCGTGATCGAGGTGCCATTGCGCAATCCGGTGACCAGCGCCTGCGAGTTCGTGTCCGAACCGGCGAAGCTGGTGAACTCGCTGCTCAGCCGGGTCGACTCCTGGTTGGTGCTGGTCGATGTGGTGGTTGTACCGGACGTCGTCGTGCTCTGCGCCATGGCCGGCGTAGCGGCCAAGCCGGCCAACACGGCGGCGCAAACGAGCGTGAGTGTGAGGTGTCGGATTTTCATTGCTCTCTCCTATGGGATGCCACAAAGGCGGATTACTGAGAAACGGACATCACGGTCGTCGTCAAGGCAAAGGCCCCTGCGATCAGGGTCATGTCGAGAGTCGTGTTTCGCATGAGGACGCCTTCTGCCTGCGGTGGATCCGAGGCTTGCCGGTTCCATTACGCCCGGCCCCCCAGGATCCTTCCCTGCGGTCGAGTCGCGTTCGGAATGCGTTCAGGGAGAAAGCAGGCCATAGCCGTAGCGCGTATCGCGGCCCGGAGGCCCGAGGTCGCGAGCCATGACGGCCAGGCGCTGCACGATCTGCGCAGCCGCGCCCTGGCGTGGCGCATCCAGCAACTGGGCTGCCCTTCGCGCCACGATCGGCGCCGCGAACGACGTGCCGCGCAACGCATTGCTGCCGCGTCCGACCACGCCGGATGCGCAAAAAGCCACCTGGTCGCCGCTGCCGGACTCGGGCAGCACGCGATCGTGCTCATCGACCCCGCTGACACCGATCACACCGGAGTAGGCCGCCGGAAACAAAGGCGGCGCCGCAGGTCCGTCGTTGCCGACCGCGCTGACCAGCACGTGGCCACGCGCGATCATTGCCTGCACTGCGCGCGCGAGCACCGGATTGTCCGGGCCGACCAGGCTGATGTTGATCACCGGCACGCGTTCGCGCGCCATCCACGCGAGCGCTTCCACCAGGCTCGACGTGGCGCCGCCGACTTTATCGGCACACCACAGGTCGGCTGCGTAAAGCGCGTCGGGATCGCCATCGACGAGGCGTGCGGCCACCGCGGTGCCATGCTTCGACACTGCCGATGTCTTGCAGCCATGTTGCTCGATGCGTGCGTGTGCCAGTGCCGGGTCGGCCAGATCCACGCCGCCATCGATCAGTCCGACGCGTCGCGGCATGGCGCCGGATGGCCTGGTCGCCGACGGGCTGCCTTGGCTGGGATCGCCTGCGCCCGCGGACAGGTAGAGATGCTGGTAGGCGAAGGTGACTTTCGGCGCCGCCCGCTGCAGCGCCTGCAGCGCTTCGATCTCGCTGCGTCCACGCGTGTCGTGCAGGACCATCACGTCCAGTCCCAGCGTCGCATCCGCTGGCGCCTGACTGTCCGCGGTGAACCCCTGTGCCTGCACTGCATGAAGTTGCCCGCCCGAAAGACCCAGCGCAAGGAATTCACCACGCAGAACCGGCTCGCCGTGAGGATCCACCGTCACACGCTTGGGCTCCTCGCGCAGCAAGGTATTGATCTGCGACTGTCGCGTGGCGGCCGGCGTCTCATGCACTCGGTCCTCGATGTGTTGCATCGCCGCGGCGGGGAGCGTAACGGGCACGCGGGGCGTGGCGGGCATGCCTCCACGGGGAACGTGCACGTCGGGCAACCCCCGCGGCGGACCGCGCAGCTGAGCCCGCGCAGGCGCCGTACCAGCCACCGCAAGCGCGATGGACAGCACGGAAATCAGCACGGAAATCGGGCGCTGCATCGGCATGGCGGTACCGGCCGGTAATCGGAGGTCAGAATGCTAGCATTGGCTGACTTTACGCTCCCGAACCGCGCCGTGACTCGCGAGGGAAGGAATCGTCCTCTTCAAACGTAGTGAAAAGGCAATACGTGGATCCGAGCCAAGTTGTGCGCGAAGGATTGATCCCGCTACTGCCGCGTCTGCGCCGCCTTGCGAGGGCGTTGGCGGGACAGGCCGATGATGCCGATGACCTGGTGCAAATCGTGCTGGAGCGTGCCATGACTCGGGCGGCGCAATGGCGACCGGACGCTGCGCTGGACAAGTGGGTGTTCGCGATCGCGCGCAACGCCTGGCGGGACGAGCTGCGCGCCCGCGGAAGATCGCAACGCCTGTTCGCAGCCGAGGAAGCCGGTGCCATGGCTGCCGACGGAAACACCGGGCCCGCACAGAAGCTGGAGCTGGCGGCGGCACTGGCTTCCCTGCCGCCAGATCATCGTGAAGTGGTAGCCCTGGTGCTGGTCGAGGGTTTGTCGTACGGCGAGGCCGCCGAGCTGTTGCAGGTACCTGTGGGAACCGTCACCAGCCGTCTGGCGCGCGCGCGCTCCACTTTGCAGTCTTATCTTGGAAACGACACATGAACCCGATCGACAACGACACATTGCAGGCTTACGTGGACGGCGAGCTGGACGCGGCAAAAGCCGCGCGGATCGACGCCGCGCTGGTGCACGACGACCTGCTTCGACGCCGCGTGCAGCAGGCGCGCGCCCTGCGCGCACAGCTGAAGGCCGCGTTCGACCCGGTGCTCGACGAGCCGGTGCCGGCGCGCCTGTCCACGCTGTTGCAGCCGGCACGTCCTCCGCAACCGTCGATGCCGGCAAAGTCATTGACGCAGTCTGCAGGCCGACGGGGATTTGGCACGGGCCGGCGCCGCGCGTCCCGGCGTTGGCTGCTGCCGATCGCAGCAGCGACCGCGTCACTCGCCGTATTGGCCGTGACGCTGTGGTGGCATGCCGGGGGATTGGCAGGCGTGCACGACGGCCGGCAATATGCTGCGGCACCCTTGTCCGATGCGCTTGACCGAGCGCTGGCCAGCGAGCCCGATCCGCACGCCCCAATCAGCATCGGCCTGAGTTTCCGCAGTGCCGACGGACGCATTTGCCGCACCTTCATCAACCGCGCCAAGCCGATAGCCGGGCTGGCTTGCCATGACGATGCGGGTTGGTGGTTGCCCGTGCTCAGCGCAGGCAGAGAACCCGAAAACGGCGAACTGCGACAAGCCGCCAGCGCCATGCCCCCCGCCGTCCAGGCAGCGGTCGACGCGCGCATCCGCGGCGAGGCCTTCGATGCTCAGCAAGAGCGCGCGGCGCGCGATGCCGGCTGGCGCTAGGGACGCTCTGATCCTCAACGCAGAGGTAGAGAAAACAACCGGCGCTTGAAGCGGGCGCGGGGTTACCGGCGGCCTATTGACTACAGCTGTAGTCAAGGCGTACCGTGACTACACCTGTAGTCACGAAACACTCCGGCCATGTCCAAACCTTCCATTGGCGATCAGGAGCTGGCGCTCCTTCATTATCTGGCCGAACACGGCGGCGCCTCCGTCGGCGAGGTGGCCAGCGGCTTCGGCGAACCGCGCGGCCTGGCCCGCTCCACCGTGCTGACCATGATGGAACGCCTGCGCGGCAAGGGTTATCTGAAACGCCGGCAGCTGCGCGGCATGTTCCGCTACAGCACAGCGACCGGGCCGAAAGAGGCGATGCGCAGCGCCGTCGGCAGCTTCGTCGAAAAAACGCTGAGTGGTTCGGTCTCGCCGTTCGTGGCCTGGATGTCGGAGCATGCCGAAGTCAGCGAGACAGAGCTGGCCGAGCTCGAGGCGCTGGTCGCGCAGTTGCAGACACGGCGCAAGGAGTCCTGATATGACCTCGCTGACTGTCCTGCTCGATACCTTGCTCATCCGGCTGGCCTGGACATCGGCCCAGGCCGTGTTGCTGATCGGCGGCGTCTGGCTGATCGGCCGTCTGCTGCCGCAACTGCCGTCCGCCTTGCGCTGCACACTGTGGTGGCTGGTGGGCCTGCAGCTGATTCTCGGGCTGTGCTGGAGCTCGCCGCTGCAGCTGCGCGTGCTGGCTCCGACTGCGCAGGTCGCGACCATTGCGCACGACCATGCCGTCTTGCCGGCTGCCATCACGGATGCCGCGCCCGTGATCCACTTGGCGTCGGTACCGGTCCAGCCCATGCCTGCCGCGTGGCATGCGCACTGGCGGCTGATCCTGATTTCGCTGTGGCTGGCCGCCGTGCTCACGCAACTGCTTATCACGAGCAGGCAGTGGCACGGCGCGCGCCGCGTGTTGCGGGACTCGCGCCCACTGAGGGATGACGCGCTGCGGGCTGTGTGCGCGGAACAGGTGCAGAAACTGGGTCTGCGCCGCCAGCCGGAGCTGCGTGTTTCCGCGGCGATCAGCTCGCCGCAGATCACCGGCCTGTGGCACCCGATCGTGCTGCTGCCGGCCGAGCAACGACTCACCCTGAGCGAGTCGGCGATGGCGATGGCTCACGAGCTGGCGCATCTGCGCCGCGGCGATCTGTGGCTGGGCTGGGTCCCCGCCATCGCGCAGCGGCTGTTCTTCTTTCATCCGCTGGTGGCGTGGGCGGTGCGTGAGTACGCACTGAGCCGCGAAGCCGCCTGCGATGCACAGGTGCTGCAGCAGACCGGCACGATGCCGCAGGCCTACGGCCATCTGCTGCTGCGTCTGGGCGTTGCCCACCCGATGCATTCCGGCCTGGCCGGAGCTTCGCCGTCGTTCCACAACCTGAAGAGGCGACTGACCATGTTGCAGCAGTCCGACAACCTGTCCCGGCAGCGCATACGCGCATGGCCATTGATCATCGTGATCGTGCTGGCCGGCGTGCTGCCTTATCGCGTCACGGCGAGCGCGCCGCAGACAGCGGCGACAACGCACGCGACACCTGACGATCCCACGCCGACGCCATCATCCCCTCTGCCATCGCCGCCACCACCGCCGCCTGCTGCTCCGTTGCCACCTCCGCCGCCGCTTGCTCTCACTCCGCCACCGCCTCCCCCGCCGCCGCCACCGCCGCCGAATCCCGGAAACCGCTTTTCGGCACGGCATGTCGATATCGACACCCATTCGAATGCCCGCGAAGGCTTCGCCCTGATCGACAGGGATGCCGTCACCATCAGCGGTTCGGAGAGCGACCTCAAGACGGTGGAACAACTGCGCAAGGCCAACACGCCGATGCTGTGGTTCCGCCGTGGCGACAAGGCCTATCTGATCCGCGACGCGAACTACATCCAGCGTGCCAAGGCGATCTATGCGCCGGTGTCCGCGCTGGGCAAGCAACAAGGCGAATTGGGTGGCGAACAGGGTCGGCTGGGTGGCTTGCAAGGCGGGCTCGGTGCCCGCCAGGGGGCGCTGGGATCGCAGCAAGGGCAGCTCGCCAGCCAGCGGGCAAAGCTGGCCAGTGAACAGGCCGCGCTGAGCGGACAAGCCCATGACGACAAGCGCCAGCTGGAGCTCGAAACCAGGCAGGCGACGCTGCAGACCCGGGAAGACGAACTCGGCCGGCAACAGGATGATCTTGGGCAGCAGCAGGAAGCACTGGGCAAGCAGCAGGAAGCGCTGGGCGCCAGGCAGGAAGCCCTCGGCAAACGCCAGGAGCAGGCCACCGAGCAGGCCAATCAGCAGATCGGCAAACTGCTCGACGAGGCGCTGGCCCAGGGCGTCGCGCAAGCCGTCAAGCCTCGCTAGCCGGCGGATGGCCCGGTCGGCTGGTGACGCCTGACCGGGCATTTTTTATCGCATATCGAGGATGACCGCGGGATCGGACAAACCCGAAGCGCGCATCACACTCCGGGCTTGCAGCAATCCGCTCTTCCGTGGAAGAGCGGATGCATCTCAGTCCTTCGGCACTTTCATCGCGTATTCCTGCGGCGGCGTATCGCCGGCGAGGTTGCGCACGAAGTAGTCCCAGCGTCGGCGAGTCACATACGGTGACGCCTTGCCGTAACCGTGGTGGGCATTGGGAATCAGCAGGAGGTCGAAATCCTTGTTGGCCTTGATCAACGCATCGACCACCAGCAAGGTGCTCGAGGTCGGCACGTTGTCGTCCATAGTGCCGTGGGTCAGCATCAAGTGGCCTTTGAGGTTCTTCGCCATGCGCTGGTTGGCCTGGTCGTCATAGTTGCTGCTGCCGTCCTTGTTGGTCACCAGCAGGCCCTGCCACTTCTCGGCCCAGTCGTCCTCGTAGTTGCGGTTGTCGTGGTTGCCGCTCTCGGCCCAGCCGACCTTGAAGAAATCGGGATAGCGGAACATCGCATCGGCGGTGGTATTGCCGCCGCCGGAGTGGCCCCACATGCCGACGCGGTCGAGATCGATCCACGAGTAGCGCTTGCCCAGCTCCTTCAGCCCGGCGATCTGATCAGGCAGCGTGTTGTCGCCGATGTTGCCGAAGTAGGCATCGTGAAACGCCTTCGAACGCCACGGCGTGCCCATGCCGTCGATCGCCACGACGATGAAACCGAGTTCCGCCAGCCCTTGGTGATCGACACGCGACGGCATGAAACTGCGGCTGCCGACCGAACCGGTCTGCGGACCGGGGTAGACGTAGTCGACGATCGGATACTTCTTCGACGCATCGAAGTTCGTCGGCTTGAACATCAGGCCGTACAGCTCGGTCTTGCCATCGCGTGCCTTCACCGTGATCGGCGTCGGCGCGATCCAGCCGCTGGCGACCAGCCGGCTGATGTCGGCCTTGGCCACCTGCGCCACGGTTTGCCCATCCTGCGCATGGCGCAACACGGTCACCGGCGGCTCCGTCGGGGTGGAATACGCATCGACGAACAGACTTCCATCCGGCGACAGCGCCACCGTGTGATCGGCCGGTTCCGGAGTCAGCAGAGTCGGCTTGCCGCCATCGAGGCCGACCTTGTAGAACTGCTGGTAGTAGGGGTTCACGCCCGGCTCGCGACCCACGCCGCGGAACCACAGCGTGCGTGTCTTCGGATCCACCTTCAGCACCTGGGTGACGTTGCCTTCGCCGGTGGTGATGGCGCGCTTGAGCTTGCCGCTGTCCAGGTCGTACAGGTACAGCTGGCCCCAGTTGGTACGCTCGGAGAACCAGATCGCCTCGTGGCTTTCGGGCAGGTAGAACCAGTTGACCTGGTCGTTGCCGCTTTCGTAGTAGGTCTTGACGCTCTCCTCGAATACGGTGCGTACCGCGCCGCTCGTCGCATCGGCGATGCGGAACCATTCGTGCTTGTGGTCGCGCGAGGTGGAAACGAAGGCCAGCGTCTTGCCGTCCGGCGCCCACTTCACGTCATCCCAGCCACCGTCCGGGCCGCAGCTGACGTCATCGCACAAGGTCGAGCGATGCTGGTCCGCCGGCATCTTCAGCCGCACCACTTGATGATTCGGCACGTCGATGATGACGCGCTCGATCATGGTCACGTCCTTGTCGCCGACCAGCGGATACTTCCACGCCTCCAGCTTCGAATGACCGACGTTCGTACTGATCATGTACATGTCGCCGGTCTTGCGCTGATCCTGCTGGAACGTGGCGATCTGCTTCGAATCCGGCGACCACTCCAGGATCGCGCTGTCGGTGTGCTTCCAGCCCGCGTTGTCGGTGGCGTAGCCGAAGTTCTCCACGCCATCGGTGGTGAGCTGCGTCTCCTTGCCGGTAGCGACATCGCGCAGCCACAGGTTCCAGTTGCGGATGAACGCTTCGCTTTTCTTGTCCGGTGACAGCACGCCGGGTTCATGGCCACGGTCCGCCTTGCCGTCCGTCTTTGCGCCGCTGCCAGCCACGCAGGTGACGGCGGCTTGCAGGTTGCACAGGTAATGAGCTTCCCTGATGGCAACGTTGATGCGGCCATCCGGCATCACGCTGTAGTCGGTGATCGGCAGTTTCTTCGCGTCGACCGGCTTGCCGGTCACCTTGCCCAGTGCGGCGGCGAGCTTGACCTGATCGAACAGCGGCGTGACCTTGCCGCTGGCCGCGTCCATCTGAACGAAATGGTCGCCGTTGCTGTCGTGGTCGCGATACCAGAAATGGCCGTCGTCCAGCCAGCTCACCTTCTGCACCGCGTGATCGACCAGCGGCGCGGTGTTGTACATGGCGAAGCGCTCCGCGCGCGCGTAGTCCTCCGTCCCCAGGGTGCGCCCTTGCGCGGCCGCGGCCGTCGACAGCAAGCCCAACATCATGGCGCCGAACAGACGCGATTTGCCGATCACCACATACATATCCTGACCTCCAAAAAAACCGGGGGACGCAACCGCTGGCGGTCACGCCGACACATAAACTGCCCGATGCTAGCGCGATATCGCGCCGCTCTCCCTGTGCCAAAGGTCCATGTCGCCATGCAGCCTGCCGGTTTACGGCAAACTACGCGCCTGTGCCCTGATTCGCCTGCGAATGGCCCGCCCGCGGATGGCACACCGCCGCCACCCTTCTCCTTAGCCAAGTGACCCATGACGACCGCCCCGATCGAAGCACGCCTGCTGGAAATGGTTTTCCCCGACCACACCAATCACCTCGGCACACTGTTCGGCGGCCAGGCGCTGGCGTGGATGGACAAGGCCGCCTTCATCGTCGCCTCGCGCTATGCGCGGCGCACCGTGGTCACCGCGCGTTCGGAGGAAGTGAACTTCCGCGTGCCGGTGCGCACCGGCCAGCTGGTGGAGCTGGTGGCCAGCGTGGTCAAGGTCGGCCGCAGCTCGATGCACGTCGAAGTGGAGATGACTGCCGAAGATCCGCTCACCGGCGACCGCCGCGTCTGCACCACCGGCCGCTTCGTGATGATCGCGCTGGACTCCAACGGCTCGCCCACGCCGATCCCGGCGCTACCGCCCGCGAGCGGCTGAGCAAAGCCGCTGCTTGACGCGCATGCGGCAGCCATCGCACGCTGCGGCTCCTGTCCCGCGGAGTCGCCGTCATGCCGCAGCGTCTCAGAGTCATCGGCAATTACATTTCGCCGTATGTGCGCAAAGTGCTGGTCTGTCTGGAGCTGAAAGGGCTCGACTACGAGGTCGATCCGATCGCGCCGTTCGTCGGCAACGAGGAATTCTCCAGGCTCAGTCCGCTTCGCCGCATTCCGGTGCTGATCGACGACCGCTTCGTGCTGAACGATTCCTCGGTGATCTGCCAGTACCTGGACGACCGCCATCCCACCCCAGCGCTGTACCCGGCCGATATCGCCGACCGCGCGCAGGCACGCTGGCTGGAGGAATACGCCGACACGCGGCTGGCCAGCGGGCTGATCTGGAAGCTGTTCTATCAGCTGGCGATCAGGCGCCACGTCTTCGGCGAAGCCACCGACGAAGCGGTGGTGCAGCAGGCGCGCGACATGGAGATACCCGCCGCGCTCGACTATCTGGAAAAACAGCTGCCGGACGACGGCTTCCTGTTCGGCGCGCTGTCGATCGCCGACATCAGCATCGCCAGCTTCTTCCGCACCGCCTCGTTCGTGCGCTACGCGATCGACGCGGCACGCTGGCCGCGCAGTGCCGCCCTCGTCGCGCAGGTGCAGGCGCTGCCGGTGTTCCAGAAACTCGCCCGCTTCGAGGATTGCATGCTGCGTCTGCCGCTGGCCGAGCAGCGCGGCGCACTGATCAGCGCAGGCGCTCCGCTGACCAGCGACACGCTGGGAACCAGCGCGCCGCGGCACTTCATACCGCGCGAATCGTAGACGTTTCCATCCACCTGTGTAGGAGCGCGCTGGCGCGCGATGCTTTTACGTAACGTAGCGAAGAGCATCGCGCGCGAGCGCGCTCCTACACAACAACCGTCCAGTCCGCGATGCCCAACCTCACCGCTGATCCGCGGTGAGCTCCACCAGCCAGTCGACGAAGACGCGCAGCCGCGCCGGCATCTGTCGTTGCGGCGGGTACAGCACCGTCATCGGCAGCGCCGGCGGCGGCGTGGCCGGCAGCAGCTCGACCATCGTGCCGCGAGCGAGCTCGCGCTCGATCCGGTAACGCGAGAACTGCGCGATGCCGAGGCCGGCGATGCAGCAGCCGAGATAGGCGTCGGCACCGCTCACCGTGATCCGTCCGGGCAGGCTCACCTGGCGCCGCCGGCGTCCCACCATGAACTCCAGCGGTTCGGCGCGGCGGGTGGTCGGCGAGGCCCAGTTCACCGCGAGATGTCCGTCATGCAGCGCAGCCAGCGAGTCGGGCCGGCCATGCCGGCGCAGGTAGTCGGCGCTGGCCACGGTGATCTGCTGCAAGGTCGCCACGCGGCGCCCGATCATGCCGATATCGCCAGGCTCGCCGACCCGCACCGCGCAGTCGACGCCTTCGCGCACCAGATCGACGAAACGATCGCCGGTGCCGATGTCCAGCTCGATCTGCGGAAAGCGCGCGCAGAATGCCGGTAGCGCCGGGATCACCAGCAGCCGTGCCAGCGCGGCCGACAGGTCGACGCGCAAGCGCCCTTTCGGCTGTACCGCGGCTTCGCGAAAATCCGTTTCCACCTCGTCCATGTCGGCCAGCAGGCGCACGCAGTGGCCGTAATACACCTCGCCGTCGCGCGTGGTGCTGACGCGCCGGGTGGTCCGCTGCAGCAGCTGCGCGCCGAGCCGCGTTTCCAGCCGCTTGATCGCGTGGGTGACGGTGGCGCGCGGCAGGTTCAGATCGTCCGCGGCGGCGGTGAAGCTGCCCAGCTCGACGATCCGCGTATACAGCCGCATGGCTTCGAGGCGATCCATGATTGTTTTCGCTGATTGAATAGTGATGCTCATTATTGAGCATTTATCCGAATACCTGCATGGAGCACCATGCTTTCCATCCCTCACCACCGGAACCACGACCATGCAGACACGCACCCTCGGCCGCCACGGCCCGAACGTTTCCGCCCTCGGCCTCGGCTGCATGGGCATGAGCGACTTCTACGGCCAGCGCGACGACGCCGAATCGATCGCCACCGTCCATCACGCACTGGACCGCGGCCTCACCCTGCTCGATACCGCCGACGTCTACGGTCCGCACACTAACGAGGTGCTGGTCGGCCAGGCGATCAAGGGGCGCCGCGAGCAGGCTTTCATCGCCACCAAGTTCGGCATCGTGCGCGACCCGAACGACCCGCTGAAGCGCGGCGCCAACGGTCGCCCGGACTACGTTCGCGCCTCCTGCGACGCCAGCCTGAAGCGGCTGGGCATCGACACCATCGACCTGTACTACCAGCACCGCGTCGACCCGAGCGTGCCGATCGAGGAGACCGTGGGCGCGATGGCCGAGCTGGTGGCCGCAGGCAAGGTGCGTTACCTGGGCTTGTCCGAGGCTTCCGGCGCGACCTTGGAGCGCGCCTGCAAGGTGCACCCGATTGCGGCGCTGCAGAGTGAATTCTCGCTGTGGACGCGTGACCCGCAAGGCAACGGCATGCTGGAATCCTGCCGCCGCAACGGGGTCAGCCTGGTCGCCTATTCGCCGCTGGGCCGCGGCTTCCTCACCGGCGCGATCCGCTCGCCGAACGATTTCGAAGCCGATGACTACCGCCGCAACAGCCCACGCTTCCAGGGTGAGAACTTCACCCGCAACCTGCATCTGGTCGAACAGGTCAAGGCGCTGGCCGCCGACAAGGGATGCTCTCCGGCGCAGCTGGCACTGGCCTGGGTGCTGGCGCAGGGTGACGATGTGCTGGCCATTCCCGGCACCAAGAAGCGCTCGCGGCTGGACGAGAACCTCGGCGCGCTCGACGTGCAGCTCGGCGCCGCCGAGCTGGCCGCGATCGATGCGGTGTTCCCGCCCGACGCGGCCGCCGGCGAGCGCTATGCCGGCGCGATGATGCAGCTGGTCAACGCGTAACCTGCGCGTCTCTGTCGGCATGGTTGTGCGAAACTTTCCCGCATAACCATGCCGCTGCACGACGGTCTCCGCACCAGCCGCCAGTACAACCGGGAGAGCGGCTAAAATGCGCGGCATGAACACCCCAGAACATTCTCCGCTCGGCAAGGACACCATTTACGCCGACCGCTACGACCCCTCCCTGCTGTTTGCGATACCGCGCACCGACAAGCGTGCGGAAATCGGCGTGGCCGAACCGCTGCCGTTCCACGGCGTCGACATCTGGAACGCTTACGAGCTGTCATGGCTCGATCCGCGCGGCAAGCCGGTGGTGGCGCTGGCGGAGTTCCGCGTGCCGGCCGCGTCGCCGAACATCATCGAATCGAAATCGTTCAAGCTGTATTTGAACAGTTTTGCGCAGGAACGCTTCGCCGACGCCGCCACGCTGACGACCACACTGATGCACGACCTTTCCGCCGCGGCCGGCGCAGTCATCGGCGTTCAACTCGGCGAAGCGGATGCCGCCGCACTGCCGATCATCGATCTGGACGGCCATTTGCTCGACCGCCAGGACATCGAGATCGACCATTACGGCCCGCCGGAAGCCGATTTTCTGCAAGCGGATACCGGCGCCACCCCGGTGGCGGAAACCCTGGTCTCGCATTTGCTGCGCTCGAACTGCCCGGTCACCGGCCAGCCGGACTGGGGCAGCGTGCAGATCGCCTACCGCGGCGCACCGATCGACCACGCCGGCCTGCTGCGCTACCTGGTTTCGTTCCGCGAACACAACGAGTTTCACGAGCAATGCGTGGAGCGCATCTTCGTCGACCTGCTGCAGCGCTGCGCGCCGCAGCAGTTGAGCGTGTATGCGCGCTACACCCGCCGCGGCGGACTGGATATCAACCCATTCCGCAGCAGTGCGCCGGCAACGCCAGGCAACTTGCGCACGGTTCGCCAGTAAGCATCCGATGCCCCTGAGGCAGGCGGCTTTATCTTTGCGTCATGGCCACGTGAAAGTTCAGTCGATGCCGCGCTCCCCGGTAATCAACGCTTCAGATCGGCGGCGCTAGCATCTGCGTTCTGACCAAGGTGCCTGGACGGCGCTGCGGCAACAGCCATGGAGTGGTACCCGCCACGTCATCGACCCGGAGCTCGCCATGACACGTTCCATCCGTAACATCGCCTTATACAGCGCCAGTCTCGCCGGCCTGCTGTTGCTCAGCGCCTGCGGCAAGAACGAACCAGCCACACCTGCCAGCACACCGCCCCCCGCCAGCTCCGCCGCCAAGACTCCCGCGCCTGCGCCCGCCACAAGCGGCATGACAGCGCCTGCCCCCAGCGGCACTGCGCCTGCCCACGTCAGCACCTCGGCCAGCGTGACGCCCACTGCCGCCCCGATGGCTGCAGCACCGGCAGAGACCCCGTTGACGGTGGCCAAGCTGACCCTCGGCAACGATGTGAATGCGCAGCATCAGGTGACTCGCGCCAGCAGCAGTTTTGCCCCCGACAACAAGATGATCTACGCCAGTGTCACCACTGAAGGCCGTAGCGGCGGAGCCACGCTCAACGCCAAGTGGAGCTATCTGGAGGGTCAAGGCCAGCTGGTCAGCAACATCAGCCAGTCGATCGCCACCGACGGTCCCGCCGTCACCACGTTCAAGGTCCAGAACCCCGACCTGTGGCCCGAAGGCAAATACCGGGTCGAGATTTCGCTCGACGGCAAACCGGTGACCAAGCAGGATTTCGACATCAAAAAAAGCTGACCGGTCAGCTTCGGTGAACTAAAAAGGCGCCCTGCGGGGCGCCTTTTTCATCACGGCCCAGCACCCGTCCGTTGTCGCTTGGGAATACTGGTGAAGAACCCATCGAATGGTGCGCCCGGCGGGATTCGAACCCACGACCCCTGCCTTCGGAGGGCAGTACTCTATCCAGCTGAGCTACGGGCGCATGTATGACCGCGCGCGATGCTGAAGCCGGAAGGCCGGCACCGCGGGGAGCGCAGTATAGCCGAGATGGCAAGGTGCGCATGTGGGCGGCGACACGATAGTCCCTCGCGAGCACCCGCCCCTCACCCCAACCCTCTCCCCGCAGGGGAGAGGGAGGAGTTGCGGTTTCAGCGTGCCTTGAGCAGCGTGGTCAGCGTATCGGGCTTGCCGGTGTCGCGGATCAGGTGCGGGTATTTCAGACCATCGTGGTAGTCGATGCGGATGGTCTTGTATTCGTCGAAGTCCTTCACCAGCAGCTCGACCGGCTGGCTCTTGTCCTTCGCCGAGGCGGTCACCGCATCCTTGAGCGCGTCGGCGTCATAGTCGCGACCATTGACGGCGACCACGGTCATGCTCGGCGACAGGCCTGCCTTGAACGCCGGGCCGTCCCACAGCACGTCATTGATGCTGCCGGCCTTGCCGATGGAGACGCCCAGCGAATAGGTGAGATCGACAGTATGCCGGCGCGTCTCGATCGCCTTCACCGCGTCGGACGGCTTGTCGGTATAGACCAGCTTCCAGCCGTGCGACTCGATGCCGCCAATCAGCGGACCATGGCCATCGAGGCGGGTGCGCAGATACTTCGCCCAGTCGTACGGCGCGATGTCGTTGAGTGTCTTGACGACGTCCTCGAAGGTGTAGGTGTTGACATCCCACTTGCCGCTCTCCATGCCGAAGAACGCCTTGCCGAAATCGTCGATGGTCTTCTTGCCGCCGCTCAGCTCACGCAGCTGACCGTCGACTTCGAGCCAGATCATCTGGCCGGCCGAGTAATAGTCCTCGCTGGCCTGGTAGTTGCGATACGGCAACGGGCGACGCTGCGCGATGATCGGGTCGTTGGTGGTGTCCTGCACGTTGCGGAAGCTGGCCAGGCCGGGACGGCCCTTGTCGTAGGTGGCGGCGGTGAAAGCCCACATGTCATGCGCCTGCTCGGTATCCCACAGACCCGAACGCGCGGCCATCACCTGGCCCCAGAACTGGGTCTGGCCTTCGTAGACCCACAGCAAGGTGTCGCTCATCGGCACGTTGAAGTTCGGCGTGGCCAGATCCGCGCCACGGCGGTACTTGCCGTCCCAGGAATGGTTGAACTCATGCGAGAACAGGTCGCGGCCCAGCGCGTTCTTCTTCCACTCGGTGAAGAAGTCGGCCGACGTGCCGTCTTCGCTGGAGCGGTGATGCTCCAGGCCATTGCCGCTCATCTTGTCGCTGAGCGAGACGAGGAAGTCGTAGTGGTCGTAGTGATGCGCGCCGTACATCTTGTACATCTGCTGGACCAGGTTCTGGAACGGCTTGATCTGCTCCGGCTTGATCTCCAGGTACTTCGGGTCATCGGCGACGATGGCCATGTGCACCGGCGCCTTGGCGCCCGGATCCAGATCGATGCGCTTGAAGAACTTGCCGGCGTAGATCGGCGAATCGACCAGGTCATCGTAATTGATCGCCTTGAAATTCAGCGTGTCGCCATCCTTCGAGGCCACTTCCAGCGCGGTGCCGGCCTGCCAGCCGACGGGCAGTTTCACGCTGGCTTCGGTGTTGATCTGCCGCGCGAAATAGCCGGCCGGATACATCGTCACCGAGTTCCATTGCAGGTTGAGCATCTCGGGTGTCATCACCACGCGGCCCTGGCGCTGGTCCTGGGACGAAAGGAACTGGAACTCCACCTCCACGCCGCTGGCGCCCTGCGGCACGTCGACGTGGAACGCGTAGACATTGAGCGGGTCGCGCGTCCACGGCAGCACCTGGCCGTTCGCCTTCACCACCAGTCCGGCCATCTTGTCGATCGTACCGTTCGGCGAGTGGTTGCCCGGCAGCCACTGCGGATACAGCAAGGTCAGCGGACCGGCCTGCGCGGGGATCACTTCACGCACGCGGAAGATGCGATGGGCCACATCGGTGGCGTCCACGTTGATCTTCAATGTGCCCTGGTAGGGCACATCCTGCGGCGCCGGGACATCGGCAAGCGCGCTGAAACTGGCCAGCCCGAAGGCGGCGGCGGCGAGGGCGGAAGCAAGGCGGGTGACTTTCAATGTGTTCTCCGGGTGGAAGGTGGGGAGTGCGTTGCCCTGCCGCACGAACCGAACAACCCACGGTGCGCAACGGGTAAAACCAGACGGGCTCCGGGATTTCATGCCGACAAAGGTGGCGGTCGCATGAATCCAGGCGGTCGATGCTAGACCGGCAACCCCGCGCTTAACCCATGCCGAAGGTCATGACCATGAGTTGCCGGCGCCCGATCCGGTCGGTGCACCATGGTCATGGCATCCATCTTGCTCGAATCGGGTTGAAGTCGGCCAAGTTGAAGTCGGACCGACAACCGCTCCACTCCCGAGACCCGCATGCACTTTCTGTTTCCCGAGCACCGAAGGCACGCCAGCGACCCTGATCAGCGCCGCGAGTACTCCCACTATCTCGCGCGCCAGATGGGGCCGATGATCCACGCGCTGATGCTGATGGCCACGTTGGCGTATGGGGTGGCGGTCTTCGCCAGCGTGCTGGTCCGCAGCTCGCCGCTGCCCTTGCTGCTGCGGTTGTCGCTGTTGTTGCCGCTGCTGCTGGTAGCCATGGCCGCCCAGCATGTACGGCGCCCGCAAGCGCTCAGCGTGCTGGCGCTGCTGTGCGTACTGCTGCTGGAGATCGGCATCAACCTGAACAGTTTCGGGCACCTGCCGGGGCAGCCGTTGGTGATGCCCGGCCTGCTGCTGCCGGTGGCATCGTCGGTCATCTGGCTCGGCCGCTGGGACTTCGCCATGGCCATGGCGATGTGCGCGCTCGGGCCGCTACCGATGCTGTTGCTCGGCAACGCCGATGGCGTGGTGATTTTTCAGTACTTCGTCTACATGGCGGTCGCGATTTCGCTGTCGACAGTGCTGCGCGCGTTCATGGCCCGCACGCTGTTCGCGCAGTTCCGGCTGGAGGGCCAGCTGCGCGAGCAGACCTATACCGACGGCCTGACCGGCCTGCTGCTGCGCAATCGTTTTCTCGAACTGGCACGGCTCGCGCTGAGCGACATCCACCGCCAGCAGAAGCCGGCATGCATGCTGTTTCTGGATGCCGACCACTTCAAGCAGCTCAATGACGACTACGGTCACGCGGCAGGCGACGCGGCACTGATCGCGCTGGCCGCCGCGATACGCGGGCAGATGCGCCCGAACGATCTGATCGGCCGCATCGGCGGCGAGGAGTTCGCGATCCTGCTGCCCGGCCTCGACCTGGAGCAAGCCGGCCTGCGCGCCGAACAGCTGCGCCTGGCCGTGCGCGCGATCCTGCGCCCTGACGGCCCGCTGACCGTCAGCATCGGCGTCGCCGAATGCGACCACGCCGGCGAAAATATCGAGAGCCTGCTGGCGCGCGCCGATCAGGCCATGCGCCAGGCCAAGCGCGATGGCCGCGACCAGATCATCAGCGCGCCAGGCAGGCTGCTGATCGACGAGCCTCACACGGCGTCGGCCTGAGCCAGCTTGCTGTGCCGGATGCCGTAGCCGAAATAGATCAGGCAGCCCAGCGCCATCCAGATGATGAAGCGCTCGTAGGTGATCCACGGCAATCCATAAATCAGCACGGCGGAAAACACGATGCCCAGCGGCGCGGTGAACCACACCGCCGGCGTGCGGAAGTTGCGCTGCAGGTCGGGGCGGCGCACGCGCAGCAGCATGATCGAGCCGCAGATGATGATGAACGCGCTGAGCGTGCCGATATTGACCAGTTCTGCCACTTCGCCGATCGGCAGCAGGCCGGCGATGAGGGCCGTGAACAGCCCGAGAATCACGGTCGGCCGCGCCGGCGTGCCGAAGCGCGGACTCACCTTGGCGAACCATGTCGGCAACAACCCGTCGCGTGCCAGCGCAAACCAGATCCGCGCCGCGCCCAGCATGAAGGCGAACAGCACGCTGGTGACGCCGATCACCGCGGCTGCCGCGATGATGATGCTGAGCCAGTGCAGGCCGATCGATTCGAATGCATCGGACACCGACGCATCGCCGCCCAGGTGGCTGTACGGCGTGATGCCGGTCAGCACCAGCGACACCGCGATGTACAACACCATCGCGATCGCCAGCGACAGCACTACCGCACGCGGCAGATCGCGCTGCGGGTGTTTCGCCTCTTCCGCCGCCGTGGTCAGCGTGTCGTAACCGAACACCGCGAAGAACACCACGCTGGCGCCGGTCAGCACACCCTGCCAGCCGAAGTGGCCGATGCCCGTGGTGGCATCCACGATGCGCGCGGGGATGAACGGATGCCAGTTCGCCGTATTGATGTAGAACACGCCCACCAGCACCACCAGCAGCACGCCGATCACCTTGATCGTCACCACGGCCGTGTTGAAGCGCGCACCCCATTCGGTACGTACGGTCAGCAGTATCGCCACCGCTATCGACACGCCGGCGGCGATCACGTTGAAACGATGGCCATCGCTGGGTGCGGCGATCGCGGTCGCACCGTGCGTACCGAAGATCTGCTGCAGGTAGTACTGCATGGTCTGCGCGCTCATGCTCTGCTGCGCCCACTCCGGCAGATGCACGCCGGCGGAGTTGAGCAGCACCTGCACATAGCCGGACCAGCCGATCGCCACCACCGCGACCACCAGCGCGTATTCCAGCAGCAGATCCCAGCCGATGATCCAGGCGACGAATTCGCCGAGCACCGCGTAGCCGTAGGTATAGGCGCTGCCGGTGACCGGGATCAATCCGGCGAACTCGGCATAGCACAGCGCCGCGCAAGCGCTGCCCAGGCCCGCGATGATGAAGCTGAGCGCCACCGCCGGCCCCGCATTGGTGGCGGCCTGCTGGCCCGCCAGCACGAAGATGCCGACCCCGATGATGCCGCCGATGCCGATAGCGGTCAGCTGCCACAACCCCAGCACGCGGCGGAAATCGCCGCGCGAGCCCACCTCCGCCTGCAGTTGCTCTACCGACTTGTGCCGCACCAGCTTGCTGAAGAAACTCATCGCATGACCCCTGACCCCGGAAAGCAAGCGGCGATCATAGCGAATGCGCCGGGACACACGCAGCGCAGTGCAACACGGCAACAGGATTTTGCAGGAGCGGCTTCAGCCGCGATGCTCTTCAGTTCGCGGCTGAAGCCGCTCTCGCCATGGAAGACGACCGACTCACCCACAGCAGCGCCAGCGCGCTGAGCCCGAACACCGCCGCGATGGCGAGTGCAAAATGGCCGTCCAGATGGGCGATACCGAACCAGCGGCCAACCAGCAGCGGCACCAGCGCCGTCGCCAGCACGCGCGCGCCTTCCAGCCACAACGCCCAGCGCCTTCGTTCCATCAGTGCACCGAGCATGCTGAGGCCCGCCACCAGATAGAGCGCGTAAGCCAGCAGCGCCGGCAGGTTGGCGGTGCCGGCCATGCCGAGGAACTGCGTGGTCATTCCCAGCAGCAGCGCAAACTGCAGCAAGGCATAGATCATCAACGCTTTCGGCACCGGCGGGTCGAAGCGTTCGCCGGGCATGACGAAGGCCAGCTTCGGATAGCGCACCGCCACGTCGGCCGGTCGCCAGCCCGGCGGCTTCAGCCATAGCAGCAGCTTGTCGCGCCAGCGCTCGGCGTGCCACGCATCCACGGCCGTGTGCCAGTACACCTCGACATTCGCCCACAGCGGGTTCCAGCTGCGCAGCGGCGAGCGCGTGCCGTATACCGGTGGGTCGGTGTCGTCTTCCTCGACGAAGCTGCCGAACAGCCGGTCCCACACGATCAGGATGCCGCCGTAGTTGCGGTCCAGGTAGCGGTCGTTCACCGCGTGATGCGCACGATGGTTGGACGGCGAGCAGAACACCCGGTCGAACCAGCCGAGCCGGCCGATCTGCTCGGTGTGCACCCAGAACTGGTACAGCAGATCGATCAGCGCCACGATCACGAACACCTTGAACGGCACGCCGAGTACGGCCATCGGCAGATAGAACAGCCAGCTCAGCAGCACGCCGCTGCCGGTCTGGCGCAGCGCAGTGGACAGGTTGTAGTGCTCGCTCTGGTGGTGCACCACGTGCGCGGCCCACAAGATGTTCACCCGATGCCCGCAGCGGTGCAGCCAGTAGTAGCAGAAGTCGTACAGCAGCAATGCGCCGGCCCATACCCACCAGCGGTCCGCCGGCAGCGCGAACAGCGCCAGGTGCTCGACACACCACGCGTAGATGCCCAGCGTCAGCAGCTTGCTGAAAACGCCAACGATCTGCGAAATCACGCCCAGCCCGATGCTGTTCATCGCGTCGTTGCTGGCGTAGGCGCGTCGGCCACGCAGCCGTGCCACCAGCAGTTCCATCCCGATCAGCAGGAAGAACACCGGCGTCGCCCAGGTGATGATGAGTTCCTGCGTGTTCACTGCACGGCACCTGCCTCGATCACGGTGTCGTCGCGCTGCACCGAGCGCGCAATCCACCACAAGGCCAGATAATACGTCGACAGCACCCACAAGCTGGCCAGCGGCAGGGCGGCATGGAAGCGGTTCCACGCCAGCAAGGTATCGCTGAGCATGAACAGCAGCGCGCCGACCGCGGCCCGATGCGCGCTGCCATGCCGCGCCAATGGCCGTGCCCGCCCCAGCGCCTGCCCGCCCATGCTGGCCAGCACCACCACGTAGACGATCACCGGCACGCGCAGCGCGGCACCGATCGAATCCCACAGCAGGTACAGGTTGAGCGCGCCATACGCGAGGCTGGCGAGCAGCCACCCCGGGCGCGCGCCAAAACGGCTGTCATCGAGAAAGGCGGCGATGAAACACAGGTGACCGCACAGGAACGCGACGAGTCCCGGCACAAACAGATCCTGCGGCAGCATCAGCAACACATCGCCCAGCAACGAACAGGCGATACCGGCCAGAATCCGGCGCCGGTAGCGCGTCGACAGCACGGGACGCGCGTGCCATGCCAACGCGAAAATCAGCACCGTGGCCAACGGTTTGCACAGCCAATGCAGCAGCCGCCAGCCGTCGGCGGCAGGACTGGCCAGGACCGCGCCGAGAATCGCCCCCGCGGCCGCCACCGTCGCCCCCATGGCCAGATAGGGATGCAGGTACGGGCGATGCACCGTCGAGCCGACCGATGGATGAGAACTGGACATGCGTGACCCCTGCGACGACGGACCCGTGATCATAGTCACGACATGACAGCAATTCACCGCTGCCACGCCGGGGTGTCCCGGAAACAGATGCGGCGCGACCCTCCCGGGCCGCGCCGCATGCGCATCGAACGGTCCGCTCAGAGCTTCGCGTTGATATTGAAGAACCACTGCCGCGGCGCACCGGCCATCAAGGTCTGGTTCTGGCCGGTCGGGTCGGAGGCCACGTAGCCATTCGTGCCGGTGGTGGCGAAGTAGTGTTTGTTGGTCAGGTTGGTCACGTTGAGGCCCAGGCTGACGTCCTTCAGCACCGAGATCGCGCCGAGGTCGTAGTTCACGCCGGCATTGAGCAGCCAGTACGATGGCACCGCAGAGTCATTGATATAGGTGATGTAGCGGCGACCGGTGTACTTGGCGTCGAGATTGGCGCTCCACGCACCCGAGGTATAGCTCACGTCGCTAGTCAGCATCCAGGTCGGAATGCCCACCACGTATTTGCCGGCGGTGGCCACTACGCCGTTGTTGAGGTAGTCGTCCTGATACTTCGAGTTGGCGTACGACAGCGAGTTGAGCCAGCGCACGTGCTCGATGGGTTTCCAGATCAACGCCAGGTCGAGACCGGTGCTTTTCACCGAACCGACGTTGTTGAGGATCGCCGAGCAGGTGACCACGGCCGGACACGGCGAGACCGACAGCAAGCGGTTGCTGAAGCGGGTGAAGTAGGCGTCCGCGGAAGCCTCGAAGGTATCGCCATGCACGCGGTAACCGAGCTCGAACGTTTGCGATTCCTCCGGCTTCAAGCTGTTCTTGCTCGCATTGAACGAGGCCTGCGACTGGCTGAACGGCAAGATGCCGTAGGCCGCCAGGTTCTTGCTGTAGGACGCGTAGATGTCCTGGCTGCTGTCGAGCTTGTAGTCGACGCCCGCCTGCGGCAGGAACCCTTCATCGGCCTTCACACGGCCGGCAGCGAGTGCGCTGGGCACCAGCGACTCGGCGGTCGTGGTCGTGCTCAACGACTTGGCGCCGAAATTCACGGTGAGACGATCATCCAGCAGATGGATGGTGTCTTCCGCGTAGGCCATGCGCGTCCTGGTGTCGTAGTTCTGGAAGAAGCCGCGCAGGAACGGCGCCTCGCTCGCGTAGAAATTGCTGAGATAGTTGTACTGGCCGGACAGTTTGAAATAGTTGCGTTCCTGGTTGTCGTTGGCGTTTTCGCCCCATGCGCCCAGTTCGATCTCGTTGCTGCCCAGCGTGAACTGCAGCGAGCCGGTGACACCGGTACGGTCGAGGCCGTAATCGGTCGTGCGCATCGCGATCGGCACGGTGGCCGACGATGCCACGTAAGGCGTCGCCCACTGACCCTCGCCGCGATCGCCGTGGTAGTAGCTGCCCAGGTTCAACGTGGTGCCACCGCCCAGATTGAACGAGCCGCTGAGACCGGTCAGGTTGTCGCGGCGGATACCGCCACCGGCGTAATAAGTCGCATCGACCAGGTCGTAACCCGCCGGCAGTTTGGACAGCTCGGCCGGATACGCGCCGTGGCCGTTGTAGGCATTGGCGATCTGCACCGCTTCGGCCCAGTTCGGCTGCAGATAATCCCAGTTCCAGCCCAGCGCCTTCTGGCTGACCAGGGAAAGATCCATGTAGTCGTATTCCTTGCGCCGGGAGCTGTCGACGAACAAGCTGATGCGATTGCCGTCGCCCCACTGGTACACGCCTTTCACATTGATCTGGTCGGACTTCTGATCGCCGTAGCCTTTCCACTTGTTGGTGTCGGCATGGTCGTAGGACGCATACATCGAGAAACCGTGGTAATCGCCCGAGTCCGCCCGCACGAAGGTGCGATGCGTGCCATCGGAGCCGATCGACTGATTGATGCGCGCACCGGCCACATTGTCGGGATCGGCCGAGAAGAACTGGATGGTGCCGCCCAGGTTGGTGCTGGATGCGGTACCCAGCGCACCGGCGCCCTGCGCAAGCTCGACGACGCTGATGTTGTCGCTGGTGATCGCGCGGGTGATCTGCAAGCCGTTGGTGACGCCGTAGCTCATGTTGCCGAGCGGGATGCCGTCCAGGGTGAAGCCGAGGCGACTCTGGTCGAAGCCGTGCAGCGTGATCTGGGTCGACCATTCATACGCGCCCCACGGATCGGCCGCCTGGAAGTTCACACCCGGCAGCTTGTCGATCGCCTTGAGCGCGCTGCTGCCTGGCGGCAGCGCCTTGATGTCTTCGATGGTGACTTTCTGGATCTGGCGCGTTTCACCGGTAGCGACTACCGACACGGCTTCCATGGTCTTGGCGTTGCTCGCGCCGGCATCGGGCGCTGCATTCGTGGTTGCCGCGATCGCAGGCGGAGCGCTGGTGTCGGTCGTGGCGGCAAACAGTGCGCCGCCATGCAGCGCACCGAGGGTGGCCAGCGCAAGCGCGGTTCGGCGAATCGAAACCTTGTGCAGAGACATGCAGAATCCTTCGCGCAGGCATTCGTCAGAAATGCCCGCGTCACGTGTGACAGGGATCCACCGAAACCCCTTCGGTGGGAGTCCGGATAGCATGATTTGCGAATGTGATGCCGCCGTTACATCCGCATGTACGAATGCGTATGGACGTCTATTTCGTGCTGTCGCCCATGCGTGCATGGGCGAGCGGATTCCGGCTTTGCGGATTGGCCGCGACGGCCGCGCCCATTTCAAGCAAGGCCTTGCCCTGCGCCTGCGGCAGTTGCACGCCAAGCAGCGCCGCCAGCGTAGGTGCGATATCGCGCATGTCGATCGAACCGAGATCCCTGGCCGCCGGCACGCCCTTGCCTTCAATCAGGAAGGTCGAGCGCATCTCGGGCAGCGCCGCGTCGTAGCCATGCATGCCGCGGTAATGCCCGGGCGACAGCACCGGCGCATCGGGCTTGATGCCCATTTCGTTGCCCGGCCTGAATTGCACGAACCAGCTGGCCTGCGCCGTACCGCCGTGGGCCACGGCCTGCTCATGATCAAGCACGCTCGCGATGCCGTACTGCGGATCGTCTTGCAGTTGCTTGAGCAAGGCCGCGACTTTCGCCTTGACCGCGGTGTTCGATGGATCGTGCAATACGATCGCCGCGCTGCCGCCATCGTTCCACGGCATCGCCTGCCAGCCGGTCACCTCGCCATCCTTCAGCGTGACCAGGCCTGCCTTGATGAATGGCAGGTAGAGATTGACGTCCTGCTGCACCGGCGCGAAGCCGTGGTCGGAGACGATCGCCACGATGCCATCGGGATGCACACGCTGCGCAGCCGCCACCAGCTCGCCGATCAGCTGGTCGATGCCTTCGAGCGTCTTGCGCGATGCCGGCGTATCCGGCCCGCTGGCATGCTGCTGCGTATCCAGCGCGGTGAGGTAGGCCGTCATGAAATACGGCTTGCGCGTCTCCAGCAGCTTCACCGCGAAACGCGCACGGTTCTGATCGCCAGGCAGATCCTCGACGATGCCATCGGCATACGGACCCAGCTCGTGCTCCAGCGACGGCAGCAGGCCCGGTGTGGCCAGCGCCGCGAGCAGCTTGCGGTCATCGGCGGTACCGGTGCGCCAGATCTGCGGCAGGTTCCAGTTCACCTGCGCGCCCACGCTCACCGGCCAGTGCACATTGGCCGTGCTGAGGCCAGCCGCATGCGCTGCATCCCACAACGTCGGCACGCGGATATCGCTGGCGTACCAGTCCCAGCCCTGCTGGTTCTTGTTGGTGGGATCGAAGGTGAGGTTGCCGCCGATGCCGTGCAGGTTCGGCGAGACGCCGGTGATCAAGGTGGTATGGCTGGGATAGGTCAGCGTGGGCAGCACGCCGCGCACGTCGCTGGCATACGCGCCATGCTGCAGGAACGCCTCGAGATTCGGCAGCTTCAGGCCGCGCTGCCGCGCCTGCAGCACGTCGGCCGGGCGCAGGCCGTCGATCGAGATCAGCAAGACCGGCGTAGCCACTGCCTGCGCGGACGACAATCCGGCGAGAACGCCCAGGGACAACGCGAGCAGCAGACGACGCATGCGGATTCCGGAGAAAGCCAAAGATGCCGCGCATGCTCGGACAGCATCACTGCAACCGCGTGACAGGCCCGCGTCGACTCCGCTCAGCGGGCGTCGGGATGCTCTAGCGCTTTGCGGCCGACCGCCGGATCGTCGGTGAAGAACGCATCGATGCCGGCATCGATATAGGCGCGAATCTCGGCGATCAGGCCCGCTTCGTTGTAGGCCGCCGGGTCGTTGCCGTGGTGAAAATCCTTCGCCAGAAACTGGTTCTCCGGACGGAACGTATACGGATGCAGCTCCAGTCCCGCCGCATGCGCGTCATGCACCAGAGCGGTCGGGCGGCCCAGACGGCCGTCGGCCGCGAGTGGAATGATCGCCGTGATGCTGGGGCCGATCGCATCGGCATAGCGGGCGATTTCGCGCAGCCCGGCCGGCTTCATCATGTCGCCATAGTCGAGCTTGCCGCCCGCGGCCACCACGTCGTACGGCTGCTGGTCGGCGTCATCGATCAACTGCAGCAGGCGGATGTTCGGATGGCGCTGCCGCGCCTGCGCGCCGCCCAGCCGATCGTGCAGGTATTCGAGATTGGCGATCTCGAACGACTGGATCTCCACCGGTGCCGTGCGCGTATAGCTGTGCGCCGCCAGTGTGGCCAATAGCCTGTCTTCCATCGGCAGGCCAAGCTTCTGGAAATAGCTGCCGTGCTTGATCTCAGGAATGATGCCGACCGGATGCCCGACCACCGCCGACTCGGCGGCCACGAAATCGATGATTTCGTCCAGCGTGGGGATCTGGAACTCGCCGTCGTACTTGGTGCTGCGCAACTGCGGCAGGCGTTCGCGGGCGCGCAGCGTCTTCAGTTCCGCCAGGGTGAAATCCTCGGTGAACCAGCCGGTGACTGCCTTGCCGTCGATCGTCTTGGTGGTCTTGCGGCCGGCGAACTCCGGGTGGCTTGCCACATCGGTGGTGCCGCCGATCTCGTTCTCGTGGCGGGCTACCATTACGGCGTCCTTCGTCATGACCAGGTCCGGCTCGATGAAGTCGGCGCCATCGGCGATCGCCTTGCCGTACGAAGCCAGCGTGTGTTCCGGCCGCCACGCCGGCGCGCCGCGATGACCGATTACCAGCACCTTCGCGGCGAGCGGCTTTTCATGAAGGGAAACCGCAACGGGCATGGCCTGCATTCCAGCGACAGCGAGGGTGATACAGCACAGGTGAAACATCGCGACAACTCCGACGGTAAGCACTGCGCTGACGAAATACCTGCCACGCATGACAATCGCATGTTAGCCCTCGCCAGCACCCCCGGGACGAACCGCGCGCACTTCTTATCCGGTCCCGGCTGCCGACACCTTAGACTGCAAACTGCAACAAGCGGCTGGCAAGATGTTGCGTTTACCATCACCCAGGTTGCCCATGACCATCGTGCTTCGCCGCTGCCGCCTGCCGCTGCCCACTCTCCTGTTTCTTGCCCTGCTGGCTTTCCTGCCCTGTGCACCGGCCGCATCCGCCACCGCAGGATCGCAACCGCCGCATCGGGTGATCCTGTTCGTATGGGACGGCATGCGTCCGGATGCGATCAGCGCCGAGGACACGCCGAACCTGCTGGCACTGGCGCAGCGCGGCAGCCGCTTCGAGGACAACCACGCGACCTACCCCACGTTCACCATGGCGAACGCTTCGAGTTTCGCCACCGGCGCGTTCCTTGGCCCACTCGGTTTCTATGGCAATCATTTCTGGGCACCGGGTGCCAGCGGCCTCAATGCCAAGGGCGCGGCCGTGGATTTCCGCAACCCGATCTTTACCGAAGACTATGCCGTGCTGCGCGATCTCGACGCGCACTTCGATCATGAACTGCTGGAACTGCCCACGCTGTTCGCCGCGGCGCAGAAGGCCGGCCTGACCACCGCCGCGGTCGGCAAGTCCGGCCCCGCATTCCTGCAGGATTACAAGCAAGGCGGCGTGATCCTCGACGAGAACACCGCACTGCCGCTGGCGTTCGCCAGGGAATTGCAGCGGGCCGGCTACGCCTTGCCTGTCCATACTGCGAACACTTACTCGTCCGCCCAGCTCAGCCTGCGCGAGGACAACGAATCGCCCACCGAGCAGGGCAAGCCGGTGACGCTGAAGGACGGCGTGACCGCCGATGCCACCGCCGCAGCGGAGACCACGCCGGCACCGGCCAATGCCTGGATGATGAAGGTGTACCTGGATGTGATCCTGCCGAAACACCGGCCCGATCTCAGCGTGGTGTGGCTGCGCAATCCGGACACCACCCAGCATATGTACGGCGTCGGCTCGCCGGAATTCCATCTCGCACTGAAGGCGCAGGACGAGCTGCTCGGCCAGCTCGAAGCCCGGCTGCAACAGCTCGGCATGGCACAGGACACCGACATCATCGTGGTGTCCGACCACGGCCACAGCAACATCGCCGGTCCGCGCGACCTGTTCCCGCTACGCCAGATCAATGATGGTCGTGTCACCGGCATCGACAACGACTGGGGCTATTCGGTCTCCGGCGGCATCCGCCTGGCCGATCAGCTCACCCGGGCCGGCTTCACCGCGTTCGACGGTGTCGGCTGCACCTATGTGCCGGTGCTGACCGGCCTGCGTGCCGACGGCAGCTCGCTGCAGCCGACCCGCTACGACGATGACGGCCACCTGTGCGGCAAACCCGGTCCGTACACCACGCCCAGCTACGTCGTACCCGAACAACTACCGAAGGGTGCGCTGGTACTCGCGCAGAATGGCGGCACCGAATACCTCTACCAGCCCGAGCACAATGCGGCCCTGATCAAGCGCACGGTGCGCTTCCTGCAGTCGCGCGAATACGTCGGCGCGGTCTTCGTGGCGAAGCGCTACGGCGACATTCCCGGCACCTTGCCGGCGGAAAGCGTGCATCTGGAGAACGCCGCACGCGGACCGGACATCATCATCAGCTACGCCTGGGATGCCGACGCCGTGATCCAGGGTTTCCGCGGCACCGAATACGCCAGCCAGGCCAACGAGCGCGGCGAACACGGCAGCTTCAGTCCGATCGACGTGCACAACACCTTGCTCGCCGCCGGCCCCGGTTTCCAGCAGGGCTTCAGCGATCCGCTACCCAGCGGCAACGTGGACGTCGCCCCCACCATCGCCGCCCTGCTCGGACTGTCGCTGCCCAAGGCGCAAGGCCGCGTGCTGCACGAAGCCCTGGCCGGCACGCGGATGCGCCCGCTGACCGACTACCGCGTCACGCCGACCTCGCTGCAACCAAAAGAGCCCGCCACCGGCCTGAGCATGCAGCGCATCGACGGCAGCCCGCTATCCGCCACCCGCTTCGGCTTCACCGTGCAGCTCAAGCAGCTCAGCGCCGGCGGCAAGAGCTGGACCTACTTCGACCAGGCCGGACCGGAGCGTCATTGAGCGCAAGGATCGCGCTCACGGTCGTCGCGTCAAAGGTCCGCAGGCCACGGCGGCTATTTCTTGGGTGAATTTTTCTTTGCCGGACGTGGCGCCGTTTTGGCCACGCTCTTCTTTGTCACGACGGGCTTGGCACTCTTCGTACCCGACGCCTTCTTGACGTTGCCCTTACTGGCTGCGACGGCTGGCTTCTTCGCAGCTGGCGCGGCCTTCTTCGATGTCGGCGCGACTTTGGCAACAGGTTTCTTCGCGGATTTGGCAGCCCGCTTCGGTTTCTTTGCAATCACCGTCTCAAAAGCCGGGCCAGCGCCGATGGCCTCGACCCCTTGCTTCAAAAATTTCTCTGGCGCCCAGGCATTCTGAAAATGCGCCACCATTTCCCGGAAGACTTCACTTTGCTCCAGCATCAATGAAAACAAGTCATGTTTCTTCGACTTGTCCTTTTTATGCGACTTGTCTTTGCCCATGATCCAGCCCCGGCAGTGGTGAGAATTCAATGTAACCGAGGCACGGGCTCTTTGCCACGAGCCATTCGCGGCACGCGCGCCGTGCGAACCGTTGAACGTTTCCAGGTGGTGGTGGTGACCACTCAGCTCGCCCGATGCGCTGAAGCATATCGAGGACACCGGCGCTAGGGCGCGGCATGCTGTGGCATCGACCGGTTGAGGCCGCCGTCGAAAGCGGACATAACTGCCCGCGAGGCTATCGGCAGCAAGACCTCTGCTGCTGAATCGGTGGGCACGGCACGCTGCCGTAGGAGCAGAACACGCAGCAATCGCCGGCTTGGGGACGGAGCAGCTCGCCGCAACCCGTGCACTCGTAGAAAAACTGGCAGGCATCGGTCGGCATGGTTTCAGTGGCCTGGTGGCCGCAATGCGGACAGGTCAACGTGCTCTGCAGAACCGGTTGAGTCTTCATGGGCTTTTTACGATGAACCAGGCAAACGACGCTCGCGCAAACGAGAACTCGTGCCAGCTTACATCCGTTCGTGCTTTTTCTAGCGTGAGCCGCGCTTGGCGCCATCAGCGCCATACAGCTTGTGATAGAGCTGGCTCACCTGCTGTTCCAGCTCGCCGCCTTGATGGGATTTGTTGAAGGCGTCGTTGAGCTGTTTCTCGGCGAGATGAACGTGACGCAGGAATCGCCTGGTGTCGTTCGACAGACCGAGCTCGGTCATCTGTTGTTCCAGGCTGGCCTCATTATCCGCAGCGAGTGCCTGCGGGTTTCCTGATGCGGTTTCGGTGACCATGGGCGTGTCGGAGCTGATGTTCTTGGGGCTGACGTCATTCATGACATTCACCACGCAAGACCCTTGCCAGCGCGGCCATGACCGCTGCGCCATAGGGGTTCGCCGGCCTTGCAAGCCGCCCCCGATGGCCCTGTTCGCACGAAGGGCGACATCAGGCGGTGCGGCCTGGACGGGATCTGCCGAGCCAGCCTCCGCCAGATGACGACAAAAACTGCCCTTGTTTGACACCCACGGTCAGGGAATCCATCCGAGGGTCATTCCGCGTTTCCCGCCCGCGCCCTCACTGATACACGTGCAACCGCCCGATCGTCCATGCATGGTAGGACTCCAGCAGGCCCGGCACGGCGCAGTCGTCGTACAAGCCGTTGCAGCGCCGGCGCAACTCGGCCGCCGCGGAGAAGTACGGATCGGTCGGCACACCGGCGACCTGCAGCACTACGCTGGGCAGGAACGCGATGTCGAGCATCGGGTAGCTCGGGATCGGCGCGCCGGTGAAGTTGCTCTTCAACATGTAGTAGGTGAGATAGTCGCGGTACGGCCCCAGCGCGGGCGGCAAGCTGCGCGACAGCGCGCGGATCTGTCCGCCGAAGGACGGCTGATGGTCGCCGAAATGCACCAGCACGGTCGGCTGCGGGCGATCGAGGAAGTCGTGTTCCAGCCCGCGCATCGCCGTATCCGAATCGTGCAGGCGCGACAGATAGGTGTCGAAATTCAACCCCGCGTCCTTGGACAGCCCGCGCAGCAGGTTGCGATAGGCCAGCGGCAAGCTGGACATCGGATCATCGTCGTGCGGCCCATGCTGGTTCAACGTCAGGATCATGATGAACACCGGCTGCCCCGGCTTCCTGATCTTGTCGTAGATACGCTTGGCGGCGGCGAACATCTGCGCGTCGCTTTCCTCCCATTCCTCCAGGCCCAGCTCGCTGGCGCCGTACAGGTGGTCGAAGCCATAGGCCCGATACGCGTTGCTGCCGTTGATGAAGCTCGCTTCGGTCGGATAAATGCCGATGCTGAGGTAGCCAAGCCGGCGCAGCTGGAGTGCCAACGCATCGTGGATTTTCGGCGCCAGCACATATGGCGCATACATGCCGCCGGGGCCGAAGATGTCCTGCGGCATGCCGGTCAACGCGGCGAACTCGCTGACCCAGGTGCCGCCGCCGAAGGTGTGCACGCGCAACACGCCATGCGCGCGCGTGCGCACATCCGGCCGGAACATGTCCAGGCGGCACGGCGGTACGTTGCACACGTCGTAGATCGACGGGTCGAACGTGCTCTCTTCCAGCACCTGCACGATGTCCGGATACGGCGGATGCGTGCTGCCGGGTTCACCCTGCGCGGTATTGCTCCAGTCCTGTTCGGCGACCGTCTCGCTGGCCATCGCCGGCAGCTTGACCGCGGCATCGCGGAAGGTGACGAAGAAATTGGTCAACTGCGCATCGTCGGACAGCTTCTCCCACACGTTGCGTGAATGCACCTGCGCGAACGGCCCCGTCGGCAGCATGCACAGCCAGAACGCCAACGTGCCCAGCACGATGCCGCCGAGGCGCACGCCGGCGGCGTGCCGCGGCCGCAGCCCCGCCAGCATGCGCCAGTCCCAGCGCCACGCCAGGTAGAGCAGCGGCGGCACGAGTACGCACAGGCCGATGCCCAACGTATACAGGTGCGGATAATGGCCCAGCGTGTCGAGCAGGCTGGTGCGGACGTAGTAGATGAAATCCGACGGCATCAGTTGCGAATCGAGATAACGCAGCTTTATCGTCGAAATGAATTTCAGCGCCAGAAACAGGCCGCCGCTGACCAGCAACGCCGTGGCGAAACGGCCAAAGGCAAACAGCAGCACGCCGAACGTGCACAGCATCAGCCCCGCGATGAAGCCTTGCTGCAACAGCAACGGCTCCTGCCATGCGGTGAGCGCGACGCAGACGCCGAAGAAAATCAGCGCGCACAGCGATACTGCACTGGTTCGCACAAGACGTAACGAGATTCGAGGCATGGGTGGACAGTCCCCCTGAAGGACCTTATGTCACTGGAATGACATCTTACGGTCTTGCGCCGGTAGCAGACAGGAAACATCGCCACGGCGTTCCACTGGCGTTGGGTATCGCCTCCCGGCCGGGGCGGCAAACGGCCATGGCGATCTGCTAGTTTTCACGGGCTGAACCCGCCCGCTTCACGGACCCGCCATGCCGACACGCCTGCACCGCTTCGCCACCCTGCTGCTTGCCCTGACACTGGCCCTGCTGGCCGGGTGCGCCGGCCCATCCTGGAGGGCCGGCAAAACACCCGAGGGCGCCCGCGCGAAGGTGGCGATCCTGGAGACCACCGACGTCCATGCCAACGTGCTGAGCTACGATTATTACAAGCTGAAGCCGGACGACTCGCTGGGCTACGAACGCACGGCCACGCTGATCCGCCGCGCCCGCACGGAATTCCCCAACACCTTCCTGTTCGACAGCGGCGACACCATCCAGGGCAGCGTACTGGCCGATTACCAGGCATTGGCGAAGCCGCTCGGCTGCGACCAGGAACTGGCGATCTATCGCGCGATGGACGCGATCGGCTACGACGGCGGCACCGCCGGCAATCACGAATTCAACTACGGCCTCGGCTTCCTGTCGCAGGTCACCGGCACACCGATGAACGTGGATGGCGCCCACTCGGATCGCTGCGCCGGCCCGCACTTCCCGCTGGTGCTGGCCAATGTCTACAGCACCCGCGATGGCGCGCCGATCTTCAAGCCGTGGACGATCGTCAGCAAGACCATCGACGCGTATACCCCGGATGGCAGCAAGATCCGCGTACCGTTGCGGGTCGGCATCATCGGCTTCACGCCGCCGCCGATCATGGAATGGGACAAACAGAAGCTGGCCGGCAAAGTCAGCGTCAGCGGCGTGGTCGAGGCGGCGCAGAAGTACCTGCCGCAACTCCAGGCGCAGCATCCCGACCTGATCGTGGCGATCCTGCATGGCGGCCTGGACACCTCGCCATACACCCCGCAGATGGAAAACGCCGGCTGGTACCTGGCCGGCGTACCCGGCATCGACGTGCTGCTGCTCGGCCACTCGCACACCGAATTCCCCGGCCCGCATTACGCCGGCATGAAAGATGTCGACGCACGACTTGGTTTCGTCCGTAATGTGCCCGCCGTCATGGGCGGTTTCTTCGGCAAGGATCTGGGCGTGATCCAGCTGGTGCTGAACCGCCAGCAGGATCGCTGGGTGGTCGATCTGGACAATACGCACAGCGAGGTACGTCCGATCTGCCCGCTCAAATCAGGCACGGACAAATCGGGCAAGGAAAAGGGCCCTTGCGTGCCGGCCGATCCCGAGATCGCGCCGCTGGTGCAGCAGACGCATGAGGCCGCGATCGCCTACGTCAACACGCCGATCGGCGAAAGCACGGTGCGCATGAGCAGCTACTTCGCCGACCAGGGCAACATGACCGCGCTGGCGCCGATCAACGCCGCCCAGGCCGACTACGTGCGCACCGAACTGCCCCGGCTGCATCCGGAACTGGCCGACGTGCCGGTGCTGTCTGCCGCCGCGGCGTTCCGCACCGGCTTCGGCGGCCCCGATGACTACACCGACGTCGCCGCCGGTCCGCTCACCTTGCGCAGCGCCGCCGACCTGTACTTCTATCCGAACACGCTGGCTGCGGTGAAATCCGATGGTGCCGGCCTCAAGGCGTGGCTGGAAAAGTCCGCCGAACGCTTCAACCGCGTCGACCCGGCGAAGACCGCCGAACAGTCGCTGGTCAACGACCATTTCCCCGGCTTCAACTTCGACCAGATCCAGGGCGGCATCCACTACCTCATCGATGTGTCCAAACCGGTCGGCCACCGCATCACCTCGTTGACGTATCGCGGCAAACCGGTCGCCCCAACCGAGCCCTTCATCATTGTCACCAACAACTATCGCGCCAGCGGCGGCGGCAGCTTCCCCGGCCTCGACGGCCGCAGCATCGTGCTGGCGGCACCGGACGGTACCCGCGAGATTCTCGCCAAGTGGCTGCAGCGCCGGCACCGGATCGGTACCGGCGATCTCGAACCGACCTCATGGAAGTTCGCGCCGCTGAAGACGCACGGCCCGGTGGTGTTCACCGCCGCCAGCGGCAAGCAGGACGTGGCGCGCGCGGCCGGCGTCGACCGGATCCATCAAGTGCAGGACCACGGCGACGGCACGGCGACTTACGCGATCGATTTGTCGCACTGATGACGAGGCATGCACCGCCGTCAGCAGCTCTCCAGGCCGAAGCCATTCGGCGCCCGAAGATCTCTCACCCGACCAGCGACGCATTGTCGATGACGAAGCGATATTTCACGTCGCTCTTCAACATGCGTTCGTAAGCCTTGTCGATGTCCTGCACCGGTATCATCTCGATGTCGGCGACGATGTTCTTCTCGGCGCAGAAATCCAGCATTTCCTGAGTCTCGGCGAGGCCGCCTATCATCGAGCCGGCTATCGCGGTCCGCCTGAAGATCAGGTTGCCCACGCTCGGCGACGGATGCGCATGTTCCGGCACACCGACCAGCACCAGCGTGCCGTCGCGCTTGAGAAGTCTGGTGTAAGCATCGAGGTCGTGGCTGGCCGCAACCGTGTCGAGGATGATGTCGAACGTGCCTGCCTGTCGGGCCATTTCATCGGCGTTGCGCGATACCACCACTTCGTCCGCACCCAGATCAAGCGCATCCCGCCGCTTGCTTTCCGACGTGGTGAAGGCGACGGTGTGCGCACCCATGGCGTGCGCGATCTTCACACCCATGTGGCCCAGACCGCCGATGCCGACGATGCCGACTTTCTTGCCCGGTCCGGCCTGCCAGTGCCGTAGCGGCGAATATGTGGTGATGCCTGCGCACAGCAACGGCGCGACTGCGGCGAGCTGTTCCTGCGGGTGGCGGATTTTCAGCACGAACTTGTCGCTGACCACAATGCGCTGCGAATAGCCGCCCAGCGTGTGTCCCGGCGCATCCGGTGTCCGGCTGTTGTAGGTGGCCACGAAGGCGTTTTCGCAATATTGCTCCAGCCCCTCCGCGCAGGACGGACAATGCTGGCAGCTGTCGACCAGGCAGCCCACGCCGACGGTGTCGCCCACCTTGAATCGCGTGACGTTCGATCCGACGGCGCTGACCTGCCCGACGATCTCGTGACCGGGCACACAGGGATACAACGTGCCGGCCCATTCCGAACGCACGGTGTGGAGGTCGGAATGGCATACGCCGCAATAAGCGATATCGATCTGCACGTCGTGCCGCCCGGGAGTCCGGCGTTCGATATCCATCGATTCGAGAGGTTTGTCGGCGGCAAGGGCGCCATAGGCTTTGGTCGTCATGCGAATGGATCCTTCGGCTGGTAGAGAGAGAGAGGGAGTGGTCAACGGTAGCGCACGCCAGTGAGAACGAGAAAGCGAGCGCGCGGCTCAGGCCGGCGGACCGGCCAGGTATTCTTCGTCGGTGACTTTCTGCAGCCACTCCACGGCCTTGCCATCCAGCGCCTCCTGAATGGCGATGTGGGTCATCGCTGTGGTCGGCGTTGCACCGTGCCAATGCTTGTGGCCCGGCGGGCACCAGATCATGTCGCCCGCATGGATCTCGACGATGGGTCCTCCCTCGCACTGCGTCCAGCCCTTGCCCGTTGTGACAATCAGCGTCTGCCCCAGCGGATGCGTGTGCCAGGCGCTGCGTGCACCGGGCTCGAAGGTGACGATGCCGCCACCCACGCGCGAACTGCCGGTGCGCTGAAACGGCATGTCGATGCGCACGTTGCCCGTGAAATACTCGGCAGGCCCCTCGATGGATGGCTGCGAACCGTTTCTGCTGATTTCCATGGTCGTTCTCAGATGGATGAAGTGAGCGTTAGAGATGAACGAACTCGGCCTCTTTAGCTCATGTGTCATCGGTTCTTATCGGTCTGGATCTCTGCGGCCGAGGTGCCCTCGTTGATCACCCTCAATGCATTCAAGCTGCGTGGATAACCGATAAAGGGCAAAAGCTGCGTGATCGTGGCGATAAGTACCTGACGGTCGTTGCCGACGGCCAGGTTCCCCGCGACGTGGCCGGCCAGTTGAGGTTCGCAGCCGCCGAGTGCGGCAAGAGTCGCGAACGTGAGCAGTTCGCGTGTCCGCAAGTCCAGGCCGTTGCGCGTGTAGTAGTCGCCGAAGCAGTTGGCGGAAAGGAAACGCTGGATGTGCATCTGATCCGCCGGCGACTGCGCGTACATCGCATCGATGCGATCGCCGAAGATGTGCTTCTGTGCTTCCAGTCCTTTGTCGAACCGCGTCGCCGCCGTCGTGGTCGCTTGCTCCGGCAGCGGCAAGTCGATGCCGCGGCTCCGCAGCACCTCATGGGTGGCATGCAGGAAATCGAACGCCTTGGCCATGCCCACGTACGGCACGGACTGATACAGGATCTCCCTGGCCTCCACCGGCGTCACGCCGACGTTGAGCGCGCCGCCCAGCATGACGCGGTATTCGTTCACGGCCTGGCAGGCGATCAGGGCCGCCAGTTGCACCATCAGGCGCAAACGGACATCCATGCCCGCCGCTTCGATGATCTCGTCGAACGCCCAGTTGTCGAAAATTTCGATCAGCTCGGGGTCGGTGACCTTCAGTGTCGAGACGTAGCCGGGAAACAGTTGCTCGTGGTGGCGCTGCGCCGCTTCAGTGATCTTCATCGTGTCGCCTCATTCGGTCACTTGCCCACGCGCGCGGCGAGGTGGGCGGGATAACGATCGCCCTGCACGTGGATTTGAGTCAGAGCGCCCTCGATCTGGCGCAGATCGTCCTTGTTCAATGCGACCGCAGCGGCACCGATGTTTTCCTGCAGGCGATGCCGCTTGGTGGTGCCGGGAATCGGCGCTATCCACGGCTTCTGCGCAAGCAGCCACGCAAGAGCGATCTGCGCGGGCGTCGCCTGCTTGCCGGCGGCGATCCTGCCCAGCAGATCGACCAGCGCCTGATTGGCCTGGCGCGCCTCGGATGAGAAACGCGGCACGATGTTGCGAAAGTCGTCCTTCGCGAACGAAGTGGTCACGTCGATCTTGCCGGTCAGGAAGCCCTTGCCAAGCGGGCTGAACGGTACGAAGCCGATGCCCAGCTCCTCGCAAGTCGGCAGCACATCTTTCTCCGGATCGCGCCACCACAGCGAGTATTCGCTTTGCAACGCTGCGACCGGCTGCACGGCGTGCGCAAGACGTATCGACTGCACGCCGGCTTCCGAGAGACCGAAATGCCTGACCTTGCCCTCCGCAATCAGGTCCTTGACGGTGCCGGCCACGTCCTCCATCGGTACATTCGGATCGACGCGGTGCTGATAGAACAAGTCGATGCGATCGGTCCTGAGTCGCTTGAGCGACGCTTCGGCGACCTCGCGGATGCGCGCCGGCCGGCTGTCCATGCCCGCCGACGAATTACCGTCCTTGAAACCGAACTTGGTGGCGATCACTAGTTGGTCTCGAAATGGCGCCAACGCCTCGCCGACCAGTTCCTCATTGGTGAACGGACCGTAGGCCTCGGCGGTGTCGAAGAAGGTCACGCCGGCTTCGACCGCCTGCCGAAGCAAGGCGATCGCATCCTGTTTCTCCATCGCTGCGCCATAGGCGAAGTTCAAACCCATGCAACCAAAACCGAGGGCCGATACTTCCAGGCCGCTCTTGCCGAGAGTGCGCTTTTCCACGGTCATGCTCCTGCCAAAAGGGGAATGCCCGTAGTTTGTGCCGCGAGCACTTGCCTGATTAGACGGCGAAATTCGAATGCGCTTATGATTTATATTCATCAATTGGTGCCAGGCGCATGCCTCGCGAGAACTACAACGACTTGCTGGCCTTCCTGACGGTGGCGCGCGAACGGAGCTTCACCCGCGCCGCCGCGCAACTGGGGGTGTCCCCATCCGCGCTCAGCCATACCATCCGCGGGCTGGAAGCCCGGCTCGGTCTGCGCTTGCTCACCCGGACCACACGCAACGTCGCTCCTACCGAGGCGGGAGAGCGACTCTTTCGGGAGCTAGCGCCCAACTTCGGCGATATCGATGCGGCCTTGGCGAACCTGAGCGAGCTGCGCGACAAGCCCAGCGGCACCTTGCGCATCACCACTGGCGAGCACGCCGCCACGACGATCCTCTGGCCGGCGCTGCGGAAGCTCTTGCCGGACTACCCGGACATCCACGTCGAGGTCATCTCCGACTCTGCCCTGATCGATGTGGTCGCCCAGCGCTTCGACGCGGGCATCCGCCTGGGCGAGCAGGTGGCCAAGGACATGGTCGCCACGCCCATCGGTCCGCCGATGCGGATGGCCGTCGTCGGCGCGCCCGATTACCTCGCTTCACGTCCGCTCGTGCATACCCCGCGCGATCTCACCGAACACGACTGCATCAATATCCGCTTCCTTACCCACGGTGGGCTTTACGCATGGGAGTTCGAGCGGGACGGCCACGCTCTGAACGTTCGCGTGGAAGGTCGGCTGGCCTTCAACAGCAGCGGGCAGATCCGTACGGCGGCTCTCGACGGCTTCGGTCTGGCCTGTCTGCCGGAAGACATGGTCCTGGCGGATATCGCGGCAGGCAGGCTCGAGCGCCTGCTGGGCGACTGGTGTCCGCCGTTTCCCGGCTATCACCTCTACTACCCGAGCAGACGCCAGCACTCGCCGGCGTTTTCGCTGCTGGTGGCGGCATTGCGCTATCCGTGAGGACTCGCCACGCCGACGAAAGGCCGGCTGTCAAGGTTCCCTTATCGTTGTTCTCGACCCACTATTACGCATTGCGTCCCGCTACCGAGCGCGGGATTTGCACCAGCAAGGACTGTTTATGATCCATCACCCATGGCGACGAGCCTTCGCGTTTGCCGTGTTGCTCTTCGCGACCCAGGCCGCGTTTGCGCAGACACCGAAGACCGTACTGCTGCAGGATCTCACCTGGACCGAGCTGCGCGACCAGATCCAAGCCGGCAAGACCACCATCATCATCCCGATCGGCGGTACCGAGCAGAGCGGCCCCGACGTTGCGCTGGGCAAGCACAACGCGCGTGCAGCGTGGTTGTCGCAGCGGATTGCGGAGGGGCTGGGCAATGCACTCGTCGCACCGGTCATCGCCTACGTTCCAGAAGGCAGCTATGCGCCGCCGACGGCGCATATGCGCTTTCCCGGAACCATCACCATCCCGGACGACGTGTTCGAGAAGATGCTGGAGTCCGCCGCGAATAGTTTTGCCGTGCATGGTTTCCGCAACATCGTCTTCCTGGGCGACCATGGCGGCTACCAGAAAGATCTCCAGCGGGTAGCCGCCCATCTCAACAAGACCTGGTCCGGCTTGGCGGCACGGGCCTTCGCGCCGCCGGAATACTACGCAGCCAGCTCGGACGGTTACGCGCAGATCCTGCGTCAGCGGGGTTATCGCGACGATGAAATCGGCACCCATGCGGGCCTTGCCGACACGTCCCTGCAACTTGCCGTCGCGCCGCAGATGGTCAGGCTGGATCGATTGCACAGCAGCGCGAAGCTCGGCCCCGCGGACGGCGTCTATGGCGGTGATCCGCGCCGCGCCAGCGCAGCACTGGGCCGGCCGGGTATCGACGCGATCGTGTCGCGCACGGTCGATGCCATCAGGAAGGACACCGCTGGGCGATAATGCGGTGCCGACACCTGACTCTCTCCCCACTATTTATCGATAACGAAGATCGCCATGACTCCACGTCCCCCTCGTTTTTTCCGGATCGCCGCGTGTGTTGGCGTCGCTCTGGCAGGCACATGCATCACTTCCATCGCCACGGCCGCACAGTCCGTGACCACCGTGGCCGGCATGCCCGCCGTGGTGAACGCCAGCAACATGTACAGCGAGGCCGGCGTCAATCACCTGAGCCCGGCGGTGGCCGACGCGTTGCCGCGGATCTACGTCCCTAACCTGCGCTCGAACACCGTCTCCGTGATCGACCCGGCGAAGTTCAAGGTGGTCGATACGTTTCCCGTCGGCCACAGCCCGCAGCATGTGGTCCCCGCATGGGATCTGAAGACGCTGTGGGTGACCAACAATGCCGAGGGCCATAACGACGGCAGCCTCACCCCGATCGACCCGAAGACCGGCAAGCCGGGCGCGGCGATCGCGGTGGACGATCCCTACAACATGTACTTCACGCCGAACGGCAAGGAAGCGATCGTGGTGGCGGAGTCGCATGCGCGGCTGGACTTCCGCGATGCGCATACGATGGCGTTGCACAACAGTCTGTCCGTGCCGGAGTGCAAGGGCATCAATCACGCCGATTTCTCGATCGACGGCAGATACGCGATCTTCACCTGCGAATTCGGCGGCAAGCTGGCCAAGATCGACATGGTCAAGCGCAAGGTCGTGGGCTATCTCCTGCTCGACAAAAAGGGCATGCCGCAGGACATCCGCATCTCGCCCGACGGCAAAGTGTTCTACATCGCCGACATGATGGCGGACGGGGTTTTCCTGGTCGACGGCGACAGCTTCACCAGGATCGGATTCATCGCGACCGGCGTCGGTACGCACGGGATGTATCCGAGCCGGGACGGCACGAAGCTGTATGTCGCCAATCGCGGCTCCAATCGCATACACGGCAAGCGCCACGGCAAGGGCAGCGTGTCGGTGATCGATTTCGCCACGCGCAAGGTCGTCGCGAACTGGCCGATCCCGCGCGGCGGCAGTCCGGACATGGGCAACGTAAGCGCCGACGGCAAGCTGCTGTGGCTGTCGGGACGCTTCGACGATGTCGTCTATGCGTTCGACACCACCACCGGCGCGGTCAGATCCATCAAGGTCGGCGCCGAGCCGCACGGACTGGCCGTCTGGCCGCAGCCCGGGCGTTATTCGCTGGGCCACACCGGGATCGTGCGATGACTGGCATCAGGGATATAACAAAAAGTTGCAAATGAATCTGTTGACCGCAGCGCAGCAATCCCTCTAAGGTCGGTTCCATGTCGCCGCTTTCCTCGCCAGCACGCATGCACTCTGCCCCGGCCTCCGCCGGGCATGTGCCGTTGCCGGCGGGCGTCAACATTCGTTCCTTCGCCACCACGATTACGATTACCACCACGACTCCGTCGGGGTGGGTGTCCGTGCGCGAATAGGTTCTTCACTACGCAACGGCCCCGCCCTTGATGAGGCGGGCCGGTGCACTCCCCAAGCACAAGCCGATCCGCCAGCGAGCACGGGCCTCAACTGGAGGTCATCGTGAACATCTGTGCGTCCGAACTTGTCGAACATCCGCCGCGGGTCTTGTTTCCTCTACCGGCATCGCTGACGACCACTCCTCGTCGGCGCATGCTGCGCGTCGGCGTGATCGGTCCGGGCCGGGTCGGCAGCGCCCTGCTGGAACAGTTGCGGGCCGCGCAGCCGCGGCTGCTTCGCGACAACGGGCTGGAACTGCGGCTGTGCGGCGTCGTGGCCAGCAAGCGCATGTGGCTGGACTGCGACGATGCCGAACTCAACGGCCGCCACGGCGGCGCGCAGATCTGGCGGCCGAACGACCTGGACGCGTTTGCCGAACACGTGCGCGGCAACGACAGCCGGCACGCGCTGCTGATCGATTGCAGCGCGAACGATGACGTAGCCGCGCACTATCCCCGCTGGCTCGCCGCCGGCATGCACGTGGTGACACCGAACAAGCTCGCCGGCAGCGGACCGTTGCCGCGTTGGCAGGCCATCCGCGCGGCCTGCGCCAGCGGCGCACGCTTCCGCTACGAAGCCACGGTATGCGCGGGCCTGCCGGTGGTGCAGACGCTGCGCGATCTGCTCGACACCGGCGACGAACTGCTCGCGGTGGAGGGTATGTTCTCCGGCACGCTGGCGTGGCTGTGCAACCGCCATGATGGACAACAGCCATTCTCGGCGCTGGTGCGCGAGGCGCATGCGCTGGGCTACACCGAACCGGATCCGCGCGATGACCTGTCCGGTATGGACGTGGCGCGCAAGCTGGTGATCCTGGCACGCGAAGCGGGCTGGCCGCTGTCGCTGGAGGACGTCGCGGTGGAGAGTCTGGTGCCACGCGCGCTGGCCGCCCTGCCGCTCGAAGACTGCCTGCAGCGACTGCACGAGCTGGACGCGCTGATGTCGATCCGGCTGGCCGAAGCGACCACTGCCGGTGGTGTGCTGCGTTATGTCGCCAGCCTGGACCGTCATGGCCGCGCCCGCGTCAAGCTGGTTGTCCTGCCCGCCAAGCATCCGTTCGCGCATACGCGGCTGACCGACAACATCGTGCAATTCACGACACGCCGTTACTGCGACAATCCCCTGTCGGTGCAAGGCCCCGGCGCCGGTCCCGAGGTGACCGCCGCCGGCGTGTTCACCGATCTGCTGCGCATTGCCGAGTCGCTGGAGGTGCGCGCATGAACTCTGACTTCATGGGTACCGACTTCCTCGGTACCGACCTGCTGGAACCCGTCATGGCTGCACCGCGTCGCCCCAAACTTCCGCAGGCCGCCTGCGCCTTCGCACCTGCCAGCGTCGGCAACGTGGGCGTGGGTTTCGACCTGCTCGGCCACAGCCTGGCCGGCGCCGGCGATCGCGCCGAGGTACGCCGCATCGACGAACCGGTGGTGCGCATCGCGGCGATCCGCGGCTGCGTCACCGAACTGCCGACCGACCCGCGCCAGAACACGGCTGGCGTCGCCCTGCTAGCGCTGCGCAAGGCGCTGGGCCTGCAGCACGGCTTCGAGCTGATCCTGCACAAGGGCATTGCGCTGGGTTCGGGCATGGGCGGTTCGGCCGCATCCTGCGTGGCTGCGCTGGTGGCCGCCAACGCTTTGCTGGCGCAGCCGCTTCCGCGCGAATCGCTATACGGTTTCGCGCTGGACGGCGAGACCGTGGCCAGTGGCAGCCGGCATGGCGACAATCTCGGCTCGATGCTGCTCGGCGGCCTGGTGCTGGCCACCCACGAGCGCCTGCTGCGCATCCCGGTGCCGGCCGACTGGCATTGCGCGCTGGTGCATCCCCACGTGGTGCTGGAAACGCGCAAGGCGCGTGCGGCGCTGGCCGGGCACTACGCGCTGGGCGAGTTCGTCGCGCAAAGCTCCAACCTCGCCCTGGTACTTGCCGGCTGCTATCGCGGCGACGCGGCGCTGGTGCGCGATGGCCTCAAGGATGTCCTGGTGGAGCCGCGCCGTGCACCGCTGATACCCAACTTCGCGCGGGTGAAGCAGGCCGCGCTGGATCATCACGCGCTGGGCGCCAGCATTTCCGGCGCCGGTCCCAGCGTGTTCGGCTGGTACGACAACCGCGCCGACGCCGAAACCGCCGTCACCGCGATGCAGGCCGCGTTCGCGGAGGTCGGGCTGGACAGCGATGTGTGGGTGTCGCCGGTCGATGGGCCGGCCGCCGCGTTGATTCCTTCGCTCGAGGCCGACGCATGAGCAACATGGAGCCGTTGCGCTATCACAGCACGCGCAGTGCCGGCCCGGCCGTGCCGATCAGCCACGCCATCGCCGCCGGGCTCGCACCCGATGGCGGCCTTTACGTGCCCGAGGCATTGCCATCGATCGATCCAGCCGCCTTCGACCCGTACAACTCGCTGGCCGGCACCGCAGCCACCTTGCTCGCGCCATTCTTCGCCGGCGATCCGCTCGCCGACGACCTGCCGGCGATCTGCGCCGAGGCGTTCACGTTCGACGCGCCGCTGCGCGCGTTACCCGCCCATCCCGCCACGCTGATGCTGGAGCTGTTCCGTGGCCCGACCTCGGCGTTCAAGGATTTCGGCGCACGCTTTCTCGCCGCCTGCCTGCGCCGGCTTCCGCGCCTCGATGCACGGCCGCTGACCATCCTGGTCGCCACCTCGGGCGACACCGGCGCCGCAGTGGCGGCGGCGTTCCATCGCCAGCCGAATGTACGCGTGGTGATCCTGTATCCCGACGGACGGGTCTCGCCACGCCAGGCGCACCAGCTCGGCTGCTTCGGCGACAACGTCAGCGCGCTGCGCGTGGCCGGCCGCTTCGACGACTGCCAGCGCATGGTCAAGGCCGCGCTCACCGACAGCAGCTTGCAGGCGCAACTGCCGTTGTCGTCGGCAAACAGCATCAGCCTAGGCCGCCTGCTGCCGCAAATGAGCTACTACGCGCATGCGGCGCTGGGCTGGTGGCGCGAACACGGCACGCCTCTGAACTTCATCGTGCCCACCGGCAACCTGGGCAACGCGCTGGCCTGCCTATGGGTGCGCAAGCTGGGCCTGCCCATCGGCACCGTGCGGCTGGCCTGCAACGCCAACGCCACCTTGCCCGATTATTTCGCCGGCGCCGACTACGCGCCCCGCGAAGCCGTGGCCACGCTGGCGAACGCCATGGACGTGGGCGCACCGAGCAACTTCGAGCGGCTGCGCTGGACCTTTCCCGATGAAAACCATCTGCGCGATCTGCTGCAGGCACACAGCGTCGACGATGCCGCCATCCGCGACACCATCGCCAGCCATGCTCAAGAACACGGCGAGGTGTTCTGTCCGCATACCGCCACCGCGATGCACCAGCTCGATCACCTGAGAAAGGCAGGCGATCACTCGCCATGGGCGGTGGTCGCCACCGCGCATCCAGCCAAGTTCGAGAGCGTGGTGGAGCCGTTGCTCGGCTATCCGGTCGAAGTGCCGCCCGCACTTGCCGCGATGCTGGCGCGCCCGGCCCGTGCCGAACCGCTGCCGGCAGATGACGACGCGCTCGCAGCCTGGCTATCGAGCCACTAGCGAGACATGGGCAGACCGGGCCGGTCCCGGGAAAGCCCGGTCACGCTGACTACCGCGGTACGAGCGCTATCTCGCTTTTTCCAGTGACACCAGCGCCTGCGCACGCACCAGCTTTTCCAGTACGGCCCGGTCGACGCAAGTGATCGGCGCGATCTCGCCGAATGTCAGCCGGCTGAGCCTTGTCTGCGTGATCTGGGCCATCAGCAGGCTGGTGATCTCCGGCTGTGTCAAACGCAGATGCAATGTGAACAGCGTCTCATCCACGACTCGCTCCTCTCCATGGCTACGTCAAGTGCTCCGGTTGCGTCGTCAGAGGTTGCCGTGGCGCTCGTGCAGGAGAGCCCGACAAACTGTGGCGCGCCGCTCATATTCACCATTTGCAATTGCCATTGTCAACCATTTCAACTTGGATTTATGACGTACTGCGGGTGCAACACTCGGCAGGCACATGAGTCTCAAAGCATCCGCTTCCAGCCACTTTGGGCAACGCCTTCAGCAGGCGCTCGACCGCACGATGATTCCTCCCGGTCGACAGCGCACGACGGCGCTGGCCAACTACTACGCCATCGCCCGCGAGACGGCACGACTGTGGCTGGCTGGCCGTGCCATCCCCGAACTCGGCCGCTTGATCGAGATCGCCGACGATTGCCGGGTCAGTCTGAACTGGCTGGCGACGGGGCGCGGCCCGATGGTGGTGCCGCCGTCACTCGGCGAGGAAGCGAGGAACTACGAAGTGCTGAGCCCGGACGAGCAGAAGGTGCTCAAAGCCGTCCGCAAGCTCTCGGTCAAACGCCGCCAGGGCTTGCTGGCCCTGCTCGACGCGCGCGACTGAGCACAGTCAGCCTGCAGCTTCCTGCACAGCTCCGTTTCGCTGCAAAAACCGCGCAAACCCGGCAGAGCCGCGGCATGTGCAAATGCTTGGACGGCTAGCCGTCCAAACCGCATCCGGCGCGCTTAGAAGTTTTCGTCATAAAAAAACAGTTGACAGCTCCGTACGACCTGCCTTACGGTCAACCACATGTCGCAGCGCAACAGCCACCGCAGCATCACCGAAAACAATCGTCTCTCGACGATTGCCGGTCTGCTGCAGGTTCGCGGCACGCTCCTTCTTGCCCTTGTACTCGTACTCCTTATTACCAACGGAGGTGCGGGCTGAGGGCATGTGTCCAGGTAACTAAGCAATAACCTGAAGACTCCCAAAGAACCCCGCACCGGCAACGGCGCGGGGTTTTTTGTTGCCCTCGGCTCGCATCAGCGGAGCCAGCGATGAACCCCGATTCAGACGTAACAGCAACGACCTCCGGCAGCATTCGCGCTGCCGACGATCGCGTACGCATCTTCGACACCACCTTGCGCGACGGCGAGCAGGCACCCGGCTTCTCGATGGACCGGCGCACCAAGTTGCGCATCGCACAAGCGCTGGAGGCACTTGGCGTCGACGTGCTGGAAGCGGGTTTCCCGCAGGCCTCGCCGGATGATTTCGCCGCCGTGGCCGAGATCGCGCGCACCCTGAAGACCACGACGGTGTGCGCGCTGGCGCGTTGCCAGAACGGCGACATCGACAGCGCCGCACGCGCCCTGGAACAGGCGCGGCATGCGCGCATCCATGTGTTCCTGTCGACCAGCCCGCTGCATCGCGAACACAAGCTGGGCATGAGCAAGGCGCAGGTGGTCGATGCCGCGGTGGCCGCAGTGGAGCGTGCCCGCGGGCGGTGCCACGAAGTGGAATTCTCCGCCGAGGATGCGCTGCGCACCGAACCCGAATTCCTCGCCGAGGTGTTCAGCGCCGTCGTTGCCGCCGGCGCCACCACCCTGAATGCGCCGGACACGGTGGGCTACACCACGCCTGCCGAGATCGTCGAGCTGTTCACCTACCTGCGCCGGCATGTGCGCGACGCGGACAATGTGATCTTCTCCAGCCACTGCCATGACGACCTCGGCATGGCAGTGGCCAACAGCCTGGCCGCGGTGAGCGCCGGCGCGCGCCAGGTGGAGTGCACCATCAACGGCATCGGCGAACGCGCCGGCAACGCCGCGCTGGAAGAGATCGTGATGGCGCTGAAGGTGCGCGCGCCGCACTTCGGCGTCGGCACCCGCATCGACACGCGCCGCTTGTATCCCACCTCGCGTCTGCTGACCCAGCTGACGGGCCAGGCCGTGCCGCGCAACAAGGCGATCGTGGGCGACAACGCGTTCGCGCACGAATCGGGCATCCACCAGCACGGCATGCTCAAGCATCGCGGCACCTACGAAATCATGCGCCCGCAAGACGTCGGCATCGCCGAGACGCGGCTGGTGCTGGGCAAGCACTCCGGCCGCGCTGCACTACGCCAGCGGCTGGAGGCGCTGGGGCACACGCCGGATGACGGAGCGCTGGACGCGATTTTCGCGCGCTTCAAGACGCTGGCCGACAAGAAGCGCGAAGTGCACGACGAGGACCTGGAGGCGATCGCTCTGGGCCTGGATCCGGATGCGGCCGGCCCGTGGCGATTGGTGCAACTGAACACCAGCACGCATCTGGGCGGCAGCGCCTCGGCGTCGGTGAAGCTGCGTCACGACGACGGTCGCGAGGTCGGCGAAGCGGCGATCGGCGATGGCCCGGTCGATGCCGTGCTGCGCGCGATCGAGCGCGCCACCGGCAGCGACCTGCAGCTGACCGATTTCCAGGTACGCGCCGTCAGCGAAGGCGGCGACGCGCAGGGCCAGGCCCAGCTCACTGCCCGCCATGCCACCCGCGAGTGGCGCGGCCACGGCGTCAGTACCGACATCGTCGAAGCCACCGCGCTGGCCGCGCTGGCCATCGTCAACCGTATCGAACGACAGACGCCGGCCACCCCGCCGGTCGCCGTCGCCAACCTGTAAGGAGCCGTCATGAGCAACACGCCTTTCCTCTGGCACAACGGTCGCATCAAGCCCTGGGCCGATGCCAGCGTCCATGTCAGCACGCACGCCCTGCACTACGGCTCCTCGGTGTTCGAGGGCGAGCGCGTCTACGCCACGCCGCAAGGCCCGGCGTATTTCCGGCTGGCCGAACACACGCGCCGGCTGTTCGAATCCGCGGCGATCTACGAGATCGAGATCGGCTACAGCGAGGACGAGATCAACGCGGCCTGCTTGGAACTGATCCGCGCCAACGCCATGCGCTCGGCTTACGTGCGGCCCATCGTGTTCCGCGGCGCCGGCGGCCTGGGCGTGCTGCCGAAGGGCGGCTCGCCGGTCGAGGTGGCGATCATGGCGCTGGACTGGGGCGCGTATCTGGGCGACGCGGTGGAAAAAGGCGCGGACGTGTGCGTGTCCTCGTGGCATCGCCCCGCACCGAACACCTTGCCGAGCTGGGCCAAGGCCGGCGGCAACTACCTCAGCAGCCAGCTGATCGGACTGGAAGCGCGCCGCGGCGGTTACGACGAAGGCATCGCGCTGGGCCACAACGGCTTGCTCAGCGAAGGCGCCGGCGAAAATCTTTTCCTGGTCAAGCGCGGCAAGCTGCTCACGCCGCCATCGAGCGCCGGCATCCTCGCCGGCATCACCCGCGACAGCGTGCTCACGCTGGCCGCCGATCTCGGCATCGCCGTGGAAGAGCGCGACCTGCCCCGCGAGGCGCTGTACACCGCCGACGAAGTGTTCATGACCGGCACTGCCGCGGAGATCACGCCGGTGCGCTCGGTGGATCGCAAGGTCGTCGGCCCCGGCACGCCCGGCCCGATCACCAGGCAATTGCAGCAGGCGTTCTTCGGCCTGTTCAACGGCCGTACCGAAGATCGTTGGAACTGGCTAACGCCGGTGCATGCCGCCGTCACCGCACAGGAGGCTGCATGAGCGGCAAGACCTTATTCGAGAAAGTGTGGAACGCGCATGTCGTCGTGCCCGAAACCACCGACACGCCGGCGGTTCTCTACGTCGACCTGCACCTGGTGCACGAGGTGACTTCGCCGCAGGCGTTCAGCGAGCTGCGCGAGCGCGGCCTGCCGTTGCGTCGTCCCGATCGCATGCTGGCCACGCTGGATCATTCCACGCCGACCTTGCCGACGAACGCCGACGGCAGCCGCCCCTACGCGAACGCCGAAGCGCAGGCGCAAGTGACCCAGCTGGAAACGAACTGCCGCGAGTTCGGCGTCGAACTGCACGGCTGGGACAGCGCCGATCGCGGCATCGTGCACGTGATCGGTCCGGAACTCGGTGCCACCCAGCCCGGCATGACGATCGTCTGCGGGGACAGCCACACGTCCACGCATGGCGCGTTCGGCGCGCTGGCATTCGGCATCGGCACCACCGAGGTCGGCCACGTGATGGCGACGCAGTGCCTGCTGCAACGCAAGCCGAAAACCATGGCGATTCATGTGGACGGCCAGTTGCCGCCGGGCATCGGCGCGAAGGATCTGATCCTGCACATCATCGGCACGATCGGCGTCGACGGCGGCACCGGCTATGTACTCGAGTACCGCGGTGCGGCGATCGAGGCGCTGTCGATGGACGAGCGCATGACCGTCTGCAACATGTCGATCGAAGCCGGCGCACGCGCGGGACTGATCGCACCGGACGAGACCACCTTCGCCTGGTTGAAGGGACGTCCGCGCGTACCGCAGGGCGCCGCGTGGGATACCGCGGTGGAACGCTGGCGCGCCTTGCGCAGCGACGACGACGCCACCTACGACTGCGAAGTCCGCATCGACGCGGGCAAGGTGAAGCCGACAGTCACCTACGGCACCCATCCTGGCATGGCGATCGCGATGGACGCGCCGGTGCCGGCAGCGACCAATGCGCAGGAACGTCGCGCGCTGGACTACATGAAGAGCGAAGCGGGCAAGCCGATGCAGGGCACGCCGGTCGACGTGGTGTTCGTCGGCAGCTGCACCAACTCGCGCCTGTCCGATCTGCGCGAAGCCGCCAACGTGCTGCGCGGCCGCCGTGTCGCCGACGGCGTGCGCATGCTGGTGGTGCCCGGCTCCGAAGCGGTGCGCCGCGACGCCGAGCGCGAGGGGCTGCATCAGGTATTCACCGCCGCCGGCGCCGAGTGGCGCGTGCCGGGTTGCTCGATGTGCATCGCCATGAACGGCGACCTGGCACAGCCGGGCCAGCTGGTGGTGAGCACCTCCAACCGCAACTTCGAAGGCCGCCAGGGCAAGGGCGCACGCACCGTGCTGGCCAGCCCGGCCACTGCCGCCGCATCTGCATTGGCCGGCCGCATTGCCGATCCGCGCGAATACCTGGTGGAGGTGGCGGCATGAACGGAGCACATGTTCTACCCCCTCTCCCCCACGGGAAGAGGGCTGGGGTGAGGGGCCAATCTTGCGGAGCACGCGCATCGAAGCGCGCTTCGATCAACACCACCGCGAGCACCCGCCCCTCATCCGCCCCTTCGGGGCACCTTCTCCCCGGCGGGGAGAAGGGACTTTGCCCTTCGGAGGTTTTCTGATGAAGCCCATCACCCGCATCCACTCGCGCACCGCTGTGCTGGCCGACGAGAACATCGATACCGACCGCATCATCCCGGCGCGCTTCCTCACCACCACCACCCGCGAAGGGCTGGGCAAGCTGTGTTTCCACGACTGGCGCTACCAGGCCGACGGCAGCGACAACCCCGCCTTTCCGTTGAACCAGCCGCAGGCGCAGGGCTGCTCCATCGTCGTGGCGGGGCGCAACTTCGGCTGCGGCTCCTCGCGCGAACACGCGCCGTGGGCGCTGCTCGACTACGGCGTGCAGGCGGTGCTGTGCAGCGAGATCGCAGACATCTTCCGCGGCAACGCGCTGAAGAACGGCTTGCTGGCGATCGTGATCGACGAGCTCGAGCACCGTTGGCTGCTCAAGCATCCCGGTATCGAGCTGGTGATCGACGTGCGCGGCCAGTTCATCGCGCTGCCCGACGGCGGCCGCATTCCGTTCCGGCTGGAGCCGTTCGCGCGGCACTGCCTGCTCAACGGCGTCGACCAGCTCGGCTACCTGCTGCAACACACCGACGCGATCAATCACTACGAACAACAGGAGAAAGCAGCATGAAGGCGCACATCGTCACCTTGCCCGGCGATGGCGTCGGCCCCGAAGTCACCGCCGCCGCGGTCGCCGTGTTGAAAACCGTGGCCGCCCGCTACGAGCACGTGTTCACGTTCGACGAGCAGCTGATCGGTGGTGCCGCGATCGATGCCACCGGCGAACCGCTGCCGGCCACGTCGCTGGCCGCCTGCCAGTCTGCCGATGCGGTGCTGCTGGGCGCGGTCGGCGGCCCGAAGTGGTCCGATCCGAACGCGAGCGTGCGTCCCGAACAGGGCTTGCTGGCGCTGCGCGCCGCGCTGGGCGTGTACGCGAACCTGCGCCCGCTGCAGGTGCATCCGGCACTGGCCAGCCTGTCGCCGCTGAAGAACGAGAAACTGAAAAACGTCGACGTGCTGTTCGTGCGCGAGCTGACCGGCGGCGCCTACTTCGGCGCGAAGACGCGCAGCGCCGACACCGCCACCGACGAATGCAAGTACACCGTCGCCGAAGTCGAGCGCGTGGTGCGCCGTGCGTTCGAGCTGGCACGTGGCCGCCGGCATCACCTCACCTCGGTGGACAAGGCGAACGTGCTGGAGACCTCGCGCCTGTGGCGCAGCACCGTGCAGCGCATCGCCACCGACTATCCGGACGTGAAGGTCGAGCACCAGCTGGTCGACTCGATGGCGATGCTGCTTCTGACCCAACCCAACCGCTACGACGTGGTGGTTACCGAGAACCTGTTCGGCGACATCCTCACCGACGAGGCCGCTGCGCTGGCCGGTTCGCTCGGCCTGCTGCCGTCGGCGTCGATGGGCGACGGCAAGGCCGGCTTGTACGAGCCGATCCATGGCTCCGCGCCGGACATCGCCGGCCAGGGCGTGGCCAATCCGATCGGCGCGATCCTCTCTGTGGCACTGCTGCTGCGTCACTCACTGGGCCTGGAGGCCGAAGCGATCGCCGTCGAAGCGTCGGTCGACCGGGTGCTGCGCCATGGCCCGCACAGCCGCGACATCGGCGGCACCGCGGGCACCGAAGCCGTGCGCGACGCCGTGCTCGCCGCGATCGAGGACCACGCCGACAGCACCGCCGCCTTCTTCAGCGGAGCACGCGCATGCGGCTGATGCGAACCGCCGGCGCCCATCGACCCGGTTCTTGTCGACCCGGCTCTCATCAACGTTTCCCCAGCGGATACACGGACGTGTCCGCCTTTTCTGCCGTCCCCTGCGTGTTCTCGGCACCGGATGCCCTCCGTGCGTTCCCAAGGCGCATGTTCCCGTCCGCTTCGCCATCCCCCGCACGCAGGGGACGCTTTTTTCATCAACCAACGAAGTCAGGGACGGCCTTGGAATGGCTCCATATTCCAAGTGCGCTTCGATCAGCTCGACCGCGAGCACCCGCCCCTCATCCGCCCCTTCGGGGCACCTTCTCCCCGGTGGGGAGAAGGGATTCAGTCCTTCGGAGATTTTTTGATGCGCAGTGACCTGATCAAGAGCGGCCCCGACCGCGCCCCTGCCCGCGCGATGTTGCGCGCCACCGGACTGGACGACGCGGCGATTGCCCGGCCGCTGATTGCGGTGGTGCACACCTGGTCCAACGTGAGCCCATGCAACCTCAACCTACGCGAGCTGGCGGTCGAGGCCGCGGCCGGCATCCGCGCCGCCGGCGGCACGCCGATCGAGTTCAACACGATCGCGGTCACCGACGGCATCGCGATGGGTACGCCCGGCATGCGCGCCTCGCTGATCAGCCGCGAGGTGATCGCCGATTCGATCGAGCTGGCGGTGGACGGTCACTGCCTCGACGCGATGGTGGTGCTGTGCGGCTGCGACAAGACCATTCCCGCCGCAGCCATGGCGCTGGCCCGCTTGAACATTCCCGGCGTCGCGCTGTACGGCGGCAGCATCGCGCACGGCACGCACGACAACCATCCGATCACCATCCAGCAAGTGTTCGAAGCGGTCGGTGCGCATGGCGCCGGCAAGATCGACGACGTCGAACTGGCCGCCGTCGAGCGCGATGCCTGTCCCGGCGCCGGTGCCTGCGGTGGCCAGTTCACCGCCAACACGATGGCGATGGTGCTGACCACGCTGGGCCTGTCGCCGATGGGCTTCAACGACATCCCGGCCACGCACCCGGCCAAGGGCGCTGCCGCGTTCCGCTGCGGCGAGCTGGTGATGGAATGCCTCAGGACCGGGCGCGCACCGCGCGACATGCTGACGCGTACCTCGTTCCGCAACGCCGCCCGCATGGTCGCCGCCACCGCCGGTTCCACCAACGCGGTGCTGCACTTGCTGGCGATTGCGCGCGAAGCCGGCGTCGAGTGGACGCTGGAAGATTTCGAGCCGGCCTCGGTGCACACACCGGTGATCGCCGACCTGCTGCCCGGCGGTCGCTACACCGCGGTGGAGATGTTCGGTGCCGGCGGCAGCGCACGCGTGGCGCAGGAGCTGATCGCTGCCGGCATGCTGGAGGACGCACCCACCGTCACCGGTCGCAGCCTGTTCGCCGAAGCGGCGGCGGCGCCCCGCGCGGACACGCAGGACGTAGTGCATCCGGTGAGCCAGCCGCTGAAGCCGCGCGGCGGCTACTCGATCCTTTACGGCAACCTCGCTCCGGAGGGCTGCATCCTCAAGCTGGCCGGCAAGAGCGGCCACTTCGAAGGCATCGCGCGCGTGTTCGAGAGCGAGGAGGAAGCGTTCGCCGCCGTGCAAGGCGATCGCATCCACGCCGGCGACGTCATCGTGATCCGCAACGAAGGGCCCGCCGGCGGCCCCGGCATGCGCGAGATGCTCGGCGTCACCGCAGCGCTGGTGGGCCGCGGCCTCGGCAACGACGTGGCGCTGATCACCGACGGCCGTTTCTCCGGCGCCACGCACGGCTTCATGGTCGGCCACATCGCGCCGGAAGCGGCGCGGGGCGGCCCGATCGCACTGCTGCGCGAGGGCGATCGCGTGGTGATCGATGCCGAACACCGCGAGCTGCGCACCAGCGCCGATCTGGAAAGCCGCCGTGCGAACTGGCATCCGCGCCCACCGAAAGTCACTCATGGCGCACTGGCGAAATATGCACTCCTGGTCGGCTCCGCTTCTGACGGCGCCACCACCAACCAACGAACGGACGTCCAGACGTCCACCTCTCGTAACGCACAAACCGCCTCGACAACCACTCTCACCGAACCTGCAGGAGTCACCGCATGAGCACCACCACTTCTCCCAACATCCTCAAAAACGCCCGCATCGCCGTGCTCGGCTACGGCAGCCAGGGCCGCGCGCATGCGCTGAACCTGCGCGATTCCGGCCTCGACGTCGTGGTCGGCCTGCGGCCCGGCGGCCCGACCTGGAAGCGCGCCGAGGCCGATGGCTTCGCCGTGGTCGAGCCGGCCCATGCCGTGCGCGGCGCCGACCTGGTGGCCGTGCTGACGCCGGACATGGTGCAGCCGGCGCTGTACAAGGAAGCGATCGAACCGAACATCAAGCCGGGTGCCGCATTGCTGTTCGCGCACGGCTTCAACGTGCACTTCAAGCAGATCGCTCCGCGGGCGGACATCGACGTGGTGCTGGTCGCGCCGAAGGGTCCGGGTGCACTGGTGCGTAGCGAATACGAGCGCGGCCGAGGCGTGCCCGCGCTGTTTGCCGTGCATCAGGATGTCAGCGGCCACGCCGAGGCGAAGGCCAAGGGCTACGCCGATGGCATCGGCGGCGGTCGCGCGCTCCTGATCGAGACCGATTTCAAGGAAGAGACCGAGACCGACCTGTTCGGCGAGCAGGCCGTGCTGTGCGGCGGCGCCAGCGAGCTGGTGATTGCGGGTTTCGAGACCCTGGTCGAGGCCGGCTACCAGCCCGAGATCGCCTACTACGAGGTGATGCACGAACTGAAGCTGATCGTCGACCTGTTCTACGAGGGCGGCCTGACCAAGATGCTGCAGTTCGTCTCCGAGACCGCGCAGTACGGCGATTACGTCAGCGGCCCGCGGATCGTCGACGCCGGCACCAAGGCGCGCATGAAGGAAGTCCTCAACGACATCCAGGACGGCACCTTCGCGCGCAACTGGACGGCCGAATATGCCGCCGGCCTGCCCAACTACAAGCGCCTGAAGCAAGCCGATCTCGACCATCCGATCGAGCAGGTCGGCGCAAAGCTGCGCGCACGGATGCCGTGGCTGCAGCCGACGGCGATCGAGGCCGCCAAGGCGCCGCTGAAAAAGGTGAGCTGACGCTCTTTGCCTCCTCCCCTGCGAGCAGGGGAGGAGGCACTGCCAACCGTATTGTTGAGGAATTCCGCTAGTGCTAGTGAATGCGCAACCGAAAGCCGAGTCAGATCCGGATCGACACCCGCTTGCCGGCCAACCGATGAGCGGTGCCGACGTGATCGTGCAGGTGTTCGCCGATGAAGGCGTCGAGGTGATGTTCGGTTACTCCGGCGGCGCGATCCTGCCGGTATACGACGCCGTGTTCCGTTACAACGCCACACACCTGAAGGAAAACGGCGACGAGCCGATGCCGCTGATCGTGCCGGCCAACGAACAAGGTGCGGGCTTCATGGCCGCGGGTTACGCGCGCGCCTCGGGCAAAGTCGGGGTAGCCGTGGTCACCTCCGGCCCCGGCGCAACGAACATGGTCACGCCGGTGCGCGACTCGATGGCCGACTCGATCCCGCTGGTGGTGATCTGCGGCCAGGTGAGCACCGCGGCGATCGGCAGCGATGCGTTCCAGGAGGCGCCGATCAGCAACATCATGGGCGCCTGCGCCAAGCACGTGTTCCTGGTCACCGATCCGGCGCAGCTGGAAGCGACCTTGCGCACCGCATTCACCCTCGCCCGCAGCGGTCGCCCCGGGCCGGTGGTGGTGGACGTGCCGAAGGATGTGCAGAACACTGCGCTGAGCTTTCGCGGCACCGGTGAGCTGGCACTGACCGGCTACCGCGCACGATTGCGCGCGGTGGAGCAATCCGCGCTCAGCGATGCCGACTGCGCCGCGTTCTTCGCCGCACTGATGCAGTCGAAGCGGCCATTGATCTATGCCGGCGGCGGCGTGATCGCGGCGGGTGCGTCGGCCGCACTGCGCGCGTTCGTCGATGCGTTCGGATTGCCGGTGACCACCACCTTGATGGGTCTTGGCGCGTTCGACACCACCGATCCATTGGCGCTGCACATGCTGGGCATGCACGGCACGGCGTATGCGAATTACGCGGTGGAGGATTGCGACTTCGTGCTGGCGCTGGGCGCGCGCTTCGACGATCGCGTGGCCGGCGTGCCGGACAAGTTCGCGCCGCGCGCGAAGTTCATCGCGCACATCGACATCGACCCGGCCGAGATCGGCAAGGTGAAATCCGTGCACTGGCATCATGTCGGGCCGATGGTGCGCGCGCTGGAGCGGTTGACCAGCTACGGCCGCGCGCACGGACTGCAGCCGTTACTGGAGGCTTGGCACACGCACGTGGCCGAACTGAAGCGCGTGCATGCATTGAACTACGACCGCGCCAGCGCGCTGATCCAGCCTTATGCCGTGCTGGAAGCGATCAACCGACACACGGGCGGCCGCGCCATCATCAGCACCGGCGTCGGCCAGCACCAGATGTGGTCGGCGCAGTACTTCGACTTCCGCGCGCCGCGGCATTGGCTCACCTCCGGCTCGATGGGCACGATGGGTTTCGGCCTGCCGGCGGCGGTCGGCGCGCAATTCGCCCGGCCCGACGCGCTGGTGATCGACATCGACGGCGACGCCAGCATCCGCATGAACATCGGCGAGCTGGAAACCGTCACCACCTACAACTTGCCGGTGAAGGTGGTGGTGCTCAACAACGTCGGCGACGGCATGGTGCGGCAGTGGCAGAAGCTGTACTTCAAGGGCCGCTTCGCCGCCTCCGACAAGAGCCTGCACCGGAAGGACTTCGTGCTTGCGGCGCAGGCCGACGGTTTCGCCTGGGCGCAGCGGCTGGAGCGCGTGGAGGAACTGGAGGCGACCATCGCCGCATTCCTCGCCTTCGATGGTCCGGCCTTTCTCGAAGTGATGATCGACCAGGATGCCGGCGTCTATCCGATGGTCGGCCCCGGCGCCAGCTACGCGCAGATGATCACCGGCGATTTCATCGCCTCGCGCCATGCATCCCCGGTGCACGAAGCCGCACCCTCCCACATGTTCTGAGCATCACCCGGAGCGAACCGCCATGAACCACACCTTGTCCATCCTGTTGCAGAACGAAGCCGGCGCGCTGGTACGCGTCGCCGGGCTGTTCGCCGCGCGCGGCTACAACATCGACACGCTGACCGTCAGCGCCACCCATGATCCGGCCGTGTCGCGGCTCACCTTGAGCCTGCAGTGCGACGATGCCGGCGTCGCGCAGATCCTGCAGCAGACGCGCAAGCTGGTCGACGTGCTGCAGGTGGCGCATCCGGCGACGGCACTGGCGGCATGAGTGCAGTCGTTGCGCCGGCTGCTGACGACGATGTGGTAACAGTCGACGACTTGCTGGCGCAGACCCGTGCCGCGCGCGTCTACGACGTGGCGCAGGAGTCCGCGCTGGACGCCGCACCGCTGCTCGGTGCACGGCTCGGCCGGCCGGTGCTGCTCAAGCGCGAGGACCAGCAGCCGGTGTTTTCGTTCAAGCTGCGCGGCGCGTACAACCGCATGGTGCAGCTGGACCCGGTGCAGCGCGCGCGTGGGGTGATCGCCGCCTCCGCCGGCAACCACGCGCAAGGCGTGGCGCTGGCCGCGGCGAAGCTGGGCATCCGCGCCACCATCGTGATGCCGGTGACCGCCCCGCAGGTGAAGGTGGATGCGGTGCGCCGGTTCGGCGGCGCCATGGTGGAGATCGTGCTGGCCGGCGACTCCTACAGCGACGCGCAGGCCGCCGCCGCGCAGCTGCAGGCCGAATACGGCGCCACCTTCGTGCACCCGTTCGACGATCCGGCGGTGATCGCCGGCCAGGGCACCGTGGCATTGGAAATCCTGCGCCAGCATCCGGGCCCGTTGCACGCGGTGTTCGTGCCGGTCGGTGGCGGCGGCCTGCTTGCCGGCGTGGCGGCGTGCATCAAGGCGCTGCGGCCGGAGGTGAAAGTCATCGGCGTGCAGGCGCTCGATGCCGACGCGATGGCGCGCTCGCTGGAAAAGGGCTCGCGCGTGGCGCTGGACGAGGTCGGCCTGTTCGCCGACGGCACCGCGGTGAAGCAGGTCGGCGCGCTCACTTTCGCGCTGTGCCGGCAACATGTGGATGCCATGCTGCGGGTGGACACCGATGCGATCTGCGCGGCGATCCGCGATATTTACCAGGACACCCGCTGCGTGCCGGAACCCTCCGGTGCGCTGGCGCTGGCCGGGCTGAAACAGTATGTCGCCGCGCGCGCCCACCTCGGTGAGCAAGGCGCCAATGGCGCGCTGGTGGCCATCGTCTCCGGCGCGAACATGAATTTCGACCGCCTGCGCTTCGTGGCCGAACGCGCCGAGGTGGGCGAGCAGCACGAAGCCGTGTTCGCGGTGACGATCCCGGAGGAGCGGGGCAGCTTCCGCCGCTTCTGCGCCGCACTGGGCCGGCATAGCATCACCGAATTCAACTACCGCATCGGCGATGCCAGTTCCGCCCATATCTTCGTCGGCGTGCAGATCGCCAGCCGCGATGAGCGCGAGGCGCTGGCGGCCGCGTTCCGCGCGCAAGCGTTCGATGTGCTCGACCTTACCGATGACGAGCTGGCCAAGCTGCACCTGCGCCACATGATCGGCGGGCGCTCGCCGCTGGCACGGCATGAGCGCTTGTACCGCTTCGAGTTCCCCGAACGGCCCGGTGCACTCACCCACTTCCTCGGCCAATTGCACCCGGACTGGAACATCAGCCTGTTCCACTATCGCAACCATGGCGCCGATTACGGCCGCATCCTGGTCGGCATCCAGGTGCCGCCCGAAGAGTACGCCCTGCTTCCGCCGTTTCTGGCCGCGCTGGGTTACCCGCATTGGGACGAGAGCGACCACCCCGCGTATCGGCTGCTGCTGCGCGAGTAAACCGGATCGCGCGATGCATCACCATGCCTGTATTGCAGTGATCCAGCACGCGAACAGAGTCTGGCGGCCACGTTAAACTCGGCGAATGGCCACCCCTCCCCGCAAACGCCAGCGACCCAACACCCCGCCTTCGGCCACCACCCGCCCACGGCCCGGCCTGGCGAAACCCGCCGCGCGGCCGGTCCAGCCGGCCGACAGTTCGACCCGCGCCACGCGAGTGTTGAACTGGCTGCTGCGGAAGCTGCCGACGCGTTATCGCGAGAAAGCGCTGGACTATCTGGTGCTGACCCGGATGGATCGGCCGATCGGCGCGCTGCTGCTGCTGTGGCCGACCTGGTGGGCGCTGTGGCTGGCGGCCGGCGACTTCCCGCCGTGGAAGCCGCTGATCGTCTTCACCCTCGGCGTGTTCGCCATGCGCGCGGCCGGTTGCGCGATCAACGATTACGCCGACCGCAAGCTGGATCCGCAAGTGGCGCGCACGGCCGGCCGGCCGATCGCATCGGGCCGGGTGACGCCGCGCGAGGCCTTGGTCGTGTTCGCCGCCCTGCTGGTGTTCGCCTTCGTGCTGGTGCTGTTCACCAACCGGCTGACGATTGAGCTGTCGTTCGCCGGTGCCGCGCTGGCTGCGCTGTATCCGTTCACCAAGCGCTACACCTATATGCCGCAGGTGGTACTGGGCGCGGCGTTCGGCTGGTCGATCCCGATGGCATTCGCCGCGGTGATGAATACGGTGCCGCCGGTGGGCTGGCTGCTGTTCATCGGCAACATCATCTGGTCGGTGATCTACGACACCGAATACGCGATGGTCGACCGCGAGGACGACCTCAAGGCCGGCGCCAAGTCCACCGCGATCCTGTTCGGCGACGCGGACCTGCCGATCCTGGGCGTGCTGATGGGTACGTTCCTGCTGGCGATGCTGTTCGTGGGCCAGCGCGCCGCGCTGGGCTGGCCGTACTGGCTAGGCCTGGTGATCGCCGCCGGGCTGTTCGGCTATCAGCACTGGCTGATACGCGACCGCATCCGCAGCGCCTGCCTCGCCGCGTTCCGCCACAACAACTGGCTGGGACTGGCGGTGTGGATCGGCATCGTGCTGGCGCTGGCCGTGCGCTGACGCTCCGGTTTCTTTGTGTGTGCGTGTGTGTGTAGGAGCCCGCTGGCGGGCGATGCTCTTGCTTTGATGATCGGATAGGAAAAATCAAAACAACAGCATCGCCCGCCAGCGGGCTCCTACGCGCGTGGCGACGGCGCCCGGGCCAGCGCCCACACATCCACTCGCGACACGCCGGCACGCCTGAGCACACGAGCACACTCGGCCAAGGTGGCGCCGGTGGTCATCACGTCATCGAGAATCGCCACATGCGCGGGAAGCTCGATGCCCGCGCGCAATGCGAACGCGCCGCGCACATTGCGGCGACGGCCGAGGGCATCGAGCTCGGTTTGCGCGTCGGCCCGGCGAACACGTTGCAGCACGTCGTGGCGCAGCGGCACGTCGAGGTCCCGGGCAAGCGGACGAGCCAGCTCCAGTGCCTGGTTGTAGCCGCGCTCACGCAGCCGGCCCAGATGCAGCGGCACGGCCAACAGCAGTTGCGGCGGTTCGATCGGGCAGGGCTCGCGTCGCCACAGCGTCGACAACACACGGCCGGCGGCGAGATCGGCACCGAACTTGTAGCGCGATTCCAGCCTATCCAGCGGCCAGCCGTAACGGAACGGCGCCCACGCCGCATCCCATGGCGGAATACGGCGCTGGCATTCGCCGCACAGTGGCGCCGGCGTGGCCAGCGGCAAGGCGCAACGCTTGCAACAGCTGCGATTGCGCGGCAGCTCCGCCGCGCAATCGGCGCACAGGTCGATGCCCTCGGCACCTGCAGCGCCGCACAGCAGGCAGTGCAGCGGCAACACGAAATGCCGCAGCCGCCGCCAGGTTGTCATCAGCGCATCCATGCGCATCTCCGTTCAACGACCCGGCTTGTACAGTGCCGCGTCGAGAATCGACCACAGATGGATCAACCATCCGAGCCAGATAATCCACAGCACCGCCGCCAGCACGAACATGACGATCGCCATCAGTAGGCGCCCCTGCACCAGCTGGCCGAGCCCCGGGATAAAGAAACTGCAGATGGCCGCGAGCACGTTGCCGCTGCTGCCTTGTCCTTCGCTCATGCTGGTCCACCCCACGTCTGGTTGCCTCTGATAGCGCGATGGTAGCGTCTGAGCCGTATTCACGCCCACGTCAACCATTACTCAAACCGATTGGTTGACACTCCCTGTAGCGACTCCCACACTTTCGCGATTCTTTATGGGAGTCTCTGTTCCATGGACGACACTGTCATCCGCTACGACTGGACCCGCGCCGAAGTGGCTGCGCTGTTCGCGCTGCCGTTCAACGAGCTGCTGCATCGCGCGCATGCGGCACATCGCGAGCATCACGATCCGAATGCCGTGCAGGTATCGACCCTGCTGTCGATCAAGACCGGCGGCTGTCCGGAAGATTGCGCGTATTGCCCACAGGCGGCCCGTTACGATACCGGCGTGCAGGCGCAGAAACTGATGAGCGTGGAAGCGGTACTGGAGCGTGCGCAGGCTGCGAAAGATGCCGGTGCCAGCCGCTTCTGCATGGGCGCGGCATGGCGCGGCCCGAAGGACCGCGATGTGGTCAAGGTGGCCGAGATCGTCCGCGCGGTAAAAGGCCTGGGCCTGGAAACCTGCGCCACGCTGGGCATGCTGAGCGGATCGCAAGCCGACACCTTGAAGGCGGCGGGCCTCGACTACTACAACCACAACCTCGACACCGCGCCGGAGTTCTACGGCGAAGTGATACACACCCGTCAGTACCAGGATCGCCTCGACACGCTGGAGCACGTGCGCCATGCCGGCATGAAGACCTGCTGCGGCGGCATCGTCGGCATGGGCGAATCGCGCGACCAGCGCGCCGGGCTGCTGCAGACCCTGGCCACGCTGCCCGAGCATCCGCAGTCGGTGCCGATCAACCAGCTGGTGCAGATCGAAGGCACGCCGCTCAACGGCATCGAGGCGCTGGATCCGTTCGAATTCGTGCGCACCATCGCGGTCGCTCGGCTGCTGATGCCGGCCTCGATGGTGCGCTTGTCGGCCGGTCGTCAGCAGATGGACGACGCGGTGCAGGCGCTGTGTTTCTTTGCCGGCGCCAATTCGATCTTCTACGGCGAAAAGCTACTGACCACCGGCAATCCGGATGTGGAACACGACCGCGCGCTGTTCCGCCGGCTCGACCTGCATCCCCTGCCGGTGGTTGAGGAGACCGGCACCGTGCATGCGGACATTCTGGAAACCGCCGACACGGCTGGCTGCGGGCAAAGCTGTGGTTGCAGTGCCGCGGCCTGACCTGCTCAAGCGTCTGGCCATCCAGACGGCTGAACGTGCCGAGGCGAAACTGCTGCGCCGGCTGCGCATACTCGATCACGCTGACGGGCCATGGCTGGATGTAGGCAACGGACGCCTGCTGTCGTTCTGCAGCAACGACTACCTCGGTCTGGCGCAGCACCCGCAGCTGGTCGCTGCGCTCACCCGTGCGGCCAGGCAAGGCGGCGTAGGCAGCACGTCGGCGCATCTGATCTGCGGGCACCGCACCGAACATGCGGAGCTGGAGGAAGCACTCGCCGTATGGACGGGCCGCGAACGCGCGCTGCTGTTCTCCACCGGTTACATGGCGAACCTCGGCGTGCTGCAGGCCGTGCTGGCGCGTGGCGACATCTGCGTGCAGGACAAGCTCAATCACGCCTGCCTGCTCGATGGCGCGAAACTCAGTGGCGCCGAACTGAAACGCTATCCGCATGCCGATGTCGCCGCCGCCGGGCGGCAGCTGGCAACCCGCCCCGATGCCGCCGCGCTGCTGGCGACCGATGGTGTATTCAGCATGGATGGCGATGTCGCGCCACTGCGCGAACTGGCGGCCTTATGCGCCCGTGATCGCGCCACCTTGCTGGTCGACGATGCGCACGGCCTCGGCGTGCTCGGCGAGCATGGTGCCGGCAGCGTCAGTGCTGCCGACCTCAGCCAGCATGAAGTACCGCTGCTGATGGCCACGCTGGGCAAGGCGCTCGGTTGCATGGGCGCCTTCGTGGCCGGCCCGGCCGCGCTGATCGACGGCCTGATCCAGTTCGCGCGTCCCTACATCTATACCACCGCGATGCCGCCGGCGCTGGCCGCCGCCGCACTCGAGTCGGTGCAGATGGCGCAGACGGAAGATTGGCGGCGGGAGAAGCTCGCCGCGCTGATCGCACGCTTCCGCCACGGTGCCGCCGAACTTGGCCTGCCGCTGGCCGCATCCTTCAGCGCGATCCAGCCGCTGCTGCTGGGTAGCGCCGACGCGGCGCTGGCTGCGGCGCAGGCGCTGGAACGGCTCGGCCTGCTGGTCAGCGCGATCCGCCCACCCACCGTGCCGTCGGGCCAGGCGCGATTGCGCATCACGCTGTCCGCGGCGCACGAGGAAGCCCATGTCGACCGCCTGCTGGACGCACTGGAAACACTGCATCTGTCCGTGCCGCAGCGGGCCGCGCCGGGCGACCACGTATAATCGCCGCCTGCTCCGCCGATTCCCCCGCATGTCGATCGTCAACATCTCCGCCTATAAATTCGTCAGCCTGGACGACTTGCCCACGCTGCGCGAACGGCTGCTCGCCCGCTGCGAAGCGCTGTCGCTGAAAGGCACGATCCTGCTGGCGCCGGAGGGCATCAACCTGTTTCTTGCCGGCAGCCGGGCTGCGATCGACGACTTCATGGCTACCCTGCGCGAAGATTCGCGCTTCGCCGATATCGAGCCGAAAGAGTCGTTATCCGACGAGGTGCCATTCGGCCGTATGCGGGTGCGCCTGAAGCGGGAAATCATCACCATGCGGCTGCCGACGATTCGCCCCGAAGGCGGCCGCGCGCCGGCGGTGGACGCTGCCACGCTGCAGCGATGGCTGGATCAAGGCCACGATGACGAGGGCCGCGAAGTCGTGTTGCTGGACACCCGCAACGACTACGAGACCGTAGTGGGCAAGTTCCCCCAGGCCGTGGACTACCGCATCGCCAGCTTCACCGAATTCCCCGCCGCCATCGCCGCCGACCGCGCACGCTACGAGGGCAAGACCATCGTCTCGTATTGCACCGGCGGCATCCGCTGCGAGAAGGCCGCGCTGCACATGCGGGATCTCGGCATGCCCCACGTCTATCAGCTCGAAGGCGGCATTCTGAAATATCTGGAGCAGACCGACGGCGCTCACTGGCGCGGCGATTGTTTCGTGTTCGACGGGCGTGTTGCCATAGATAAACAACTCTTACCTTCGCCTCCTCTCCCCTCCGGGGAGAGGATTGAGGTGAGGGGACACTCTTGCGGCGAAGTTGTTTCGGAGCCTGCTTCGATCGACATTCCGGCGAGCACCCGCCCCTCACCCACCCCTGCGGGGCACCCTCTCCCCAAAGGGGAGAGGGGAATCAAGGCATGACCTTGCATGTCGAAAAGGTGGGTCACGGCCCCACGCCGATGGTGCTGCTGCACGGCTGGGCCATGCATGGCGGCGTGCTGGCGCCGCTGGTCGAGGCACTGGAAGCACACTGCACGATGTACGTGGTCGACCTGCCCGGCCATGGTTACTCGCGCGACTGCGGACTGCCGCTGGAACCACATGCGTGCGCCGCGGCGATTGCCAAAATCACGCCGCCGGCGATCTGGCTCGGCTGGTCGCTGGGTGGCATCGTCGCGCTGACCGCCGCGCTGGAAATACCACGGCAGGTGGGTGGTCTGGCGATGCTTTGCGCCACACCGAAATTCGTGCGCGATGCCGGCTGGCCGTTCGGCGCCGACGGCAAGCTGGTGCACCAGCTCGCCACCGATCTGGAAACCGATTACCACGCCACCATCGAGCGTTTCCTGGCGCTGGAAGCGATGGGTAGCACCGACCCGCGCGCCGAATTGCGTCATCTGCGCGCGCTGGTGTTTGCCCGCGGCGAGCCCGACCTGCGCGTATTGCAGGAAGGCATCCGCATCCTGGAAGCCACCGACCGCCGCGCCGCCCTGCCCGACCTCGGAGTGCCCAGCGCCTGGATCAGCGGCCGCCGCGACCGGCTGGTGCCGCCGCAGGCGATGCAATGGTCGGCCGGCCGGTGCGGCGGCAGCTACGACGACATCCCGCAGGCCGGCCACGCGCCGTTCTTCGGCCATGCCGACGCGGTCGCGCAGGCGCTGCAACCCTTGCTGGCATCCACCAACGCGATGAGCCTGATTTGATGGATACGTTCCAACTCGATCAACAGCTGGTACGCCGTCACTTCGGCCGCGCCGCCAAAAGCTACGAACAACACGACGTGCTGCAGCGCGAAGTGCAGGCCGCCTTGCTGGAACGTCTGGACTTCTATACGCAGACCCCGCAACGCGTGGTCGACGTCGGCGCCGGCACGGGTCGCGGCAGCGCGCTGCTTAAGCAACGCTATGCCAAGGGCGAGGTGATCGCGGTCGATCTGGCGCTGCCGATGCTGCGCGTGGCGAAACAGCACAGCAGCTGGCTGAAGCCATTCATCCGCGTGTGCGCCGAGGCCACCGCCCTGCCGCTGGCCGACCACAGCGTCGACGTGCTGCATTCCAACTTGTGCTTTCAGTGGATCGACGACTTGCAGGCACTGTTCGGCGAATGCGTGCGCGTGCTGAAACCCGGCGGTCTGCTGGCGTTCTCGACGTTCGGCCCGGATACGCTGAAAGAGCTACGCGCAGCATGGGCCGAGGCCGACCAGCAACCGCACGTCAGCCGCTTCCTCGATATGCACGACATCGGCGACGCCATGCTCAACGCCGGCTTGCGCGATCCGGTACTTGACGTATTCCGCTACACCTTGACCTATAGCGAGCCACGCAAGTTGCTAGAAGAACTGCAAGGCCTCGGCGCCACCAATGCCGACCGCACGCGCGAACGCGGGCTCACCGGCAAGTCACGCTACCAGCGCATGCTCGCTGCCTACGAGACGATGCGCGTGCACGAGCGCATTCCGGCCACGTGGGAAGTCGTCACCGCCCATGCCTGGGGGCCGCCCGTCGGCCAGCCGCGGCGGGGTGCTGACGGCGGCGAAATCGCCAGCTTCTCGATCGACAGCCTGCGCGGGTCGCGCCGCACATGACACCGCGGTAGCGGCTCCGTGCGATATCGCGCACGGAGCCGCCGGGTGGATCAGAAGCTGTACTTCAGCGACGCACCGACACCGTAATCCGGGCTGCCGTTGGCGAAGCCACCGAGCACGTAAGCCTGCACGCGCAGGTTGTCGTTGAACTTGTGGTTCCAGTAGCCCGTGAGCTCGCTCTGCGGGGCGCCGCCGTCGGCGATCCGTTCGCGGTAGTAGTAGTACGCGCCGATGCTGTCACTGGTGCTCAGCTTGTAGTCCGCACCGATGTTCGCGTTGAAGCCGTTCTTCAGCTTGATGTACTGCGAGCTGCCGTACTTCATCCAGCCCACGCCGCCGAACGCCGTCCAGGCGCCGCTTACCTTGTACGTATCCAGCGACAGACCGTAGTCGTTCTTGCCGGTACCCAGGCCCTTGTTCTCGTCGGCGGTGCCGAACTTCACCTTGCCGGTGAGATCCAGGCCGAACGTGCGGTCGGCACTGCCGAACAGCTCGTAGCCGGCCGACGCGGTGATGTCGCCCAGGCCCGAGGCCGAACCGCTGGTGGTGGTCGCCGCGGTGCCGCCGGTGGACGAACTGCCGCAGGCATGGATCGCGCCGCCGACCGCACGGCCCACGCCGCGGCATAGCGGATTGTTGTTGTCCACCTTGCCCACGCCGGGAATCACATTGCCGGGACCGGTAATGTTGATGTACGGCACGGTGAGCTTGAACGTCCAGCGATCGCTCTGGTACGCCGCGGTCACCGGCACCGACCAGATATCGGTCGTGGTGTCGGTGCCGTACTTGCCGCTGCTGTAATCGGCACCGGCGGAAAGGCTGAACTGGTCGCTGTCGGGCGTGGTGGCGGCATGGGCCGCCGGTGCACCGATCAGCAGCAAGCCGCCGACGATCATCCAGTGTTGTGGGTTACGCATGTAAGGGTTTCCTTGCAGGTGATGAGAATGGCAACAGGCCCGGCATCATACCGGGCCTGCATGAACTACGAGGTGCCGGAGCTGGACTCAGCCGCCCGGGCGACCTGCGTGATCCGGGTGATCGGGATGCTCGGGACGATCCGGCCGACTTGGACGATCAGGGCGATCCACCTTGCCCACTCGATCAGGTTTGCCCGGATGGTCGACGCTGTGCACCTTGGCCAGCTCGACCTTCTCCACGTGAACGTGTGCATGTCCGTTCGCAGCGGCGCTGCCGACAGCCTTCGGCGAACGCATCACGTCGCCCAGCTTGAAACCCATGTTCTTGGCGATCTGCCCCCAGCCTTCGCCAGCGGCGCGCAGGGCCAGCACGCCCTTCAGGTCGATGCTGGTGCCGTCGGCCAGCACCAGCGTGCCGCCGTTCAAAGCGGCGGCCATCTCGGCCGCGGTCGGATCGGTGATGCCGGCCTGGGCCAGACTGGCTTCGGCCAGCGACAGTGCGATCTTCACGTTGCCGTAGCCCATCTTGCCGGTGGCCGGCTGGAACGTGGTCGCCGTGGTGGTCGTGGTGCCGTCGGGATTCTTGGTCACATCGTCGAGCGTGATCGCGGTGCCGTCGCGCAACCCGGTGACCAGCGCCTGCGAGTTCGTGGCCGAACCGGCGAAGCTGGTGAACTCGGTGCTCAGCCGGGTCGATTCCTGCGTGCTGGTGCCCGTGGAAACGGAGGTGCCGGACGAAGTGGCGGTCTGCGCCATCACCGGTGCGGCAGAGAGTGCGCCGAGCACCGCGATGCAAATCAGCGTGGATTTGAAACGGAAGGAATTCATGGGATGACTCCGAAGATGCAACGATGGCGAAATGCCTGAAGGACGACACCGCACATTTCCTTCCATGCCCCTTGTGCCCAAAACCCGCCCGATCAACGCTGGCGATTCGCACACTGATGCCGTCCCGGCGGCATCTTGGCGCCACGCGGGCTCGGCGTACAAGCGCCACCACCCTATTTGTTCAGCATGCATTCCGTGCGCCGAACGGACGTCACAGTTGCTTCACTCGAATGTGTGAACGGATCGACATTTACAGCGGACTGCCCGACGGAACGGCAATTCCCGCAGCCTGGCTGCCGCCTAGCTCAGCATGTCGTGCCGGAAACAGCTGATCAGATGATCATTGATCATCCCGGTCGCCTGCAGCAGCGAATAGCAGATCGTGGTGCCGACAAAACGAAAACCGCGCTTCTTCAACTCTTTGCTCATGCGGTCGGACAAGGGCGTACTGGCCGGCACCTTTCCCTTGTCGCGCCAGTGATTGACAAGAGGCTTGCCATCGACGAACGACCACAGATAGACGTCCAGACTGCCAAACTCGCCGATCACCTCGAGCGCGGCAATCGCATTGTCGCGCGTGGCCGTCACCTTCAGCCGGTTGCGGATGATGCCCGGATCCAGCAGAAGTTTTTCCAGTTCGCGATCCTTCATCGCAGCGACGCGGGCAATCTCGAAGTTGTGGAATGCCTTGCGATAGTTGTCGCGCTTGGCCAGCACAGTGCGCCAGGACAGGCCGGCCTGCGCGCCCTCCAGGCACAGGAATTCGAACAGGGCACGGTCATCGTGCAGCGGCACGCCCCATTCGGCGTCGTGGTAGTCGCACATCAATGCATCGCTGCCGGTGGCCCAGTGGCAACGTGACGGGTCGGATGTCTTGGTCATGAGGGGCAATGGATGAGTGAGTAGGCGAGGAGAACGGCATGGGCGCGCCGGCACAACGTAGCCGACACCGCTAGACTTGTCGCCCCTTTCCTGCCGGCTTGCGCATGTCGCCCCTCTCATCGCCACGACGCGGCGCGATACTCGCGCTGCTCGTCACTATCCTGGTCTGGGCCTACAGCTGGGTAGTGATGAAACAGGTGCTGGCGCATGCCGGGCCGTTCAACTTTGCCGCGTTGCGCTACCTGCTTGGCGCAGCGGTGCTGTTCGCGGCGCTGTGGATCTCGCGGCAGTCGATGCGGCCGCCGCCGCTGTTGCCGACGATTCTGATTGGCCTGTGCCAGACCGCCGCATTCCAGGGGCTGGAACAATGGGCGCTGCTCGACGGCGGTGCCGGCCACGTGGCCTTGCTGGCCTACACCATGCCGTTCTGGGCCGTGCTGCTGGCCTGGTTGCTGCTGGGTGAACGACCCCACCGGCGGCACTGGCTCGGCCTGGCGCTGGCCGCATTGGGGCTGCTGTGCATCATCGAGCCATGGCATGGCACAGGCAGCGTACTGAGCACCACGCTGGCGATTGCCGGCGGTGCGGCGTGGGCGGCCGGTACGGTATTGAGCAAGCGGCTGTTCCGTCAGCACACGTTCTCCGTGCTCAGCCTCACCGCGTGGCAGATGCTGGCCGGTGCTGTGGCGCTCGCGGCCGTCGCACTGGTCGTGCCGCAACGCCCGATCGACTGGAACTGGGCGTTCATCGGCGCACTGGCCTATAGCGTCGTGCTGGCGTCCAGCCTGGCATGGTGGCTGTGGTCGATCGTGCTGCAGCGCCTGCCCACCACGGTGGCCAGCCTGAGCAGCCTCGGCGTGCCCATCGCCAGCGTGCTGCTGGCGTGGCTGATCCTGCACGAACAGCCGTCCATGATGGAAATGCTCGGCATCGCGCTGGTGCTGCTGGGGCTGATCGCGGTGAGCGGAGTGGGCGCGTGGCGCCGTCCCTGACGGCTATTCAGCGTGCGGGCTTTCGCGTGGCGATATGATGCACAGCTGCCGAAGCCGAAGAAACGCCGATGTTCGATTTATCCCAAATGTGGGCTCACTGGGTCAGTTGGCTGAGCGCCCACGCGGTCGTACCGCTGCTGGCTGCGCTGCATCTGGACGGCCTGGCGGGCGATCCGAATGACATTGCCGCCTCGCTGCTGATCGCGGCGTTGCAGGTAGGCATCATCGGCTTCATTTTCCGTCCGCTGGAGACCTGGTTTCCGGCCGAGAAGTGGACCGATCGCCGGCTGACCCTGGTCGATCGCAATTACACCTTGCTGATGCTGCTCGGCATCTTTCCGCTGTTCACCTATCTGGTGCTGACCCCGTTCAGCCATCTGTTCGGCGGTACCGACACCGCCACCTCGAGCACCGGCTCGCCGCTGGCGCTGACGCATTGGGTGCCGTGGTTCAACCAGCATCCGTTCGTACTGTTCGCGGTCTACTACCTGGTCTACGACTTCGTGTACTACTGGATGCACCGCACCCAGCACGCGATTCCATGGTGGTGGGCGCTGCACAGCATGCACCACAGTCAGCGCCAGATGAGTTGCTGGACCAACGACCGCGGCAGTCTCGTGGACGGTTTCATCCAGTCGATGATCCTGGCCACGGTGGGCCTGGCGATCGGCGTGGATCCGGACCAGTTCGCGTGGCTGATGCTGATCGGCGAACTGGTGCAGAACTTCTCGCACACCAACGTGCGGCTTGGCTTCGGCCGCGTATTCGACCGCATTTTCGTTGCCCCGAAATTCCACCGGCTGCATCACATGCTTGTCGATCCCGAGCGGCCGACGCTGCATGCCTGCAATTACGGCCAGGTGTTGTCGATCTGGGACGTGCTGTTCGGCACGGCGTTGTACGGCATGGCGCCGCGGCCCACCGGCGTGGGCGATCCGGTGGTCGACGCCGACAATAACTACGGCCTGGTCGGCCTGCACTGGGCCGCGCTGAAGCGTTTCTGGGGTGCGGTGCGCCGCATCGAAGGCTGGAGGCCGGGCGAAGTGGCGTTCGGCGAAGATTACCGGCCGATCCCGGTCAACCAGCTGGATCTGCATGCGTTCGAACACAAGTCGCCGACGGAGGTTGCCATCGAACCGGTTCCGGCCGGCAACACCACCGAGGTCGCGCTGGGCTAATTCACGTTACGCCAAGGCAATGCCAGCAGATCCACATTGCCTCCAGTCAGCACTACGCCGATGCGGCGCCCGGCGAATCGCTCGCGCTGCTTGAGGATCGCCGCCAGCACGGTGGCGCTGGATACCTCGACCACCTGCTTCAGCTCCGACCACAGCAGCTGCATCGCCGCGATGGTTTCCGCATCGCTGACGGTGATCACCTCGACGCCATGTGTGCGCAGTGCATCGAGATTGCGCTCACCGACCAGCGCGCGCAGGCCGTCGCAGATCGTGTCGGGCACCACGGTGGTCACTCGCGCAGCGCGCGCCAGTGATTGCGCCGCATCGTCGGCGCCTTGCGGCTCGGCGCCGAACAAGGCCAGCGCAGGATCGATCGCATGCGCGGCAATCGCCACGCCGCTGGCCAGGCCGCCGCCGCCGACCGGAGTGATCAGCGCATGCAGCCCGCCCGCTTGCTGCAGCAACTCCAATGCCAGCGTGCCCTGGCCGGCCATCACGCGGGTATCGGCATACGGATGCACCATCACCGCACCGGTGGTGCGTTGTACCTCGGCAGCCATGGCTTCGCGGGCGGCCTGGGTAGGCGCGCAGCGGTGCAGGATCGCGCCGGCACGTTCGATCGCCTCGACCTTCGCCCGCACCGCGCCTTCGGGCACCACCACGTGCGCGGCGATGCCGCGTGTGGCCGCGGCCAAGGCCAGCGCATTGCCGTGGTTGCCGGACGAGTGCGTAACCACGCCACGCGCGGCCTGCTCGTCACTCAATGACCACACTGCATTGCAAGCGCCACGGAATTTGAATGCGCCGCCACGTTGCAGGTTCTCGCACTTGAAGTACAGCTCGGCGCCGCTCAACTCATCCAGCGCCGCACTACGCAGCACCGGTGTCACGCGCGCATGCGGCGCGATGCGCGCGGCGGCATCGCGGACCTGTTCGAAACCGGGCAAGACGTCCATCGCCGCAGCTGCGGGTTGCGCATTCATGGCAACTCGATCTCCACGCCACAGCGGAAACGTCGTTCGGCGCCCGGCTCCAGCCGGATCGCCTCGGCGCACTCAGGCCGGTTGTATGCGTCGGCCATGCACTCCATCGGCTCCAGCGCGATCGACTTGCGCGCATCGCGGCTCACCGTGTCGGCGGTGAATGCGTGCATCACGCCATGCTCTTGCCATACCGCGATGCCGAAACCCCGGGACGGGTCGCGCAGGCGGGTGCGGATACGGCCATCCGCCTCGACGTCCAAATCGGTATAGCCCTGATCGAGGATACTGTCGCCGAGCCGGCGCGGCTCACGGAAATCCAGCGCCGGCGCGTCGTCCAGCGCCACGTACGCCGCCGCGCCGGACAGCGCGATCAAGTCGGCGCCGGTACGGATCAGGGTCTGTGCGGGAATCTGCAATTGCCAGCCGTCGACCAGGTCTCCGGCCAAACGGAAGTAGGGGTGCCAGCCGAAGAAGCACGGTGCGGCGCTGTCGCCAACGTTGCGCATCCGCGCTTCCAGCGTGATCCCGCCGGCGTCCAGCGTGAAGGTCACGCTGAGGTCGATCGCATGCGGATAGCCCGGCTGCGGACGGATCGCCGCAGTACTCAACGTGGCCCGTGCGCCGTGGTCGTCGGCGACCAGTGTGTCGATGTCGAAATCCACGTTGCGCAGGAAGCCATGCCGACACGCCCGCTTGGCGCCGACGACGCCGGGCTGCAGATCTTCCGGCCGGCCATCGAAGGTATAGCGCGCGTCGGCGATGCGGCCGGCAAACGGCGCCATGATCGCGTAGCGGGAACTCTGACCGGCGACGATCTCGGCCGCGTCGCGATAACCGTCGGCGAGGTCGTGCATTCCCCCCTCGAACGGCACCTCGAAACTGAGCAGGGCCGCGCCGTGCCGGGCAATGCGCACGCGCCGGTTGCCGGTGCCGTCGGTCAGCACCACGATGGCCTGGTCGCCCAGTTGGGCCCGTTCCGCGCCGTAGCGCGCCGCGCTCGATACCACCATGGGGGTTCTCCTGCTGTTGGAAACACCCCATGTTAACCTGATCAATCCCCACCCCTCATCGTCATCGTTTCCCCATGCATGCACTTCCAGAGCAATCCACCGCGTTGATACGCCTCCGCGATTACCGCGCACCCGCCTGGCGCGTGGAGACGGTCGAGCTGGATTTCGATCTCGGCATCGATGCCAGTGAATTGTCCGCGCGCCTGCTGCTGCGTCGCGATCCATCGCAGAACGCACCGCTGCGGCTGGACGGCGAGAACCTGCAGTTGCTGTCGATCGCACTCGACGGTCGCCAGCTGCCCGCCACCGCGTATCGCTATGTAGGCAATAGCCTGGAAGTCGATGGTGTCCATGACGGCAGCGTGCTGGAAACCCGCGTGCGGCTGCGTCCGGCGGCGAACACCGCGCTGGAAGGCTTGTATCTGTCCGGTTCGCGCGATGCCGGCTTCCTGCTGACCCAATGCGAGGCCGAGGGCTTCCGCCACATCACCTTCTTCACCGACCGACCCGATGTGCAGTCGCGCTACAGTGTCACCTTGCGCGCCGATCGTGCGCGCTTTCCGGTACTGTTGGCCGGCGGCAATCCCGACGGCAGCGGCGAACTGGAGGGCGGCCGGCATTGGGCGCGCTTCGTCGACCCACATCCGAAGCCGAGTTACCTGTTCGCGCTGGTTGCCGGCAGGCTGGAAAAGATCGAACGCGACTACGTCACCGCCGAAGGGCGCGCCGTGCAGCTGAAGATCTGGGCCGAAGCCGACGCGATCGACCGCTGCGATTACGCGATGGATGCGCTGGAGCGCTCGATGCGCTGGGACGAGCAGGCGTACGGCCGCAACTACGACCTGGACGTGTTCCACGTCGTCGCCACCCACGACTTCAACATGGGTGCGATGGAGAACAAGGGTCTCAACATTTTCAATGCCAAGTGCCTGCTGGCCGACCCGGACTCGACCACCGACGACGAATACCGACATGTCGAGGCGGTGGTCGCGCACGAATACTTCCACAACTGGAGCGGCAACCGGGTCACCTGTCGCGATTGGTTCCAGCTGTCGCTGAAAGAAGGGCTTACGGTGTTCCGCGAGCAGAGCTTCTCGGCCGACATGAATTCCGCGCCGCTGAAGCGCATCGAGGACGTCTCGCTGCTGCGCCGCGCGCAGTTCCCCGAGGATGCCGGCCCGCTGGCGCATCCTGTGCGTCCGGCGCAGTACAGCGAGATCAACAATTTCTACACCGCCACGGTGTACGAAAAAGGCGCCGAGCTGGTGCGCATGCTGGCCGGCGCGCTGGGCAAGGACGGTTTCCGCCTCGGCATGGATCGCTATTTCGAACGCAACGACGGCCGCGCCGCCACGCTGGAGGATTTTCTTGCGGCACTGGGCGATGCCAACGGCACCGACCTCACTCCCTACCTGGCCTGGTACGGTCAAGCCGGCACGCCGCGATTGAGCGCCCGCGGCCGCTACGATGCCACCCGGCATGAGTACACGTTGACGCTGGCCCAGCACGTTGTGGGACCGGAATCCCGGCCGCCGCTGCCGATCCCGGTCAAGCTGGCGCTGTTCACGCGTCATGGCGACATGCTGCCCTTGCATCTGGACGGCCAGACGTCCAAAAGCGTCAACGAACTCGTCGTAGTGCTGACCCAGGCCGAACAGGATTTCGTCTTCACCAACGTCATCACCGCACCGGTACCGTCGTTGCTGCGCGGTTTTTCCGCACCGGTGATCCTGGAATGCGATTACACCCCGGACGAGCTGGCGTTGCTGCTGGCCCATGACGTCGACGGCTTCAATCGCTGGGAGGCCGGCCAGCAGCTGGCCGTGCGCGCCTATGAGAACCTGCGTGACGACACCTCGACCGAGGCCTTGCATGCCTGGTGCGAAGCGCTGGCATCGCTGTTCGATAACGCCTCGATCGACGACGCGTTGCTCGCCGACCTGCTGACCCCGCCGGGCGAAGTCGAACTGGCCGAACGCGAGACAGCGATCGATCCGCAACGCATCCACCACTTGCGCCAGAACTTGCAACAACGGTTGGCCGAACGGCTGGGTGCCGACGCCTTGCGCCGGCGTTATCAGGCGCTGGCCGTGCATACCGGCATCGAACTGGATGCGCTCAGCCAGGCGCGCCGTCGGCTCAAGCGCCGCATGCTGGAACTGCTGCATCTGCTCGACAGCCCCGAAGCCTGTCGGCTGGCCGCCGCCCAGTACCGGAGCGCGCCCGGCATGACCGACCGGCTCGCCGCGCTGGCCGTGCTGGTGCGCGGCAATGCCCCGCAGGCTGAGGCGGCGTTGCTCGACTATCGCGAACGCTACGCGGACAACGCGCTGGCGCTAGACAAATGGTTTGCGGTGCAAGCGCAGTTGCCGGGTGAGCCTGCACTGGAGCGCGTACTGCTGCTGGAACGCAATGCCGCGTTCACCCTGAAGAATCCTAACCGGGTGCAGGCCTTGCTGGGTGCGTTCGTGCGCGGCAACCCGAGTGGGTTCCATCGGATCGATGGTGCCGGCTACCGGCTGCTGGCCGAGCGACTGATGACCCTGGACAGGTTGAACCCGCAGGTAGCGGCACGGTTGGCCACGGCATTCAACGGCTGGCAGCGGCTGGAACCGCTACGCCGCGAAGCGGCGCGCGCGGCGATCGTGGAACTGGCCAGGCATGACGGGCTTTCCCGCAACCTGACCGAAATCGTCGGCAGTGTGCTCAACCATTGATTGATCGGCGGCGGGGCTGCCGGCCCCGCGCAGGCACCTGCTGCCTCGCCCGCTGCGGGTGATGGCATCCGCTATACGAGCGGATGCTTCGTTCAGACGGAGAGATGATCGAGCGCGTCGAGCAGGCTCTGCATGCGCGATTCGAGGTCGGGTTGCAACACGCCGCGCTCGTTGTCTTCGCGCCCGCTCAAACCGTCGATCGCCATCTCGACCTGGCCAAGCTCGATCAGCAGATCGTGGTACGGATAAACCGGCTGAAAATCGAAGCTCATGTCCATGGCGTACCCCTTCTCGTGGCTGGTACTGCGATGAAAGCAACCGCCGTGCCAGGATGTGATGAGTGTCGCAGTTGATTCGGGTTCGCCATCACAGCACTGACGCAATACGTCATCTGCTGCCGCGGCCCGGCACAATTTTCCTTTTCAGTCACTCTTTGTTCACATGTTTGCGGCGAATATCCATTACGTGTTTTACGCCAGCGATCACCGGTTTCTGGCGTCCGGCAACACGGTCATCCTGGATTCCCCCTGTTCCTGAGACCGCCGGGCGTCAGATCTATAAGCACAAGGCCCCGCAGCTGCAAAGCTGCGGGGCCTTGTCTTTTGGGCCTTTGCGCGGTTTTCGGATCCCACAAAAGGCGACGGCACCCCGAGAGGTGCCGTCTTGCTTCCTTTCCTGGTACACGATCGAACCCCTGTCCGTTCGATCTCGGCGCGCGTAGTCGCGCAGCGTCTGCCCGTGAAAGTGCTGCTGGGTACAAGCAGGAAACATGCCAGCACTCGGTCAATCCACTGGCACGCCGCTGGCGGCGTTACCATAGCGCCTCGTTTCGTCACTTTTTGCATGCTCAGGTCAGTTTGATGCGCCACCCCACCCACTACGACGTCATCGTGATCGGCGGCGGCCATGCCGGGACCGAGGCCGCGCTCGCAGCCGCACGCGCCGGCGCACGCACGTTGCTGCTCAGTCACAACATCGAGACGATCGGCCAGATGAGTTGCAATCCGGCGATCGGCGGCATCGGCAAAGGCCATCTGGTCAAGGAGATCGACGCGCTCGGTGGTGCGATGGCGCATGCGGCCGACCGTGCCGGCATCCAGTGGCGCACTTTGAACGCGTCGAAAGGTCCGGCCGTACGCGCCACCCGCTGCCAGGCCGATCGCGCGCTGTACAAGGCTGCGATCCGCCATATCGTCGAAACCGAGCCAAAGTTGCAGCTGTTCCAGCAGGCAGTGGACGACCTGATCATCGAACATGGCCGCGTCACCGGCGTGGTCACGCAGATGGGCCTGTCATTCGGCGCGAACGCGATAGTACTCACCGCCGGCACCTTCCTCGCGGGCAAGATCCACATCGGCCAGGCGCAATACGCCGGTGGTCGTGCCGGCGATCCGCCGGCCAGCGCACTGGCACAGAAGCTGCGCGAACTGCCGGTCGCCGCCGACCGTCTGAAAACCGGCACGCCGCCACGCATCGACCTGCGCAGCATCGACTTCAGCGGCCTCGAGGAGCAGCCCGGCGACGATCCGGCACCGGTATTTTCCTACCTCGGTACCCGCGACGAACATCCGCGCCAGGTCAGCTGCTGGATCACCCACACTTCCGAACAGACGCATGAACTGATCCGCGGCGCGCTGGACCGTTCGCCGCTGTACACCGGCCAGATCGAAGGTGTCGGCCCGCGCTACTGCCCGTCGATCGAGGACAAGGTGGTGCGCTTCGCCGAGAAGTCGTCACACCAGATCTTCATCGAACCGGAGGGCCTGGATACGTTCGAGATCTATCCGAACGGCATTTCCACCTCGTTGCCGTACGACGTGCAGCTGGCCTTGGTGCACTCGATCAAGGGTTTCGGGAAGGCGCATATCACCCGCCCCGGCTATGCGATCGAGTACGACTATTTCGACCCGCGCGGCCTGCAGCCGTGGTTGGAAACCAAGGCGATCCCCGGCCTGTATTTCGCTGGCCAGATCAACGGCACCACCGGTTACGAGGAAGCCGCCGCACAAGGCCTGATCGCCGGCCTCAACGCCGCGCTGGCGACGCAGGGCAAGGCGCCTTGGTATCCGCGCCGCGACGAGGCGTATATCGGCGTGCTGATCGACGACCTCACCAGCAACGGCACGATCGAGCCGTACCGCATGTTCACCTCGCGTGCCGAATACCGGCTGCATCTGCGCGAGGACAACGCCGACCTGCGCCTCAGCGAGACCGGCCATGCCTTGGGTGTGGTGCCGCAGGCGCGCTACGACGCGTTGCGCGCCAAGCGCGAGGCGGTCGAACGCGAGCTGCAACGCCTGGGCGGATTGTGGGCGACGCCGGGCAACGCGCTCGGCGCCGCGGTCGAGCGCCAGCTCGGCATCGCCGTCAGCCGCGAGACGAATGCGGTGGATCTGTTGCGCCGGCCCGAACTCGATTATGCGCAGCTGACCTCGGTGGCCGAACTGGGACCGCCGGTGGCACGCGACGACGTCGCCGCGCAGGTCGAAGTGCAGGTCAAGTACGCCGGCTATCTCGAGCGTCAGCGCGAGGAAATCGAGCGCCAGCGCCGGCATGAGCACACCGCGATTCCCGCCAGCTTCGACTACGACAAAGTGCGTGGACTGTCCGCCGAAGTGCTACTCAAACTGAAACGCACGATGCCTGCCACGCTCGGCCAGGCGGCGCGTGTCAGCGGCGTCACTCCCGCGGCGATCTCGCTGCTGCTGGTGCACCTGAAGCGTCGCGACGCCGCCTGACATAGTCGTGGATCCGCCCCGCGCTCCACTCATGGCATCATGCCCACTTCGACCAGCATGAGGAGTGTGCAATGGAAATCTGGATCGGTCGCGACGGCGAACGACATGGCCCGTACAAGGAAGACGATGTGCGCCAATGGCTACGCACAGGTCAGGTCAGCCCGCAGGATCTGGCCTGGTACGAGGGCCTCGCCGACTGGCAGCCACTGTCGGTGCTGTTTCCCGACGAAATGTCTCGCAACGCGCCGCCGCCCAGCAACCCCTACACCGCCCCCGCCGCGCCGCTGATGCCACTGCCGCAGACCACGGCGGCCGCGCTGGAGGACTATGCCGGTTTCTGGAAGCGCGTGGGCGCCTACATTCTCGACGCCATCATCTTGTACATCCCGAACACGCTCATCATGAAGACCATGGGCGGCGATGCGGCTCAGGAAGCGATGCGCCAGACCATGCTTGCCGCACCGGGTGACCCGCACGCCATGATGGCCGCGTACGGACAGTTCTATTCGATGATGGGGACGACGATAGCGATCACCAGCGTCATAGCCTGGCTGTACTTCGCCCTCTGCGAGAGTTCGGCCTGGCAAGGCACCTTGGGCAAACTGGCGCTGGGCATCCGGGTCACCGATCTGCAAGGCAAGCGGATCAGCTTCCCGCGCGCCCTGGGTCGTTATCCCGCCAAATTCCTCAGCAGCATGATTCTGTGCATCGGCTTCCTGATGGTCGCCTGGACCGAACGCAAGCAGGCCTTGCACGACATGGTCTGCGGCACTTTGGTGCTGAACGGCCGCGCCAGCGAATTCAAGTCGAGCCAGACCTCGTCCGACAACAGCAAATCGTTCAGCGCCTGAACGTAGATTTGCCTGCACGGCGTCGCGGCTCGGCCGCGGCGCCGTGTTTGTTTTTGCACATCGGCCGCCGGTGCAGTCGGGCTGCTTGGTATCATCGTCGGCTTGATCTCTCTACCCGGCGCATCACGCCATTGCCAGGAACCGACCGCAGCCCATGCTCAGCATCGAACAACGCATCGCCAACGATATCGCCGCCAAAACCGAACAGGTGCAAGCGGCCGTGGATTTGCTCGACGGCGGCGCCACCGTGCCGTTCATCGCGCGCTACCGCAAGGAAGTCACCGGCGGTCTGGACGACACCCAGCTGCGCCTGCTGGAGGAGCGATTGCACTATCTGCGCGAGCTGGAGGACCGCCGCGCGGCGATCCTCGCCAGCGTCGAGGAACAAGGCAAGCTCAGCGATGCGTTGAAAAGCGAATTGCTCGCCGCCGACACCAAGGCGCGGCTGGAAGACTTGTACCTGCCGTTCAAGCCGAAGCGCCGCACCAAGGCGCAGATCGCCCGCGAGGCCGGGCTGGAACCGCTGGCGATGGGCCTGCGCGACGATCCCACGCTGTCGCCGGAAGTGTTCGCCGCATCGTTTGTCGACGCGGAGAAAGGCGTTGCCGACGTGCGTGCCGCGCTGGATGGCGCTCGCGCGATCCTGATGGAGTCGATCGCCGAAGATGCGCATCTGGTCGGCGAGCTGCGCGACTGGCTGTGGGCGCAGGGACAGATCCGCGCCAAGCTGGTCGAAGGCAAGGAGAACGAAGGCGCGAAGTTCCGCGACTACTTCGACCATGTCGAACCGATCGGCAAGATTCCTTCGCACCGGCTGCTGGCGTTGATGCGCGCGCGCAACGAGGGCGTGCTCGAGCTCGAACTGGCACCGGCTGCCGATAGCGAGCAAGGCCACGCCGAAGGCGAAGGCCGCGTCGCCGCCCACGCCAACATCCACAATCGTGGCCGCGCCGCCGATGCGTGGCTACGCGAAACCGTGCGGCTGACCTGGCGCGTGAAGCTGCATCTGCATCTCACCCTCGACCTGTTCGGCCGCGTGCGCGAAGGTGCCGAGGACGAGGCGATCCGCGTCTTCGGCGACAACCTGAAGGACTTGATGCTGGCGGCGCCGGCCGGTGCGAAGACAGTGATGGGACTCGATCCGGGCATCCGCACCGGCGTCAAAGTTGCCGTGGTCGATGCCACCGGCAAGTTGCTCGCCACCGACGTGATCTATCCGCATGAGCCACGTCGACAGTGGAACGAATCGCTCGTGCAGCTGGCGAAACTGTGCAAGCAGCACGGCGTCAACCTGATCGCGATCGGCAACGGCACCGCCTCGCGCGAAACCGACAAGCTGGCGGGCGAACTGATCAAGAAGCTTGCCGACAGCCATCTATCGAAAGTGGTGGTCAGTGAAGCCGGCGCGTCGATCTACTCGGCGTCCGAGTTGGCGGCGAAGGAATTTCCCGAACTGGATGTGACCTTGCGCGGTGCGATTTCGATCGCGCGCCGGCTGCAGGATCCGCTGGCCGAACTGGTGAAGATCGAGCCGAAAGCGATCGGCGTGGGCCAGTACCAGCACGACGTCAACCAGATCAAGCTGGCGCGTGCGCTGGATGCGCGGGTCGAGGACTGCGTCAATGCGGTCGGCGTCGACGTCAACACCGCCTCTGCCGCGCTGCTGGCGCGCGTGGCCGGCCTCAGTGCCAGCGTCGCCGAGAACGTGGTGAAGCACCGCGATGCGAACGGCCCATTCGCCAACCGCAAGGCATTGCTGAAAGTGCCGCGGCTCGGCGACAAGGCCTTCGAGCAGTGCGCCGGTTTTCTGCGTGTCTCCGATGGAGACAATCCGCTGGATGCCAGCTCGGTCCATCCCGAAGCGTACCCGGTGGTCGAACGGATCATCGCCCAGTGCGGCCGCGAGGTGCGCAACATCATCGGCGACAGCGGCTTCCTGCGCGGCCTCAAGCCCGAGCAGTTCACCGATGAAAAGTTCGGCGTACCGACCGTGCGCGACATCCTGAAAGAACTGGAGAAACCCGGCCGCGATCCGCGTCCGGAATTCGTGGCGCCCAGTTTTGCCGAGGGCGTCGAGGACGTGAAGGATCTCAAGCCCGGCATGATTCTCGAAGGTCGGGTCACCAACGTCGCGGCATTCGGCGCGTTCGTCGATATCGGCGTGCATCAGGATGGCCTGGTGCATGTCTCCGCGTTGTCGCATACGTTCGTCAAGGATCCGCGCGACGCGGTGAAGGCCGGTGACATCGTCAAGGTCAAGGTGATGGAGATCGACCTGCCGCGCCAGCGCATCGGTCTCAGCATGCGGCTCGACGACGAACCTGGGCAGGCGCGCAGTGGGCGGCCGCCTGCCGGTGGCGGCAACCCGGATGGCAAACGCGACGCCCGCAACGGCGGACGGCCAGGGAACAGCGCACCGAAGCCCACGCCGGCGCCAGTCAACAGCGCCTTCGCCGATGCGCTGGCGCGCGCCGCCAAACGCTGACCCAACCACCCATGCGGCAGCGCGCTGCAATGCAGCATGCGCTTCCGTATGGGGTGCATTAACGTAACGCTCATATAACAAGGCCATTCCGGCCCAGGAGTGTTACCCATGCTTCGCACCCGCCAACTCGCCGGCGCCATCGCCGCCACGTTGATGTTCAGCAGCGCCGCTGTCGCCACCGACTTCAGCAAGGTCATCGTGTTTGGCGACAGCCTCAGCGACAACGGCAATCTGTCGCAGGTGTTGCCAGGCCCGAGCATTCAGCCACCGCTGCGTTTCACCACCAATCCCGGCCATGTGGCGATCGAGAATGTGGCCAGTGCCTTGGGCAGCACGCTCAGTCCCTCGCTCAATGGCGGAAGCGATTACGCCTGGGGCGGCGCGGGGGTGAACAACAACTCGCCTGGTACGCCGGGGGCGGTGCCCACGCTGACCACGCAGGTGAATGCTTATCTGAGCGCCGGCAGCGCCGACCAGCATGCGCTGTATTCCATCTGGGGCGGCGCCAACGACATTTTCTACCACGCGACTCTGGCCGGTGGCGGGCTCGAAACCTCGGCACAGGCGCAGACCAACGTGGCGATCGCTGCGCAGCAGGAAGTGAAGCTGATCGGTCAGCTGCAGGCCGCCGGTGCCAAGAACATTCTGGTGTTCAACCTGCCCAACATCGGGCTGACTCCCGACGCTGCCGCGCAAGGGCCGGCCGGCGCCGCAGCATTGGCCGGTCTCAGCCTGATCTTCAACGGCCAGCTCAATACCGGTCTGGGACAGCTGGGCAAAGGCATCATCCCGATCAACGCCTATGGGCTGCTGTCCGAGGTGATCGCCAATCCGCAGGCTTACGGTTTCGCCAATGCCACCACGCCGGCTTGCGGCGCCAATTCCAGCTCGGTTCGCTGTGGGCCGCAGGGTTCAGGCCTGCCGTACACGTATGCCCCCGGCACGGATCAGAGCTACGTGTTTGCCGACGGAGTGCATCCGACCACCGCCGCGCACGCGCTGCTCGGCCAGTACGTGGTGTCCGTCCTGCGGGCGCCGGAACAGATTTCGCTGCTCGGTGAGTCCGCGTTGTCGGCCGCCACCACGCAGACTCGCACCATCCGCAACCAGATGCTGGTGGACAGCGATGGCGGCGAAACCCGTACATTCGTCAACATCGATTACGCGCGGCAGCGCTTCGACGCCAACAACGGTTCGCCGAAGACCAGTAGCAACAACATCAACTTCACCTTGGGCGTGGATGCCCACGCCGCCGACAATCTCTCGGCCGGCCTGGCGCTCGGCGTCGGCCAGAGCAATGCGGATGTTTCCGGCGGCGGCGGTTACAAGCTGCAAGACATCAGCGGGCTCGGCTACCTGACCTACCACGCTGGCGGCGGCTATGTCGGCGGTTACGCGGATTTCGGCCAGTCCAATTTCAAGAACATCGACCGTCGCATCGACCTCGGCGCCATGCGACGTACCGAGAGCGGCAAGGCGGATGGCTCGCATCTCGGCGCCGGCCTAACAGGTGGCTGGTGGTTCGATTTCGGCAACCTGCGCACCGGACCGTTTGCCAATCTCGAATGGCAGACCGCCAAGATCAACGGCTATAGCGAAAACGGCAACGACAGCAGCGCGATGTGGTTCGATCGGCAACAGCGCGACGCGCTGATCGGCACCCTGGGCTGGCGCTTGCAAGGTCATTGGCAGGTCGCCAACCTGGCCATGTCGCCGTATGCCGAACTGGCCTGGAACCACGACAGCAAGGCCGATCCGCGTGAAGTCAGCGCCGGCCTGAACAGCATGAACGGCACGTTCGCGTTGACCGGCTTCGTACCCGACAAGAGCTGGGGCAACGCCAACCTCGGCCTGTCCGCCCAGCTCACGCCGAGCATGACCAGCTGGATCGGCTACAGCGGCCGTTTCGGAGACAACAGCCAGAAGTACAACAGCTTCAACATGGGCTTCCGCGTCAACCTCTGAACGGGTCCGCCGCAACAAAAAAAGCCGCCGGTTTGCACCGGCGGCTTTTTCATGTGCTGACGTCTGGACGGCTTACTTGTTCTTGCCGCCGGTCGCCACTCCGAGGATTTCCATGGCCTGCTTCTTCAGCTTCGCCGCCGCATCGTCGTCGAGCGGCTGCACATCGCTGCCGACCTGATGCTGCTTCAATACCAGCGTGCCATCGTCGCTCCAACCGGCACGGTCGATCGCGCTCGGCTTCCCGTCACGGCTTGCCCTGGTCTCCTGCACGATCGCCCACGGCTTGCCGTCCTTGTAGGCATAGTCGGTGCTGGTGAAACCCTTGTCGCCGTAATCGACCAGTTCACGGATGAATTGCACCTGGCCTGCCTGGCGGAACAGCTGCCAGCCGCGCGAGACATTCGCGTCGAGCTTGGTGCCATGGGTGACCTTCATGGCACCGAGCTGCTTCTGCTCGGCGGTGAACGCGTCCATGACTTTCTCGCCGGGGGTCTGTTCGGCCACCAGCTCGATCACCACGCCGTCATTCTTGCTGCCCTTGGCCAGCACCGGCGCCTGGATCGGCATCGCATAGTGACGATCGCCATCGGTCAGCGTGGCCTGTATCACATACAGGTCATTCGGCTTCACATCGGCCGGGTTGAAGCTGAGCTTGAACGGCTGCGGAAACGAGCCCGCCGGGGCGGTCTTGCTCGCCAGCGGCGCGGAACCCACGGCGGTGGACGACACGTCGACCAGGTTCAGCACCAGCGTAGCGTTCGGCGACGGCTGTACGGAACCGCGCAACGAGATCGTGCCGCTCACCTCATTGACAGCCGTGTTGGCCGCAGCGGCTGTATTCGCGGATGCGGGCGCATCCGTGGACGTCGGCTGGGCCGGAGTGGGGGCATTATTGCAACCAGCCAGAGCCAGCGCTGTAACCGACATGAGCGACAAAACTGTCTTGCGCATGGGAAAACCTCATCAACGTGAAAACAAGCACGAGATCGTTCAGACGCCTTGGCGCCACGATTCTACGCGGGGGAAGCTCCAAGCATAGCCCAAAAATCCCGACGCGGAAAAGTCAAGCCAGCTGATGGCCTACCATGCGCAAGCGTACGCGGCTCAGGCCCGGAAATTGCCGCCGCGGCCCCGCATCGCCATGAATCAGCCGCGCCGCAAGGCCCGATGCGCGATGTCCCGACGGCAGAATGCACCCTCGTAGCGGATGCGACTGACCATGGCATAAGCCTGTTCGCGGGCCGCGGCGATGTCCTTGCCCAGCGCGCATACGGTCAGCACGCGACCGCCGGCGGTGACTGCCCGACCTTGGCCGTCCAGGCGGGTGCCCGCGTGGAACACTTTGACATCGGCTTTCATATCCGCCGGCGCACCGGTATCGATCGGTGCGTCAAGGCCCTCGATCACGTCGCCGCTACGCGCCCTGCCCGGATAGCCACCGGCGGCCATCACCACTCCGATCGCCGGGCGCGCATCCCAGCGCGCCTTGCTGTGTTCCAGCCGGCCATCGAGCGCGTCGTCGATCAACTCGACCAGGTCGGACTTCAGCCGAAGCATGATCGGCTGGGTTTCCGGATCGCCGAAGCGCACGTTGAATTCGATCACCTTCGGTGCACCGCTCTTGTCGATCATCAGACCGGCGTACAGAAAGCCGATGAACGGTGCACCCTCGGCCGCCATGCCGCGCAAGGTCGGCTCGATCACCTCGCGCAGGATGCGCTGCTCGACTTCCGGGGTAACCACCGGTGCCGGCGAATACGCGCCCATGCCGCCGGTGTTCGGCCCCAGATCGCCTTCGTCGCGGCGCTTGTGATCCTGGCTCGAAGCCATCGGCAGCGCGTGGCTGCCGTCGCTCATCACGATGTAGCTGGCTTCTTCGCCGTCAAGGAATTCCTCGATCACCACCCGCGCCGAGGCATCGCCGAAGCTGTGTGCGCCGAGCATGTCGTGCAGCGCCAGTTCCGCATCGGCCAGGGTCAGTGCGACCACCACGCCCTTGCCCGCGGCAAGGCCGTCGGCCTTGATCACGATCGGCGCGCCGTATTGGCGCACATAGGCCAGCGCCGGAGTCAGATCGCTGAACACCGCATAGCGTGCAGTGGGAATGTTGTGCCGCTGCAGGAAATCCTTGGCGAATGCCTTGGAGCCTTCCAGCTGCGCTGCGATCGCGCGCGGACCGAAAATGCGCAGGCCGGCGGCACGAAAGCGGTCGACCACGCCGGCCACCAGCGGCACCTCGGGACCGACCACGGTCAGCCCGATCTTCTCGCGTTTGGCCAGCTGCAGCAGGCCTTCGAGATCGTCCATCGCGACATCGGCATTGCGCACACCCGGCTCGTGCGCGGTACCGGCATTGCCGGGCGCCACGATCACCTCGTCGACCTGCGACGACTGCCCGAGCTTCCACGCCAGCGCGTGTTCGCGACCGCCGCTGCCGATAACGAGAACCTTCATGCCTGCACTCCGAGAACCACTCATGCGCGACGCCGCGCAGTCGCGCATTGTAGCGGCTGCGGCGGACTGCCCGCTCGGGGTTCAATCGTGGTGGTGCACCAGCTCCAGCAATGCCGCGCGCGGCAACTTGCCGGTTTCGTTGCGCGGCAACGCGGAAACCAGCCGCAGCGGGCGCGGCAGGAACAGCGGATCGATAGCCCGGCGCAGCGCGTCGAGGATCATGTGTTCATCCAGCCCCGGCGCCACCGCCAGCGCCGCAATCCGGTGCACACCGAGTGCATCGGCGGCGTCGAGCTGGAACACCACGCCATCCTGCACACCGGGTATCGCCAGCAGGCGCCGGCTGAGGTCGCTCAGCGAGGCGCGCTTTCCGGCGATCTCCAGCATGTCGGCATGCCTGCCGCGCAGACGGAAGCGACGACCGCCGTCGGACAGACTGACGATATCGGCCAGGGTGATCGGTGTGCTCAGCTGTGGCGCCTCGATCGCGGTGCCGTCCGGCTGCGGATGCAGGATGACGTCGGCATACAACGACCAGTCCTCGTCCACAGTAGGGCGACGACTGGCGAACACGCAGGTTTCGGTGGAGCCGAATACCTCCAGCACGAGAGTGCCGAAGCGCTGCTCGGCAGCCGCTGCCAATTCGAGCGGCAGCGGTGCGGTAGCCGAAACCACGGCGGCAACCGTCGGCAGCGCAACGCCCGACTCGACCAGCGCGCGCAGGTGCACCGGCGTGGTCACCAGCAGCCGCGGCGGCGGCACTTCGGCCAGCGCCGCCGCCACATCGGCCGGGAAGAACGGCCGCCCAGCATGCACGCTGATCTCCCCCAGCAGCGGCAGCAGGACCGACATCTCCATGCCGTACATGTGCTGCGGCGGCACCGTGGCGACGATCTCGACATGCCGGCCGACGGCCGCATGCAGCATCCCCAGGTTGCCCGCGTTGCTGGAGTGAAAACTGCCCCAGGTTTTTTCGTTGGCGCTGGGCATGCCGGTGGAACCGGAGGTATAGCCGATCGCCACCACCTGCTCGGCCGGAATCATCGGCCAGCTCGTATCGGCCCAGCTCGTACCGGATTCTGGCGACAACGCGACGTCCAGCGACGGCATCAGCCGGTAACCTGGTGGTGCCGGATCGAGCGCCTGCTCGCCCAGCGCGTAGCAGCCGGGATGCGCCGCCATCACTTCATCCACCGCTTGTGGCACGCGCGATGACGGCAACAGATTGATCTGTCCACGCAGCACGATCGCGCAGAACGCCACCAGGAACGCGTAGCGGTCCTCACACAGATTCACTGCGGCCGCCGCGGCAGGCAAGCCGGCGGCCACCGCCTGCACGTGCGCCAGGAACTGTGCGGCAGTCACCGCCTCGCCGTGTCGCCGGACCAGAACCCGTGAAGGATCAGCAGCAGCCAACAGTGGCAGCCGTTGCGGCGCTTCACGCTGGTAGATGTCGTAAACGATGGCCAAGCCGCACTCTCCCGGATGCTTCAATTCGTCGTGCTGCAGGAACAGCATCGCCCCGATTCATTAACGCCGACGTGAATGGCCGGCGCTGTCGTGACACAGCGATTCACGGAGCCGCTGGTTGGCACCGCACTGTTCCGACAGGGTTCCGACGCGTCCCCTTCGACCGCTCAGGCGCGGATGATAGCGCCCGACAATGCATCGCGGATCACGGTGGGATGGCTCTGGCCGCCCAGCGGCGCGTCCAGCAGGCCGTCCAGTGCATCGCCGAAATAGTCTGCAACGGTCTGCGCCAGGCGCGCCGGCGGTTGGCCGTGCGGGTTCGCACTGGTCGATACCAGCGCACCACCGAACGCACGACACAGCGTGGCGGCAGGTTCGTGAGCGGTGACCCGCAGCGCGATGCCGGCGTGTGTACCGGCGATCCATGTCGGCACTTCCGCCGAGCGCGGGAAAACCCAGGTATGCGGCCCCGGCCAGCTTGCCCACACCTGCTGCAGGACTTCGGCTGGCACCGCGGCAAGCTCGATATAGCGCTCGACCTGGGCGAACTCGGCGGCAATCAGCAATACGCCCTGTGTCGGCGGACGCTGCTTCAGCGCGAACAGGCGCTCGAACGCAACCCGATCATGCGGATCGCAGCCGAGGCCGAACACGGCCTCGGTCGGATAGGCCAGCACACCGCCACCATGCAGCAGCTCGGCGGCAGCACCGGATTCGGCGAGGGTGAAGCGTTGTAGCACTCAGGTCTCGGCTTTCTCTGACAAGACGTTCTTGGCCGCGACTTTCTTCGTCGCCACTTTCTTGGCAGCCGATTTTTTGGCCACGGTCTTCGTGACGGCTTTCTTCTTTGTCGCAGCTTTCTTGACGGCCGCCTTCTTCACTGCCGGCGCTGCCTTCTTGGCGGCGACCTTCTTGGTCGCGGTCTTCTTCGTGGCGGTTTTGGTGGCGGTCTTCTTGCCGAAGCGTCCCTTGCGCACCGGCGCGGCCGCGAGCAGCTCCAGACACTGCTGCTCGGTCAGCTCCTTCGGCTCCTGTTCCTTCGGGATGCGCGCGTTCTTCTCGCCATCGGTGATGTACGCGCCATAGCGGCCGTTGAGTACCTGCACGCCGTTGCCGAAGTCGAGGATCAACCGGTTCGCCAGCATCTCGAGTTTCTCGGCCACGATCTGCAAAGCGCGCGGCAGCTCGATCGTGTAGGGATCGTCCTCGGGCTTGAGCGAGGCATAGGTACTGCCCTGCTTCACGAACGGGCCGAAGCGGCCGACACCGACCATGACCTCGTCTCCGTTCTCCGCCTGGCCGAGCTGGCGCGGCAGCTTGAACAGCTCCAGCGCTTCGGCCAGCGTGATCGTGTGCATGCTCTGGCCGGGACGCAACGAGGCGAAGGTCGGCTTGTCCTCGTCGTCCTTGGTGCCGATCGCGGCATACGGTCCGAAGCGGCCCAGCCGCACCGACACCGGCTTGCCGGTTTTCGGATCGTTGCCGAGTTCGCGCGCGCCGGTCGCCTCGTTGCGGTCGACCGACTCGGTCTTCTCGTCCACCTGCTGCTTGAACGGCAGCCAGAAACGCTCCATCAGCGGTACCCAGGCTTCCTCGCCGCGGCTGACCGCGTCGAGTTCGTCTTCCATCTTCGCGGTGAAGTCGTAATCGACGTAGCGGGTGAAATGCGCGGTGAGAAATTTGCTCACGGCGCGGCCGACGTCGCTGGGCTTGAAGCGGCGGTTGTCGAGCAGCACGTATTCGCGATTCTGCAGCACCTGGATGATGCTGGCGTAGGTGGACGGACGGCCGATGCCGTGCTCCTCCAGCGCCTTGACCAGGCTGGCTTCGGAATAGCGCGGCGGTGGCTCGGTGAAATGCTGGTCGGCGGCGATCTCGTGCAGTGGCACCTGCTCGCCCACCGCCAGTCGCGGCAGGCGGCGGCCCTCGTCGTCGTCCTCGGCGCTCTTCTGATCGCGGCCTTCCTCGTACACAGCAAGGAAACCCGGATCGATCACGGTGGTGCCGCTGGCGCGGAACGAGGCCTCGCCTCCGACCACGTCGCGCAGCGCAAATTCCACCGAAACGGTATTCAACGTGGCGTGGATCATCTGGCAGGCGACGGTGCGCTTCCAGATCAATTCATACAGCTTGCGCTGGTCGTCGTTGAGGAAGGCGGCGATCGCTTTTGGCGTATACATCGCCGAGGTCGGGCGGATCGCTTCATGCGCTTCCTGCGCGTTCTTCGACTTGGTCTTGTAGACCTGCGGCGCGTCGGGCAATGCATGGCCGCCGAAATCGCGGGCGATCAGCTGGCGCAACTCGGCCACCGCGTCGTCACCCAGCATGGTGGAGTCGGTACGCATATAGGTGATCAGGCCGACGTTGCCCTCGTCGCCGAGCGCCACGCCTTCGTACAGCCCCTGCGCCACCTTCATCGTGCGGCTGGTGGTGAAGCCGAGCTTGCGCGCGGCCTCCTGCTGCAGGGTGGAGGTGGTGAACGGCGCCGCCGGGCGGCGCTTGCGCTCCTTCGAGCCGACGTCGCTGACGGTGAGGCGGCCGCGGGCAGCCTGCTTCAGCGCGTCGCGCGCGGCCAGCGCATCGGCTTCGTTGGTGAGATCGAACTGCTCGAACTTCTTGCCGTTGAGCTTGCTCAGACGGGCCGTGAAATCGCCCTCGGCATGCTTCAGCTGGGCCTCGATGGTCCAGTATTCGCGCGCCTTGAATGCCTCGATCTCTTCCTCGCGCTCGACGATCATGCGCAGCGCCGGCGACTGCACACGGCCGGCGGACAGTCCGCGCTGCACCTTGCGCCACAGTACCGGCGACAGGTTGAAGCCGACCAGATAGTCCAGCGCGCGACGGGCTTGCTGCGCATCGACCAGGTCATGCGACAGCTGGCGTGGAGCTGCCACCGCCGCCTTGATCGCCTTCGGCGTGATCTCGGAGAACACCACGCGATGCAACTGCTTGCCCTTGGTCAGGCCGCGCTCCTTCAGGATCTCGCTGATGTGCCAGGAGATCGCTTCGCCTTCGCGATCCAAGTCGGTCGCGAGATAGATGTCGTCGGCTAGCTTGGCGGCCTTGGCGATCGCGTCGACGTGCTTCTCGTTGCGCTCGATCACCTCGTAGGCCATGGTGAAACCGTGCTCGGTGTCGACCGCGCCCTCCTTCGGCTTCAGGTCACGCACGTGACCGTAGGAGGCGAGGACCTGAAAGTCCTTGCCGAGGTATTTGTTGATCGTCTTGGCTTTGGCCGGTGATTCGACGATGAGCAGGTTTTTTGCCATGAAGCTGGATTTCCGCAAGTGAACCACCGGCGCTTCCGTGCCGGACATATATATAGTTGAAACCATGCCGCGCCCGCGGCTGTCAAGCCTGAACCCGCCAGCCTCGCCAGGCCGGGTGCAAGCGTCCCTGATCAAGCGTTGTCGGGCAATCGCTGGTAGCGGTTGCCCGGCAGACTCTCGATCCTGGCTTCCAGTTCCAGCATCAACAGCATCGAGGACAGCGTGGCCGCCGAATGCCCTGTACGCCGAACAAGTTCGTCCAACGTCGTTGGCTCATGACCAAGTTCGCTCAAAAGCCGACGATAGGCGGCATCTTCCCCTGAGCTGGAACGGTCGCCCGAGTCGCTCGTGCCACCTTTGACAACCCGCTGCCGAGTCGTCTCGCTTCCGGTTTCCGCGTGCAGTCGGGCAGCCAGTTCGTGCCCAAGCATGCGCGCTGCCGGCGCCAATGTCTCGATAATCTCCACCGCGCTCTCCACCAGCCGCGCGCCATCGCGGATCAGACGATGGCAGCCGCGAGCCAGCGGATTATGGATGGAGCCGGGCAACGCGAACACCTCGCGACCCTGTTCCCCAGCCAATCGGGCCGTGATCAACGAACCGGAACGCAAACCCGCCTCGATCACCAGCGTGCCTAGCGACAGGCCCGCAATGATACGGTTCCGCTGCGGAAAATGATCGGCACGTGCGGGTGTGCCGGGCGGAAACTCGCTGATCAGCACACCGTGCGCGGCGATTCGCCGGGCCAGCGCATGGTGCTTGCGCGGGTATACCCGATCCGGTCCCGTGCCGATCACCGCCAGCGTCGCCGCCCCCGCATCCAGGGCCGCTGTATGGGCCGCGCCGTCGATGCCGTCGGCCATGCCGCTGGTAATGGCGAAGCCGGCCTGCGCCAGCGCATGGGTAAACGCGCGGGCATGCGCCAGCCCGCTCGCGCTGGCGCTGCGAGCACCCACGATCGCCACTTGCGGATACAGCAGCAGGCTGGCGTCGCCGATCACGAACAAGGCCGCCGCCGGCTGCGGAATGTTTTCCAGCTGCGGCGGGAAATCCGCTTCGGTACAGCGCAGCAACCGGTGACCCGGCTCGGCCAGCCAGGCCAGATCGCTCGCCAGTTGCACTTCGTCGGGCTGTGCCAGCCACGCTTTCGCTGGCTCACCGAGCACTGCGGCATGACGCTGCAGCTGCGCCACGACCCTTCCGATATCGCCACCGGCAGCATCCAGCCGCTCGCGCAGACCACCCGGGCCGAGGCCCGGCGTGCGCAGGGCGATCAGCCATGCGCGCAGTACATCCTTGTCGTCCATGTGCATGTGCTGCAGTTTACGAAGCCTGCACAAACAGAAACGGCGCGGTGGTGGCCGCGCCGTACTGTAGGCAGATGCCAATAGAAGGCGGGTGTTATTCCGGCGCGCGCAGGCGGGCACCGATGTGCACCGGCCGCAAGCCGTCCATGATCAAGCCGTAGCTGACCCGGTCGAAGGTGCGGAACACCATGACGTGGCCGACGTATTCGTCCGGCAAGGTGACCCGCTCGCCCACGCCGCGGCGCCAGCTGTTGCTGGCAACGTCGTCATGGATGTTCTCGCCCGGTTCGTACATCGTGAACGTCTGGCCGTTGTCGACTCCGTCCTTGGCGCCGATCGACAGCATCACCACCTGGCGCGAACCAGCCGCATCCATCGCATCGGCAAACCCGATCACCTTGGCGTTGGCCGCCACCGACTTCGGCGGGTGCGGGTAATAGGACGCGTCATACGGCCTGTCATCGACGGGCATGATGCGGTCGCCGCTGCGGATTTCCAGCGTCGCGTTGAGCAGCAACAAGGTTGCCGGGTCGCCCATGCGCAGCGTCTCGGCGGTGCCGATTACGCTGACTTCGACACCGAGGTCGTCGCCCTTGCCGTAGTGACCGTCGTTGCGGGAATCCTCGCGCCACGGCGCATTGACCATTGCCGCGTTGCTGTCCAGTTCGTGACCCACCAGATCGGCACTGGCCGCATCGCTCTGATTGAAGCCCCGGAATACGTGAGTCGGTCGCACGATCGCCCAGCGCTGACCCGGCTCGCCCTGCAGGCCACGCACGTAGATGTTCTGGCCTACCGCGCCGCGCAATCGGGCCTCTTCCAGCCCGACCACATACGGGGCGGAGCTGACCGCATTGGAGTCCATCACCCGCATGTCCTTGAGGAACATTTTCAGCTCGGACAGCGGAATCGCCGACACCGGTTCGCCTTCGGGATGCGCCTGCGGCTGCAGCTGCAAATGCGGTCCGTTGATGAAGGACAGGTTGAGCACGTCGCCGGGATAGATCAGGTGGGGGTTGCGCACCTGCGGGTTGGCCTGCCAGATCTCCGGCCACAGCCAGGGCTTGGACAGGAATTTGGCGGAGATGTCCCACAAGGTGTCGCCCCGGCGCACGGTGTAGCTGTCGGGATGATCGGTCCGCAGTTGCGCGCCGGCGGCATAGACGGCCACGGTGACCAGCATGCCGGCCAGCAACACGATAAATTTCTTGATCATTGGTGGGAATCCCCCTTCCCCAGATGCTCGGTCGAGTGTAACCGAATGGTTAACACGCGCAACAGGCGCGAGTTGGCAAAAATCGTCTGCACTCGGATGGTTGCCGACGTACAATGAGGCACATTCTAGATCGCACCGGGGGTGGCTTTTTACCAAATCGCCCGCAGTTCCGGCGCCGAGGTGATTCCATGTCCGTACTACCCATACTCGAGTTCCCCGACCCTCGTCTGCGTACCCGTGCCGAGCCGGTCCGGGTGTTTGACGCGAAACTGAAGCAGTTCGTCGCCGACCTGTTCGAGACCATGTACGCCGCCAACGGCGTCGGCCTCGCCGCGACCCAGGTCGACGTGCATCAGCGTGTGCTGGTCGCCGACATGAGCGACGACCGCAAGCAGCCGCTGGCGCTGATCAATGCGCAGATCCTCGAGAAGGAAGGTTCGCAGGTGTATCAGGAAGGCTGCCTGTCGTTTCCAGGCCTGTATGCCGATGTCACCCGCGCATTGAAGGTGAAGGTGAAGGCGCAAGACGTCGACGGCAACGAGATCGTGGTCGAGGCCGAAGGGCCGCTGGCGGTGTGCATCCAGCATGAGATGGATCATCTGGATGGCAAGGTGTTCGTCGACTACCTGTCGTCGCTGAAACGCGCGCTGCTGCTGAAGCGGCTGGACAAGCAGCGCAAGCAGGCAGCGAGTGCTTGAATAGTCCAGGCCTGCGGCTGGTTTTCGCCGGCACCCCCGAGTTCGCCGTGCCCTGCCTGGAGGCTTGCCGCGCCAGCGGTGCCGAGGTGGTCGCCGTCTACACCCAGCCCGATCGTCCCGCCGGTCGCGGCCGCAAGCTCACGCCCAGTCCGGTCAAGCAGGCTGCGTTGGCGGCCGGGCTCGCGGTCGAACAGCCCGAGTCGCTGAAATCTGCAGAGGCGCAGCAGGCGCTGGCGGCGTACCGGCCCGATCTACTGGTGGTGGTCGCCTACGGGCTGATCCTGCCGCGCAAGGTGCTGGCGATTCCGCGGCTAGCCTGCTGGAACGTGCACGCCAGCCTGCTGCCCCGCTGGCGCGGTGCGGCGCCGATCCAGCGCGCGATCCTCGCCGGCGACCGCGAAAGCGGCGTCGACTTGATGCAGATGGAAGCCGGTCTGGATACTGGCCCGGTGCTGCTGCAGCGACGCACCCCGATTGCCCGTGAGGACACCGGCGGCTCGCTGCATGACCGCCTGTCCCAGCTGGGTGCCGAAGTACTGGCCGACGGCCTGCGCCGCCTATTGGCCGGCGAAATACCCACCGCCACGCCACAGCCAGCCGAGGGCGTCACTTACGCGCACAAGCTGGACAAGGCCGAGGCAAGACTCGACTTCGGCCAGTCGGCCATCGAGCTGGAGCGGCAGGTGCGCGCGTTCGATCCGTGGCCGGTGGCCGAAGGCGAGATTGCCGGCGAGCCGTTGCGGATCTGGGCCGCACAGGCGATCGAACTCGACCACCACGCCACGCCGGGCAGCGTGCTGGCCGCCGGCCGCGACGGCATCGACCTCGCCTGCGGCCAAGGCGCACTGCGCGTTACCGCCCTGCAGCGCGCCGGCGGCAAACGCATCGGCGCGGTCGACTACCTCAACGCCCGCCCCGAACTGCGACAGCCCCGATGAAAGCGGGCGCCATGAAAGCCGACACCCGCGCATTGGCGGCCAAGGGGCTGGCCGAAATCGCCTTGCGTGGCGCCTCGCTGCGCGACGTGATGGAGCGTTACGCACCGCGGCTGGCCGACCCGCGCGACCGCGCCTTGCTGATGGCCTTGCTCAGCGAAGGCGCACGATGGTGGCTGCGCTTCGACGCCGCCATCGACGGCCTGCTGGAAAAATCCCTGCGCCACAAGGATCCGGCGATCCACGCGCTGCTGGTGCTGGGACTGGTGCAACTGGAAATCCTCGAACTGCAGGATTACGCCGCCGTGGCCGCCACGGTCGAGGCGGTGCGCGCGTTGCAGCGGCCGCAACTGGCCGGGCTGGTCAACGCCGTGCTGCGCCGCTGGCAGCGCGAACGCGAAACCCTGATCGCCCGACTCGATGCGAAGCCGCAGACCCGCCACGCGCACCCGGCGTGGCTGGCCACGGCGCTGCAAAACGACTGGCCGGAACAGGCCGATGCGGTCATGGCGGCCGATAACCGGGAGCCGCCGCTGATGCTTCGCGTCAATCGCCAGCGTAGCGAGCGCGAGGTACTTATCGGGCAGTTGCAGGCCGCCGGCTATGCGGCGACAGCCCACCCATGGCTGCGCGATGCCTTGCTGCTCCCCCACAGTACCGACATCACCCGCATGCCCGGTTTCGAGGATGGCTTGTTCGCGGTGCAGGATGGCGCAGCGCAAGTAGCCGCCGATCTGGCCGAGCTCAAGGATGGCCTGCGTGTGCTCGATGCCTGCGCTGCACCTGGCGGCAAGGCCTGCCATCTGCTCGAACGCGCCGACATCGATCTGACCGCGCTCGAAGTGGATGCCCCGCGCGCCGAGCGCATCCGGCAGAACCTGATGCGGCTGCGGCTGAATGCCAAGCTGGTGATCGGAGACGCCGGCGCGCCGAAGAGTTGGTGGAAAGGTCAGCCGTTCGACCGCATCCTGATCGACGCGCCGTGTTCCGCCACCGGCGTGTTGCGCCGCCGGCCGGACGTGCGGTTGCATCGACGCGAAAGCGATGTTGCCGCCATGCACGCCCAGCAACGCCGCATTCTGTTCGCGCTGTGGCCCCTGCTGGCGCCGGGCGGGCGCCTGGTCTACATCACCTGCTCGGTGCTGCGTACGGAAAACGAGGCCATCGTCGGCGAACTGCTGGCCGCCCAGCCCGATGCGCGACCGGTGGCATTCACACTGCCCGTCGGGCACGCCGCGTCGGTGGGCTGGCAGATCCTGCCGGGTGACGGCGATCTCGACGGCATGTATTACGCGGTGCTGCAGAAGCAAACCTGAGCCCCACGCGGAGACCGTCGAACGACCCCGCCGCCTCCCCACAACAGCTTGCCCGGCTATGCTTGTCATCATCGATCGCCGCTGACGGAACATCCCGCCCGTGAAGCCTTGTACGCCCCTGTCCCATGCGCGCCCGCTGTGGTTGCGCGACGCCCGCTGGGAGCTGCTGCTGTTCGGCGTATTCGCGTTGCTACTGCTTGGCCTTGGCCTCGGCCTGCGCGATCCGTGGCCGTCCGACGAGCCGCGCTTCGCCCTGGTCGCACGGCTGATGGTCGAGCACGGCCAGTGGCTGTTTCCGCACCGTGGTCAGGAGTTGTACCCGGACAAGCCGCCAGTGTTCATGTGGTTGCAGGCATTGGCCTACCTGGTTACCGGCCAGTGGAGGGTGGCGTTCCTGTTGCCTTCGCTGGCGGCGGCGCTGACGGCACTGGCGCTGGTCTACGACTTGGCGCGACGGCTCTGGAATCATCGCAGCGCGCTGCTGGCGGCGGCCACGCTACTGCTCACCATCCACTTCACTTACCAGATGCGCAACGCACAGATCGACCCGTTGCTGCTGGGCTGGATCACCCTGGCCAACTATGGCCTGCTGCGTCATCTGCTGCTGGGGCCGTCGTGGCGTTGGTTTGCTGCGGGCTGCTTTTTTGCCGGGGTCGGCGTGGCGACCAAGGGCGTCGGCGTGCTGGCGTTGTTGATGCTGATTCCCTACCTGATCGCGCGCCGTGGCCACTGGCATCATCTGGCCTTGCCGAGCGGCGGCTGGCGCTGGGCCGGCGGGCTGGCGCTTTTCCTGCTGCCGATCCTGGGCTGGCTGTTGCCGATGCTGCTGGTCGCGCACGCCGACGGCGACCCGCAACATGCCGCCTACGTGCAGAACATCTTGTTCGGGCAGACGGTGCACCGCTATGCGACGCCGACCGGTCATATCCATTCGCCGCTCTATTTCCTCGGCATTATCGTGGTCGACTGGTTGCCGTTGTCGCTGCTGCTGCCGTGGGCGCTGCCGGCATGGTGGCGACGGCTGAAGCGGCGCGATGCACGCTTCCTGTTGCCGCTGGGCTGGATTGTGCTGCTGCTGCTGTTCTTCTCGTTCAGTCCGGGCAAGCGCGATGTCTACATCCTGCCGGCGCTGCCGATGACGGCACTGGCGCTGGCGCCGTTGCTGCCCGGGCTGCTGCGCCTGCGTGGCGTGCGTATCGCCGTGTTTGCGCTGACCTTGCTGCTATCCGGCGCGCTGTCTGTTGCGGCGACGCTCGCCATCCATCGGCATCCGGCTTGGGCCGGCAAGATCGAGCAAAGCCTGGATCCGCAGATCTGGTGGATGCTGCTGAGCGTGGGCACGGCGGGCCTGATCATCATCGCGTTCACGCGGGTGCGCCGTGCACCGCTGGGCTGGCTGCTGTTCGCCAGCGTGCTGTGGGGCCTGTACGGCCTGTGGGGTTATCCGATGCTCAACGGCGACCGTTCGGCGCGCGACGTGATGGTGCGGGCACGCGCGATCGCCGGACCGGATGCGACCATCGGCCTGCTCGCGTGGAAGGAACAGAATCTGCTTATGGCGCAGGGACCGGTCACCGAATTCGGCTTCCTCAAACCCTGGCCGCAGCAGTATGCCGAAGCCATCGCATGGCAGCAGCAGGCGCCGGCACAACGCTGGATCTTCAGCCTCGACGATGCGATGGGGCAATGCGTGGATCGCCATCGCGCCATCCATGTCGGCCATGCCAACCGCCGCGAGTGGTGGCTGTTCAAGGCCGATGCGGTCATTACCGGCTGCACTCCGCGCATGGCCGAAAGTGTGGATGATGCGGATAACTGAGTGCTGCCTCACCTCGGAGCTAACGTACATCGTGTAAAGTGAAGGAGCTTCATAGCGTCTAGGGTGGGCTTTCGGTATTGGCCCGCTTGTCAGTCACCGTACATGGATTGCAGGTGACACTTCCGCCCCAATGAGCATTAGAGCCACCTCCCTCCTCCGCCTTCGCGGCGCAGCGCTTGTCGCAGGGCAGTGGTGCGCTGTAGCCAGCCTTTTTGTGGTTCCGCTCAACAAGCCGGCAACCAATGTCGCCCTGATCCTCAGCCTCGTTTTCTCGCTGCTGGGCACCGAGGGTCGCCAACGCTGGCTGACAGCCGCACGCCATCCCGTCGTGCTGGGCGCCTTACTGTGGTGGCTGGTGCTGACGCTGAGCGCCTTGCACACCTGGTACGGCACCTCGGAGCTGCCGCTGACAGGCTCATATACCTGGGTCTGTTGGTATCCCCTGGTCCTGGGTTCGCTGCTGCAGACGTCGGCATGGCGGCAGCGTGCATTGGTCGCCTTTGCGCTGGCGATGGGTGCGGTACTGCTGATTTCCTGCGGCATGGATCTGGGCCTGATTCCTCAGCGTGCGGTGAGCCTTTCAGAGCCGGCCATGCGCAATACCGTATTCAAGGAATACACCCAGCAGGGATTGGCGCTGCTTGTCTTTGGATCCATGGCGCTGGCGGTCGCCATTGACACGCCATCCACGCGCCAGAAGGCACTCTTCTTCGGTGCAGCGTTGCTGACGTTGATCAATATCGTGGTGGTGCTGGAAAGCCGCACGACTTATCTAACGCTTGTTCCGCTGCTGGCTTACTGGAGCTGGCGCATCCTGGCCAGGGGTCGTGTGGGTTGGCGTCACACCGTGGCAGCCTGTTCTCTGATGGTCGCCATTCCGGCCGTCGTATGGTTTACGCCACCTGTTCGGGAGCGGCTTGTGGTATCGATCGAGCACGAAGTGCAACTTTATGCCGGTCAGCGGGAACCTACCTCTACCGGTATCCGCCTTGAATTGTGGCGACGCACCCTCCCCATCATTGCGACGGCGCCGGTATTTGGTCACGGATTGCACCAATGGGCGCCGCTGTATCGCCAGTCCATTGAAGGCAGTCCGGATTTCGATGCTTTCTTGATGGGTCATCCACATCAGGAGATGTTGCTGATCCTCGCTGAGCAAGGTGCCGTCGGCCTGCTGGTTTATCTGCTGTTATTGGTCGCGCTGGCACGCTACATACGACGTCTCGATCCGGTTCCACGAGACATCTACAGCTGCATCCTGCTGATCTATCTGACCGCTGGACTCGCCAATGGCCTGTGGGCGGACTTCTCACACCGTCATATGTTCATCCTGTTGCTGGCCTGCATGCCGCTCGCCAAGCAACGCACATCACCTCAAGAGGTGTAGACAAGGCCCGAGTGATAAACAGCAACTCCATCGAGCAGGTAACGATCATCTGCGTTACCTACAAGAGCCGGGCGCTCATCGAGTCGCTTGCGGACACGTTGCGTCCGTTCCCTCATGTCCTGATCATCGATAACGGCAGCGATGACGGTGCGGCGTCAGCCGTTCGCAGGCTTCTGCCCCACGCCAGAATCATCGAACGCGGTGACAATGGCGGCTTTGGCAAGGCCAACAACGAGGCCATGGCGGAGGTCCGCACCCCGCTTGCCCTGTTGCTCAACCCGGATTGCGACATAAAGCCTGACGGTCTGCTCACCTTGATAGATACGCTGCAGCGCTACCCCTCCGCTGGCATGGTGGCGCCGCAAAGCTGGCGCGAAAATCAGAAGCCTCAGAAATCCTTTCGCCGCGCGTTCTACGATCTCTGCCCACGCGCCCCGTATCGCGTGGCGGACGCCACCTGCAGCGCCCAATGGCTGAATGGCTGTTGCCTGCTGCTGCGCACGGAAGCGTTCCGTTACATCGGCGGCTTCGACGAGCGCTTCTTCCTGTTCTACGAAGACGACGACCTTTGCTTGCGCATGCAGCGTGCAGGCTTTGAATGTCTGTTCGAGCCGGCCGCGAATGCCTGGCATGTCGGCGGCGCGTCATCGGCGCCTTCCGTCCGGGTCAGTTTCGTGAAGTCGTTTCATTACGCACGCTCGCGCCATCTGGCCATACGCGAATACCAGGGCGCTGGTGCAGGTTGGCGTTACCTCCTCAAGCTGATGCTGGCGGCCCTGCCTCTCGTCCTGGTCTATGGCCTGCTGCTGCAGCGCAGGCATTTCATCAAATGGGTGGCGTGGGGTGCTTCTGCCGCTGCATCGGCGCTTGCGCAATTCCCGTGGCCATCGCGAGCCATCCGTGCTCAAGCACCGGCCCTGCGCCCGGTGAGCCGGCGTGACGTGGAACCTGCATCGCCGGCAAGCCGTGTTTCACTCAGTCGCAGCTACCTGGAACCAGGCGAAGGTCCGACGGTGCTGTCGAAAATTCGGCGAAATGCTGATCAAGTCCAAGCTCGCAACGAGTCAGTCGTCGAACGATAGTGTCGAGCACCACGCGATCGTTCGGATTGTCGACGACGTGCTTGCGGCTGTGATGGTAAAGATGTGTCGCCAGCGCGCTGAATCGCAGGTCGCGACGCAGCAGGCCCGCATGGAAGGCGCGCACAGCCAGTTCGGTATCCTCGCGACCCCAGCCGGTCATCGCCTCGTTGAAGCCGTTGATGCGCAACAGATCGTCGCGCCAGAAGCCCATGTTGCAGCTCTTGATGCCGCGCCGTCGGACGTGCGGCTTGGCGTAGAGATTCGCCAGCAACGGTATTCGCAGCGTATGTCGTCGCCGTTCGATGCCGCGACTGAAAAAACCCGGTATCACCAGGCCCCGATTCAATGCGACCTCGGCCAGCATGCGCTGGCTCAATGCGGCATCGGTCAGCACGCGCGAGCCTTGCGCGAAACAACCGGGCCGCGCGAACGTGCGGTGGTCGGCGATGAAATGCCGCTCGGCCACCATGTCGCCGTCGAGCAGCACCACGTAGTCGCCCTGCGCGGCGGCGATGCCACGGTTGCGCGCGCGGCTCATACGAGCCCCGTCGTCATCCTGCCACAGATGCACAAGGCGAGTCGGGTAGTCGGTCGCAAGCCGTTCGAGCAGCGCACGCGTGTCACTCCGCGAGCCGTCGTCCGTGACGATCACCTCGTGCGGCAACTCGCTCTGCCGCGCCAGCGCGCGCAGCACCAGTTCCAGTGCCTGGGGCCAGTTGTAGGTGATGACGACGACGCTGATACGCATCAATCGAGGTCCCGGTGCTCCAGCGGGGCTTGCGCGCGACGGCGCCACACCGACCACAAGATAGCCACTGCCCGCTCCAGATTCCGCCACCACGAACCATGTCGCTTACGCACCAGCATCGCGTAGCGCTGGGCTTCGCGCCAGCTCGGGTCCGGCTTGGTCTTGAACTCGTGCTTGGTGTATTCGACGCAGCTCTCATCCAGACCGATGCCGTGGGCATAATGCTGGATCAGACAACGCGAACGGAAGCGGTTGAGGAATTCGTTGGAACGCGTGCGGTTACCCCACCAACCGTTGTTGCCATGGATGCGATAGCGCACGCAGCCGGTAGGCAGATAGTACTTGCGCGCACCCAGCACGCTGGCGCCATAGACTAGGCAATTGTCTGCTGACAGCCGCCAGTTGCTGCGGAAATCCGCCGGTAGATCCAGTGTGCGGCGTGCCCACTGCGCGCGCAAGGCGAGCGCCGAGGTGGGCGCGCCGTACCAGTGCGCCAGCATGTAGGTACTGACGATGGTGTAGCCAAGGTCGTAGGGACGGTCGGCGAAGCGCATGTGGCCGCTCTCATCACCGAACAACTCCAGATCGGAGAACACAAAGTCGACGTCCTTGCGCGTGTCGAACAGTTCGCCGATTTTCGCCAGATGGCCAGGTAGCCAGTTGTCGTCGGCGTCAAGAAAACAAATCACGTCGCCGCGGGCGACTTCGAGCCCGCACAAGAAGGCCGCCAGCTGGCCACCATTCTCGCCCAGCAGCAGGGTCACTCGCGGGTCATTGCCATAACGCTGCTGCAGCAGCGCCGGCGAGCCGTCTGTGGAGCCGTCGTCGACCACAATCACCTGCAGCGGCGCGCGGGTCTGTGCCAGAGCGCTGTCCACCGCCTCCTCGACGAAGGCGCGATAGTTGTAATTGGTAATGACGACCGAGAAACTGACCGCCGAATTCATGCCGCGTCACCTTTGTTGAGCAGCTGACGGAAGTAGCCGATGGTTTCCTTCAAGCCATCCTCCAGCGCCACCTTCGGCTGCCAGCCAAGCTTGTCGCGCGCCACGCTGATGTCCGGCTGGCGTTGCCGCGGATCGTCTGCGGGCAACGGCTTGTAAATCAGCTTCGAGCGACCGCCGACCAGTGCGATCACTTTCTCCGCCAGTTCCAGCATGGTGTGCTCGACCGGGTTGCCGATGTTCACCGGGCCGGTGAAGTCGCGTTCGGAATTCATCATCCGCACCATGGCCTCGATCAGATCATCGACATAGCAGAAGCTGCGAGTCTGGCTGCCGTCGCCGTAGATGGTGATGTCCTCACCCTTGAGCGCCTGCACGATGAAATTGCTTACCACCCGGCCGTCGTTCGGGTGCATGCGCGGGCCGTAGGTGTTGAAGATGCGCACCACCTTGATATCCAGCGCGTGCTGGCGGTAGTAATCGAAGAACAGCGTCTCGGCGCAGCGCTTGCCTTCGTCGTAACAGCTGCGGATGCCGATCGGATTGACCTTGCCCCAATAGCCCTCGACCTGCGGATGCACTTCCGGATCGCCGTAAACCTCGCTGGTGGAAGCCTGCAGGATGCGCGCCTTGACGCGTTTTGCCAGCCCCAGCATGTTGATCGCGCCATGCACGCTGGTCTTGGTGGTCTGCACCGGATCGTGCTGGTAATGCACCGGCGAGGCCGGGCAGGCCAGATTGAAGATGCGCTCCACTTCCACATACAACGGGAAGGTGACGTCATGGCGCATCAGTTCGAAATACGGGTGGGTAAGCAGATGCGCCACATTGCGCTTGCTGCCGGTAAAGAAATTGTCCACGCACAGTACGTCGTGCCCATCGTGAATCAGACGGTCACACAGGTGCGAGCCGAGAAAGCCGGCGCCGCCGGTAACAAGGGTTCGTTTCATGAGCTGCCATTCAGTGCGTTTGCAGGGAATGTGCGACGTTGGTTGAGCTGCCATGCATCGCCACAAGTGAATATTGTCATGAATTGGCGGGCAAAGATGCGACTCGTCCTGCTGAACGCGAGGATCGTTCCCTGCCATGAGCCATCGAACCGTGGTGGCGAGGCGAAACGCGGGCTTCGGCTAGAATCCTCGCATGCCCACGTTTCCGCTGACCCTCGCCGTCATCACCCACAACGAAGCCGACAACATCGGGCGTTGCCTGGACAGCGTACCGTTTGCGGTCGAGAAGCTGGTGGTGGACAGCGGCAGCGACGATGACACGGTGGCGATCGCACAGGCGCATGGCGCACGCGTGGTGCAGCAGGACTGGCTCGGCTTCGGCCCCCAGCGCAATTTCGCCACCACCCAGTGCAGCCATGACTGGATCCTGGTGCTGGATGCGGATGAATTCCTCAGCCCGGAACTCGCCGCGGAACTCGAGCAACGCCTGCCCGAGCTGATGGCCGGCAAGGCGCCGGCGGCATACCTGCGCCGTCGCTCGATCTACATGGGCGCTCCGATGCGCTGGTACCGTCCCGCGGTAGGCGAGCGGATGGCACGGCTATACCACCGTCGGCGTGCGCGCTGGAGCGAAGCGCGGGTGCATGAATCGCTGCGCTTCGACGGCGCTGCGCCAACGCTGCGCGCAGCGTTCAACCACAACAACAACCCGACCATGCCGCACAAGCAGCTGAAAGTGTTGCGCTACGCCGAGCTGAAATGCCGCGACTGGCTGGACAAGGGCAAGCCGGTGCGGATGTGGCAGGCGCCGTTCGTATTCGCGCTGGCCTTCCTCAAGGACTACGTGTTCCGGCTGGCCTTCATGGATGGATGGCGCGGCTTCATGATTGCGCAGACCGCCGCCAGCTACGCGCTGTACAAGCGCATGCGCTATTACGAGATGGTCAACAATCCGGAATCGGTGGCACGCGCCGCCGCCGTCCTGACCCGCCACCAGATAGACCGCTGACATGTCCCAGCCAGCTCCAAGCAAGCACTACCTCCTGTACGGCTCCGAGCGTTACGCGCTGGCGATCCTGCGTCCGCTGCAGGAAGCGATCCGCGCCCGCGGCGGCGAGGCGGCATGGTTCTTCGACGGCCCCGGCGCGGAGGACATGGTCGAAGGCGAGCGCCTGCTGAGCGTGGCCGAGGTGCGTGCGTGGCAACCGATCGCGGTGATCACCTCCAGCAACGCGGTGCCGCACTTCTTCCCCGGCGTGAAGGTCGAGACGTTCCACGGCTTCGATGCCGGCAAGCCACGGCATATCTACGTCCGTGGTTTCTTTGATCTGTACTGCACGACCGGGCCGCGCGACACCGCCAAATTCAAGGAAATCGCGGACCGCGTCGGCCACTTCGCGGTGACCGAGACCGGCTTTCCCAAGCTCGATCCCTTCATGAAGGAGATCACTGGCCCGCTGCCACCGGTGCGCCAGCCGCCGGTGATCCTGTACCACTCCACCTTCTCGCCATCATGGAGCGCGGCCGAAACGTTGTACGAGGAAGTGAAGCGCCTTTCGCGCGATGGCCGCTGGCGCTGGATCGTCACCTTCCATCCGAAGATGAATCCGGAGACCACCGCGAAGTTCAAGGCGCTGCAGAACGAGCACCTCGCGTTTGCCGAGAACGACAACATCCTCGAACTGTTCCCGCAGGTCGACCTGATGTGCTCGGACACTTCCTCGGCACTCAACGAATTCCTGCTCACCGGCAAGCCGGTGGTGACGTTCAAGAACCGCCGGCCAGGCCCGCAGCTGATCGATATCGACGAGCCGGCGCAGTTCGAACCGGCGATCGAACGCGCGCTGGCCCGTCCGCCCGAGCTGCTGCAGGCGATCCGGGCTTACGCGGACGCGATCCATCCGTACCGCGATGGCCGCTCCAGCGAGCGCGTGCTCGATGCGATCGACGCGTTCATCGCCGCCGGCGCCCGCAATCCGCGCCGCAAGCCGCTGAACCTTTGGCGCAAGCTGAAAATCCGCCGCCGCATCGGCTACTGGGGGCCGGCCTGAGCCTGCGGCCAACCCGATCCCCAGTCGCCTTGTGAAGACCGCGCGCAGGCTAGAATCATTCATCTGCCCGCCAAGAGCCCGCCCGTGTCGCTGAGCCCCTATAGCCGTACCGAACAACTTCGCGCCGTGTGGCCCTGGTTGCCACTGTGGGCACTGGTGGCGCTGCTGGCGATCTTTTCGCACGGGCCAATGCCACTCTATTCGACCCGCACGCTGGCGGTGGCCTGGGAGATGTGGAACCAGGGCCACTGGCTGGTGCCGCACATCAACGGCCAGCCGTACAGCGAAAAAGCACCGTTGCTGTTCTGGCTGATCCAGGCCGGCTGGTTCGTGTTCGGCGTCAACGACATCTGGCCGCGCATACTCGAGGTACTGATCGGCGGCACGCAGCTGGTGTTGATTTCGCTGCTGGCGCGGCGGCTGTTCCCGAGCCGCCCATGGATGGCCAAGGCGACGCCGTGGATGCTGCTGGCGTTCGCCTATGCGTTCCTGTTCGGCCTGCAGATCATGTACGACGTGCTGCTGGCGACATGGACGCTGGCGGCGTTGCTGTGCCTGACCCCGAAAGTGCACCGGGCCGAACCGCGCTGGCTGCTGTTCGGCCTGTGCATCGGGCTGGGCCTGCTGACCAAGGGTCCGGTGATGCTGCTGCACGTGATCTTCCCGTGGCTGCTCGGTCCGCTGTGGAACGACTGGGCGCGCCAGCATCGCGCCCGCTGGTACGGCCGCGGCGTGCTGGCGCTGCTGCTCGGTGGTGCGATGCTGCTGGCGTGGGCGCTGCCGGCCGGATTCTCCGGTGGCGAGACGTACCGGCAGCGGCTGTTCTTCACCCAGACCGCGGGCCGCGTGGTCGATAAATTCTCCGCGGGCAAGGATCTGCAGAATCATGCCGAACCGGTCTGGTTCTATCTGCTGTGGCTGCCGCTGCTGCTGTTTCCCTTCAGTGGCTGGCCGCGCATCTGGGTGGCCGTCGCCGGCTTGCGGCGGCCGCTGGAGCCGGGCCTGCGTTTTGCGCTGTGCTGGCTGATACCTGGCTTCATCGTGTTTTCGCTGATCAGCGGCAAGCAGCTGTATTACCCGCTGCCGGAACTCGGCGGCATCGCGCTGCTGATGGCCGGCGCGGTCGCCGTGCTGCGCGAGCGCCGGCCGGCGCTGGCCAACAACGGCTGGCTCGGCACCTGGCCGCTGGGCGTAGGCGGCATCGTGTTTGCCATCCTGCTGTTCGCGCTGCCGCTGCTGGTGGCCGGGAACTATCTGCATGGCGATTGGCCCGTTGCGGCGGCGCCGTACAGCCGCTACTTCAGCGTGGTTTTCCTGCTGACCGGTGGCCTGCTGCTATTGCGTGGCCGTGGTGAACTGCGTCGCCTGGCGGTGGCCGGACTGATCGGCGTGCTCGCCCTCAATACCTTGTTCACCCTGACCCTGTGGACACGCTGGGACTTGCGTCCCGCCGCCCACATGCTCGGTGCCGCCGAGCGGGCGAACCATCCCATCGCCTATCTGGGCAATTACGAAGGCCAGTTCCACTTCGAAGGCCGCTTGACGCGACCCATCGCGGAGCTGTTCGGCGATCAGGCCGTGCAGGATTTTGCCCGGGCTCACCCGGATGGCGTGATCGTGACGCATCCGGAAAAGCTCGACGCCGATGCTTTGCGCTACGCCCTGCTGGTGCAGCCGTTCCGCTCGTCGTGGCTGGAGGTCTGGCAGGCCGTCTCGCTGGCCGACTTGTCCGCCGGTCACACCCCGCCGGAGCCGGCCCAGCCCACCCAGGTCTACCCGGTCGGTGACCGGCGCTATCGCCCGCAACCGTGAATGCCGGCCTGATCGCCAACCTGCGCAAGCAATGCGACGGCCCGCGCGATGGCGCGCTGCTGCGTTTCTCGCTGGGCAATGCGCTGCTCGCCGAAGGCGAAGCCGACATGGCGATCGACGAACTGCGCCGCGCCGTCACCTTCGATCCGACCTACTCGGCGGCCTGGAAACTGCTAGGCAAAGCCTGCCTCGACGCCGGTCAGACGCAGGCCGCCGCCGAAGCCTGGCGCAGCGGCATCGCTGCCGCCGCCCGACGTGGCGACAAACAGGCGGAAAAGGAAATGGGCGTATTCCTGCGCCGGCTGGAAAAGACCTCGCCGTAGCGGAATGCGTCCCTAGCGATCGTACGGGCTGATCAGGCCGTCGGCCGAGTAGCGCTTGTACTGCCACTGGTACTGCGCGAAAGCCAGCTCGACGCAGTTCTGCACGCCCTGGTTGAGCGCACGGCAGGCGATACCGAGATCGGCGTCCGCCAACCCGGGCGGGGCCGGCAGCAAATGAATGCGATACCCGATCCCTCGGGGCAGGCGCTCGGCAAAGGCGAACAGCACGGTCGCCCCGGTGCGGGCGGCCAGCCGGGGCAACAGCACCATGGTCAGCGCTTCGCGGCCGAAGAATGGCGCGAACTGACCTTCGCCCGCACGCGGCTTCTGGTCCGGCAGGATGCCGACCGTGCCACCGGCGGCCAGCCGCTTGTACAAGGTGCGCACACCGGCGCCATCGGCACGCACCTGCTCCGGCGCCAAGGCGCCGCGCACCTTGCGCAGCAAGCCCTCGATCGCGGCGATCCGTGGCGGCCGGTACAGGATCGCCATCGGTGTCCTGCGGCACAGCCAGTAATTCAGCAGTTCCCAGCAGCCCAGGTGCGGGGCCGCGATGATCACGCCCTTGCCTGCATCCAACGCAGCATCCAGCAACGCCGCACCGCGCACCTCACGCACCAGTTCCAGCGCGCGTTCGGCGCCCGCGCCCCACACCTTGACGATCTCGCTGACCGACCTGCCGCTCTCGATCATCACCTCGCGCAACAGCGCCTCCTGCCCCGCCCCGTCCAGCTGCGGTCGCGCGATGCGCAGGTTCGCCGCCGTGTTGCGCACCATGCGGCCGCGCCGCCACAGCAGCAGCCTGCCCAGCCCGCTGCCGATACCGTGCAGCACACGCAGCGGCAGTAGCGCCAGCAGGCGCAGCAGGAGATAGAGCAGATACATGTCGATTCGCATCCCCGCAGTTTACGGGAGGCGGCCGCGCACACCGAGATCGCCTCGCCGGCCAGCCATCTTTCGCCGCCGCCGGTAGCACGATTAAGCTAGCCGCCTCGCCTCCGCCTTGCCGCCATGATTGCCCTGATTCAGCGCGTACTGTCCGCCAGCGTCAGTGTCAGCGACGAAACCGTCGGCGCGATCGGCCCCGGCCTGCTGGCGTTGGTCGCGGTACAGCCGGACGATGGCGAGACGCAGACCAGGCGCATGCTCGAGCGCCTGCTCGGCTATCGCGTGTTCGCCGACGACCAGGGCAAGATGAATCGCTCGCTGACCGACACCGGCGGCGGCCTGCTGCTGGTCAGCCAGTTCACCTTGGCCGCCGACACCCGCTCCGGCATGCGTCCCAGCTTTACCAGCGCGGCGACACCGGAGCACGGCCGACGCTGGTTCGACCGCTTGCTGGAACTCGCACGCGTCGCACACCCGGGGGTGGAAAGCGGACGCTTCGGTGCCCATATGGTGATCCAGCTGGTGAACGATGGCCCGGTGACTTTCTGGCTCGATACCGGTTGAGCAGGCACAGATGGAGCGGATGCAGCCCGCAGTCAGCAAAAACACTGCAAGGTCGCGATCTGGCGCGATTTTTGCGTGCCTCGCTTAAATTTTTCTCACTTGAAAACTGGTCAAAAAAGCAGCACATCGCTATAATGTCCGGTTCTTGAACCCCGCGGCGGTCGGTTAATGAATAGCAAAGCTCCCCACGAGCAACAGTCTGAAATCAAGGCGCTCATCTCCAAAGGTCTGGAGCAGGGCTACCTGACGTACGCCGAAATCAACGACCACCTGCCCGACGACATCGTCGATCCGGAGCAGATCGAAGACATCATGGCGGTGCTCAAGGGCGTCGGCATCGAAGTGCACGACGCTGCGCCGGACACCGACACCATCGCCGATGGCGCGGCTCCGGGCAGCACCTCCGGCGACGACGACGCCGCTGCCGAAGAGGCCGTGGCGCTGCTGTCCGCCGTCGACGCCGAAGTCGGCCGCACCACCGACCCGGTGCGCATGTACATGCGCGAGATGGGCACGGTCGAGCTGCTTACCCGCGAGGGCGAAATCGCCATCGCCAAGCGCATCGAGGAAGGCCTCGGCCAGGTGCAGACCGCGCTGGCCAGCTTCCCGCTGACGATCGAACTGCTGCTGGAAGAATACGACCAGCACCTGGACGGCAAGCGCCGCCTCAGCGAAATCCTGGCCGGCTTCCTCGACCTGGAAGAAGCCGCCGACCTCGCCCGCAAGGAGAAGGAAGCCGCCGCGCTGCTGCTGCCGGAACCGGATCCCAGCGACGAGACCGAAGCCGACGACGATGAGACCGCGACCGAGGAAGAGGAAGAAGCCGGCCCGACCGGTCCCGATCCGGAAGAGGTCAAGCGCCGCATGGAGCTGCTGCGCGACTACTACGGCAAGTTCCAGAAGGCCGCGCCGAAAGCCGCCAGCATCACCGACAAGAAGATCGTCAAGCTGCGCGACCAGATGGCCGAGGAGTTCCTCAAGCTCAAGCTGCCGTCCGCGCTGATCGACGGCTTCGTGCGCAAGCTGCGCGAAGTGGTCAACGACATCCGCCATCACGAGCGCGTGCTGATGGACATCTTCGTCAAGCAGGTGAAGATGCCCAAGGCCGAGTTCATCAAGACCTTCCCCAGCAACGAGGGCAACCTCGAGTGGGTGGCCGAGCTCAGCCGCAAGCGTCAGAAGTGGTCGCCGAACATCAAGACCCACCGCGAGGCGATCGACGCCGAGCAGGAGAAGCTCGCCACCATCGAGCGCAAGCTGTTCCTGCCGCTGATCGACATCAAGGACATCAACCGCGCCATGGCCAGCGGTGAGGCCAAGGCCCGCCGCGCCAAGAAGGAAATGGTCGAGGCGAACCTGCGCCTGGTGATCTCGATCGCCAAGAAGTACACCAACCGCGGCCTGCAGTTCCTGGACCTGATCCAGGAGGGCAACATCGGCCTGATGAAGGCAGTCGACAAGTTCGAATACCGCCGCGGCTACAAGTTCTCGACCTATGCCACCTGGTGGATCCGCCAGGCGATCACCCGCTCGATCGCCGACCAGGCGCGCACCATCCGCATCCCGGTGCACATGATCGAGACGATCAACAAGCTCAACCGCATTTCCCGCCAGATGCTCCAGCAGTTCGGCCGCGAGGCCACGCCGGAAGAGCTGGCCAAGGAAATGGAGATGCCCGAGGACAAGATCCGCAAGGTGCTGAAGATCGCGAAGGAACCGATCTCGATGGAAACCCCGATCGGCGACGACGAGGATTCGCATCTGGGCGATTTCATCGAGGATGGCAACGCCAGCTCGCCGATCGATTCGGCCACCGAGACCGGCCTGATGGAAACCGTGCGCGACGTGCTCGCCGGCCTGACTCCGCGGGAAGCGAAGGTGCTGCGCATGCGCTTCGGCATCGACATGAACACCGACCACACGCTGGAAGAAGTCGGCAAGCAGTTCGATGTCACCCGCGAGCGTATCCGCCAGATCGAGGCCAAGGCCTTGCGCAAGCTGCGCCATCCGAGCCGTTCGGAACAGCTGCGTTCGTTCCTCGACGTCGAGTAACCACGACGTCAGTAATTACTGACGTCAGAACGAAACGAAGAAGCCCCGCCGATGCGGGGCTTCTTCGTTTCACGGCGTCAACCCACGTCGTAGAAGAACTGCTCGTGCACGATCTTGCCGTCGCGCACGCGGTACACGCAGATCTCACTCATGTTCATGCGGCCACGGCCCTTCATGGTCACGTCCATCGCCATCGCGACACTGAACCAGTTGCCCGCAACCACCGGCTCGCTGACGCTGCCGCCGTGCACCGCCTCGATCATCGCATTGAACTGGCGACCCTTTTCGTAGATCGCCGCCAGTCCCTTCACACTACCCAATGCACCCAGCGGCAAGCCGTCCGGCTCGATGCTCACCGCGTCCTCGGCGTACAGCTCGCGCTGCGCGTCCTCGTACTTGCCTTCACGGCACAATTCGACCAATCGTTTTGCGATCGCTTCAATGTTCATGCGTGTTCTCCGGCTTCGGGGGGCCACAAGCCTACCGCCCGGACAACCGCACGCGCCACCGACTTTCGGCACCTCGCCCTCGTATGCAGCCGTCACGCTACGGTAAACTTGCGCTCTTGCGCGGGCCTATAGCTCAATGGTTAGAGCAGAGGACTCATAATCCTTTGGTTCCAGGTTCGAGTCCTGGTGGGCCCACCATGTATCGGCAGGTGATCGTGCGCGGTAGCCACGAACCCATAAATTGTCCGAATGGACAGCTTATGGTGCACGCGGCTCGGACAATTTATGGTGCTTACAGCAACGCTGTCTGTATTGAGGGCGGCCCTGAAAAGGTAGAGAAGCAGCCCAGGCTCTCGAGCTTCAGGCTCACAACGTCCGCTTTCGACGGCGGATTCAACTGGTGGATGCAACACTCCTGCTGCCGTGGCAGCTCTCAGTGTGTTGCATCCACCAGTTGAATCCGCCACCCATAGCAGACACTCATCCAGCGCCCGCAACGATCAAGAGCCGCCTAATTCAGGCGGCTCTTTTTTTGTCGAGGATTTGTGCGCCACCGTCGTAGCAGCATGCACGATCAAGTCGCCGTTCCCCACCGAAGCCCAGCAATGACGCGGCTTCGCGGCATGAACATGCCGTCGGCGTGGAAAATGTGTGGAAAAATAAAAAGGGCCTACCCGGAGGTAAGCCCTTGAATTTATCGCGCCCGAAGTTGGACTCGAACCAACGACCCCCTGATTAACAGTCAACCATATTAAATATTTAGATCAATAAGTTAGTCGATCTATTTTTCTGCAACTCGCCTGCTTTTGCCCGCTTGGCAGCGTGGTTTGAGGCCCAATTTTCCACGTCGACAAAAGCCACCTACGTCAGGGAGGCCGCGTAACCTCCCTGCGCCCGTCACCACTCACAAGCGGCTGGTGAGCACAGCAATGGTCGTTTTGCTGACATGTATGGCGTATCGAAGTGCCGACGGGATGTCGAAGCCCTTTTCCAAAAGCGGCTCGATGCTGAACATTTCATCGTAGTAAGGCTTTCCACTTGCATCCCAAAAATAGAGATACGCGACCTTGAAGCGCGGGCCTAGCGACCACCTCCCGTCGTACCTGGCCTCGAAAATCCAGCCATTCCACACCTCGCGCTCGATGATGTCTGGGTAACCGCGATCCTGAACTCTGACCTGCCCTTCCTTCCCCTGATCCATACAACCCCTCCTCTGCGTTGGGAGGTAAGTATTCCACAGCAACTGCGTCAGGGAGGCGGCGTACCAGTGAAATTTCCACGGACACCTGACTGATCCTGCGCTGAAACTGTCTAGCGGCATGCGGAAGATTAAAAAGGCTTACATTTTAGTGAGGCTTTTTGCCTCAAAGTTTCACCCAAATATCGTCCGTCGACGCTGATAACGGCCAGGATTTGGGTTCTTTTTTAGGACAAGATGTGGGTTCGTGGCTACGCGGCTATTTGTGCGCCAGATCGAGCCCGGCTTGATGATCGCTCATATGCTTAACCTCCCCATCGCGCTGTCACGTCGACGCGCGAACCGGCTACGGTGCGAACTCGCGAGATGAATTGCCCGGTATCTATATAGCCTCGCGCGACGGAACACGCCGACGACGTTGGAAGATCCGGACCGCACGGGCACATCCAATTCGGTCTTCGCAACGGCGGTCGCTGGATTCCGTGGCTTATCCAAGATCAAGACAAGAAGATCGAAATAGCCAGCGGCGATTCCGCCACGCAAGTGCAAACATGGCGTCCGGTTGCTGAGTGGAGATATCGCCATCGCCCCGGTCTTCGGCGTAGTCATGCACAATTGGTGCAATCTCGGTTTCGCCGCGAGCGTGTGAGACAGCCCCTATGGATCGTCTGGATGCCATGAAAGTCTTCGTCGCGACGCTGGACGAAGGAAGTCTTACCGGGGCCGGTCGGAAGACAGGCCGCTCCATAGCCGCGGTAAGTCGCGCCATCGCATTTCTCGAAGCGCGGGTGGGGGTGCCCTTGCTGCACCGGACTACGCGCTCGATCAAGTTGAGCGAGGCGGGGGAGCGCTATGCCGTCGCGTGCCGGAAGCTGCTGATGGAGCTGGAGGAGGCCGAGCGCAGCGCGGCCGGTGAGCGATCCGTTCCCCGCGGCACACTGACTATCTCCGCCACCGTGTTCGCCGGAGCGGAGATCCTGCGTCCCATCGTCGACGCCTTCATGGACGAATATCCTACCGTCAATGTACGACTGTACCTGCTGGAGCGGCAGGTCAACCTGATCGACGAGGGCATGGACCTCGCCTTGCGCATCACGCATCTGTCGGACTCCACACTCGTGGCGCACAGGATCGGCGAGGTGCGCCGAGTGGTGGTGGCATCGCCGCGCTACCTGACGACCCATCCACGCATCGCCGAGCCCGCCGACCTCGGCAAACACCAGGTTATCGCCATGGACCACATGGGCCCGACCTCGTGGAGCTTTCCACCGCTTGAAGGATCGTCAGTGCCTCGATCCATTTCGATCGCGCCTCGACTAGTCATCAATAACGTGCGTGCCGCCATTGCATCGGCGGTGGAAGGTCATGGCGTGACCCGCCTGCTTGCCTATCATGTGGCACCGGAAATCAGGCAGGGTCTGCTCCAGGTCGTGCTGGCCGATGCGGAGCCGGCGCCCTTTCCCGTGCATATCATTTCGCCATACGGGCGCCTCTCCGTGCCCAAGGTCCGTGCGTTTGTCGACTTCGCGCTTCCGCGCCTGCGCTCTCGCTTCGCGTCCCTGGCCAAGGAAGCGGCGACCCCGCCGGCCAAGGCGATTACAACGCGGCGCGCAAAAGTGTTTACCGCATAGCGGGGATTCGCTTATCCGCTGTGCACCCGTAGATTGATCACGTCGGCAACGCAGGCTTATCTGCATCGCGCCGGACACCTCCATCATCTACGAGTGAATCAGAGAATGAACAGTCAACAGAAAGTGGCCGTGATTACCGGCGCATCGCAAGGTATCGGCGCAGGCCTCGTGAAGGCATTTGTCGATCGCAACTACCGGGTCGTCGCCAACTCCCGTTCCATCAAGCCGTCCAGCGATCCCCACGTGATCGCCGTGCCTGGCGACATCGCGGACCGCGGCGTAGCCGAGCGTGTCATTGCCGAAGCAATGTCGCGCTTCGGTCGTATCGATACGCTGGTCAACAATGCAGGCATCTTTATCGCCAAGCCATTCACCGCGTATACGAAAGAAGACTACAGCGGCGTTCTGTCGGTCAATCTCGACGGCTTCTTCCACATCACCCAGCTCGCCATCGCCGAAATGGAAAAGCAAGGCAGCGGCCACGTAGTCAACATGACTGCGAGCCTGGTCGATAACGCGATCGAGGGTGTGCCGTCAGTGCTTGCCGCGCTTACCAAGGGTGGCCTGAACGCGGCGACCAAGTCGCTGGCCATCGAGTACGCCAAACGCGGGATCCGCGTAAACGCAGTAGCTCCGGGCATCATGAAAACCCCAATGCACGCGCCCGAAGCGTACGACGCGCTGGGCAGCATGCATCCGGTGGGACGCATGGGTGAAATTTCCGATATTGCCGAGGCGGTGATCTATCTCGATTCGGCCACTTTCGTCACGGGCGAGATTCTCCATGTCGACGGCGGTCAAAGCGCCGGCCATTAAAAAGCGCAACGAGATCTTGTTCTCATGAATTATTCCAAGGCGATATACCGCCGAGAGGAGGTGCACGATGGCTAGTGGATACTGGGTCATGACATTTCGGTCGATTTCGGACCAGGCCGGCGTCGACAGATACGCGGCCGCCGCGGGGCCGGTCATCCGGGCTCAAGGTGGCCGGGTTCTAGCGGCCGGTGTGCCAACTTATACTTACGAGGCCGGCACGCCGCAGCGCGTAGCCATCGTCGAGTTCAGCAGTCTCGAAGCAGCTGACGCCGCGTATCGCAGCCCCGAGTATCAGGCGGCGGTGCAGCACCTCGTGGGCGCAGCCGAACGTGACGTTCGCCTCGTTGAAGGTGCGTAAGGCGAAGATCGCCCCTCTATTCCGTAACCACACGGCAAAAGGGCACCTTTCACCATATTGTGCGTATCCGCCTCGCCGGCGAGGACAACGAAGTAACACTTGATGCCCATGGCTGTCATCTGTCAGGTGGAACATGGCGCGGCCCAATGATGGGCGCTGACAGGCCACGCATCCATGAAAAGGACGTATAGAGCGGCACTCGCTGCCGCCCTGCTGATCGTTGCGACAGTTCCAGCTGGCTCCGCGCTGGCTGCCACCTACACCAGCGCGAATCTGATCGTCGGCGGGGATGGCGAAGCCGCCGCGTGTTCACCGGATTGGAACGCCGTGACTACGGTGCCGGGCTGGACCGTGCTGCAAGGCAACCCGAGCGTCGTGTGCTATTCCATCACCAGTTTCTCCACGCCAAGCGCGCCGGCGCGCGGCAAGGCCTTTATCGCTGACGGCCCCTATGGCGACTCGGCGCTACAGCAACGCGTGGACGTGTCGGCAGCCAGTGCCGCCATCGATAGCGGTACGACGACCTACACGCTTTCCGGCTGGCTGGGTGGCTACGGCACTTACAGTGCGCATACCGAACTCGGCGTGACCTTCCTCGATGCCAAGGGCAATCCCCTGGGTTCATCGGCGATCTTGCCCACGGTGACGGCAGCCGACCGCAGCTACAGCAACGCCTTTCTTGCGCGCGCGATCAGCAACCCGGTGCCCGTCGGCACGCGCTCGATCGCCGTTCTGCTCCGCTTCGTGGATACCGGCGCCTCCTACAACATCGGCTATGCCGACAACGTATCTCTGACACTCTCCACGCCGGTGCCCGCCCCGGCGTTGGCCATCCCGGCATCGAAAGTGCCCGCGTACGATCATGTCTTCGTGGTCATGATGGAAAACACCACTTACAACCAGGTCATCGGCGACATCACCGACGCACCCTTCATCAACAGCCTGGCCAATCGCGGCACGTTGTTGATGAACTCAAGCGGGACCTACCACCCCAGTGACGAAAACTACCTGGCTGTCGCCGGTGGCGACAATTTCGTCCAGGGCGCGATCTACTACCCGAACATCCACGTCGCCTCCGCACACCTCGGCGATCGCCTCGAAGCCATCGGCAAAACCTGGAAGGCCTATGAGCAGGGCATGGGCACGCCGTGCAATACGAACAAGAACTACGATTCGTATTACGCGCCGGATGACGCGCCCTTCATCAACTTCACCAACATCAGCACCGACCTCGCACGCTGCCAGGCGCACCTGGTGGACCTGAGCCAGCTCAATAGCGATCTTCAAACGCCCGCGAGCACGCCAAACTTCGCATGGCTGGCCGCCGACGACTACTACGACGGCGAAGCTTCGGGAAATGGCTCATCGGCGAGCCTGAAGGTGCAGGATGGCTGGCTGAAGCAGACCTTGCAGCCGATCCTCGACTCGCCCGCATGGACCGGCCAGCATTCGTTGCTGATCCTGACCTGGGATGAGTCGGCGGACAAGTCCAACAGTTCCGGCAATCACATCGCAACCATGCTGGTGGACTCGCAAGGTGCGGTACGGTCGGGTTACGGCAGCTCCATCGGCTACAACCACTTCAATGTGGGCCGTACCATCGAGCAGGCCTTGGGCCTGGCCTCGCTAACCGCCAACGACGCCTACGCCGCGCCGATCAACGATGCATTCTCGCCAGCTACACCGCCGCCGTCGGCACCCGCACTGTCAACGGTCACATCGGTGGTGCCGCAAGGTGCCAATGTAGTGCTCGACTACGCGACCACAGGCGCCATGCAGAGCGCGACCAACTGGGTAGGCATCTATGCTCCAGGGAATACGCCCGGATCCAGCGCCTCGATCACCTGGCAATACGTTCCCACCGCCAACGGCAATGTGGCTTTCAACACGTCCGCCCTGACGCCGGGCAGCTACACCGCCTGGTATCTCTACAACGATGGCTACAGCGTCATGAGCGGCCCCGTCAGCTTCAGCGTATCGCCCTGACCCCCTTGCGCCGGATCAGGCGTTGCCGATCTCCGGTGCCATGAAGACTTGTGCTCCTGGTCAAAGGATCAAGGAGCACAGTTTTTCGGATCTTGATTGCTCCCCGGAATCAAGGCCCTTGCCAACCTCCTGGTCAACGGACAACGCGCCACCCTTATCGCCGCAAAGCGCCATGAGGGCACTCCGATGGACGCGACATGTCTGGCTGCTCACTTGTCGATACCATGAGCACATGCTTTGGACAGGGGTTCCCATGACGAAAACGAGCGCTCCAACGACCGACGCACTTCAAGTTCTTCAGGTTCGATGGGTATTCGGCAGCGTTACGGCGGCATTGCGACAGCAGCTCGTGGCGTTCTGGTTGCAGGAAGGCGCGCTGACGAGTGCGGACGAAGCGTGGCGCCGCTCGTGGGAGGTCGCGTGTGTTCTTCAGGAAGGAGATAGCGGTCGCATCGCCGGTGTCTGCACGGTCGCCGTCAACATGGACGAGCATGAACGATCTTACGGCTTTGTCCGCATATTCATCCGTGCGGACAGCCGCGTGATCGGCTTGAATGTTCGCTTGATGGAACGAATGATCGAGGGCTTCACAGCGCTCGCACGAGAACCTGGCGCGCCGCACCGCCTGGTCGCCACCATCGAGAACCGCAAGCTCGAGCGCCGGGCCGCGCAGAGGATTCTCGCAAGGCTAGGCTTTGTCCATATTGGGACGGCGCCGAATGGCGAACTCGCCATGCAGCGCGGCCTGACGACATGACGCTCTCGGCTCCTCGATTCGCAGGCCGCGAGTGTCGCGGCTCTCAAGCTGACCGCTGATCAAAGCGGGGGATGCTGGTCGGCAGGCTCGCAATCTGCAGCACTCGGCCCCGCTGGCTGGCCGTGGCGAAGAAATTCGGGCGATGAACGGATGCTCATCCACACGCCACGGAACGCGTGAAAGTAGATCGCGCACTGCCGATCTCCCGGCGTGGGATGGCTGGTGTAGCCGACTAAAATTCCCGAGGGATGTGCCGCGGCCCAGGCTCGCCCCTCCTGTGGGCCGGTGAGTGGGGTGATCGGCGCGGTCAACCGGCCCAGGAAATGGAATTGACCATCGTAGGTTTCCAGGTTGGCGATCGGCCGGCCCTGTGACTGGGCGCGGGCAAGCAGCTTGGCGGCGGGCTGCAGATCGAAAGCCGGCCAGAAGGCCATGGTGAACGCGACATTGGCGGTAGCGACGCCCAGCAAGGCTGCCGCCGCGGTCGTGGTGATCCGGTTCGCCGCCATCAGCAACCAACCAGCCAGAGTCAGATAGACGAGGCCCAACGCCAAATGGAAAGGCAACAGCACCGACAGTTCCTGCCAACGCGTCGCCAGTCCCGAGTGGCTCTTTTTTAGCACCCAAGGCAACGCCAACAGCGAAACGCCGATCGCACCATAGAGCAGCGCCAGTGGCCATGGTCCCCACCAACGATTCTGCCAAAGCGATGGATGCGCTTCCTCCAGCCCCACCATGGCGACAGCCAGCAGAAGTGCGAAGCCGGCACATTCAGGCAGCAAGTAGTACGCCTGTTTGCCGCTGATCAGCGAAAACACCAACAGCACCGGGGCCAGCCAGGCGATCAGGAAGCGCACTCCCGAATCGGAAGGCCTGCGCAACCTGGCCAGCGCAAGCCACAACCCGGGCCAGAGCGAGAACGGAAAGATCAGCACGCACAGGACAGGCAGATACCACCAGAACGGGTTGGCGTGGGCGAATGCGTCGACCACCCGGCCCGCGGTCTGATGAAAGAGCAGTTGCTCTCCATAGGCGGCTCCTCCAAGCATGGAGGCCGGAAGCGCCCAAGCGAGCAGCACAGCGAATCCAGCCAACATGGCGAGCAAACCTCCGCCGTACCAGCTCCCATGATGTCGGCGTGCCCAACCATTCCAACAAGGCCCGAGCAGCCAAGGAAATCCGACGTGCAGCAGCATCACCGGTCCCTTGGCCAGCAGCCCCGCCGCCAGCGCCAGGGCGAAGACGAATGGTCGTGGCGACTCGCGACGTGCGCTCGGCAACAACGCCAGCAAGGCCATCAGCACGCAGTCCGCCAACAACACCTCGTACATGGTCTGCAAGCCGAACAGAAAGCCGTAGCTGAAGGCCATCAATAACCAAGGCGTTGCTCGTGCTACCGCGTCGTCACGCGGAAAAAGTCGGCGCGCAAGCAACATCGCCAGCGATAGTTCGGTTGCACCGAGGCCCACCTCCAGCACACGCGGCCACGTGTCGCTCACGCCGGTCACAGTCCAGCCAAGTTGAATCAACCAGAACAGCAGCGGCGGCTTGTCGCTGTATGGCACGCCATTGAGGTAGGGCACCATGAAGCTATGCCGGTGCCACATCTCCCACGCTACAGATAGCGTTCGCGTGGAATACATCGGCATGGGCCCGTGCTGAAAGATGGTCAGCAAGGCAATCGCCACCCACATGGGAATGGCTGGCCACCACGGATGGCGAGCCGCAAATCCGGCAGACCGGCCGAACAAGCTCATTGCTCCGCTCGGACAAGCGGCCCCGAGGAGGGACGCGAACGCCGGATCACGACCAGATTGCCCACCGGCGCATCGAGCTCTTCGAATGGCAATCCGTCATGGCGCAACCGATCGAGAAGGTCCAGTTTGACTACGGCCAGCGCGTCATGACTGTTCCTCCAGCGGATTTCGAAAGTGGGCAGGTCGGCGATGTAGCCAGCGGGTCGCGAGGCAAGTCCAGGCTCCAGGTCGTCGCGGTGTTCGGCCACCACCGTCACCAGCCTGCCCACGTAGAAAGGAAGCCCGCCCTGGTAGGCCCGAACGACAAATATCTCCGTATCCGGGCCCATCGCGGCCTTGACGACCTTGGCCACGGGAGCGGCTGATTTCAGGTCGACATACGGCTGTGACGAGACGAGTACGAGCTGCCAGGCGACCAGCGAGCTCAGCGCCAGGAGGTGGATGGCGAGAGGGCGTCGCCCCCGCCGCACTGCCCAGTTCGCCGCCAACGCGGCCAGCGAGACGATCGCCAGTCCCCCGGTCGCGCCATGCAGCGCGTCCCGGATAGCTGCCTCGTTGATGCTGCGTACCGTCAGCATGCCAATGATCGCCGCCGCAGCACAGCCGGCGAAAGCCGCCAGCCACCACAGGCGGCGCACCAGGGTTTCGACCGGCATTCGTGCGACGAGCCAGGCCAGCAGCATGGCAGCGGCAGGAAACAGGGGCAGCATGTAGAAAGCGAGCTTGGAATGCGAGGCGGAAAAGAAGAAGAACGTCACGCCCACCCAGACGAGCAGGAAGCGCCGGGCGGGATCGCGCATGTCCAGGATCTTCCAGTCGGATCGCCGCCAAGGCAGCATCAGCGTCCAGGGAAACAGTCCCAGCAAAACGACAGGAATGAAGAAGCCCCACGGCTTGGAACGGCCGGCATCGGCGGTCAGGAATCGGGTGAAATGCTCCCGAATGAAGAAATGATCGAAGAACTCGGGATGCCGCCAGCAGATCATGACGAACCAGGGGGCCGCCATCGCGGCGATAACGACCAATCCCGTCCAGGGCGAAGTGCGCCAGAGCATCCGGATATCGCGCTGCCAGAGCACGAATACGACCAGCGCCAATCCGGGCAACACGACGCCGATAAGCCCCTTGGACAGGATCGCAAGGGCGAGCGAGGCCCACATGCCGAGATTCAGCCACACGCGCTGGTGCACGGCGGACGGATCGAACTGGGCGACCAGGAAAAACGACATGCCCACGCCAAGAAATGCGGCTACACCGACGTCCAGGGTGTTGATATGGGCACCCATGGCGAACACCAGCGAGCTGCCGAGAATCGCCATCGCGTAGCCAGCCACCTCCCGACCGAACAGGCGCCCGCCAGCCCACCCGACGGCAAGCATGGCCAGCAAGCCGGTCAATGCACACCACAAGCGTGCGCTTCCGGGATGAACGCCAAACAGCAGATAAGCCACGGCGCTGGCCCAGTAGTGCAACGGAGGCTTGTCGAAAAACAAAAATCCATCCAGACGCGGCGTGACCCAGTCATGGCTGACCAGCATCTCCCGCGCTACCTCGGCGTAGCGCCCCTCGTCCGGCTCGCCGAGCGAGCGATATTGCAGCCCCACACTCCAGACCAGCAGCCACGAGATGCCCAACAGCACAGATCCCGTGGGCGCCCTCAGCCGGGCGGTATCAGCAGAAGGTGTTTTGACGTTCAAAGAGGTGCTTGGCATCGGGCTCGACCTTCTACGGATCCACCTTCTGGATGACCAAGCGCCTGAGCGTCCCCAGCTCGGATGCATGGGAAATATTTCCGGTGCCCAAGGCTTTTGCTTCCGCGCGGACCGGCGGCCAGGGGCGGAGCAGAACTGCCATCACTCGCCGATCTGGCCCAGGGCCGATGCGCGGGCGAGCGCCTCACTGTAACCCCGGACGACCCTTTCGGCACCGTCCCGGGCCGACAGGCCGAAAGTCTGCAAGGCACGCGTTCGTTCATGGCCAGGCGGATATCCATCGAAGGGAACCTCTTGTCGTCCCGGTCCGTGTGCTTATTGATCCGGCGAACAAGGTTGATTGCCGTCTGGTCACGTGCGCGGTATGGCTACCGACCGGCGGGTGGCACAGGCCCGTCATTCCGATCCGTTAACGCGACTGTCAAAGCCGGTTTTGTAGCGGCCGTCGGGAAATTTCGCCCCGCGCGGCTGAAGTGGGAGCCCGAACCTGGGTCGACGATCGGGTCATAGCGTATCTTGGGTATGCGAAGGAGCAGTGACAGGAACGCCCCTTGGTTGAAGCCGCGTCGCGGCAAACTGTAGATTGTCGATTTCCGCCGAAAGCCGAGCGTGGTTTTCATCGAAAAGAGAACCACACATGCGGCTGGCGCTATGTTGAGCTACCAACCATCGACCCGAGGAGCTGGTGGGTGAACTTCCCGATATCCCAAGAGAAGTCCAGGCCTGCACAAGCGGTACGCGATACGCGCGACCGTGATGTGTTCGGCATCTTGCTGGTGTTGTATTCGCTGATCCTCTACCCGATTTTGCGCGCAGACCGCTACTACAACGACGATCTGAAGCGGGCGCTGGTCGGTCGTGCCGGCTGGGACTCCAATGGACGGCCGCTGACCACTCTGGTCATGCGCATGCTGCAGGGCTACGACCATGCGATGGTCGATATTTCGCCGCTGCCCCAGATCGGCGCCATCGCCCTGTTGGCCTGGGTCGGTGTGCTGATGGCGCGCAGATATTCGATCGGCTCGTCGTGGATGGCGGCGCTCGCGGCATTTCCGCTGGGAGCGCAACCGTTTTATCTGGAGAACCTTTCCTTCAAATTCGATGCGCTGAGCATGAGCCTTGCCATGCTCCTTGCCGTGCTCCCGATGCTTCAGCTAAGTGGTGGCCGGCGTGCCTGGTGGCTCGGCGTGCTGGCTCTCTGGGGAAGTCTTTGCTTCTATCAGCCTGCAATCAATGCCTACCTGGTGTTCGTGCTGGTCGAATGGGTCTGCCTGCAGCTTCAACGGGAGCAGCCATCCCAGCTGACGAGGAAATTCATCGGGCGTTTCATGCAGTTCGGTATGGCCATGCTGCTTTACTACTTGCTCGTCGGCATTCATGTCAGCGGCTGGGTGAAGCACGCATCGGAGAGAATTCACGGATGGCGCGAGTTGCCGCTGTTGCTGACCAATTTCGTCGATTTCTACGGATACGTCGGAGCCAGTTTCAACGGGCATTGGTGGATGTATTTCGGTCCCTTGCTGACCGTACTCGCCCTGTTTCCGGTCGTGGTCGGCATACGCTATGCGCTCGCCTTCCGCGCCGCGCAGCCGGCACGGGTCACGGTACTGCTTGGCCTTGCAGCCCTGCTCGTCCCGCTGGCCGCGCTGGTCGCGGCGCTCGGCCCGATGTTGCTGCTGCACGAGCCCGAAATCGGGCCGCGCGTATTGATGGGGCTCGGTGCCCTGCTGGCCGGAGCGCTGGTCGTGATGCAGGCGGCGTTGCGGCAATGGCATGGCTCACGCAAATGGGCGGTTGCAGCGGCCTGCATGTTATCCCTGGGGATGTGCATTCTCGCGAGCGCTTACGGCAATGCGGCGACTGCCCAGAAGGATTACGAAGGCCACATCGCCGGCAGATTGGCCGACGATCTTGCCCAGCTGAAAGTCAGCCGCGGGGTTCATGCCTTTGTGCTGGACGGTACGGCGGGTTACTCGCCGGTCACGGCGCACGTGATCGAACAGCTGCCGCTGATTCGCGATCTGGTGCCGCAATACCTCACTTCCGACCATAGTTTCCAGGCGCCGGATTTTCTTGCGTTCTACATCTCGGGCATGACCAATCTGCAGGCACACGATGCAGCCGCCCCATCGCTCCTGCCGTCTTTGCACGCACGCACCTGCCTGATGCCAGCCGATATCATCACCGCCCACTACCGCCTTTACGTCCTCGACGACACCGCTGTGGTTCGGCTGCTGGCTCCCGGGGGGTCGCCCGAATGTATCGACGGAAAAGGGATTGAAGAACAACCGTGAACACGGGCCATCGATGCGTGGAGTAGATTTCTCCAGGGCGCACTGACCAGCCTCGAGCTACCTATCGGGTCGGAAAGCCCGGCAAACGCCGCTCGAAGCCCCTATGCATCATCATGCCCAGATCGGAGTCCGCGCCGCACGCACTGCGCGAGCAACATTTCAACAAGCCTTGTGGGGACAAACTTTTGACCGCCGCCGAGAGTTCCGTACGACCATCGCTGATCTCCGTCGTCATGCCCGCTTATAACGAGGAAGATACTCTCGATCTCACGTTTCAGCGGCTGGAGCAGACTTTCGCCGGCACGCCCTACGAATGGGAGCTCGTTCTTGTAAACGACGGCAGCGGGGACCATACCCTGCGGAAGGCCACCAGCTATCGGCCAACGACGTTTCGCATGGTCGTCGTGGATTTATCGCGACGCTTCGGCAAAGAGGCCGCCCTGAGCGCCGGCTTGCGCGCAGCCTCAGGCGATGCGGTGATTCCGCTTGACGCCGACTTGCAGGATCCGCCGGAATTGCTGCTGGAAATGATCGCCCGCTGGGAGAACGGTGCCGAAGTGGTGGTTGCAAAGCGCTCGAACAGAATCTCGGACTCGTGGGGCAAGCGAGTCTCGGCCATGCTGTTCTATCGCACCTTCAACATGATCTCGGACATTCACATCCCGGAGAATGTGGGCGACTTCCGATTGATGGACCGGGCGGTCGTGAATGCCATCAACGACCTTCCCGAGAACCGGCGCTTCATGAAGGGACTGTTCGCCTGGGCCGGATTTCGTACCGAGGAAATGGAATACGTGCGTCCCGCGCGCGCAGCAGGACAGACCAAATTCAACGGCTTCCGGCTGGTGAGTCTGGCGGTCGAGGGCGTCACCTCGTTCTCCACGGCACCCCTACGTCTGGTGACCTATGTGGGCGGCGGCGTGGCGATAGCGGCGATTCTCTACGGCGCATTTATCGTCATACGCACCCTGGTGTTCGGGATCGACCTGCCCGGTTTCGCTTCGGTGGTATCTCTCATCGCCTTTCTGTCCGGCATCCAGTTGCTGGGTCTCGGCGTGGTCGGCGAGTACGTCGGGCGAACTTATATCGAATCGAAATCGCGCCCTCCCTATGTCATTCGCAAGGTGTACCGATCCGATGCCGACTGACGGCCGCTCGCCCATGAGGCGCTACTTGCGGACCTTCTGGACCAGCAAGCTGAAGAGCCACGGTATCGGAAGGCAGCTGGCCTTCTACTTCGTCGTCGGGATCACTCAACTTGTCATCGACTGGCTGTGCTTTGTCATGCTGACCGCTTGGGGCATGCCGGTGGCTCCGGCAAACGTGATCGCGAGAGTCTTCGCTGCGGTGCTCGGGTTTACCGCGAACGGCACGGTTACCTTCAAGTCCAGGCTCCGGCCCACCCATCTCGCTCGCTTCGTGGCGACGTGGATTCCCCTGACACTGGCGAACACGATAGTCATCTGGGCACTCGAGTCGGTTGGCGGGCTTCATCTCGCCTGGATTATCAAGCCGCTCGTCGATGCCTTGACCGCTGTCGCAGGATTCCTGGTGGCAAGACACTGGATTTTCCAGGCTCACCGGAAGCACCCTGAAGACGCGACGGATGGAAATTCCCCCGCAACAAAAGCCTGAAGCCAGTCGCGACCGGTACGCGATTGGCGCCGTGGCCGATCGCAGGCAAGCGGGAAATTCCAGGCATTTCGATGGATGCCGTCAGTGTCGACGACATCCCTCCGGCTTCGATCAGCCATTCGCTTTTGAGTCAAACAGTCGCTGGTCCGTGGCGCACTGAAGGCCTCAGTGCAGCACTTTGAATGCGTGCGTCCACTCGTTGCGCAAGAGGCCAGGGATGCACCAGAGCATGCACAGCGGTTCGATCGCACGCGCCGCCTCGACACGGCCCATGTCCTCCGTATCCCAGCCAAGTTGATCCAGCAGCGCACGTACGCTGGTCTTGGCCGCGTCGTCGTTGCCGCAGATGAACATGCTGGGACGCCCATCTTTGAATACGGGGTTCACCATGCGCGCATTCCCAACCGAGCTGAATGCCTTGACGAAACGGGCTTGCGGGGCATGGCGCTGCAAGCGTTCCATCAACGAATCCTCCAGCGTGGTGAAGTAGCGCAGCACTCCGTGCTCGGGCGGCAAGTCCGCAATCGGATTACATGTATCCACGACCACCTTGCCCGCCAGATTGGCGGTGCCGACGAGGCTGACGACTTGCTCCGCCGCGCTGCCTTTGACGGCCAGAACGATCACTTCTCCGAAGGCAGCCGCTTCGTCAAAGCTCTTCACCGCGATTCCAGGCTGATCGGCTGCCCACGAGGACAGCTTGGCGGGGTCGCGGGTACCCACTGCCACTTCGTGGCCGTGCTTGCGCAGACCGGCGGCCAGCGTCTGCGCCACAATTCCCGAACCCAATACACCGATCTTCATTGTCGCCTCCCTGAGTAGAGTGCTACCCCATTTTTGCGGACCGTAGAGTCAATACCGTGAACTGCGCCGGGGCATAAGCGCAGAACGTGCTGCTTGGCGCCCAACCTTGGGTGAGTTTGGCCGACCCATCCTTCCTGGTCGCTGGACAGCCTCAACTCAACTCGTGGCTCACCACGCGATTCTTGCCGGCTCGTTTGGCTTCATACAAGGCGGCGTCGGCGGCATCCAAGAGCGGGGCGTAGGATTCGCCGCGGCTTGGCACCGCCGTCGCCGCGCCGACGCTGACGGTGACGCACATCCCATTGGACGCGTCGGGCAGAATCGAAAGGCCGCGGACGTTTGCGCAGATCTGATCGGCAACGCGCTTAGCACCTGCCTGCGATGTTGACGGCAGCACCATGGCAAACTCTTCGCCGCCGTATCGGGCTGCGAGGTCGGCCGGCCGATGCGCGCATTGCTGCATCACCTTGCCGACCTGCTTCAACACTTCGTCCCCGGCGAGGTGGCCGCAGGTGTCGTTGTACAGCTTGAAGTCGTCGACGTCGATCATGAGGATGGAGAAGTCTTCGCGATCGCGAACGGCGCGACGCTACTCGGCTTCCAGGTACGCGTCCAGATTGCGGCGATTGCTGAGTCCGGTGAGGCCATCGACGTCGCTCAGCCGACGCAACGCCTCGTTTATCTGCATCAGTTGCTGCTGGTTTTCGCGCAACGCACGGTAGGCCGCGTCGCGCTGCAGCTGATTAATGTAGGCCCGCGAGTGATGACGGATGCGCGCGATCAGTTCGATGTTCTCCGGGAGCTTGACCAGGTAGTCGACGGCGCCAGTCGCGAACGCCAGGCTCTTTACGGCGGCGTCTTCCTTGCTGGACAGCACGATGATCGGAACATGCCGGAGCGCCGGATGCATCTGGTAGACATGGATCAGGGTCATGCCGTCGACGTCGGGCATGACCAGGTCCTGCATGATCACCGTGGGCCTAAGCGCCGCGGCCATGGCGACGGCTTCGCCGCCGACGCCGCAGTAGTGGAATTCGATATCCGGTTCGTTCGCGACCGCCCGGCGAACGGCTTCGCCGATGATGGCCTGGTCATCGACCAGGAATACGACAATCCGGCCGTCGTTCACGGATGTCTCGACGGTTGCAGGGAGAGCGATTGAACCTGGCGAGATCATTTGGGCATGCTCCTCGAGTTGACTGCAAAGACGTCCTGCAGCCTGGACGCGATCTTTTCGATCGGCAGGATGTCGACCGCAGCGCCGAGTTCGGCGGCGGCCTTCGGCATTCCGTAAACGGCGCTGCTCGCCTGGTCCTGGGCGATCGTGTGGTTACCCTTCAAACGCAACGCCTTGAGGCCGGCGGCGCCGTCGCGGCCCATGCCAGTGAGCAGCACGCCGATCGCCTGTCCCGGCCACGACGCGTTGATGCTTTCGAAGAACACATCGACCGAGGGACAATAGGAAAGGTCGGCGGGCTCACGGGTGTAGCCCAGGCAGCCATCGGCGTTGACGACCAGGTGCTCGTGGGCGCACGCCAACAACACGGTTCCCGCCGTCGGGCAGTCGCCCGGCCGCGCCAGGCGAACCGGCCAGGTGGACGAGCGGCTGAGCCAATCCGCCATGCCTTGCGTGAACTGCTCGTCGATGTGTTGGATCACCACGATCGCCGCCGGGAACGTCGCCGGCAACGCCCCCAGTACTTTCGCCACGGCAGGCGGCCCCCCCGCCGAAGCACCGATCGCCACCAGCCGATTTGCGGTCGGTAGGCGGTCGGCGGGTTTACGTGCCGTCTTGTTCGGCCGGTCGCCGATCAACCGGCCGATCATGTCGATTTTTGAGAGCAGTGGCGCGGCGTTGTCCACGCCATCGCCCAGCGCAGGCATGTCGGTGGCGTCGATAGCACCATGGCCCACGGCCTCGAACACCAGCGGGGCGTTGTCCCTGACGCTGGCGGTCACGATCAGCACGGCACAGGGCGTGTGGGCCATGATCTGCCGAGTGGCCTCGACTCCGTCCATGCCGGGCATCAGCAGATCCATCAGCACCAGGTCGGGCCGGTTCTCGGCGCAGCGCGCAACGGCCTCATTCCCGTCTGTCGCCGACCACAGGATCGTGTGCTCGGGCCGCTGCGCCAACGCGCGTCGCAACGCTTCCAGCGCCATGGCAAGGTCATTGACGATGCCGATCTTCATGCCGTCGCCTCACCGATGAGGTCGACCACCGCCTGCAGCAAGGCGTCCTCGTGGAAACTGCTTTTGGTCAGGTAGAAGTCGGCGCCGGCATCCAGCCCGCGGCGCCGATCCTCTTCGCGGTCCTTGTACGACACGACCATGACCGGCACGTCACGCAAGCGGGCGTCATTCTTGATGAGGCCGACCAGCTCGATGCCGTCCATGCGCGGCATGTCGATGTCGGTGACGACGAGATCGAACTGACCCAGGCGCACCGCGTTCCATCCGTCCACGCCGTCGACCGCGACCTCGACGGCGTAACCGCCGTTCTCGATCAGCTTGCGTTGCAGCTCGCGCACGGTAAGCGAGTCGTCCACCACCAGAACCCGCTTGCGCGCCACCTCCGCGACGCCCTCGTCGTAGCGCACGCTGGCCAGATGCCCGGTCGATACCAGCCGTTCGACCGACTGGATCAGATCGTCCACATCGACGATGAGCAGCGGCGATCCATCGTCGAGCAACGCGCCAGCGCTGATGTCCTTGATCTTACCCAGACGCGGGTCCAGCGGCTGCACGACCAGCTCGGACACCCCGTGAAAGCGATCCACCGCCAACCCGTACTCGTGGCCCCGATTGCGGTCGCCGACCACGACGACCGACAGCTCTTCAGGCGCGGTTTTCGACTCGGTACCTCCCAGCACCTGCTGGGCAGCAACCAGGCCGATCTGGCGGCCGCTCAACTGGAAGTGTTGGCGACCCTCCAGCAGTTCCACTTCGGTTCGCGGCACCGTCGCCGTACAGACAATGTGGGCTAGCGGGAACGCATAGGGTTCGCCTCCAATCTCGGTGACCAGGGCCTTCACGACCGACGTTGTCAGCGGCAGATGCAACCGGAAGCGCGAACCCTGTCCGGCCTGGGACGACAAGCTCACACTTCCACGCAACTGTTTGACCATGTTCTGCACGGCGTCCAGTCCGACGCCCCGGCCGGAGATCTCCGACACGGTGTCCTTGACCGTAAAGCCGGGCAGGAACAGGAACTCCAGCAGCTCGGCCTCAGCGAAGCGTTGCGCGGTCTGCTCGTCGGCCAGGCCGCGCGCGACGATCGCCCGCCGCACGCGCTCGATGGCGATGCCCTGGCCATCGTCGGAGACGCTGATCTCCAGCAGGCCGGCGATGTGGTGTGCCTCGATGCACACATGCCCTTCGGCGGGCTTGCCGGCCGCGATCCGTTCCAGTGGTGTTTCGATACCGTGATCGACGGCGTTGCGCAGCAGATGGGTGAGCGGCGCCTTCAGCTTTTCCAACACGTCGCGATCGACCTGGGCCGTCTCGCCGATGATTTCGAGGTGCGCCTCCTTGCCCAGCTCGCGCGCCAGATCCCGCACCATTCGCCGGAATTCCTGGGTGCCGTCGGCGAACGGCCGCATGCGGCTGGCCAATGCTTCGTCGTAGAGTCGGTGCGCAACGCTTGCGTAGCGCCGATCGAACATGTCGAGCTGCGTCACCCGATCGGCGAGGACCCGCTGGCATTCGTCGATCTTGCCGCGGGCTTCCGCCAGGATCTCCGCAGCGACCGGGTCGGCCGAGTGCGCCGACCAGGACTGGTTGAGACGGTCGAGCGCGGTTGCAGCGTCGCGCTGAAGATGCTTGAGCTGCATCAACGAGCGAATGAAAGGCTCGAGCCAACGCGACTGGACCAGCGATTCGCCTGCCAGTCCAAGCATGCGGTTGAGATTGCTCGCAGCGACCCGCAGCACGCGTTCCGCGACTTCGTCGACAGCGGCGCCTGCGGCATCGGCCGGGGACGAAACCCTGGGTGCAGTCGCTCTCTCCGTATCGGTGCCGGCGGCCAACGCGTCCGCCAGTGCGGCCCGAAACTCTTCCGCTTCCGGCGACATCTCCTGTGTCCATCGCGCCGCGTCCTCCGCGGGCGTACCGGCGATGCGGGCGAGCAGATCGACGCCGCGCAGCAGCACATCGATCACCTCGTGGCGCAGCGTCAGGCGGCCTTGCTGGGCTTCGACCAGACAGTCCTCCATCGCATGGGCGACGACGACGGCGGCTACCAGCCCGACGATGCGCGCCGCGCCTTTCAGGGAGTGCGCGGCGCGCATGCAGGCTTCGAGCTCGGCGACGGAAGTGGGCACGCGCTCCAGCGCGAGCAACCCGTCCGTCAGGACCTGTCCCTGTCCCTCCGTTTCCATGCGGAACAGATCGTGCATCGAATAGTCGCTGAGGTTGCCTGTGCTCATCCCAGCCTCCGTCCCAGTGCGTGGAACAGCAACTCGGCATCGAGCAACCCCACCGTATGATCACGCCAAGGCAGCAGGTCCGTGGTGAAACTGGCCACCGATTTGGCGACCGTGGCCGGCACGCTGCGCAAGCTGTCCGGATCGAAACGGTGGCTGCCGTGCACCTCGTCGGCCTCGAAGGCTACGCGATGGCCTTGCATCGCCGCTACCACCAGCCGTCGGCTCAACACGCTTTGACGAGCGCGCACCGGACTGGCGGGCGCGCTGGACTGGAACAGCTGCTCCAAGGCGAGGCAAATCGTCAGTTGCCCTCGCACATTCACAAGGCCACGCATCACACCCTCGCGTCGATGCGGCAACGTGTGGATCGCTCTTGTTTCCACGACCTCGTCGACTACCGATGAGGGCAGTCCGAGCCACTCCGGGCCCAAACGAAAGATGAACGTCGAACGGGTGAGCAACTCCGGGCTTGCCGCTGTCCGTGCGACACGCTTTGTCGCTTCACGCAGCTCGGCATCGTCGAGGCCACGATCGAGCAACTCGGCGACGAGAGAGGCCACGCTGCGTGCCGGTCGCGGGCGGGTCATATCAGCTCGCCGCCTCGCCGCAGCGCCGTGCGCGCAGACGCATTCGCTGGCCTCCGGCTACATCGCCCTTGGCCTCCAGCAGCGATGCCAGGTGCACCAGGGACTCCAGGTGATCGGGTTGCAAATACAGCGCCTTGCGGAAATGGTCCTCCGCGCGTGCGCGGTGCCCGGTCGCGCCGTGGATCAAACCCAGCAAGTAAAGCGCCTGCGCCGATGGGCCGTGCGCGTTGAGATGCGCCTCGCCAGCCGCGGCCGCGTCGGCAAAACGGCCGGCGTCGGCGAGTCGTTGCGCTTGCTCGAGATCGGATTCGGCCACGGGCGGCGGGACTGCAGTCGCCGCATGCCGAACAGCACGCTTGGGCACGGCGGGCGCTGCCGCCTTCGAGTGTGCGGCCGCTGATCGCGCCGGTGGCGAGGCATGCGGTACCGGCCGACTCAGCGGCTTGGGCTCGGGCTTACGAAACGCGAATGCCATCGGCATCTGCGCCGAAACGAAGCCCAGATTCAACATCAGACCTGTTTCGGCGGGGCCGACAAAGACCACCCCTTCGGCGCGAAGCAAACCCGACAACACGCCGACGGCACGAACCTGGGTGTCTTCGTCGAAATAGATCAGCAGGTTCCGACAAAAGATGGCGTCGTAAACCGCTTCGCCCTTCAGCACATCGAGAGCGAGGACGTTGCCCCATTCAAAGCGCACATGCTTGCGCACTGCCTCCGACAGCTGCCACTTGCCCGCGGTGGATTCAAAATGACGCTCCCGGAATTCCAGGTCGCGGCCGCGGAACGAGTTGCTGCCGTACAGTCCGCGCCTCGCCTTGGCGAGCGCCTGTTCGCTGATATCGATGGCATCCACGCGCAGGCGCGCTGCGGGAAACCCCGCATCCAGCAAGGCCATCGCCATCGAGTAGGGCTCCTCCCCCGAACAGCAGGGCAGGCTCAGCAATCGCAGCTGGATGCTGTTGGGCTGCGCGGCGAGCCAATGGCCATCGAACACCCGGGCCAGCGCCGCGAACGCGTCGCGATCGCGGAAGAACCAGGTTTCCGGCACGATCACGGCCTCAATGAGCTCCTGCTGCTCGATCGCCGAGGCTCGTACAAAGTTCCAATACCCTGCGATGTCGTGCAGCGCGCAGACCGCCATGCGGGTTTTGACCGCCCGCTCGACCACTGTCGGCCCGACGGTCGCCGAATCCAGCCCCATCGTTTCCTTGAGCCACACTTTGAAGTCGGTCCAAGGCATCAGCTGACGACCGGCTGATTGAACAGGAGATCGCGCACCCCGCCCGGGAGCAGTTGATCGATCTGCACCCACTGCACGATGCCGCGCGAGTCCGTAGCGATCGGACCAAGGTACGGCGCACCGTCGCTGCGCACACCGCTGGGTACGAATTCGGCGGGGTCGCACACCAGCGTTTCCGACACGTTCTCCGCGATCAGCCCGAGCTGCGATGGGTCGCCGTCATCGATCGGGTACTCCACCACGATGATCCGTGTGCTGTGTCGCGGCTGTGCCGGCCGGCCCAGCGCCAATTGGCTCAAGTCGATCAGCGGCACCGGGGTGCCGTGATGGTCGAAGGCACCGGCCACCGCCACGGGCGCGCCCGGGATGGCCTTGGGAACCACTAGCGGCAGCACAGCGGCGACCTTCGCCGCCTCGATCGCGTAACGATCCTCCCCCAGTTGGAATAGCAGGAACAGCATGCCGTCGCTCTCTCTGTGCGGCTTCATCCCGGCGATGTCCGGACCGTTATTGCTTCCCCTACGCCTGCAGCTTGAACTTCGAAACACCGTCGCGCAGCCCCGAGCTCACTTGGTGCAGCTCGCCGACCGCCTGGTTCGACTGTCGCAAGGCATCGACCGTCTGCTGCGCGGCTTCGCTCAATTGCGCCAGCGCCTGAGTGATTTGTTCGGCACCGGAGGCTTGCGCCTGCACGCCTTCATTGACGGACTCGAAGCGCGGCACCATCGCCTGCACGTGCTGTATCACTTGCGACAGCTGTTCGCCGACCCGGCGCACGTCGTTGGTGCCGCGACGGATCTCTTCGGAGAACTTGTCCATGCCCATGACGCCGGCCGACACCGCCGACTGGATCTCGCGCACCATCTGCTCGATGTCGAGCGTCGACACCGCGGTCTGATCGGCCAGACGACGGATCTCGGTGGCCACCACCGAAAAGCCGCGACCGTATTCGCCGGCTTTCTCCGCTTCGATCGCTGCGTTGAGCGACAGCAGGTTGGTCTGGTCGGCTACCTTGGTGATGGCGGTGACGACCTGGCTGATGTTGCCGGCCTTTTCGGTGAGGACGGCGAGCTTGGCGTTGATCGACGCGGTGGCTTCCATGACCCGGCTCATGGTCTCCTCCATCTGCACCAGCCCGGACTGGCCGTCGCTGGCGAGCGCGGCGGTCTGTTCCGCACCGGACGCTACCGCACTCATCGTGCGGACCAGCTCCTTGGAGGTGGCCGAGATTTCGCGCGAAGTCGCGCCGATCTCGGTGGTGGTGGCGGCAATCTCGGTAGCGGTGGCCTGCTGCTCGCGCAGCGTCGCGGCGATCTCGTTGATCGACGAATTGACCTGAATGCCGGAGGTCTGGACCTGCCCCACCAATGCCGACAAGTCGTTGCCCATGCGGTCGTAGCCCTGCGCCAGCACCCCGAATTCGTCAGTGCGCGCCAACGCCAGCCGTCCGCTGAAGTCGCCCTTGGCCATCACTTCCACGGCCCGACCGAGCAGGTGCAGCGGCTGGCTGATGGCCTTGAGCAGGTAAAAGCCGGTCAGGACCGCCAGCACGAGCGCGCCGAAGAGGGTCGCCCAGATCACCCGGATGCCGCTCTCCGCGGCCGCCGCTGTCTTGGCGATACCTTCCGTGACGGCAAAGGCATCGCTGTGGTTGGAGTCTTCGATTCGCCCGATGATCGCGTTGGCCTGCTCGAACGCCGGATCCATGCGAAGCCGCAGGAATTCGCGGGCCGCGTCGCTACGGGTTCTGCTCAGCCGAATCGCCTCGGGCAGCGCGGCGAGGTACGACGCGCTGGCTCGCTTCAATGCTTCGAAGTCCTTGCGCTCCTCGGCGGTGAAAATGGTCGCCTCGTAGCGGCCAAGCTCCGCATCGAAGGCGGCGCCGTTGGTACGCAGCTGCTCCTCGATCCGGGTCATCGCGGCGTCGTCGGCGGCCAGCATGTGCGCTCGCAGCAACGACTGATTCGCCGCCCATTCGAATTGCAGCTGGTCGGCGGCATACATCCCCGGAAGAGCGTCTCGTTGCAGGATGCCCCCGTCCGCTTCGATACGAAGCAGCCGCTGGATGGCGATACCACCCATCAGCAGCATCACTGCGAGGATCACGGCAAAGCTCAGAAGAATCCGCTGGCGGATCGTAATGTTCATAGCTATGGCTCCCGGATTTCCCCGATCCCGGCGCCCTGCTTAACACATTATCCCGCTCGACGCATTAGATGTTTTGGGCGGGCTCATCCAGCTGGCCGTGGCTTCCACGCGGCGACGTTTGCGCGCGTAATATCTCTCGGTTCATGGACGGTACCCATAAACACTTTCCACGACGGTGCCGGAAATAGGGTTCGGACCCGACCAAAGCCTGCTGCGGGTTGTGAAAACGGACATCCCACGGGGCTGCAGGCCGCCCGATCAACCCAGCGAGGGCTCTCCTCTCATGCCGGCGATGGCCCAACTCCTCGAGCAGCGCATACTCCTGGCGACTCAACAATCGGCGCCGGGGAGTGCGCTGCGTGACCGTATCGAAAATGACCCGCCGACAGCGCAGGGATGAAATTCGACTAAAGATCGAGCGCGATACCAGCGTATTCAGTGATGTCTTCATAATGATCAAGATAATGATCGAGCACGCAGGGGAATAGATCGATGGGCACATCGGCCTGGGTATTGACGCTCTTCATCGCATGGGCACTCTTCCTGCTCGTGCTCATGGAGGCCATCCGCTCTTACCTGGTCCTCTCCGGGCGCGCCAGGTCCAATGAATTCAGGCCTGATAACGCGAACCAGTCCCTGTTTCTGCAGCGGCTGGCGCGCGCGCACGCCAACTGCATCGAGAGCCTCCCCATCATGGGTGGCCTTCTTCTCGTCGCGATCGCCACGAACCGTACCGGAGTCACCGACGCGCTGGCCCCATGGCTTCTGTTTGCCCGCGTCACCCAATCGGTCATTCATCTCGCTTCATTGAGCGTACTCGCGGTCAACGCTCGTTTCTTCTTCTTCGCGGTGCAAATCGCGATCGCGATCCATTGGACGTGGGCTCTGCTCGCGCGGTAATTCGTGCGCTCACTGCATGCGCCATGACTACTCCATGTGTCGCCAAGTTTCAGGCGCAGGGTGGGTGGAGCTCCAGTGCATGATGTGGATGCATCATCCTAGCCCGCCTGCTGCCGATGCGATCAGAACCAACCCGGCAAGAACGATGATCGCCCCGATGGCTCGCGCGACGCACCCACTGGCCGGTGCAAGACGTTCGACGGTGATGGCTGCCGTCACGGCGGCCATCACACGCAGGTCCATGACCCCGATGACCAGAAGAATCGCCGTCAGGCCGACACAGCAGTAGCCGCAGTGGAGGCCTAGGCGAATGCCATGTCGCCACGCCGTGCCGGCATTCGCCGGCAACGTTCGGCTACCCCTCGGTGCCTCCCGGCAACATGCAAGATGATGTGCCTTCCACGCCGTGAACTGGAGCGCGCCGGCGATCAGGACAACCACACCGATCGCGATGGGAACGGCGCGCGCCAGCGCCGGCAGCTGCATCTCGAGCGCCGCCAGTGCGGCGCCCAGCGCAAAGGCGGCCATGCCGAACACGGTCCAGACGAAGAAATAACTCGCGCCCACAAGCACGGTCAGAGCAGCCAGTCGCGTCTCGCTTGTCTTGCCGACAGCCTGGCGATAACGCCACAGCATGGGCAGCAGGGATGGCAGCATCATCGCCACCATCATCACCACCCACATGCCGAGGAATGATGACGCCACGCCAGGCCACGTCTGTCCGCACATCCGCATCCACACCATCGACATCGTCCAGCCGCCGGACATCGGCATCCCGCCCATCGCCGACATGGACGTGCACCAGGCGATCGTCACCGCCGCGCTGACGGCAAAGATCAGCGCCGAGACACCAAGGAACATCGGATGGGAAGCGCGCTCGGAAGCCATCGGTCGTGCCGTCTCCATATCCTCGGTTGTGCCGCGACGATTTCGCTCAGCCCTTGTTGTATTCGTCGTGGCGACGGAACCAGGTGCCCGACTCGTTGCGCCCCCGCGGCGCGCGGTCGAGCCACTGGTACATGCCCCAGAGGCCGTCCACTCCGCGCGAATAAGTGGAATAGGTGTGATAGACCACGCCGTCTTCGAGCACGAACGAACTCAGGCCCGGCCGCTCACGCGTGTACGCCGCCACATCGGTTCCGGTGGTGGCCGCAATCTCGGCGACGGGGCCCTCGCCACGTTTCGTCAGCGAGTCGCCGATCCCGCTTTCCGCCCATGCCGGCTCGCGCCGATAGTTGTATTCGATGGCTCCAATGCGCTGTTGCTCTCCGGTGAACGAAGCATGGAAGTCGAAGTTGAAATCGCTGCCCAGCGAGGACGCCCAGGGAAACGTCCATCCCATCCGCTGCTCGTAAGCTTGCAGCATCGCCAACGGCGCCCGCGACACCGCCATCAGCGTGACGTCATGGTTCGCCAGATGAACGACTGAACCGTCGAACCCGTCGGCGATGGCCGAGCAGGACGGACAGCCTGCCTTGTAGTCGGGCCCGAACATGAAGTGGTAGATGAGGAGCTGCGAGCGCCCTTGGAAGAGGTCGGCCAGCGAGGCGCCGCCTTCGGCCGTCTCGAATCGATAATCCTTGTCGATCCTCACCCACGGCAGCTCCTGCCGCCGCCGCGCCAGCTCGTCGCTTTGCCGCGTCAGCGCTTTCTCCGCCTCCAGCAGGTCGAGCCGCGCCGCCAGCCATGCCTCTCTAGTCCCGGTCATGTGCGTCGTCATCGGTCTTCTCCTTTATCTCGTGCCGTTCGCACCGTCTTTCGACAGGGTGCGCATTGGTTGATGGTCGTGAGATAGATTAGGACTGGATATCCAACGGCGAGAGTGACAAATGTGGCGGGATTCAACAGGACTCGCTGAGACGGGCCCACGCCGATGGACTCGCTGATCACAGCTGCGGCGCGCGCGCTGGCGACCGGTGATCCGTTCGGCGCATTGAACCGGGTTGCCTTGCGCAACGACGCACCTGCGCTGGCGCTTCGAGGCATCGCGATGGCGCAGCTCGGCGATCTGGTTCGGGCGAAGGCGCTCATGCGCAGCGCAGCGCGCGCCTTCGGCTCGAAAGAGGCCATGGCCCGCGCGCGTTGTATCGTCGCCGAGGCGGAGATCGCGCTGGTCTCGCGCGACCTGGGCTGGCCGGCGAAGGCGCTCGACGCCGCGCGGGCGACGCTGGAAGCGCATGGCGATAGCGTGAACGCCGCGCATGCGCGCTACCTCGAAGTCCGACACCTGCTCTTGATCGGGCACCTCGACGAGGCCGAGCACAGGCTCGCCGAGCGCGATCCCCCGCATCTCCCGCCCGCGTTGCAGGCAGCCCGCGAACTGCTCGTGGCGGGAATCGCGATGCGCCGCCTGCGGACGAAGGAGGCGCGCGATGCGCTCGCCAATGCGGGGCGCGCCGCGCGCCAAGCCGGGATCCCTGCACTGACGTCGGAGGTCGAAAACGCATCGCTGGTCCTGAACACGCCTTCTGCTCGCCTGATGGTCCGTGGCAAGGAGCGGCTCCTGCTGCTCGAGGAAGTCGAGGCATTATTGGCATCGAAGGCGCTTGTCGTGGACGCGTGCCGTCATGTCGTGCGCGACGCAGGCACGGTGATCCCGCTGGCACGACGCCCGGTATTGTTCGCGCTTGCGCGCATGCTGGGCGAAGCGTGGCCCGGCGACGTATCGAGGGACACGCTGGTCGCACGGGCGTTCCGGGCGAAGCGCGCCGACGAATCGCATCGCGCGCGGTTGCGCGTCGAAGTCGGGCGGCTACGCGCCATGCTGAGCCCGCTGGCCGATGTGAGCGCGACCAAGCACGGGTTCGCGCTGGTGCCCCACCGTGCACGCGAGGTCGCGGTCTTGATGCGGCCTGTCGAAGAGAAGCACGCGGCGGTGCTGGCCTTTCTGGCCGATGGCGAGTGGTGGTCGAGCTCGGCTCTGGCACTGGCGCTTGGAACCAGCCAGCGTACCGTGCAGCGCGCACTCGATGCACTGGCGGAGGCAGGCAAGGTACAGTCGTTGGGTCACGCGCGGGCTCGCCGCTGGATGACTCCGCCCGTGCTGGGATTCACGACGACCTTGTTACTCCCCACGCCATTCCCCGGTGAGTAGGATGGAAACATGAAACGATCAGCAGCCAAGATTCTCCGCGAATATGGGCCTTTCCCGGGTGTCAAAAACGTCGGTGGAGTCACCTATGACGGCCAGCAAGTCTGGTTTGCCGCCGGCGACGCGCTGAAGGCCTTCGACCCGGCCAGCGGCAAGACGCTGCGCTCTATCGATGTGGCCGCGCATGCTGGGACGGCCTTCGATGGCCAGCACCTGTTTCAGATAGCCGAGGATCGCATCCAGAAGATCGATCCGGAGACCGGCCGCGTGCTCGCCACGATCCCTGCGCCCGGTGGCGGCGGCGACTCGGGGCTCGCATGGGCCGAAGGAACACTCTGGGTGGGGCAGCATCGTGGACGGAAGATCCATCAAATCGATCCCGAAACAGGAGCGGTTCTTCGCTCCATCGAAAGCAACCGCTTCGTCACCGGGGTTACCTGGGTCGACGGAGAGCTGTGGCATGGCGTCTGGGAAAATGACGTGAGCGAGCTGCGGCATATCGATCCGCTGACGGGAGCGGTCCTTGAGAAACTCGAGATGCCACCTGGAGTCGGCGTGTCGGGGCTCGAATCCGACGGCGGCGATCAGTTCTTCTGCGGAGACGGCGGCGGCGGAAAGGTGAGAGCCGTTCGCCGGCCCCGGCGAGGCTCCAGCTCTCGGATTCCTGTCGACGCCACGAGCAAGTAATCGAAGCGTTCGGACCCGGATGGCTCGAAATATCGGTTGGGCCTTTCCCGGGCCGGGGTCATGGTAGCCCTGCCCTGGCAACCGAGCAGCCAGGATTTCAGGTCGGTAAGATGTTCCTCTTCGCGGCCTCGCGCTATGGAGCCACTTCGGAGGAAGAAAGTTGTGGCGAGTGATGTGGCGGGTATGAGTAGTCTGTTCGAAATTGCTTTTGACCCCCCGCCTAGAGGAAGCCGCCGATCCGCGGAATCCGTCTACGCGCAATTGCGCGCCGCCATTCTTGATGGCCGGTTGGTTCCCGAGTCCAGACTCCCGGGGGAGCGTCAGTCGGCTGTCTTTTTCGGTGTATCGAGAAACACGGTTGCCCGGGCTTATGCGAAGCTGGCGATCGAGGGATTGATACAGTCCCGGCAAGGATCGGGAACCTATGTGGCGCCGAAGCGAAGTCGGCCGCCGCGCGAACGCCTGCCGACACAGCAGACGCCCGATCCACGTCTGAATTCACTATGGTCGCGGCCGGAGCTTGCCCGCACGCTTAACTTCTGGCACGACAGTCAGCGTGCAAAAGCATCAAAGGCAGCCGCATCCCTGGATTTTCGGCCCGCATTGGTCGATCCGCGATTATTCCCCTTCGACATATTTCGTCGGGTCAGCGCCAAGCAGCTCCGGCGCATGGAATTAAAGCCGCCTGCGTTCAAGAGTCCGCAGGGCAATCAAGGGCATTTCCCTCTGAGGGCGGCGATCGCGACGCACATCGCCATCTCGCGCGCGCTCGTGTGCGAGCCCGACGATGTGCTGGTTACCGCCGGTGCACAGCAGGCTTTCGATATTCTCGCCCGTGTACTGGTAACCCCCGGGGTTACGACGGTCGCCATCGAAGATCCAGGCTACCCGCCGATGCGCGCCGCCTTTCTCGCTGCCGGCGCCAAAATTGTGCCGGTACCGGTCGACGCGCAAGGACTGGTGGTCGATGCCCTGCCAACCCCTGTACACATCGTCTGCGTCTGTCCTTCACACCAGTTTCCGTTCGGCGTATCCATGTCCGCGCAGCGGCGGGCGGCACTGCTCGACTTTGCCCGCAAGCATGGAGCAGTCATCGTCGAGGACGATTACGACGGAGAATTCCGGTACGACGGCACGCCACTGCAGGCGCTGCGATCCACGGCGACCGCGGAGGACGTGTTCTACGTCGGCACCTTCTCCAAGTGCATGTTCCCCGCGTTGCGGCTGGGATTCGTAGTGGTACCCCAGTGGGCCATGCCGGCGCTGATTACGGCGAAGAACTGTCTCGATTGGCATTGCCCGACTTTGACGCAAATGGCGGTGGCCCGTTTCATCGCCGATGGGCATCTGGCGCGGCACGTGCGCAAGCTCCGTGACATATACAGGAAGCGACGAGATCTCCTAGGGGAAATACTCCGATCGGACTTCTCGGGAGAACTGTCGCCGATCGAGTCGCATTACGGCATGCATGTGGCGGCGTTCTCGACGCTGCCCAAGCGCCTCGAACGCGTCACCGCCCGATTGTTGGAGTCGAACGTGCATTTGCATTCGTTCGAGCGCTATTTTTTCGGTGCGCCAACATCGGAAGGCCTGGTTTTCGGCTACGGGGCTGTCGACCTCGAGGATATCGAGCAGGGCCTGAAGGCGTTGCGGCGGGCGCTCTAGTCGCGAAATGCGGCAGGCAGCTCCGTCGCCGGAGATGACGGAGCCCGTGCTTTCTTCCCTAACGGGTGAACGTCATGATCCAGTTCGTCTCCCAGGTTTTGCCGCCATCGACGGAGAACGCTTGCTCGAAGCGGGACGAGTTCGGCTTGATGTCGGAGAAGCCGTTTCGCACCAGGATACGGCGTCCATCGAAAGTATCCGGACCATAGAAATCGCCGCGTCCGTCCTTGAACTCGCCGATCATGGCGGCGTCCAGCATGCCGACACTGCTGTTTGTCCAGTTCAGATTCCACTGATGCGACGTCGGGTTGTACAGGCGAAGTCCAACGCCTTCGATATGGCCGGCCGGACCATCCACCTCGAGTTCGAACAGACTGGCGCGACCGTTCCAGACCTTGCGGACGATCGATACACCGTCGTACGCGGTCCAGGTTGTCGAGCCGGTCAGCGGATGCACGAGCCGCGATATGTGGGTCTTCCACGTACCGAAATGGAAGTCGAAATCATGCTGGCCATCCCGTTCCGCCGCGTTTATCGGCCCAGCCGCCGCGAGCAGAATCGCCGCCGATAACACCGAGATTGTCCAGGCTCTTGCACGCTTGATCATAAGGTCCACCGAAGAAAGGAATCGACTGTGGATCGCATTATTTCAACTACGTCCAGGGTTATAGGCGCCACTTTCCGGGAAAACGTGCAGGCCACTTGAGCGTGAAAGTCGGCACTTTGGATCGAAGCCTCCCCGCTTCGCATCCGGCGAAGTGGACCACCGCAAATTTCTCCGACTGGCCCCTCTAGCGCCGCGGGTTTTCCCTAAAGTCTCATCCTGGACTTGGTTATGCGGAGAGCGCGATGACGTGGAAACTGCTGTTACGTGGAGTCATGATTGCCGGTGTTCTTGCATGCTTGTCTTTGAATGCAAGAGCCGAGTCGCCCAAGGGCGGCTCTCATGATTTCGACTTTGCTCGCGGGGTCTGGCATACACATGCCACGCAAGTGCTGGACCCGTTCGATGGCGCAACCCACACGGTGGTCATGGACGGCACGAAGACAGCGCGGCCGGTTTGGAATGGCCGCGCGTGGCTTGAGGAAATCGAGGCCGACGGCCCGAATGGACATTGGGAAGGCGCGACGCTTTTCGTCTATAACTCCAAGGCCGGGCAATGGAGCCAGACTTACATCGACAGCGATTCGGGAGAGATCGAGGCCCCGACCATCGGAAGCTTCAAAGACGGTCGCGGCGAGTTCTTCGGCACGACCGTTTATAAGGGTCGCACGGTTCTGGTTCGCGGCGTCTGGTCCGACATCACGGCCAATTCGCATCGCTTCGAGATTTCCTACTCCCGGGACGGCGGCCAGACATGGGCAAACGCGTTCAAGGCTTATTTGACGCGGCTCAAGTGATCGCGTTCGCCGAAATACGCAAGCAATGAATCAAGCGCCAAGGCAACCACCATGCCGTTGATTCAGAGCCTGAGCTCGGTGCGAAAGACGACGACCGCTTCGCCGCCGATGCGCACGGCGCTTGGCATCATGGCGTCCGGGTCGATGGTTACCTCGACCTTGACTTCGCCGGCGCGCCCCATCGCCTCGCCTTGCCTCATCGTGCAGGAAAACACACCCTGCCTACTCACCAGCGACACCATGCGGTGGCGTACGAGATAGGCACCGAGCGGACCGTTTCCGTTCCCTGTCACCGGATCTTCCGGAATGCCGATCGCGGGAGCGAACATACGGGCGTGCGCCAGGATTCCCGGCGCCGGATCGGCCAGCGCGAACAGGTGATAGCCGTTGCAGCCGATGTCCCGGCTCAGCGCAGCCAGCGCGGAAAGATCGGGCTCGAGCCGGTCGAGTACCGTGCGGCTGCGAAGCGGAACCATGACCTTGGAATGCCCGGTGGAGACGATTTCGATCGGCCCCTGGCCCAGGTCTTGTTCGTCGATGGCCAGGGCCGCGATCAGCGCATGGCGCGCGGCACTGGTCAGCACGGGACCGAAGGTTGGCGGGCGCTGGTGCATCCAGATCCGGAAGTCGTCGCCCTCGGTGGGTTCGATGTCGACCTGCAGCACACCGGCTCCCGTCAGCTGACGCACGCTGCCGCGCGGCGCGCGGCGCTCGATGGCGCGCACGTAATGGGCGGCTATCGTGGCGTGGCCGCAGACGGGCACCTCGGTCGTCGGGGTGAAGAAGCGGACACGGACGTCGTGATCGTCCGCCTCGGGCCGAAGAATGAACGCCGTCTCGGAGTTGTGCAGCTCACGAGCGATCGCCTGCATCTGCGCTTCGCTGAGACCATCGGCGTCGGGAACGACGCCGGCTGGATTTCCCGTGAAGCGCGTGCGGGTGAAAGCATCCACTTGATAGACGCGATAGATTTTTTCCATGCCGATCTCTCTCGATGAATCGCGGAATCAAGGCGCAGAATCCAAGAAGGCTCAGGTAGTCGAGGCCGAGTGCGCCTGAAGCCTTTTCGATCGAAGCGCCCCGAAGCCATTCATGCCCATCACCGCGACCAGAATCGCCACCGCGCCGACTACCTGCATCATCTCCAGCCGCCGGCCGAATGCCACCACATCCACGGCGATGGCGACGACCGGATAGATGAAGGAAAGCGAGCCCTGGATGTAAGTGGGCAGCCGGTGGATCGCGTCGTACATCAGGATGTAGACCACTCCCGTGTGCACGACGCCGATGATCACCAGAATGCTCCAGGTTGCAGCTTGTACGGGCGGGTGCGCCCAACTGGCGAACGGCGCCAGCATGACCGCGCCCACGCTGACGTGGATCAGCGCGATCAGATGCGGTGGCGTGCCGGCGAGCTGCTTGGTGACGAGAGCGGCGAGCGCCCACAGCGCGGCCGCCCCCAACGCCATGAGAACGCCGATGGTGTACCCGGCGCCCAGTGACGCGGTGGTCGCGCCCACCTGGACGATCAGCACCAGCCCGCCGAAGGCCACGCCGAGCCAGAGCAATTTGGCGAGCGTCACTCGCTCGCCGAGAAAGAACGCGCCCAGGCAGACCAGCATGAATGGCTGCGTGTTGTAGACCGTCGTGGCGATCGCTATCGACGCACGCGAATACGCGCCGAACAGCAACACCCAGTTCAACACGATGGCCACGCCGCCCAGCGCCGACAACGCCAGCACGCGACGCGTGAGGTGGCGGCGCAGCAGCCCCATGTACATGCAGGTGGCGAGGAGCGCCACGACACCGAACACGCACCGCCAGAACACCACATCCAGCACTGGACGTCCGGAGGTCACCACGAACCAGCCGATGGTCCCGGAAACCGCCATCGCCACCGACATTTCGACGGTGCCACGTGTCTGCTCGCCCATGCCGCGCCCTCGCCTGTTGACTGCGCTCAATCTAGAGGGAAGACTGCGATTGCTCCATAAGAAAAGAAACACAGTTCGAGCAAATTGCCTCATTATTTCAGGCGAAATATACGTACAGGCTTATTTCATGATCGATAACATCGATAGTGCCATTCTCAGGCTGCTGGCCGGCAACGCGCGCCTCTCGCTCAAGGAGCTGGCCGCCAGCATCCCGCTTTCTGCGCCAAGCACGTCGGAGCGGCTGCGACGCCTGGAAGAGCGCGGCGTCATCCGCGCCTATACCGTCGATCTCGAACCGAAACTGCTCGGACATGCGCTGCAGGCGATCGTGAGAGTGCGGCCGTTACCCGGACGCCTGCGTGTCGTCCAGGAGCTGATCGAGTCCATGCCGGAGATCGTCGAGTGCGACAAGGTGACCGGCGACGACTGCTTCGTTGCCCGCCTGTTCGCTCGCTCGATGGAACACCTCGACGAGCTCGTGGACCGCCTCGCCGTCGACGCCACCACGAGCACGGCCATCGTCAAGGGGCAGCTTATCGCGCGGCGGCCTCCGCCTATGGCGCCCGTCTGACGACAGCGATCAATGGACCATGGCGTCGGGGTTTTCATTGGCAAGCGGGCGCACATAGCGCACCAGCGATATCAACGTCTTGCCCGGCTCCTCGTTCATGACCTCATGCGCCGAATTTTCGAACCAGACCAGCCGCTTCGAGGGCGCCTGCACCTTCTGGAACCAGGCCTCGCCGAGGCTGGATGAGACATTGTGATCGTGCCGGCCCAGGAAAAGGATCAGGGGACAATCGAGATGCCTGACGCTGCCCAGGTCCAGTGTCAGCGCGTGGCTGAGCAATTTGTCGAGCGAGTAATTGCTCGCCTCGCCGATCAGCTGGACGTCGCGATCGGTGTATTCCGGCGATAACGACATGGCGGCGCTCTCGGCCTGACCGCCGGTTCGGCGATACACCATCCCGCCGAACTGATTGAGCCACTTTCTCTGAATCATCAAACTGGAAAGTGGAACAGGCTTCGTTCCCTCGGCATACGGAGCGATGGACTCAAGCTCCTTTATCGCTTCCATGTTTCCGGCCTTACGCGCTTCATCCATGGCGAATTGCCAACCTTGGCGCTCGCTTTCCGGCATATTGGTCATCTGGCCGATACCGATATAGGCGTACAGCCAGTCGGGATGCCGCCGGGCCATTTCGAGCCCGAGGTACGAACCCCATGAATGGCCGAGTACGAAGACCTTCTGCTTGCCGAACTCTTTTCTCAGCCAGCCGATCATCTCTTCGGTGTCGGCGATCATGCGCTCCGGCGTGATCGTCGGGGCCACGGCCGCGGGATCGTTGGCCGCATAGGTGCTCCCTGCACCGCGTTGATCCCACTGCACCACCGTGAAGTATTCCTCCCACCCTCGCTGGAAATACCAGCTCGTGGGCATCGACACCCAGCCGGGCCCGCCGTGCACCATGAGAAGAATGGGATTCCGCTTGTCGCTGCCACGAATGCTGACCCACTGATCGATCCCGCCAATGCGAACCTTCTCGTGCCGCTCGATACCATCGGGCGTCACGATGCGTCGCATGTCGGCGATGATTTTCACGGCTTCGGCCCGATTGCTCGGCGACGGCGGCTCTTCGGCACGCAGGCATGACGCGCTGGCGCACAAAACAAACACGGCGATGAACGATAAAAATCTGGAACGCATGAGTATCCCTTCGGTGGAAACGCTGGTGTCGCCAGACGCAGCAAGGCGCGTGCCAGTTAGAGATCACCACCGAACCGAACCATTCCAATAGCTTGGGCATGGCGACAAGGAGTGCGTCACTGTCCGCGGACAGGCTCACGGACGTCCGGAGCAGAAGGCCGGCTAACAGCCAAAAGCACACCCCAGCTCGAGCATCCGCGCAAATCGACGAATAGCGGGCACGTCTCGATGCCAGATACGCGCACGCCCGTCCGCAACACTTGTTCGCCCCTACGCGTTCCCGGCGAACCTGTGCCGATAAGCGCTCGGGCTGGTGCCGAACCGGCGGCGAAAGTGGTGGCGCATGGTTGTTGCGGTACCCAGGCCTGACTGCTGCGCGACCGAATCGATGGAATGCGACGAAACCTCTAGCAGCTCGCGGGCCCGATCCAGCCGCACGCCTGTGAGCCAGTCGGCCGGCGTCGTGCCGGTGGCATCCTTGAACCGGCGGATCAGTGTCCGTTCGCTCAACGCGGCCATGCGCGCCAATTCCGCGATCGGGAGGGATTGGTCGATCCGGCTGCGCATCGCATCCATCAGCCGCGCCAGGTTGTCGTGCGCGTTCTTCTGAACCGGCCGCTTCACGAACTGTGCCTGCCCGCCGTCGCGGTGCGGCGGTATCACCAGACGCCTGGCGACTTGATTGGCGATGTCCGGCCCATGATCGCGGCGGATCAAATGCAGGCACAGATCCAGGCCGGCCGCACTTCCCGCGGAAGTAAGCAGCGAACCCTCGTCGACATAGAGCACATCGGCATCGACGCGAATGGAGGGGTAACGCTGCTGCAACCTGTCGGCATAGCGCCAATGCGTGGTCGCCCGCTTGCCATCCAGCAGCCCGGTCGCGGCCAGGACAAAAGAGCCCGAGCAGATCGACAGCAGACGGGCTCCCCGCGCATGCGCCTTGCGCAGCGCGTCGAGAATGCTTTCCGGAACCGGTGTGTCGATGCCCGTCCAGCCAGGGACGATCACGGTACCCGCCGTGGCCAGGCGATCCAGCCCGCCATCGGCCTTGATCTGCATGCCGTACTGGCCACGCACCGGGCGCGCATGCCGGGCGCATGTCTCGAAGCGGTACCAGTGGGCGCCGAGCTCGGGCCGGGAGAGGCCAAAGATCTCGGCGGCGCAGGCAAATTCGAAAGCGCACAGACCGTCGTAGACCAGGACGGCCACCCGGGAGTTGATCTTGGAAGAGGCACGGCGCGGCTTTGGCACGATTTGATCGAATGTTGTCAGTTCGGCCAATTGTCCGCCCTGGGACCGCGCCTAACAATAGCGGCGTCCTTCATGTGGAGATCAGCGATGCAAAACGCCGTCAAGCAATACCCGGCCGCCCCTTCGGAACTGGCGGTCCAGCACTTCGAATCCATGTTCGCGTTCGAAACAGATTGCTTCGATACGCACGCCGCCATGGAATCCGGCGATCCCGGATTCGTTCTGATCGATGCGCGCAGCCCGGAAATGTTTGCGAAGGGACATGTCGCCGGAGCCATCAACATCCCGCACGGCAAGATCATCGAATCGCGCATGAGCACTTATGCGCCGGCCACGCTGTTCGTCACCTATTGCGCGGGACCGCATTGCAACGGCGCCGCCCGTGCCGCGACAAGGCTTGCAAGGCTTGGCTATCCGGTGAAGCTCATGGCCGGAGGGATCACCGGCTGGCTGGACGAAGGGTTCACCCTCGCCCGCGATGGCGAAGCCGACTGAGCGCAGCTCCGAGTGCGACTCGTCCGGGGTGGCGGCATCGGCTGCTGGCGAGCGGCGCGGCAGAACGCATGGCGTCATCCCGGAAATCTCCCAGGAACTCGCGATGATGGCTGGAATCAGGCAGCTGCTGCCGTGGACGGTGCGTCGAGCCGGCCCCGTGGACGTCGATACACTCGTAGCCCTATGCGCCGAGCATGCCCGCTACGAACGCGCAGCCTACGATCCGAACGGCAAGGCGGCACGGCTGGAACACGTGCTATCCGGGGAACCGCCACGGCTGACGGCATGGGTCGCGGAAGTGGACGGAACGGCCATCGGATACGTCGCGGCGACGAGTGAATTTTCGACCTGGTCGGCCGGCGATTTCCTGCATATGGATTGCCTCTTCGTGCGAGAGGGATACCGGGGCCTGGGCGTCGGCGCGGCCCTGATGGCCACGCTCGTGGCCTTTGCGCGCGAGCGGGGTTACGCGGAAGTCCAATGGCAGACACCCGATTGGAATACCGAAGCGGAGCGCTTCTATCGGCGCGAAGGCGCGCTTGCGCAAGGCAAGCTCAGGTTCTCGCTCGCGATCGCGGCATCCTGAAGGCAGGGACGGATCCTTTTCGGCTCCCGCATCGTCACAGTGAAGATAGGGGGGCACTTCACTCTTCCACTGACGAAGCCGTGAAAGGAGATGCCGTGATCCTGATGACCGGCGGAACCGGCCTGAACGGACGGATGACGATAAGCGAGTTCGCTCGCGAAAGGCATCCGGTCAGGGTGCTGGTGAGGAGTCTCGCCAAGGCATCCGAAGCCGGGCTCGGGGCGCTGGCGAAACAGTAGCCACGGGAGAGCCGGCCCGTCGCAGCGGTGCTTCAGGTTCGAAAGGGAGCGTGAAAGCCGAGCCTGATCTGTAATACTGGCGCCACTCGCAAGATCATGTGCCCGGAACTCAGTCCAACAGGGGACGTCAGGATGAAGTGGAACCCGTTGTTCGCTGTGTGCGCGCTCACTCTGGCCGGTTGTGGCCAGCCACCCGCCCCGGCGGCCACAACGGGGTTGGACATTCCACCACCTCCCACGGCGCCTGCCGGTCCGAAACCCACACCCGAGGCGTGGCGTGCGGCGTTCGACTCGTCATTCCATGTGATCGGTCCGAACCAAGACCAGGGTAACGGGATCACGAAATTCGATGCCTGTTTTGACGCAGTGGCACCAGCGAAAATACGTGATTGCCATTTGAACGTCACGGGTGAAAAGGACGCTTTTCGGAAGCTATGGATCTTTCAGTCGCCGCTCTCAGGCATATTTGATATTGCCCCCGATTCGCCGTATCTAACCCAGTACGTTTCGGTTATGGAAAACCACTCCCCCGTGATGTTTTTCTCCGCAAACTTCATCGGTGAATCGTGGTTATTCATGACCGACGTCGCCATCATGGTCAACGGCGACATCGTGTTGGAACACCACTTCGATCACTCGGACATCAAAACCCACGTGGGCACCGGCTATGTCCAAGAGCGTTCCGACTTCGTCCTGACCTCGCAGCAAATCGCCGGACTTAGGAAAATCCACTCTGACAGCAAAATCATCATTCGTTTCACTGGGCAAAATGGCTTCGTCAGCGTGGATCACGGTAGCAAGGCCAAAAAGAGCCAGGTCCACATGTTTAACACTGACTCCTTTGCTTCCGATGTCGAGGAAACGCTGGGTGCTTACGATGCGATTTCGACCAAGACGCGAGACAAGGGAGTCTCCGATCACCCGTGATGGAACCGCCAGGCACCCGCTCCGATCAGGGCTTCGACGGTGGCACGTCTTTGATGGTGCAGTCGGCAATGGCGACAAAAGTGTCGCCATTCGGAACGGGGTTGGTGATCATCACGGCCTTGTTGAGGCCGGCGGTATAGATTATCGCCGGGCCTGAACCCGGCTTCTCCTTGTTCGGCTCGGTCAGAAGCACCATGAGGTCACCGTTCGGCGATCGCTCCATGACATGCCCGACGCTGAACTTCTTGTCGTTTTCGCCACTCTTCATCCACATCGAGGTGACTGTGGTGGCGCCTTTCTGACCCGAGAGGGGGCCGAAGTAGAAATGGAAGTTGCCTTACTGGCACACGACGGCTTGTAGGCCGCTGGCGAAGACCTGCCAAGGCAGGAGCAGGCGAGCAAGACTCAACACGAGTCGTGATTTCATGACGGCTCGTCCTGATGTCGATCGCTTGATCGTATTAGGCGCGATTGCAGCGTCTATCCTGGCTTGGAGGTTCACGAGGTGCACACGAGCTTTGCGTTCGCGTTAATGTTCGCTTCCTGTGGAGAATCCTGCCGCAGAACTCCCACGAATACTGGAGAAGCGACATCGCTCCAAGCATTGGTGAGGTCGATGTCTGTGGGCTGCCAATAGTGTGATCGCGATTACCAGCGAGGTGATCAAGCAACGTCGGTTGCGTGATCACGTTCAATCAGTGCACGCAGGTTGCTGCGCGATGGCGGCCATGAGGGCGAGAGCCTGGATATGACGGGGCCGGAGGCACTGACCATGGAAAAGATCGCGGCGCGGATCTCGGCTGCGATCGGCAGGGAGATTCGCTACGTAGCCATCAGCCCGGAGGAACGCCGTCGCTCCCTGCTCGCCAATGGCGTGTCAGTCGGCTTCGCCGATGCGCTGGACGAACAGACGGCCGAACGTCTCAAGCGGCCGGCCGCGAGGGTGTACCTGGGCACGCACACGGTGTTCGGCGTTCGACCGACCACGTTCGCGGAATTCGCTCAACGCCATGCCGATGATTTTCGCGGTGGGCCGGCGGCCTGACAGAAGCGGCGCGTCGATCGAACGGCCACGCTTTTCGGTCACCCCGAATCCTTTGCCTCGTCGGGAACGTCTGAGAAAGCGAGGGATGTCATTGCACCGCGTCCGATCTTCCGTTGGCCGCTGTTGCGCAACGACCTCCTCACGCGGGCACATGGCCATGCATGGCGCGGCTATGTCCCTTTCGACCGACGACCGAGGAGAGCATCGTGGAAATGAGCCATCACAGGATCGAGATATTCGGAGTGCCGCAGAGCAATTTCACGCGTGCGGTCAGGATCGTATGCGAGGAGAAGTCGATCGAGTACGACTACCTTCCCGAGCCGCCGCGGTCGCCGCTGGTCGCCGCCATCCATCCGCTGGGCAAGATTCCGGTCTTGCGTCATGGCGATTTCACCCTCGCGGAATCCTGGCCGATCGTCGCCTATCTCGAGCGGCTGTTCCCCGAGCCGCCGATGGTCCAGGCCGAAACGGCCGCGCTGAGCGCCGAGATCGGGCAATGGGTGTCGATCGTGGCGACATCGGTCGATCCGATCCTGGTAAGGAAATACGCCTTCGCCTACTTCTTTCCTAAGACACCCGACGGGTCGGTCGACCGGGCCGTGGCCGACGAGGCCCTGCCGCGGATGGAGGCTTTGATCGCGATGCTGGACGCGAGAGTCGCCGCCACGGGGTTCCTCGCTGCAGACAGGTTCACGTTCGCCGACGCGCTGTTGCTGTCCACGCTTGTCCCCGTGCGGCAGTTGCCGGAGGGCGGCCGGGCGATCGAAGCGGCGCCGAATCTGCGGCGTTATCTGGAGCGGCATTCCACGCGGGCCAGTGTGGTGACGACCGATCCATGGAGATGAGAATCCGGCATGCGGTCGGTTGGCGGGGCGGCGAACGCATCCTTTCGCCATTCTCATTCGTCTTAAGAGGTAAGGGAGGCTTCGCGGCCAGAGCGCCGCGGCACCCTACTCTGACCATCGAGGAGCCATCCATGAAGCGGACACTTGTGACGTACACGACCAAGCCGGAGCATGCGGAGGAGAACGCACGCCTGATCGGCAACGTTTTCGATGCACTGCACACCCATGCCCCCGACGGGCTGCGCTATATGGTTTTGCGCCATGGCGAAGGATGTTTCGTGCACCTGGTCGAGCAACGCGACGGGGCGCCGCCGCTGTCGGATTTCGAGGCGTTTCGCGCATTCCAGAAAAATGCCGGCGAGCGGTGGCTGGTCCGACCACAGGCGAGCGAAGTGACCGTGGTGGGCTCTTACGGCATGCTTCCCGATACCGCCTGACCATTGGCCCGCGACATGACGCTATCGACCCCGAAAGAATCCGTGGAGCACCTTTCCTTTGAGGAAAGTCTCAAGGAGCTGCGCCCCAAGCTGCATCGCTACTGTTCGCGGATGGCGGGCTCGGTGGTCGATGGAGAGGACATCGTTCAAGAAGCGCTGGTCAAGGCGTTCGAGGCGTCTCCCAAAAAGCCGATCGACAGCCTGGAGCGCTGGCTTTTCCGGGTTGCGCACAATGCCGCCGTGGATTTCCTGCGTCGCCGCAAGAGACAGGAGTCCACCTGGTCGGAAGAGGATCCCGACATGATCATCGACACCGCTGCATCGGCAACGGATCAGTATGTCGCTGCGTCCAGCCTCAGAACCTTCATGTATCTGCCGGTGGCCCAGCGTGGATGCGCCATCTTGATGGACGTGCTCGGCTACTCCCTGCAGGAAGTGGCCTTCATCACCGGGCTGAGTGTCCCGGCGGTCAAGGCGGCTTTGCATCGGGCCCGAACCCGGATGCGCGAACTCGCCGACGAACCGCATGACATCGTCCTGCCGACGTTGAGCCAGGGAGATCTGAAGCGGCTCGCAAATTACGTCGATCACTTCAATGCCCGTGACTTCGACGCCATACGGGATTTGCTGGCGGACGACGTGAGACTGGAGCTCGTCGCCCGCACGCGCATGGAAGGCCGTCAACAGGTTTCCAGATACTTCCACAACTATGCCGGCGCCCACGACTGGCGATTGGCCCTCGGCCTGGTCGACCGGCGCCCCGCGCTTCTGGTGCTGGACCCGAACGATCCGGCCGCGCCGCCATCTTATTTTGTCCTGCTCGAATGGGCCCACGACGATATCGCGGGAATCCGGGACTTCCGTTATGCCCGCTATGTGACCGAGTCCGCCGAGATGATCGTGATCAGTCCGTCGATGGGCGCGTGCTGAGCGCCACCTATCCGATTGACTGCATGGCTATGCCGGGATACCGAGGAGTGCACATGAACGATGGTAGAGACCAGGCGGCGAATGTTCTGGACCGCTACCGCACCGCTGTCTTCGACAAGAACGTGGAGGACATGCTCGACCTCTATGCCGACGATGTGCGCGTTTTCGATGCGTGGAATGTATGGGAATACGACGGCGCCCCGGCGTGGCGACCGGTCATCGAGCAGTGGTTCGGATCGCTGCAGGAAGAAACCGTCGAAGTCGACGTGGCGGATGTCCGAACCGATGAAAGATCGGATCTGGCCTTCGTCAGCGCCGTGCTGACGTATACGGCGGTGTCGGGAAAAGGTGTCGCGCTGCGATCGATGCAGAATCGGCTGACCTGGGCACTCATGCGGCGCGAGGGGACGTGGAGGATCGTGCATGAGCACACCTCGGCGCCGATCGGCTTCGAGGATCTCAAGGCGATCACCCAGCGACAATGATCTGTCCCCATCAGCGCGGGTTCCGATCAGCGAACGTCCGCTACCGCCTGTGGTTTCTCATTCGCGGTTGACGTGGTTTTCCAGCTTTTGCTTGATCGCCGGCCATTCCTCGGCCAGAAACGAAAAACGCAAGGAGTCCCGCGCAGTGAAATCGGCCGCCAAGCGATGGGCTCGCAAGGTTCCCTCGTAGCTGGCACCCAGACGCTCCATGGCGGCGCGGGAGCGGAGATTTCGGGCATCCGTATGAAGACAGACCCGAAGTGCGCGCCAGGTTTCGAAGGCATGCGAGAGCATCAGGAATTTTGCTTCCGTGTTGATCGCGGTTCGAATCGCCGACCTCGCCAACCACGTGTAGCCGATCTCGCACGCATCGACTGCATGGGCTCCGTTCATCGCGTGGCCGGGTGGCCAGAGCCAGTGTTCGAGGTTCCAGAAGCGGGTGGATCCCACGACCTCGCCATCGCTCCGTCGGATGATCGCGAACGGTACGGCGCTGCCCGCCTTGTTCAAGCCGATCGCCGTATCGATGTAGCGACGGACCTCGGCTTCGCCCCGAGGCACCGGGCTCCATTGGTAAAGTGCCGGATCGCCTGCCGAAGCTGCGGCCAGGCCGTCGACGTGCTGCTCGCCCAAGGGTTCCAGACGGACGTGCCTGCCTTCGAGAGTGAATGGGTTCATGAACGGGTTTGTGCTTGCTGAGGGAGTAAAAAGAGCTTCGGACGTGGCCGACGCGATGCGTGGTCGGCATCGGAAACGGTATCAGGAAAGCCGAGCCTTTGGCGTCCTCTCGCACCCTCTCTAGCTCTTGCTGCGAGCGCCCACCGTGATGGTCACCGCCGCTCCCAGCAGCAGGATCGCGCACGCGATCAGCGATTCGCGGGTGCCGAAGACGAACGTGCCTTCCTTCGCCACAAACGCTCCGAACAAGGCGACACCCAGCACGTGGGCCAAATGGAAAATGACGACCGGCCCGTCCATCGGGCTGGTGCTGCCGAGCCGCTGTTTCACCAAGGCGGGTAGCGCACCACGACTCGACGGTCGTCACGCTTGATCGGCCTTGGGTGATCGGCCTTGGGCGGAGGGATTCGCGCCGGATGTCTCTCCACGAAGAAACTCCGGCCGATCCGTGGAGGCGCACAATAACCGTCCTGTAGTAGAAGGGCTGTCAAATGCGCACCGGGAAGCACGTGCCGGTGGCCTGCGTGGAAGTTTGTTTCTAAAATTGATATTTGTGCAATGCAAGTTGCAATTTGCGTGAAGGTTCCTATCCTCAACTCGTCCGCGCAACGTTCCGGCGTCGCGCGTCATCACCCCGCACTGCCGAGCGGAGCCGGTACCGACGCTCTGGAGACCTTATGCGTACTCGATGGATATCGGCACTGATCCTGGCGCTTGCCGGCATCACGGCAGCGCCTGCCGCGAACGTGCCGTCCACCGCTGGGCACCTCGTGCTGATCAGCCACGCCGCCGACTCGGATGTCTGGTGGAACACGGTCAAGAACGCGATCAAGCAGGCCGGCGACGACTACGGCGTACAGGTGGATTACCGCAATCCGCCCGACGGCGACCTCGCCGGCATGGCGCGGCTTCTCGAGCAGGCGGCCGCGCGCAACTACGACGGCGTGGCCTTCGATATCGCCGACTACGACGTGCTTTCCAAGCCCGCTGCCCGCATCACCGCCAAGGGCATCCCCGTCGTCACGATCAACTCCGGCACCATGCAGGAGAGCGCAAAGCTGGGTGCGATCATGCACATCGGCCAGCCGGAGTACGAGGCAGGCAAGGCGGCCGGCACGCGCGCCAAGGCCGCCGGCATCAAATCGTTCGTCTGCGTCAACCACTACGCCACCAATGCCGCTTCGTTCCAGCGCTGCAAGGGTTTCGCCGATGCCCTAGGGGTCGACGTGCGCAAGTCGATGATCGATTCCGGCGTGGACCCCACCGTGGTGCAGAGCAAGACCAGCGCCTACCTGCGCAACCATCCCGATACCCAGGCCGTGCTGGCGCTGGGCCCCAGCTCGGCCGAACCCGCACTGCAGGCGCTGCGCCGGATGAACCTCGCCGGCAAGATCTATTTCTGCACCTTCGATCTGTCGCCCGCCATCATCGCCGGCATCGAGAGCGGCGAGGTCGCTTTTGCGATCGACCAACAGCCTTATCTGCAGGGCTATATCGCGATCGCCACGCTCGCCATCGCACACCAGAGCCATACGCGCGACCCGGCCACGATCATCGCCACGCTGAAGGCCAATCCGAAATTCCAGGCGCGCCTGACGGCGTATGGGTTGGACCCCGTCTACGGTGCAAACGGTGTCAGCACCGGCCCGTCCTACGTCACCCGGGACAATGTGGACCTGGTCGCGAAATATGCCGGCCAATTCCGTTGAGGCCGCAGACAGTGCCCGGAGATAACGCGATGGAAAACCGATACGGCGCAGTGACATCGGAGACTTCATGAGCGTGACGACTTCGCAGGCCGCGATCACGAACAAGCCGGACGAACGCGTCAGGCGCATTTCGCCGTGGCGCGGCCTGTTCAACCGCCCGGAGTTCGGCTCCATCGCGGGCACCGTGCTGGTGTTCGTGCTGTTCGGCATCTTTGCCGGCGACTCGGGCATGTTCAACCTCGACGGCGTGATGAGCTGGGCTCAGGTCGCCGCCTATCTCGGCATCATTGCGGTAGGTGCGTGCGTGCTGATGATCGCGGGCGAATTCGATCTTTCGATCGGCTCGATGATCGGCTTCGCCGGCATGATGGTGGCGGTGCCTGCGATGTTCCTGGGCTGGCCGGTCTGGGCGTCGGTGCTGTTCGCGTTCGCCGGCTGCATGGCGCTGGGATGGCTGAACGGCTATCTGGTGGTACGCACCCGGCTGCCAAGCTTCATCGTGACGCTGGCCTTCATGTTCATCCTGCGCGGCCTCACTCTGGTGCTGTCCACGCATTTCTCCAACAGCACCATCGTCAGCGGGGTGGGCGACAAGCTGGGCGCCGATCCCGTCGTGCGCACGCTTTTTCAAGGCAGCACGTTCCACCACCTGTTCGCGTGGCTCGCCCATGCCGGCCTGATCGGCAAGCTGCCGAACGGCGAACCGGTGGTCAACGGGATTCCCAAGGTGCTGCTCTGGTGGCTGGCGATGGCCGGCGGCGCGGGTTTCATGCTGTCGCGCACGCGCTTCGGCAACTGGGTGTTCATCGTCGGCGGCGACAACAACACGGCCAAGAACGCGGGCATCCCGGTGAACCGGGTGAAGATCGGCTTGTTCGTGTTCACCGCGTTCTGCGCCTGCCTGTTCGGCGTGCTGCAGGTGGCCGACGTCGGCTCCGCGGCAGCCGATCGCGGCCTGCAAAAAGAGTTCGAAGCCATCATCGCGGCGGTGATCGGCGGCACCTTGCTTACCGGCGGCTACGGTTCGGTGCTGGGCGCCTGCTTCGGTGCGTTGATCTTCGGCGTGGTGCAGGTCGGCATCTCCTTCACCAGCATCGATTCGGACTGGTACCGGGTGTTCCTCGGCGCCATGCTGCTGCTGGCAGTGCTGTTCAACCACTACATACGTTCCTACGCAGGCCGCTCGCATGCGGGCCGCTCACATGCAGGCACGGCCAAGTGAGGGCGTCGCCATGACCCACGGGGACAGCCACGACTACATCCTGCAGCTTGAAGGCATCAGCAAATTCTTCGGCACGGTGATTTCGCTGCAAGACGTCACCTTGCGCCTGCGCCGGGGCGAAGTGCACTGCCTGCTCGGCGACAACGGCGCCGGGAAATCCACCTTGATCAAGACGCTCGCCGGCGTGCACCGCCCCGATCGCGGCCGCTATCTGATCGAGGGCCAGGAGGTGAATTTCAAATCGCCGCGCGAGGCGCTGGACAGGGGCATCGCCACCGTCTACCAGGACCTCGCGCTGGTGCCGCTGATAAGCGTGGCGCGCAACTTCTTTGCCGGACGCGAGCCGATGCGCAAGCTGTTCGGCGTGATCCCGGTGATGGACATGAAGTACGCCGAGGACGTCTCGGTACGGAAACTCGCCGAGATGGGCATCCATGTGCGCTCGCCGCAGCAGCCGGTCGGCACCATGTCCGGCGGCGAGCGGCAGTGCCTGGCCATCGCGCGCGCGATCCACTTCGGCGCCCGGGTGCTGATTCTCGACGAGCCGACCGCGGCACTCGGGGTCAAGCAGAGCTGCAACGTGCTCAAGCTGATCCACACGGCACGTGAGCGCGGCATCTCGGTGATCTTCATCACCCACAACGTGCACCATGCCTACCCGATCGGCGACAGCTTCACCGTGCTCAATCGCGGCAAGTCCATGGGCACCTTCCTCAAGAGCGGGATCAGCGAAGGAGAAGTACTCGAAATGATGTCCGGCAGCGCGGAGATTCAAGGCCTGATCGACGAACTGGAAGGCCGTGCGACTGCCTGAGCCTTTACCGCGCCCATCCCCCTGCATAAGTGGCCAGCGATGAACGAACGCAAGTACGACCTGATCTGCCTGGGCCGCCTAGCCGTGGATCTCTACGGCCAACAGCCCGGTGCACGGTTGGAAGATGCCGCCAGTTTCGCGAAATATCTGGGCGGATCGTCCGCGAACGTCGCCTTCGGCACGGCGCGGCTCGGCCTGCGCACGGCGATGCTGAGCCGGGTCGGCGACGACCATATGGGGCGCTTCCTGTGCGAAACGCTGACCCGCGAGGGCTGCGATGTCGGCCAGGTGCGCATCGACAATCAACGCCTCACGGCACTGGTGCTGCTCGGCATCAAGGACAGGGAAACCTTTCCGCTGATCTTCTATCGCGAGAACTGCGCGGACATGGCGCTCGACGAGAGCGACGTCGACGAAGCGTTCATCGCCTCCAGCCGCGCATTGGCGATCACCGGCACCCACTTCTCCACGCCCGGCGTGCATGCCGCCAGCGACAAGGCACTCAGCTTCGCGCGCAAGCACGACGTGCGCACGGTGCTGGATATCGACTATCGCCCGGTGCTGTGGGGCCTGACCGGCCGCGGCGATGGCGAGACGCGCTTCATCGCCGATGCGGGCGTCACCGCGCATCTGCAGGCGATTCTGCCGCAGTTCGACCTGATCGTCGGTACCGAGGAAGAATTCCAGATCGCCGGCGGCAGCACCGACCTGATGTCCGCCTTGCATGCCGTCCGCACCGTCACTGCGGGCACCTTGGTCGTGAAGCGCGGCGCGTTCGGCTGCAGCGTGATCGAGGGTGCGGTTCCGGCCGACCTCGATCAGGCACCGACTTATGGCGGCAGCCGCGTGGAGGTGCTCAACGTACTGGGTGCCGGCGATGCCTTCATGGCCGGGTTCCTGTACGGCTGGCTGCGCGGCGAAGGCATCGAGCGCAGTTGCCGTTATGCCAACGCCTGCGGCGCCCTGGTGGTATCGCGGCACGGTTGCGCGCCGGCCATGCCGAGCCGCGCAGAGCTCGATTACTTTCTCGCCCACGGCGGGCGTCTGCAACAACCCGACAGCGACAAGGAGCTGGCGCACCTGCATCGTGCCAGCGTGCCGCGCCAGGTCTGGAACGACCTGCATATTTTCGCCTTCGATCATCGCAGCCAGTTCTACGAGCTGGCCCGCGAATGCGGGGCGGACGAATCGCGGCTGCCCCGGCTCAAGCAGCTGCTGGTCGAGGCCGTGGCCCTCACCGAGCGGGAGCTCGGTCTGCAGCAGCGCGTGGGCGTCCTGATCGACCAGCGCTACGGGCAGGACGCCTTGAACGCGGCCACCGGCCGCGGCTGGTGGATCGGCCGCCCGGTGGAAATGCCCGGCTCCAACCCGCTGGAGTTCGAATACGGCCGCTCGCTGGGCAGCCAGCTGCAGCACTGGCCGGCCGAACACGTCGTCAAATGCCTGGTGCCGTTCGATCCCGACGGCACGCCGGAAACGCGGCTGGAGCAGGAAACCCAGCTGCGCACGCTTTACGACGCCGTGCTGCAGAGCGGCCACGAGCTGTTGCTGGAAGTGATTCCGCCGCCCAACCTGCACGCCACCGGCACGCCAGGCGAGCGCATGCTGCGCGCCATGAAGCGCATCTACAACCTGGGGCTCCGCCCCGAATGGTGGAAGCTGGCGCCGCTGCCCGCGCAGGATTGGGCCGCGATCGATGCGCTCATCGCCGAACGCGATCCGTATTGCCGCGGCGTCGTGCTGCTCGGTCTCAATGCGCCGTTCGCCGAACTGGCCGAGGGCTTCCATGCCGCCGCACGCAGCGCGAGTTGTCGCGGCTTCGCGGTCGGCCGCAGCCTGTTCCTCGAGCCGGCGCGTGCGTGGCTGCAAGGCGAGATCGACGATGCGACGCTGGTGACGCAGGCCGCGCAGCAGTTCGCCGAACTGGCGGGACTCTGGCGGCAGGCGCGCGAGGCGCAGGCGCGAAGCGACGGAGTCGCGGCATGAGCGCCACCGTGCGGCTGACCATGGCCCAGGCGCTGGTGCGCTACCTCGCCGCGCAGCAAGTGCGCGACGAGGAGAGCGGCGACCTTCTGCCATTGTTTGCAGGCGTGTTCGCGATCTTCGGCCATGGCAACGTGGCCGGACTCGGCGAAGCGCTGTACCAGCAGCGCGACCGGCTGCCGACCTATCGCGCGCACAACGAGCAGGCGATGGCCCATGCCGCCATCGCCTACGCCAAGGCGAACATGCGGCGACGCATGATGGCGGTGACCAGCTCGATCGGTCCCGGCGCCACCAACCTGGTCACCGCCGCCGCGCTGGCCCACGTCAACCGCTTGCCGGTGCTGCTGCTGCCGGGCGACATCTTCGTGTCGCGCGTGCCGGATCCGGTGCTTCAGCAGCTGGAGGATTTCGGTGACGGCACCGTGAGCGTCAACGACTGCTTCCGCCCCGTGTCGCGCTACTTCGATCGCATCGTGCGGCCGGAACAACTGCTCACCGCCCTGCCTCGCGCCATGCACGTGCTGACCGATGCCGCACTGTGCGGCCCAGTCACGCTGGCGCTGCCGCAGGACGTGCAGACCGAAGCCTGGGACTGGCCCGAAAACTTCTTTGCCGAACGCGTGCACGCATTCCGCAGCACGCCACCGGCTGCCGACGACATCGCCGCCGCGGCGCAGGCCTTGCGTGACGCCAGACGTCCCGTGCTGATCGTCGGCGGTGGCGCGTTGTACGCCAGGGCCGGCGAAGCGGTGCGCCACTTCGCCGAAACGCATGGCGTGCCGGTGGCCGAGACCCAGGCCGGCAAGGGCTTGCTGGCCTGGCGGCACCCGTTGCAGCTGGGGCCGGCCGGTGTCTGCGGCGCCACCGCCGCCAACGACCTGCTGGCCGACGCCGACGTCGTGCTGGCGATCGGCACGCGCCTGCAGGATTTCACCACCGGCTCCAACGCGCTTTATCGCTCGGCGCGCGTCATCACCCTCAACGTCAACGGCTACGACGCGCTGAAAGGCGGCGACGTGCAGATCCTTGCCGATGCTCGACTCGGCTTGGGTGCGTTGTCCGCCGCACTGGGCTCGTGGTGCGCCGACGCCGCATGGCGCGAGCGCGCCGAGCATGCCGCCGCCGACTGGCGCGCCATCGTGGATGGCATCACCGGCCGGCGCGAACTCCCGCCGGGCACGCTGCCCTATGACGGAGAAATCATCGGAGCGGTGCAGCGCTCGCACGACGATTCTGCGCGCACGGACATCGTGGTCGGTGCCGCGGGCACGCTGCCGGCCGAGCTGGAAAAACTGTGGCGCACCGAAACGCCGGGTGGCTACCACATGGAGTACGGCTACTCCTGCATGGGCTACGAGATCGCCGGCGGCCTGGGCGTAAAGATGGCCAAACCGGATCGCGAAGTGATCGTGATGCTCGGCGACGGCAGCTATCTGATGCTCAACACGGAAATCGCCACGTCGGTGATGCTGGGCCACAAGCTGATCGTGGTGGTGCTGGACAACCGCGGCTACGGTTGCATAGACCGGCTGCAACAAGCCTGCGGCGGCGCGCCGTTCAACAACATGTTGGATGACTGCCGGCTGGACGATTGCCTGCACGGATCGGATGGCGTTCCCACCATCGACTTCGCAGCGCACGCGCGCGCCATGGGCGCCGAAGCCGAGCACGTGCACAGCATCGCCGAGCTCGAACAAGCGCTGCGCCGTGCCCGCGCTGCTACCCGCACTTATCTGATCGCCATCGACACCGACCCTCGCCGCACCACCACCGAGGGTGGCTGCTGGTGGGACGTGGCGGTGCCAGAAATATCCGACCGCGCGGATGTGCGCGAGGCGAGGCGCAACTATGAAGCGGCCCGGCAGCAAAAGCGGCCCGGCACCGCCGCCAGCAAGACCCGGGATGGGAAGACCCATGACTAGAGGACCGATGGCCAAGCATTTCGACGTAAAGATCGGCATCAACCCGATCAGCTGGAGCAACGACGATCTCCCCGCGCTCGGCGGCGAGACACCGCTGTCGACCGCGCTGGCCGAAGGCCGTGCCATCGGCTACCAGGGCTTCGAGCTGGGCAACAAGTTTCCGCGCGAGCCGGCGGCTCTGCGCGAGCTGATGGCCGGCTATGGCCTGGAGGTGGTGTCCGGCTGGTATTCGGGTCGGCTCGCGCAGCGTTCGGTGGAGGAGGAAATCGCCGCCGTCGGTCCGCATCTGCGCCTGCTTGCCGAAAACGGTTGCCGGGTGATGGTGTATGGCGAAGTGGCCGATTCCATCCAGGGCGAGCCGTCGGTCGCACTCTATAAGCGCCCGCGCTTTCGCGACGACGATGCCTTCAGGCGCTACGGCGAGCGACTCACCGCATTCGGCCGCTACCTGCTGGAGCATGGCGTACGGCTGGCGTACCACCACCATATGGGCGCCTACGTGGAAGCGCCCGACGACATCGACCGCGTCATGGCATACACCGGCGAGGACGTCGGGCTGCTGTTCGACAGCGGTCACGCCTGGTTCGGTGGCGGCGACCCGCTGGCCATACTCCGCAAGCACATCCGTCGCGTCTGTCACGTGCATTGCAAGGACGTGCGCCCAGCCATGATCCGCCACGCGTTCAATCGCCAGTGGAGCTTCCTCGACGCCGTGTTGAACGGCGTGTTCACCGTGCCTGGTGACGGCGCCATCGACTTCGGCGCGATCGTCGATGTTCTGCGCACGCACGATTACCAGGGCTGGCTGGTGGTCGAGGCGGAGCAGGACCCGGCCGTCGCGCCCAGCTACGCCTACGCCAGCAAGGGCTACCGCACCTTGCGCGCACTGCTCGACGATTCGCCGTTGCAGGAGGTCGCATGAGCTTGCTGGTGAAGGGACGGCCGCAGGGCTGCGAAATCGTCAAGGTCACGCCGGCGTCGGCAGGCTGGAAACACGTGGGCTTCGAGGCGTTCCGTCTCGCTCCGGGCGAAAGCCTGCGCCTGATGCTGCCCGCCGGTCGCGAAGGCTGCCTGGTGATATTGGCCGGCAGCGCCGACGTGGTTGCCGATACGCAGCGCTTCGAACATCTGGGCGGCCGCCAGAGCGTATTCGACGAACGTTCGCCCGATGCCGTCTATGCGCCACCCGGCACGCGGTTCGAGATCACGGCACATGACACGGTGGAGCTGGCGCTGGCCACCGCGCCGGCCGGCCGCCGTCTGCCGATCCGCCTGATTCCCGCGGCCAGCATGAAACGCTCCACCCGCGGCCAGGGCAGCAATACGCGCTACGTCTGCGACATCCTCCCGCAAACCGAGCCGGCCGAATCGCTGCTGGTAGTGGAAGTGGTCACGCCGGCGGCGCATTCCTCCAGCTATCCGCCGCACAAGCACGACACCGACGACCTGCCCTCCGAAAGCGCACTGGAGGAAACCTATTACCACCGCATCGACCCGCCGCAGGGGTTCGCCTTCCAGCGCGTGTACACCGACGCGCGCGACCTGGACGAATCGATGGCGGTAGGCGACCACGACGTGGTGATGGTGCCGCGCGGCTATCACCCGGTGGTGATGCCGCATGGTTATCGCGGCTACTACCTCAACGTGATGGCGGGCCCCCGCCGCGAATGGCACTTCAAGAACGACCCGGCGCACGAGTGGTTGATGACACGCTGAACGCATGCACAGGGAGTCTCGAACAATCTTCGTCATCCCTGCGAAAGCAGGGATCCAGCGACTTTAAGGCGCCAAAAAGCACGGGCGCTGGGTTCCTGCTTTCGCAGGAATGACGGCTTTTTTGATGCCCCACAGAGGAATACGAACATGTCCGCCCAAGCTTCCGAACACATCCCGGTCACGACGATCGGCCACTACATCGGCGGCCGGCACCATGTCGGCAGCGGCGCCGGCGTGCCCTCCTACAATCCCGCCAGCGGCGCGCGGACGGGCACGATCGCGTTGGCTACGCCGGACGAGGTGGATGCCGCCGTCAAGGCCGCGGAGGCCGCATTCCCCGCATGGGCGCAGACGCCGCCGTTGAAGCGGGCCCGCGTGATGTTCCGATTCAAGGAACTGCTCGAGCGCGACATGCGCAAGCTCGCCGCGGTGATCACCCGCGAGCACGGCAAGGTGCTCTCCGATGCCCAGGGCGAACTGGTGCGCGGCCTGGAAGTGGTCGAATACGCCTGCGGGATTCCGGAACTGCTGAAGGGCGACTACACCGAGCAGATCGCCATCGGCATCGACGCCTGGACCATGCGCCAGCCGCTGGGCGTGTGTGTCGGCATCACGCCGTTCAATTTCCCCGCGATGGTGCCCATGTGGATGTTCCCGATGGCGATCGCCTGCGGCAACAGCTTCGTGCTCAAGCCGTCCGAACGCGATCCCGGCGTCAGCCTGATGCTGGCCGACCTGCTCAAGGAGGCGGGCTTGCCCGACGGCGTCTTCAATGTGGTGCAAGGCGACAAGGGAGCCGTGGATGCGCTGCTCGATCACCCCAAGGTGCGCGCCGTGAGCTTTGTCGGCTCCACCCCGGTTGCCGAATACATCTATGCGCGAGGCGCCGCGAACGGCAAGCGCGTGCAGGCGCTGGGCGGTGCCAAGAACCACATGGTGGTGATGCCGGACGCGGATCTGGACAAGGCGGCCGATGCGCTGATCGGTGCCGGCTACGGCGCGGCAGGCGAGCGCTGCATGGCGATCTCGGTAGTGGTGGCGGTGGGTGACGCCACGGCCGATGCGCTGGTCGAAAGGCTTGCACCGAAGGTGCGTGCGCTGCGCGTCGGCGACGGCATGGACGAGCAAGTGGAGATGGGACCTCTGATCACGGCCCAGCACCGCGAGAAAGTCACCGGCTATATCGACGATGGCGTCGACGCCGGTGCCGAACTGGTGGTCGACGGCCGTGGATGCCGCGTTGCCGGTTGCGAAGACGGCTACTTCCTGGGCGGAACGTTGTTCGATCGCGTGACCTCCGACATGCGCATCTACCGGGATGAAATCTTCGGTCCAGTGCTATGCATCGTTCGCGTGCCGGATTTCACCAGTGCGCTCAGGCTCGTCGACGAAAACGAATACGGCAACGGCACGTCGATCTTCACGCGCGACGGCCACGTAGCACGCGAATTCGCCCATCGCGTGCAGGCCGGCATGATCGGCATCAACGTGCCGATTCCCGTGCCCATGGCCTTCCACAGCTTCGGCGGCTGGAAGAAGAGCTTGATGGGCGACCACCACGCCCACGGCTCCGAGGCCGTGCGCTTCTACACCCGGCAGAAAGCCGTTACGCAACGCTGGCTGGCCGAAGCGGCCGGCGCCGGCGCGCAATTCGCGATGCCCACGCACTGAGCCCGCACGGCACCGCGCACCCATTGTAGGAGCGACTTCAGTCGCGATGGCCGCGCCAGCGGCCCCAGACGCCCGGTAAACAGCAGCGCACTGCGTGCGCATCGCGACTGAAGTCGCTCCCACAACGCTGCTGAAACCGCGCCACCGCCTACCCCTCTCCGTCGCTGGGAGGGAGCTTTGCCGTGGTCGCGGTCTCTCCGCACAGCGCTGCTCCCGCGCGAAAAATAACGAGCTTCAAGTAACTGCCACATCACTGCAATCAGAAGTTAATTTCTATCGCTCACAATTTGTGCAATGCAAGTTGCAAATGTGCGCAAGCGCACGCATCCTTGCCCGGCCAGCGCAGCACTGCCCTTCGATATTCGCGAAATTCCGTTGGCGCAACTCCGTTTTCTGTCGTCGATTTGCGTATGGGGGAGAGCGTGAATGGTGACCCGTAGACAGTTCCTGCAAGGTGCGACCTCGCTGGCTTTGCTTGGCAGCCGGTTTGGCCTGCAGACGGCTTTCGCCACCACCGGCGACCGTGCGGCGCCTGCAGTCGGAGGCGCAGCCACGGCAGCCGGCGGATGGGCTCGCCACGTCGACGTATTCACCGGCACCGGTGGTCATGGACACACTTATCCGGGCGCTTCGCTGCCGTTCGGCATGGTGCAGCTCAGCCCCGATACCCACAACAGCGGATGGGATGCCAGCTCGGGCTATCACCAGGGCGACGGCTCGATCATGGGCTTTTCGCATACCCATCTCAGCGGCACGGGCATTGGCGACATGCTCGATGTGTTGTTGATGCCCACGCAGGGGCCGGTACTGCTACAGCCGGGCAGCCGCGGTCTGCCGAACGAGAACTACCGCTCGAAGCACGACGGCGTGTCGAGCACCTCGCCGCTGCTGTCAGCGGATAACGACGCGCATCCGGGACAGGGTTACCGGTCGCGCTACGACCATGCCTCCGAGCAGGCGCAGCCGGGCTATTACCGGGTACGCCTGATCGATCACGACATCCTGGCCGAGCTGACCGCCACGCTGCGCGCGGGCCTGCATCGCTACACCTTCCAGCGGCCCGGCGCGGGCCATCTGCTGCTCGATCTCGCCCACGGCTATCACACCGATCCCGCGCAACCCGCCAGGGTCACCGACGCCGAACTGCGCGTGATCGGCAACGACACCGTAGTGGGCAGCCGACGCGTACACGAATGGGCGAAGGGTCGGCACATCTATTTCGCGATGAAGTTGTCGCGCCCGTTCGAGCATGCCGCGCTGTATGTCGACGACGCGCCCCTGTCCGATTCCGCACAGGCCGCGAAGGGCGACAAGCTCAAGGCCGCACTGCATTACGCCGATCCCGGTCATGCGCCGCTGCTGGTGAAAGTCGGCATCTCGGCGGTGGATACCGAAGGCGCGCTGCGCAATCTGCAGGCGGAAATACCCGGCTGGGATTTCGAGCAGGTGCAGCACGCCGCCGCTGCCAGCTGGGAGCGCGAACTGGGCCGCATCCGTGTCGAAACCGCCTCGGAGCAAGTACGCCGAACTTTTTACACCGAGCTGTACCACACCATGCTGGCGCCGACCCTGTTCAGCGATGTCGATGGCCGCTATCGCGGCATGGACATGGCGGTGCATCAGCTGCCGAACGGACAGCACAACTACAGCACCTACTCGCTGTGGGACACCTATCGTGCGCTGCACCCGCTGCTGACGTTGTACCAGCCCGACCGCGTGCCGGACCTGGTCAACGGGCTGGTGCGGATGGCCGGCGAGAGCCCGGACGGTCCGCCGGTATGGCCGCTGCAAGGTGTGGAGACCGGCTGCATGATCGGCCACCACTCCGCCGTGGTACTGGCCGAAGCGCATGCCAAGGGTTTCCGTGGCATCGACTACGAACGGGCGTGGCCGGTATTCCGCAAACGCGCCATGGACGACGACTACCGCGGGCTGCCGCTGTATCGCAAGCTCGGCTACATCCCCAGCGACAAGGAAGGCGAAGCGGTCAGCAAGACGCTCGAATACGCTTACGACGACTGGGCGCTGGCCCATCTCGCCGAGGCCGTCGGTGCGCATGCGGATGCCGGGCAGCTGCGCCAGCGTTCGCGCAACTATCGGCATGTGTTCGACCGCAAGCTGAGCTTCGTGCGGCCGCGCGCCAGCTACGGCACGTGGCTGGAGCCGTTCGATCCGCGCGGCATGGGCCACGCCTCGACATGGCGCGACTTCACCGAGTCGAATGCGTGGCAGGCCACTTTCCTCAACCAGCACGACCTGTACGAATACATGAAACTGTTCGGCGGTGAGCATGCCTTCGAGCGCAAGCTGGATGGGCTGTTCAATGCCGATCCGGCGCTGCCCGCCGATGCGCCGCCGGACATCGCCGGCATGGTCGGGCAGTACGCGCACGGCAACGAACCCAGCCATCACGTGGCTTACCTGTATGCGTATGCGGGAGCTCACCACAAGACCCAGGCGCGCGTGCGCATGCTGCTGGACACGATGTACAGCACGGCGCCGGACGGCTTTGCGGGCAACGAGGATTGCGGGCAGATCAGCGCCTGGTACGTGCTCAGTGCGCTGGGGCTGTATGCCGTCGATCCGGTGAGCGCGACCTACGTATTCGGCAGTCCGCTGCTCGACCATGCGGAAGTCGACGTCGGCGAAGGCCGCGTGCTTACGGTGAAGAGCCGGAATAACGGTCCGGATCGTCCCTACATCCAGTCGGTCTCGTGGAACGGTCGGCCGTGGACGCGAAGCTGGATCAGCCACGCCGAACTGACAGCCGGAGGCAGCTTGATTTTCGACATGGGCGCGGCGCCCAACGAGCACTTCGGTGCCGCGCTGGCCGACCGGCCGCCATCATTCGGTAACGCGGCCGGTTGAGCATGCAAGTTCGACTTCCCCAAAACCCTTCGGACGATAACAACCCGGCGCGACGGTTCGTCGGTCTCTATCACCCCGCTGCAGAAGCCGCGGGCTGGATGCACATGTCGAGGGAAATGCACCCACGGCGTGGAGCCTATCCCCGACCTGGAGCCCATCCCGGATCTGGAGCCATGGACGCACTCGTTTCGCACGGTGCGGCTCGCACCGTGCCGACGCCAACATCGCAAACAACTATTGCCGCGTGAACTTCCACGCATGTCACCCATTCAGCCACGCCCGCTTCGTGCTCGATCGCATCGGGCCGCCCAACAAACCAGTCAGGAGATTCGTAATGCGTCCCCAAACCATTAGCCGTGCGATTCGCACCGCATTGCTCGGCAGCATGCTTCTTGTCAGCGCGGCACCCGCTTTCGCCCAGGACAACAGCACCTCTGACCCGAACGCGGCAACTTCCAACGCCGACAAGACCAAGGCGAAGACGCTCAACAGCGTGGTGGTCACCGCCCGCTCCGGCGTGGAGACGCGCACCAAGGCCGAGACCAGCTACTCGATCACCACCATCGACGAAGACCGCCTGCGCATGCAGGCACCCACGTCGGTCACCGAAGCGATGAAGTCGGTGCCGGGCTTCTGGGTCGAGGCTTCCGGCGGCGAGGCCAGCGGCAACATCCGCGCACGCGGCATTCCGGTGGACGGCTTCGGTTCGGTGACCTTGCTGGAAGACGGCATTCCGGTGCAGCACGACCCGGCACTGGGTTATCTCAACGCCGACCAGGCGTTCCGCCTGGACGAGACGATCGAGCGGATCGAGGTGGTGCGCGGCGGCCCGTCGTCGGTGTTCTATTCGAACGCGCCGGCCGGTGCGATCAACTTCATCCCGCGCCGGGTCGGCGACACGCCGGATGGCTTGTTCAAATACACCGTCGGCGACTACGGGCTGAACCGTGCCGACTTCTGGTACGGCACCCCGGTCGGCAGCGGCTGGAAGCTCGGCGTGGGTGGTTTCTACCGCGTCGACGACGGCATCCGCGACCCCGGCTTCCATGCCAATGACGGTGGCCAGGTCCGCGTCAACCTGTCCAAGGATTTCGAGCACGGCCGCTTCAGCGTCGACTACAAGCACATGGACGACAACGTCGCGCTGTATCTGGGCATCCCGATGCGTACCTACCCCAACGGCAAGATCAAGGCGGTACCCGGCTTCGATGGCAACTTCGGCACGCTGGCCGGACCGGAGACCGAGCACGTGATGATGAAGGAAGGCAACGGCAGCCTGTACGACTTCGACAACAGCCTGGGCACACACGTGAAGCGTGATCAGCTGACCTTGAAGTTCGACTACGATCTCGGCGCGGATTGGAAGCTCGCCGAGTCGATGCGCTACGACGACACCAAGACCCAGCGCAACGGCATGTTCCCCAATACGCTGATGAGCGCCACCAGCTTTCTGACCTCGTCCGCGAACCGCACCGCATGGCAGCCGTACCTGCCGGCCGGCACCGCCGGCATGCAGCTGCGCTACGTGGACAACCCCTCGCAGGTGTTCAACAACCAAAACCAGAACGGCAATGGGCTGATGGTGATCGGCGGCCTGCGCGGCGTCACCATGCCGGTGCAGGAGTTCATCAACGACACGCGCCTGCTGCGCAAGTTCGACATCGGCGGACAGACCCACGACATCTCGCTGGGCTACTACTACGCCCACTTCAACCAGGGCTTCAGCCGCTATTCCTCCACCGTGCTGCTCGACGTGCAGGACCAGGCGAAGCTGCTCAACCTGGTCGCGGTGGACGCCAACGGCAATCCGCTGCGCACGCTGACCGACAACGGCATCTACCACTACGGCTACGAATGGGAGAACGCCAACGGCAGCTCGGCCACGAACGCGCTGTATCTGTCCGACGAGTGGCAGGTCACCGACGCGCTGCGCATCGACGGCGGCGTACGCCAGGAGCACGTGAACACCCGCGGCTGGGTCGAGACGAAGCAGACGCTGAACCAGGGCACGCTGCCCACGTCGTCCATCTCGGCCGGCACCGGCAAAACCGTGTCGTACGACCACAGCTTCAACAAGCTGGGCTGGACCTTGGGCACGAACTATCAGTTCTCCGAGCAGTCCGGTGTGTTCGCGCGTTGGACCTCGGCGTTCCGCCTGCCCAACCTGAGCAGCTACATCACCAACGCCACGGCTACACCCATCATCCAGACCATGAAGCTGGGCGAGGCCGGCTACAAGTTCTCCAACCGCTGGCTCGATCTGTATGCCACCGCGTTCTACACCAAGTACGACAACGTCGGCTTCAGCAACTACGTGTTCGATCCGAACAACAACACCTCCACCGTCCAGCAGGGTTACGCCACCACCAAGACCACCGGCATCGAGCTGGAAGGCACCTGGTTCCCGACGAGCTGGTTCGACGTGCAGATGACCGCCACCTTGGAGGACCCGGAGTACAAAGGCCTGAGCTACACCGACAAGACCAGCACCGGCCCGGTGCTGCGCGACTACACCGACAACCAGCTGATCCGCGTGCCGAAGACGAGCTTCCGCGTAGTGCCCGGGCTGAACCTGCTGGACGGCAAGCTGCGCCTGCAGCTGGCCTACGAGCACGAGGGCGCACGCTTCGTCGACACCGCCAACTCGGTGCGGCTGCCGGCATACAACGTGCTCAGCGCCAGTGCGCGCTACGACGTGTCGCAGGCGTTCTCGTTGTACTTCTATGCGGACAACATCAACAACTCGCTCGGTCTCACCGAGGGCAACCCGCGCGCCGGCGAGCTGCAGAGTGCGGATGCAGGGGCGAACACCTTCATCGCCCGACCGTTGCTGGGCCGCGCCTTCCGCGCCGCCGTCATGTACCGGTTCTGAGGGATATGGCCGGGCGGCAAACCGCCCGGCCATATCGGTCCGCATGAAAAAAACGAAATCCCCGCATCGATATATTCTGGCCGTCGCCCTCGTGTTGCTGCCGTGGGCGCCGGCGCTGGCGGCCTGTGACCTGGAAGTCCCGGCACCTGGTTGCGACCTGGTCTCGCTGGACAACACGCTGCACATGAACGACCTGCAGGCGGTCGGCACCCACAACAGTTACAAACAGGCGATGCCGCCAGCCGAGTTGGCCGCCCATCGCGCCCGCGACCCAAGAGCCGACGGCATCGACTATGGCCATCGCCCGCTGGGCGAGCAGCTCGACCGCGGTGCGCGCACGCTGGAACTGGACGTCTATTACGACCCGCACGGCGGCTACTACGCGCACCCGCCCGGCGCCTTGCGCAAGGGCTACACCAGCTCGCCGTGGTCGCCCACCGCAACTCGCCAGATGCAGCAGCCGGGCTTCAAGGTGATGCACATGGCGGACATCGATTTTCGCAGCAACTGCCAGACCTTCGTCGCCTGCCTCATGATCATCCGCGACTGGTCGCACAAGCATCCGCGGCACGTGCCGATCATGCTGCTTATCAATGCGAAGGACGGCCATAGCGGCCCCGGCGCCGTCACCCCGCTGCGCTTTACCGAGGCCGCGTTCGATGCGCTGGACGCGGAGATCCGCACGGTGCTGTCCGCGAGCGATCTGATCACTCCGGATGACGTACAGGGCAACTACCCCAGCTTGCACGAAGCGGTGCGGGCCGGGCATTGGCCGACTCTGGGCCAGGCGCGCGGCAAGGAGTTTTTCGTGCTCGACGAGGATCCGCCCAAGGTTGCGCTGTATCGCGGCGCGCGGCATTCGCTGGAAGGCCGGGTGATGTTCATCAACACGGATGAAGCGTCGCCCGCAGCAGCCTACCTGACCTTGAACGATCCCCAGGCCGAGGCGACGCGGATCAGCCGCGACGTCGCGGCCGGCTACATGATACGCACCCGCGCCGATGCGGATACCGTCGAGGCGCGCCGCAACGACACGCGCCGTCGCGAGGCGGCGTTCGCCAGCGGCGCGCAATACATCTCCACCGATTATCTATGGCCCGATCCGCGCTTCGGTGATTACAGCGTGCAGTTGCCGGGTGGCGGTGTCGCCCGCTGCAACCCGCGCAGCGCCTCCGCCTGTCAAACCGCTGCGGCCGGAACGCATCCGTGAAACCGCATCTGCGCCATTGGCTGATCCATCTTCTGGCTGGCCTGCTGCTGGCCGGCCTGATGGTGCTGTTCGACGCGATCGACCCCGCGCACGCCGCCGTACCGGCCACACGCGAACAGCCCGACCTGGTGCTGCACGGCACGCTGGACGGCAAGGACAACCAGACCTACCGCATGCTGCCGTTCGATGTGCCCGCAGGGACCGGTCGCATCACCGTGCAGTTCGACTACAACGGCCACGAAGACGAGCACACCCGGATCGATCTGGGCCTGCTTGGGCCGGACGGCTTTCAAGGGAAGGATGGCTTTCGCGGCTGGAGCGGCGGCTCGAAGCTGTTGTTCACTGTGTCTGCGACGGACGCTACGCCAGCCTATCTGCCCGGACCCATCGACCCGGGCCGCTGGACCTTGCTGCTGGGCATCCCCAGCATCCGCAAGCACAGCCGCGCGCACTACACCGCCAAGCTGTGGTTTGGCCGTCCAAGCGATCCGGCGTGGGTACCAGCCGTGCTGAATCCGCCGCTGCGCCGGGAAGCCGGCTGGTATCGCGGCGACCTGCACATGCACACCGCGCACAGCGACGGCAGTTGCGACAGCCAGAGCGGGCGCGAGGTGCCCTGCCCCTTGTTCCTCACCGTCCAGGATGCGGTCAACCGGGGACTGGACTTCATCGCGATCACCGATCACAACACCGTGTCGCAGGTCAACGCGATGCGCGAGCTGCAACCGTACTTCGACCGCCTGCTGCTGATCCCCGCACGCGAACTGACCACGTTCCAGGGCCACGCGAACCTGTTCGGCACTACGGCACCGGTGGATTTCCGCGTCGACGGGCAGCAGGACTGGAATGCCTTGCTGCGGCAGGTCGAGCCCCTGCACGGACTGATTTCGATCAATCATCCGATCCGGCCGGACGATGAAACCTGCATGGGTTGCGGCTGGGTGCCCAAGGGTGCCGTGGATCTGCACAAGGTGCAGGCGATCGAGGCCGTCAACGGGATCGACGCCGTGTTGCCGGACTCCGGCATTCCGTTCTGGCAAAGCCTGCTCGACCGGGGTTACCGACTCACTGCGGTCGGCGGCAGCGACAACCACGACGCCAGGCGCGCATGGGCGTTGCCCGACGCCAGCGTGGTCGGTACGCCGACCACCGTGGTGCACGCCAGCGAGTTGTCCATGCAGGCCATCCTCGCGGCCATCCGTGCCGGCCACGTGTTCATCGATGTGCAAGGCAGCCGCGACCACCAGTTGGACCTGACCGCCCGCAGCGGAAGCCAGACGGCGGAGATGGGCGACGCACTGGCCGTACCGGCAGGCGGCACCGTACGCTTCACCGTCAGCGTCGCGGCGCCGGCCGGCGGCGAGATCGAAATCATCGAGGACGGCAAGATCATCCATCCCGGCACCGACCTGGCACTCCACCTGGCGCGCCAGTCCGTCTCATTCGACTGGACCAGCGACGGCAAGCGCCACTGGTTGCGCGCCAACGTGCGTGGCGCGGCCCGGCAACCGTTGCTGGTGGGCAACCCGATCTACATCAATGCCGATTGAGCCCGACGGCTGCATCCCGGAGACTGCCGGGAACCGTCCGCATCCTCAGGCCAGAACCATGGGATTTTTCCAATGACACGTTCCATCCTCTGCTTTGGCGAGGCACTGATCGACCTGCACGCAGGGGATTTCGACGAACGGGGCTTTGCGCGGAAGCTCCGGCCGTTCGCCGGCGGCGCGCCGGCCAACACTGCCGTAGCGGTCGCCCGGCTCGGCGGCCATGCGCGTTTTGCCGGCATGCTTGCGCAGGACCGCTTCGGCGACTTCCTTCTCGACAGCTTGCAGCAGGCGGGCGTCGACACGGTGGACGTGGCGCGCACCGATGCCGCCAACACGGCACTGGCCTTCATCACACTGGATGCGCGGGGCGAACGCAGTTTCAGCTTCTATCGTCCACCGGCCGCCGATCTGCTGTTTCGCACCGAGCACTTCCGCGAAGAAGCGTTCGAGAACACTGCCGCCTTCCACGCCTGCTCCAACAGCCTCACCGATCCGGAACTGGCGGCCGTGACTCTGGAAGGCATGCGGCGCGCGCGGCGCGCCGGCACGCTGGTCAGTTTCGACTTGAACCTGCGCCCTGCGTTGTGGCCGCGCGACAGCGAGCCACGCCAGTGGTGCTGGCCGGCACTGCAGCTGGCCGACGTCGTGAAATTGAGTGCCGAGGAATTCGCCTGGCTCGCCGATGAGGGCGAGGACGCGGCCCTGGATCGCCTGTGGAGCGGTTCCACGCGCCTGCTGATCGTGACCGACGCCGCGCAACCGTTGCGCTGGTTCCATCCCGATGCCAAGGGCGAGTTGCCCAGCTACAGCGTCGATGCGGTGGACAGCACCGGTGCGGGCGATGCCTTCGTGGGTGGCTTGCTGCATCAGCTCGCCGAGCAGCACGTCGGTCCCGCGGATCTCGACCGCTGGGTGGGCACGCTGTCGGGGCTGCAGGCCGCCCTGCGCTATGCCAGTGCCTGCGGCGCGCTGGCGGTGACCCGGCGTGGATCTTTTGCAGCGATGTCCGATGCCGGCGAAGTGGCTGGTTTCATGGAAATGCAGCCATGACCACACCGACAATCCCGAATATCCGCTATGCCGCTTCAACGCGCGACCCCATCGCCATGCGCGTGCAGACAAAAGGAGCTGCCCCGATGCGCCACAAAGGTATCCGTACTCTCCCGATCTGCGGCCTGCTGTTTGCGCTGGCCTTGACGACGACGGCCTTCGCATCGGCGTCGCCGACGACGCCGGTCGACTGGGTCAATCCCTATATCGGCACTGCGGGCGGCGGCTCCGAATACGGCGGCACCATGCCGCTGGCGACCACGCCCTTCGGCATGACCAACTGGACCCCGCAGACACGGCAGAACCGGGTCAGCGTCAGCCCGTACAACTACGCCGACACGCATATCCAGGGCTTCATCGGCACGCACCAGCCCGCGATCTGGATGGGCGACTACGGCTACGTCACCTTGATGCCGGAGCTCGACAGCATCAAGTACGCGCCGGAGGCGCGGCAGCTGCCGTTTTCGCGCAAGGACGAGATCGCCACGCCGTATGGCTACACGGTGACGATGGACGCAGGGGATGGCCGCAAGATTCGTGCAGAGATGACCGCAACCGATCATTGCGGCTACCTGCGCTTCGACTTTCCGGCGAAATCCGCGGCCAGCGTGCTCATCGAGGCGACCCGCCCGGGCAGTCACGGTTATGTCGAAGTCGACGTGCAGAAACACGAAGTCCGCGGCTACAACCCCGACCGCCAGGACGCCGTCCTGGGGCCGTTGAAACTGGCCCAGTTCAAAGGCTATTTCGTGGTGCGCTTCAAGCAGGCGTTTTCGGCGCAGAGCGTCTACGAAGGTGTGCTGGTACGCCCGGGAAACCTCCGGGTCGAGGGCGACAACGTCGGGGCCTTCGTGTCCTTCGCCACGCCTGCGGGGCAACCGGTCGAGGCGCAGGTAGGTACCTCGTTCATCAGCCTGGCGCAGGCACAGGCGAACCTCGATGCGGAGTTGCCGACGTGGAACTTCGATGAGACGCGCGATGCGCTCAAGGCCGCCTGGAACCAGAAGCTGGGGATGGTGGACATCGAGGGCGCGGATGCGCCGCAGCGACGGATCTTCTACACGGCGCTCTATCATGCGCTGCTGTATCCGCGGCTGTTCTCCGAGCATGGGCATTACTACAGCGCCTTCGACGACAAAGTGCATGCCGGCGTCTCCTACACCGACTATTCGATCTGGGACACCTTCCGCGCCGAAAACAGCTTGCTGACCTTGTTCGCGCCCGAGCGCATCGACGATATGGTCAAGGCGCTGCTGCAGGATGCCGATGAAGGCGGCTGGATGCCGAAGTGGCCCAACCCCTCCTATACCAACATCATGATCGGCACCCATGCCGATTCGCTGGTCGCCGAAGCGATCGCCAAGGGCTTCAAGGGTTTCGATTGGCAACGCGCCTACGCGGCCGTGCGCAAGGACGCCACCACGCCGCCCGAGGGCGACACCACGCGGCGCTGGTTCGACCGCGAGCCGCATACGCCTTATGAAGCACGGGCGGGCCTGAGCTATGCCCTGAAACTGGGCTACATCCCCGCCGACAAGGTGGCCGAATCGGCATCGAGCACACTGGAGGATGCCTACGACGACTACGCGGTGGCCCAGGTGGCCGGCGCCACCGGACACGCGCAGGACAGCGCGCACTTCCTCAAGCGTTCACTCGATTACCGCAAGCTGTTCAATCCGGCGCGCGGCTTCATGCAGGCGCGCAACGCCGACGGCTCCTGGGCCTCGCCCGACGATGGCTGGACCGAGGGCGACCAGTGGGTCTACCTGTTCGCCGCGCTGCATGACATTCCCGGCACCGTGGCCTTGCTGGGCGGGCCGGCCGCCGCCGAGGCGAAGCTGGATACGCATTTCAGCGGCGGCCACAACCACCACGACAACGAGCCCAGCCATCACTACGGCTATCTGTACGACTTCATGGGCGCACCGTGGAAGACGCAGGCGCGGGTGCGCGAGATTGCCGGCGACGCTTACTCGGACACCCCTACCGGCATCCTCGGCAACGAGGACTGCGGCCAGATGTCCGCCTGGTATGTGTTCACCGCCATGGGTTTCTATCCGCTCAATCCGGCTTCGGCCGAATACATGATCGGCAGCCCGCTGTTCACCCGCGTCACGCTGCGACTGGCGAACGGCAAGACCTTCACAGTGAACGCGAAGGGCAACTCCCCCGGCAACGTCTACATCCAGTCGGCCACGCTCAACGGCAAGCCGCTCGATATTCCCATGATCCGCTACCAGCAGATCATGGCCGGCGGCACGCTGGACTTCGTGATGGGCCCGCGACCGTCGCGCTGGGCGGCGGATTGGCGGCCGCAGGCCGTCGTGGCCGATGCCAAACCATGACACGGACATGCATGCCGCTGCCTGCATGCCGTCGCGCGCAACGCCGCCGCCGGCTTCGATCCTCGCGATCGCAGCGCGCCGGCGGATTGCTACACTGGCTGCGCACCACACTCAACCGGCGACTTAATCCATGAGCAATCAGAAGACAGTCGACGAACTGTTGTTGAGCATCGCGCGCGACTTCGAAACGTTGCCTCACCAGCTGCAGAACATCGCCAGCTACCTCGAGCAGCAGCGCGCGAACATCATGGTCCAGCGCATCGGCGAGGTGGCCGAGGGCAGCGGCGTGCATCCGTCGGCGGTGGTGCGTTTCGCCAAGCGTTTCGGTTTTTCCGGTTTCCGCGAGCTGCAGTCGGTGTTCCGCAGCAACTACACCGAGACGGTCACGCCGACGCGCAGCTACCAGCAACGCGTCCGCCAAGTGATTGCGGACGGCAACCAGGCGATGGGATCCGCCCAGATCGCGCGCCGGTTCATCGACGCAAGCCGCGCGGGGCTGGATGAACTGGCCGGGACCTTCGACAGCAAGCAGTTCAACGCGGCGGTCGACCTGCTGGTGAAGGCCGAGAACATCTATGTGGTGGCGGTGCGCCGTACCTTCAGCATCGCCAGCTACATGGTCTACGCCTTGCAGCACACCCACAAGCGCGTGCATCTGGTGAGCGGCCTGGGCGGCATGTACCGCGAACAGATACGCAGCATCGGCAAGAACGACGTACTCATCGCGATCAGCTTCCCTCCGTATGGCAGGGAAACACTTTATTGCAGCCGCGTCGCCCATCAACACAAGGCCAACGTGCTGGCCATCACCGACAGCGCCCTGGGGCCGCTGGGCCGCGAAGCCCGCGTGACGCTGAAGGTGAGCGAAGGCAGCGCGTTCGCCTTCCGCGGACTGACCAGCACGATCTGCCTGTGCCAGTCCTTGTTCGTGGCACTGGCTTACAAGCTCGAACTGAAGGTCGAGGAAACCACACACCATGGCGGATACGATGATTGAACGCATTGACGTTGCCGTGTTTGGCGCCGGACGCATCGGCACCATCCACGCCGGCAACCTCGCGCGCCATGCCGGCGCGCGGCTGCGCTACGTGGTGGACGTGAATGCAGCCGCCGCCCACACGCTGGCCGAACGACACGGTGCGCGGACATCGTCGGTGGAAGAAGCGCTGGCCGATCCGGCCGTCGGCGCGGTGATGATCTGCTCGAGTACGGACACGCATGCGGACCTGATCCTGCGTGCCGCAGCGGCCGGCAAGGCGATCTTCTGCGAGAAGCCGGTCGACCTCGAGGTCGAACGCGCACGCGCGTGCGCCGCCGCAGTGCGCGAGGCGGGCGTGACCTGCATGATCGGTTTCCAGCGGCGCTTCGACCCCACCTTCGCCGCGCTCAAGCAGCGGCTGGACGCCGGCGAGATCGGCGCGCCGGAAATGCTGGTCATCACCAGCCGCGATCCCGCGCCGCCGCCGCACAGCTACATCGCGCATTCCGGCGGCGTGTTCAAGGACATGCTGATCCACGACTTCGACATCTTCCGCTGGATCCTCGGCGGCGAAGCAGTCAGCGTGCATGCCACCGGTGGCTGCCCCGGCCTGCCCGACATCGCGGCGGCGGGCGATCTGTCGCACACGGCCGTGACGCTGCGCACGAGCACCGGCGCGCTGTGCCAGATCAACACCTCGCGCCGCGCAGCCTATGGCTATGACCAGCGCTTCGAAGTGCTGGGCAGCCACGGCCTGCTGCAAGCAGGCAACGTGCGCCCCACCCAGGTGATCGCCTGGAGCGAGCAGGCTATCAGCAGCGACAAGCCCGAAGCCTTTTTCCTGGAGCGTTACCGCGACGCCTACGCGCTGGAGATCGAGCATTTCTTCGATGCGTTGAGCAACGGCACACCCGTGCGCACGACCATCGAGGACGGCATCAAGGCGCTTGAGCTGGCCGAGCTGGCGACGCAGTCCTGGCGCGAAAGACGGGCGTTGAGCATCGAAGCCTGAAGGTTCGCTCTGAAATGGCGAACGTCTGATACGTTCTGCGGGCACCGATGGGCAGTTTCCGACTCGAAGCGGACACTTACGGCCAATATGTATTGATCGGTCTTTGAGCTTTTCTAGCTTGTAACTTCATCCACATTTCCATATCAGGCCGATCAACGTGAGAAAGAGCCTCCCAGCCATTCTTATTCTGGTCGCTTCCTTTGCACTATCTGCGTGCAGTCATCCAGCGGCGACGTGCGATCCACCAAAAGGCCTTGGGGAGCTGAGGTCACTGAGGCTAAACAACACAACCGAAGATGCCGCGAGTGCGTATGCGAGAGGCGACGATCGGCTGTTGGGGGTCTATGGTTTCTCCGTGGAAGTCCCCGGTTACGACGGCGACCCCTATGCGCACAAGAGCAAGATCAGAATGTTAGAGGGTACCGGTGACGCGTTTTGTACCAAGGAAGAGGCAGCCCTCAATCACAACGCGAGAGCCTACGCCAGGAAATACAACGAGATCATGCTATTCAAGCTCAAACAAGCGGGCGTCTATCTCGATCCTGTACCCAACGCACATCGCTAGCGTCGGCTTCCGACGGTGGCCTCAAGCTGAGACAGGCGGAGTTCGACCCATAGCGGATGTTACGCACGGCCTTGGTGCAACCCGGCAACCGGTCTTCGTCCGGGCTAGACTAAATGTGACCACCGCCAGGCATCGTCTCGGGAGAAAATCATGAGGTCGGGCTATCGCTTGCGATTGCTATGGAGTGCCGTTATCGCCTGGACAGGCAGCTCATTGCTGCCCGCCGCGGCGAACGAAGTTCGGCCCACGCTTTCTGCCCAAACGGCCGTGGACATCGCGTTGAAGCTTGCCGGGCAAGCAACGCACAGTCATTCCTATTCCACCCAAGCCATGCGTTTTGAACCATCGACCCGCGAGTGGGTGGTCGACGTCGAGGCATTGACGGATTCGAACTCTACGAAACGCTTCGTCGCGACGATGAACGAGTCGACGGGCTTGGCCTGCCTCCAGCTCTTGCCAACGGTTGGCTGCGTTGTCCGGGAAGATATCCATCAGCCGATAGCCGATGCACGGATGAGGGCCGAAGCCGAGGTCATGGCCAGGAAGTATCCTGCGCCTGATTTGCAGGCCATGGCCGAAGCTTTGATCCGGTATCAACTTCGTGCCGATCGGCCTCCGAAGGCAGGCGCAACACGATCTCGTTATTTCGTGAGTCTCCCATCGCCTGATGCCAAAGGACTTGTCGATCTGTCCCCCGATATCATGGCCAGCCTCAAGCGCGACGGCATAGAGACCTACCCTAGAAGTGCCTGGAAGCAAGGCAGCGGGAACGTCAACTTCGACACGCAGTTTTCAGTCGGCTTGCCTGTGCGTCGTTCCGATGGCAACTACGACGTGCCCTACGGCTATTACTGCGGCCCGCTATGCGCGGGCTGGTTTACGGCGATCATGAAGCGTGATGCGGCAGGCTGGCATGTTGTTTCCACGGTGATGAACGCCATCTCCTGACTCAATCGAGTACCGGAAGCGACAGCGCCACCCATGCACTCTATGCTGGCAGGACATATAGCTTGGAGTCATCGGCGCGCACTTCGGTTTGCATTACGCAACGACACGTTGAATCGCAAATGGCGAAATGGCAAACATGGGATGTGGCCAATGAAACGAACCTCTCTGTACAGCGAACAACATGCGGTGCTGGTCAATTACTTGCGGGAACTCCGGGTTGTCCGGGATTTGAAGCAAGCCGAAGTGGCCGAAGCGATCGGCAGACCGCAGACCTATATCTCCGACATCGAGAAGGGCAAGCGTGGGCTGGACCTCTTGCAGGTCATGGAAATCTGCACCGCTTGCAAGGTGTCCTTCCCCGAGTTCGCGGTGGAGCTGGATAGACGGCTTAAGGCGTGGAAGCCGAAGGCTTCGAGAAAGAAGATCTGAGTGCGAATCTCCGCAAATCCGAACATTAGAGCCCTGGTGCCAGCTCAACCTGACTCTTGGTCCGCTCATCCATTCATGCCTCAGCCTGCTCCGCAATTTCCAAGGCATCATCCACCTCAATGCCAAGGTAGCGAAGACACTATCGCGGGCCATTGATCAACAACATGGAGTCAAACTTGAAGCGACTAGCCACACTTGCCTGCGCCGCGCTCGTTCTGGCTGTTCCCATGGTTATCGCTGCAGCCGCAACCCCGAGCACCGGCGATGCGCCCGATCAGCAATCTTTGTTCAGTACCGTGTCAAAGCTGGATGCGGATTTTTTTGACGCCTTCAACCACTGCGCCTCACCGGACCAACTGCAGAAACATGCCAATTACCTGGTGCCAAACTTGGAGTTTTATCATGACAAGGGTGGCGTCACATGGTCGCGGCGAGACTACCTTGCCAACACCAAGAACCATGTTTGCGGCCAATTTCGCCGCGAGCTCATCGCGGGCAGCTTGCAAGTCTTTCCCATCAAAGATTACGGCGCGATCGAACAAGGCAAGCAGAAGTTTTGCTGGCTAAAATCGGGAAAGTGTTTTGGCGAAGCCCAGTTCTTGGTCCTCTGGCACCATCTGGACAACCGTTGGGTGATCACTCGCGTGTTCAGTTACGGCCATCTCTCCATCGAATGATGGTCGCAACCCGCGCAATGGAGACGCGTGACTCTCCAACCTTCCAGGCGGGCCAACCGCCGGAGACCAGATCGTCTTCCGCTGCGGTCGCCTCGACATCTGGTAGCTCGAAATGAAGTGTCCGCTCCCGACAGGGAAACCTTCGGCCATAACGCTCGTCAGGAGGAATCATGCTCAACCAACGTTTTCTTGTTGTTTACAGCGGAGTACTAACGGCTGTTTTTGCGGTTACGGTGCTTGCAGGCTTCACAAAAAGCCCAGTGACCAAACTGGGCGAAATTGATGTGCAGCGAATCAATGTGCGCGAGCCGGACGGCACCTTGAGGTTGGTGATATCCAACAGCGCGCGATTGCCCGGCGTTATCGTCAGAGGAAAGGAGCAGCCCAAGGTCGACCGGCCGCAGGCTGGCATGATCTTTTTCAACGATGAAGGGTCGGAAAACGGTGGCCTGATCTTTGGCGGCAAGCGCGATGCGCACGGCGACGTGGTCGACTCCGGCGGCAGCCTTTCCTTCGATCGCTACAACGCCAATCAGGTCGTGCAACTGCTGGGGGTAGACGATAAGGACAACAGCATGGCCGGCCTCGCCGTTTCCGATAGCCAAGAGAATTCGGGCGGCCATCGTCGCGCCTGGATGGGCCGAACAGCCGATGGCTCTGCGACACTCGCTCTCATGGATGCCCTTGGCAACAAGCGCGTCTTGCTGAAGGTACCTGCCAACGGAGAAGCGGAAATGGACTTTCTCGATAAGGACGGGAAAGTAATCAAGGTCTTCCGGGGCGAAGACGGCGGACACCCGAAAAGTTGAAGGGACAACGTCCACTTTGGGTCGGTTGCGTCGACTGTGCCGGAAGCCGATCCACGTGTGGAGAAGCTGATCACAGACAGCAGGGCCAGGTGATCAAGTCCCGGCCTTCGCCCTGAGCGTAGCGCAGCGGAGTCCAAGGGCGAGACGGGTCCGTCCCGTCTCTTGCCTCGAACTTGTCCGATGCTGGCCGTGTCAGTGAGAGCCGCCGTGGCGCCCGCACAGCGCAAAGCCCGGATCGGACAGCGATGGCGGCGGCGTGGTGGTACCCCAGTGCGAAGGCACCGAGCCCATCACCAGCTTCAACGTGCCGCCGTCGGCGATCTGGCCATGGCGGAACCAGGCGGTGTCCAACGGCTTGCCGTTGAGCGTGGCCGATTGCACGTAGCGGTTGAGGCGGTCGCGGCGGAAATTCTCGGCGACGATGCTGAAGATCTTGCCCTTGCCCAGGTCGATGTTCACTTCGGGAAACGAAGGTGTGCCGATCAGGTACACGTCCTGCCCCGCATTCGGATAGAAGCCCATCGACTGGAACGCGTACCAGCTCGACATGGCGCCCGAATCGTCGTTGCCGGGGATGCCGCCGCGTCCGTCGAGAAAGAACTTCTCCAGATGGTCGACGATGCGGTCGGCCGTGCGATCGGGGCGGCCGGCCCACAGGTAGAGATCGGGAATCAGGAAGCCCGGTTCGTTGGTAATGTCGAAGTGCGAACGGTCGAAGAACACATCCAGACGCTTCACGAACGCTTCGTTGCCGCCGGCCATGGTGATCAGCCGGCGTACGTCCTGCGGCGCGTACAGCGAATAAGTCCACAGGTCGCCTTCGTAGAAGAAATCCGGCCAGGTGCCACGCTTGACCAGATAAGGCGCGGCCCAGCTGCCGTCGGCGTTGCGCGGACGCAGAAAACCTTTGACGCCTTCCTGCTCCAGCGAGGCATCCCACAGGTTGGCCCAGTTGCCGGCCTGGCTGGTGTAGCGCTTCGCTTCCTGCGCATGGCCGAGTCCGCACGCCAGTTCGGCGATGGTGAAGTCGTTGTACGCGTATTCGACGGTGCGCGAGCCGGCGCGTTCGGTGGGCTGGGCGATGTAACCCAGCGTGTTGTAGGTATCCAGGCCTCCACGGCCATGCTTGCGCGGATCGGCCGGCGGCACCTGGGCGTCCTTGAGCATCGCCTGCAGGCCGGTGGCGTAGTCGATGCCGGTCAGGCCTTTGACGTAGGCATCGGTCACCAGCACGTTGGCATTGCTGCCGCCCTGCGTGCGGCCGTTGTCGTTGCCCACGCGGGCGTCGGGCATGTAATCGGCATGGCGATACGTGTCGATCAGCGAGCGCACCATGTCGCGCTGGCGGTCCGGTGCGATCAAGGTCAGCAGCGGGCCGTCGCTGCGGAAGATGTCCCAGATCGCCTGGAAGTCGTCGTAATAAGGCTGGTCCGACGACCACCTCGGATTCTCGCCGCTGTGATCGGAGGGCATCAGCATGGTGTGGTACAGCGCGGTGTAGAACTTGCGCCGCTCGACTTCGTCGGCGCCGTGGATCTCGATCCGCGACAGCGCCTGATTCCATTGCGCCACCGCCGCCTGATGCACGGCCGCGAAATTCCAGCCGGGGATTTCCTGCTCGGCGTTCCGGCGTGCCTGCGCCAGGCTGATGAAGGAGATGCCGACCTTGACCTGGATCGCCTGGCCGGCCTTGACGCGGTAGTCGAGCGAGGCGCCGAAATCCTGGTCGGTATCGGTATGGGCATGAGAGGTGTTGCCGAGCTGGCGATCCTGCCAGGTCTGCGCGCCGGCAGCCGGCGTGTCGGCCACCAGATAGAAATACACGCGGTATTCGCCGCCTTCGTTCCAACCGCCGATATAGCGGCCCACGCCTTCGATCTCATGGGTGGAAACCACGTTGACGTCGCCGCCGAGGAAACGCTGGTCTTCCGGGCCGGTGCCGGTGTTGATGGCGTGCTGGATGTCCACCGTGACATGCGCGTCGCCCGCATCGGTGAACGTATAGCGGTGCAGGCCGGTGCGCCGGGTCGCGGTCAGCTCGGCCTTGGTCCGATAGCGGCTCAGGTAGGTCGAGTAATAACCGACACTGGCCTCTTCGTCGCTGCGCGGCGAGTGGACGTCGGCTGGCTGCAGCGTGCCCGTGACCGGGGCCACCAGAATGTTGCCGTACTTACCCGCTCCGCCACTCAGATGCAGATGGCTGAAACCCACCACCTCGCCCGTGCTGTGGTAGCCGGACTTGATCAATTTGCCGTCGAAGGTGCGTACATCGGGGCCCAGCTTGACCATGCCGAACGGCACCGTGGCGCCCAGGAAAACTTCGCCGTCCCAATCCACCCCGATGAACGGATCCACGTCCTTCGCATGATCGGCGGCGCTCACCGCGGTCGCGATGGCGAGCAGGCCGGTGCAGGCGAGCCGGATGCCCCAGTGGCAGAACCCGCGGGAAGAGTGGCTGGTGAACCATGTCATCTCGGATGGATCCTTGTCGGCGGGAGGCTGGAAAGAAAAATTGCCGCCGCGGTTGCCCGTTGCAGCAATGCCTTCATGCAAGTGCGTCACGTCAGAGGAATGGACCGAAAGCGAGCCCGGCTGCAAGGCCCCGCGATGCGGCAGACGTCAAAGGCGGCTGCCGCATCGCGGACTCGAGCGCTTTTTTTAAGCGGCTTTTTTCGCCGCTGTCTTTTTGCCGGCTCGCTTGGCAGCCTTCTTGACGGCTTTCTTCGCGGGGCTCGCGCTCTTGGCCGGTGCCGCGGGTTTGGCGGAACCGTCGATCAGCAGGCTTTCCACGGTGACACCGCGACGGCGAATGGCCTTCGCAAACCAGGCCGGCTGGCGTCCACGCCCGGACCACACCTGGGACGGATCGGAAGGGTCGCGGTACTTCGGAGCTACCGAACCGGTCTTGCCTTTCTTGCCCGCGGCCTTCTTGCCGCGCGAGGGATAGATATCCTCCAGGCTGAGGCCGCTGTTGCCCAGCAAAGCCTCGATTTTCTGCTTGACGGACTGGATCTGGGAGGCGCGAGCTTCATGCATCTGCGCATTCGCGTTCTCAATGAGCGCTTGAAGTTCTTTTGGGGAAAGGGTCTTGAGATCGATTGCCATCAGGGGTGCCTATAGTTGGGTTTTCCGCACCTATTCTAAAGCATTGAGCTTACGAGACTACCCACCCCTTGAATCGTACGCGGTACGTCAATTCCTATTTGGAGACTGCTTATGGTTGGCCTCAAAACTACCCATTGCTCGTCATCCCAGCGAAAGCTGGGATCCAGCGCCCTCGGGTTTCCATGAATTAGAGTCACTGGGTCCCAGCTTTCGCTGGGATGACGGTCCAAATCACCGGGTCTTTCGAGGTTCCCTGATGCAATCAATAAAGATCATCGGCTTGTTGATAATGACCTCTATGGCGGTCACCCATGCTGCCGCGGAGACGAGCAACCGATCCCGTGCGTCTGCGCACATTTTCGGTCCCGGCGTGATTTCCGGCCCCGATGGAGACATGGCGCCGAGTTTCGCAGCGGGTGAAAGCCGTTTGTACTTCACCCGAAGCTATCCAGATACCTCGGCCATCATGATCTCCGACAAAAAGGGCGCATCCTGGTCGACACCTGTGGTGGCTCCGTTTTCCGGCCATTGGCGCGATCTCGAACTCGCCATCGCACCGAGTGGCGCTTACGCCATTTTCGCATCCAATCGCCCGCACCCCGGGCAAACGGATTCATTGCACGCCACCTATTTCGGCCAACCTCAAAGTGGCGGCAATCTCTGGAAAATAGATTTCGAGTCTGGGAACTCGGTGCCCTATCCGCTTCCACCGTCGGTCAATGACGGAAATTCTGTTTGGACGCCTTCGATATCCGGAAACAATAATCTTTATTTCATGAAGACCGATTCCGTCAGCGGACGCTTTCGCTTGCACGTCGCCAATGGCGACGGAGGAAAATACCGGCATGTCGACGCGCTTCCGTTCAGCACGGGCGCTTTCAACGACGTCGATCCCTCGATCGACACGAATGAAAAATTTCTGGTCTTCAGCTCGGACCGTGGCGCATCGGTGAGCGGATCCAAACCGGGGCCCGAGCGACTTTTTATCGCCTTCCATCCCAGGAGTCCGGATGCGCTCGTCTGCGCCATGCAAATTCCAGGCTGGACGAACAAGACGGAATCGCAAATTGAATCCCGCTTCAGTCCCGACGAACGCACGCTCTATTTCTCGAGCCGCCATCCCGACGATGCCGCCGCGCGGTCCGCCAAGGCCACGTGGAACCAGGGCAGTATCAACATCTGGATGATCCCGTTCCAACCGGATCTATGGCGCACGGTAGAGGGCGCGAGCCCTGCATGCAGAGCGCACGCTTAGACGTCCAGAACGCATGCCATGGCAGTAGCCGACGAGATCGATCGATACCGCGCCGATGCCGCCTCGGCGTGGGCCGAGGCGGCATCTCCTTCAAAGCTGACGCTTAGAAGCTCACGTTCAACGTCATCCGTGCACCCTGATCCCTGGCGCCGCTGGCGAACTGGCCGAGGTAGCTGGCATCCACGCTGACGTTCTTCGCCAGCTTGAAGTCGATACCCAGGTCGGTGGCCAACGCATGCCGCGCCACCGGCATGCCGCTGATCGCAAAGCTGCTGCCGCCGGCCACGAAGCGCATCGTGGTGACCGGCGCCAGATCGCCCCAGGCTTGCTGCCAGCCGAGGCTGGCATGGGCGTGGATGCCGCTGGCGGCATCCAGCGTCAGCGTGTCGCGCAGACCCAGCGTGGCGGTGTTGACCGACGCGCTGTTGCCGGCGACCGCCAGGGCGGCGTTACCGCCGCCTTCCTGCAAGGCATCGCTGTGCACCTGCACCCGCGCCACGTTCACGAACGGCTCCAGCTGCTGGCCCGGCGTCACGTTGAACTGATAGCCGCCTTCGGCATAGACCTGCGCGGTCTGCGCATGGTGCTCGCTGCTCAGCCGGTCGCTGTAGCTGCCGAAGCCGACCGTCCGGTTGCTGTGCACGTCCTGCCACGCGTACGCGGCACCGCCGCGCAACACGAACGCCCCGAACGCGGTGCTGCCATACAGGCCGACATGATCCCCCAGGACGTGGGCCGAGGAGCCCACGCTGTTCGACTGGATCGAGCTCTGGCCATGGCCGAGCACCGCGCCGAGCCGGGCGCTGCCGCCCAGCGCCAGGTCGGCGCCCACCAGCAAGCCACTGCCGTTGGCCTGCAGCAGCGCGGCATCGCCGTTATCGTCATGGCGTCCACCGTGGCCCCAGGCACTGGTCCACACGCTGACGCCCTGGTCCGTCGTCCCTTCCGCCCCGTCGTTCTGGCCCAGCAGGTGACGATTGATCGCATCGCGCACGTAGCGGCTGTCGTCGACCAGCGCGGTACCGGTGCTGGCATGGATCACGCCGGAGAGCTGGTCGAAGGCGTGCCGTGCCGTGGGGGCATCGAGCAAGGTCAGCGCGGAGTACATCGGGCTGACGAAGCCGAAACCGTTGGTCACGGTGGCCACGGCACGCTGGTTCGGCGTCTGCGCGACGCTGACGAAGTTGATGTCGTTGCGCTGCAGCGACAGGTTCACCGCGTTGGCGGTGTAGCTCAGTACCGGATTGAGGAACACCAGGCTGGAACTGGCCGAGGCAAACTGCCCGCTGACCCCGCCGGCGGCGGTGACGATGGTGTAGTTGGTGCTCGGCGCCCAGTTGCCGGCCTGGCCCAGCACCACGGCGCTGCCGCCGAGGATGGTCGCCTTGCCCCCCACTGCCAGCAGGCTGGCCTGGCCGGCGGGGGTGGCGTCGATGTTCAGCACGCTGTTCGCCGCCTGGGTGTAGTTGCCCTGCACGGTGAGCGTGCCGATCGAACCGCCCGGCCACACGGTGCCGCCGTTGACCACGTTACCGCCGATGGTGCCATGGCCACGCAGCGTGCCGCTGGCATTCACCTGCACGTTGCCGCCCAGGAAGGCCGAGGGCGTATTCGCGTCGCCCACTTCCAGCGTGCCGGCACCGACCGTGGTGCTGCCGCTGAACGCGTTGTGTCCGTTCATCACCAGCAGGCCGTTGCCGCTCTTGGTCAAGGTACCGCTGCCGGCGATCGCGCCGGCGAACGTGCCCGCACTGTTCTGGTTGAACACCAGCACCGCGTTGTCGGTGATGTTGCCCTGCAGACTGGTGGTGTCGCCCTGCAGCGTGCCGGCGCTGATCGTGGTGCCACCACGATAGGTATTGGCACCGGTCAGCGTGAGTGTGCCGCTGCCGTTCTTGCTCAGCGAACCCGTGCCGGATACCGCGCCAGCGAACGTGCCATTGCTGCTCTGGTTGAAATCCAGCACGGCGTTGTCGGTGATGTTGCCCTGCAGGCTGGTGGTGTCGCCTTGCAGCGTGCCGCCATTGATCGTGGTGCCGCCGCGGTAGCTGTTGGCGCCAGTGAGGATCAAGGTGCCGCTGCCGTCCTTGCTCAGCGAACCCGTGCCGGAGACCGCGCCGGCGAATGTACCGTTGCTGCTCTGGTTGAAATCCAGCGTGGCGTTGTCGGTGATGTTGCCCTGCAGGCTGGAAGTATTCCCGCGCAAGGTGCCCGCGTTGATCGTGGTGCCGCCGCTGTAGCTGTTGGCGCCAGTCAGCGTGAGAATGCCCGTGCCGTTCTGGCTCAGCGAGCCGGTGCCGGAGATCACCCCGGCCAAAGTGCCTGCGCTGCTGAGGTCGGATACCAGGGCGCCGTTGTCAGTGATGTTGCCGGCGAGGCTGCCGGTGCTGCCGCCGTTGCCGATCTGCAAGGTGCCCGCGCTGATCACGGTATTCGCCGGTGCCAGATCGCGGTCCACGATCCAGCTGCCGGTGCCTTGCTTGGTCAGCGTGCCGGCGAAGTTGGTGGTACCGGTCACCGCGGTGGAATAGAGCTGCGTGCCGGTACCGTCGAGCGTCAGCGTCGAACCGGTGTTGCTGCCGATGTCCAACGCGCCGGCGAGGGTGCTGCCGCTGATCAGCGTCACGTGATTCACGTCGCCCGCGCTGAGCTGCACATTACCCGTCAGCGTACCGGCGTTGGTCAGGTTGACCGCGCCGCTGCCGAACACCGACACGCTGGCGTTGCCGCCGATGATGCGGGAACCGACGGCGTTGGTGATCGTGCTGGCGCCGGCCAGCGCGATACCCGTGTCGCCACCCTGGATGGTAGCGCCACCCTGGTTGGTGACCGTGCCACCTTGATGCAGGATCACGCCGTAACTGCCGGCGCCGGTGCCGCTGATGCTGGCCCCGCCCTGATTGACGATCGTGCCGCTCTGCGACATCCGCACCGCGACGGAGTCGCCGCTGATGCTGGCGCCGCTCTGATTGATAAGCGTGCCGCCCTGGATCATCAGGACGCTGTCGTACGTACCACCATGGATGCTGGCGCCGTTCTCGTTGGTCACCTGGCTCGGGCTGCCATCGGTGACCAGGGCATAGCCGGCACCGTCGATGCGGCTGGTGCTGCCGGTATTGATGACCGTGCCGCCGGTGTGCAGCCACAGGCCGATCACGCCGCCCGCGATGCTGCCGCCATCGTGGTTGAGGACCGTCGCCATGCCGCCGGTGGCGTTCACGCCGATATCGCCCGGGTTTGTGTGCGAGATGGTGCCGGCGTTGTCCAGGGTGCTGCCGTTGTTGACCGCAATCGGGTTGGCCAGCGTGACGCCGCTGTCCACTTTCAAGGTGGCGCCCTGGTGGGCGGTGTTGTCCACCGTCACGCTGTCGGTGCCCAGTGCCGCGTTGTTGGCCACCTCCAGCGTGCCACCGTTGATCGTGGTGCCGCCGCTGTAGGTGTTGGCGCCAGCGAGCACCAGCGTGCCCAGGTCGCTCTTGGTCAGGCCGTCGGTGCCGGCGATGACGTTGTCGATCGTGGCGGTATAGCCCGCACCGGCCGTGCTGCCGTCACCCACGCGGATGACCGGTGCCGTGCCGTTGCTGCCGACCAGGGTCAGCGTGTCGCCCGTGAGGGTGTAGCCGTTGCTGGCGAATTGCAGGCCGGTGGCGCTGACCGCGCCGGCGCTGCTGTCCACCGTTACCGTGCCCGGCGCACCGCCGAAGATCGCGAAGCCCGGCTGCGGCTGCATCGCTGCCGAAACACTGCCGGTGGCGTCGGTCCAGTTTGGCGACGCGGTCGTCCAGTTGCCGTTGCCGCCGCCCATCTGCGAGGCGCTGGCCAGGCCGTTGCCGTTCCACAGGTTCAAGGTCAGGCCGCTGGTGTTGAGCAGGTTGATCTGCTTGCTCGTGGCGAGGGTCTGGATCTGGTACTGGCCTGCGGGCGTGCTGCCCAGACTGATCCCACCGTTGGTTTCGGTCAGCGTGCCGCCGTAGGTGAACAGGTTGTACAAGCCCGGGCCGAAACCGCCGGCATCGGTGACATTGAGCGTGGCGCCGTTGAGGGCGAGGTTGCCGCCCACGGTGACGCTGTCGCCGGTGCCGAAGGTCTGGAAGTTGGCGCCCGGTGCGCCGAACTCGTAGTCGAGCACGCTGCCTTGCGCAAAGCTCGCATTGCCGCCGATGGTGAGCGTGCCGATGCTGCCGCCGGGCGACAGATGCGCGCCGCTGGCGACATCCACATTGCCGCCGATGGTGCCGTGGCCGCCCAGCGTGGCGCCGCTGTCGACGCTGACATTGCCGGCGATCGATGCGCCGGTATGGGTGCTGTCGCCGACCAGCAGCGTGCCGTTGGCCACCGTGGTGCCGCCGCTGTAGGTGTTGCTGCCGTCGAGTACCAACAGGCCGCTGCCGGTCTGTGTGAGCGAGCCGCTGCCGCTGATGACGCCGGTGAAGCTCACCGCATCGCTGCGATTGAAGGACAGCGCGCCGTTATCGATCACGTCGCCCACGATCGAACCGCTGGTGCCGCCGTTGCCGATCTGCAGCGTGCCGGCGTTGATGACGGTGCCGCCCGTGTAGGTATTGCTGCCGGTGAGGGTCGTGGTGCCCGTGCCGACCTGGTTGAGCGAACCGGTACCGCTGGCCGCGCCAGCGAAGCTCACCGCATCGCTGCGGTCGAAGGCCAGTGCGCCATTGTCGATCACGTCGCTGGCGATGGAGCCGCTGGTCCCACCGTTGCCGACCTGCAGCGTGCCCGCATCGATCGTCCAGAATGTGCTGGCCGCCACCGCACCGGTGAGCGTCCAGGTGCTGGCGCCGGTCTTCTCGTACGTGTTGAAGCCCTGGTACTGGGCGCCGCTACCGAGCGCATCGACCGACCCGTTCAAGGTCGCGTCGGCATTGCCGCCGAGAACGAACGTATCGCCACCGTTGGCCGTACCGCTGCTGCTGACCACGTTGCCGCCGAATGCATAACCGGCGTCGATCTCCAGCGTGTTGCCGCCGCCGCTGAAATCGACCGCGTCGGCCTGCATGCCGCTGGCGCTCAAACCGCCCGCAATGCTGCCCGCGTTGATGACGGTCGCGCCGCCGCTGGCAACCACACCTGCACCGCCGACGCCCCCGACACCGTTGCTGCCGCTGGCTGCGCCGTTGGCGGTTCCTGCGTAACCCATCGTGCCGCCATTACCGCCGGTGATCGTACCGGTCGCAGCGTTGGTGAGGCTGAGGCCCGCGCCGCTGACGCCGGCGCCACCCGTACCGCCGTTGCCGCCATTGCCCGCGGCAATCGTGGTGCCGGCACCATTACCACCGAGGCCGCCCATGCCGCCATTGCCGCCTGTGATGATGGCAGTATTGGTCACGGTAAAGCCCGTGCCGTCGACACCGTCACCGCCCATGCCGCCGTCACCGCCATGGCCGGTGGTACCAGGCAAGCCACCTGCACCTGAGCTGTTGCCGAGCGACCCGACCACGCCAGTGCCGCCCGTACCGCCGCTGCTACCCGTAACAACGCCGGCATTGGTCAAGGTGAAGCTGCTGCCGGTGACGCCCGCGCCACCGATACCGCCTATGCCGCCGCTGCCGCCGTTACCGCCGTTGCCACCGTCGCCGCTTTGCGAACTACCGCCGGTGTAGCCAAAGCCGCCATTGCCGCCATTGCCGGCCACGCCGCCCACGACCACGCCGTTGTTAGTTGCCGTGAAGCCAGCACCGCTGACACCCGCACCGCCATCACCGCCGACGCCGCCCGCACCGCCGCTACCACCGGTGCCAGCCGTACCGGTAGCGGTTTGGCTACCCCAACTAGCCACGTCGCCGCCGTTATTGCCGTTGCCGCCGTTGCCGCCGATAACGTTGCCGGCATTGGTGAAGGTGAACTGGGTGCCACTGACACCGCTGCCACCGGCGCCGCCTTCACCGCCCGCACCACCGTTGCCGCTATTGCCCGCAACGCCCGCGTTCGACATGCCCCCGGCTCCACCCCAGCCGCCTTGGCCACCTTGGCCGCCGTCACCACCGGTGATCACGCCGCCATTGGTCAACGCAAACGATGCGCCGGTTACCCCGGCGCCGCCTATACCGCCGACGCCGCCACTGCCGCCCATGCCTCCGTTACTGCCATTGCCGGCAGTGGCCCCTTCGGAGTAATCGCCATAGCCACCATAGCCACCTCGCCCCCCTGCGGCGCCTGTGCCGCCAACGATGGAAGCACCGGTTGCGTTCGTGAGCGTGAAATAACTGCCGCTGACCGCTGCGCCGCCCACACCGCCAGCACCACCGATACCGCCAGCCCCGCCCGCGCCGCCGCCCGCAAAATTACTGCTCCAGCCGCCACCGCCACCGTAGTAGGTGTTGCCACCCGCGCCGCCCGCCCCGCCGTTTATTTGGCCGGTGTTGGTCAGCGTGAATCCGGTACCGGTAACCCCAACGCCACCGCTACCGCCGCTTCCGCCGTTACCGCCATCGCCACCATTGCCCACAGGAGCACTCGAATCGATGTAGCCGAAACTACCTCCCCTGCCACCGTTACCGCCGGCACCACCGGTACCACCCGAAATCTGGCCCTGGTTAGTGACCGTGAAGCCTGTGCCGGTGATGGCATTGCCGCCCGCACTGCCATCGGCACCGTTGCCGCCGGCCGTCGGCAGCGTCGAACCACTGCGGTTATAACCATTTGAACCGTAGGCGCCCGCGTTACCCGAGCCTCCAGTGACCGATACATTGGCACCTACTCCCAGGGTGGTGCCCGAGGACATGGTGAAGCCGCCGGTGAACGTGCTGCCGGCGCCGGCCAGATCCAGTTCGCCACCCAGCACCGACCACGCCTCGCTGAGGCCCGCGGTGCCGGTCAGTGTCCATGTGCTGGCGCCGGTTTTTTCGTAGCTGGCGAAGCCTTGGTATTGCGCACCACTATTCAGTTCGCCCAACGAACCGCTGAGCGTGGCGTTGGTGTCGCCACCGAGATCCAGCGTATCGCCACCGTTGGTCGTGCCACTGCTGCTGACCACATTACCGGTGATGGTGGAGCCGGCTTCCAATACCAACAGGTTACCGCCGCCACTCAAATCGATCGCATCGGCTTGCGCACCGTTGCCACCGAGGCCGCCATTGATGGCGCCACTGTTGGTGATGGTCGAGCTGCCCGTCGACACCACGCCGACGCCGCCCGCCCCGCCATTGCCCGCACCGCCTGCGGCGCCCGCCACACCGGTTTTGTAGCCCGCACCGCCCGCGCCGCCAGCACCGCCCGTGCCACCCAGGCCGCCGGTAATGCTGCCCGTGTTGTTGAGGGTGAAGGCCGTTCCGGCGACACCGTTGCCACCGTTGCCACCGTTGCCGCCGGAACCACCGTTGCCGCCGTTGTATTTCCATGGTTGGCCGAAACCAAAGCTGCCCGCGCTGCCCGCGCCGCCAGCACCACCGGCGCCACCCGCGCCGCCTGCAATCCGGCTTTGGTTGACCACGGTGAATCCCGACCCGCTGATGGCTGCGCCACCTGCGCTACCGCCTGTCCCCGCGCCGCCCGCAGAGTTCCACCAACCAGCGCCTGCAGTACCGTTCGAACCAGCGGTCCCAGCATCGCCATTCACCTGCACACTCGCACCTGCACCGCCCACTGCCAGCGTCGTGCCCGTCGCCAGCGCGAAGCCGCCGCTGAAGGTGCTCGCGTCGCCCAGCAGATCGAGTTCGCCGCCATCGATCGACCACAACCCACTGGCACTGGTATTGGTATTGGCGCCGGTCAGGCTCAGCACGCCATCGCCCGATTTGCTCAGACTGCCGCTGCCTGCAACGGTCCCGCTCAACGTCAGGGTCGTGCCGGCATCGGTGGCGATGCCGCCGCCGGAAGCGCCCAGCGTCAGGTTGCGTGAGGAAGTGAAGCTTGCCGAGGTCTCCAGCGTGCCGCCGTTCAAGGTGAGGCCGCCGCTGCTGTCGCCCAGATTATTGTCCGCGCCGACCGACAGCACGCCACCGTCGATCGTGGTGCCACCGGTATAGGTGTTGGTACCGGTGAGAGTCGTCGAGCCCGAACCGATCTGATTGAGCGAACCGGTACCGCTGACCACGCCAGCGAAACTCACCGCGTCGCTGCGATCAAATGCCAACGCACCGTCGTCGACCACATCACCCATGATCGAGCCGGTGGTACCGCCATTGCCAAGCTGCAACGTGCCCGCGTTGATCGTGGTGCCACCGGTGTAGGTGTTGGTACCGGTGAGAGTCGTCGAGCCCGAACCGATCTGATTGAGCGAACCGGTACCGCTGACCGCGCCAGCGAAACTCACCGCGTCGCTGCGATCAAATGCCAACGCACCGTCGTCGATCACATCACCCATGATCGAGCCGGTGGTACCGCCATTGCCAAGCTGCAACGTGCCCGCGTTGATCGTGGTGCCACCGGTGTAGGTGTTGGCGCCAGTGAGAGTGAGCGTGCCGGTGCCGTCGCCACTGAGCTCCAGCGTGCCCGGCGTCCCGCCGTCGGCGATCGTGCCGCTGAGGGTTTCGGTCTGGCCGCCGCTCAGCGTGACGGTGGGATCGCCGTTGAGGGTGAAGCTGTTGGCGATGTCGAGACCGCCAGCCACGAAGGCCAGGGTGGTGCCGGCAGCCATGTCGACGTTGCCGGTACCCAGGGCGCCGCTGTTGCCTGCGACCAGCGTGCCGCCACCGATGGTGGTACCGCCCGTATACGTATTGTCCGCGGTGAGGATCGTCGTACCTGCCAGCGCATCAACCGCGCCGTTGCCGGTAATGGTCGGTGCGAACGTGTAGCCGGTGCTGGTGTGGTTGAACACCAGGGTGCCGCTACCCGAACCAAATCGCACTTGGCCATTGCCGCTGGTCACCGCGCCAGGTGCAGCGGCCGCGTCGCCGGCGGCCGCACCGATATTCAGCGTACCGGTCGAGCCGTCATTGCCGATCACGATGTCCGGCGCCGACACCGTCGCGCCATCGGCGATGGTCAGCGTGCCGGTGGCGTTGTGCGTGCCGACAGCCAGCTGCGCACCCGTCTCGACAATGGACGATCCCGCGCCGGTTACCGTCACGACACCCGTGGACCCGGCACCATCGCCAATCGAAAGATATTGGCTGACGTTGACCATGCCACCGGCGGACACGTTCAACGTGCCCACGCCCAACTGGCCCACGTTCAAGTATCTCAGGGCATTTACCGTGGCACCGCTCGTGACGTTGAGCGTACCCGTATCTCCTGCATTGTTACCGAGGTCCAACTCGGCGGTGCTGGTGATCGTTGCACCGTTGCTCACGTTCAGCGTGCCGGTACCGTTGCTACCCACAAGGAATGGCGCGGCGCTCGTCGCGGTGATGCTCGAACCACTGCCGTCAACGTTGAGTGTGCCGTTGTCGAGGACAGATGCAGTATCCGCGACGCTTCCGCCGTTTGCGATCGTGAGGGTGCCGCCATTGATCAGGGTGGCTCCGGTGTAGGTATTGGCACCGGTCAGGATTAGCGTTCCACTGCCCGCCTTGGTCAAATCGCCAGCGCCGGCAATGACTCCGTTCAACGTCAGGGCCGTGTTGAGGTCGGTGGTGATGCCGCCGCCGGAGCTACCCAATGTCAGGTTGCGCGCGGAAGTGAAGCTTGCCGTGGTCTCCAGCGTGCCTCCATTCAATGTCAACGCGCCTGAACTGGCGCCGAGGCTTGCGTCTGCGGCGATCGCCAGCGTGCCGTCATCGACCAGGGTGGCTCCGATGTAGGTATTGGCACCGGTAAGGATCAGCGTTCCACTGCCCGCCTTGGTCAAATCGCCAGCGCCGGCAATGACTCCGTTCAACCTCAGGGCCGTGTTGAGGTCGGTGGTGATGCCGCCGCCGGAGCTACCCAATGTCAGGTTGCGCGCGGAAGTGAAGCTTGCCGTGGTCTCCAGCGTGCCTCCATTCAATGTCAACGCGCCTGAACTGGCGCCGAGACTTGCGTCCGCGGCGATCGCCAGCGTGCCTGCATTGATGGTCCAGGGCGTGACCACGGCCGGTGTGCCGCCCAGTGTCCACGTGCTGGTGCCGGTCTTGAGGTAACTGCTGAACCCTGTGAACTGGGAGCCTATGCTTGCAGTATTAAAGGAGGTGTCGACTGTCCCACCCAGAGCGAGGATGTTGCCCATGTTCGAGCTTGTCACGTTGCCAGTGAAGCTGTAGCCGTTGTCCAGTTCGAGCTTGTTGTTGCTGCCAGTGATGTACACGGCGTAATTGTGACTGCTGCCATCACCGTCCAACCCACCGCGGATGCTGCCGCTGGTGATCAGCGTATTGTTGCTGCTGCTAATGAAGACACCGAACGCCCCGAAAGGCACACCTGCGCCACCGTTGCCTCCCGTAATGACGCCGGCGTTGGTGAAGGTATTGCCGTTGCCGCTGATATTGAGTCCTACGCCGCCGCTGCCACCGGCGCCGTGATAGGAGGCGCCGCTGGCATTGCCGCCGTTGCCGCCGTTGCCGCCGGTGATGGCTCCCGTACTCGCATTGCTCACCTGATTGCCGGCGCCGCCAACACTCAGGCCCACACCACCGCCGCCGCCGCCACCGCCCGCCGGATCTGAAGAGGTGCCGCCGCCTGCGCCGCCATGGCCACTGGTGAGTGACCCTGCGTTGGTGAGCGTCCCGCTGCCGATGCCGAAACTGGCGCCTGCCGCGCCACCGCCGCCGCCGCTGCCATAGCCAAGGTTGCTAACACTGCCGCCGGCGCCACTGCCGCCGTTGACGATCACGCCGGCACTGATCGCAAGATTGCCAGTGGCCACCAGACCTGGATTGCTACCAGCGCCACCGTAACCGCCGCCGCCACCGCCACCGTAAACGCCACCGCCACCACCACCGCCACCGCCGCTGCCGCCAAAGCCGCCAGTGCCTCCGCCTGCGCCGGCCGCACCGCCAAAAGGGGAGCTGCCATTCATACCACTACCGGGGCTACCCGTTCCGACATTGGAACCGCCCCCGTTCCACCCGCTGGAACTGGTCGACCCCGTGCAGGACGTAGTAACCGTTCCGGTGGTCTGCGTGCAACTTTGCGCCCACGTGGGAGCCACGAACCCCGCGAGGGCCAGAGCAACCGCCGCCGCCAGCACGCGCGCACGCGGATTTCCAGCCGATGATGTCACCACCCCACCGACCAGCGAACCCCGGGGCGCGCTCGCCAGCTCCGAAACCACTTGAGGCACACCCAAGGTGCGGTTGAAGACGATGCGGTAGATACGGTTCATTGATGTGGCCCCTGAGTTATAGCGTGGCGAAGCAAGCCCGCTTGAAAATGGCGTAAGTGGTCGCCGGACCAGGTCGAGCCGGGTCCGGTAAGAAGTGACTGGAAAGAGGGATAGCGGCGACGCGTCGCCGAACGGATGCGGTTAGATCACCTGCACCCCGCGCAGGTTGAGTGCGGGGTCGCGCCAGAAGGCGTCGTTCTCGAAACGGCGAAACACGTCCGGCGGCAGCACGCTGCGGCGTTCGCGCGCCTCGATCTTCCTGCGCACGGTATGCAGTCCCGGCGTGCCCGCGCGCAGGTCGAACTCGTCGGCGTGGTAGCTGACGTTGTCGAAGTCGTGCGCAAACGCCGGCTCGCCGATGAAGTCGTAGATCGCCTTCAGTGCGCCGGCGGGGTCGCTCACCAGCGTCTCGTACTGCAGCAGCATCAGGTTCGCGGTGTCTTCGCCGTAATACGCTTCCTTCAGCGCGTTGTAGGCGAAGCCGACCATGCCGTCGCCGTTGGCTAGCCCCTCGCTGCGCGAGTAGACCGTGCCGCCGGGCTGGTAGTTGAAGATGGACGACGGCTGGAAGGCATTGCGGCGGACCAGCTGCTCGATGCTGTCGATGATCCACGGCATATGGCGCACGCAGGCAATCACCTTGGCCTCGGGAAAAAGCTCCCTCAGGATGCGCAGCTTGCTGCACCAGACGCGGTTGGTATCGAACAGCACCTCGGCGGTGAATTCCGGGCCGTAGTAGTCGTCGAAAAGGCCTTCCAGGATGCGGCGGCGCTGCGCGTCGGAAATAAAGACCGAATATTCGTTGCGGCCGCTCATCTCACCTTGCAGCGTGTTGAACAAGCCGCCGACGGGGCCGCTCATGCCCGCGTGGAAACGGGTGTTCTGGCGCAAGAGACCGGCCAGCAAGGTCGAACCGGATCTCGGCAAGCCCGAGATGAAGTGAATACTGCGCAAGCCGTTCCTCCAACCGTATTTCGATGGAAAGCAAACAAAGCAACGGACGCATCGGACCCCCGCGCGGAGAGTGATTTGCAACGCACTCGTCCACGCACAAAAGCCGGCTTTTTTTTTCAATGATGGAGACAGCCCGACCGTCACTCGCTAGCAAATACGAGCTTTATTGTCGGCGACATACATCACAGTTATCGAATACTAAGCGGAGTGCGTCGGAAGCAACATGTCTGTGCGTCGCATTCTCGGTACGCACATGCCGGAATCGCGCCGTCCGGACGAACGCGGCCTCAGTCGAGCTCGGTCAGGCTATGGGCCCAGCGCCGCGCCATGAAATCGATCGACGGGTCCTGCGCGCCCCGTATGCTGGCCGCGCGGTAAGCGCCCGGTGCGACACCGAAGGCCTGCTTGAACAGGCGGCTGGCATGGCTCTCGCCGGAGAAGCCCGACAACGGCGCCAGGTCGGCCAGCGATTGACTGTCGTACGCCCTGTCATCCAGCCATTCGCGCAGCTGCTGCAGCCGGCGCAGCTGGATGAAGCGGATCACGCCGCCCTGGGACTCGAACAGGCGATACAGGCCCGCGCGCGAGATGCCCGTTGCCATAACGATGTCCTGTACCGACAAGTCGCGGGCACCGAGACGCGCCTCGATCGCGCGCTGGGCCGCTTCGCGGCGCACATACTCCAGCCGGTAAAAGTCGGACCGCGCGCCGGTGCCGCCCGGGTTGATCGCTATCGAGAGCAGGTCCACCAGCGTGCGTGTGATGGCAGGCTGGGCGCCAGGCGGCAGACGAGACGCCTGTTCGACCAGCGCACGCAGCAACGCGCCCAGCAGCGCTCCGTCCTGCGCCCCGATCCGAACACCATGCAGACCGTCGAGACTGCCGGCAGCCGCCCGCACAGCGTCTCGCGCCAGGCTGACCGTAATGAGGCGCACGGCACGAGCACCGCTCTCCATGGCCTCGCAGGTATCGAGCAGCAAAGTCTCTCCCGGAGCGACCGGCACCGCCGCGCCATGAGGGCCGCCGACCAGTTCGCCACTGACCACCTGATGCAGCACGAAGTGATCGAACCCGTCCTGCGCCACCCGCTCCCGGCGACGGTGGCGCATGCCGCCGTACTCCCTGTCGAACAGCAGCATCCGGTCCAGCCGCCAGCTGCGGACGCGGGCAAAAAACGGCTCCGTCGTACGCTCCACATCCGTACCCGTCGCGTAGAGATCGCAGTACCGCGCGAACGCATCGTCCGGATCGTATGCTGCGCTGTCGAACGCGAACATCTCGCTCACCCGGCTGCCTCCACCACCGCGCCGCGCCAGCCCGCACGCGCCAGCAACGCCGACACGATGCCAAAAGCAGCCGCGCCCGCGCACACGATGTACAAGGCAGTGGACAGGCCACGACCGCCCATGCCGATGCCGTCGCTGATCAGTCCCGCGAAGAACGGCCCCAGCCCCACGCCGAGCACCGTGATGAAGGCGAGAAACAGGCGCAGCCCCGCATCGCGCAGCGGCGCGGGCAGTATCGAAGGCAGCCCTGCCAGCGCGGCTACGGCCGCGACGTCGCCGACCAGATAGGTGAGCGTCAGGAAACCGCAGGCCGCCGCTGCCGACGTGGCTCGCAACACCGCCCAGAGCAAGGGAACGGTTAGCAGCAGCGCGCCGGCCACGACGACCATCGGGGTCAGCTTTTTCCGGCGCATATCGACCAGGATGCCGGCAATGAGATGACCCAGTGGCGCGGTGACCAGCAGTGCCGCGCCGAAGACGAGCGCCGCAGTGGCGGGCACCAGCCCTTCCTCGCGATGCAGCACCGAAGGTGCCCATGCACCGATGGTCTGCACGATCAATACACTGGCCCCGGCGCCGCAAAAGTACGTGCATATCAACCCTGGGCGCCGCCGAAACGCGGCCAGTATCTGCCCGGGAACTGCCACGGGAGACGCCGCCGCCGGTGACCACTCGGCGCGGCGCAGCAGCATGACCATGAGAATGAGGTTCGGCGCCGCCATGAGCAGGAACAGCAGACGCCAGTGCGCGAGGCCCAAAGCGGGAACCCACCGGGCGAGCAGCGCCAGCGCCGCACCGCCTCCAAGAAGAGCTACGCTGCGTCCGACCGCCGCCGCCGCCGTGAACACGGCCATCGAACGGGCTCGCCACCGCGGCGCCGAGCCTTCCACGATCAAGCCCAGCGCCAGCGGCACGAAGGCCGCCTGTCCCAGCCCCACCAGCGCGCGGGCAGCGACCAGCACGCCGAATGATTGTCCCAGCGCGAAAGCCGCCATGCCGAGCACCCATAGAGCGACGCAGCCCGCCAGCAGGTGAAAACGATGCCGCGAGCTCGCCAATGGCCAACTCGCAAGCATGCCGACGACATAGAGCAAGACGAAGGCCGGACCATCCAGCAGCCCCAGCTGGGCGTCCGAAAGACCCAGATCGGATTTGAGCAACGGCGCCGCCACGGCAGGCAGATTGCGATCGGCGAAAGCCGCACAATGACCGAGGGCGAGCAGGCAGATGAGCGAAACGGAGATATTCCCCGAGGTTGAACGGGCGTTGGGCAACGGCATTTTTTCTCGGATCAAAGATGAGGGAACGGATCGAGAGTCGCGATGATTCTTGCCCCAGGTGATTCACCTGCGCGGCGGCAACCTAAGCAATGGTTGTGCCACATGAATGTCCAATTGTGATTGGCATCACACTTTGTTTTGCTGGCAGGGGTGGCGGAAAACACCGGATTGTGGTGTCACGCGAGGTCACCTTGTGACCATCGACTGACGTGATGCGGATGCCGCAGCGTCAACGCGACCGGTAGATCCCCAGCCATCTTTCCAACTCCCTCAACGCGCCAGTCGCCCATCAACACCGTGGGCAGGCCTCATATCGGCGTCCGGGTAAAAAAACGAAAACCCGGCTGGAGGATTTATGTATTTCCAAGCCACGCACCGCGTGCAAGGCTCGATGCTCTCTGGCGATCGAAGGACCGAAAGTGAAGCGTCTCCTGCTTGGCATGATCGGCGGACTGGTCTTTTCCATCGCCCACGCCTCCATGACAGTCAAGGAAGTCAGCTACCGCGGCGGCGATGGCGGCCCGGCTCTTTCACCGATGCAGTACCGCAACCCGGTGCTGACCGGCTTTTATCCCGACCCTTCGGCGATCCGGGTCGGCGACGACTTTTACCTGGTCAACTCCTCGTTCGGCTATTTCCCCGGACTGCCGATCTTCCACAGCCGCGACCTGGTGAGCTGGACGCAGATCGGCAATGCGATCGACCGTCCCGGCCAGATCGACTTTGGCCATCATGAGTTGACCCGCGGCTTGTTCGCCGCCTCGATCAGCCATCACGGCGATACGTTCTACATAACCAATACCTGCTTCTACTGCGATAGCGGGAATTACGTCATCACGGCAAAAAATCCGGCCGGCCCGTGGTCCAACCCGGCCTGGCTGGGGATCGAAGGCATCGATCCCTCGCTGTTCTTCGATGACGACGGTACTGCCTGGCTGGTCAACAACGGCCTGCCCGAGGGCAAGCTGCGCTATGAGGGACACCGCGCGATCTGGATCCAGCAGTTCGACGTGTCCTCGATGAAGCTGGTCGGGCCACGCAAGGTGATCGTCGACGGAGGCGCGAATCCCGCGGGCAGGCCGGAGTACATCGAAGGCCCGCATCTGTTCCGGCGCGACGGCTATTACTATCTGAGCGCGGCCGAGGGCGGCACCGGCGAGCAACATGCGGAGATGGTCTTTCGCAGCCACGCCGTCACCGGCCCTTACATGCCGTGGGCCGGCAACCCGACACTCACCCAGCGCGACCTTCCCACCGACCGTGCCCATCCAGTGACGTCGACGGGTCACGCGCAGTTCGTCGAGCTGAAAGACGGTTCCTGGTGGGCGGTGTTCCTGGCGACCCGTCCTTATCGCGGGAACCAGTACAACCTGGGCCGCGAAACGTTCCTGCTGCCGGTGACATGGCGCGACGGCTGGCCGGTGATTCTCGCGCGCGGCGAACGCGTGCCGCTGGTGGAACAGCGCCCCGCGCTGCCACGTGATCCACGGGCCACGCCGATGAGCGGCGCTTTCCGCTGGACCGAACGCTTCCATGCGCCCACGTTGCCGATGCCGTGGATGACGATCGACGTTCCACATCGGCCCTGGTTCGCCACCGGCAGCGACGGGCTTCGCATCGAGCCTTCGGCGACGCCGCTGGGAGGCTACGAGTCGGGCCAGCCCGCCTACATCGCCCACCGGCTGCAACACCACAAAGCCATCATCGACATCCGGCTGGATGGACGCGGCGTGACTGCCGGCGAACAAGCGGGACTCGCCTTGCTGCAGAACGAAACGCACTTCTATGCCGCTGGTCTGACGCGCGACGCAGTGGGTAGTTCGCTGGTGCTCTATCGGCGCAACGGAAAGGACGATCCGCTCGCCGGCGTTGCGCTGCACCGTGTCGTCCTGCCCGATGACGCGACTTCCGTTTCCATCCGTTTCCAGCTGGACGGCCCGCGCCTCGACGTCTTCTACGCGCTCAACGCGAACGAATGGCGCCCTCTGCTGCAAGGACTCGATGCCAGTCTGCTGAGCACCGCCAGCGCGGGCGGTTTCACCGGAGTGACGTTCGGCCCTTATGCGTATCGGCCGAATCCGGCCGACTGACACCTCCATCGCCACGCATCAGAGCCTTGCGGGATCGATCACCACGTGCTTGATACGCAGCCGCTTCCATGTGTAGACAATATGGACCCGTCCATCGCGGCTCTGGATGACCGTCGGGTAGGAAAACTCGGCGCCGGGCGTGTCTTCCAGGGTCAGCACTTTCGCCCAGCGTTCGCCATCGCGCGAGACGGCGACGGCGAGCGTGCCGCGCCCGTCCCACCAGTCCTTGCCGGACTGCGTGGGGTTGTAGACCAGCAGCGCGCGATGGTCGGCCAGCATCACCGCGTCGATGCCGGAATTCGGGTTCGGCAGCGAGAGCAGCTTCAGCGCCGACCACGTGCGTCCACCGTCGCCCGATCGCGTCGTGAAGAGGTGGTTCTGCCGGGTGCGGCCGATCGCCTGCAGACTGCCATCGCTCCATGCGAGCAGGCTGGGCTGGATCGCCTCGATCGCGTCAGAATTCGCGATGGGCGCACTCGACGTCCAGCTCCGGCCGTTGTCGGTGGAGCGTTCGAAGTGAATGCGCCAGCGACCCAGCTCGGTGCTTGAAGGACTGACGATGCTGCCGTCGGCCAGTTGCACCGGCTTGTCCTTGATCGGGCCGAGCACGCCATCGGGCAGCCGCTGCGCCGTCGACCAGTGCACGCCATCGTCGTGCGACGCCTTCAGCATGCCCCACCAGTGCGCGGGATCGGGACCGACTTTGTAGAACAGCATCAGCGGGCCGCCATGCGGATGGAACAGCACGGGATTCCAGCTGGGCTGGCGGGATCCATCCGGCTGCACTCCGTTGGCCACTTCGATCGGCGCGGTCCAGTGTCCGCCCTGCTGTCGTGCCAGCCAGATACCCACGCCCGCATCGCGTTCCTGCTTGCCGCCGAACCAGGCGGCGACGAGTCCCGACGGCGTGTCGATCAGCGTCGATGCGTGGCTTTGCGGCGTCGGTGGCGAAGCGCTGACGAACTCGCTCAGGACGATGGCAGGCGTGTTCACCGTTGCTCCGACGCAAGGATGCCCGGGCAGCAGAAAGCCGAGGCAACCGATGATTCGCGCTGCCTTTGGAATATCGATTTTACCGGTTGACATGCGCGCTAATTGCAACCTCTAATGGCCGAATCCATATGGACGTTTTTACGTCCATACAAAAAAATACTTACCTGGAGTACATGATGCCGATCCCCCGCCGCTTTCTGCGCCAGGCTGCCGTGACCTGCGCCGCGCTGTGGGTCGGTACGGCGTCGGCGCAGAACTTCGCCGACGTGAAGCCGTCGCCCCAGCAGACGCACTGGCAGGACCTCGAATTCGGCGTCATCGTGCATTTCGGCACCAATACCTTCCTCGATCGCGAGTGGGGCGACGGCACCGCCAGTCCCAAGGTGTTCGATCCCGACCGGGTCGATCCCGGCCAGTGGGCCAGCGCGGCCCGGGCCGCCGGCGCCCGCTACCTGGTGCTGGTGGCCAAGCATCACGACGGCTTCGCGCTGTGGCCGACCGATGAGAGCGACTACTCGGTCAAGGCCAGTCCGTGGATGCACGGCAAGGGCGACCTGGTGCGGATGACCGAGCAGGCTGTACGCAAGCAAGACATGGAATTCGGCATCTACCTGTCGCCGTGGGATCGCCACGAACCGAAGTACGCCGATGCGAAGACCTACGACAAGTTCTACATCGCGCAGTTGAACGAGCTGGTCCAGCACTATGGGCCGCTGGCCGAATGGTGGCTCGACGGCGCCGGCAGCGCCGGCCACGTCTATGACTTCAAGAAATACGTCGAGGAGCTGCGCACCTACCAGCCCAACACGATGATCTTTGCCGACGTGTCGCTGTTCGGCTACGGCGACATCCGCTGGGTCGGCCAGGAGGATGGCCACATCCGCGGCGAGAACTGGAACACGATCGATCGCCACGGCGAGCTGCGCTGGCGTCCGGTGGAGGTGGACACGCCGCTGCACAAGCTGCAGTGGTTCTGGCATCCGGACAGCGACAAGACGCTGAAGAGCGTCGATGAGCTGGTCGATATCTGGGAGAACAGCGTCGGCCTCGGCGGCCAGCTGATGCTGGGCATCGCACCGAACCGCCACGGCCTGCTGCCCGACGCCGACGTCGCCCGGCTGAAAGCGTTCGGCGCGGCGCTGCAGGCGCGCTACGGCGTGGACAAGGACCTTGCCCGCCATCACACCTCCACCGACGCCAATGTCGGCGCCGCCTTGGACGGCGACCGCGACACGTTCTGGTCGGCGCCGGACGACTCGCATCAGGCGACGCTCGAAGTCGATTTCGCGCAGCCGGTGACGATAGACCATGCGCTCACCATGGAGTGGCTGAACGCGGGCCAGCAGGTGCAGAAATACGCGATCGAGGCATGGACGAACGGCGGCTGGACGACGGTGGCCCGGGCCGAAGCGATCGGCCACATGAAGATCGACCGCTTCGCACCGGTGACCACGAGCAAGATGCGCCTGCACATTCTTTCCAGCATCGGCGCCGCGCGCATCCGCGAATTCCAGCTGTTCCACGTCGGCCGCTGATGGTGGGAGCGACTTCAGTCGCGATGCGCACGTAGTGCGCCGCCATGCACGTCGTTCATCGGACATCGTCATGGCGCGGCCGTCGCGACTGAAATCGCTCCCACATGATTCATGGGCGATCCACGTCAGCCGCGCAGCAGCTCGGGACGACGGTGGTGCAGATCGATGATGAGTTCGCCGAACAGCGTGTTGGCCCAGGCGAACCAGGGGCGCGTGAAATGCGACGGGTCGTCCTGGTCGAACGCCTCGTGCATGAAGCCGGAGCCGGCATCGGTGTCGCGCAGCCATGCCAGGCATTGGCGGATCTCGGCGGGGTCGTCGCTGGTCAGCGCGCGCATCATGATGGCCATCGGCCAGATCATGCGCAGGCCCTCATGCGGTCCGCCGATGCCTTCGGCCGCGGTGCCTTTGAAGAAATACGGATTGTGCTCGCTCCATGCCAGCGCACGGGTACGTCGATAAAGCGGATCGGTGCGTTCGCAGCAGCCCAGGTAGGCCAAGCTCAGCAGTCCCGGCGCGTTGGCGTCGTCCATGAAAAGCTGGTTGCCGAAGCCGTCGATTTCGTAAGCCCACACCTCGCCGCCGTCGGCATCGCGCATGCGGCCATCGCGCTGCACCGCCTGCTCCACTTCGCTCGCCAGCGCCTCGCACTCGGTGGCGAAATGCTGATCGTGATGAATGGCGCGGCTCATCTGCGCCAGCTGGCGCAGCACGAGTACGGCGAACAGGTTGGCCGGCACGAACAGCGGATACAGGCAGGCGTCGTCGGAGGGACGGAACATCGAATGGATCATGCCGTTCGGCCGGGTCGGATTGCCGTAGCCGCCGAGGAACTGGCTCTCGGTGGGAACCAGCGAAGGACGCTGAAAATGGTAAGGCCCCGGCCCGTGCTTGCGCTGCTGCTCGCGGAAGGTCTCGAGCACCCGCCGCATGGCCGCGCGCCAGTCGTCGTCGAACGGCTCCGTGTCGCCGGTGGCCTGCCAGTAGCCGTGGGCCAGGCGGATCGGATAGCACAGCGAATCGATCTCCCATTTGCGCTCGCCGACGCCCGGCTTCATGTCGGTCTGGTCGTGCCGCGCCCAGCTCAGCGGCGGGGCATGCGGATCGGGCATGAAGGCATTGGCATAGGGATCGAGCCGGATGCAGCTGGCCTGACGGCGGATCAGGCCGCGGAACAACCGCCGCAGCGCGGGATCGTTCCTGGCCAGCGGCAGGTAGGGATGCACTTGCGCCGACGAATCGCGCAGCCACATGGCATCGATGTCGCCGGTGATGATGAAAGTGTCCGGCTTGCCGTCGCGGGTGCCCAGCTCGACCGTGGTGTCCAGCGTGTTCGGGTAACAGTTCTCGAACATCCACGCCAGCTTCGGATCGCCGATCGCCCCCTTCACCGTCGCCAGCTGCTGCTCCACGGCCTCGCTGACGAACTTGCGCCGGCCCGGCAACGGCCGCTTGCTGGGGAACGGCGAACGCGCGCCCGCAATGGTGCGAGCCGGTATGACGCCGGCGAAAGCGCCCGAGACGGCGGCGGTGCCGATCAATTTGAGAATGTCGCGGCGGGTGGGCATGGTGTCGATCTCCTGCGGCGTTCGTCTTCAGCGCGGCAGCGCTTGGCGGCCGGCGATGGTGAATGTGGCGGCGACACCGTCGGTGGTGCCGGGCTGACCGCCGCCGATGAACAAACGATACTGCCCTGCTTCGATGGCGCGAAGGCCGGCGGCATCGACCAGGCTGAGTTGGCGCGGCGACAGCTCGAAACGGACCCTGCGGCTTTCGCCGGGGGCGAGGTACACGCGGCGGAAACCCACCAGGGCGTGCTGCGGTGCCAGCGGTGCCGCCGGCGTATCCAGATACACCTGCACCACTTCGTCGCCGGCGCGCTGGCCCGTATTGCGCACATCGACACTGACCGTCAACGGCTGGCCGGCCGCGAGCTGTGTCGTCGACAGTTCGGGTTCGCCATACGCGAAGCGCGTGTAGCTCAGGCCGTAGCCGAACGGATACAGCGGCGCGCCGGAGAAATAGCGATAGGTGCGTTCCTTCATCGCATAGCTGACGTAGGGCGGCAGGTCTTTGGTCGAACGGTAGAACGTCACCGGCAAGCGGCCACCCGGGTTGTAGTCGCCCGCCAACGTCTGCGCGATGGCGCGGCCACCTTGTTCGCCCGGATACCACGCGGCGAGGATCGCATCGGCGTGCTGCTGCGCCCAGTTCAATGCCACCGCGCTGCCCGACATCAGCACCACCACCAGCGGCTTGCCGCTGGCGGCGACGTGTTCGAGCAAGGCGCGCTGCGGCGCCGGCAAGGCGATGTCGGTGCGGTCGCCGCCGTCGAAGCCCGGCACGTCGATCTGCAACTCTTCGCCCTCGACATCCGGCGACAAGCCGACGAAGGCGATTACCGCATCGGCGCGCCGTACCGCCGCCTTCGCCTCGGCCAGCTGTGCCGCGGACGGCGCCAGCCATTGCAGCCGCACGCCTTGATCCTGTCCGCTGTGCACCAGTTCCAGCCGGACCGCACGGGGACGCGTGTCGGCGAAGTGCAAGGTCGCCTCGACCTGCCTGCCGTCGCCTTCGTCGACGACCACCGGCTTGCCGTCCACATACAGGCGTACCGGATCGTGTCCGGCGCAATCGAAGCAGCGGTCGACATGCACCACCAAGGTGTAGTCGCCGGCGCCGGGAGGAACCAGCTCGCCACTCCAGCGCACCGCGTAACGATCTGAACGCATGCCCTCGACCGGCGCGACATGGTCCCAGTCGAAATCGATCATGCGATCGGTACGAGTGATGTGCGGCTTTCCGCTGAAATCGAGCGTGTCGTAATACTCGCCCTTCAGTCCGATATCGGCGCCCGTGCGCAACACGCTCTCGGGAATCGGCACCGGCACGCCGTCGGCGATCGGCGCGCCTTGCGCATAGCTCACATGGTCGGCGCCGAAGCGCTGGCGCAGTCCCTGCAGCGGGGTGACTGGCGCGCGTGCGGTGCCGTGATAGTTGGCTTCAAGTGTTTCCACAGTGTCGGCGTTCGGGCCGATCACCGCCAGCCGCGACCCGGCGCGCAGCGGCAGGGTCGCGTGCGCATTCTTCAGCAGCACCATCGATTGCAGCGCGGCCTGCAGTGCCAGCTCGCGATGCGTCGGGCCATCGACCTGATCCGGGCCGATACCGGCGTGGGGCTCGTTACCCTTCGCGCCCAACTCGCCCAGACGGTAGCGGGCGGCGAACAGCCGCGTGAGCGCGGTGTCCAGCACCGGCTCTTTCACGTAACCCTTGCGGACGGCCTCGAGCAGGTCGGCATAAGCGGCCCCGCAATCCAGGTCGGTTCCCGCGCGGAGCGCGGCGGCGGACGATTGCGCGTTGTCCGGCTTGAAATAATGAAACTTGGTCATGTCGTCGACGGCGTCGCAGTCGGACACGACATAGCCCTTGAAGCCCCAGTCCCCGCGTAACCGCGTGGCTAGCAGCTCGCCGTCGGCGCATACCGGCGTGCCGTGCAGCGCGTTATAGGCGCACATCACCGAGCCGGCCTGGCCTTCGGTGATCGCGGCGCGGAACGCGGGCAGATACGTAGCCTCCAGATCATGCGGCGAGACATCCACATCGAATCCGTGACGGCCCGGCTCCGGCCCGCTGTGCACGGCGAAATGCTTGGGCGTGGCGATGGCGAGCGGATGCGCCGGATCGTCGCCCTGGATACCGCGGATGAAGCCGACCGCAAGCTGGCCGCTCAGGTACGGATCTTCGCCATAGGTTTCCTGTCCCCTGCCCCAGCGCGGATCGCGAAAGATGTTGATGTTTGGCGACCAGATCGTGAGTCCTTGATACCTGGCGTGATCGCGGCCTGCACCGACTGCATTGAATTTCGCGCGGGCCTCGGTGGAAACCGTGCGGCCGACCTGCTGCAGCAAGTCGGGATTCCAGCTGGCCGCCAACCCGATCGCCTGCGGGAACACGGTGGCGTAACCGTTGCGGGCGATGCCGTGCAGGCCTTCGCTCCACCAGTCATACGCGGGTACGTCGAGCCGGGGGATCGCCGGGGCGGCGCTCTGCAACTGGGCGACCTTTTCCGACAGTGTCATCTTCGCAACCAGCGCCGCGGCGCGCGCGTGGTCGTCGGCCGGTGCAGCAGCGTGGGCGCCGACGGCGGTCAGGCTGGCCATGCCGAACACGGAGCCCAGGCCGAGCGCAAACATGGGAAAGAACCTGCCGCGCCATGTCGCGCTCACGGCGGGCACCGACCTCATCGCGCCGCACCCGCCATGACATCGGCCAGATTCTGCACGGCCAGCGCCTGTCGCAACGCATCGAGCCCGACCTTGCTGTGCACAACCAGGGTGACGCTCTGGCCAGGCAGGATATCGAACGCGTTATCCGAGACGTCCGCATCGAGATCACCGAAAGACACCCACACGTCGCGCGCCAGTGCACCAGCCGTCAAGGTCAGCCGGTAGCCGTCAGTGGATGTTTCCAGCTGCGTGCGGATCTGCGGCGACGGCAGCTGCAGATTCTTTGCCTCGTCGAAGAACACCAGGTTGCGCGACACGGTGTTGCCGCCATCGAGCAGCTCGAACACAGCGAAGCTCGTGCGCGGATCGGCTCCCTTGAGCAGTTGGGCATCGGTGTAGCTCGCCACCTTGGTGCTGGCCAGCGGCGCCACGCTGACCTCCGCGGACTGCTCGCGCAGCACCTTGCCGGCGAAGTCCATCACTCGCAGACGCCAATGCGCAGCCAGCGGCGTGGTGCGATCGGACACCAGCGAAACGTCGGTGCTGCCGTCATGCCGCAGCGCGGCGATCAGCAGCGGCGCATAGAAGCGGCGTGCATGGAACTGCAGCGCTTTCCAGCGACCGTAGTAGTCGATGCTGGACCAGGATGCGCCGGGCCACACATCGTTCAACTGCCAGTACAGCGAGCCCATCGCCTGCGGCCGCGAGGCGCGCAGATGTTCGGCGGCCAGCTGGATACCCTCCGCCTGCACCACCTGGCTGAGATAGACGAACGACGGGAAATTCTTCGGCTCGCCGAACTCGCGGCGGATATACAGCAGCAGGCGCTTGTTGCCGTTGCCGCTGTCGTACTTCTGGTGCGCGCGCATCACCGGCGATTCCGGCTGCAGATCGCCCGCGTCGGCGAACGCGCGGATGGTGCGCATCTCCGGGAACGACTGCAGGCCGTACTCGGACTGGAAGCGCGGCGTGATGTTGAGATATTCGGTGATCGGCTTGGCCTCGCCCGACCACACATTCCAGTAGTGGTAATCGCCATCGTCCAGCACATTGGCCGCGCCGTCGTAGTCGGTGCTGGGCGAACTGGCCCAGTACGGCACGTCGCTGTCGTAACGCGTGACCACGTTGCGCAGCACATTGCCGAACAGGTTGACCATGCCGGTCACCACGCGCTCCTGCTCGTCCGGGCCGATCGCCTTCTTGAACGCCTGGCGATCGGGCCACGACTCCCAGCCGGTCTGCACTTCGTTGTTGCCCGCCCACAGCACGATGCTGGGGTGATCGCGCAACCGCGTGACCTGCTCGATCGCCTCCTGCCGCACGTTTTCGCGGTAAGCCACATCGTACGGCGGGATCGCGCCGCCGAACATGAAGTCCTGCCAGATCATCAGGCCGAGCCGGTCGGCCATTTCGTAGAATCTGTCCGATTCGTAATAGCCGCCGCCCCACATGCGCAACATGTTCATGTTGGCGTCGCGCGCGGATTCGAGCACTTGGCGCATCTGCGCGTCGCCGGTCCGCGTGGGGAAGCTGTCGAACGGAATCAGGTTGGCGCCCTTGGCGAAAACCGGGATGCCGTTGATGACGAACTCGAAACTCTTGCCCCACGCATCCTTCTGCCGGCGCAGTTCGACGGTGCGCAGGCCGCTGGCGCGTTCGGCGCGGTATTGCTCGCCGTCAGCGTCGCGGATAGTGGCCTTGAAGGTGTACATGTCCGGCGCGCCATAGCCGGTCGGATACCACAGCTTGGGATCGGCAATGCGCACCGGCAGGCCGACCGTATGGCTGCCGGGATCGACCGTGACTTCGCGCTCGACGCGGGCGACCGGCTTGCCGTCCGGCCCGATCACCTCGACGCCGACATGCAGCGGCCGGCTGACGTCGGCCTCGATCTCGAATTGCGCCTCGACTTGTGCGGCCTGCCGGCTGACATGAGTCTGCGCGACGTGGAAGTCGGCTACACGCAGCGCATCCCAGCTGTCCAGGTGCACGCTTTGCCAGATGCCTTCGGTGACGATGCGCGGACCCCAGTCCCAGCCGTACTGGTAGTTGGCCTTGCGCACATAACCGGCGGTCTGCTTGCCCTTGGGCTCGTCGCCGAAGGCCGAATCGAATTCGCCCGGCAACGCGTACGGCTGCTTCAGCAACCATGGCTGCAATCGCTTGATCGGCGAATACAGCCGCACTTCCAGCGTGTTGCGGCCCGCGTGCAGCTGCGATTTCACGTCCACCCGCCAGCGCCGGAACATGTTGTCGGCGGCAAGCAGCTTGCGGCCGTTGAGGTAGATGTCGGCGAACGTATCCAGGCCGTCCAGCACCAGATCGACATGGCCGCGCGCCAGCGTGGCGCGATCCACCTCGAAGGTCGTGCGGTACTCCCAGTCGGACAGGCCGACCCACTGGATCGCCGCCTCGTTGTCGCGCCGGAACGGATCGGCGACCAGCTTCGCCGCCAGCAAGTCGGTCTGCACCGTGCCGGGCACCGAGGCAGGCAGCCAGCCGGCCGCTTGCGGATGGGCCTTGGCCTGGCTGTCGCCGGGCGCGAGCCGGAACTGCCAGCCACCGTCCAGTCGCTGCACCGTCAAAGGCGCCGCCAGGGACAGCGCCGGCATCGACAAGGCGAACAAGACAGCGACAGCCCGGCACACCCTCCGTAGAAACGACTGTGGGAGCGACTTCAGTCGCGATGGCCGCGGCAGCGGCCTGCCCCGTTCTACCGCGGCTCGATCGATACCGGCGCCGCAGCGCACTGCGTGCGCATCGCGACTGAAGTCGCTCCCACATCCGCTCCTACAAATGTCGCTCATTTTTTGCCACCCTCGATAGACGATCCCGACCGACGCCTGGCGTCAATAGCATGGTCGAGCAGTTGTACGGACCCGATCGCATACAACGGCCCCTGGATCGGTGCAGTGAAACGCAGGCACAAGTCATGGTTGCCGGCATGCGGCGGCAGCGCGCCTTGCAGATCGAACCGCGTGCCGGGCGCATCGCCTGCCGGCAGCGGCAGCCGCGCCAGCACGGTACCGTCGCACGTGTCCAGCCGCACTTCCAGTTCGCCGTGCGCGGTGCTTGCGGGATAGGCGGCGACCTTGGCCTGGTCGTGGGCCAGTCCGTAATTGCGGGCCAGCCGCGCCGCATCGACATGGATGGCCTCGACGCCGTCGAGGCGCGCCTGGGGATAGATCCAGCAGCTGTGGAACAGATCGACGTTGTAGACCGGTGTGTCGGGGTGATCGCGATCAGGCAGCAGGGGCACACGCAAGCCGAGATCGCCACCGGGGCAGGCATGCAACTCGCTGCTGCTGCGGGTCGACAGCGCAGCGCGATCCAGCACACGTGTCCGCGCCGCGGCCAGCGGCGTGCCATCGGCAGCGAACGCCAGCGCGCGTATCGTCACCGGCAGCGTGACCTCGAACGGTGCGGCATACGCGGGAGAAGCGATCGTCGGCACGCTGCCGTCGATGGTGTAGCGGATGTCGCCGTCATGCGCCTGGTTGCCCAGGCTGACGCGGGCCTTGCCTGTCGTCAGGGCCGCGGTGGACCCGCCTTCCAGCGTCGCCTCGACGGCGAACGCACTGTCGGCGAAGGCGACGCCTTGCGCGCGATAACGCCGCAGCTGGGACGGCAGACGCGCAAGGAAATCCTGCCAGTCCCGCGACGCCTGCGGCGACCACGCCCGCTCCGCGAGCGCATCGATGCGGGGGAAGATCGCGTGCTGCACATGCCAGCCCGAAGGCACGTATTCCGTCCACAGGGCACCTTCGAGACCCAGCACATGCCTGGCCTGGTCCGCGTCCAGCGAGGCATCCACCGGCTCGAACGCATAGACCTTCGACAGCGGCAGGATCGCCAGCCGTCCGCTGGGCTCGTCGGCGCGTGCGCTCTGCAGGTTGTCCAAGTACAGCGAGCCGGCGGGTGCGAGCACCACGTCGTGCCCGGCCTTGGCCGCATCGATGGCGCCCTGGGTGCCGCGCCACGACATCACCGACGCGCTGGCCGGCAGGCCGCCCTCGAGAATCTCGTCCCAGCCGATCAGACGCCGACCGTGCGCGGCGAGATAGCGGCCGATGCTATCGATGAACCAGCTCTGCAACCCATCCTCGTCCTTGATGCCGAGTGCGCGCATCTTCGCCTGCACCGCGGGCGAGGCCTTCCATTGATCCTTGATCGCTTCGTCGCCGCCGACATGGATGTAGGTGGAGGGGAACAGCGCCATGACTTCGTCGAGGACGTGCTCGATGAAGCCGAAGCTGGCGTCGTCCACGTCGTACAGGTATGGATTGACGCCCCAGTCGACGGAAACCGCGGGCCGCCGATCGGTGACGCCGATCAGCCGGGGATAGGCGGCCACGGCGGCCTGCGCGTGCCCGGGCATGTCCAGCTCCGGCACTACGGTGATGTGGCGGGCAGCAGCGTAGGCCACGATGTCGCGGATCTGCGCCTGGGTGTAGAAGCCGCCGTAACGCTTCGGTTCGCCGCCGCTGCCGGCGCCAGGCGGTGTGCGCCAGGCACCGATCCGGGTCAACTCGGGATAGCGCTTGATCTCGATGCGCCAGCCCTGGTCGTCGGTGAGATGCCAGTGGAATACGTTGAGCTTGTGCTCGGCCATCGCATCGAGCAGCTGCTTGATGGTGGCGGGACTCTGGTAATGCCGCGCCACGTCCAGCATCAGCCCGCGCCAGGCGAAGCGCGGCCAGTCGCGGATGGCCAGCGCCGGGATCTGGACCGCTCCGCGGGCGCCGTCGGGGGTCAGCAGCTGCCACAGCGTCATCGCGCCGTAGAACAGGCCGGTGCTGCTGCGTGCACTGATACGGATGCCATGCGCGTCGACATCCAGCGCGTAGCCCTCGGCCTGCTCGACTGCTGCGTGCGGATCCAGCTGCAGGCGGATGGCGTGGGCCGGCGCCATGCTTTGCACGCGCACGGCCAGCGGGAGGTGGCGCGTGCGGCTCAGCAGGCCCGACAGATCGTGCGCGGCTCGCACCGCCGCGGCGTCGCCGGGCGACACCGAGACGATGGTGCCGGCGCTCACCTCGAAATGGCCCGGCGCACGCTGGACTTGCGCCGGCATGGGAAGCAGCGGCAAAGCCGCGGCGGTGGCATCGGCGGCATGCGCCATCGGGCTGCACATGCCGCCGAGCAGCGCGACGAACAGCAGCGCGCACTGGCCGGCGCTCTTCGTACGACGCCCCATGCCCGGCCCCATGGTCAGCGTTGCGCGGCGGGCAGCTCGTCCCAGACCTTCGGATCCTCGGCGCCCAGCACCCAGGAGCAGAAACCTTCCAGGTCGTACTGTGCGATCAGCGCGTAGCGGTCGCGGAAGCTGTGCGCGTCCGGCATGAACACCCACTCGCGCATGTCGTCGCGGTAGAAGTAATACCAGGACTCATGCTCGAGCGGATCCCATTGCACGGTCGCGTTCTGTTCTTTCGCCAGCGGGAACGACTCGTCGGCATCGATGTAGTCCGCGCTGATGTTGGAGGCCTCGGTGCCGTCCGGTTTCACCGGATCGCCGGTGTACCAGTGATAGCCGTACAGCGCGATGCCCAGCGACAGCTTTTCCTTCGGCACGACTTTCAGCGCGTACTGTAGGTGCATGAGCGTCCACGGCATGCCGTCGACCGGCCCCGGCGTGGTCCACCGCGTGTGCTGGTCATACGTCATCAGGCAGATCAGGTCGGCGACCTTGCCCAGCGCCGCCAGGTCATAGGCGCCGCGCCAGTACTGCCACATCCACTTGGTGAACTTGCCCTCGCCGGCGTGCCCCGGCGCATTGGGAACCACGGCGATTGACAGTTTCAGGCCATGCTTGTGCAACGCTTCGGCCGTCTGTTTCGCCAGCAGTGTGAAGGCGTCGCGGTCGGTCCAGGAGACGTTCTCGAAATCGAACTGGAAGCCGGTGTAGCCATGCTCCTTCGCCTGCTGCAGCATCGCGTCGATCATCTGGCGCTTGGCCGTCTCGTCCTGCAGCAGCGTGTGGAAGCCCTTGCGACCGGCGGTCATCGAGATGATCGGCATCACCGGCAGGCGGTGCTGCTTCGCCATGTCGAGCACGTAGCGGTTAGGCCCGCCGCTGACGAGGCCCTGGTCGTCGACGCCGTACCAGGTCGGCACCAGCAAGCCGATCTTGTCGACATGGGCGACGAAGGAATTGACCGACTTCTGCGTGCTTATCAGGTAGAACAAGGCCGTCGGTTGCTTGGCGAAAGCGGGACCGCAGACCAGCATGGCGGCCAGCAACAGCCAGGTGAATCGTTTCATGGGTATCCCCTGTTACGGAACGGAAGCGGACAACTCGATGCGAAAGACATAGGCGTATTCACCCGCGGGCTGCGCCGGCAGGTCCAGTTGCAGGCCGTCGGCCTGTTGTCGCCAGCCCACCTGCCGCCCGTCGGCCAGCAGCTTGACCGCGTGCACGCGGTCACTCGGCTTGATCGAATGGATCACGACCTTGCCATCTTGCGGCCAGCCCATCTCGATCGCATAGAGCACGCCCGGCTGGGTGGTGAAGCGGAAATCCTGTGCGGTATACGGCTTGGTCTTGGTGTCCTGGAAAGTGCCACCGACGACCTCGGTCGGCCCCTCGCCGAAGACCCGCCACGGCCGGCTGCCGTAGATCGCCTCGCCGTTGGTTTTCAGCCAGCGCCCGATCGCCAGCAAAGTGTCGCGCTCGCTGTCGGGAATGCTGCCGTCGGCACGCGGCCCGATGTTGAGCATCAGGTTGCCGTTCTTGCTGACCACGTCGGCCAGCAGATGGATGATGGATTGCGGCGACTTGTACGTATCGTGCTCGATGTATCCCCACGAGGCGTTGCTGATCGAGGTGTCGGTCTGCCAGTGCGTGGGATGGATGCCAGTCAGCTGTCCGCGTTCGATGTCGAGCGTACCGGCCCCTTCGGGAAAATCGCCGAGCTTGTAGTTGACCACCACACCGTCGCGCTGCGCGCCTTGGTTGTAGTAGTAGGCCAGCAGCTTCGGCAAGGTATTGCGGAACGTGGGGTGGCCGATCCACCAGTCGAAATAGATCAGGTCCGGGTGGTAGTCGTCGATCAGCTCGGCGGTGCGCGCCAGCCAGTCGTCCAGCCAGGCCTGCGAGACGTAGGTCCAGTCGCCCGCCAGATCCATGTCGTCCTTGCCGGGGATGCGCGGCTCGGCCGGACCATACAGCCCGGCGTACTTCGGATCGTTGACGTCCGAATCGAAGCGGCGGCCACCGTCGAAGAACCAGTCGTGTTCCGCGCGATGCGAAGAGACGCCGAAGTGCAGGCCTTGCGCACGGATGGCTTTGGCGAGCAGGCCGATGATGTCCTTGTGCGGGCCCATCTTCGCGGCCGTCCACTCCGACAGGCACGAGTCGTACATCGCAAAACCATCATGATGCTCGGCCACCGGCACCACGTAACGCGCGCCTGCCTGTCGAAACAGCGTGGCCCAGGCCTGCGCATCGAAGCGCTCGGCCCTGAACATCGGGATGAAGTCCTTGTAGCCGAACTTCGACTGCGGCCCGTAGGTCGCGATGTGGTGTTTGTAGTCGTCGCTGTCCTGCTGGTACATGTTGCGCGAATACCATTCGCTGCCGGACGCGGGCACCGAGTAGACGCCCCAATGGATGAAGATGCCGAACTTCGCATCGTCGTACCAGGCCGGTGAACGGTATTGCTGCAGCGACGCCCAGTCGGCGCGAAAAGATCCCTTGTCCATGTCCCTGGCCACCTTGGCCAGGATCGCCTGCCGCGCGGGTGCGAATTTCGCCGTGGCCTTTTGCCAGGCCAGATCCGCATCGCGGGGCGACAGCGTGGCGGCGGTGGGCGACGTGGAGGAAGCATGTCCATGCATCGGGATCGCGGCGAGCAGACCGCAGAGCATCAGCGAGCATTTCATGGGCGAGGCTGCTCCGGACCGGTACTGGCGAACGATGGCGCAGCGCCCGGGGCGGCTGCCTGCGGCGAGAGTAGGTGGACACTTTGCGTTGCAATCATTGCGCATCCACTGGGTGAGCGGGACGGCCGTGCCGGCAGCGGCAAGGCAGGCATTCTGCACCGGCAAATCCGGAAAAAACCACCGGCTGCGGACGGGAGAGGGAGGGCTGCCCGTCCGCGGCCGGTGTACCACACACACGTCAAAGCTTGAAGTTCAGACTCAATGAGTAGGTCCGCCCGTTCTTGTACATGCCGATCGGCGCGTACTTCACGTCGTTGAACCAGTAGTAGGTGGAATCGAGCAAGTTGGTCGCGCTCAGCGTCACGCCCATCCAGTCGTTGACCTGATAGCTGGCGCTGATGTCGAGCTCCTTGTACTGATCGGAGAACACGTGGGAATCGAGCCGTCCGATCTGGGTGAAATACGGCGAGCGCCAGCTGTAATTGACACGCACCATGTACGGCCCGTGCTCGTAGTACGGGATGATGTTGAGCGTGTTCTTGGACAGGAAAGGCATGTTCAGGCCGGTGCTGGCGTCGGCATGAGCGTAGGTGTAGTTGGTCTGCAGGCCGAAACCGTAGCCGATGTCCTGCTGGTACATCAGCGAGATGCCGCGCACCTTGGCGTTGGAGACGTTTACCGGCGAGGTGATGGTGTAGAGGTTGGTCTGACCGGTGGTCGGATCGAAGAACGAACGCTCGTCGGTATTGGTGACGATGTAGTTGCCGATCTTGCGGTAGAACAGCTCGGTGGCCAGCAGGCTGGATGGCGCGAAGTACCACTCGCCGGCCAGGTCGAAGTTGGTCGACGAATACGGCTTGAGATTCGGGTTGCCGGCGCTGCCGGTGAAGTTGCCGCCCGTGCTGCTGAGCGACACGGATCCGGCCAGGTCCGAATAGCGCGGCCGCGCGATCACCTTGGCGACGCCGAAGCGGACGACCTTGTCATCGTCGATGTCGTAGGCCATGTTGAAGCTCGGCAGAGGCTTGTAGTAGCGACTCTTGTTCTGCGCGAGGTAGTAGGCACTTCCGCTGGTGGACTGGTAGTAGGTCGATTTGTCGGTCGTGTCCACATAACGGACGCCGAAGTTGCCGTGCAAGCCGAAGTCGGAGGCGTAATTGAACTGCACGTAGAGGTCGCGCGTCAGCTCCTTCACTTTGAAGATCGACGGGTAATTGATGTTGTACGGACCCTGCGGCTGGGCGTCGAGGTAGCTCTGCACCGCGCCGAGGTTCGCGGTCGGCCAGTTGACCAGGTCGCCACTGGCATGCAGGCCGTCGTACAGGCCGCCGGGCGTGGTGCCCGGATTGAAATCCGACAGCGAGATGGCATCCGTGGTGTTGATGCGGTTGCCGCGCGAGAACTGGCTGTTGTCGTGATCGATGTATTTGCCGCCCATCTGCACCTGGTTGATCGGACCCCAGTCCAGATCGCGGCTGGCGTCGAACTGCGCGTACTTCTCGCGGTCCTTGGTCGTCTCGTAATAGATGCCGCCCGCCTGGTACTTGCCGTTGATGCTCGAATCGCCTGGCACCGAACCGGCCGGTGCGGCGGGCAGACCCCAGTTGCCGGCCGAGCCGTTGTCGTAGTTGACCGCGGTGTTCTTGCCGTCGTACGAGAAGTTGTAGCCGCCGGACTGCAGCAGATACTTCATGAGATATTCGGGATCCTTGCCGCCTCGCGCCGCGGTGTAGCCGACCTGGCTGGTGAGCACCCATTTGTCGCCGTTGTAGTCGTGGCGGAAATTGAGGCTCTTGGTGGTGACCTCCGATTTGCGAAAGTTCGCGTCGAGCTGCGCATACGGTTGCCCGTTCGCGGTGTTTCCGGAGACAGTCGCCTGGGTGATGTAGCCGTTGTTGATCGTGTAGTCGGTGATTTTGTTGAGATCGCCGCAACCCGGGCACACATAGCGCGACTCGCTGAAGTTGTCGTACTTGCCCTTGACGTAGATGCCGGTCAGGTTGAACTCGTTCTTGTCGTCCGGCCGCCATTCGAGGGCGGACTGGATACCGTCGCGGCGCCGCACCTGCTGGAAGTAGGAGCTGTTGATGCCCACCGGGTACTTGGCGGTGGTCACGTCGCCGCTGCCGGTCTGCGTCGCGGTCGGAGAGATGCTGGTACCGGCCTTCCCGTAGCCGAAGAACTCGATGCCTGCGCGGGACAGGTTTTCCTTGTCGTGGGTCAGCGCGGTGAGGAAGCCGAAGGTGCTGTTGCTGTTCTTCCAGCTCCACAGCACCGAGCCGCGGGGGTTCCCGTCCTTGGAACGATCGTTGTAGTTGTAGCCCAGCGAACCGCGCAGCGTGTTCGCCGGGAGGTCCAGGGGCTTGCGCGTGTTGACGATCACGGTGCCGCCGATGCTGCCCTCGTCGATGCGCGCCATGGGCGACTTGTACACTTCCATCGAGCCGATGATTTCCGGCGACAGCAGCGTGTAGTTGAAGGTGCGGCCGCTGGTGTCGGTGGGGTTGCCGCCCCAGTCGCCCGAGGCGATGGTCTGGCCGTTGATCAGCACACGGTTCAGCGCCGGATCGGTGCCGTTGATGCTGACCTTCTCGCCCTCGCCGAACTGTCGATCCACCGAGATGCCGGGGAGGTGCGCCAGCGACTCGGCGGCATTGGTGTCCGGAAACTTGCCGATGTCTTCGGCGCTGATGGCGTCGACGATGGCGTTGGCGTTGCGCTTGATATCCATCGCCTTCTGCAGGCTCTGGCGATAGCCGGTCACCGTCACCGTCTGCAGGTTCTGCGCCTGTTTCTCCTGAGCGCGCTGCTGCGGCGTCTTGGTCTTGGCGGTTTCGCCGGCGGCTGGCGCAGTAGCCGTCGCCGCGGAGGTAGCGTCTTGTGCATGTGCGCCGGCAGCCAGCCCCCACAGGATGCTCGCGCACAGAAATGTCTTGCTGATCTTCATCTGATTTTCCCCGACCCCGTTTCGTTGGTCATTGCGAACCATCCCTTTTGGAGGGTTCGCGTACGGCACTTTCACTGGCTTGCTGCTGGAACTGCAGCGCCGGCATGGATGCAGGCCCTGCGTTCAACGCGCCACCGGCGCGAAGAACATTCAGATACCAGCTGGCGGCACCAATCACGCCGAGCTGGCCGTGGTCCACCACCCGAATGGGGACCTTGTTGAGGAACGGGCGCATCACGCCCTTGTCGAGGAAGCGCTCGACCAGGGGGCTGCAGTGCATGCAATCGACGATCTGCGAAAGAAACCCGCCGGCGAGATAGACGCCACCCGTAGCGCCGTAGAGCATGGTCAGGTCGCCCGCGAACGATCCCAGCCAGCCGCAGAACATGGTGAGCGCCTCGCTCGCCATGTCGTTGCTGCCGGCGACTGCGGCGGCGGTGATGGCCGCCGGTTCGTCGAGGACCGGATAGCGATCGCGCACCGCACACAGCGCGGTATAGAGTCGGAGCAGACCCGGGCCGGAAAGCACCGACTCGTACGGGACATGACTGTCGGCCAGCGCCAGCCGCTCGAGCACCTGCTGCTCCACACCGACACGCGCCGCCAACTGGATCTGGCCGGCCTCGGTCGGCAGCACACGGGGCGGATCGCCGGGAAGCCAGACGGCGGCGCCCAGGCCCGTGCCCGGACCGATGATCACGACGGGGCCGATCTGCGGCTCCGGCATCAGCGGGGCCGCCTTCAGCGTGACCGTGTTGCTGGCGTCGAGGTGCGCGGTGGCGTAGGCCAGCGCTTCGAAGTCGTTGAGAAACCGGACGCCGTCGAGGCCCAAGGTCTCGGCCATCACCGCGGGCATGACCGGCCAGGCCAGATTCTTGTTGACCACCACGCCCGCATGCACGTAGCCGGCGCAGGCCAGCACCAGTTCGCGAGGCTGCACATCGAGTTCGGCGCAGAAGCAGCGAACGATGTCGGCTAGATGAGGATGATCGGCGCAGCGGTAGGTGTGATAAGCGAGCAGCTTCGGCGCACCGTGTTCGGAGCGTGGCGCGACCAGCCCGAGACGCGCATGCGAACCACCGACGTCGGCGGCGAGGAAGGGCTGCTGACAGGCGTCAGCGCGCGAGAACATCCCGGTGCCGGCAACCGTTCCGGCCGCAGGCCGCCGCGGGGCGCGCGCCGCCCTTGCCGAAATAGCGCTCATGCGCCGCGGCCCCTGCATGAAACGTGCTGGGACGGGCCCCGGATACCGCCGTTCTGTCGCATCGGGAGTTGCATGTTCGCACCACGAATGCTTGTTGCTGGCCTGACCGCCTTGCTGCAGGTTCGCCTGTTCACTGGCGAAACGAAGATTTATATATACTTTAGATCGTGACAAGCTGCACTGCAACATATTTGTAGCGAGGCCGCCAAAAAGATCACATATAAACCTAAGTTTTATCTGTACACAAAAGTGCAAATACGCGATCATGAACACGCCGCGGTGAGCCGGTGAGGGCCAGGCTCCGCTATCGCAGTACTCGAAGGCATCGGGAGTGCTCAATGACCGCATCCGCTACAAGAGAAGATCCGGGCAAGGCCGCAACCGGCGTGCGCGGACGACGGCTTTCGCGGCTGTCCTTCGGCGGTGCGCCGATCGGCAACCTCTACGAGTCGGTCGATGACGCCATGGCCGCCGCCGCGGTCATGCGCGCGTGGCAGCAAGGCATCCGGCATTTCGACACTGCGCCCTACTACGGCTACGGCCTCAGCGAAAGCCGGCTGGGCGCTACGCTGCAGGGGCTCGACCGCGACAGCTACACCTTGTCGACCAAGGTCGGCCGACGTATCGAAGCGGATGCCGGACGTTCCGATCATGCCGACGGCTTTGTCGTCGACGGCCAGCGCGCCCGCTTCGACTACAGCCGCGATGGCGTCATGCGTTCGCTCGAAGCCAGCCTCAAACGCCTGCGCACCGACCATGTCGAGCTGCTGCTATTGCATGACATCGGCGCACTGACCCATGGCGTGCATCATCCGGAAGTGTTTCGCCAGGCATTGGACGAAGCGCTGCCGGCCATGGCCGAGCTGCGCTCCCAAGGGGTGTGCGGTGCGATCGGCATCGGCGTCAACGAGGAGGCGATCTGCCTGGAACTGATGCCGCGCTTTCCGCTGGACGCGATCATGCTGGCCGGCCGCTATACGCTGTTCGAGCAGCAGCACAGCGAGGGAGTGATGGCGCTGGCGCTGGCGCAAGGTGTGGCGATTCTGGCCGCGGGACCTTACAACTCCGGCCTGCTCGGCGGCGCGTCCGCACCCGGGCCTTTCTACAATTACGCGCCCGCCGACGATGCGGTGCTCGAGAAGGCCCGCCGCTTCTACGACGTCTGTGCTCAGACCGGCAGCGAAGTCGGAGCGGCTGCCTTGCAGTTTCCGCTGGCGCATCCGGCGGTGGCGAGCGTGGTTTGCGGCCTGCGCTCTGCGGCCGAGGTCGACAGCGCCGTGGCGCGGCTGCAAGCCGGCGTCCCGGCCGCGACCTGGAGCGCGTTGCGCGCGGCCGGCTTGTTGCTGGACGGCGTGCCCACGCCATGATCATCGTCGACGCCCACCAGCATTATTGGCAGCCGGCACGCGGCGACTACGGCTGGCTGGCGCAGGCGCCGGCGGCGCTGCAACGATCGTTCCTGCCGATCGACCTGCACGCACAGCGCGAGGCGGCCGGTGTGAAATTCAGTGTGCTGGTGCAGGCGGCGCCCAGCGAAGCGGAGACCCGCTACCTGTTCGAGCTGGCACGGCGGGATCCGGCCGTGGTCGGCGTGGTGGGCTGGGTCGACCTGGAAGCCGCGGATGCCTGCGCACGCATCCACGCACTGAAGCGCGACGGCGATGGCCTGCTCTGCGGGCTGCGGCCGATGGCGCAGGACATCGCCGATCCGGACTGGCTTTCGCGTGCGGCGCTCGATCGCGCATTCGACTGCATGCAGGACATGGAGCTGGCGTTCGACGCCCTGGTCACGCCGTTGCAGTTGCCGGCACTGTGCCGGCGGCTGGCCCGGCATCCGCAACTTCGCAGCGTGCTCGACCACGCCGGCAAGCCGTCGATCGCCCGCGAAGAGGATGGAGAGTGGCTAGCGTGGATCGACCAGCTGGCGCAGCATCCGCAGCTTCACTGCAAGCTGTCCGGACTGCTCACGCTGCTCGACCCTGGCATGCAGGAGGACGCCATCGATCCCCGCGTCAAAGATCTTTTCGACCGCTTCGGTGCATCGCGGCTGATGTGGGGCAGCGATTGGCCGGTGCTCACCACCCACGCCGACTACGGCCACTGGCTGCGCTTGTCCAAGGTACTGACCGAGCGCTACGCGCCGGGCCGGCAGGCCGATGTTTTCGGCGCCAACGCCGCGCGTTTCTACGCGCTGGACGCCTCCATCCTTTCGTGACTACTGCAGGACCTATCCATGACTCCTCATCTCACCCACTTCTTCACCATGCACTTCTTCGCCACGCCGGCCGGAGCTCTCGCATGAGCGGCCGGCTGTCCGGCAAGCATGCGCTGATCACGGCGGCGGGCGCCGGCATCGGTCGCGCCACCGCCCTGGCATTCGCCCACGCCGGCGCGAGCGTGCTGGCCACCGACATCGATGCCGAAGCGCTCGCCAGCCTGGCAGCGGCGCATCCGTCGATCGCCACCCAGGTACTGGACGTGACCGACCCCGCCGCCATCGCCACGCTGGTCGGCGCCGCCGGGCCGCTCGACACGCTGTTCAACTGCGCCGGCTATGTGCATGCGGGCACCATCCTGGAGACTGACGAAGCGAGCTGGAAGCGATCGTTCTCGATCAACGTCGACAGCATGTTCCACCTGTGCAAGGCGGTGCTGCCGGGCATGCTAGCGCGCGGCGGCGGCAGCATCGTCAACATGTCGTCGGTGGCATCCAGCATCAAAGGCGTGCCCAACCGCTTCGCCTACAGCGCGACCAAGGCCGCGGTCATCGGCCTGACCCGCTCGATCGCCGCCGACTTCGTCGCCCGCGGCGTGCGCTGCAACGCGATCTGTCCGGGCACGGTGAAAACCCCTTCGCTGGAGCAGCGCGTGCGCGCGCTCGGCGGCGACCAGGAAGCCGCGTGGCGCAGCTTCACCGACCGCCAGCCGATGGGCCGGCTCGGCCGGCCCGAGGAAATCGCCGCGCTGGCGTTGTACCTCGCTTCGGACGAGGCCTCATTCACCACCGGCACCATCCACGTCGTGGATGGCGGCTGGTCCAACTAACCGGAGACCATCGATGAAACTCGTCCGCTACGGTAACCCCGGCCAGGAAAAGCCCGGCATCCTCGACGCCGACGGCCAGCTGCGCGACCTTTCCGCGATCGTTGCCGACATCACCGCCGACGTCCTCACCCGCGACGGGCTGCGCCGGCTGGCCGCGATCGACCCCGCCACGCTGCCGCGGGTACCCGGCACGCCGCGTTACGGCGCGCCGGTGGCGCAGGTCGGCAAGATGCTCTGCGTGGGTTTGAACTACGCCGAGCATGCCGCCGAAACGAATACGCCCTTGCCGGAACAGCCGGTGCTCTTCATGAAAGCCACCAGTGCGATCGTGGGCGCCAACGACGACTTGATGATTCCCCGCGGCTCGGTGAAGACCGACTGGGAAGTGGAGCTCGGCATCGTCATCGGCGACGTCGCACGCGATGTTTCCATCGGCGAGGCGCTGGCCCACGTGGCCGGATATGCGGTGATCAACGATGTCTCCGAACGCGAGTTCCAGCTCGAACACGGCGGCCAGTGGGTGAAGGGCAAGAGCTGCGACACCTTCGGCCCGATCGGTCCGTGGCTGGTGACCACCGACGAGATCGCCGACCCGCAGAAGCTGTCGCTGTGGCTCGAGGTCAACGGCCACCGCTACCAGAACGGCAACACCCGGACGATGGCGTTCGGGGTGGCCCATCTGGTGAGCTACATCAGCCGCTACATGACCTTGATGCCGGGCGACGTGATCAGCTCGGGCACGCCTGCCGGCGTGGGCCTTGGCCAGCATCCGCCCACTTATCTGCGCGCCGGCGACGTCGTCGAACTCGGTATCGATGGTCTGGGGCGGCAACGCCAGCAGGTGGTCGCCCATCCCGCCGACGCCGTCCGCTCCTGAACGCATATCTCTTTTCTTTTGTCGTCATTCCTTCCGGCATTCTGGAGGCCGGACACCCATGGTAAAAATTACCGCGCTGGAAACGCACGATGTCCGCTTTCCGACCTCGCTTGCGCTGGACGGATCGGATGCGATGAATCCGGATCCGGACTATTCGGCCGCCTACGTAGTGCTGCGCACCGACAGCCCGGATGGTCTGTGCGGTCATGGCCTGGTATTCACCATCGGCCGCGGCAACGACGTCCAGACGGCCGCCTTGGCCGCGCTGGCACCGATGGTGGTCGGGCAATCCGTCGAGGCGACGATCGCCGATCTGGGCAGCTTCGCCCGTCGGCTCACCGGCGACTCGCAGCTGCGCTGGCTGGGCCCGGAAAAAGGCGTGATGCACATGGCCATCGGCGCGGTCATCAATGCCGCCTGGGACATGGCGGCGCGCCATGCAGGCAAGCCGCTGTGGCGATTCATCGCCGACATGACGCCGGAGCAAATCGTTTCCCAGATCGACTTCCGCTATCTCACCGACGCGCTCACCCCGGACCAGGCGCTGGAGATCCTGCGCGCCGCCGAGCCGGGCAAGTCCGAGCGCATCGAACGCCTGCTCGCCGAAGGCTATCCGGCCTATACGACATCGCCCGGATGGCTGGGCTATTCGGACGACAAGCTACAACGGCTCGCCCGCGAAGCGGTCGAGGAGGGTTTTCGCACGATCAAGCTCAAGGTCGGCCTCAGCCTCGATGACGACATCCGGCGTTGCCGCCTGGTTCGTGCCACGGTCGGTCCGGATATCGCCGTCGCGATCGATGCGAACCAGCGCTGGGACGTGCAGCAGGCGATCGAATGGCTACGGCCGTTGAAAGAGTTCGGCCTCGCCTGGATCGAGGAACCGACCAGCCCCGACGACGTGCTGGGCCACGCGGCGATCCGCCGCGGCGTGGCGCCGACTCCGGTCTCGACCGGCGAGCACACGCACAATCGGGTGATGTTCAAGCAGCTGTTCCAGGCGCAGGCGGTGGATCTGGTGCAGATCGACGCCGCAAGAGTGGGCGGCGTCAACGAGAATCTGGCGATTCTGCTGCTTGCCGCGAAGTATGGTGTCAGAGTTTTTCCTCACGCCGGCGGAGTCGGCCTGTGCGAATTGGTGCAGCATCTGGCGATGGCGGACTTCATCGCCATCACCGGCAAGAAGGAGGACCGCGCCATCGAATTCGTCGATCACCTGCACGAGCATTTCATCGATCCGGTGACGATCCGCGCGGGCCGCTACCTGGCGCCGACCCTTCCGGGTTTCTCGGCGGAAATGCATGCGCGATCGATCGCCGAACACACCTTCCCCGGCGGTATCGTATGGCGAGATCTTCCCGCCGCCGAAAGCGCCTGACGACATGAGCGAACCCGTCACCAACATCATGGACCTGCGCGCGCTGGCGCGACGCCGTGTGCCGCGGGCGTTCTTCGAATATGCCGACCGCGGTTCGTACGACGAGTCCACGCTGCACGAGAACCGGGCCGCGCTGGCGCGGCTCCGATTGCGCCAGCGCGTGATGATCGATGTCGACAACCGTTCGCTGGCGACCGAGATCGTGGGCCAGCCGGTCAGCATGCCGCTGGCGATCGCACCTACCGGGTTGACCGGGCTGCAGCACGGCAGCGGCGAAATCCATGGCGCGCGCGCTGCCGCGCGTGCCGGCATTCCGTTCTGCCTGAGCACCATGTCGATCTGCTCGATCGAGCAGGTGCGCGCCGCCACCGACACGCCGTTCTGGTTCCAGGTCTACGTGATGCGCGACCGCGGCTTTACCCGCGAGTTGATCAGTCGTGCGCGCGAGGCGGGCTGCTCGGCGCTGATGCTCACCGCCGACCTGACCGTGCAGGGACAGCGTCATCGCGAGATCAAGAACGGCCTGGCGGTGCCGCCCAAGGTCACCTTGCGCAATCTCTTCGACATCGCCAGCAAGCCGCGCTGGGCCTGGAACGTCCTGCGCGCACCGAGCCGCTCGTTCGGCAATCTGGAGGGCCGCATCGGCGGCGCCGACAGCCTGACCACGCTGGCGCAGTGGATCGCCAACCAGTTCGATCCCACGCTGAGCTGGCAGGATCTGGCATGGATCCGCGAGCTGTGGCCCGGCAAGCTGATCGTCAAAGGCATCATGGATGCCGAAGACGCGCGCCTGGCCGCCGAGCACGGCGTGGATGCCATCGTGGTTTCCAACCACGGCGGCCGCCAGCTCGACGGCGCGCCCGCCACGATCGACGTATTGCCGCAGATCGTCGACGCGGTCGACGGCCGGATCGAAGTGCTGTTCGACAGCGGCATCACCAGCGGGCAGGACTTGCTCAAGGCACTTGCCCTTGGCGCGCGCGCCGGTCTGATCGGCAAGGCGTTCCTGTATGGATTGGGTGCCAAGGGCGAGGCCGGCGTGACCCAGGCGATCGAGATCATCCGCCGCGAATTGAGCGTGACGATGGCCCTGACGGGGCAGCGCGATGCGCGATGCATCTCGCCGGATGTGCTGCTGCGGCCGAGCTGAGCCCCGATCAATCCGCCGGTCGGCCGCACTCGGCCAGGTTGAAGATGCGCGTCATCGGCACCCACTTCTGTCCCGGCGCAGCCCACGGCAACGGCTGCTGGAAGGTGTTCATCAGCGCTTCCCAGGCTTGCACGCGTTCGTTGGCGGCATCGGCCGCCGCCTTGCTTGCCGCGTCGTAGCCCGCACCGGTTTCCATCGCCATGACCAGGCGGTTGCCCGTGCGGAAGATCTCCATCGACTCGATGCCGGCCGCGCGTATCGAGGCGACGACTTCGGGCCAGATGGATGCCGGGCGATGCCAGCGCTCGTATTCGGCGATGGCTTGCGGGTCGTCGCGCAGGTCGAGGGCGAAATAGAGTCGGGCCATCTCAGCGCCCCATCGGCCGCGGGCCGGCCCAGTGACGGCTGGCGAACAGCAAGACCATGGCAAAGCAGCCGGCCGGCACCAGCATCGCGTGCGCGATGCCGGCGACATCCGAGGTCGCTCCCATCGCCGCGGTCAGCACCGCGCCGCCGATGATGGCCATCACCAGCACCGCGGAACCGAACTTGCGCTCGGCATCGTCGCGGCCTTCGACGCCGAGCGCGAAGATGGTGGGATACATCACCGACATGAAGAAGCTGCACGCCACCAGCGCATAGACGCCGGCCGGGCCGGGCACGAATACCGCCACCATCGCCAGAGCGATGTTGATCGTCGCGAAGGTCGCGAGCAGGCGCGCCGGCTGCAGGTATTTCATCAGCGCCGCACCGGCGAACCGGCCGACCATGAAACACACCAGCGACGCGGTGAGGAAATTGGCCGCGCTCCTCGCCGGCGTGCCCGGCACGGTGGCCTGCACGTAGCGGATCAGGTAGCTCCAGACACCCACCTGCGCGCCGACATAGAAGAACTGCGCCGCTACCGCGGCCATGAAGCGGCCGCTGCGCAGCAGCCGGCCCAGCGTGCCGTGGCGGGTCGCCGCGTGCTCCTCCGGCGCGACGCTGGTATCGGGAAAACGGGTCAGCAGGATGATCACCGCCCAGCCGATCACCACCAGGCCGATCACCAGGTAAGGCCACTGCACGGCAGCGGCCTCCTGCACCAGATAGGCATGCCGTTCCGCAAGACTCATCGCCGCCTGCTGTTCCGGCGTGTGTTCGATCCCGGAAAAGATGAAGAGCTGGCCGATCAGCACGCCGGAGATCGAACCCAGCGGATTGAAAGCCTGCGCCAGGTTGAGCCGGGCCGCCGCCGTTTCCGGGGGGCCGAGCAAGGTCACCAGCGGATTGGCCGAGGTCTCCAGGAAGGCCAGGCCGCTGGCGATCACGAACAGCGCGAACAGAAAGATGCCGTACGTCGCCGAGGCCGCCGCCGGCCAGAACAGCAAGGCGCCGATGCCATACAGCATCAGGCCGAAGACGATGGCGCCCTTGTAGCCGAACCGCCGCATGAAGATGCCGGCCGGAATCGCCACCAGGAAATAGCCGAGATAGAACGCGCTCTGCACCAGGCCGGCCTGCAGATCGGAAAGCGTGAATGCCTTCTTGAACTGGGCGATAAGCACGTCGTTGAGGTTGTTCGCCACGCCCCACAGAAAGAACAGGCTGACGACCAGGATCAATGGCAGCAGCCGCGCGGATGCCGCGGCCGAGGGCCTCGCGTCGAGAGTGGCGGTGGTCGCCTGCGACATGTCTTGCTCCGGATTCGGCGTTGACGCGGCGGCCGGTGATCGGCGACGGCGCGGGTGTGTTCGTGCAAATATGAACTTATTATTCATTAGCATAACAAGGTGCAGCGCAACATCCTGTTCCGGCCGGCCGGACACTGCGTACACTCCGCAGGCCGTGGCGCACGCTGCCGTCGTTGCGGCAAACTCGATTCCGTCCCATCGCGGCGAACCCCATGCCCAAAGCCACTCCCAAGTATCGCGCCCCCGCCCTCGACAAGGGGCTGGACATCATCGAGCTGCTGGCCGCCGCGTCGGCACCGATCAGCATCAGCGAAATTTCCGAAGGTGTCGGCCGCTCGCGCGGCGAGATCTTTCGCATGCTGCAAGTCCTGGAGGAGCGCGATTACATCAGCCGCGGCGAAGGCGACAGCGGCTATTCGATCACGCCGCGCCTGTTCCGGCTGGGCATGGAGCAGCCGCCGGTGAAGAGCGCGGTGGAGACGGCCTTGCCGATCATGCACCGGCTGGCCGACCAGGTGGATCAGGCATGCCACCTGGTGGTGCCGTCGCGCGAACAGATCGTGGTCATCGCCCGGGTCGATCCGCCCGGCGACGTCGGCCTGGTGGTTCGGGTCGGCCATCGCCGGCCGCTCTCGCAATCGGCATCGGGCCATGTGCTGCTCGCCTGGCAAAGCGATGAAATCCGCGAGCGCTGGCTGGACACCATGGCCGAATACGAGCCCAAGCTGGACCGCCGCAAGTTGTTGAAAGAGGTCCGGCTGATCCGCAGCCGCGGCTACGCCAGCAATGTCAGCAGCGAGGTCGATGGCGTTACCGATCTCTCCGCGCCGATCCTGGAACATGACCATGCCGTATGCGCATTGACGGTGCCCTTCATCGAGCGCCGCTCGGCATCGACCGGCATCGAGGCAGCACGGGAATATCTGCAGCAGGCAGCTGCCGATATTTCGGACGCGCTGCAATACGGCAGTCCTGCGCGCTCCGGCTCCGCGTAGCGCACGGTTTTTCACAGCCGCCTGGTCGGCCGCGCTGGTTCCCGGATATCGCTTCGCGACTCCGGGATGACGAGCAAGGTCGGGGCGCCCTTAGATAGAAAATCTATCTTTTGAACATGCCGGGCCTGCTCGATTCACGGGATGCCTTGCCGCACACTGCCGCTCATGATGAGTATGGCGATCGGCGGGCAGCCCCATGCGTAGCAAGTTGTTCGTGCCTGGTGCGCGGCCGGAGCTGTTCGCCAAGGCGCTGGCCGGCGACGCCGATGCGCTGTCGTTCGATCTGGAGGACGCCGTAGCCGAGGAGCGCAAGGGCGAGGCGCGCCAGGCCGTGGCGGACTTTGTCGCCAGTGCGGCCGTGGCGCAGGCGGCCAAGGTCATCATCGTGCGCACCAACGCACCGGATTCGCCGCATTTCGCGCAAGACCTCACCGCGGTCGTCCACCCAGGCGTGACCTTGCTCAACCTGCCCAAGGTCGGATCGCCGGAGGCCTTGCTGGCCGCCGTCGCGATGATCGAGGACGCCGAGCGCGCGAATGGCGTGGATCGCCCGATCGGTCTGCTGGTGAACATCGAGACGCCATCGGCGCTGGCTGCCGCGGCGCGCATCGCCAGTGCGCATCCTCGCGTCGCGGGACTGCAGCTCGGCCTCGGCGACCTGTTCGAACCGCACGGCATCGACCGCACCGATCCGCGCAACGTGCACGCGGCGATGTTCGCCCTGCGCATGGCCGCGGCCCAGGCCGGCGTGTTCGCGATGGACGGTGCCTTTGCCGGACTCGATGATGACGCCGGTTACACCGAGGAGGCACGCATGGCACGACGACTGGGTTTCGTGGGCAAGTCCTGCGTGCACCCGCGGCAAGTCCCTTTGGCGAACGCGGCGTTCGCCCCCTCGGAAGCGGAACTCGCCGCGGCGCGGCGTATCGTCGAAGCGGCACACGCAGCCCGCACACAATCGCGCGGCGCCTTCGTGGTCGACGGCAGGATGATCGACCTGCCGTTCCTGAAGCGCGCCGAGGCGTTGCTCGCCGCCGCCGCACGTCGTCCCGGCTGATGCGCATGCGCCCATGCTTGCGTACGCTGCTTTGCATGATGCTGCTCACCGTCGTGGCACCGCTGCACGCCCGCAGCAGCCTCGCTCCGGTGCGCAGTGGCGAGCTGCCTTCGCTGGAAACCACTTCGCCGCCCAGTGCCATTGCCGTCGTCGATGGGCAGCCGCTGGCGATCTCGGAGACCACGGCGTGGCGCCTCGATGACGCAGGCCATCGCTGGGTTCGCCTGGCATGGCCCGCGGCGCAGTCCGGCGCGGCGGGGATCATCGAAGGCGGGACGCAAACCTGGCTGCTGACTACCGCGCCGGACACCCGGGCCGTGACGGGTGTGGCACGGCTCCGGATACGGCACGACGAACTTCAGCAGCAGCTGCTGGCAGCGCTGCCCGCTCCGTTGCACGACGCGCGTGGCGCATGGTCCGGCGACATCTTGTCGGTGGCGGGTATCGATGCGGCGGGAACAGCGCATCTATGGCAGATCCGGCCATACGCGGAGCATCCGCAGTGGAGCACGCTCGCCGGATGGCCGGGCGCCGCACCGCCGACCTCGCTGGTCGCCCAGTCCGCAGCGGTATTCATTACCGTGCCCGACGTTTCCGGCGGCACCGAGCGGCTGCTGCGCTGGACCGCCGACGCCGGCTGGACCGAACGCGGCCGCGTGCCCGGTCGACTGGTGCCTGGCTCCGGCCATGCGCTGGGACAAGCGGATGCGCTCTACCTTGTGCGCGAAGGCGCAGGTGACGATGCGCCGGCGCAACTGAAGACGTTCCAGACCATTACCAGTGCCTGGGCCACGCTGCCGGGCGCAGCACCCGCCGATGTGATCGCTACCGGCGCCTGGACCGACGGCATGTTCTGGGCCCGACGCGATGCTGATGGAAAACGCATCGACTTCGGCTATGCGCGCGTGCAGTCCACCACGCTGCTGCTGAGATGGCTGGACTGGATCGTGATCGTGGTCTATCTCGCGGGAATGATCGGTATCGGACTGTTCTTCTATCTGCGCGAGAAACGCAATTCCACGTCCAACTTCTTTGTCGGCGGCCGCACCATCCCTTACTGGGCCGCGGGTGTGAGCCTGTACGCCGCCAACACCAGCTCGATCAGCTTCATCGCGATCCCGGCCAAGGCGTTCGAAAGCAACTGGCAATACCTCACCAACAACCTGATTGCCGTGTTCGGGCTGATGTTCGTCGCGATATGGATCGTGCCGCTGCTGCGCCGGCTGGATCTGATGTCGGTGTTCTCGTACCTGGAGACGCGCTTCCACCCCGGCATACGCATGCTGGCCAGTGCACTGTGCATTCTCACCCAGCTCGGCAGCCGCATGAGCGTGATCCTGTTTCTGCCGGCGCTGGCGATCGCCACCATCACCGGCATCAGCGTCACCTTGAGCGTGATCCTGATGGGCGGCTTCACCATCATCTACACCGCGATGGGCGGCATGAAGGCGGTGATCTGGACCGACTTCGTGCAGGTAATCGTGAAGATGGGCGGCGCCATCTTCGCCATCGGCTTCATCATCTGGGGCCTGCATGGCGGCGTCGGCGAATTCATGTCCACTGCGATGGCCGAGAACAAGATGCACTTGTTCGATTTCAGCTTCGATCTCACCAAGGCCACCGTGTGGGGTTTCCTGTTCCTGGTGCTGTTCGACGTGGTGCTCACGTTTCCCAAGGATCAGGTGCTGATGCAGCGGACCTTGTCGACAAAATCGGACAAGGAGGCCGGGCGTTCGATCTGGATGTTCGCGGCGATCATGATTCCGGGCGGATTCGTGTTCTACATGATCGGCACCGCGATGTTCGTGTTCTACAAGATGCACCCGGAACGGATGAATCCGCTGCTGCCGATCGATGCCACGTTTCCGCTGTTCATCGCGGCGGAACTGCCGATGGGCGTGACCGGGCTGATCATCGCGGGCATCTTCGCCGCGGCGATGGCGACCCTGTCCGGCATCATGAACAGCGTGGCGACGCTGATCTCGGTGGACTTCTATGATCGCCTGGTGAAAGACCCCACGCAGAAGAAGAGCGTGTTCTTCGCCGAGCTGATGACGATCGCGGTGGGTCTGATCGGCATCGGCCTCGCCTTGCTGCTGTCGCGCTTCGACGTGCACTCGCTGTTCGACGTGTCGATCGAATTGGCCGGGTTGCTGGGTGGCGGTTTCGCCGGGGCCTACACGCTGGGCATGTTCACGCGCCGCGCCAACTCGCCGGGCGTCGCCATCGGCATCGGTTCGAGCATCTGCCTGACTTTGCTGGCATGGTGGTTCAAGCTGGTGCATCCGTATTTCTATCTCGCGATCTCGATCCTGCTGTGCATCGTGATCGGCTACCTGGCGAGCCTGTTCTTCCCCACGCCCGCACGCTCGCTGAAGGGCTTGACCATCTACGCCGATCGCGCCGGCCACGATGAATGAAACGGCATTGGCGCGTGCAGCCATCCGGCGCCATCGTCAAACCGCCGCGAACGTGATGCCTGCAGGAACGACGTCGGTGAAACAGCCCTCATCGAGGCGCGCGATCACGGCCGGAGGTTTTTGGCCCATCATGCAGACTGCCGCACCTGCCTAGCGAGTCGCCCGTGGACACCCAGTTCCTGCATACCTTCATCACCATCGTCGACCAGGGTTCGATGGCGGCCGCGGCGCGCGTGCTGAACATCACGCCGGCCGCGGTGGCGCAGCAGATCAGGACGCTGGAGCGGGAGATCGGCGCCACGCTGATCGCCCGCGTCGGCCGTACGGTCAGCGTTACCGAGGAAGGCTCGCGCATCCTGCAGCGCTCGCGCGACCTGCTGCGCAACGTCGCCGACCTGCGCAGCGTGGCCAACGAAAGCGGCGTCTCCGGCGAGCTGCGCCTGGGTGCGTGCCCGACCGCGCTTGCCGGCATGCTTCCCGACGTGCTGGCGCGCATGGTCGACACGTTTCCGGAGATCAACGTCTTCATCAAGCCGGGCTATTCGGCAGACCTCTATCGCGCGGTGGAGGCCGGCGATCTCGACGCCGCCGTGGTGCTGCAGGCGCCGTTTCCGCTGCCCAAGACCTGCGAATGGCTGCTGCTGCGCGAGGAACCGCTGATCGTGCTGGCGCCGAAGAGCATGGCCAACGAGGATCCGCACGTGCTGCTCGCGACGCAGCCGCTGATCCGCTACGACCGCAACCAGTGGGGCGGCCGCCAGGCCGACGAGTACCTGCGCGCCAGAGGCATCGTTCCACGCGAGCGCTTCGAATTGAACGCGCTCAATGCGATCGCCGTGATGGTCGATCGCGGACTCGGCGTCTCGCTGGTGCCCGACTGGGCACGCCCCTGGCCGGAGGGCTTGCAGCTGGCACGCATACCGCTGCCGAATCCCACGGTACCGCGCCGCATCGGCATCGTCTGGTCGCGTTCGAGCGTACGCGTGCGCCTGGTCACCGTGCTGCTGCAGGAAAGCCGCAAGGCAATGCTGGACCGCCAGCGCTGAGTCCGCGTACCGCCTGCCCGCTGCACGACTGACAAGACGGTGCCCGCGTGCACGTCGATGCTGCGATGCGGCAACTTTTGCCTGCTTCGTAAGCAACAAAAACTAGTCTCTGAACATAGTCCGCGACGGTTCTACCCGCGCAGCGAAGCGCATAGGCTCGCTCGAAAAGGGGACCAGGACTTTCACGACTCCGGGGGAGCGGCGTCATGCGTGGATGAGACCGACTGCATCGTTCCTGATGCGTCACAGAGATATGCACCGGGTACGCCATCTCGGCCAGCCCGCCGCCACCAAGCACAACAACGAGACACGACATGATCAAGCCACTTTCTGCAGCGATCAGCAGCATCCTGCTCATCTACGCCATCGCAGGCAGCGCGCACGCGCAGGACACCCCGCCCGCCAAGGACACCAGCACCGCGCAAGACGCCAACTCGAAAGACGCCAAGAAGAAAGACAAGGCCGTCAACCTGGGCCAGGTCATCGTCACCGGCACGCGCAGCCCGAAGGCGGTCGACGAGATTCCGGGTGCGATCACGGTGGTGTCCAAGGAAGAAATCCAGCACACCTTGCTGGTTACGGAAGACGCGACGGCGGTGTTGGCGCGGACGGTGCCCGGCTATGCCGAATCCTCGCAGGCGATGAGCAATACCGGCGAGACGTTGCGCGGACGCATCCCGTTGCGCCTGTTCGATGGCATTCCGCAGGGTTCGCCGCTGCGCGAGGGCACCCGCAACGGCACCTTCACCGACATGGGCATCATCGGCCGCGTCGAGGTGATCAACGGCCCGTCCGCCTCCGAAGGTATCGGCGCCGCCGGCGGCATCATCAACTACATTTCCAAAGTACCCACCAAGGAAGGCAACGAAACCACCTTCACCACGCGCTATCAGACCCAGAACCATTCCGACAGCGAGGGCTGGAAGACCGGCCTCACCTTCGCGCACAAACAGGATGCATACGATTTGCTGCTCGCCGCGTCGTACATCGACCGCGGCATTTCCTACGACGGCAACGGACGCCGCATCGGCATGAACACCAGCGGCTCGCTGGCCGACTCCACCTCGAAGAACCTGTTCCTCAAGGGCGGCGTCAACTTCGGCGAGGGCGACACGCAGCGCCTGCAGGCGACCTACAGCCGCTTCAAGATCGAGGGCAAGGGCAACTACATCCAGGTATTGGGCTGCCGCGGCCCGGACGACAACCCGCCGTGCGCCGTGCCGCGCACCAACACCTCCGAAAAAGGCCACATCTTCGGCTCCAAGGATGCGTTCAACGACTTCAAGCAATACAGCGTGGAGTACAGCCACAGCAACTTCTTCGGCGGCTCGCTGGACATCAACGCCTACAAGGCCGACCAGGCGATGCGCTACCTGCCCGAGCTCGACCCTGCAAAGCAGGACCCGCTGTTCGCACCGCTGGGCACGCTGTACGAGCAGTCGGAAATCGACTCGCACAAGAAAGGCCTACGTACCTCCTGGACGCGTTCGGACCTGTTCAACGTGGAAGGGCTGGAACTGCATACCGGTATCGACTTCGGCAAGGACCAGGCGCAGCAGCGGCTCGCGCTGACCAACCGCCTGTGGGTGCCGCCGATGAACTACAAGAGCACCGCACCCTACGCCCAGCTGTCCTGGGACATCGGACCGGTCACCCTCAGCGGCGGCTACCGGCGCGAGGACGACAAGCTCACCGTCAACAGCTACACCTCGACCTATTACAACAACCGCGTGTTCGTGCAGGGCGGCGGCGTCAAGTACACCCAGAACCTGAAGAACCTCGGCGCGATCTGGCGCATCGGCGACGAGTGGTCGGTCTATGCTGCCTACAGCGAAGGTTTCACGCTGCCCAACATCGGCATTCCGCTGCGCAACATCAACGTGCCGGGACAGTCCGTCAGCCGCATCAAGGACCTTGCCGCGATCATCTACAAGAACGATGAAGTCGGCTTCAACTGGCGTGGCGAGCATGGGTCATTCGGCGCCACCCATTACATCTCCAAGTCGCCGTTCGGCGCCTCGCTGGCGATCGATCCGAAGACCAACGACTTCATCCTGTCGCGCGCGCCGGTGCGTATCGAGGGCACGGAGGCCACCGCCGAATGGCGCTTCGACGAGCAGTGGAAGGTCACCGGGCTGTACTCGCACATCACCGGCAAGACCTCGTTCTGGTCCGCCGACTCGGCCGGAAGGTATCCGGCGGGCGGCCTCAACAAGCCGCTGGGCGTTCTCGACATCAACCCGGACAAGTTCGCCGCCGCGGTCACCTGGAAATTCCTGCCGAATGCGGATGCCACGCTGGGCTTCACCTCGCTGTTCGGCCGTCACGTCTCCGGCAGCGACAGGCGTGCCTACGACGGCAAGACCTACAGCTACAGCGAACAGACCCACGGCTACACGCTGTTCGACCTGGGCGTGAACTACGACATGGCGCGCTACGGCAAATTGTCGCTCGGTGTCGAAAACCTGTTCGACAAGCAATACATCCTGAGCTGGTCGCAGCTGGCCGGCTATCAGAACTACTGGGCCGGTCGCGGCCGCATGATCTCGCTGACGTATACGATCACGTTCTGATCCCGACGTGACGCATACCGGTCGCGACGCCTCGCCTCCCCATGGCGTCGCGACCGCGGCGAGGACTACCGATGATCGATATTCGCGGCAGCAAGGTTCACGGCAACATGGTTAGCTTCAAGATGCTGGCGACGGTGCTGCTGTGGATCGCGTTGCCATGGGCGGCAGTGGCGACATCGCCGCTGCCGGCGAGCAGCCCCGAATCGCAAGGCGTGTCGACGGCACGACTGCAGCGTTTGCATGACTACATGCGCCAGGCCACCGATGCGAAAGGCTATCTCGGCGGTGTTTCGCTGGTGCTGCGCAACGGCAGGCTGGTGGACTGGCAGGCGTATGGATATCGCGATCTCGGGCGCGGCGACCCGATGCGCAAGGATGCGATCTTCCGCATCTACTCGATGACCAAGACGGTGACGTCGGTCGCGGTGATGATGCTGGTGGAAGAAGGCCGGATCACGCTGGAGGATCCGGTATCGCGCTACCTGCCCGGCTTCGACCATCCGCAGGTGCTGGTGGGCGGCACCGTCGACGCGCCGAAACTGCGGCCGGCGGACAAGCCGGTGACCTTGCATGCGCTGCTCACGCATACCGCCGGTTATCCGGCCGGCCTCAACGGCGACATGCAGGCCGTCAAGCTGATGGAACGCACCGACCCGCACGGCGCCACCGATCTGCGCGACTTCGCCGAACGCATGAGCCATGTGCCGCTGGCCGCCGACCCCGGTACGCGTTTCGGTTACGACGGCGCATCGCTGGAACTGATGGCGCGCGTGGTTGAAGTGGTTTCGGGGCAAACGTTCGACCGCTTCCTGCAGCAGCGCATCTTCGACCCGCTGCGGATGCGCGACACCGGCTTCAGCGTACCGCCGGCACAGCGCTCGCGCGTGGTGGACATCACCACGATGGGCAAGGACGGCAAGCTGGCGATCGCGGACGAGCCCAGTGCGGCGCATCCGGGTCAGCCGCTCAACGCCTACACCAGCGGCGCCGGCGGCCTGTATTCGACCGCGGGCGATTACGCCCGTTTCGCGCAGATGCTGCTCGACGGCGGCGCGCTGGACGGACACCGACTACTGGGCCGCAAGACGGTGGAACTGATGATGAGCAACCACCTCGGCATGCTCGATCCGCCGATCACGCAATTCAGCGATGCCGAAGGGTTCGGCATCGGCGGCTACGTGGTGATCGATGCGGCAGGGCGCGGCCAGCTCGGTTCGCCGGGACAGTTCGGCTGGACCGGCGCCGCATCGACCTACTACACCATCGATCCGCACGAGCATCTGGTGGCGATCCTGATGCTGCAGCACCTGCCGCGCGACGATGGCGGCAAGGACTTGCCGCGGATCAGCCGCAACTTCTACGACCTCGTCTACCAGGCCTTGCAATGACGATACTGCGGCGCGGCAGCGTACTGGTGGCGGGATCGGCCAACCTGGACTTCGTGGTGCGTGCGGCACATGTGCCCGCCCCGGGCGAAACCGTGCTCGGACGTGCGTTCGACACCTTCCCCGGCGGCAAAGGCGCCAACCAGGCGGTGGCCTGCGCCCGTGCAGGCGGCGCCTCCACGCGACTGCTGCTGGCGCTCGGTGACGATGCCAACGCCTTGCCCCTGGAGGCATCCTTGCGCGATGCCGGCGTCGATCTGGACATCGTGCTGGTGCACGACGAGCCGACCGGCGTCGCCTTCGTCTGCCTGTCCGACACCGGCGAGAACGCCATCACCGTTGCGCCGGGCGCCAATAGCCGGCTGCGCCCGGATCACCTGCCGTCGCTGGCCGGCATCACGCATCTGCTGTTGCAACTGGAAACGCCGCTGGCTAGCGTCGAGGCGTGGGCGCGCACCGCGCGAGACGCCGGAGCCGCCGTCGTGGTGAATGCCGCACCGGCACGGACACTGCCTCCGAATCTGCTGGCGGCTGTCGACATCCTCATCGTCAATGAAGGCGAACTGGCTGCGCTGACCGGCGTGCAGGGCGATATCGGGCGGGCCATGGCCGCGTTGGAGATCGCCTGCGTGGTGGTGACGCTGGGTAGCCGCGGATGCTGCGCGCGCGTCGGGACGCAACAGCTGCTGCAGCCGGCATTCGCGGTGCAGGCGCTGGACACGACCGGCGCTGGCGATACCTTCTGCGGCGTACTGGTTGCCGCGCTCAGCTGCGGCATGCCCTTTGCGACGGCACTGCGACGCGCCTGTGCGGCCTCGGCGCTGGCCTGCACGCGGCTGGGCGCCCAGGCTGGCGTACCCTCATGCGACGAGGTCGAACGCCTACTTGCGACCGAGCGCGAGCCCGGCGCCATCGACGACCTCGCCGCGTATTGCCGCCTCGCCTGATTCCCCCGCTTCCATACGAGTCCCACGCCACGCCATGAAAACTCCACCTGATTCCCGCGGCGACGACGCGAGCGACGATGTCCCGCCCCGCGTGAGAACTGAATACAAGTTCTCCCACGTCACCACCGGCCGCTATCTGCCCGTGCCCGGCAAGGCGCCGGGCTGGCCGTTCGCCGAGATCGGCCACTGGAAGATGGATGTCGACGGCAGCGCGGACGACTGGATCGCCGAGCTGACCGACTGGCGGCGCGAGCACCTTACCCGGATCGGCTACGACGACGCCAACTACCGCCGGCCGGCTTTGCAATGGGCGCAGCGCAACTTCGTGCACGCGCAGATGATGGTCGAGGATCGCTACTTCCACGACCCGCTCACCGGCCGCTATACCGTCGACCGCTACCTCGACGATCTCGAGGCGCGCTTCGGCGGCATCGACAGCGTGCTGATCTGGTTCGTCTATCCCAACATCGGCATCGACGACCGCAACAAGACCGACCTGGCGCACGACCTGCCCGGCGGCCTCGACGGCCTGCGCGGCGCGGTCGCGGATTTCCACCGTCGCGGCGTGCGCGTGTTCCTGCCCACGATGCCATGGGACAACGGCACGCGCGAGCCGGAGCAGAGCGACTGGCAGGCGATGGCGCAACTGGTCAAGGCGGTCGGCGCCGATGGCATCAACGGCGACACTTATAACGGCGTGCCGCGCGCGTTCTTCGACGCCTGCGACGCGCTAGCCTGCCCGGTGGTGGTACAGCCCGAATCCACCATCAGCGCCGAGGAACAGCTGATCTGGAATGTGCAGAGCTGGGGCAAGAAGGCGCCGAACGAGGTCATTCCGCCGGTGGCCAAGTTCAAGTGGCTGGAACCGCGCCACATGATCAACTACGAGAACCGCTGGGGCCGCGACCGCAACCACGACCTGCAATACATCTTCTTCAACGGCATCGGCTACAACGCCTGGGAAAACGTCTGGGGCATCTGGAACCAGTTCACGCCGCGCGACGCGGAAGCGTTGCGCCGCATCGCCATGATCGAGCGCCGGTTCGCGCCGCTGATGGTCAGCATGGACTGGCGGCCGTACGTGCGCACCATGCAGGCCGGCGTGTTCGCCAGCCGCTTCCCGTCCGACGGCCTCGTGTTGTGGGCGCTGGTCAACCGCAACGAGTACAACGTGGCCGGCGAGCAGCTCGCCGTGCCGCATCGCGATGGCACGCGCTACTACGACGTGTGGCACGGCGTGGCATTGCAGCCGCGCGTGGCCGGCGATCTGGCGATCTTCGACTTCGCCATCGAGGCGCATGGCTTCGGCGCCCTGCTTGCGGTGAACGACGGCTCCCACGCCGATGGCCTGGACGACTTTCTCGCCCAGATGCAGGCGCTTGCCGCTGTGCCGCTGCAATCGTTGTCGAATCAGTGGCGCTCGCTGCCGCAGCAGCTTGTTTCTATCGAAAACACCCGGGCCGTGGCGGAAGCGCCGCCGGGGATGGTCACCATTCCCGCCGGCGAATTCGATTTCGTGGTCGGCGGTGTCGAGATCGAGGGACAGACCTGGGCCGGCGTGGATGTGCAGTATCCCTGGGAGGACAGCGCGCGCCGCGGCCATCGCCGGCGCATGGCGTTGCAAACCTTCCACATCGACCGCACGCCGGTGACCAATGCGCAGTACCGCGCCTTCCTCGACGCCAGCGGCTGGCGTCCGCACGACCCGCACCATTTCCTGCGCCACTGGCGAAACGGCGCGCCGCCGGCCGGCTGGGACAACAAGCCGGTGACCTGGGTGTCGATCGAGGACGCCCGTGCCTATGCACAGTGGGCCGGCAAACGGCTGCCGCGCGAATGGGAATGGCAGTACGCCGCGCAAGGCAGCGACGGCCGGCGCTACCCATGGGGTAACGACTGGAACGAGGCGATGGTGCCGGCGACGCATCGCGGACGCCGGTTGCGCGCGCCAGACGATGTCGATGCGCATACCGACGCCGCCAGTCCGTTCGGCGTGCTGGATCTGGTCGGCAATGTCTGGCAGTGGACCGACGAGTACGTCGACGAACACACCCGCGCGGCGATCCTGCGCGGCGGCAGCAGCTATCAACCGCAGACTTCGCACTGGTATTTCCCGCAGGCGCATCGGCTCGACCAGCACGGCAAGTACCTGTTGATGGCACCGTGCAAGGATCGCTCCGGCTGCGTCGGCTTCCGCTGCGTCGTGGATGCCGTCTGATGGGTCCGACGACCCGTCTGCAAGGCCTGCTCGGCGATGCGCTGGACGCCAATCTGCACGGCCGTCTTGCGCACTTCATCGTCGACGAGCACAGCCCGGCGATCGCCTTGTTCGCACCCGAGCGGCGCCAGCACAACCGCGAAGGTGACTGGTACGGCGAACATGCAGGCAAGTGGTTGTATGCCGCCGCAAAAGCCGCCGCGCGCAGCGGCGATACGGACCTGCGCGCGCGACTGCGGCGGGTCGCCGACTATCTCGTCTCCATCCAGGAGGACGACGGCTATCTGGGCACTTATGCGCCGGATCATCGCTTCATGTGCCCGCAGCCTCCAAAACCCGGCAGCTGGGACGGCGCGCCCAGCGTACGCACCTGGGACATCTGGACGCATGCATACCTGATCCTCGGCCTGCTCGAAGTGCATCGGCACTTCCCGGAACCACGCTATCTCGACGCGGCGCGCCGGATCGGCGACCTGTGCTGGCGCACGCTGCACGAAGGCGGCATCGACATCACCGAACTGGGCAACCATCACGGCATGTCGGCGACGGTGTTGATGGATCCCGCGGTCGAGCTTTACTTCGCCACCGGCGAGCAGCGCTATCTCGAGCTCGCCCAGCGCGTGCTGCAACAGGCGAACGAACAGCGCGAGCTCGCATTGCTGCCGCGCGCCCTGGCCGGCATCGACGCGGCGGGCATCGCTACCGGCAAGGCGTACCAGCTCGAATGGAATCTGGTCGGCCTGGCCAAGCTGCACAAGGCGACCGGCAACGCGGACTGCCGGCGTGTGGTGGATCATCTATGGCGCAGCATCCGCGATCACCATCTCACCTTGGGCGGCGGCCCGTGGGGTGGCGTGGCGCATCGCTCGCGCGAAGTGTTCAATCCGCCCGGCGTATTCAGTCCGTATGGCTATGTCGAAACCTGTTCGACGCTGTCCTGGATCCAGTTGAATCGCGAGCTGCTCGCCCTTAGCGGCGAGGCGATCTACGCGGAGGAGATCGAACGCAGCGCCTACAACGACCTGCTCGGCGCGCAGGCGCCCAACGGCGAGGACTGGTGTTACTACGTGTTTCCCAATGGCCGCCGCGTGCACACCACCTACTGGCGCTGCTGCAAATCCAGCGGTGCCATGGCGCTGGAGGAGTTGGCCGCACTCGCCTGCACGTTCGACGGCAAGAGCGATATAGCCGTCCATATCTACGGGCCATGCGAGGCGCGCTTCACGCTGGCCGGTGCGGGCGAGGTATGCATCGCGCAACACACCGCGTATCCGTATCCCGGCGATATCCGCTTGCGTATCTCGGTCGAACGCACGGCACGTTTCGCGCTGAAGCTGCGCATTCCGACCTGGGCCGACGGCGCGACGCTGGCCATCGGCGACGAGGATGCCGGCGTCGCGGCGGTGCCCGGCCAGTACGCGGCGATCGAGCGCGAATGGCACGACGGCGACGAGATCGTGGCGCGATTCCCGATGCGCCCGGTGCTGCATCGGGCGGTGAACCGCAACGTGCAGGAGTCGCAGGCGCCGGACGGCAGCGACGTGCGTCAGCAGGTGCTGCGCTTCGACTACGCCGCCGTCACCTGTGGACCGCTGGTCTACGCGACCGGGCTGATCGACGGGTTCAAGATCGAGGAAACGCTGCGCCTGCCCGCCACGGCACAAGACACCTGGCTGAGCCTGTTGCCCGTGCAGGACGATGGCGTTCCGCGCATCCTGCTGGACCCGGGATACCGCGCACCGCTGGTGTTCATCCCGTATTTCGGGGCCGGCGGACGTACCGACGGCGCGTGGCGCCTGACCTGGCTGCAGCTGGCGCCGGAGCCGTCGCCGTGATGCCCGCGCGCTTCGTCACCCAAGAAATTGTGGCGCCAGAACATATCCACCGCGCCTGTTTCTTCACCGGTGCATGGTGCAAAGTGATTGCGGCAATGAAGACGAACCTTCGTGGACGCGCTGCGTATGGATATCTCCCCGCCTGAATCGAAAGCCGACCGCGATGGTCCGGCCGGCCCGCTGGAGGGCGTGCGCGTACTCGACCTGAGTGCGTATATCGCCGGCCCCTACGCCTGCTCGCTGCTGGCCGACCAAGGGGCGGACGTGATCAAGGTGGAGCCGCCCGACGGCGACAACCTGCGCCAGTATCCGTCGACGCTGCCCAGCGAGAGCCGCGCCTTTCTCGGCGTCAACCGCAGCAAGCGCGGCATCGTGCTCGATCTCAAGCGCACCGAGGATCACGCCGCCCTGCTCAAGCTGGTCCGCGATGCCGACGTGCTCGTGCACAACTTTCGGCCCGGCGTGCCGAAGCGCCTGGGCATCGACCACGACAGCCTCAACCTGGTCAATCCGCGGCTGATCTATTGCGCCATCACCGGCTACGGCGAAACCGGTCCGATGAAAGACAAGGCCGGCTACGACCAGGTGCTGCAGACCATGACCGGCATGTGCACCCTGCAGGGCAAGCGGGACGGTGCGCCGGAGATCATCTACGGGTCGGTGGTCGACTACTACGCTGCGGCGCTGCTGGCCGCCGGCGTGTCGTCGGCGCTGTACGAACGCGAGCGCAGCGGACTGGGCCAGTTCGTCGGAGTGTCGCTATTGCGCGCGGCGCTGACCATGCAGTCGGCGCGAATGATCTGGGCAGAGGGCGAATCGCTAGACATCGGCCGCGACATGCGTTCCGGCGGCGTCACCGGCATCCATCCGGCGCGTGCGGGCTACATCTACATCTCCGCCAACACCCCGCGCTTCTGGAAAGCGCTGTGCGAAAAAACCGGCCTCGCCGCACTCGCCGACGACCCGCACTACGACACCGTGCGCAAGCGCGCGCAGCATTTTTCGGAGATCGTGCCGAAACTCCATGAGGCCCTGGCCGCGCATACCGCGCTGGAATGGGAGGCCATCTTCGGCGACGAGGTGCCATGCGCCGCCGCACGCCAGATCGAGGACATGTTCGACCATCCGCAGGTACAGGCCCAGGGCATCATCGATACTTTCGAACATCCGGTGGTGGGGCGCTACCGCGGCGTGGCGCAGTCGATCAGGTTCGGACGCACCCCGGGCCCCGCGCCCTTCGCTGCACCGGTGCTCGGTCAGAACACCGAAAGCGTGATCGCCGCCATCGGGTCGGGGCCGGGCATGGCATTCGGGCCACGCCGCCACGCGAAGCGCTGAGTGCCACCGAAGACCGCCTCCGCACGCGCACCGATACACGCGCCGGCGCCGACCCGCTCAGTCGGCGACATTGAGCTGCAGTGAACTGAAGGCACCCTCGCGGGTGAGTGCCGTCACGGTATGCCTGCCCGATTGAGCCAACGTCAGTGTCAGCGACGCCGCGTTCTCGCTGGTACCTTGCAGGCGACCATCGAGCAGCCATTGCACGGTGCCCTGTGCGCCCAGTGCCTGCAAGGTGACGCGCAACGGCTGATCGCTGTGCGGTGCGCGGCGCAAGCTGGTGCCGTTGCTGAGGCCGGCGATGCGGATCGGGCTGGCGACGTCCAGCGAATCGGCGGCACAACCCGGTGCGAGTGGCGGCAACGCCGAACTGGCGCGGTCGTCCACGCTCAGCCATGGCGTGGCGAGTGCGGGCCAGCGTGCAAGTTGCAGCGTGCGCTCGTGATTTGCATGACAGGCACCGCTGAGGCGTTCGCCCTTGCCGTTGACGCGCAAGGTGACCAGGCCGGCAGCCCATGCACCCAAGTCGCGTTCGGCAAACGTGGGCGGCAGCGCGCCGTCGAGTACCCATGCCGCGCGGCGCTGACGGCACTGTGCCGGCGCGGTGGCATCGAACGCGCCGCCGAGCGGCCAGCAGATGTCGACCGCGCGCACGCTGGCCGGCTGCGCCGCATGCGGGCGACCGCCACGTTGCGGCAGGATGTCGACGATCTGGAACAGCAGCGGCAGCGCGGTCACCGCGCCGTACTGGCCGGGTGACGGCGTGCCGTCCGGACGGCCGATCCATACGCCGACGGTCCAGCGATCGATGACGCCGATCGCCCACGCATCGCGGTAGCCGTAGCTGGTGCCGGTCTTCCATGCCACCGAATCGTGGCGGTTGATGGCGCCGGCCAGCGGCGCGCCTTCGACGTCGGCCGGGTTGCTGGCGAGGATGTCGCGGATGATCCACGCAGCACCCGGCGACAGCAGCCGGCGTGGCTGCGCCGGTTGCTCCAGCGTGTAGCGCGGCGTGCCGGCGATGCCGCCGTTCGCGAACGCGGTGTACGCGCCGACCAGGTTTTCCAGCCGCGTGGCGGCGCCGCCGAGGATGATAGCGAGATTCGGCTTTGCGCCGTCGGGCAAGCCCAGGTCGACACCGCCGTTGGCCAGCCGTGCCATGAAGCGGGCCGGGCCGACCCGGTCGAGCACGTCCACCGCCGGCACGTTGAGCGAACGCTGCAAGGCCTCGGCCACGCTGACCGGGCCGCTGAACGCCTCATCGAAATTGCCCGGCTTGTAGCCGCCGAAATCCTGCGGCGAGTCGACCAGCAGGCTCTGCGAAGTGATCAATCCGTCGTCCAGCGCAAGACCGTACAAGAACGGCTTCAGCGTCGAGCCGGGCGAACGCGGCGCGCGCACCATGTCGACGTGGCCCAGTCTGACCGGATCGGCGAACTCGGCGGTGCCGACGTAGATGCGTCGCCTCCAGCGTGGCGTTGTCGACCACCAGCACGGCGGCCGAAGTGCGCGCCGGCAACCGCGACAGGTACGCGGTGACCCTGTCCTCGGCGGCCCGCTGCAGGTTCGCATCGACGGTGCTGGCGATGCGCCGCGCCTGCGGCTGTTGCTGATGCAGGCGCTCGGCCAGCAGCGCAGCGGACAACGGCGCGCGCAGCGAACGCGCGACCACCGGCTCGACCGCTGCGTCGCGCACTTGCGCGGCGCTCCATATGCCGAGATCGCGCATGCGCTTGAGCACCTTGTCGCGTGCGGCGCGCGCGGCCTGGGGACGGCGATCCGGACGCAGCCGGCTGGGCGACTGCGGCAACACCGCCAGCAACGCCGCTTCCGCACGCGAGAGCTGGCTGGCCGACTTGCCCAGGTAGGCCCACGAAGCCGCCTCGACACCTTCGATCGGGCCTCCAAAAGGCGCGTGGTTGAGATACAGGTCCAGGATCTGCGGCTTGCTCAGATGCGCCTCCAGCTGCAGCGCACGGAAAATCTGCACGAGCTTGCCGCCGAACGTGTGAGGGATGGGCATGATGATCCGCGCCACCTGCATGGTCAGGGTCGAGCCGCCCGACACGATATGCCCATGCCGCAGTCCGCCGGCGAGACCGCGCATCAACGCATACGGATTGACGCCGGGATGCCGGTAGAACCAGCGGTCCTCATAGTGCAGCAGCGCCGCGAGATACAGCGGCGAAACCCGCTTCGCGGTAGTCGGATAACGCCATACGCCATCGCTGTCGGCGAACGCGCGCAGCGGCGTACCGTCACGCGCCAGCACCACCGTGCTGCCCGTATCGGGCGCGGGCAGGTGCAACGGGAACAGGCGGTCGAGCAGCAACGCGATCAGCAGCAGTGCCGCCAGCGTCATGACGCCGGCACGCAGCCAACGCCGCCGATGACGGCGCGGTGACCCGGGCGCGGAAGTAGGAGTGGCCGTGGTCATGACGCTCGGGACGAATGAGGTGGCGCATCGGCGCGGACAGTTGTCCGCGCCGATGCTTCGTGCGGGTTACGGCTCGACCACAGTGATCTGCGCCGGCACCGGCTTGCCGATGCCGCGCACCGCCGGACGATACATGTCCTCCACCAGCGGCGGCGGCACGGTGTAGACACCGGGCGTGACCGCGCGCACCAGGTAGAACAGATGGGTCGCGTTCTGCGCGTCGCCGAATTGCGCATTGCCACGCTGCAACTTCAACGCGGCGGCGTAGCGGTCGTCGCGGTATTCCTCGTGCACGACGTCAGCTGCGCCACTGTGCTGGGCGAGGTTGATGCCATCGATCACCACGCCTTCCCATTGCCCGGCACTGCCGAGGTTGAGGTTTTCCACTTCGAGCCCGCCGGGCAACAGATCGGTGACCAACGCGTCGGGGATGTTCATGCGCGCCTCGATGCTCAGCTCGACGATCAGCGTGTCGCCTTCCTTGAGCGTATCGCCGGTCCACGGCTTGCCGTCGGTGGTGAAGTAACTGCGCCGCACATCGATCTGGCTTGGATCGGCTGCCGGCGCCTTCTGCGGAATGCCGGCCACATCGAGCGTGGCGAACACCGTGGCGCTACCGGTGGGTTGCACGGTGACACCGCTGGCGAGCTCGGCCACGCTCAGCTCGCGGGTCCACATATGCTTGCCCGCCGGCGCCTGCTCGACTTTGCCGCCCACGCTTACCGATACCGCCAGCGGTGCATCCGCGGCCGCATCGAACGCGCGGGCGACGCGAGCGATCGCCACTTGCTCCTGTGTGCTCAGATACGACCACGACCAGTGGTAGTACGGGATCTTCTGCTGCATCTCGTGCTCGCGCACGCTGGCGTTGCGCGCCCAGTCGATCAGCTTGGCGTCGTAGTCGGGCTTGCTCATGCCGTAGCTGTGGGTCAGTGCGACCATCACCGCGAGATCGCGCAGATCCGAGCCGTAATCACCGACATACCATGGGCGCTCCTTGCTCCAGGCGAAGGCTTCGGCGATCGCCTTCTGCGCACGCTCATTGTCGCCCATCAACTTCAGCGCGATGCCCAGGTGCACCAGCGGCAACGGACCCACCAGCTTGCTGCGGTCGTTGTCGAAGATCGCCCTCAGCGTGCCCAGCGGCGCGCGGTTGACCCGCGCCAGCACGAAGCCGGAATAGGCCTCGTCGGCAATCCGCATGTGATCGTGCTGCTCGTAGTCGTAGTACGGATGGCCACCGGCGAGCAGGTCGTCGCTGAGCCGCTGCAGCGATTTCTGCAGCACGTCCTGCGGCACCGCGAAGCCGGCGTCGCGCGCGTCGAGCATGAAGTCGACCACGTACGGCGTCATGAACGTCTCGATCGGGCTGGTGCCACCCCAGAAGCTGAAGTGGCCGTTGCTGGCCTGGAACGAGGCGATCCGCGCCAGCGCGCCGTCCACCGCGCCTTTGCGCACGTCGTCGGCCATCGGCGATACACCGAGCGCCTTGGCCGTCTGGCCGTCCAGAATCAGCGCGGCATAGCCTTTGCTGGTGGTCTGCTCGATGCAGCCGTACGGATAGTCCAGCAGGTGACGCAGCGCCGAGTTGTACGGCAACGGCGGCAGCGTGCTGAGGGTGAGCTGGGTACGCACGGTGGCCGGCAACAGGCCGGCAGCCGCACCGGCATCCAGATGCGCCGGCTTGCCGCCCTCGATGGCCATCGGCAGGGTTTTCACCTGCTCCGGCCACGCCGGCCGCACGGCGAATTCGAAATGGCGGTCGACTTGGTAGTCGTTGAGTTCGGCATGGATGTCGACCTTCGCCACCGCGGCACCGGCACCGGCGATGACCGGCATGCTCAGCGTCTTGCCCGCACCGTCCTTCAATGCCACGCTTTGCGTCGCGTTGTCGATGTTGATCAGGCCGTCGCCCTTGACCGTGACCTTGGCCACGCCGTCCTTGCCGGAGAGGTTTTTCAGGTCGAGGCTGATCCGCGCCTTGTCGCCGGCGGCCATCACCCGCGGCGTGCTCGGCTCGACCACCAGCGGCGCCCGTACGGTGATGTTGCCGTCGGCGTTGCCGTAGCGCGTGTCGGTATAGGCCAGCGCGGACAGGCGCAGGCTGCCGTTGAAGTCCGGTACGTCCACCTGCAGCGTGGCCTTGCCGCTGGCGTCGAACACGGCCGGCCCCGCGAACAGATCCACGATCTGCACTTTCGGATTCAGCCGCGCGGCATGCGGCAACGCCTTGCCGCTCATGTCGCCGCCGTAACGCAGCTTGGCCTCGGTGCCGTCCATCGCCTCGATCAGCCGGCTGTACAGATCGTACGCGTCGGTGGTCAGCGCGCGCTTGGCGAACAGCCACGCCCACGCATCGGGCACTGGGTAGTTGGTGATGTTGAGCACGCCTTGATCGACCGCCGACAACGTGACGTACGCGTGCTTGCCAGCCAGCCCATCGGCCTGCACGGTCACCTTGAGCGGGTTGCCTGGACGCATCATCGCCGGCGCGTCGAGTTTCAGCGGGATGCGTCGGTCGGTGCGTTCCATGCTGACGTGTTCGATGCCCATCGAGCGCGCCGGCGTGGTGTGTTCGTCGGCCGCGCCGCCGCGGAACACCAGCGCCACCACGTAGACGTCGTGGCGCTCCCAGTCCTTGGTCACCGGAATCTCGAAGGTGGCGCCGGCGGTGGCGTCGATGTTCTTCGTGTAGAGCAGATGATCCGATTCGACCAGCAGCACGCCGGGGCCGTCATGCGGCGGCGTCACGCTGACCTTCATGGTGTCGCCGGCGCGGTAGCGCGCCTTGTCCAGCTGCAGCTTGACCTTGTCCGGGCGCGCCTCCTTGCCGAGATTCTCGTCGTCCCAGCTGTAGCCGGCGAAGAACGGGAAGGTGGTGGTCAACTTGGTCTGCGGGTCGTACACCTGCAGCTGATAGCCGCCCCACTGAACCGGGAAGTCGACTTTGACGCGCTGACCGGCCGCGACGTCCACATCTTTTTCTTCGATCAGCTGCAACCGCTGGTTGGCGGTGGATTTCCAGTCATCGCCATGTTCGTACAGCCAGTAGAAATCGCGCAGCTCGCGCTGCAGCCGCACCTTGAGATGCGAGCCGGCAACCAGCTTGCCGTCGACGTTCGCGCGCAGGACCTCGAAGCTCGCCGTGCCTTCGCTCTCGGAACCCTGCTTGGGATCGAACAACGGGCGCACGCCGACCAGCTCCGGCGCCGGCCAGTACACCCGCTTCATTACGCGGGTGACCGCGCGGCCGCCGCTTTCGTACACGCTGCCGGACAGGTTCACCGCGAACGGCGCCACCGGCTTGACGTCGTCAGGCAGGCTGACGTCCTGTTCCAATTGGCCGTGTTCATCCAGCTTGGCATCGACCGCGTCATCGGCGCTCTTGGGCAGGTCGATCAGCGGGTCGCCGAAGAACGTGTCCGGCAGGTTGGCCAGCGGATGCACTTCCGGCGCGACCAGCAGCTTGGCGGTGAAGCGGTTGCCATCCGCCGGCGCGCCATACAGATAGCTGGAGGCGACCTTCAGCTTCAGCGGCTCGTCAGGCATCAGGCGCGCCTGCGGGCTGGACAGCTCGACCTTCAGCCGCTCCGGCAGAAACTCCTCGACGTGGAACGGGAACGCCTGCACCGATTCCTTCGAAGCGGGATCGAGGCGGAATTCCAGCTGCCACAGACCGGTCGGCGCATCGGCCGGGATCGCCTGGCTCAAATCGAAATAATTCAGCTCGCGCGGCTCCATCCGCTTGTCGATCAGGCTGCGCCCGTCCGGCTGCTTCAGCCGCACGAACAGCGACTGCTGTTTCATCGGCATGCCGTCGTAGTCGCGCAGCAGCGCCGACACACGCAGCGTCTCGCCGGGCCGGTACAGGTCGCGGCCGGACCACGCATACACCTCGAACGGCGCCTGCTTGCGCCCGGTGATGTCGAAATTCGAGACATCCAGCGCAGGCCGGTTGAACGGCAGCACCGAGACATCCTTGCCGTGCCGCGCGATCAGCACGTCGGTCGCGTCGACCTTGTAGGCCATCAACGCGTTGCCGCTGGCATCGGTAGTGGCCTTGAGCTTGCTCTTGCCGCCCGTGTCGTCGATCTCCACCGCCACGCCGCTGATCGGGGAGCCGTCGCGCAGCGACGCGACGTGCAGCAACACGTTGTCGCGATACACGCGCAGATGCAGGCCGAGGTCGCTGACGAAGAACACCGAGGTGTCATACGAGCCCTTGAACGTGCCGCCCTGCTTGATCACCGCCATGTACACGCCGGGCTCGGCGAGCTGCTTGACGTCTTGCACGGGCAGGTAGGTCACCGCGCGCTCGTTCTCGGCACCGCCCAAGGTGTAGTGGTTGGCGTAGACCGAGTCGGCCATGTCGGTGATCGGACGGCGCGGGCGAGCGCCGTTGTCGCAGTTGTTCCAGGTGCTGATGTCGTGGTCGAGCTCGTAGGTGTCGCGATGCTTGTTGGCGGGATAGGCGCAGTACAGGTCCGACAGCGCGTCATCGCGCACGCGAAAAAATTCCACGTCCGCGTCGTGCACGTTCATCGACACCACAGGCAGCCCGCGCGTGCCGCGTGCCGGCAGCACGCTGCCGTGCGAGGCGAAACCCACCGCCGGCGGCAGATTGCCGGAGTACACGTCGTGCTTCAGCTCGCGCCCCAGCGTGCGGCCATCCGCGGCCATCAGGCCGGCATGCAGCTGCACCGCGTAACGCTGGTTGGCGTTGACGAACGGAAAGCTCAGCGTCTTGCCGTCGGGCTTCAGGCTCCAGCTGCCGCCGACCACCTCGCCGTTCGGCCCGGTCACCGCGATCTGCTGGTCGATAGTCTGCGCCGATGCCAGCGGCGCATTGAATTGCAAGGTCAGCGCGGTGCGCGAATCCTGCGTTTCAGAACTGGCCGATACCAAGCCGAAGGCTGATTTGGCGGCTGCCGCAGACTGCGCCGAGGCATTGCCGGCAGGTGCGCCCTGCAACGTGGGTTTGCCGCCGTCGTGGCCGCGGTTGCAGGCGGCCAGCAGCAGGCCGAGCAGCAACGGAAACAGCGCGCGCGACAGCACGCTTTTCGACAGCACGCGGCGCGAAAAGCACTCGAACGATTGAACTGACATGTGACCCCTCTCCCTAGGATTGCATAACAGTATTGCCGGAATTCATGGCGGCTTGGTGGCGCCGATCGGGCGCGCCGATTTCACTATTGAGGCGACGCGACGGCTCGATCGTGCACCTGCCGGCCCAGCCAGTCCGCCAGCTGCATCATGACCTGGCTGCGGCCGGGCTCGGCTTCGTTGAACAGTTCGTGATACAGCGTCGAGAAGAAGCGCGTGGTCAACTGCCCGGTCGACGCGGCCTTTCTGGCGAACGCACGGCTGCCGGAGGGATCGACCAACCCGTCGCTGTCGGCGACCAGCAGCAGCGTCGGCTGCGCCAGGCTGGCGGCATCGGCAATGCACGTCGCGCCCTCGCGGAAGATGAAGTCGGCCAGCCGCGGCGTGATCCAGCCATGCCGCAACGGATCGCCGAGATAGCCGGCCGCCACCTGCGGATCGTGCGAGAGCTTGTCGGAATCCAGCCCATTGCGCAGCGGCAGATTCGGCGCGACACGATTCAGCATCCCCGCCAGCTTGATCAGCCACGGCGACTCCCAGCTGCGCAGCGCCGGCGACGACAACAGCAGAGCCGGCGGCGCGATGCGGCCATCCAGCGTGCTGCGCAGCGCGACCAACCCGCCCATGCTGTGGCCTAGCAGCAGCGGCGCGTGCGGCAGTCCGTTGCTGTAGTCGTTGTAGACGCTGGCCAGATCTTCCAGCAAATCGTCGCGATGGCGTAGCGCACCGCGCTGACCCGGTGTGCGCCCATGACCGCGCTGGTCGTAACCACGCACCGCGTAGCCGCGCTGATTGAACCACCGCGCCAGCCATTGATAGCGGCCGCTGTGTTCACCCAGCCCGTGCACGATCAGCACCGCGCCACGCGCCTGCGGCAGTGGCCAATCGCGCAGGAACAGGCGCTGGCCATCGGGCACGGCGAGCATGCTGGTGTGCCGGGTATCGTTGTCGGGGATTGCGCGCATGCGTAAGTGTTTTGTGTGCGGTGAGGATTCAGCGCTCCTTGACCTGCAAATCCTTCGTCAGCAGGTCGAGCTTGCCTTTCATGAAATCCTGCGGCTGCGTGCCGGTGTGGCCGTAGAAGGCGGTATACAACACGGCGGGCGGCTGCTTGCCGGCAGCGGGCGCCACCACCGTGTCGATGCCCATCTGGCCGTCCCGGTAGTTGGCCACTTCGTTGAAGGGATACTCGCGCATCGACAGCTTCCGCCAACGGCCGCTCATGTCCTCATCCAGACCAGGCGGCGGCGCGAGGTAACGCTGCACGTTGACGGCATCGCGATCGTCGGAGGAGAGATCTTTCCATATCTGCACGATGCCCACGTCCCATACCGGCTTGCCGTCGTCGACGAAGAAACGCAGGCCCAGCTCCAGCAGGCTATCCGGTGCGACCGCTTGCAACGTGGCCGGATAGGCGAACGCTACGCGCGGCGAGTCGTAGCTCAAGCGGTGGCCGTAGTCGAACTGCATGTGGATGTCGCGCAGCACGGCCGGCAGCAGCGCGGGGCGGTCGAGAAACGCCTTCCACTGCGCGAGGGTGCCCTTATAGGTGACGTAGACGAAGCTGGCGATCTCATCGAGGTCGAGCCGGTCATCGTGCTGGCGGGCAGCCGGCACGAAGCGCATCAGCATCACGCAGCCATCCGGCACAGGCAGCGTGTAGGTCACCACACGGGCATTCGCGTAAGCCAGCGGCCAGATGGCAACGTGCCAGGGGCGCTGCCAGCGATCGACGTGCGTGGCCTCGAGTGTGGGCTTGCCGAGCGAGGTGATCTTGATCTTCTGGCCGGCTACCTCGCGTTGGAACATGCCGGTGTGCGCGAGCAGATCCATGCGTGCCTGCGCGCTGTCGTAGAACGTCGCCGCATCCATGGTATCGGGTCGGCGCAGGTGTATCAGTCCGTTGTGCCCGAATCCGCCGACGCCCACATAGCCGTTGGCATCCAGCGTGAAAGATTGCGCCTGTGCGCCGGTACGCACCCATTCGCCGTCGGTGTTGCGCACGACCACCGTGGGGAAGTCGTTGATCTGCGTCTGCTGATGCAGCAGGCGCGCCGAGCCGGCGCCATTGGGGAACAGGTTCGCGGATTCCTTGGCGAGCAACGCCTTCAGCTGCTTCTCGCTGTTGGCATCGAAGCGCTTCTGGTAATCGCGGTAGAAGTCGGCAAGGCTCTCGGGCAGCGCGAACTCCGCCTTGAACTCGCCGCTCTGCTCCGCGGTGAACAGGTCGAGCTGGTAGCTGTTGCGTACGTCCATCACCGCCTTGCCGTCCGGCGCAGCCAGCACCTCGCTGATCGGCAGTGCATAGTTGAGGTTCTCGTTCGCCGATTTCATCAGCACGATGCCGATCAGCTTGCCGTCCTTGTCCAGCAGCGGGCCGCCGCTGTTGCCGGGCGACGCGGCCGCCGAGAAACGCATCCACTTCCAGCGGCCGTCCTGCTCCTCCGGCGTGTCGGAGGTGTAGAGGCCATCGCGTATCACCACGCCGGTACCCAGCGCATTGCCGACGGCGTAGACCACGTCGTTCAGCGCCGGCTTCACGTTGACCTCGAGCGCGGTGGCCGCCGCAGGCTGCTCGGCGAGTGAAAACACCACGAAATCCTGCTGCAGCGAGAACTTCTCGATCTTGCCTATGGCGTACACATGGCCGCTGGCGTCACGCAGTGCGGGTTCGCCCCACAGGCTGTCGACACCGACCTGCAGCACATGGGCCGCCGTGACGTAGCGGTTGTTGCCCAGCGCGAAGGCGGTGCCGATCGAGTAGTACTTGTCGTTGCGCTCCTGATACGGCAGCAGCTCCAGCGGCAGCGGCTTCTCGTAGGTCAGCGCGTCGTTGACCGGCTTGGCCGCCACCACCTCGAACGTGGCTGCCTGGATTTTCGGCAGCACCGCCGGATCGAGGCTGGCGGCATGTGCGGTGGCGCCGCACAGACCGATGAGGGCGAGCAAGGCCAGCCGGCGGAAAGCCGCCCGCATGGTGCCGGCCTTGCGCAGAATCACTTCAAGGTGGTGCATGAGAGTCCTTCGCATGAACGCCGCCGCCGGATTCCCCATGGGGCCCCCTGACCTGCGCCGGCTGTACATGAATAATGACATGCTGCAGCAGCCCCTGCATCACTACCCGTATGGCCATTTGCGGCCGATTTGATGGCACGGATGGCGCGAACCGACGCATGGTCGGCTGACCCTTTCCCGGCCGTGAGGAAGCCTGGAGACAAAGGCGTGGCGACATGCCGACGGTGGTGATCTACGTGTCGGCACCGAAGGCGCTGTCGAACGACATCCACATCAATCCGGAGGCGCCGCTGGAAGGCGCTCGCGCCGCAAAGGAAAACCCGGCTGCCCCAAGTAGCGGCCGCGACCCAGGATCCCTGCCGTCCCCTCGCCGAATGGCGACGATGGGACGGCAGGCGTGCCGATTACAGCTCGACGCGAAACTCCACGCCAACAACCCGTGGATCGTTGACGAAGGCGGTGCGATTGTTGAAATCGATGGCGCCGGTGATCGCCCGCTTGTCGGTGACGTTGCGGGCGTACAGGGCGACTTCGCGGCGGCCGTAGTCCCAGTTGTAGCCAAGCCGCAGTCCACCTTCGAGCAGCGGCTTGCCCTTGAACTCGGCCGAGTCGTACAGGAAGAAGTTCACCTCGCTGCGGTAGTTCCAGTCGGTATAGACGAAGAACTCGCCGCTGTCGCCGTACGGGATGCCGTAACGCGCGGTAACTGTGCCGACCCACTGCGGCGCGTTCGGCAAGGTGTTGCCATTGACCAGTGCCTGGCCGTTGGCATTGAGCGGATTGAGCACCGTGCAGCCAAAGCCGCAGACCGCCACGGCCAGGTTCGGATCCTTCAGCTCGGTATGGTTGTAGCTGCCGCCGGCGGTGAGCACGAAGTTCGGTGTGAGGTACGCCTCCAGGTCGAACTCCGCACCGTAGCCCTGGGTCTTGCTGGCATTCAGCAAGCGCGTCACGTTGATGTCGCCGCCCACCGCGGTGAGCTGCTGGTTATGCATGTTGTAGGTATAGACGTCCGCGTTGAAGCGCACGTGGTTGTCCATCCCGGTGGTCTTGACGCCCAGCTCGTAGCTGGTGATCGTCTCCGGCTTGGCCTGCGAGATGAAATCGGCGAACAGCACGCGGCCCTGCACACTGGGCGCGCGGAAGCCGTTGGCGATGCGCGCGTAGACGTTGACGTTCGGGTTGAGTGTCCAGGTGCCGGTGAGGTCACCGCTCCAGCGCGAATCATGCGGTTGCGCGGCGAGCTGCAGCGGGCCGGCGCCGAACGGCGACAGCAACCGGTTCACTGCGAAGTCGCGCGAATCGTGTGACCAGCGTGCGCCGGCGCGCAGTTCCAAATCGTCGGCAAGCTGGTAATTGGCCGAACCGAACACCGCCCACGCCTTGGTGCGCTGGGTCTGCACGGCATAGCCGTCCAGGGCATGGTTGTTGAACGTGGCGTAGTCGAAATTGCTGATCGCGATGTCTTCGTCGAAATAGTAGGTGCCGACCTGCCAGTTGAGCTTGTCATGCTGGTTGCTGGCGAGGCGGAATTCCTGGGTGATCTGGCGATCGTGCGGCAACGCGTCCGCAGTCTCCGACGGGAACGGGATGAAGCCTGGGCCCATCGGCGGATGGAACACGGCACCAAAGCCGCCGTCGACGTCGCCGCGGCTGTAGGTGGTGGCGCGCTCCAGACCCGTGATCGAGGTGAACGTGTAGTCGCCCACGTTCCAGTTCAGGTGCAGGTTGCTGCCCCAGCTGAACAAGTGCTGCTTGTTGAGCCCGTCCTGCGCCACCTTGTTCCGATCGAAGCCCGGCACGAACACATCGCCACCCAACGAGATCGCGTTGGCCCGGTTGACTTCGGCCGTGCCGTCCAGCCAGCGCGCATGCGCGCTGATCAGTGCGTTGAAGCCGCCGTTCTCGTACAGCGCCTGCAGGCGCAAGGCGCGATCGTTGTAGCCGCCCAGCGCATCTTTCTTGCCGGTGTAAGTGTTGTCGATCCAGTTGTCCCGGTGCTGCGCCAGCGCCGAGACGCGGCCGGACCAGTGCTGGCTCAGCGCACCACCCAGCGCCGCCTCGGCGTTCGCGGTGCCGAGCGTGCCATAGGAGACGCGGGCGTAGCCGCTGGTCTCCTGGCTCGGCTTGCGCGACTCGAACTTGATCACGCCAGCCGGCGAGTTGCGTCCGAACAGCGTGCCCTGCGGGCCGCGCAACACTTCGACCTGTTCCAGGTCGAACAGCGGAAAGCCTTTGAGTATCGGGTTCTCCTGCACGATGTCGTCGTACACCATCGACACCGGCTGCGAGGCGTTGAGGTCGAAGTCGCTGTTGCCCAGACCGCGGATATAGAAACGCGGGAAGATGCGCCCGTACGAGGTCTCGGCATATACGCTGGGCGCACGCGAAGCCAGCTGCAGCACGCTGTCGCCGGCCTGGCCGAACGCTTCCAGCTTGTCCTGCGTGATCACGGTCAGCGCCATCGGCACCTTCTGCATGTTCTCGACCCGTTTCGAGGCGGTGACATTCACGGTCTGCAGCTCGGTGGTCTTGGCCGCTGGCGGCTTGGCCGGTGCCGCCGATTCTTGCGCCAGCGCGACAGAAACCGGCAGGCCAAGAGCGAGCGTGATCGACAAGGCGAGCGCGACGGAACGCGACGGGCGGGCGACGGACATGGTTTTCCCCAGTTGGAAAGGCAACGATACGTAGCCGTATTGTCATACAAAGGGCGGCAGCGACGGAAGCGCCAGACGCGGATGCCGTTTACAACAGCCTGCACCGCCTCCATCTATGATCGACCCCTGCCCCTTCCCAGCGGGCCCGATCAATGGCACTGCAAGACTTCCATCCCGCCGTCGCGAACTGGTTCCGCGCCGCATTCCCCGCACCCACCGCGGCGCAGGCGGCCGCGTGGCCGTCGATTCGCGCCGGCAACCACACCCTGGTCGCCGCACCGACCGGCTCGGGCAAGACGCTGACCGCGTTCCTCGCCGCGATCGACGCGCTGGTGCGCGACGGCGTGGCGCACGGCGGCGTGCTGGCCGATGCCACCACGGTGGTCTATGTGTCGCCGCTGAAGGCCTTGTCGAACGACATCCACATCAATCTGGAAGCGCCGCTGGAAGGCATCCGCGCCGAACTGGAGAAGCTCGGCCTGCCTGACGTGGCGATCCGCACCGCGGTGCGCACCGGCGACACGCCGCAAGTGGAACGCAACCTGCTGCGCAAGCAGCCGCCGCACATCCTGGTGACCACGCCGGAGTCGCTGTACGTGCTGCTCGGCTCGGACTCCGGCCGCGCGATGCTGGCCGGAACGCGCACGGTGATCGTGGACGAGATCCACGCCATCGCAGGCAGCAAGCGTGGCTCGCATCTGGCGCTGTCGCTGGAGCGGCTGGAGTCGCTGTGCCAGCGGCGCTTGCTGCGGATCGGGCTGTCGGCGACGCAGAAGCCCATCGAAATGGTCGCCGACTTTCTGGTCGGCGCTCCTGCTCCCTCTCCTCTTTGGGGAGAGGAGGCGAACGCGAGAAGCGATGTCACCATCATAAATACGGGACACACGCGTCCGCGCGATCTCGCGATCGAGGTGCCGCCGGTGCCGCTGGAAGCGGTGATGTCGAACGACAGCTGGGAGCTGGTCTACAACCGGCTCGCGCAGCTGGTGCAGGCGCATCGCACCACTCTGGTCTTCGTCAACACGCGGCGGATGGCCGAGCGCGCCGCGCGGCATCTGTCCGAACGGCTGGGCAAGGAAGTCGTGGCGGCGCATCACGGCAGCCTGGCCAAGGAGCAGCGGCTGGATGCCGAGCAGCGGCTCAAGCGCGGCGAGCTGTCGGTGCTGGTGGCGACCGCGTCGCTGGAGCTGGGCATCGACATCGGCGAGGTGGACCTGGTCTGCCAGCTCGGCTCGCCGCGCTCGATCGCTGCGTTCCTGCAGCGAGCCGGCCGTTCCGGCCACAGCATCGACGGCACGCCGAAGGCGCGGCTGTTCCCCGCCACGCGCGATGACCTGATCGAATGCACCGCCTTGCTCGATTGCGTGCGCCGCGGCGAACTCGACGCGCTGATCATGCCGCCACAACCGCTGGACGTGCTGGCGCAGCAGATCGTGGCCGAGGTTGCCTGCCGGGAATGGGACGAAGATGCCTTGTACGCGCTGGTGCGCCGCGCCTATCCGTACCGCGGGCTGGCGCGCACCAGTTTCGACGCGGTGGTGCGCATGCTGGCCGAGGGGTTCACCACCCGCCGCGGCGCCCGTGCGGCGTACATCCACCGCGACGCGGTGAACCGCCAGCTGCGTGCGCGGCGCAGTGCCCGGCTCACCGCACTGACCTCCGGCGGCACCATTCCCGACACCGCCGACTACAAGGTGGTGCTGGAGCCGCAGGCCATCATCGTCGGCACGGTCAACGAGGATTTCGCGGTCGAGAGCATGGCCGGCGACATCTTCCAGCTCGGCAATACCAGCTACCGCATCCAGCGTGTCGAACGCGACCGGCTGCGGGTGGAAGACGCGCACGGCGCGCCGCCGAGCATTCCGTTCTGGCTGGGCGAGGCGCCGGGACGCAGCAACGAGCTGTCGTTCGGCGTGTCGCGCCTGCGCGATGAAATCTCCGCGCAACTCGACGCCGGCGGCATGCCGGCGGCGATGGCGTGGCTGCAGGACCCGCTCGGCCTGGACGTGGCGGCCGCGCAGCAGCTGGTCGACTACCTGGCCCGCGCGAAGGCCGCGCTGGGCGTACTGCCGAGCCAACACACATTGGTGCTGGAGCGCTTCTTCGACGAATCCGGCGGCACCCAGCTGGTGATCCATACGCCGTGGGGAAGCCGCATCAACCGCGCCTGGGGACTGGCGCTGCGCAAGCGCTTCTGCCGCCAGTTCAACTTCGAACTGCAGGCGGCGGCGACCGAGGACGCGATCGTGCTGTCGCTGTCGACCAGCCACAGTTTCCCGCTGGAGGAGGTCGCGCATTACCTGCACTCGAACACCGCCGAACACGTGCTGATCCAGGCGCTGCTCGACGCGCCGCTATTCCCCGCACGCTGGCGCTGGAATGCGGTGACGGCGCTGGCGCTGCCGCGCTTCACCGGTGGCAAGAAAACCCCGCCGCCGCTGCAGCGGATGAAAAGCGAAGACCTGCTCGCCGCGGTGTTCCCCGATCAGGTCGCCTGCCTGGAGAACATCGTGGGCGAGCGCGAGGTGCCGGATCATCCGCTGGTCAACCAGACCATGCACGACTGCCTGCGCGAGGCGATGGACGTGGATGGCCTGCTGCAGATCCTGCGCAAGCTCGAAGGCGGCGAAATCGCCATCGTGGCTCGCGATCTCACCGCACCCAGTCCGCTCGCCGCCGAAGTGCTGAACGCGGCGCCGTATGCGTTCCTCGACGACGCGCCGCTGGAGGAACGCCGCACCCAGGCCGTGCAGACACGGCGCTGGAACGAAGCCGACAGCGCCGACGACCTGGGCCGGCTCGATCCCGACGCGATCGCTGCGGTGCGCGGGGAGGCGTGGCCGCAGGTGCGCGATGCGGACGAAATGCACGAGGCGCTGACGTTGCTGGGTTTTGTCACGGCGGCGGAAGTCGATGCCAACATCGGTTGGAATGAGCGGTTGGGCAGCCTCGCCAAGGCAAGCCGCGCGACCTTGCTCACTATCGACAGCGTTGCCGCTGTGGGAGCGACTTCAGTCGCGATGCCCTTGACCGGCGCCTCGCAGAGCATCGCGACTGAAGTCGCTCCCACAGAAAAATCCATCCACCGCGTCTGGGCGTCCGCCGAAAAGCTGCCGCTGTGGCAGGCGCTGCATCCTGCAGCCTCGATGCATCCGCCGATCGCCGCACCCGCCGAATACGCCGCGCAAACGTGGACACGCGAGGATGCCTTGCTGGAACTGGTGCGCCATCGCCTCGGCGGACTCGGCCCGGTCACCGTGGCGGCGCTGGCGCAGTCGATGTCGGTCGGGCTCGGCGAGATCGAAACCGCACTGAGCCGGCTGCAGTCCGAAGGTTATGTGATGCAGGGCCGCTTTACGGCCGATGCCGTCGACACGGAATGGTGCGAGCGACATCTGCTGGCGCGCGTCCACCGCTACACCATCGGCCGCCTGCGACGCGAGATCGAACCGGTCAGCCGACGCGCGCTGATGCGCTTCCTGTTCGACTGGCAGCACCTTTCTCCGGCGACGCGGCTGAGTGGACCGGATGCCCTGGTCGCCACGCTGGCGCAACTGGAAGGCTATGAGGCGGCGGCCGGCGCCTGGGAGTCGGAGATCCTGCCGGCGCGCATCGACGATTACTCGATCAGCTGGCTGGATGAGCTGTGCCGCGCCGGCCGTATCAGCTGGAGCCGCCTGCGCGCGGGCAGCGGCGGCGGTGGCGGACCGGTGCGCAGCACGCCGATCGTTCTTCTGCCACGCCGCGACATGGCCGTCTGGACGTCTGTTTCAGCGGGTGACGATCCGCAGGAAATCCTGCTGTCGTCGCGCGCACAAGCCGTCGCCGATGCGCTGCGCGAACGGGGCGCGCTGTTCTTCGACGAGCTGCTGGATGCCACCCGGTTGCTGCGCACCGAACTGGAGGACGCGCTCGGCGAACTGGTCGCCGCCGGCCGGGTCAGCGCCGACAGCTTCGCCGGCCTGCGCGCCCTGCTGCTGCCCGCGGCGAAGCGCGACGGCGGCCGCCATCGGCGCCTGCGACGGCACCAGCTCAGCGGCATCGAGGATGCGGGCCGCTGGGCGTTGGCACGGATCGCAACAAAGCGCGCCGCCGTTCCCGCAACTAAAGGTGGCAGCCCGGTAGATCCCGAGGCGATCGAACACATCGCCCGCACCCTGTTGCGCCGATACGGCGTGGTGTTCTGGAAGCTGCTGGAGCGCGAGGCGCCTTGGCTACCGTCGTGGCGCGAACTGCTGCGCGTCTATCACCGACTGGAGGCGCGCGGCGAGATCCGCGGCGGACGTTTCGTCGAAGGCCTGGTTGGCGAGCAGTTCGCTCTGCCCGAGGCGATCGCGCCACTGCGCGCGGTTCGCCTGCGCGCCGACGACGGCGAGCTGATCTGCCTCAGCGGTTGCGACCCGCTGAATCTGGTCGGCACGGTGCTGGTCGGCGACAAGGTGCCGGCGCTGGCCGGCTCGCGTGTGCTGTATCGCGACGGTGCGGCGATTGCCGCGCTGATCGGCGGCAAGGTCACGCCATTGATCGATCTGTCCGCGGCCGACGCCCAGCTGGCGAGGCACGCCTTGCTGCGCTATCCACCCTCGTTGCCGGAAGCCGCGGCAGCTGCAGGCTGACGCCGCCACCCGCCAACACCGCGAAGCACGAGGACACCGCCGGTGGGAGCGACTTCAGTCGCGACGCTTTTGATCATGTGGCGGGATTGTCGCCACATGCATCGCGGCTGAAGCCGCTCCCACAAAAAACTGGAGCGGGCCAGGGCTAGAGTTTGAGGTAAATATGCCGACGATCCATGGCCCGCACGATCAGCCACCACACCGCCACGAACGCCACCGCAAAAGCCAGCGACGGGACGTAGGGGCCGAACCGCGGCGCCATCCAGCCGGCAAACAGATGCTGATACAGCCAGCCCTGCCCCAGCCCCGGCAGCAGGATCTGCATCAGCTCGGAACCGGCGTACGCGGCGATCGCATTGACGCCGAAGCGCCGTCCCCATGCCGGCCAGCCGCGCCGGTCGATCAACCGATGGAACGCCAGCAGCGCCAGCGCGGCCCAACCCGCCGTCCACAATACGAACGACGACGTCCACAGATTCTTGTTGAACGGCAGCCACAACGACCACGCCGCACCCAGTAGCAGCGACAGTACGCCGCCGATCAGCAGCGGCCTGAGTCTGTCCGCGCGCAACCAGCAACCCGCGCGCAATCCGAGCAGCGCGGTGGCCAGTGACGGCAATGTGCTGAGCAGGCCTTCGGGATCGTGGCCGCGTCCGGTCGCCGGGTCGATCAGATAAACGAAGCGGCCGAACACGGCCGTGTCGGTGCGGCTGACGATGTTCGTCCATGGCTCCAATGATCCGCCGGACCACAGCAGCGCCCAGTAGCCGAGCAGCACTGCCGCGATCGCGGCCCATTGCGTGCGCGGCCTGGTGTAGAGCGCGAACAGCGCGACGCCTGCGTAGCACACGCCGATCCGTTGCAGCACACCTGGAAAGCGCAGGTGCGCTCCGGGCATCCACCACCACGCAAGGACATTGATCAGCACGCCGAGGCCGACGATGCGCACGGCTCGTTTCAATGCGCTGCGCATCAGCGCCGCGCGATCGGCGCCATGCTCCCATCGCGGCAGGATGGCCTGCGCCACCGACACGCCGACCACGAACAGAAAGAACGGGAAGATCAGATCGGTGGGCGTGCAGCCGTTCCACGTCGCGTGATCGAGCGGCCAGTAGACGTGATCCCAGTCGCCCGGGTCGTTGACCAGCAACATCGCCGCCACGGTGCAACCGCGCAGCGCATCGAGCGAGGCGAGCCGACGCGATGGCGTACTCACGGCGCCGCTTCCAGTAGCAGCGCGACGCGGTCCAGGGCGTACAAGGGACCATCGGTGGGCGCGGTATAAAGCAGACACAGCGCATGCTCGCCGCGCTGCGCCGGCAGCGTCGCCTGGAGCGTGAAATTCCGGGCGCTGCGCGCCGGATCGGGCAGTGGCATGCTGGCCAGTACCGGCCCGTCGCATCGATCCTGATGCACCACCAGCTCGCCGAACGGCGTCGCGTGCGGATGCGCCACCACCAGCTTCGCCTCATGCGCCAGCGCGTAGTTCCGCTCTAGTCGCACGGCATCGACGCGGACCGCCGCGATACCGTCCATCGGTGTGGACGGATACGACTGGCAGGTATTGAACAAGTTGACGCTATACACCGGCGCCTGCGAAGTGGCATCGGGCAGCGGCTGCACGCGCAGGCGGAAATCGCTGCCCGGGCAGTTCGGCATCTCGTTGCCGCTGACGCTCAGCAGATCCGCCCGCGACAACACGCGCCGTCGGGGCGCGGCCAGCATGCTGCCGTCGGCGGCCAGCGTCACCGCGCGTACCGTGGCGGGCAACTTCACCGCCAGTGGCGCGCGGTACTCCGGCGAGTCGCGCCCCGGCACGCTGCCGTCCAGCGTGTAGTGCAGGACACCACTGCCGGCCTGATTGGACAGGCTGACCTGCGCCGTACCGCTGGCCAGCGCCGCGTTGCGGTCCAGCGCGATATCCGCCGCGAATGCGCTGTCGGCATAGGCGATGCCTTGTGTGCGATAGCGTGCGAACTGCGCCGGCAGACGGCTGGTAAAGCTGCCCCAGTCGCGCGACGCCGCCGGCGACCAGTCCACCTCGCTCAGCGCCGCGAGGCGCGGGAACGCCGCATGCTCGACATGCTGCATCGTCGGCATGTGCTCGGTCCACGCATTCGCCTGCGCGCCCAGCACGTGTTGCGCCTGCGCCGCGTCGAGCTCCTTCGGCACCGGCTCGAACGAGTAGACGCTGGCGAGGTCGCGCACCGGCATGCGTCCGGCGGTTTCGTCGGCGTGGTCGCTCTGCAGCTGGTCGAGATACAAGTCCGGCGCGGGCGACAGCACCACGTCGTGCCCTTGCTGCGCCGCCTTGATCGCACCCTTCGTTCCGCGCCATGACATCACCGTGGCATCGGCCGGCACGCCGCCGTCGAGGATCTCGTCCCAACCGATCAACCGGCGCCCATGCGCGTCGAGGTAGCGGCCGACGCGGTCGATCAACCAGCCTTGTAGTGCATCCTCGTCTTTCAGACCCAGCGCATGCATCTTCGCCTGTACCGCCGGCGAGGCCTGCCACTGGTCCTTGACCGCCTCGTCGCCGCCGACGTGGATGTACTTCGACGGAAACAGCGTCATCACCTCGTCCAGTACATCGGTGATGAATCGAAAGGTGGCATCGTCGACGTTGTACAGATACGGATTGACGCCCCAGTCCACCGACACCGGCGGACGCTGGCCGGTGACGCCGAACTGCGGATATGCCGCCACCACCGCCTGCGCGTGGCCGGGCATGTCGATCTCCGGCACCACCGTTATGTGGCGCGCCGCGGCATAGGCGACAACGCGACGGATATCGTCCTGCGTATAGAAACCGCCGTAGCGCTGGGGCTCACCGTCGTGCCCGGCATCGGGCGGCCTGCGCCACGCGCCGAGGCGGGTAAGCTCGGGATAGCGCCTGATCTGGATGCGCCAGCCCTGGTCGTCGGTGAGATGCCAATGGAACACGTTGAGCTTGTGCTGGGCCATCTGGTTCAGCAATTGCTCGATCTCGGCCACGCTCTGGAAGTGCCGCGCGGAATCCAGCATCAGCCCGCGCCAGGCGAAACGCGGCTGGTCGCGGATATGCATGGCCGGCAGTTGCACCGCACCGTGTCGTGCGTCGGGCGTGAGCAGTTGCCACAAGGTCACCGCGCCGTAAAACAGGCCGGCATCATCGCGCGCGGTGATGCGAATGCCCTGCGGAGTGACATCGAGCGCATAGCCTTCGCGGTTCACCACCGGCGCGTGCGGATCACGCAGCAATACGATCGAAGACGCTTTTGCGGCGCCTTGCCGCACCGGCAGGTGCAAGCCGCGGGTGCGCGCGATCAGCTCGGCCAGATAGCGCGCCGTGCGCTGGGTCGACGCAGCATGATCGGCGACGACGATCGACGCGTGCGCGTCGACATTGAAACTGCCGCGGTCGACGTCGAGTTGAGCCGGCAATGGAATCAGCGGAACCGTCGCTGCCGTAGCGGCATGCGCAACGCGCGCGGGCAGCGCGGCCAGGATCACACCAGCCAGCAGGCAGTGACGGCACAGCAGGAGAAAACGGCGTGTCATCGGCAATCTCCATCGCAAGCGTCGAAGGATGCCATGCGCGGCACCCGATGACGCCAAAAAAAAACGGGCCCGGTACGAGGGTCCGGACCCGGAAGGGGAGAGTGCGGAGCCGTCCATGGCTCGCGATTGCGTGAAACAGGTTCAGAGCTTGAAGCGGAGACTCAAGTAGTACTGGCGGCCATTGACATAGAACGCGGAAGGCTGCTCGCCGTAGGCGGGGTTCTTGGTGAAGTACTTGAGCTTCGGGTTGTTGAGGTTCATCGCGTCCAGCGACAACGACATCCAGTCGGTGAGCGTCATGCCGAGTGAGGCGGAGAGCGTGCCGATGCTGTCCTGGTAGAAGGTGTCGGTACGGCTCACACCGGCGTAGAAGCTCGAGCGGTAGGTGTAGCTGACGCGGGCATTGAACCGCTTGTTTTCGAAGTAGCCCGACAGGTTGTAGGTGTTCTTCGACGTGCCCTGCAGTGGCCTGTCGTTGCTGGCGCTGCCCTCGGCATAGGTGTAGTTGGTCGAAATACCGAAGTTCTCGCCGATCGGCTGGATGTAGTTCAGCTCGACGCCCTTGACGTGGCCGTTGACGTTGTGCGGCACGCTGATGAGGTAGGTGCTGAACACGTCGTGCCCGGCGGCCTGGCTGGCCTGCATGTCCTTGAACTGGCGGTTTTCGTTACCGAAGCCGATGTAGTTCTTCAGGTTCATGTCGTACACGCCGGCCGACAGCAGGCCGCGCGGTGCGAAGTACCACTCCAGTGCCGCGTCGAAATTGGACGAGACCAGTGGTTCGAGCTTCGGATTGCCGCCGCTGCCGGTATGCGTCAGGTCATCCGCCGACACCGAACCGGCCAGGGCGGAGTAGTCCGGGCGGGTCATGGTCTGCGACGCCGCGAAGCGCGCCACCAGATCGTCGCGGATATCGAACTTCAGGTTGCCGCTCGGCAGCAGCTTGCTGTAGCTCTTCTTAAAGGTGTTCCAGTAGTAGTCGCCGAAGGCCGAGCCGGTGATCGGACCCTGCACCGTGGCGGCCTCGGCATCGGGAGCCGTGCTGGTATACCCGATGTTTTCCTTGGTCTTCACGTAGCGCAGGCCGACGTTGCCGGCCACGATGCCGCTTTCGAAGTTGAGCTGGGCGTAGGCGGCCGAATCCTTCTCGTTGACCTTGTAGATGTCGTTGAAATAGAAGCGCGACACCGGATCGCGATTGGCGAACGACGCGTCGATCGCCGCCAGCTGGCCCGGCGTGTAGTACCAGATGCTCTGCGGGATGCTGCCGCCCAGCGAGCTGGTGAAGTCGCCCGGATAGTTCTGATGGCTGGTCGGATAGGCGGCCGGATCGGTCCAGTTGCTGGACCAGTTCGGACCTTGCGCGATTTCGCTCGGATTCTTGCGGGTGTGGTCGGCGTAGCGCACGCCGAAGTCCAACGAGGAAATGGCGCCATCGTCGAACGCCAGCGAGCCGTCAAGTGCGCCCCAATTTTCGCTGTCCTTCACGTGGATGTCCTGGCCACCGAAGATCCAGCCCGCCGAGGGCAGGATGCCGGAGGGCGAAGAGTTGTCGCCGCCGAGGTTCCAGTTGATGGGATGGCCGGTGCCATTCATGGCCCAGCTGGCGCCAGCGCCGCCAGCGGTGCCCAGCTCGATCACGTCCTGGGTCGGGCTGTCGCCCTTGCCTTTGGTGGTTCCAATCTGGCCCTTCAAACTCAGGTGGTCGGTCACGCGCCAATCGGCGTCGAGGGTCAGGTAGTTGGATTGCGAGGATGCGCCGGGACGGGAGATCTGGTCGTACACGCCATAGGCGCCGGTGCCGCCGGCGATCGAGCCGCTGGTGACCACGTTGTTCTGAATCGAATTAGCGGTCAGCACGCCGCCGTTCGCTAGCGCGCTGCTGGCCCACATCATGTAGTTGCGGTTGTAGTTGTCGGCCTTGAGCTTGGAATAGAAGCCATTGAGGTCAAGGGTGAGGTTGTCGGTGGGCTTCCACTCGACATCGATCACGCCGCCCTTGCGCTCACGCTGCTGGGTGAACAGCACCGCACCGATTTCGTTCGGGTAGTAGACGGTCTTGCCAGCGATCGTCGTGGGCAGGTAGCCACCCACCACTTCCTGGCCGTTACGTTGCAGGCTGCGCTTCTCGTAGAACGCCTGCACCATCACGCCGAAGGTATTGCTGTCGTTCTTCCAGTTGAACAAGCCATCGAACTGCGGCTTGGTGTTGCCGGGCAGATCGGCATAGACGCCGCCGATCGACGCTTCGGCGGTCACCGGCTTGGCGAATTCCAGCGGCTTGCGGGTGATGATGTCCACCGAGCCGGCGCTGCCGCCTTCGACGATCTTGGCCTCCGAGCTCTTGTGTACGACCACCTGGCTGACGACTTCCGACGGCAGCAGGCTGTAGCTGACACTGCGTCCCACGGTTTGCACCTGGCTCAGCACGAACCAGTCGCCGGTACCGATGTTGTGGCCGTTGACCAGCGTCTGGGTCATGCTGGGATTGGTGCCACGCAGGCTGACGCGATCGTTTTCGTCGAAGCCGCCTTCACTGGCGCTGGAGGAGCTGATGTTGACGCCGGGCAGGCGCTGCAAGGTATCGGCCACGTTCTTGGCCGGCAGTTTGCCGATGTCTTCGGCGGTCACGACTTCGATGTGCGAGGCGGCGGCCTGCTTGATCTGCAACGCCTCGGCTTCGCTGTCGCGGATGCCGACCACGGTGACCGTGGCCAATTCCTTGGCTTTCTTTTGCTGCGCCTTGGTGGCGCTGGTGTCGGTCGACTGCGTGGTGTCCTGTGCATAAAGCACACCCGACACACACAGACTGGTGATGATGCTGGCGGCTAATAGTGTCTTGCGGTAATTCATGATGTCCTCCCCTCAGAGGCTGGCTTGAATCAGAACCGTCGTGGCGACGGTCATGGACTTGTGTTGTGGCTGGCTTGGCGCCGTGTCACCGGATGGCGGTCGTCTCACTCTCCCTGCCGCTCATCCAGAAACCAGCCTGCGGCGCCAATGACACCAAGCTGGCCGTGCTCGATCAGTCGTACCGGAACCTGTTGCAGATAGGCGCGCATCACGCCCTTGTTGAAGTAGCGTTCGGTGAAGCTGCTGGCCAGCAGGAACGGCTGGATCTGCGGCAGGATGCCGCCGGCCAGGTAGACCCCGCCGCGGGCGCCGTACAGCAGCACCAGATCGCCGACGAAGCTGCCGAGCAGGCCGCAGAACACCTCCAGCGTTTCCACCGCGGCGGCATCGTTGCCGGCCAGTGCGGCACCGGTGATCTCTGCCGGCGTCAGCAACCGCGCAGCGCTGCCGCGCAGTTCACACAGCGCGCGGTAGACCTTGAGCAGACCGGGACCGGACAGCGCGTCCTCGAACGACACGTGCGGACGATCGCGGCGGAACAGGCGCAGGATCTCGATCTCGCGCTCGGTGCCCGGCGCCAGCGAAATCTGTCCGGCCTCGGTGGCCAGCACCTGCGCACGCGGCTGGCCCGGCAGCAGTACGGCCGAACCCAGCCCGGTGCCCGGACCCATCACCAGCACCGGCCCGGACGCCGCCGGTTGGGCGGCCTCGATGATCGGCCGGATCTCGTCCGCATCGATGAACTGGGTGGCGTAGGCGAGCGCCTCGAAATCGTTGATCACCGCCAGCTGCTGGATGCCGAGGCTGTCGCGGATCTCGCGGATCGACACCGGCCACGGCAAGTTGTCGTTGATGATCGCGTCGTCCAGCACGTAGCCGGCGCAAGCCACTGCGCAATGACGGATCTGACCTTGCATCGCCGCGTACGGCGTGCCGCCCAGCTGCCCGACGAAGTCCTGCAGCATCGCGGTGAGGCTGCTCCAGTCGGCACAGCTGTAGCGGTGATAGTGCAGCACGCTGACCGGACGCTTGCCTACCGCATTGCGGACGACCAGCCCGATGCGCGCATGCGTGCCGCCGACATCCGTGGCCAGGAACGCCTCGCTGAAACCCGATGCAGCTGCCTGCGCCGTCGCCGACGGTTCCGCTGCATGACGCTGGTTGGCGACTTCCCCCACTCCACTCTCCCCGTGGCCTGCAATGCCCGGTCCGGTGCAGCGATGATTCGCCGCCGACCGGGCCTTGGCCTGATTCGGACGGAGTCTGCTGGCGAAATGACAACGTTGTCAACCGGGTTCGTGACAAATTTGCCAACATTCGATATTGCGCCGCAGCATAACTGTCATGACACCCCGGGAAATCGCCCGAGCAAGCCTCACGATTGGCTATGCATGGCGGCTTTCAGAAGAATCTTGCGTTTCCGAAGCGTCGTGCGGCGGTGCCGCACCAGCATCCTGATATAGCCGTCTGGATGGCCCGATCAAGGTCTCGAATGGCAGCCCTTTGCCAGGCATCAATTGACAACGTTGCACTTTCCGGCGATTAAGGAGACATTCGCGTCTGTCCCGGTCATTCGATCGGTGCGGTACGCTCGGACTCCGGGGAGAAAACAAGACCATGGCAACCACGATGACGGCTGCGCCGTCCGAACGCACCAACCTTGGCCCGATGCTGATCATCGGCCTGCTGTTTTTCATCTTCGGCTTCGTGACCTGGCTCAACGGGCCGCTGATCACTTTCGTCAAGCTGGCCTTCAATCTCGACGATGTGAATGCGTTTCTGGTGCCGATGGCGTTCTACCTGTCGTACTTCTTTCTGGCGCTGCCGGCATCGTCGGTATTGCGCCGCACCGGCATGAAGAAAGGCATGGCGCTCGGACTGTTCGTGATGGCGATCGGCGCAGTGCTGTTTGGCCAGTTCACCACCATGCGGATGTACCCAGGCGCGCTGACCGGACTGTTCGTGATCGGCGCAGGTCTCTCATTGCTGCAGACTGCCTCCAATCCGTACATCAGCATTCTCGGCCCGATCGACAGTGCGGCACAGCGCATCGCCTTCATGGGCATCTGCAACAAACTGGCCGGCGCGATCGCACCGTTCGCGTTCGGCGCGCTGGTACTCAGTGGCATCAGCACCTTCGGCCAGCAGGTCGAGTCGGCGCCGACGCCGCAAGCACGTGAGGCGTTGCTCAACGCCTTTGCCGGCAAGGTGCATCTTCCGTACATGGTGATGGCCGGGCTGCTGGTGCTGCTCGCCATCTGGATCGCCCGCTCGTCGCTGCCGGAAATCAAGCCTGCCGGCGCGAACAGCGAAGGCGCCATTGGCCACAAGGACGGCAGCATCTTCAGTTTTCCGCACCTGTGGCTGGGCGTGCTGTGCCTGTTTCTGTACGTCGGCGTGGAGGTGATGGCCGGCGATGCGATCGGCACATATGGGGCCAGCTTTCACCTGCCGCTCGAGGAGACGCGCTTCTTCACCTCGTTCACGCTGGGCGCGATGCTGCTCGGCTACGTTGCCGGCTTGCTGCTGATTCCGCGCTTCATCTCGCAGCAGCGTTATCTGGCGGTCTCGGCGGTGCTCGGGGTGCTGTTCACGCTCGGCGCGTTTACTACCAGTGGATACAGCTCGGTGCTGTTCGTCGCAGCGCTCGGCTTTGCCAATGCGATGATGTGGCCGGCGATCTTTCCGCTGGCCATCAATGGCCTCGGTCGCCACACCGAAGCCGGATCGGCGCTGCTGATCATGGGCATCGCTGGCGGCGCGGTGGTACCGCAGCTGTTCGTGCACTTGAAGCAGCACATCGACTTCCAGCTTGCGTTCATGGTGCTGATGGTGCCGTGCTACCTGTACATCCTGTACTACGGAATGGTCGGCCACCGGGTCGGCCAGAAGTCCGGCGCATGAGTCGCTCGTCGCGTCGGGTATGGCCATAAGCTAGGATGCATGCGATGGCGCGCATTCCTGCGCGACATGGTTGGCGCGGCGGCGCCCTTTATCACGATGGGCGCCTTACATCACGATGCACGAGGTTCAGCAGGTGCGTAGCGCCACCATCAAGGATGTAGCCGAGCGGGCCGGCGTTTCGCTGAAGACCGTCTCGCGCGTGATCAACAACGAGCCTTCGGTGCATGCCCGCACGCGCGAGAAGGTGCAGCGCGAGATCGATGCGCTCGGCTACCAGCCCGATCCTTCCGCGCGCAGCCTGCGCAGCACCCGCGCGTATGCGCTGGGGCTGGTCTACGACAACCCGAACGCGCACTACATCATCAACCTGCAGCGCGGCGTGCTGTCGGTGTGCCGCAGCAGCGGCTTCGGCCTGCAAATCCATCCCTGCGACTCGTCTTCGCCGAAACTGGCCGACGAGTTGCGCGATCTGGTACGCCGTTCGCGCCTGGCCGGGCTGGTGCTTGCGCCGCCCATGTCCGAGCAGCCGGCGCTGATCCGTGCGCTGAGCGAAGCGAAGATCCCGTTCATCCGGATCATCTCGGCACGCAAGGATCCGCAGGACGGTTCCCCCTGCGTGTATGTGGACGACCGCGACGCCGCCTATGCGATCACCGAGCATCTGATCCAGCTCGGCCATCAGCGCATCGGCTTCCTGTGGGGCGGCACCGATCACCGCTCCAGCGTGGAACGCTACCAAGGTTACGAGGACGCATTGAAGGATTACGGCATCGCGCTGGATCGCAAGCTGATCATCCCGGGCGACTACACCTTCGACGACGGCTTCCGCGGTGCGCGCAAGCTGCTGGCTCTGAAGGACCGGCCCAGCGCGATCTTCGGCTCGAACGATGAGATCGCCGCCGGCGTGCTGGCGGCGGCACACTCGGACGGCATCAACGTGCCGTACGAATTGTCGATCGCTGGGTTCGAGGACAGCCCGTTCTCCAAGCAGTCGTGGCCGGCCCTGACCACGGCGCGGCAGGCCACCGAAGACATCGCGCGGCACGCCGCGCAACGATTGATCGGCGACCTGCAGCGCGAGGCCAACGGCGAGGCGATCAGCAGCACCAACGAGGGCTTCAGCCCCGAACTGGTGGTGCGTGGCTCGACGGCGCCGCGGCATACCACGCCCGCCAAACGCTGAAGCATGCGCCACAGCGCATCGCCTGACCTCAGCCCCGCGCGATCAAGCCGATCGCCAGCAGCGCCAGCAGCACGCCGCCGAGGTTGAGCCGGCTCAGCCGCTCGCGAAACAGCAGCAGACCGACCAGCGCGCCCAGCGCCACCACGCCGATATTCATGCTGGCGAACACGAGCGCCGGATGCTGCGGCAACGCCTGGTGGCCGCGCAGGTAAAACAAGATGTTGCCGAAGTTGGCCAACCCCAGCGCGACACCTGCCAGCGCACTACGCGCGGTGAAGCGGGTGCAGTCGCGCAGACGGCGCCACAGCTGCAGCGCCAGGGCGACCAGCAGGGCCAGCGCGAACATCGCCTGCAGCGACGCACCCAGCGGTACGCCGGCCTGCGCCACGCGCTTGAACAAGATGTCGATCACGCCGAAACCGCCGAACACCAGCAGCGGATACAGCCAACCGGCGGGTCCGCTTTCCACCACGCGCTGCCTGCCGCGCCACACCATGCACAGCAAGGCGAGCAAGCCCAGTGCGATACCCAGCGCCTTGAACGCGGTGAGCTGTTCGCCGAACAACAGGAACGCCGCCAGCAGCGAGAGCAGCAGCGACAACCGTTGCGCCGCATCGCTGCGTACGATGCCGGCGTGCCGTACCGATGCTGCCAGCGCCAGGAAGATCGTCGGCAGCAGCACGCCCAGCCCGATCAGCGCCAGCCACGGCGCGCCCGGTTCGCGCAGCGGCGCAAGCGCCGGTTGCAATATCAGCGCGGTGAGTGCGCCGGCGACCACGTAATTCCAGGCGATGGCCTGGCCGATGTCGATGCCATAACGTCGCGCCAGCTTCAGCAGCACTGATACCAGCACACTGCACACGACACTCAGAAAAACGTAAATCATCCAGTACTCCCGCCATCGTCAGCTGTCATTGTGCCGCAGCACGTGCCTCGAACATGCCGGCGATTGATCCATCAGCTATGCAGGCTCTTCACCAGCATCAGGATCGCGACGGCGATGATCGCCAGCGCGAAGATCAGGTTGAGCGCACCACGGGTTTTCGCCAGCCGTTTGGCGCCGATCGCTCCGAGCCAGCCGCCGACGATGCCGCCGCCGATGAACTCGACGGCGACCGGCCAATCGATCAGGCCGGAGACCGCGTAATTGATCGCGGCAGTCAGGCCGAACGCGCCGACAGCGAATAGCGATGTGCCTATGGCATGGATGATCTCCATGCCGCTGGCGAACATCAGCCCCGGCACGATAAGGAATCCGCCGCCAATGCCGAAGAAGCCGGACAGGCCGCCGGCACCCAGGCCCACCGCGCCCAGTCGCGGGTACATTCGCGGCAGTGGATAACGATCCGGACCGCTGCGGCGACCACGCAGCATCAGCGCGGCAACCACCAGCATCAGCAGCGCGAACAGCACCAGCAAGCGCTGGCCGTTGACTGCCTTGCCGATGGTCGATCCGATGTAGGCACCGACCACGCCGGTGGCGGCAAAGGTGAACGCCACCTTCCAGCGCACGTGGCCGGCGCGCGCGTGCGGAACCAGGTTCGCGAATGCGTTGAGCGCTACCGCCAGCGCGCTGGTGCCGATCGCCAGATGAGGATCGTGCACGCCGACCACATACAGCAGCAGCGGCACGGCGAGGATCGAGCCGCCACCGCCGATCAAGGCCAGCGAAAAACCGACGGCCGAACCACACACGATGGCGAGCAGGGCCTGCAAGGTAAACAGGTGATTCATGGATGTTCCCGGGTGAGCGCAGGCTTCAGTCGTCGGCGCAGAACTGTTCGAACAGCGTGCTCATCGCGTCAGTTCCAGCGATGAGGCCAGCGCACCGATCGAGCATGCCCCCCGCACAGCAACAGGCGATGGTGGCCGGCCATCGCCTTGAGCACCGCCATTGCTCATCGGCCGCGCCCGCCGGCGGACAGCCGCGAACGAAGCGCCGAGAGGTCGTAGCCAGCCTCTTGGGCGATTTGCAGAATGGCATCGGCCGAGCCGCCTGCCTGCAGCGCCCACAGCATGGTCGAGCGCGTGCCGGTGCGGCAGAACGCCAATACCGGTCGGGGCAGCGCGTCGAGCGCATCGGCGAACTCCTGCACCTGTGCATCGGACAACTGACCGGACACGACCGGGATGTGCCGATAAGCGAGTCCCGCCTGTCGTGCCGCCGCTTCCAGCAACGCACTGGCCGGCTGGCCGTCGGCTTCGCCATCGGGGCGATTGTTGATGACGCTGCGAAAACCCTGCGCGGCCAGTGCCGCGATGTCGGCGACATCGACTTGCGCGGCGACGCTGAGCTGGTCAGCTAGCGGATGGATCTGCACTACTGTTCTCCTCGGTAATGAAGCCGCGCGGCGTGCTCGGATCGGGTCTATCAGATCGCGTCCAGCGGAATCTTCAGATAGCGCACGCCATTGTCCTCGGCAGGCGGCAACTGACCGGCGCGCATGTTCACCTGCACCGCGGGCAGGATCAGCTGCGGCATCGACAGCGCGGCATCGCGCTCCGTGCGCATGGCCACGAACTCGGCTTCACCGATGCCGTCGCGCGCATGGATATTGCCCCGGCGTTCCTCAGCCACGCTGGTCTCGCACACGAACGCGTCGCGGCCGGCGGCCTTGTAGTCATGGCACAGGAAGATCCGGGTGTCGTCCGGCAGCGCGAAAATCCTGTGGATCGAGCGATACAAGGTAGCCGCGTCGCCGCCGGGAAAGTCGCAGCGGGCGGTGCCGTAGTCGGGCATGAACAACGTATCGCCAACGAAGGCCGCATCGCCGATCAGATGCGTCATGCATGCTGGCGTATGGCCTGGCGTGTGGATGGCCGTCGCTTCGATGCTGCCGACCATGTAGCGCTCGCCGTCGGTGAACAGGTGATCGAACTGGCTGCCATCGCGCTGAAATTCATCCCCTGCATTGAACAGCTTGCCGAAGGCGTCCTGCACCGCGCGGATGTGCTCGCCGATACCCAGCCTTCCGCCCAGCTTCGCCTGCACATACGGCGCCGCCGACAGATGGTCGGCGTGTATGTGCGTATCGATCACCCACTCCACGTCGAGCTTTTCGGACTGCACGAAGGCAATCAGAGTGTCGGCCGACCCGCGATGGGTACGCCCCGCTGCCGCATCGTAATCCAGCACGCTGTCGAGCACCGCCGCCTTCATCGTGGCCGGATCCCACACCACGTAGCTGAAGGTATGGCTGAGCACGTGGAAGAACGCTTTCACTGCGGGACGTTGCATCGTGGGTTCCTCGCGTTTCCGCGGCCAGACCTTGGCGACAGGCAGGACGCCGGACAATGTCAGTGCGGCATGGGCGAGCTACCCAGCAGGTGCCCGTTGACCTCGATACCGTACAGCGAGTCCGTCGTGTCGTGGTACTTCGCCCGCGTCGCGCCGAGGTCGCCGGTATAGCGCGGATCCTGCGGGCGCTCGTGCGCATCCATGAACATCGCTACGTCCCATGCGTCCTGGTCACTCAGGCTGCCACCGCGGCTGAGCGGCATGTTGGCCTTGATGAAAGCGGCCGCGTTGTCCAGCTGATGCATGCCGGCGCCCCAGTTGAACGACTGCGGCCCCCATAGCGGTGGAAACACGTTGCGGCCGGCAACCTGCTGGCCCTGCCCGTCGGCGCCATGGCACAGCGCGCAATCCTTCTTGAACACGGTTTCGCCACGGGCATAGTCCGGCGGTAGCGGCGGCTTGAAACCCTGCTTCGGATAACCAGCCCCCTTCAGCACGACTCCGACCGGCGCACCTTTCGCCATCCACCAGGCATAGGTTTCCAGTGCGACCATCTCCGCACTGTCCAGCGGCGGCGCCTTGCCGTTCATGCTGAAGCGGAAGCAGCCCTGCAGGCGTTCGCCGAATGTATTCACATGACCATTCTTTTTGCGGTACTGCGGGTACACGCCGTAGGCACCCCACAGCGGCGCCGAGTTCGCCAGCCGACCGGCATCCAGGTGGCAGTTGCTGCAACTCAGCCCGTTGCCGACATAGGCCTTCGCGTGTTCTGGCGTGTCCGTAAAGATGTCGCGGCCTTGACGGATCACGTCGCCGAGCGGGCCGTCGGGAATCTGCGCCTCCGAGGGCGGCGTGAATGTCGCCGGCTGGCTGGCTGTCGGCGCTGCGGGCGCAGCGCGCGTCATTGCGGTGGACGCCGCTGGTGCCGGACTGACGGCAGCTGGGTCCGGCGACTTCTGCGTACAGGCACTCAGCGCGCATACCGCAATCGCGCCCATCCACCACATCGGCATCTTCATGGCGTGACTCCGTTCGGGGCCAACGGCTGTGCGGCGAACCATTCGGCCACCGCGCGGATGTCCTGCCCGCTGAGCGCGCTGGACAAGTGCTGCATCAGCTGCAGCGGATCGTTGCGCCGCGCGCCCTGCTGCCATGCCTTGAGCTGGGCGACGATATACGCGGCCGGCTGCCCGGCCAGCGGCGGAAAATGCGCGCCTACGCCCACGCCAGCGGGGCCGTGGCACTGCACGCATGCGGGCACGTTGCTGTTCCAGCGACCGCGCGTCGCCAGCACGGCACCGGCACTGTCGGCGGCCGGCAGCGGCGTGGCGGGTTTCGCCAGCGCGGGCGGCAGCGGCAGCTTGCTGTAGTACATGGCCAGCGCCTGCCGTTCGTCCTCGACTAGCGCCGTGGCGGTGGCCTGCATCACGGGGCTGACACGCGTGCCGCTGGCGAAATCATCCAGCTGTTTTTGCAAATAGGCCGCATCGAGACCGGCCAGACGCGGGTTGCCCGCCGCCGCCTGACCGCCGCCGTCGGCACCATGACAGGCCAGGCACGGCGCGGCGCCTTTACCGTTGCCCTGCGTGGCGATCGCCGCCGCATCGACGGCATGCGCCGCGCCGACCGGCAGCGCTGTGGCGACGGCCAGGCCCATGCCGAACAGCAGTGTGCGCGAATCGAAGCTCCGCATGGCGTCCGTCCTCATTGCGCCGGCTGAAAGCCGTACTTGTGATAGACCGCCTGCGCGGCCGTGCTTTGCATGAACGCCAGGAAATCCCTGGCGGCCTGCTCGTGCGGCGCGTTCTTCATGCGTGCGGCGGTATAGGTGGCAGTGACATTCCAGGCGGCGGGAATCGTCACCGTCTCGACCGGAAAGTGCATGATCTGCTGCTGGAAATACGCCTCGGTCGACCACACCGGCGCGGCGTCCGACTCGCCCTGCAGCACGCGCAATGGGGATTGGCGGTGATGGATGCGGGTGAGGAAGGTGCTGCCGTCCTTCACCTTGGTCTGCATGATCGTGTGATCGAGTGCATCACCACCGACCTTGCGATAACTCGCCTCGATCTGTTTCGCGATGCCCTCCCACGCCGGGTTCGGCATGCTCACACGCACATCGGCACGGCCGAGATCGGCCAGCCCGGCGATGTGTTTCGGATTGCCCTTCGCCACCAGGATCGCCAGCGGATTGCGTGCGTAGTCGTACGTGTCGGCAAACCAGTCGTGCTGCTTCTGGTTGTCGGCAATCGCACCCTTGCCGGCCGTATAGATGTCCGGTTTCAACGTGATGCGCAGGTTGCCCATCACCAGTGTGCCGCTCTCGATCTGCTTGGCCAGAATGCCCGGCGGCAACGTCTCGGCATAGATCCGCTGGTATTGCGGATGCGCCTGCTTGAACGCCTCCAGCAGGTCATGCACCACCATGAACTGGTTGCCGGCGAAAAACACCACCAGCTGCGGGTCGACGATATCGCCGTGCAGGTCGGCGATCGCATCGACCGGCGGCACACTGAACTGCAGGCCGGCCGGCGGTGGGTTCCACGGCGGCAGGAAGTCGGTCCGGTCGGCCGCGCTGGCGGCGCACGCCGTGCTGAAGACGGCCGCGGCGGCAAGCCGCCGCACGATGGAATGACGCATGCTGGTTCCCCTCGGCAACGTGAAGATTACAACGGCAGCAGCGCGTAGCCCTTCTGCTGCAGTTCGCTGATCGTGGTCAGTGCGGACAGCGCGAGGGTGACCTGCGAGTCCACCCAGTCGTACTGGAAGTCGTGCTCGGCCACGGCCTGGCCGCACACCGCCACGTCGATACCGGCCTTGCGCAATTGCGCGATCACCGGCAGGTTCGGATTGGCGACGCCGTACTTCTTCCGATACTGCTCGTCGTTCAGCACGATCGGCGTGGCCGGACCGGACGCGATCGCCACGAATTTCAGATGATCGAGCGGCACCCCGGCGCTGACGTACAGGTTCACTGTGCGCGCCACCCGATCCAGCGCCGGACTGATTTCGCCCGGTTTGTCGCTGGCCTTGGTCAGACCGAACACTACTTTGTAGGTGGCGTTGCGATCAGGCTGATAGGCCGCCTGCGGCAGCGGGTGCATCCTGCCGGCGCCGGTGATTGTCGGGGTCTGCCAGAAACCGTCGGCAGCGACCGCCGCCGCGGGCAACAAGCTGAGTGCAATCAATACGGACATCAGTGGGCGAATCATGGTGGCCTCGCAGATCTGTTGGCGACGCGGGCATCGCGTCGACGCATGCTATGTCTGCGCCGTCCGATAAGCCAAGGCGGTTTTAATGATCCTGCTCATAAGCACAGCTTATGTGTGACGGCGGCACGGCCATGTCGGGATTTCGGTCATGGATAGCACCCGTGTCACCACTGGCTGACACCTTGTTGTAACAAACACTGTCTGCCATATATTTGCCTTGACAAATAAACTTGTGGCAATAGAATGCACAGCCATGAACACTCAACCGCCTCTCCCCGCAGCCGAAAGCCTGGGCGTCATGCTGAGCCTGGTCCGGACTGAAATCGTCCGCTCGATGGAAGAAGAGCTGGCTGCCACCGGCCTCGACCTGAGCTTCACCCAGTTCTTGATCCTGAAGAAACTGGCCCATCTGGGACCGATGTCCGCCAGCAATCTGGCGCGAACGGTGGAGCTGGACGGCGGCGCCATGACCCGCCAGCTCGATCAGCTGGAGCGCAAGGGTTATCTGCGCCGCTGCCCGCATGAGCAGGATCGCCGCGCGCTGCGGATCGAGCTGACCGAAGCCGGTGCAGCGCAATCGCAGCAGCTGTTCGATTGCAGCGCACGTGTGCTGGATGCGGCCCAGCGGTCGTTGAGCGAGACCGAGCGAACCCGCTTGCACGATTACCTCACGCGCGTATTGCAAGCGCTGCGCGATAAGAATTGACTCCTATCCCTGGACCACATCCCATGCGTCTGCAACTACTTGCGGCTGCCACCGCACTGACCCTCGCACTGGCCGGCTGCGTCAGCAGCGGCGGCGTGCATCCGGACGGCACGCCGATCGACCCCGCCACCCTGAAGACCGAGCGCAGCCTCGCCGGCGTCAACGTGTCGCCCGCCGCATGGCCGGCCACGGACTGGTGGACCGGGCTGGGCGATACGCAACTCGATACACTGATCGCCGAAGCACTGAAGGACAATCCGGGCCTTGGCATTGCCGATGCGCGTGCCCGCGCGGCGCAGGCCGAAGCGGGTGTCGCCGATGCTGCCCGCGGCCCCAGCGTAAACGGGGGCGCCGCAGTCGCTGGCGCCCGGCCGCCGGCCGCGCTGCTCGGCGACAAGGCGCATTTCGAGATGGCCAAGTACGGCTACGCCAGCTTCAAGTGGGACCTCGATCTGTGGGGCGGCAAGCGTGCCGCGTGGGAAGCCGCAGTCGGCCAGGCGCATGCGGCCGAGATCGATGCCCGCGCCGCACGCATCGAACTTTCCGGCAACGTCGCCCGCGCCTACGTCCAACTCGGCTATGCGTTCACCCAGCAGGATCTGGCGGCAGGCGAACTGCAGCGCGCAAGCCAGTCGCGCGAGCTGACTCGCCAGCGCGTCGCCGGCGGCATCGACAACCAGATCCAGCTGAAGCAGAGCGACGCCGAAGTGGCTACTGCCGAGGAGGACGCGGCGCTGGCCAAGCGTGCGGTCGACGCGGCGCGCTCGTCGCTCTCGGTGCTGCTGGGCAAGGGTCCGGATCGCGGGCTGGAGATCGCCCGGCCGCAACTGCTGAAACCCGCCGAGCTGGCGGTGCCGACTAATCTGCCGGTCGATCTGCTCGGCCACCGCGCGGATCTGGTCGCCGCGCGCTGGCGTGTCGAGGCTTCGGCCAAGGACATCAAGGTGGCGAAAACCGAATTCCTGCCGAACATCAGCATCGGTGCGCTGGCCGGCGTGATCAGCATGGGCGGCGGCAACCCGCTCACGCTGCCGTCCCGCTTCTACCAGTTCGGACCGTCGCTCAGCCTGCCGATCTTCGACGGCGGCAAGTTGCGCGCGAACCTGTCCGGCAAGGATGCGCAGTACGACCTCGCCGTGGCGCAGTACAACCAGACCCTGGTCGGCGCGCTGAACCAGGTCGCCGACGAGTTGTCCGCGCTGCAATCGGTGCAGGACCAGCTCGCCGCGCAGCAGCGCGCGCAGGACGCGGCGCAGCAGGCCTGGGAGCTGGCGCTGCAACGCTACAAGGCCGGCATCGGCAGCTATCTCGAAGCACTCGTCGTGCGCCAGCAATTGCTCACCGCCAACCGCGGCATCGCCGCGCTGCAGGCGCAGCAGGTCGATCTCTCCGTTCAATTGATTCAGGCCCTCGGCGGCGGCTTCCAGCCGCAGGCCGGGGTGCCGACGCCTTCCCCGTCTCCCCACTCTTCGCGTTCCTGAGGCAGCCCCATGTCCAGCCAGACCATTCCCGATCCGAGCGGCACCACGACCGTGAGCACGCCGGTCGCCCCGCCACCCAAGAAGAACTCGCGCGGATTGATGCTGCGCGTACTCGCCATCGTCGTATTGCTCGCCGTCGTCGGCTGGGCGCTGTGGTACTTCCTCGATGGCCGCTGGTACGAAGGTACCGACGATGCCTACGTCAACGGCAACGTGGTGCAGATCACGCCGCAGGTGCCAGGCACCGTGGTCAGCATCGGTGCCGATGACGGCGACCTGGTGCACGCCGGCGACGTGCTGGTGCAGCTCGACCCCAGCGACGCCGATGTGGCGCTGGCGGAAGCGAAGGCGAATCTCGCCAACACCGTGCGCAAGGTGCGCGGCCTGTATTCCAGCGTCAACGGCGCACAGGCCGACGTGGCCGCACGCAAGACCGCGGTGGACAAGGCCCGTGCCGATTACAACCGCCGCGTCGCGCTGGCCAAGTCCGGCGCGATTTCGGCGGAGGAACTAGCGCATGCCAGCGACGCATTGACCAGCGCCGAGAGCGGCCTGATCGTCTCGCAGCAGACGTACGAGACCAGCAAGGTGCTGGTCGACGATACCGTGGTGGCTTCGCATCCGGACGTGCAGGTCGCGGCGGCGCGTCTGCGTGCGGCGTTCCTCGACGATGCGCGCGCCACCCTGGTCGCGCCGGTGGACGGCTATGTGGCCAAACGTTCGGTACAGGTCGGCCAGCGCGTGCAGCCGGGCGCTGCCTTGATGGCGGTGGTGCCGCTACACGGCGTGTGGGTGGATGCGAACTTCAAGGAAACCCAGCTCACCGGGATGCGGCTTGGCCAGCCGGTGGAGATCGAGTCCGATGTCTACGGCGGCAAAGTGAAATACAAGGGCAAGGTAGAGAGCCTCGGCGTCGGCACCGGCAGTGCGTTCTCGTTGCTGCCGGCGCAGAACGCCACCGGCAACTGGATCAAGATCGTGCAGCGCATCCCGGTGCGCATCGTGTTCGACGACCCGACCCAGCTGGACAAGCATCCGCTGCGCCTGGGCATGTCGCTGACTGTCGATGTCAGCCTGCATGACCAGAGCGGCCAGACGCTGGCGCAGCAGTCGCCGACCCAGCCGGCCTTCAGCACCGACGTATACAAGCAGCAGCTGGCCAAGGCCGACGCGGCGATCATCCGCATCGTCCACGCCAACATGGCCAGCAGCAAGTAATCCCCAACGACCGATACCGATGACCGCCCAATTCCGCCCACCCAATCTGGCACTCAGCACGATCGGTCTGTCGCTGGCGACCTTCATGCAGGTGCTGGACACCACGATCGCCAACGTGTCGTTGCCGACAATCGCCGGCAACCTCGGCGTCAGCAGCAACCAGAGCACCTGGGTGATCACCTCGTTCGCGGTGAGCATGGCGATCTCGCTGCCGCTGACCGGCTTTCTGACCCGTCGCTTCGGTGAGGTGAAGCTGTTCGTCTGGTCTACCTTGCTGTTTGCGCTGACGTCGTTCCTGTGCGGCGTCTCGCAGAGCATGGGCATGCTGATCGTGTTCCGCGCGCTGCAGGGCGCGGTGGCCGGACCGATGTATCCGATCACGCAGAGCCTGCTGATCAGCATTTATCCGCCGGCCAAGCGCGGCATGGCGCTGGCACTGCTGGCGATGGTGACCGTGGTGGCGCCGATCGCCGGCCCGATCCTCGGCGGCCTGATTACCGACAATTACTCGTGGCCGTGGATCTTCTTCATCAACGTGCCGATCGGCATCTTCGCCAGCATGGTGGTGGCGAACCAGCTGCGCGGCAAGGTCGAGAAGACCGAGCGCCCGAAGGTCGACTATGTGGGCCTGATCACCTTGATCGTCGGCGTCGGCGCACTGCAGATCGTGCTGGACAAGGGCAATGACGAGGACTGGTTCAACTCCACCTTCATCATCGTCACCAGCGTCGTCTCGGCGATCGGCATCGCGATCTTCCTGATCTGGGAGCTGACCGACAAGGATCCGATCGTCAATCTGAAATTGTTCCGCCACCGCAATTTCACCGCCGGCACGATCGCCCTGATCCTCGCCTACGCGGCGTTCTTCGCGATCGGCCTGCTGGTGCCGCTGTGGCTGCAGCGCAATCTCGGCTACACCTCGACCTGGGCCGGCTACGCCACCGCACCGCTGGGCGTGATTCCGGTACTGCTGACCTTCTTCGTGGGCAAGTACGCCGGCCGTTTCGATCTGCGCTTGCTGGCGTCGGTAGCGTTCGTGGTGATGGGCCTGACCTGCTTCATGCGCGCGGACTTCTTCATCGGCATCGACTTCTATCACGTGGCGATGGTGCAGCTGATCCAGGGCCTGGGCGTGGCGCTGTTTTTCATGCCGATCCTGACCATTCTGCTTTCGGACCTGCAACAGAACGAAATTGCCGCCGGCTCCGGCCTGGCTACGTTCCTGCGCACGCTCGGCGGCAGCTTCTCCGCCTCCCTGACCACGTTGCTATGGGAACGTCGGGCAGTGAGCCATCACGAACAACTGGCCGAACACATCACCGCCTACAGCTCGACTTCGCAGACGGCGATCAGCCAGATCGGCCAGGGCAACCCGCAGGCCGGTGCCAGCGTGATCAACGACATGATCACCCAGCAGGGCTACCAGATCTCGTTCAACGAGGTGTTCCACGCGCTGGGCTGGGTGTTCATCGGACTGGTGTTCGTGATCTGGCTGGCCCGGCCGCCATTCAGCGCGAAAGCCGGCCCGGCCGCCGGCGGCGGACATTGACGCCGCCGCCGCAATCTAGGGATTGAAAGCCACGCCCACCAGAGCCATGGTTTCGCCGCGGTTGGGGTGGTGCAGATTGCCGTTGGAAATGTGCCGGACCTGCAGGCTGAAGCGCCGCCCCTGCCAGCCCAGCGTGCTGACGAATTCGTAAGGCGTGCTCAATGCCTGCGTGCGGCCGGTATGCAAGGCTGGCTGGAAGCTGAGAAACAGCGGTCGATACCAGTCGCCGGCGTCGCCATAGTGGAGACGCGCCCCACCTGCGACCAGCCAGATCTGGTCGCGCGTGGTGTAACGGCCGCCATCGAAACGGGCGATGTTGCGCCCATCGAGCCAGCCCAGCGAAACATCCGGTGACCAGCTGAAGCGGGTGTCGCCGAGGCGGTGTTCGTCGAACACGCCTTCGGCAAACACGGTGTTCGCCGCATAGCTGTCCATGTAAGTCCGGCCGCCCTGGATTTCCAGACGAGCGGCGGCGGCGGGAAAGGCGAGCGCGACAAGAGGCAACGCGAGCAGAACGAGGGACGCACGGGAAGGCAAACGCATGGAGAGACCTATAGGAGATAGGGAGCGGTTGGTTTGTGTACCCCATAGTTTACTAAACGATGTCGCGCATAGGTGAAGCCCGCCGATCGTGTGGCGGAAACACTATGTTTCTTCGGCATGCGCGTTGCCTGCAAAAAAGCCCCGGCGGTATCTGCCGGGGCTTTCCCTCGGAACGGTGAGGCTGCCGGTTTATCGAGCGATGGTTTTCGACGCGGCCGCCGCTGGTTGCAGACTGGCGCTGTCCAGATCGAGCGCGCTCGATTCCAGCAGCACCGCATGGGGATGCGCCTGGTGTATCGCCGCGCCGAACTGCGCGGCATCACCGACCACCACGACCTTGCTGCCATCGGCATCCAGATGTTTTGCCGCGTACTTCTCGATCTGCTTCGGCGTGACTGCTTGCACTTGCTCGATGTATTTGCCGATCTGCTCCAGCTTTACGCCATGGATGGCCAGCTCGCCGACCTGTTCGGCGAGGCCGGCGGTGGTTTCCAGGCTGTTGCCATAGCTACCGATCAAGGTCGCCTTGCGCGCCGCCAGTTCGTCGGCGGAAACGCGCGCACTGCCGAGCTGCTTGAACTCGCCCAGCACCAGCTCCACCACTTGCGGCGCCGACGGGTTCTTGGTCTGCGCGGCAGCCAGCCACATCCCGGCATTCCCCAGTGCCTGCAGCCGGCTGCTGGCGCCATAGGACAGCCCGCGCTTGATGCGGATCTCCTCGTTGAGGCGCGCGGAATACGAACCACCGAGCACCGCGTTGGCGACGATGCCGACGTAGTAGTCGGCATCGTCGCGCGGCGGCGCCGCATGCGCGACGACCACGCCAGCCTGGCCGGCTCCATGCTGATCGATCAGCAGGATCGCCGGCACATGGCTGGCCGCCATGCCCACCGGCCGCGGCGGCAGTGGCGCAGCCGGTTTCCGCCAGTCGCCGAAACTGTTCTGCGCCAGCTGCTGCGCCTGCTCCGGCGTGACATCGCCGGTCAGGATCAGGATCGCGTTGTCCGGCCGGTACAGTGCGTCATGCAGATGCTGCGCGTCATTGCGGCCGATCCGCGCGATCGACGCCGGCGTGCCGCTGCGCGAATGGCCATAGGCGCCGTCGCCGAACACGCTGCGACCAACCGCAAGCGAGGCCAATGCGGTCGGCCGGCTCAGCGACAAGTGCAGATCGTCGATCGCCTGTGCCTGCGCACGCTTCAGCTCGGCCGCACTGAAGTCCGGCTGGCGCGCCACCTCGGCGAGCAGGCCCAGTGCCTGCGGCAATTTCGGCGTGGTCACGGTGACGCCCACCGCGCTTTGATCCCAGCCGGCGGCGGCGCTCAAGGACCCGCCCAACGCTTCGACAGCGGCGGCGATCTGCGGCGCGGTCTTGCCGGCGGCACCTTTGCTCAGCAGGTTCGCGGTGAGGTCGGCCAGGCCGGCCAGCTGTGGGGGATCCATTTCGCCGCCGCCACGCAACACCAGCTGGGCGGTGACCAGCGGCAAGCCGGCGCGGCGCACGCTGATCACTTGCAGGCCGTTCGCCAGCGTCTGTATGGATGGCGTGGGCACGCTAAGTTTCGGCGCCGGGCCGGGAGCCGGCGGCGTGGCAGGGAAATCGTCGGCGGAAGCCATCGCGGTCGACGCGCCGGCGGCGGCCATCAGCATGGCCGTAAAGACGGCCAAACGAATTACTTTCACGTGGCGGCTCATTTCGCTGCTCCCTTGCCGGCGGCCGGTGCGGACGTGGCGGCCTGTGGCAGATAATCGATGGTGACGCTGTGCGCACCGATGACGTACTTCTGCAGTACCCGGTGGACGTCGTTCTCACTGACTTTCTGCAATGCGGCCAGATCGGTGTTGACGTGTTCCGGATTGCCGTCGATCAGACTCGCCTGGCCCAGCGCGAACGCGATGCCCTGCGCAGTCTGACGCTGTTTCAGCTCGCTGGTCAGCAACTGGGTTTTCACCTTGTCGAGTTCGGTGGCCGGTATCGGCTGGGTCGCCAGCCAGATGATCTCCTCGTGCAGCAGTTTCTCCGCGGCAGCCGGTGCGTGACCGCTGGCGAGGATCGCGTAGGCGATGAACAGACCCGGGCCGACCCGGCCGTCGGCGTCGGCGCCGACTTGCTGGGCAACCTGATGGCGATACACCAGCGACTGGTACAACCGCGACGAATCGCCTTGCGACAGCAACGCGGCGGCGACCCGCAGCGGAATGCTGTCGGCACTGTCGGCGGCGGGCGGGATCAACCAGGTGATCGCCACCGCGGGCAAGGGCGCCGTCTCGCTGGTGACGGTGTAGCGCATATCCTTCTTGCGCACCGGCTCCTGCGCGGCGACCTGCGGCACCGCCGTGGCCGGTTTCGGAATCCAGCCGAAGTACTGGTCGACCCAGGCATCGAGCTGCTTCGGATCGAAATCACCGGCGACGATCAAGGTGGCGTTGTCAGGCCGGTAAAAGGTGTTGTGGAAATCGATCACGTTCTGCAGCGAAGCCGCTTCCAGATCCTCGATGCTGCCGATGGTCGGCCGCTGGTACGGATGCACCGCATACGAGTGCGGATCGATGGCGTTGAACAGCTTGCCGTATGGATTGGCCAGTACGCTCTGGCGGTACTCCTCCTCCACCACCGCGCGCTCGGACTTGAAATTCTTCTCGTCCACGTTGAGGTTGGACAGCCGTTCGGCCTCGGCCCACAGCAAGGTCTGCAGATAGTTGCTGGGCACGATCTCGAAATAATTGGTGACGTCGTCCCCGGTCGACGCGTTGTTGGAACCGCCAACGTCCTCGGTGAGCCGGTCGAACTGCTCGGCGTGCATGTGTTTCGTGCTCTTGAACATCAGGTGCTCGAACAGATGCGCGAAGCCGGAGCGACCCTGCGGATCGTCCTTGGAACCGACGTGGTACCACATCTGCACCGACACCGTCGGACTGGCGTGATTCTCCACACTCAACACCTGCAAGCCGTTCGGCAAGGTGCGCTGGTGGTACTGGATCGACGGAATGCTCAGTTCGGCCGCAGCCAGCGGCGGCGACAACGCCGTCACGGCGAACAAGGCGAGTGAAGCCAGCAAGGCGGTCGGACGCAGACGCATGGTCATCCCTTCAATTCCTTCGGGTGAAAGGCCAACCATAGCAAGTCGACGAAAGCGCTGGCGCGTGGCTTCCGGGCCACCGTGGGGGTTTTGGCTCCGCCCTTGACGACCTATTTAATCCGGGTAGAATTCGCCCATTATTTCATCCGGGTAAATTAAAGTGAGCCAGCCCAACCCACCTAACTGCAGCGCGTTCGACCACCTGCGTCTGATTGCCAGCGGCCCATTGGTCGAGGTGGTGCGCGCAACCAAGCAGGCGCTGGATGCGGGAGCGCACGGGCCGTTGCTGATTTTCGACGATCAAAGCAGTCGCCAGATAGAGATCGATTTTCGCGGCACGATCGCGCAGGTGCTGGCGCGACTGCCGCAGGGCGAAGCCGCGCCGGAGCCTGCCGCACGCGGCCCCGGCCGACCGAAGCTGGGGGTGACGCCACGCGAGGTCACCTTGTTGCCCCGACATTGGGACTGGTTGGCCGGCCAGCCCGGCGGCGCTTCGGCGGTGTTGCGGCGGCTGGTCGAACAGTCCATGCGCCATCATGGTGCGAAGGATCGCGCGCGGCTTGCGCAGGAGTCGGTCGATCGTTTCATGCTCGCGATGACCGGCGACCTCAGCCAGCACGAAGAAGCATCACGCGCGTTCTACCGGCATGAACGCGAGCGTTTCATCGCGCTGACCGAACCGTGGCCGCGCGACGTGCGCGATCACCTGCGCCGGTTGGCCACCACAGCCTGGGACGACACGGCGGCCAGTTGATCACGACGGCCGACACCCACACCACACCGACACGTTCCATCACGACGCCAGTCCGTCAGCGGCGCCCAAGGACTTCGCTATGCAGCCTTCTTCTCGCAGTTCACTGTTCGCCAATCGCAACTTTACCCTGCTGTTCGGCGGCAGCACGATCTCGGCGATCGGCGATCAGTTCACCCTGGTCGCGTTGCCATGGCTGGTACTGAAGCTCACCGGCGATCCGGCCGCACTCGGCCTGGTGCTCGCCGCGATGGCGCTGCCGCGCGCCGCCTTCATGCTGATCGGCGGAGCGGTGGTTGACCGCATGTCGCCGCGACGGGTGCTGCTGGCCGCGCGCGGGATCAATGCTTTGCTGGTCAGCGCGCTTGCCGTGCTGGTGCTGGCCGGCGCGATCCAGATGTGGATGATCTTCGCGCTCGCGCTTGGCATCGGCCTGTCTACCGCGTTCACCTATCCGGCGGGTTCGGCCCTTCTGCCGCAGCTGATCCCGCCGCAGCAGCTGCAGCCGGCCAACGCGCTATTCATGGGCATGCGCCAGCTGAGCCTGATTGTCGGACCGGCGATCGCGGGACTGCTGATCGGTGCCGGTGCGCACGCCGATCACGGCAAAGGCGTGATCGATTCTTCCGGACTCGGGCTCACCTTCGGCATCGATGCGGTGAGCTTTCTGTTCTCGCTGGTCTCGCTGATGCTGATCCGCATCCACAGCGATCACCACCCGAAGGTGCCGGCCGGCAGCGTGCTGGCCAATGTCGCCAGCGGCATCCGCACCATCTGGGCCGACCTGCCGCTGCGCGCGTTCATCCTCTACGCCGCCGTGGTGTCGGTGTTTGTCGGCGGCCCGATCCAGGTCGGCCTGCCGGTGCTGGCCGATACCCGGCTGGATCTGGGGGCCGCGTCGCTGGGCATCCTGATGACCGCGAACGGCGGCGGCATGCTGCTGGGCAGTTTCCTTTCCGGCGTCGCGACGAAACTGGTACGCGGCCGGCTCGGCCTGATGGTGCTGGGCATCGACAGCGTCGCCGGACTGGCCCTGGCGACGATGGCGCTGGTGCACTCGACCCTGGCCGGCGCCGTACTGCTGGCCAGCGTCGGCGTGCTCGCCGGCATCGCGCAAATCGCCATTGTCAGTTGGATCCAGCACCGCGTTGCGCCGGAGATGATGGGCCGCACCATGAGCGTGCTGATGTTCACCTTCATGGGACTCGGCCCGCTGTCGGCCGCCATCGCCGGCAGCCTGCTGAAAGTGATCTCGCTGGCGACCTTGTTCACCGCGGCGGGCCTGACGCTGACAGCCATTGCCTTGAGTTGCATGACCAGCGCGGCGCTGCGCAGCATCGGCGCGGCGCGGGCAGAGGCCGCACCGGCCTGATCGCGATACCACGTTCAGCGGACCGTCGCGTTGCGCGATCGTGCGGTGAGTGAGTTCGCTGGTTGCGATTCGGGCTTGTTGACCGGACAGCCGACAACGAACGAACAATCACGCGGACAGATCAGGACGCGGTCTGCTGCCCGCCCAGCGCCCTGAGCCGCTTCTTCTCCGCACGGCGGGCTTGCCTTGCGGCCTTGCGGATCTTGCGATCGTAGTTCCACAGATAGATCGCCGGCGTGCTGAGCAAGGTCAGCAGCTGCGACACCAGCAGACCGCCGACGATGGCGATGCCCAGCGGCTGGCGCATTTCCGAGCCGATGCCGAAGCCGATCGCCAATGGCAGCGCATCGACGATCAGGCTCTACTTTGAGAGATCTCTTCTAGGTAACCGATGGCCTGTGGGATGCCACGCTTGTAGTTGCCCAGCGTCGTGGTGTGGTGGTTGCAAACGACGCTCACACGTGACCTGATGGCTACGGCGGCATGTGCCAAACAAGATCTGACCCAGAGGCTTACGGGTTGGCTTGTGATTAGATAAGGCGTGCCGGCAACCGCCGAGTGAGTCAGCGGCCGCCCCTGGCCAGTCGCAGGCGCCCTATGCGCCGTGCGAAGAAACCCTCGGTCGGTTCGCCGAAATAGGCCCTGGTGCGTGCGCTGAACACGCCCCAGCCCACGGCAGCCAGCATCGCCACGGGAAGAATGATCCCGATCGGATTGCCGCCGGGCGCCCCGGGCGCTGCCGTTGCCAGCATCGCAAGCTGCCCCAGCACGGGCAGACCCAGCATCACGGCGAACACGCCGAACAGTGCGAAGCGCGCGCGGCGCTTGTGCCGTAGTACCCCAATGCCCAGCGTGAGCAGCGCACCGCCGAGCACCAGCAGCACGATCGAGACGATCAGAGCTTTGTCACCCATCTTCGCCGCTAGGCTCGGGATCAACAGGGTAAGCACGCCAACCAGCAACTGGACGGAGCCCAGCACGATGCTGCCAACGGCCGACCACTGCAGCCGTCCCGGCATCAGGCCTCTCGCGTGCCGAGCCAGGCGATCATGGTTAAACAGGTAGATCGCCGGCGTGCTGAGCAAGGTCAGCAGCTGCGACACCAGCAGGCCGCCGACGATGGCGATGCCAAGCGGCTGGCGCATTTCCGAGCCGATGCCGAAGCCGATCGCCAATGGCAGCGCCGCACCCATCGCCACCAGGGTGGTCATGGTGATCGGGCGGAAGCGCACCAGCGCCGCTTCGCGGATCGCTTCGGGCGCGGACAATCCCCGCTCGCGCTCGGCGACCAACGCGAAGTCGACCATCAGGATCGCGTTTTTCTTGACGATGCCGATCAACATCAGGATCGCGATGATCGCCATCATCGAGATCTGCGTCTGCGTCACCAGCATCGCCAGGAACGCGCCGGCGCCCGCGGCAGGCAGGGTGGAGAGAATCGTCAGCGGATGACCCAGGCTCTCGTAGAGGATGCCGAGCACGATGTACATCGCGATGATCGAGCCGAACAGCAGCACCATGCCGTTGGACTGCATCTGCTGCAGGCGCTGGTTGGCACCGGTGTAATCGACCTTGACGCCGGCCGGCAGACCGGTCGCATAGGCCGCCTGCTCGACCAGCTTGACGCCGCGGTCCTGCGGCACGTCTTTGGCCAGGTTGTAGCTGATCGTGGCCGCCTGCAGCTGGTTGTGGTGGCGCACCCGGATCGGGCTGCTGTTCGGCTCGATGGTCGCCAGCGCGGACAGCGGGATCATCTTGCCCTGATCGTTGCGCACGCGCACGTTCAGCAGCGACTGCGGGCTCACGCTTTGCGCCGGGTTGACCGTCAGCACCACCGAATACTGGTTGATGTCGGAATAGATCTGCGACACCTGACGCTGACCGAACGAGTTGTACAGCGCCGAGTCGATGGTGCCGATGCCGACATGCAGGCGCCCGGCGGCCTCGCGGTCGATCTTCAGCAGCTGCTGCTTGCCGACCTGGTCGAAATTGCTGCCGACGTCGCGGAATTCCTTGACGGTGCGCATCTGCCGCACCATCTTCAACGCCCACGGCTGCAGGTCGTCGCCGTTGGTGCTGATCAGCTGGAATTCGTATTGGCCGCCGTTGTCACCGCTGCCGCCACCGCCGAGAAACTGCGCGGCGCTGACCGAGACCTTCACGTGGGGCAGCAGGTCGTAATGCTTCGCGAGCCGATCGACCACCTGCTTGATGCCCTCCTTGCGCTGGCCCGGACCGCTGCCATGCGGTTTCAGGTCGACGAACATCTGCGCGTTGTTGCCGACTGCGCTACCGTCGCCGCCGCCATTTCTGCCGAGCATGGTCAGCTGGTCGAGCACCGCCGGATCGGCCAGCATGATCTTCGCTACCGCCAGCGTGCGTTCGGTCATCTGCTGCGGCGAGATGTTGGCGTCGGAGCTGATGTCGACCTGCAGCTGGCCGGTGTCCTCGTCCGGCATGAAGGTGCCGCCGGCGGTCTTCACCACCGCAAAGCCCAGGGCGAAGGTCAGGATCAGCAGGGTGAGCGGCTGCCAGCGCATGATGCGCCGGTGATGCATCGCCCAGTCCAGTGCGCGCTCGTAGATGCGCAGCAGGTTGCGGTCGAAATTCTCCACCGCCTGCTCGATCCGCCCCGGCGGCTTGCGGTCGACCGGCTCGTGCCGCAACAGGTGGGCGCACAGCGCCGGGGTCAGCGTCAGCGAGACCAGCGCCGAGATCACCACCGCCGCGGTCAGCGTCACCGAGAACTCGCGCAGCAGCATGACCAGCATGTTGTTGCCGAACAGCAGCGGCGCGAATACCGCCACCAGCGACAGCGTGATCGAGACCACCGTGAAGCCGATCTCGCCGACGCCGGTCAGCGATGCCTGCAGCGGCGTCTCGCCGCGCTCCATGTGGCGCACGATGTTCTCGATCACCACGATCGCGTCGTCCACCACGAAACCGATGCACAGCACCAGCGCCACCAGCGACAAGGTATTGAGGGTGTAGCCCAGCGTCCACATCACCACGAACGCACCGGCCAGCGACAGCGGCACGCTCAGCGTGGCGATCAGGGTCGGCCGCAGCCGGCGCAGGAACACCAGCATCACCAGCACCACCATCGCGATCGAGATCAGCAGCGCCACCTGCACTTCATGCAGCGCCGACTTGGTGGTCTGGGTGAGGTCGAACACCGGCGTCATGGTGATGTTAGACGGCAGCGACGCGCGCAGCTGCGGCAGCTTGGCGCGGATCGCCTCCACCGTGGCCACCGCATTCGCCTCCGGCCGCTTGGAGATCTGCAGGCCGACCGTACGCGCGCTGCCGGTCTGTTTGGTATCGAACCATGCCGCCTGATATTGATCCTGCTGGCCGCCGTAGACCTTGGCCACGTCGGACAGGCGTACCGGCGTGCCGTTCTTCACCGAGATCAGCAGGCGGGCAAACTCGGCCGGCTCGTGCAAGCTGTCGCTGGCAGTCACCGTCATCTGAGTGCGGCCGTCGCTCAGCGTGCCTTGCGGCGAGGTGACGTTGGCCGCGCGCAGCGCGTTGGCGACGTCGTTCGCGGTAAGCCCCTTGGCCGCCAGCGCGTTGTTGTCCAGCTCGATGCGCACCGCATGCGGCGTGCCGCCGAACACCTGCACCTGGGCCACGCCGTCAATCTGCGCCACGGCCGGCTTGAGCAAGGTGTCGGCCAGGTCGAACAGCTGATCCTGCGGCAATCCGGTCGACGTCAACGTGAGGAACAGGATCGGGATCTGCGAGGTGTCGAACTTGAAGTACTGCGGCGGCGACGGCATCCCCGTCGGCAGGTCGACCGCGGCCGCGTTGATCGCCGCCTGCACGTCGCGTGCGGCGCTGTCGGCAGTGCGGCTCATGGTGAAACGCACCATCACCGAGGCGGAACCCTCGCTGGCGTTGCCGTACATGTCGTCGATACCGGGAATTCGGCCCAGATGCCGCTCCAGCGGCGCCAGCACGGTGTTGGCCATGGTCTGCGCACTGGCGCCCGGCTGGCTGGCCACCACGTAGACGCCGGGAAAATCCAGCGACGGCAGCGCGGCGACGCCGAGCAGCATGTACGCCCATGCTCCGGCCAGGATCAGGCCGAGGGCCAGCAGCGACGTACCGACCGGGCGGCGAATCAGGGGTGCGAAAATATTCATGGCGTTTCCGTGGCCGACAAGTATGACGCCAGAAACGGCACACGCAGCACGTACGCGTTCGACGCGCACGAAACCGGCGGGGACAAGGCGAGAGTTCCGTTCATGCCGGCTTTATGCCAGCCAGCGCACGCCAACGTATGTGCCTGAAGTCCACACCGTGTCGGAAGACAGGGGTGACAGGCAGGCACCGGCGAAGCGGCTATTTCGGCAGCGCGGGCATCTGTTGCTGCACCGCCTGCTGGCGCCGGATCTGGGCACGCAGCTGCCGGCGCGCGGCCTTGCGCTGCTGGCGGTCGTATTGCCACAGATAGATCGCCGGCGTGCTCAGCAAGGTCAGCAGCTGCGACACGAACAGGCCCCCGAGGATGGCGATACCCAGCGGCTGGCGCATCTCCGAGCCGTATCCGAAACCGATCGCCAGCGGCAGCGCCGCACCCATCGCCACCAGGGTGGTCATGGTGATCGGGCGGAAGCGCACCAGCGCCGCCTCGCGGATCGCCGCGGGCGCGGACATGCCGTGGTCGCGCTCGGCGACTAACGCGAAGTCGACCATCAGGATCGCGTTCTTCTTGACGATGCCGATCAGCATCAGCACCGCAATCACCGACATCACGGTCAGCTGGGTATGCGTGACCAGCATCGCCAGGAACGCGCCCATCCCGGCGGCCGGCAAGGTCGAGAGGATGGTCAGCGGGTGGATCAGGCTCTCGTACAAGACACCCAGCACCACGTACATCACCAGGATCACCGCCAGCAGCATGATCAGCGCGTTGTTCAACATGTCGACCAGGTTCTGGTTGTCGCCGGAATATTTCTTCTGCACACCCGACGGCAGCTGCGCGGCGAACATCGCCTGGTCGACCAGCCTCAGACCTTCTGCCTGCGTGACGCCTTTGGCGAGGTTGTAGTTGATCGCAGCCGATTCGAGCTGGTCGTAGTGGCTGATGGTGGCTGGCGCGATATGCGGCCGGATCGTTGCCAGCGCGGACAGCGGGATCATCTTCCCCTGCGTATTGCGCACATAGGTATTGAGCAGGGTGGCCGGGCTCAGCGACTCGGCGCTGCTGGCAGTGATCACCACGTGGTACTGATTGATATCCGAATAGATAGTGGAGACCGTGGTCTGACCGAACGCATCGGCCAGCGCTTCGTCCACCTGGGCCTGGCTCACGTGCAATCGCGCAGCCGCGTTGCGGTCCACCTGCAGCATCTGCTGTTTGCCGATGCTGTCGAAGTCGGTGCTGACGTCGCGGAATTGCTGCATGCCGCGCATCACGCGCGCCAGTTTCAGAGTGGGCTGCTGCAGCGACGTGCCGTCGAGGCTGTTGAGCTGGAACGAATACTGTCCCTTGCCGCCGCCGCCCGAGCCGCCGCCGCCAATGAACTGGTTGACCGTGAGTGATACGTCCAGGTCCGGCACGTTCTTGAAGTACTTGTCCAGCCGGTCGACCACCGCCTGCGCCGCAACGTGGCGGTCGCCCGGCTGATCGCCGAGCGGCTTCAAGTCCACGAACAGGCTGGACTGGTTGCCGACCGCACCGCCGCCGTTGTTGCCACCGAGGAAAGCGGAGACGTCGCCGACTGCCGGGTCGGCCTGGATCTTCGCTGCCACCTCCTGCGTGCGCTTGGCCAGCAGGATGGGCGAGATGTTGGCGTCGGCGGTGATGTTGACTATCAGCAGACCGCTGTCTTCCTTGGGCATCACGCCGCCGCCCGCCGTCATCGCCACCGCGACGGCCAGGCCGATGGTGAGCGCCAGCAGAATCAGCGGCTGCCAGCGCATGATGCGTCGATGGTGCATCGCCCAGTCCAGCGCCCGCTCGTAGACGCGCAGCATTCCGCTGTCGAAGCGCTCGGCGATGCGCTCAAGCCGGCCCGGGGTACGTGTGCCCTCCGGCTCGTGCGCCAGCCAGCCACCGCACAGCGCCGGGGTCAGCGACAGCGAGACCAGCGCAGAGATCACGATGGTGGCGATCAGGGTCACCGAGAATTCGCGCATCAATAAGGTGAACACGTTGTTGCCGAACACCATCGGTCCGAACACGGCGATCAGCGACAGCGTGATCGAAATCACCGTGAAGCCGATCTCGCGCACGCCGTTGAGCGACGCCTGCAGCGGCGTCTCGCCGCGCTCCATGTGGCGCACGATGTTCTCGATCACCACGATCGCGTCGTCCACCACGAAGCCCACGCACAGCACCAGCGCCACCAGCGAGAAAATGTTGAGGGTGAAGCCGAACATCCACATCGCCACGAACGCGCCGGCCAATGACAACGGCACGCTGAACATCGCGATCACGGTGGGCCGCAGCCGGCGCAGGAACACCAGCATCACCAGCGCCACCATCACGATGCCCATCAGCAGCGCCACCTCCACTTCGTGCAGCGCAGACAAAGTGGTCGGCGTGAAGTCGAAGATCGGCGTGATCGTCGCGTCCGCAGGCAACAGTCCACGCAGCTCGGGCAATCGCGCGCGGATCGCCATCACCGTGGCCACCGCGTTGGCCTCCGGCCGCTTGTTGATCTGCATCACCACCGCACGCTGGCCGTTGAACCACGCCGCGGCGTATTTGTCTTCCTGGCCGCTGCTGATGGTCGCTACGTCGGCCAGCCGCACCGGTACGCCGTTGTGGCTGGCGACCACCAGCGCGGCAAAATCCTGTGCCGTATGCAGCACGTCGTTGGCGCTCACCGTCATGCGGGTGGCGCCGTTGCTGAGCGTGCCCTGCGGCGAAGTGACATTGGCGGCGCGTAGCGTATTCGCCACGTCGTTGGCGGTGATGCCCATGCCCACCAGCGCACCGGTGTTCAGCACGATGCGCACCGCATGCGGCGTGCCGCCGGAAACCTGTATCTGCGCCACACCGGGGATCTGCGCCACCGCGGGCTTGAGCAACGTGTCGGTGAGGTCGTACAGCTGATCCGGCGGCAGGCTGGTGGAGGTCAGCGATACCAGCAGCACCGGAATCTGCGAGGTGTCGAACTTGAAGTATCCGGGCGGAGGCAGGTTGGTCGGCAGATCCGGCGCCGCCGCATTGATCGCCGCCTGCACGTCACGCGCAGCCTTGTCGGGGCTGCGGCCCGTGTTGAAGATAACCTGGATCTGCGCACCGCCCTCGCTGGCGGTGGAGGACATCCGCTGGACCCCGGCGATGCGCCCGAGATGGCGTTCCAGCGGTGCCACCACGGTCGTGGCCATGGTCTGCGCGCTGGCGCCCGGCATCTGCGCAAACACCACCACGCCGGGAAGCTCGATCGACGGAAACGCCGCCACGCCCAGCAATAGGTAGGACCACAGCCCTGCCAGCATCAACCCGAGCGCAAGCAATGAGGTGCCGACGGGCCGGCGGACCAACGGTGCGAAGATATTCAAGCGGCCTCCCTGACGCGCAAGCGTAACGGGAGAGCCGGGAATTCGGCCAGAGCCGTCGCGGGCGTTCCATCCATGCCGACGTTATGCCAGCTGTCGCGATCCTTCGTATGTGCCTGAAGTCCACCCGCATGCAGGAACCCTGCGACTGGGTTCCTGCATGCGGGTATCGGACTCAGCGCATGGCGGGGCTGTAACGCAAGGTCAGGAACACGCTGCGACCGGGTTGATTGAAGTAGTACACGGTCTCGTAGTGGCGGCCGAAGGCATTCGCCAGCCGAGCCTCGACCTGCCAGTCGGGCGCGAAATGGTAGCTGGCGCGCAGGTCGGTCGTGGAATACCCGGCCAGCGGATGCCGATTGGCCACATCATCGTAGCTGCGGCCCGCCGCGTAGACCGTGGCGCCGATACCGATGGCGCCGAAGCGACGATCCAGGTCCACCCTCGCGGTGTGCTCGGGCCGGCGCGGCAGCACGTTGCCGTTGTTCGGACCGCCGTCCCGGTTCTGCGGTTGCAGCCAGGTCAGATAGCCCTGCAGCTGCCAGCCATCGAGATTCACGCCCAGCTGGCCTTCCACACCGCGAATGCGTGCCTTGCTGAGGTTGGACGGGAAGTAATTGCTGTCCAGCGCGATCAACTGGTCGATGCGGGTCTGATAAGCGTTCACCGCCCAGTTCCACATATCCAGCTGCTGGCTCAGGCCCAGTTCGGCGCTGCGCGATTTCTCCGGCTTCAGATCCGGATTGCCGCTGCCGTAGGGGTAATACAGGTCGTTGAAGGTCGGCGCGTGGAACGCGCTGCCGTAACTCGCCGATAGCCGTAGGTCGTGGTCGAAATGGTAGCCCCAGGCGACCGCGCCGGTGTTGTGGCCGCCGAACTGGCTGTTGTCGTCGCGCCGCGCCGACAGCTGCACTTCGTTGCGGCCGAACGTGCCCTGGTATTGCACGAAACTACCGGTGTCATGGCGGCGGGTAGCGAGGAAGCCGGTGTCGCTGTCGATGTGCTCGCCCTGCCAGTCGACGCCCAACGTCAGCAGCTGGTTCTCGGCCAGGCTGACATCGTTCTGCCACGACGCCTGATTGCGCCGCGAATAGATGTAGCCGACGAAATCCTGGTTCTCGTAGTTGTCGTAGCGATCCAGGTTCTGGCCCACGCTCAGCGTGGTCTTCCACGCCTGCAGCAAGTTGAAGCTGAGCGCGGAGCCGGCAACCTGCTGCACGGTGCGGCTGCGGTTCTGGTAACTGCCGTCGAAATGAATCTCGCCAAGGCTGCGCAGCCAGTTGCCGGTCAGTTGCACGCCGTTGTCCCAGCGGTAACCGCCGTTGGCGCTGAGATTCTTGTTGCTGTAAGCGTCCTGGTCGGGCTCGTCGGCGAAGCAGCCGGCGAATGCTTCAGCGGCGCCGATGCGGCAGGCATTGATGCCGCGCGTGTGTTGCGCACCCACACTGAGGTTGTACCAGGCGTGCTCGCTGCCGCCGGCCAGACCGGCCTGGCCGCGCAGCAGATTATCGCTGCCGGTGGTCACGCTGAATGAGGGCACCAAGCCGCCATCGCGCGAGCCATGCCGGGTGAAGATCTGGATCACGCCGCCGATGGCGTCGGCACCGTACAAGCTCGAACGCGGACCGCGCACGACCTCGATGCGCTCGATCTGTTCGACCGGCAGCTGCTCGAACGCGGGCAGGCCGTTGCCGACCGAGCCGATCCGCACGCCGTCGATCAGCACCAGCGTGTGCGACGAGTTGGTGCCGCGCATGAACAGCGAGGTCTGCTGCCCAATGCCGCCTGCATTGGCGAAACTCACACCCGGCAGACCGGTCAGCAGATCCTGCACCGACAGCGGCTGCAGCCGCTCGATGTCGGCGCGAGTGATCACGGTGACCGATGACAGCGCCTCGTCGGCGGTGATCGCGGTGCGCGTGGCGGTGACGATCACCGGGCTGAGCGTGTTGGCATCGCCTTGATCGGCAGCCTGCGCCGCCATCGTGCAACTGAGCAGCGCCGCTGCCAGCAAAGACTTCTTCATGTTGGTTCCTCGGCCGCACACCCGCGCACGGCGCCATCGTTCAATGAGCTGGCAACCGACGGGAGGAAAGACGGAACGACGGGCAGGCGGAAACGCCACACACGTGGTTCGGCCCCGCCCACCGCGAGCCACCAGGAATCGTTCGGGCCGGTCTCCGGGCTGGCGAGTGGCATGCGGCGAACCGCATGCGCCGAACGGCGCCTTCCCGTGCTGTGCACAGTGGCGTCCGCCGTTCGTGAATCTCGCTTACCGTTGCGGGGGCAGCGCCGGCCTTGCAGTGCGACAAGCGCACCACGCACCGGCTTCCCGTTTCATCCCCTGGGTGATCACCCAGCAGGACACCTGAACCGCGCCACTTTAGCTTCGACCCGAAGACCGCGCAATCTAGGGATGCCCGATCTGTTCGACGCGGGCGTCACCGGTTCTGTCTGCCCGCGGATATTAAGGTGCGCCGATAGTTGCGTTAAAAAGAGCGACATCGGCTTCGGTGTCATTGTTCTAACGATGGGTGAGTAAAAAAAGCTTGCCCAAAAACAAGGCTTCTATAGAAACGATAATCGCAAGCTATTGCTGTTTCGCATATGGGAATCGTAATTTCTTGCTAATCGTCGATAATTCATAAAAATTTTGTTGACGGCAGCATTTACGCCGTTTTATGGTCCAGAGCACAAATCGCGAGAAGTCATCTGTCGCGGGTAGTCAAAAGCGGCGGGTTAAGGCATCCGCCTAAGCAAAAAATAATCGACTGCCAGCATGCATTCGGCCTGCTGTTTCGTCGCATTGATCGAGTTACGTCACTCGGCCCTTGGGCCTTCAACACTGATGGGGAGATTCATCTCAAATGAGCAGTCACAAGAAAAACCGTAACCCAATGTGGCGCCACACCGCGCTCGCCTTGGCGCTGAGCGTGAGCCTGGGCGGCGTCGCCATGGCCCAGTCCACCACCGGCTCCATCTTTGGTCAGGCACCAGCGGCCTCCGGCGAAACCGTCATCGCCACCGGCACATCCGGCCAGAGCCGTGAAGTCGCCGTCGACAGCTCGGGCCGTTATCAGATCAGCAACCTGCCGGTCGGTGTCTACACGGTCTCGCTCAAGAAAGATGGCGCCGTCATCGACTCGCGCAAGGACGTGGCGTTGTCGCCGGGTGCCGGCGCTTCGGTCTCGTTCGCCGCCGCGGCCGGTGCAGCCGGTACGGCCGGTGCGACCTCGCTCGGCGCAGTGACCGTGCAGGCCAATGCTCTGCCGTCCATCGACGTCTCCAGCGTCAATTCCAGCACCGTCATCACGGCGGCTGATCTGCAGAAGCTGCCGGTCGGTCGCAACGCCGAGTCCATCGCGCTGCTGGCGCCGGGTACTGCTTCCGGCAGCGGCTTCTTCAACGGCCCGGGCAATCACTCCCTGGTCTCGTTCGGCGGTTCCAGCGTGACCGAGAACGCTTACTACGTGAACGGCTACAACACCGGCGAGCCGTACAAGAACCTGGGCGGCTTCCAGCTGCCCTACGGCGCGATCGATCAGCAGGAAACGCTGACCGGCGGCTACAACGCCAAGTACGGCCGTTCCGACGGCGGCGTGATCAACCAGATCGGCAAGCGCGGCACCAACGAATGGCATTTCGGCGGCCAGGTGGCTTGGCAGCCGCGGTTCCTCGAAGGGAACCCGGTCAACAACTATTACGGTCATCCGACCGTTCCGGCGTCGACCAGCCAGGTCAATTACGCGTACGAAACCCCGAGCCTGCCGGGCACGTTGCACCAGTTCCGCAATGACAACAAAGAGTGGGAGACGATCTACTCGGCCTACCTGGGCGGCCCGCTGATCAAGGACAAGCTGTTCATGTTCCTGGCGGGCGAGACCACCAAGACGCAGTCCAACAATGTGGAAGTCGCGGCCAGCCACCTTGTTCAGTACAACACCGACAAGAACACCAAGTTCTACGGCAAGTTGGACTGGAACATCACCGACAGCAACATCCTGGAACTGACGGCGCTGAAAAATGAGCAGCGCACCGGAGCGGGCTCGACCTATAACTTCGACTACACCACGTTGAAGGCGGGCGCGTTCTCCACCGCGAACGACGTGACCAAGGACAATTCCCAGTTCTATCTGGCGCACTTCACCAGCTACATCACCGATGCCGCCACGTTGAGCGTCTTGTACGGCAAGGGCAAGTTCCAGAATCCGACGATCTACGGCAACCAGAGCCCGCTGCCGTTCATCTCCCGTCCGCAAAACGAGAATCCGGCCTTCCTGCCGCCGGGTACGGGCACGTTCGGTATCAACAACGCCCAGACCAACACCAGCTGGTCCTCGAACAATGCAACTAACGGCACCCACGGTCTGCGCGCCGACTTCGACTACAAGCTGGGCACCCACGACCTGGCCGTCGGTATCGACAACATGACCTACTCGGCCCAGAACCAGGGTCCGAACCAGCAGAACCCGTTCAACCCGGCGCTGAACTACTACTGGCGCTACATCTCGCACACCACCGTACAGCAGCGCGAGATCGGCTGGCAGACCAGCATGAGGACCACCCAGAAGGCCTACTATCTGCAGGACGACTGGCAGGTCATGCCCAACCTGTTGCTGGACATCGGCGTCCGCAACGACCATTTCACCAACTACAACGACCGCGGCACAGCGTTCGTCGACTTGAAGAACCAGTGGGAGCCGCGCATCGGTGCCAGCTGGGACGTGAATGGTGACTCGTCGTTCAAGGTCTACGGCAACGTGGGTCGCTACTACCTCGCACTGCCGGACAACGCCGCCGAGCGTGCGGCGAACGTCTCGACCTACCTCACTACCAACTACAACTATACCGGCGTCGATGCGAATGGCGTTCCGACCGGCCTGACACCGCAGGGTCCGACGACTTCGCCGGACGGCGAGAAAGGCGCGCCGAAGGATCCGCAGCAGGTCACCGCCCGCAATCTGAAGGCGGAGTATCTGGATGAATTCATCCTCGGCTTCGACAAGAAGCTCAACGACAGCTGGAACTACGGCGCCAAGGCGATGTGGCGTGATCTGAAGACCGCCATCGACGACGAGTGCTCCGCCTACAAGCTCGGTGCGAAGGCAGCCAAGATGGGCCTGGACCCGAGTGCTTATTCGGATTCGATCTACGGCGCGTCCTACTGCCGTCTGATCAACCCGGGCCTGACCAACAACCTGTTGATCAAGTCGAACGACGGCACCCAGAGCCACCTGATCCCGATGACCCAGCAGGATTGGGGCTATCAGCAGGGTGTCAAGCGCAAGGTCGGCTCGCTGAACCTGTACATGGAACATCCGTTCGACGGCAAGTGGCAGGCTCGCATCGATTACACCTTCACCCGCGGCTTCGGCAACACCGAGGGCCAGGTGCGCTCCGACTTCGGTCAGGCCGACGTCTCCAAGACCGAGGACTGGGATTCCTGGCAGCTGATGGACGGTTCGAACGGCGAACTGGCCAACGTCCGCAAGCACCAGATCCGCGTTCGTGGCGCCTACCAGATCACGCCAGAGTGGCTGGTGTCCGGCACGCTGCTGGAACAGTCGGGCTATCCGAAGGAGTGCCTGGGCTACTACGGTACGGGCGGCTCCGGCGCGGCCTATTACGGTCCGGGCCATTCGGGCGATCCGTCGGGCTACAACAACTACGGCAGTGGCAACTACCACTGGTGCAATGGCGTGCGCTACCCCGCGGGCACCATCGGCCACACACCGTGGACCACGCAGCTCAACCTCGGTGTGCACTACTCGCCGGCGTTCGCTGACCACAAGCTCGGGATCAACCTGGATGTCTTCAATGCGCTGAACGGGCAGAAGGCCTTGCAGACCGATCCAGCCGGCAATAGCTCGTACAACCGCACGACGAACACTCTTAACATCAACAACAGCTACGGGGATGGCATCTTCTTCCAGCAGCCGCGCACGGTGCGCTTGTCGTTGACCTACGACTACTGAGCTAACTGATCCAGATACACGTTCTGAAAACCACCGGCCGCGAGGCCGGTGGTTTTTTTATGCGCGGACCGGATCAACGATTAGCCGACAAGCTATCCTCGTGCGCGGGCCGTTCGAGGCGCACAAAGAGAACCCAGCGATCACGGCTGGGAACTTGCGTCTTGCGCGGAACCGATACCTGTGCAGCCGACTCGCCGTAGCGGTCACGCGGACTGGACGGGCACCTCTTGTGCGATGAGGGACTTCCGCAGCGACTCCAGGTGGGGCGCGTATTTTCTCCATTGACCGATGCCACCGGTATGGATCGACTGGCGCACCTGGGCGCTGCTTGGTGTGGCGACTGGCGCGGGATTGAGCTCGGGGCGCAGGCAGCGTTCGTCCGCTGCTAGCCCGCAGCGGGCGAGCACTTCACCCATGGTCGTGGCGGGATCGCCAACCAGCGAAGCGTAGGGAACGTCGAGCATGGCGTCCGGCATGCCGGTACACCAATGCGTAGCCAGGCGCCTGTACTGCGCATAATGGTGAGCAAGCGCCTGCAGATCATAGCTGTAGGGTGAGACGTTGCCGAACATCGCCTTGAAGTTGGAAAAGCAGGTGTCCATCGGCTCGCGGACCATGTGCAGGATGGGCGCATGCGGCAGCGCGCGACGGATGAATGCGACCATCTGGATGTTGGCCGGCAGCTTGTCGATGTAGTAGCGGCGTCCCTGCGCACGCCACTGGGTTTGCTGCAGGTAGCGCGCGCCCAGTTCCGCGTAGTCGATGTCTGGGCTGCGCCGGATGAGCTGCAGCAGGCCTTGTGCCTTGGCGGGCGGCACGTCCGCCACCCAGTGCAGCTGGCGCCAGAAATCGATGATTTCGCCAGCGGAAATCACCTCGGGGTGGCTGGAGAGCATGCGGTCGAGCAAGGTCGTACCCGAGCGAGGCATGCCGACGATGAAGATCGGGGTGGGGCCCTCGAACGCGCGTTCCGTTGGAGGTGCGGCCGCAGCGGGCATGCCGATCAGCGCGTCGGTAATGGCGGCTTCGCCGGCGGCGTCGTAAGGATTGAGTTCATGCATGATGGCGTTGCACCGCGCCAATGCGGGCCACGCCTCATCATGACGCCCGAGATCGTCCAAGGTCTTGAAGGTCGCGTACTCGAACTCGGCGCGGACGAAGCGGTCGCCCGGATCCTGGCTCCCTTTCGGCAGCTGGCGCAACTGCTCCTGCAGAAAGTCGAGCCGATGGGACTCTGCCTTCTGCCGGCGCAGGTTCACCAGAACCATCGCCGCATCACCGAAGCGCGGCCAGCGCCGCAGGCAGTTCTCCAGCACTTCGCATGCCTGGTCGATCTCGCCGCTGAACTGCAGCAGCATCGCATAGAGATAATGGTCATCAGGCGAATCGGCGCCGCTCCGCATCGCCGTATCCATCAGGCGCTTCGCCACGCCCACCTCGCCGAGGGTGAAGCGCAGGTGCGCCTGCGCGACTCGCAGTTCAGAAGGCGGGTCGGGCGCCTGCGCGAGGAAGTCGAGACAGGCGCGCGCCGCGAGGATCTCGCCGCGCATCATCAGGCGCTGCACCAGCCCGATGATCAACGGAGCATCCTTGGGCAGATGGGCCGCGGCCTGCAGCAGCGGGCGACTCGATGCGCGCAACTGGCCGCGCTGCAATATCACATCGGCCAGCTCGATGCAGGCAGTGACATCGTGTGGCACCAGCTGCACGACTGATTCCAGCGTTGCCTGCGCAGCCTCGAACTGCTGCGCATCGATATAGAGCTGCGCCTGTTGGCGAAGGCGGCTTGCGGAGGGGCGGGCGTCGAGTGAATTCATCGGAAGATAGTAGCTTGATCGACGGAAATGAGGAGCTGTTCACGCCGTACTTCATGCTGCCTGGGGCGGCGACCTCAACTGCGCCTGGCCCGCATCGCCCGCTGGCCGCATAAGAGCCAGCGACATGGCCCGTGCTTCGTTCTTCGAATGCCCGGCAAAAGTGCGAATGGTCAACGACGTGGCTTGAGGCTACTCGCCACCATCGGCTATGCCACCTATCCAGCTGCGCCGGACGAGGAAGTCATCATCCAGCGCCACCAGATCAGCCTGGTAGCCCGGGGCGATACGTCCATGCGTGGCGCCGAGGCCGAGAAAATCGGCCGGATAGGTGCTGGCCATGCGCACCGCTTCATCCAGCGGCAGGCCGAGCATCTGCACGGCGTTGCGCACGGCGCCGGCCATGTCCAGTGCGGAGCCGGCCAGTACGCCTTGCGCGGTCTGGCAGATGCCGTCTTTCACAGTGATCGTCTCGCCGTTGAGCAGGTAGCTCGGATCGGCTGCGCCTACCGGCGGCATCGCGTCGGTGACCAGTACCATCTTGCCGCGCGGCTTGGCGGCGATCGCCACGCGCAGGCTGGCCGGATGCACGTGATGGCCGTCGACGATGATGCCGCACCAGCTATCCGCATCTTCCACCGCGGCACCCACCACGCCGGGTTCGCGACTGCCCAGCGGCGTCATCGCGTTGAACAGGTGAGTGAAGCCGCGCACGCCGGCAGCCAGCGCGGCGTGCATCGTGGCGTAATCGGCCGCGGTGTGGCCGGCACAGACGATCACGCCGGCGGCGGCCAGTGCACCGATGCTGGCCGACGGTACGCGCTCCGGCGCGAGCGTGAGCAACCGCACACCGCGGTGCGGCGCGCACAGCAGCGCCAGTTCCTCGCTGCCGGGCGTGTGGAAAAATTTCGGGTCGTGCACGCCCTTGCGGGCCGGCGCCAGATACGGCCCTTCCAGATGAATGCCGAGTACGCCGGGCACGCCTTCGGCCAGCGCCTGCTCCACTGCGGCAAGCGCCGCGCGCATCACGTCGACGCTGTCGCTGATCAGGGTCGGCAAGAAGCCGGTAGTGCCGTAACGCCGGTGCGCCGCGCCTATGCGGCGGATCGTTTCCACCGTGGGCGCGTCGTTGAATAGCACACCGCCACCGCCATTCACCTGCGTGTCGATGAAGCCCGGCAGCAGCATCGCGCCGTGCAGGTCGTGCACGGTCGCCGCGCCTACGCGCGGATCGGACGATGGCAGCAGATCGACGATGCGCTCGCCATCTAGCAGCACGGCGAGGTCGTTGCGCCAGCCATCCGGGGTGAGTACGCGGGCGTTGGTGAGAGAGTGAAACATGGCGATTACCCGTAGAAGCGATGAGCTGTAGGAGCGCACCCTGTGCGCGATGCTCTTGCGTGACGCCACCAAGAGCATCGCGCACAGGGTGCGCTCCTACACATGTTCAGACCGTTTCGGTCACCTTGTTGAGATGCGGCGGCACGTCGGGATTGAACCCGCGGCGCAAGGCCAGCTCGCTCGCCGCGCGATAGAAGCTCTGGATGATCAGCAGCGGCGTGCACAGCGCCGGCAGGCCACCGATTACCGGCAGCATGCCCGCACCCTGCAACCCGGGTGCCGCCACGAAAACCTGCGCGCCGCGACCGCGGAATTCGCGCGCCACCGCCAGCGTGCCCTCCAGCGTGTCGTCGTCCTGCGCGAAACACAGCACCGGAAAGTCCGGGCCGACCAGCGCCATCGGTCCGTGCTTCACCTCGGCCGCGCTGAACGCCTCGGCGTGCAGGCCGCAGGTTTCCTTGAACTTCAGCGCCGCCTCCAGCGCGATGCCCAGGCCGAAGCCACGCCCGACCACGAACAGGTTGTGCGCATCGACCAGGCCTTCGCTCAATGCCGACCAATCGGCGTCCCAGCCGGCGCGCAAGGCATCGGGCAACGCCTGCAACGCGGCGCCCAGTTCGGCATCGCCGCGCCAGCGCGCGCACAGGTGCAGCACCGCGGCCAGCGCGGCGATATAGCTCTTGGTCGCCGCCACGCTGCGCTCCGGCCCGGCGTGCAGCGGGATCACCGTATCGGCCAGCGCCGCCAGCGGCGAATCCTCCACATTCACCAAGGCCACCACGCGGGCGCCGGCAATCTTCGCCGCCTGCGCGTTGCGCAGCAGGTCCGGGCTCTTGCCCGACTGCGAGATCGCGATGAACAGCGCATCCTGCCACTGCTGCTCGGCTGCATACACCGAGGTGACCGACGGCGACACCGACGCGGTGACGATACCGAGCTGGGTCTCGAACACGTACTTCGCATACGCCGCGGCGTGATCGGAACTGCCACGCGCACAGGTGACGATGAAGCGCGGCGGCCGTGCGCGCAGCTCCTGCGCCAACGCGGCGACCACCGCCTCGTTGGCGGCGAACTGGCGCGCGACCACGTCGGCGGTCTCGTGCGCTTCGCGGTACATCAAGGTGTCGCGGGCAGTCATGGCGGATGTGTTCAAGATGGCCTCAGTCGGTTTGCAGTTCGGCGACGAAATCGTAGATGTCGCCGCGATACCAGGAACAGGTGAACTCGACCACGCGGCCGTCGTCCAGAAAGCTGCGGCGTTCGATGCTCAACCCCGCACTGCCCACGCTGACATGCAGCAGCCGCGCCTGCTGTGCATTCAGCGACACCGCACGCAGCCGTTGCAGTGCGCGGCGCGGGCGGGCATTGAGTTTTTCGAGTGCTTCGTACAACGAGTCGTGCACCAGCATCGGATCGGGCAGCACGCTGGCCGGCACCACGCTGCGCTCGATCGCCAGCGGCTCGTCCTGGCCGTAGCGCACGCGGTGCAGCCGCACTACCAGCGAGCCGGGCGACAGGTTCAGCGCCATCGATTCTTCCGGGGTCACTTCGCCGATGCCGCGCTCGAAGAATTCCGAACGCGGATGCAGCCCGCGCTCGTGCAGATCCTCGGTGAAACTGGTCAGCCGCGACATCGGCTTGACGATGCGCTCGGCGATGAAGGTGCCGGCCCCGTGGCGCTGGGTCAGCAGGCCCTCCTCGACCAGCCCGGCGATCGCTTTGCGCACGGTCACTCGCGACAGCTTCAGCGCCTGCGACAGGTCGCGTTCGCTGGGTAGCGCCTGACCCGGTTCGATGTCGCGATGCTCGACGATATTGCGGATCGCCCGGCGCAGGCGCAGATAGGCCAGCGGCTGATGCGTGGCCGGATCTTGGCAGATTCTGCGGTATTCGTTGGCCAGGGCGGTTTCCATTCGGCAAAGATACCAATAGCAAACCAGTTAGCGCAAGCCCGCATTGCCATGCCCACATCGCAAGTCATGTCTGGCGCGGATTTCGGAAACATGACAGGCGGCAGTGAATTCGTATGCAGCCCGGTGGTCGTTCTGGTATTTCACTGGTACCATCTGCAAGAACCCGGGCGTTGCGCCATTCGGCCCCTGCCCGCCATCCGGCATCGTGTCGAGGTGACTGCGTGACTGCTTCCTCCCAATCGGTCGAACCGTTCGACCTGGTGATCTTCGGCGGCACTGGCGATCTCGCCGTGCGCAAACTGCTGCCGGCCCTGTTCCACCGCTTCCTCGATGGCCAGATCCCGGCCAGCAGCCGGATCGTGGGCATCGCCCGCGAAGCGCTGAACGATGCCGGCTACCGCGCGCTGTTGCGCGAGGCGCTGATCGGCATCTGCGACGCGGCGAAGCTCGACGTGTTCCTGCAGCAGGTGTTCTACCGCTCGCTGGACGCGCGCAAGGATGCCGGCTGGGACGAATTCGCCGGCTTCATCGGCGCGCAGCCCGATCACGTACGAGTGTTCTACCTGTCGACGTCGCCGGAACTCTTTGTCGACATCTGCACTCGGCTGGGCCACTACGGACTCAACCAGGGCGCTTCGCGCGTGGTGCTGGAAAAGCCGATCGGCCGCGATCTCGCCAGCGCGAACCAGATCAACGACGCGGTCGGCAAGGTGTTCACCGAGTCGCAGACCTTCCGCATCGACCACTATCTCGGCAAGGAGACCGTGCAGAACCTGCTGGTGCTGCGTTTCGGCAACGCCTTGTTCGAGCCGCTGTGGAATGCCGGGCACATCGATCACGTGCAGATCACCGTGGCCGAAACGCTGGGCGTCGGCCATCGCGGCGCGTACTACGATCGCGCCGGCGCGCTGCGCGACATGGTGCAGAACCACATGTTGCAGCTGCTGTGCATGGTGGCCATGGAACCGCCTTCGTCGCTGGCGCCCGATGCGGTGCGCGACGAGAAGCTGAAGGTGCTGCATTCCCTCAAGGCCATCGACGAGAGCAACGTCTCCCAGCTCACTGTGCGCGGACAATACCGCGCCGGTGTGGCCGAAGGTGCCAGCGTGCCGGGTTATCCGGATGAACTGGGCAACAACAAATCCAACACCGAAACCTTCGTGGCTTTGAAGGCCGAGATCGCCAACTGGCGCTGGGCCGGCGTGCCTTTCTACCTGCGCACCGGCAAGCGGCTGCCAAGCCGAGTGTCGGAAATCGTGGTCACCTTCAAGCCGGTGCCGCATTCGATTTTCAGCGCCGACGCCGGCACCTTGTCGCAGAACCGGCTGGTGCTGCGGCTGCAGCCGGATGAGGGCGTGAAGCTGTGGCTGACCATCAAGCACCCGGGCCCTGGTGGCCTGCGCCTGCGCCATGTGCCGCTGGACATGAGCTTCGCCGAAGCGTTCGGCGTGCAGCAGCCCGATGCATATGAGCGCCTCCTGCTGGATGTGGTTCGCGGCAACCCGACCTTGTTCATGCGCCGCGACGAGGTCGAGGCGGCATGGCGCTGGGCCGGTCCTATTCTGGCCGCCTGGTCCGCCAGCGGCGAGGCGCCGCGACCGTATACCGCCGGCAGCTGGGGACCGAGCGCGGCGGTGGCGTTGATCGAGCGCGATGGCCGCACCTGGAACGAGGATCAGTGAACAACCCGGCATCCACACGTTCGTTTCACTTTGCCATGCCGGTGCATTCGGCAAACTTTGCCTTCCCTTCCCGCTAGACGCGCAGCGGCATTCACCGAACGCCCTGCACGCCACCATCAACCATGACCGCCCACCTCAACGTCACCACGCACAGTTTCACCGATTGCCAGGCGCAAGCCGTGGCGCTGGCCGAACGGGTTACCGTGCGCCTGCGCGCCGCACTGATCGAACGCGGGCGCGCCGTTCTCGCGGTCTCCGGCGGCAGCACGCCCAAGGAATTTTTCGCCCGCCTCTCGCACGCGGAGCTCGACTGGGAGAACGTGCAGGTCACCCTGGTCGACGAGCGCTGGGTACCGGACAGCGACGAACGCTCAAATGCGCGGCTGGTGAAATCGCTATTGCTGCAACACGCCGCCGGCGCCGCGCAGTTCGTACCGTTGTACACCGGCGCGCCGACACCGGAAGAAGGGCTTGCCGAGGCCAGTGAGCGCATCGACGCCCTGCCGCTGCCGTTCGATGCGGTGATCCTGGGCATGGGCGACGATGGCCATACCGCGTCATTCTTTCCAGGCGGCGATCATCTGGCCGAAGCACTGGATCTGGATGGCCGCGCCCGCGTGCTGCCGATGCGTGCGCCTGCCGCCGGCGAGCCGCGCATCACGCTCAGCCTGCCCGCCGTGCTGGATACCCGTGCGCTGTATCTGCTGGTCGCCGGCGAAAAGAAACGCGACCTGCTCGCCGACGCGCGGCTCGGCCTCGATACCGCGCGGAACTATCCGGTGCGCGCCGTGCTGACCCAGCAACGCGTGCCGGTGGCGGTGTATTGGTGCCCGTAACCGTCACAACCAACGCCGCTGTAGGAGCGCACCCTGTGCGCGATCGGAGTTGCAGCGTCGCCGCTTCGTTGGCTTTTCGCGCACAAGGTGCGCTCCTACACATACGGATCTGAGTCATGAACACGCTGCATCCTGTTGTCGCCGAAGTCACCGAACGCCTGCGCGAGCGCAGCCGCGAGACGCGGGCGGCCTATCTCGCGCGGATCGATGCGATCGATCGTAGCGGCCCGCAGCGCGAACACCTGTCCTGCGGCAACCTCGCGCACGGCTTTGCCGCCTGCGGCAGCGAGGACAAGGCCGCCCTGCGCAGCGGCCGGCGCGTCAACCTCGCCATCGTTACCGCCTACAACGACATGTTGTCGGCGCATCAGCCATACGAGCGCTATCCCGCGCTGATCCGCCAGATCGCCCGCGATGCCGGCTTCACTGCCCAGGTCGCCGGCGGCGTACCGGCGATGTGCGACGGCGTCACCCAGGGCCGCGCCGGCATGCAGCTGTCGCTGTTCTCGCGCGACCTGGTGGCGATGGCCACCGCGGTGGCGTTGTCGCACGACATGTTCGACGGCGCGCTGTACCTGGGCATCTGCGACAAGATCGTGCCAGGCTTGCTGATCGGCGCACTGAGTTTCGGCCACCTGCCCGGCGCGTTCGTGCCCAGCGGGCCGATGCCCAGCGGCATCCCGAACGAACAGAAATCGAAAGTGCGCCAGGCCTGGGCCGACGGCAAGGCCAGCAAGGCCGAGCTGCTCGAAGCCGAAGCCGCGTCGTACCACACTGCCGGCACCTGCACCTTCTACGGCACCGCGAACTCCAACCAGATGCTGATGGAGATCATGGGCCTGCACCTGCCCGGCGCCAGTTTCGAGGCACCGGATACGCCGCTGCGCGACGCGCTCACCGCCGAGGTGGTTCGACGGGTCGCATCGCTCAGCGCGCTGGGCGAGCGCTACCTGCCGATCGGCCACATCGTCGACGAGCGCGCGATCATCAACGGCGTGATCGGCTTGCACGCCACCGGCGGCTCCACCAATCACCTGCTGCATCTGGTAGCGATCGCCCATGCCGCCGGCATCCAATTGCGCTGGGACGATTTCGACGCGCTGTCCGGCGTGATCCCGTTGCTGGCCCGCGTGTACCCGAACGGCTACGCCGACGTGAACCAGTTCCATCAGGCCGGCGGCATGGCGTTCCTGATCGACCAACTGCTCGGCGCCGGCCTGCTGCATGGCGACGTCAACACCCTCTTCGGCGGCGGCATGGACGGCTACGCACAAGTTCCTTATCTCGACGACCACGGCGCGCTGCACTGGAAACCCGTCGACAAGCAGAGCGGCAACCGCGGTGTATTGCGTGGCACCGACGAACCCTTCCGCGCCGACGGTGGCCTGCGCATGCTGCAGGGCAATCTCGGCCGCGCGGTGATTAAGGTGTCGTCGGTACCGGACGATAGGCAGGTGATCGAGGCTCCCGCCATCGTGTTCAGCGACCAGGACGAGGTGGCCACGGCGTTCAAGCGCGGCGAACTCAATCGCGATTTCGTTGCGGTGGTGCGCTTCCAGGGCCCGCAGGCGAACGGCATGCCCGAACTGCACAAACTCACCCCCACGCTGGCGCTGCTGCAGGATCGCGGCCACCGCATCGCGCTGCTCACCGACGGACGCATGTCCGGCGCCTCCGGTCGCGTACCGGCGGCAATCCACGTCACGCCCGAGGCGGTCGCCGGCGGCAATATCGCGAAGATCCGCAACGGCGACATGATCCGTCTCGATGCGGTGAATGGACGTCTGGACGTCCTGATGGAAGCGCATGAACTGGACGCCAGACTGCCGCATACCGCCGACCTGTCCACCCAGCACAGCGGCATGGGCCGCGAGCTGTTCGGCCTGTTCCGGCAGGCGGCGGCCACCGCCGATCTCGGCGCGGGCGTGCTCTGAACGATCACGCCTCACCTGTGGGAGCGACTTCAGTCGCGATAGCTTTGCCTGTAATGACACCCATGCATCGCGACTGAAGTCGCTCCCACAAAAGATTTCGCGCACGACCGGAACCTCTTGGCTGCGCTCCCACAAAATCCACCAGCGAGTGATCTCATGAGCGGCATCGAACTCAAGCAGCAACAGATCGAAACCACGATGCGGCTGGCGCCGGTGATACCCGTAGTGGTGATCGACGACGTACGCGCCGCGGTGCCGATGGCACGTGCGCTGGTGGCGGGCGGCACTCCGGCGATCGAAGTCACCTTGCGCACCCCGGCCGCGCTGGAAGCAATCCGTGCGATCGCCGGCGAGGTCGAAGGCGCGATGATCGGGGTCGGCACCGTGCTCAGCGCACGCGACCTGAAGGCTGCGCAACAAGCCGGCGCCCGCTTCGCGGTATCGCCCGGCGTGTCGCCGCACCTGCTCGATGCCGCCGACGACAGTGAACTGCCATTGCTGCCTGGTGCCGCCACCGCCAGCGAAGTGATGGCCATGCTCGAGCGCGGCTATCGCCACCTGAAATTCTTTCCGGCGGTACCGGCCGGCGGCCACAGGCTGCTCGGTGCGTGGGCCAGCCCGTTGCCGCAAGTCCGCTTCTGTCCCACCGGCGGCATCAGCCTCGCCAGCGCACCGGACTTCCTCGCCCTGCCGAATGTGATCTGCGTGGGCGGCTCATGGCTGACCCCGGCCAACCTGCTCGCCGGCGGCGACTGGGCCGCGATCGAGTTGCTGGCGCGCGAAGCCGCCGGATTGCGCAAGCCCGGATAAACCTGCCACTGCTGGTAGGAGCCCGCTCGCGGGCGATGCTCTTCGTCGCGTTGTACAGAAAGAGCATCGCCCGCGAGCGGGCTCCTACAGCAGCCGCGACTCCGCTTCCAGCCGCGCCATCACCGCCTCGGTGACGCGGGCGCAGCGCTGGCCCATGAACGGGAACGCCTCGCCCATGGTGGCGGCCAGAGTGCCTTGCAAGGAAGTACGCAACAGGCGGCGCGCGCGATGCAGGCGGGTCTTCACCGTCTCCGGCTTGATCGCCAGCAAGGTGGCGGTTTCCTCCACCGTGCATTCCTCGATCTCGCGCATCACGTAGACAGTGCGGAATGCCTCGGGCAATTCGTCGATGGCATGTTCGAGCAGATGGCGAATCTGGGCGCGGGCAGCGGACACGGCTGGATCCTCATTGCCGAATTTCGAGGGAAACTGGATGACGTGATGCGTATCGTCCGGTGCCGCATCGATCTGCTCCAGCCCCACTATGGTATGGCGCTTGCGCAGCCGCCCGCGCGCTTCGTTCAGTACGATGCTGGTCAGCCAGGTCAGTAGGGCCGAATCGCCGCGGAACGTGTCCAGCTTGTTGTAGGCACGCATGTACGATTCCTGCAGCACGTCTTCCGCTTCCGCATCCTCGCCGACCACGCTGCGCGCGATACGGAACAGCCGCTGATTGCAGCGCTGCATGATGTGCCGGAACGCTTCGCGCTGGCCACCGCGGACCAGCGCCACCAGAGCGTTGTCGTCCAGCGCGGCGTAATCGACGGGTGCAAGTCGGACGGGCGATGTCATGGTTCTCTCCTTTTACACCTGATCGGATGCAGCGGCATCGCCTGAGGTTCCCGGCTCATCCCGCCAACTGCGCCAGGATCTCGCGGCGCTGCGGCTCCTGCGCGAACTGCCCCAGCAGGCGCCGGGTCAGCATCGACACCCCGTGCAAGCGCACCCCTCGCGACGACAGGCATTCGTGGCTCGCCTGCACGATCACCGCCACACCATGCGGCTGCAGCACGTGCGCCAGCGTGTCGGCGATCTCGGCGGTCAGCCGCTCCTGGATCTGCAGGCGCCGGCCGCAGGCCTCCACCAGCCGCGCCAGTTTGGAAATGCCGACCACCCGCCGGTTCGGCAGATAGGCGATGTGCACTACCCCGCGGATCGCCGCCATGTGGTGTTCGCAGGTCGACTGCAGCGGGATATCGCGCAGGACCACCAGGTCGTCGTACCCGCCGACTTCTTCGAACGTGCGGCTGAGCAGGCTAGCCGGATCCTGCCGATAGCCGGAAAACCATTCCTCATAGGCACGTACCACCCGCGCCGGCGTGGCTAGCAAGCCTTCGCGCGACGGCTCGTCGCCGGCCCAGCGGATCAGTGTGCGCACCGCCGCTTCCGCCTCGGCCCGCGACGGGCGAGCGGCTTCGGAGGCGACGGGAGCTGCCATGGCAACGGCGGCGGACATGACTTGGTCGGATTCGAGCATGGCTACGGGTTCGGTAGTGGGTGACACCGATCCGATGCAGCGGTCAGCAGCGAGGTTCCCGGCGGCGGCGCACAAAAGCCGGAACCTGCTCACCGCTGCTGCATCCCATGGACGCAGGCGAGGACACCAGCCGGTTCGACCGCAACCCTCGCCGCATCCGTTCGTCCACTTCAAGGAGACAACACTCATGAACAAGCCGCTGCTCGCTCTCGCCCTCGCTTTTGGCATCGCTTCCGCTGCCGGCGTGCAGGCCCAGACCCCGGCCGCCGCCAGCCCCACGCCGGCCATCAACGACGCGCAGATCGCCCACATCGCCTATACCGCCGGCGCGATCGACATCACCGCCGCCAAGCAGGCGCTGGAGAAATCCAGCAACAAAGACGTGCGCGCGTTCGCCGAGGAGATGGCGCGCGATCATGCCGCAGTCAACGTGCAGGCACTGGCGCTGGTGAAAAAGCTGGGCGTGACGCCGCAGGACAATCCGACCAGCCAGTCGCTGTCGAAGCATGCCGCTGCCGAACTGAAAACGCTTGCCGCACTCAAGGGCAGCGCGTTCGACAAGGCCTACGTCAACAACGAGGTGGCGTATCACCAGGCCGTCAATGGCGCGCTGAGCGATACGTTGATCCCATCGGCGCAGAACGCGGAACTGAAGTCGCTGCTGGAAACCGGCCTCAAGCTGTTCCAGTCACACCAGATGCATGCGGAGCATCTCGCGCAGAGCCTGAAGTAAGGAGTACCCGATGCTCCGCACGATGATTCTTCTCGCTGGCTTGCTGGCACTGACCGGACGTATCGCGCCGGCCAGCGCTGCCAGCAACGCGAAACAGACGGCGGCGACGCAAGCCCATCGCGTGCATGTGATCGTTATCGACAAGATGCAGTACGGCCCCATGCCGACCGACGTACGCGCCGGCGACATCATCGAATGGACCAATAAAGACATCCTCGAACACAGCGCCACCGCACGCGACGGCCTCTTCGACGTCGACCTGAAACCGGGTGCCAGCGGGCGCGTCACCGCCACCACCGGCACACTCGCGTTCTTCTGCAAATTCCACCCCACCATGACCGCCACGCTGGTGGTCAAGTAAACCGGCAAGGACTCCAAAGCCCGCTTCGGGGGTTGCGGCGGCGTGTTTTTGCACGCGACGCCGCAACGCTATCAGCGCCTTGAACCGCGCCACGCGGCGCCGACAAGGCGCGCTCAGCTTCGCCGGAGCACGCGCAGTGCGTCGGGATACCGCTGCACTCGCTGCGCCGGCGCGCTACTCTGCGGAACCCGATCCGTTGCGGAGTTGCCCCATGCGTCTCGCCTTCGTTCTCGCCGCCACGTTGTTTGCCGCGGGCGCTGTCTGTGCCGCACAACTGCCGCCCGTCGAACCGCACAAGCCGACGCACGGCGACGTGTCGCTGATCGCCGGCACCGCGCCGCTGCCGCCGCCGCCGACACCGCAACACGCCGACGCCAGTGTGATCCATGGCGTTACCGTGAAAGATCCGTACCGCTGGCTGGAAAACCCGGACGACCCGACCGTGCAGCAGTGGATCAAGGCGCAGAACGCCTATACCGAGGCCGAACTGGCCGCCATGCCTCAGGGCAAGGCGCTCACCGCGCGCGTGCAACAACTGTCGATCACCTCGACCACGCGCTCCGGACCGATGCTGGCCGGCGGCACGCTGTTCTACATGCAGCAGACGCCGCCGCAGCCACAACCGGTACTGATCGCACAGGCCTGGCCGAACGGCGCGGCGAAGACCCTGGTCGATCCGAACGCCGGCCATGGCAGCACCGCGATCGTCGCCTACTGGCCGTCTCCGGGGGGACGTTACCTTGCCTACGGCACCGCCGAAGGTGGCAGCGAACTGACCACCATCCACGTGCTCGACGTCAACAGCGGCAAGACGCTCAGCGACACGCTGCCCTGGGCCGGCGGCGGCACCACGCCGCAGGGTGTTGCCTGGGACGCCGACGAGAAAGGCTTCAGCTATGTGCGCCTCACGCCACCGGCCGCTGGCAAGCCGGTGGAGCAGTTCAATGCCACGCTGGTGCATCACACGCTGGGCCAGGCTGCCACCGCGGACATCGTGGTGTTCGGCAAGAACTATTCGAAGGTCGCCGAATACGTGCTGGTGAATGCACCGGGCACGGCGCAGGCCGCGGTACTTGCGTACGACGGCGACGGCGGGCCGGCCGAAGTGTTCCTGCGTCGCGGCAACACGTTCCAGCGCGTGCTCGATCGCGCTGCGAACGTGCGCACCGCCGCGTGGGTGTCTGGACGTCTATATGCCGCCTCGTTCCAGGACGCGCCGCGCGGCAAGATCGTCGCGATCGACGCGGAGGGCAAGCCGGCGACGATGCTGACCCAACGCGAAGGTGCGATCCAGCAGATAGCTCCGCTCGGCAACGGTTTTCTGGTGGTGCGCAGCTGGGGCCCGGACTGGTGGGTCGAGCAGTACGACGCCAGAGCCCAGTTCGTGCGCAAGCTGCCGCTACCAGTGCACGGCATCAGTGTGGGCGAGATCGCCTCCGAATCCGGCCAGGACAAGGCGTTGATCAGCTACAGCGGCTGGACCACGCCGGAGCGCTGGGTGGAATACGACGGCCACAGCGGCACACTGAAAACCATGTTCGAGGTGAAGCCGGCGGCCGATTATTCCAAGGTGACCGTGCAGCGCATCGACGGCACGTCGAAGGACGGCACCAGGATTCCGGTGACCGTGCTGTCGATGGCTGGCACCAAACCGAACGGCGCGCGCCCGACCATCTTGTACAGCTACGGCGGTTTCGATATCCCGATCAAGCCCGGCTTCATCGGCCCGAATCTCGCATGGCTGGAGCGCGGCGGTGTACTCGCGTACGCGAACATCCGCGGCGGCAACGAGAACGGCCAGGTTTGGCACGCGCAAGGGCAGCAGTTGCACAAGCAGAACGTGTTCGACGACTTCCACGCCGCCGCGCTGGCCTTGTTCGACACGCACTGGACCGACCGCGCCCATCTGGGCATCCTCGGCGGCAGCAATGGCGGCCTGCTGATGGGCACGCAGATCGTGCAGCATCCCGGCGACTACCGCGCGGTAATGGCGAAGGTCGGCATCCACGACATGCTGCGCCACGAGACCGCGTTCGCGAACGGGCCGTACAACGTCAGCGAATACGGCACGATCAGCGACCCGGCACAGTTCAAGGCCACCCTGGCGTATTCGCCGCTGCAGAACGTGCAGCCGCACACCGCCTACCCGGCCGTGCTGATGACCACCGGCGCGAACGATCCGCGGGTGGCGCCGTGGCAGTCGCGCAAGTTCACCGCCGCACTGCAGGAGGCCACCTCATCGGCCCAGCCGATCATGCTGCTGACCCGCATGAACGCCGGCCACGGCATCGGCGCCCCGTTCAGCCAGCGCGTCGGCGATACCGCGATCGGGCTGACGTTCTTCGCGCATGAGCTGGGCCTGGATGGCAAGCCTCGAGCGCGGTGACGGCGCGCCAGTTACCCCGCGCGCCGTCATTGCGGCATGATGGCCGCTCGCGCGGCGCGGGGGCGCCGGCATTTACTGGGGAAGGGATCACGATGAAAAACGTCATGCTCTGCGCGGCCATGCTCCTGCTGGCCTGTTCTTTGACGGCGCAGGCCACCGACGAGCGCGAACAGACTTACAGGGTTGGCGCCGACGTGGACGCTCAAGGACACATTACCGCCACCCAGGTCGACCCGGACGTACCGGCATCGATCGCTGCAATGCTGGCTTCCGCGGTCAAACAATGGCAATTCACGCCAGCCAAGCTCAACGGTAGGCCGGTGTCGGCGCATACGTTCATCAGCGCCAAGTTACAGGCCTTGCCGAACGCGAACGGGCAATACAACCTTCGAATCCGCTTCATGGGCAACGGCCCAAAGATCAATCCGCATGGCGGCGTGCAACCGCAGTATCCAAGGGATGCCATCAGGGCACGACAGTCGGCATTCACCATACTTGAAGCAACCATCCAGCCCGACGGCAGCCTCACGGACATGAGCGTGAGCAGCGAGTTCGAGGACTGGCCCCTGCTCCCCTATTTCAAAGCCGCCGTGCTCGCCGCCGCGAAACAGTGGCATGCCATACCGGAGCAGGTCGATGGCCGACCGGTGGCAACTCGCATGCGTATACCAGTGAGCTTCAATCTCAATCCGCCTCAATTCACCGCAAAGCAGATCAAGATTTTGCGCGAGGCCGCCCGCGAGGAAGCCGCTCAGCCTGCGATCCCGCTGCCGTCTGATCAGGAGGTAGCTTTGGACAGCCCGCTGCAACCCCATATAGTCGCCACTATCATCAGCGCCCCCTGAGCCCTTCGAGTACCGCATGCCCCTGCCCGCCATCGAACACGAAACCGCCGCCAACCCGCGTTACAGCATTCTCTGGCTGCACGGCCTAGGCGCCGACGGCAACGATTTCGCGCCGATCGTGCCGGAGCTGGTCGATCCTGCGTGGCCACCGCTGCGTTTCGTGTTTCCGCATGCGCCGGTACGGCCGGTGACGATCAACAACGGTCTGTCGATGCGCGCGTGGTACGACATCGCCGCGTTCGATCTCAATGCGCGACAGGACGAGACAGGCATGCGTGCGTCGATCGGCGAGGTGGAAACGCTAATCGCCCGCGAGCGCAGCCGGGGCGTGCCCAGCGAGCACATCGTGCTGGCCGGCTTCTCCCAGGGCGGAGCGATCGCGCTGGCCGCCGGTCTGCGTCATCCGGAAAAGCTGGGCGGCATCATCGCGTTGTCGACCTACCTGCCGCTGCACGCGACGCTCGCGGGCGAACGCCACGCGGCGAACGCGACGTTGCCGATCTTCTGGGGTCACGGCACGCTCGATCCGGTGGTAATCCTGCAGCGCGGCACCGACTCGCGCGATCTGCTGCAATCACTGGGCTACACGGTGGATTGGCATGTCTATCCGATGGCCCACGCGGTCTGCGCCCAGGAGATTGACGACCTGCGTCGCTGGCTCGGCCAGCGGCTGGCATAAGCGGCGTCCGCATACGGCATACTGGCCCGCATGCGCGAACTGAAGCCCAGCCGCGGCCCGCGCGGCCGCATCGAACACAGCCCGCTGCCGGACTTCTGCGAGCTGCCGGCGTTGTTCGCGCTGCTCGTGGTGGGCGGGTTGACCGTAACCGTGATGTGGCTGGCAGGCGACGATCCGCGCGACTGGTCCGCCTATAGCGTCAGCATGCTGTTCGTGACGTTGCTGGGCATGGTGGTGGCGGTGACGCTGTGCATGCTGCGGCCGTGGTTGCAGCGTTTGCCGAAACACCTGCCGTATGTCGGCGTATGGTTGCTGATCCTGCTGCTTGTGCTGGTCGCCAGCATCGTGGCGCACTGGTTCGATGGCGCGCTGCAGATGCATCTGGTACGCAGCAGTTTGCCCGTGTTCGTGCGCGACAACGTGCTTATCGCCACCTTGCTCGGTGCCGCGCTGCTGCGCTATTTCTACGTGCTGGCGCAGTGGCAGGCGCGGCTGGCGGCGGTGACGCGCGCGCAGGTCGAGGCGCTGCAGGCGCGCATCCGCCCGCACTTCCTGTTCAACAGCATGAATACGGTGGCGGCGCTGATCCGCGTCGATCCGGCTGCGGCCGAGCGCACGGTGGAAGATCTGTCCGAACTGTTCCGTGCCGCGCTGGGCCAGCACGATACCGACGACGGCACCTTGGGCGAGGAGCTGGCGCTGATCGATCGTTATCTGGCGATCGAACAACTGCGCCTCGGCGCGCGCCTGCATGTGCTGCGTGAGCTGGATGACCTTCCCGCCGACTTTCCGCTGCCGCGCCTGCTGCTGCAGCCGCTGGTGGAGAACGCGGTACGCCATGGCATCCAGCCGCTGCGCGAAGGCGGAGAGGTGATCCTTCGCGGACATCGCGGCGGCGGCGGCATCCGCATCGAAATCAGCAATCCGCTGCCTGACACGCCCGCCCAACCCGGCAACGGTCATGGCCTGGACAGCGTGCGCCAGCGCATCGTCTACCGCTACGGCCCGCTGGCGAAAGCGCAGGCCGGACCGCAGGGCAACCGCTTTGTGGTGCTGCTTTACCTGCCGAGACCCGCACGGTGATGCGCGTGCTGATCGTCGACGATGAACCGCTGGCACGCGCCCGCCTGGCCGCGCTGCTCGGCGAGTGTGACGGCGTGGAGATCGTCGGCAGTGTCGGCGACGGCGAAACCGCGCTCGGTTCGCTCGGTGAACTGCAGCCGGATATCCTGCTGCTGGACATTAACATGCCCGGCCTCAGCGGCACCGCGCTGGCGCAACGATTGTCGGGACGCACACGGGCTCAAGTGATCTTCTGCACCGCCTACGAAGCACACGCGCTGCAGGCGTTCGAACTGGGCGCGCTCGATTACCTGCTCAAACCGGTGCGGCTGGAACGGCTGCGCGATGCGCTGCAACGCGCGCAACGACGCCTCGCCGATCAGCCGCGCGAGCCTACCGCCTATCTGCGCGGCCGGATGCGCGGCGAACAAATCCGAATCGCACTCAATGAAGTGATCTGCCTGCTCGCCGATGAAAAATACGTCGTGGTGAAGCACCGCCGCGGCGAACTGCTGATCGAGGAATCGCTGCGCCAGCTGGAAGAAGCCTACCCGGATCAATTGATCCGCCTGCACCGCAACTGTCTGGTGCCTCCGCCACGCCTGCTCGGCATCAAGACCCTCGCCGACGGCCGCGTGCTGGCACGCCTCGACGGCACCGAAATCAACCCCGAGATCAGCCGCCGCAATTTGCCGGTGGTGAGGAAATTGTTGCGGCTGGGGTGAATAGGTACAGGCTATTGCACCTGAGCGACTCTGCTCTTTGGGTGATAGGCTTTTGAATTGAATTCGCGAACGTTGAATTTGAGCGCCAATGGAGACCGCATGAGTACCGCCAAGGAAATTCTCCGCACTTACTTGCATGTGCGTGATGGCGGTAAAACCGATGCGATATCCGTTTCGGACTCATTCTGGGAAGAACTGGCGGGCGGTGCCTATCCACAACTTGACCAAGGCAGGCTCATGTCCGCCTTTACGTTCTCCGAGCCGTGGTCTACGTGGGAGCGTCACCCCGCCGGCGAGGAGCTGGTCATGTTGCTTTCGGGCACCGCAACTATCGTCCTTGAGGATTCTGGCCAAGAGCGCGCTGTTCAATTGAGCGATCCCGGTTCTTACGTCCTGGTGCCACAAAATGTCTGGCACACGGCCAAGACCACGGTTCCAACCACGATGCTGTTCCTCACGCCAGGCGCCGGTACCGAGCATCGGCCGATTGGGGCCTGACAAGCTATTCAAGGCGAAGCCGCTTCGCGGCCCTGCTTATTTCACGCGTCAGGCGGAAAGAGGAGAACGCAGCCATGAAAGCGTCTGTCTTCGTCGGTACCAGCCTCGACGGCTTCATGGCCAGAACCAACGGTGAGCTGGATTTTCTGCCGCCGGGAGGTGGCGAACCTCACGGCTACGATGAGTTCATGGCCACGGTCGATGCGCTGGTCATCGGCCGCCATACTTTCGATACGGTTCTCGCCTTTGATCCGTGGCCCTACGGCAAGAAGCCCGTGTTCGTGCTCAGCACGCGTGCCTTGCCCCCGGCCCCGCATGGAGCCGTTGTGGAGCATCTGTCGGGAGCACCGGCCGAGATTGTTTCGCTGCTCGCCACTCGTGGCATCGAGCATATCTATGTAGACGGTGGGATCACCATTCAGCGGTTCCTGCAGGCCGGTCTGATCCAACGCATCGTTGTCACGCGCGTTCCCGTACTTATCGGCGCCGGGATTCCGCTTTTCGGCCCTTTGCAGAACGACATCATCCTCAGACACATTCGGACGCAGCAATACGCCAGCGGCCTCGTCCAGAGCGAGTATGCAGTGGTCGTCTGACAAGCAAAGCGGCCTGCTTCAACCCACGTAGGAGCCCGCTCGCGGGCGATGCTTTTGCTCTGATGGTTGGAGAGATTTAAAGCAAAAGCATCGCCCGCGAGCGGGCTCCTACGTGGAAGATCGGTGTGCTGATGGCTACTCCTTCTTGATGGCGTGCCCGCCGAACTCGTTGCGCATCGAGGACAGCAGTTTGTCGGCGAATGAATCGTCGTCGCGCGAACGGAAGCGCTCCATCAGCGACAACGTGATCACCGGTGCGGGTACGTTGAGTTCGAGCGCGGCGTCGACGGTCCAACGGCCTTCGCCGGAGTCGACGACGTAGGGCGCAATGCCATCCATGTTCGGGTTCTTGCCGAGCGCGTCGGTGGTGAGGTCGAGCAGCCATGAGCGCACCACGCTGCCGTAGCGCCAGATCTCGCCGACCTGGTGCAGGTCGAGGCCGAAATCCTGCTTGTGCTTGAGGATGGAAAAGCCCTCGGCATAAGCCTGCATCATGCCGTATTCGATGCCGTTGTGAACCATCTTGGTGTAGTGGCCGGAGCCGACTGGGCCGACCCGGCCCCAGCCTTGGTCCTTCGCTGGGGCCAGCGTCTCGAAGATCGGCCGCAGCGCCTCGACGGCTTTCTCGTCGCCGCCGATCATCATGCTGTAACCCTCCTTCAGGCCCCATATGCCACCGCTGGTGCCGCAGTCGACGTAGCCCAGGCCATGCTCGGCATACAGCTGTGCGCGGCGCAAGGTGTCTTTGTAGTTCGAGTTGCCGCCGTCGATCACGGTGTCGCCCTTGTTCAGCAGCGGCAGCAGCGCGTTGACCGTGTCGTCGGTGATCTTGCCGGCCGGCACCATCAGCCATACCACGCGCGGGGTGGACAGCCCGGCGACCAATGCCTCCAGCGATGTCGCCGGCGCAATGCCGTCGGCTTCAGCCGCCTTGCGCGCATCGGTGTTCGGGTCGAAGCCGCTGACTTTGTGGCCGCCTTTGACCAGACGTTCCGCCATGTTGGCGCCCATGCGCCCCAGACCGATCATGCCGAGTTCCATAGTTGTCCTTGAGCTGAGAGAGTGCTGATGTGAAATGTGGAATTGTAGGTGCGCCACCGATTAAGCAAGCGTGACAGGTGTGATGGCCGTCAGTTCCTCAACGCGCCAGCCAGCGGCGCAACCGTGCGCGAATACGCGGGGTGAGTCGCGTGCGATTGTAGGCATCGGCGGCGCAGCGGATCGCCTCGGCTTGCGTGGGATACGCGTGGATCACCCGCGACAGGGTGCGCAGACCGATACCGGCCACCATCGCCAGCGTGATCTCGTTGATCATGTCGCCGGCATGGCGCGCCACGATGGTGGCGCCCAGGATCTGGTCGGTGCGTTCCCTGACGTGGACTTTCACGAAGCCGCCATCCTCGCTGTCGGTCACCGCGCGATCGATCTCGTGCATCGGGATGGTGAAGGTCTTCACCGGAATACCTTGCCGGTTGGCCTCGCGTACGTACAGGCCGACGTGGGCGATCTCGGGATCGGTATAGGTGCACCAGGGGATGACCAGGTCGCTCATTCGCTCGCGGCCGCGGAACAACGCGTTCTGCACCGCGATGCGCGCCGAGGCGGTGGCCGTGTCGGTGTACTGGTGCTCCAGGCAGATGTCGCCGGCGGCATAGATGCGCGGATTGCTGGTGCATAGAAAATCGTCGACGCGGACGCCGTCGCCAGCCGCGTAGTCGACGCCAGCCGCTTCCAGATTCAGTCCCTCGACATTGGGCACGCGACCGGTACCGGCGAGGATCGCATCGACGGCGATCGTGTTGTGGTAGTCGTCACTGAGCAGGTCAACCAGCTTCTCCCCGTTCTCCACGCGCACCGCGACGGCCTGCGTGTTCAGCCGCACCTCGATACCGTCACGGGCGAACGCATCGGAGAGGATCTGCGCCGCGTCGCGCTCTTCCCGATCGAGAAACAGCGGCATGTCCTGCACGATGGTGACTCGCGCCCCGAGCCGGCTGAACGCCTGGGCCAGTTCGCAGCCGAGCGGGCCGCCACCGATCACCAGCAGGCGAGGCGGCAGCTCGGTGAGGTTGAATACATTGGCGTTGGTCAGAAAGCCGGCTTCCCGCAGACCGGGAATCGACGGAATATGCGGACGCGCGCCGGTCGCGATAAGAGCCTTCCGGAAGCGCAGCTCGTCCCCATTGACCTTCAAGGTATCGGTCCCGGAAAACTGTACATTGCCGAAGAACACGTCGACCCCGGCCGCTACCAGATTGCGCACCGAATCGCCCCCGCTGATATGGCTGCGGAGGCGTCTGACACGTTCCATCACGGCGGCAAAATCGACCCGGATATCGTCCGGAACCTGCACGCCGTAGCGGTTCGCATCGCGCATCTCGGCATACAGCCGGGAGGTGCGGATAATCGCCTTCGACGGCAAGCATCCCGTATTCAGGCAGGTGCCCCCAAGCAGATGGCGCTCGACCAGTGCCACCCTGACGCCGAGCGCCGCGGCGGTCTGCGCGGCAGCAAGACCGGCGGAGCCGCCGCCGACGATCACCAGCTGATAGCAGCTCGCGGGCGTGGGATTGCTCCACTCGACGGGATGTACGTTGGCCGCGCGCTCACGCTCATACGCATCCTGCGGCGTGCGTGGCGAAGCATCGATAGGCGGCGACATCAGCTTGCTCCAGCGGGAATGGAATCCCGAAGCCAACCTTCGCGAAATCCCGCGCAACCCAGGCCACTGCGGATATGCGGGCAGGCGCGCATCAGCTGCCAGAGCAGTCCGCTGCGATGGTTCTCTATCATCAGCAGCACGATGCCCTGGTCCAGGCCGTAGTGCCCCGCGGAAAACCATGCGCGCCCATCGGCATCGATCAGTGAGGGGTTGAAGCTGCTGGCGAACCGGTCCGCGCTCAGCATTTCCGGGTAGCGCGTCATCATGTTGCGCACGTCACTCAGAACGATCTCTGGCGCGAATGGCAACGAGGCCAGCACGGACGGCGCCGACAACGTGCCGTCGTCCGGCCCGTACGGCACGCCACGGGCGGCATAACCGAACAGGCGGCGCTTTTCGTTGGACACATCAGGCAGCTCATCGCTGGGACCGTCGCAGGCAGTCAGCCCCCAGCAGTCGATCTCGTAGCCGGCGAATCCGTGCGGGTTGCGCTGTGCGTACTCGCGCTGAATCAGCACGGCGCGTCGGCTGTTTTCGAAATAGTCCGAGCGCTTCTCGCACATGAAATCGTCGTGGATGCCGCGAAAGTCTATCCACGCATGCGAGAACTGATGCACGAACAGCGGACCTGCATAGAGATAGTCGTGGTCGTACAGGTTTTCCCACTGGTAGGTGGCTGTCCACGCCTTGTAGCAATCGCCATGGATCGGATGGGTGGGAGAGCCCATGGCCAATGCGTACAGCAGGATCGCTTCGCTGTAGCCCTCCCAGCCGTAATGCAGGAATCCGCACTCGGGCTTCCAGCCTTGCCGGATGGTATCGCCCTCATTCTGCGCCCAGCGCCAGTCGATGCGCCGATAGAGGAAATCAGCCAATTCGCGCAGCTCGGCCTCATCCGGCGTATCTGCCGTGAAATACGCGCTCGCGGTGAGCACGCCGGCGATCAGCAGCGCGGTGTCGATCATCGACAGCTCCGACTGCCAGACGCGGGCACCGGTGTGGATATCGAGGAAGTGGTAGTAGAAGCCCGCGAAGCCGGTCGCCGTGGGGCTGCCGCTTTGGTCGCTGTCACGGAAGAAACGCAGCGCAGCGAGGCTGCGCCGCACCGCATCCTCACGTTCCATCCAACCCCGCTCCACCGCCACCGGATACGACGTCAGCGCGAAGCCCACCACCGCGATGCTGACGGGCGAGTTGTCACGAGAGGTATCGGCTACGAGGCCGTTGCGCGGATTCATGTTCTGCACGAAATAGTCGAATGCGGCACGCTCCAGCCGATCGAGCAAGGCGTCGTCCGTGAGAGCGCAAAGCTGGGACATCCGGGACTCCACGCCGGCTCAGGCTGCCGCAGTCGGTGAAAGCTCGCCGCACGGCGCGTCATGCCGGCGGCGCGGCGGCTGGCGTGCCGAAGCGGAGTTGGAGGGTGCGCACGGCTCGCTTCGGTCATTCATCGCATCATCCTACTCTGCCGCGGGGTGAAGCCCAGGTCGATGCCCAGGCCGATGCCTTGACGTGACGGATGCCGATAGAGGCGCATGCTACCGGTTCAGCGCCAACCAAACGGGACGCCCATGCCATCCGCTTCTTCCCGCACCATCGACGCACGCCAGCACGCTCTTCTCTCGAACGGCCATTACAGCGTGATGCTGGGCAGCAGCGGCTCCGGCTACAGCCAATGGCACAATCTGGCGGTGACGCGTTGGCGCGAGGACCCCACCGGCGACGGCTGGGGCAGCTACCTGCTGCTGCGCGATGAGGACAGCGGCGCGGCGTGGTCGGCGTCGCTGCAACCGTATGGCCATCGCACGCCGGACGATGCGGTGTCGTTCGGCGCCGGCTGCGCCAGCTTCAGCCGCCGGCATCACAGCTTGCACAGCGTGCTGGACGTGGCGGTGGCCAGCGACGCCGACATCGAACTGCGCCGGCTCACCTTGAGCAATCACGGCGACCGCACGCGCACGTTGTCGCTGACTTCGTATGCCGAACTGGTACTCGGCCCGATCGGCGCCGACAACGCGCATCCGGCGTTCTCCAAGATGTTCGTGCAGACCGAATGGGATGCCACGCATGGCATGCTGCTGGCCACCCGGCGCCGGCGCGCGGGCGGCGAATCCGAAGTGTGGGCGGCTCAGGCGTTGCAGATCGCGGGACAACCCCTCGATACGGCGCCCGAATATGAAACCGACCGCGCACGCTTTCTCGGTCGCGGCAACGCACTGCGTCAGGCGCAGGCGATGCAGCCGGGCGCCGCCTTGTCGAATACCAGCGGTTGCGTGCTCGATCCGATCTTCAGCCTGCGCCGACGCATCACGCTCGGACCCAACAGCCATGTGACCGTGCTGTTGTGGACACAGCTGGCCGACTCGCGCGAGGGCACGCTGGCACTGAGCGCGCGACTGGACAGCGCGGACGCGGCCGAGCTGCTGTTCGCCGGTGCGGCGAAGCATGCCGAAGCCGAACAACAGCGGCTGGGCATCGGTGCCGCCCTGCTCGCACGCTTTGCGTATTGGATGAGCGCCCTGGTGTGCAGCGATCCAAGCCAGCGGCCGGCACCGGAAGCACTGACGCGCGGCCGCGGTGGTCCACCCACTCTGTGGGCCGCCGGCATCTCCGGCGATCGCCCGATCGTGCTGTTCCGTCTCGGCGGCGACGCCGGACTGCCGCGTGTGCAGGAACTGCTGCTGGCGCAGAACTATTGGCGCAGCCAGCGGCTGGCCGTCGATGTGGTGTTGCTGAATATCGCCGATGGTGCCGATGGCGACGCACTGCACAGCGTGCTCATGGCGCTGGCCAGCACGCAGCAGGCTCAGCTGAAATCCGACGACCGGCTGCCCAAGGCCGAACTGTTCGCACTGCGCGACAACGCGATCGGCGACGACTTGCGCAACGGCCTGCTGACCGTCGCACGGGTCGTGCTGGACGATGCCGCGACGGAGTCTGTTGCCGCGGAACCCGCACCGACCATCATCGCGCCGGCGGTCATCCGCGCGAGTACGCCAGCTTCCGCGGCAGCCGTGCCAATCACCGGCGAACTGGAATTCGCCAACGGTATCGGCGGATTCACCGAAGCCGGCCGCGCCTATGAAGTCAACCTCGACGACGAGCGCGGCACGCCGGCGCCATGGGTGAACGTGATCGCCAATCCTGCGTTCGGCTTTCTGGTGTCGGCCGAGGGTGGCGGCTACACGTGGTCGCTGAACAGCCAACAGAATCCGCTGACGCCCTGGCCGAACGATCCGGTCAGCGACAGTCCGCATGACGTGCTTTATCTGCGCGACGAGGACACCGGCGTGCTGTGGAGTGCCACGGCGCTGCCGATCCGGGTAGCTGGCGCCACATACAAGACCACCCACGGCAAGGGCTGGACGCGGTTCGAGCACGATGCGAACGGCATCGGGCTGGAGCTAATCCAGTGCGTGCCGACGACCGATCCGGTCAAGCTGTCGCGGCTGCGCCTGTGCAATCGCTCGACGCGCACACGCCGGCTGTCGGTCACCGGCTACGTCGAATGGGCGCTGGGCGCGAACGGCACCACGCCGGCACCGTATGTGATCACCTCGCGCGATGTAACCACTGGCGCCCTGCTTGCGCGCAATCCGTGGCGGCCCGATTTCGGCGATCGCGTGGCGTTCGTCGATCTGGCGGGAGCGCAGCATTCGATGAGCGGCGATCGCCGCGGATTTCTCGGTCCGCTCGGCAGCGTCGCGCAGCCCGCCGCGCTGCGTGACGACGCACCGTTGTCGGGCCGGCTCGGTACCGCGCTGGATCCCTGCGGCGCGCTGCAGACACGCATCGAGCTGCCGCCGAACACACGGATCGACGTCATCTTCATGCTCGGCGATGCGGCTGATGAATCCACCGCACGAGCCTTGATCGAAAAGTATCGTGCGGCAGATATCGACAGCGTGCTGTCCGACATCGCCACGCAATGGAACGACGTGCTCGATACGGTGCAGGTACGCACGCCGGATCGCGCGATGGATATCCTGCTCAACGACTGGCTGCTGTACCAGGTGCAGGGCTGCCGGCTGTGGGCGCGCACGGCCTACTACCAGGCCAGCGGCGCTTACGGTTTCCGCGACCAGCTGCAGGACGTGATGGCACTGTGCGTGAGCCGCCCCGATCTCGCCCGCGAGCATCTGCTGCGCGCGGCCGGCCGCCAGTTTGCCGAAGGCGACGTACAGCACTGGTGGCTGCCGCCGGGCGGCCAGGGCATCCGCACGAAAGTCAGCGACGACCGCATCTGGCTCGCCTATGTCGCCACACACTATGCCGGCGTGACCGGCGATGCCGCGGTGCTGGACGAGGTGGTGCCGTTCCTTGCCGGCCAGCCAATTCCCGAGGGCGCCACCGATGCGTTCTTCCAGCCGTCCGTGTCGGACCAGCCCGTCTCGATATACGAACACTGCGCTCGCGCGCTGGACGCCAGCCTCACCCGCGGCGCGCACGGCCTGCCGCTGATCGGCACCGGCGACTGGAACGACGGCATGAACGCGGTGGGTGAAAAAGGCCGCGGCGAAAGCAGCTGGCTAGGCTGGTTTGTGCTGAGTGCGATCGACGCATTCGCGCCGTTTGCCCAGGCGCGCGGCGAGGTCGAACGCGCGCAGCGATGGCGCGACTACGCCGACGACCTGCGCGCGGCGCTGGAACGTGCCTGGGATGGCCAGTGGTATCGCCGTGGCTACTATGACGACGGCACGCCGCTCGGTTCGCACGAGAACGACGAATGCCGCATCGACGCCATCGCGCAGTCGTGGAGCGTGCTGGCCGGCGCCAGCGACCAGCAGCACGCGGCGCAGGCGATGGCATCGGTCGACCGGCTGCTGGTGGATCACGCCCACCGGATCGCCCGCCTGTTCACTCCGCCGTTCGACCACAGCAGGCAGAACCCCGGCTACATCAAGGGCTACCCGCCCGGCGTGCGCGAGAACGGCGGCCAGTACACGCATGGGGCGACCTGGTCGATCTTCGCCTGGGCGAAGCTCGGCGACGGCGACCGCGCCGCCGGGCTGTTCGACCTGCTCAACCCGATCCATCACAGCGACAGCGCCGAAGCGGCGGCGCGCTACAAGGTGGAACCTTACGTCGTCAGTGCAGACGTCTATTCCGTCGCACCGCACATCGGCCGCGGTGGCTGGACCTGGTACACCGGCTCGGCCGCATGGCTTTATCGTGCAGGGCTGGAGGCGATGCTCGGTTTCCAGCGGCATGGCGACAGCCTGCGCATCGATCCGTGTATTCCCCGGGACTGGCCCGGCTTCCAGATCGTCTATCGATATCGGGGCAGTCAACACGTGAGCCGCTACGAGATAACCGTGGAGAATCCGGCCAAGGTTTGCCGTGGCGTGGCCCGCGTTGAATTGGACGGCCAAATGCTGGCCGGCGATGCCGCCATCAAGCTGCTTGATGATGGCCAGACACACCAGTTGCGCATCGTTCTCGGCTGACCACTCGCTTGTTGTAGGAGCCCACTCGTGGGCGATGCTTTTCGCTCTCTCATGGAAAGAGCATCGCCCACAAGTGGGCTCCTGCAAAGGATCTCGACTGAGGCTAGTGGCGGCGCGTGCGTGAAGCACCGAGTTTGCGGGTGAGCGTGTTGCGCCCCACACCCAGTGCTTGCGCCGCATTCTGCCGATGACCTTCGTTGGCCAGCAGTGCCGCCTGCAGCAGCGTCTGATCGAGCGCTTCGCGGGCACGGGCGTGGATGTCTGCCTCGCCGCCGGCCAGCGCCTCGACTGCCCACTCGCGCAATGCGTCCGTCCACTCGCCGCCACTGGGGGCGTGCGCGCTGCCGCCGAGGTCGGCAGGCAGGATTTCACTGCCCGGTGCGATCACCGCCAGTCGGCGGCACAGGTTTTCCAGCTCGCGCACGTTGCCCGGGTAGTCGCGCTGTGCGACCAGTTTCAACGCCGCGCGCGAGAAACGCTTCGGCGGCAGTTTCAGCTCCTGGGCGGTGGCGGCGAGGAAGTGTTGCGCCAGCAGCGGGATGTCGCTGCGCCGCGTGCGCAGCGGCGGCAGCTCGATGCGCACCACGTCGAGGCGATGCATCAGGTCGGCGCGGAACTGTCCCGCGGCAACGCGCAGCGCGAGGTCTTGATGAGTAGCGGCGACGATGCGCACGTTGCAGCGGATCAACTCGCGTCCGCCGACGCGATAGAACTCGCCCCCGGCCAGCACGCGCAGAAGCCGCGTCTGCAGCACCAGCGGCATGTCGCCGATTTCGTCGAGAAACAGCGTGCCGCCTTCGGCCTGCTCGAAGCGGCCGGCGACCCGGCGCGTCGCCCCGGTGAATGCACCGGCCTCGTGGCCGAACAGCTCGCTCTCCAACAGCTCGCTGGGAATCGCCGCAGTGTTCAATGCGATGAACGGCTTGCCGCTGCGTGCGCTCTCCTCATGCAGCGCCCGCGCGACCAGTTCCTTGCCGGTGCCGGTCTCGCCGGTGATCAACACGTTCAAGTCGCTGGCGGCGACGCGGCCGATCAGACGGAACACCTCGCGCATCGGCGCGCTCTCGCCCAGCAACGCGTGCTCGGGCGCCATGACGTGATTGCCGGTCACGGTCGGCGCCGCCACGCTGGCCAGTGCGCGCTGCACCGATGCCACCGCGTGATCGAGATCGAACGGCTTGGCCAGATAGTCCACCGCACCGGCGCGGTAGGCTCCCGCGGTGGTGGCCACGTCGGTATATGCACTCATCACGATCACCGGACCGATTGCCAGCGCCTGCAGTTCGGTGAGCAAGCTCAGGCCATCCTCACCCGGCATGCGCACATCGGTGAGCAGCAACGCGGGCCGCGTGTCGCGCAATGCTGAGCGCACGTCCGCCACCTCGCCGAACTCGCGCACCGTCAGACCGGCATCCCGCAAGGCCTCGGCCAGCACGAAACGCACCCCGCGATCATCGTCGACGATCCAGATTTCTTCAGTCATCGCTTGTCTCGATTGGCGCCTTCCCCTGCGTGCAGAGAGAGGTCGTGAAGGGACTGCCCGGGCCACAGAGCAAGATCCGGAGCGAAGAAATGCCACGCGCGAAATCAGTCATGGCTGCGCCCCATAGGCAGGTACAGCGAGAACGCCGTCTCGCCCGGTCGGCTCGTATAGCGCAGCTCGCCGCCATGCTCGTGCGCGATCTCGCGCGACAACGCCAGGCCGAGACCGGTGCCGTCCGCGCGGCCGGACACCAGCGGCTGGAACAGCGTGTCGCGCAGGGCCGCCGGCACACCGGGGCCATCGTCGATCACGTCCACCCGCAGCGCCATGCGCAACATCCGTTCGCCCACGCGCACGCCGTGTTCGACGCGCGTGCGCAAAGTGAGCGTGTGCGCCCCGGCTTCCAGCGCGTTGCGCGCCAGGTTCAAGAGCACCTGCTGCAATCGATCCGCATCGCCGAGCAGATCCGGCACGCTGGGATCGTAGTCATGGCGTAGCTGCGGCGGTGACGGTTCGGCCTGCAGCAGGTCGGTGAGCCGCTCCAGCAGCTGATGGATATTCACCGGCCCGATCTGCGGTGCGCCGTCGTGATGCAGCAGGCGGTTCGCCAGAACGCCGAGCCGATCCGCCTCGTCGATGATCAGGCCGGCCAGCGATCGCAAGTCGTCATTGTCGACCCGCCGATGCAACAGCTGCGCCGCACCTCGCAGACCGGCCAGAGGATTCTTCACCTCGTGCGCGAAGCCTCGCAACGTAGCCGACAACGGCGAACTGTTCGCCAGCGGCTCGGCCAGCGCATGCACTTCCAGCAGCAGGCCGCCCTCGAACGGCTGCAACGCGATATCCGCGGTGATTTCACGGCCACTGGCCGCCGCCAGCGACATGCCACGCCATTGCAGCGGCCGCTCTTCGGTCAATGCTCGCGAGGTCTGCGCCAACGCCTCCTCATCGAACCACAGCCCCAGCGACAACCCGATCGCACTGCGCGGCCCCAGCTCCAGCCATTCGGCCAGCGCCGGGTTGATCCAGCACAGGCGCAGATCCCCATCGACCAGGGCCAGCCCGGTCGCCATTTGCTCCGCCCACGTCCGCCACGCCCTATCGTTCATTGCACCATCATGGACAATGCGACGGTTTGGTGCAAATCGTGACCGGGCTGGCCCGCTGCGCTCGTGTCAGCGCTGCTTAAACTTGTCGCATTTACATCTAACTTTGTCGCAGAAGCGTAATCCTGTCGCAGAATGGGCAGCCCCATGGCCGGATTCGTTGAAGCATCCCTCACCCGTCTGGACGCGAAGTCGGCTAGAAGCTCCCACCAGCAAGAGTACGTCGACTCGCTGATGTTGTTTTTTCGCCGCACGCTCGACGGCTTTCGCACCAATCTCGACTTCCATGTGGGGTCGGACGATCTGCTCCTCGCTGAACTTCGCCTACTTTCATGCAGAGCTCCTTCGATGAGGAAACTCCACTTCTGACTGGCTCGAATCAACGAGGACGCTTCAAAGTGACCAATGCTTCCAATCCTGATGTGGCCCCACAACCTCATTCGACGGACAAGCGAGCCGCTAAAGACGAAGCCCCGCCGGGTGAGGGCGGGGCTTCGTCAGCGCATACGGCGGATTACGCTTCGAGAAGTGTTTCTAACACCGTTTCCGGTTAGTGACAGTCACCGTGAATATCGTTGCTCATGATTTGAAACTCGCACCTCATCGAAATAGGTGGAGCCACATATCCGAGATCATGCTTAATCCTTTTTCCGCTTTCTATGTAAGAGACACTAATCCCTCCATCGCGGTTTGGCGAAGGTCGGAAAGAAAACGTCTCGCCGGGGCCAAGGGATTGACGTTGGGCGCTTGCATCAGCGAAAGATACCTGAACATCCTCCAGTTCATGCCCCGTTTTATTGGTTATTTCAAACTTGTCCCCACGCAACATGTCACATGAAGACAACATCATGAGCATGAGGGTGATAGCGGCAGGTTTAATTCGCATTGCTCTTCACTTGGAAGTTTGAAGACAGTTGAGAAGAAGAGCTAAGTTCGCTGCTTCACTAGGCGATGAGTTTGCGTAACGGGGATCAGATGCAAACGCTCTACCCATCGCATTGTTATAGAGATCCATCGCATGCTCAGCCGAAGAGTTTGGATTGCTAACCTCATGGGCGTTGGCAAACACGCTCGCCGACTCGTTCCCTATGGATTGAGTCATCGCGAAATTCCAACGGAAATGCCTCCAAGCGTCACCCCTGCCGTTCCACAACTCTGATCTCGGAAAATTTCCCTGTGCTTCGGAAAGCGAAGTCTTTGCTGAGCTGTAAGCACTGATCGTCTTCCATCCAGGTTGCGTAAACGCTGCCATACCCTCGGTCATAGTTCCCATGTTTCCAGGATTGACCTTGGGGCACGGGCTGTCTTCGCAAAGCCCCAATGGATCAATATTCGAGATTGGATTCCCCCTCACATAGGCATAGGTGTTGATCCCGCCTGGCAACCCGATCGGATCACTCTCCAAATACCGCCCCTCGTTCCCATCGTAATTCCGGAACATGTTGTACCAGTGTCCTGTCTCCTCATCGAAATACTGGCCCGGCAGCCCAAGGTTCAACCCACCGATGCTGTCCATCACCACGTTGCGATCAAAGCTGCCGTTGGATGCCCGCCAGACCTCTGTGCCGCTGCTGTTGGCGACGATTTCCGGTCGACCCAAGTGGTCGCTGTAGAGAAAGTAACGGGTGCTGTTGCGTACCAGCGCCACGGGCTGGCCGTTGAAGTAGATATAGTCGGTCCAACCCTTGCCTGTCTGGTAGTCCGCCAACAGTTGGCCACCAGAGCTGTAGTGGAACCAGAACTGCCCGGCCGGACCGTTTTTGTAAACTCGCTGGCCCAGCGGATTCACCTGATAAGTGGTGGTACCCGCAGGGTAGGTATTCAGTCCATCCCATAGGGCCGCATTGCGAGTTGTCGAGTCCAACCGGTTGAACGGGTCGTAGGTGTAGGTGGCCGTGGTGCCGCCCTGCAGCCAACTGCTGCGCTGGCCGCTGGCGTTGTAGCCATACTGGACGCCGCCACGCTGGGTCAACATGTTGCTAGTCGGTGCGATCGTGGAGGCCTCCGCCGTGGTCCAGGTGCGTGAGGTGCGGTTGCCATTCGCGTCGTACGCCATCACCACCGGCGAACCCAGCACCGGCGCAGTCTCGCGGGTCAGTCGGCCCAACACGTCGTAGGTTAGGGTACGGCTGAGGTTGGTGTTCAGCGCGTTGGTAATGCCAGTGATGCGATCGGTGGCGTCCCAGCTGTAGGTGTAGCTCTGCTTGGTAGTGCCGAGCGTCGTGACCAGCGTTTTCAGTCGGCTATCCGTGTCATAACCCTGACTACGCCAAGCGTTATTGCCGTAGCTCAAGCTGGTAACAGCGCCAGCAGCGTTGTAACCGGCCCATTTCACCACGTCGAGCGAACTGCCACCGGTCGTCACATTCACCGTACTGACACGCCCCACCTCATAGCTGTAACGCGCGAGAGTACCGCTGGGGTAGGTCACGCTGCCGAGCCGGCCGAGGGCGTCATAACCGTAGCTCGTCAGGTCGTTGCGACCTTGCGTGAGTATTCGCTGCGTCAGCAACTGGCCTTGTGCGTTGTAGGTGAACTGCTCGGTACTGGTTGCGTCCGCGGCGCTGCACAGCAGGCCCTTGCCCAAACTGCAGGTGTCGTAAACAAGAGTTTGTGTCTTCCCACCCGCACTCATCGTCGTCAACCGACCCAGCACATCATGCCCGTAGCTGGTCGATTGACCATCGTTGCGCGTCATGGTCGCTATGTGACCGGCACTATCGTAACCCCACAGGGTGGTGCCGGTATCGGGGCTGTCCTGACGCCACAGCAAACCAAACGCATCGTAGTAGTAGCGGGTGGTAAGGCCTTTGGGATCGACCAGAGTCGTCATCTGATCGCCATGGTCATAGCTCATCCAAGTATGGCCGCTAGCGGCGTCGGTCACATGGTTGACGCGATTGAAATTGTCGTAACCGTACCAGGTGACCTTGTCGGCCGAGTCGGTGACGCTGGCTACGTTACCGTTGGCATCGTAGCTGGTGCGGACGTTCTGCCCGCTGTTTCCCCTCGCCGCAATGGGGCGCCCCATTTCGTCGTAATCGACGAAGCGAGCGACTGCCGTGCTAATGGAAGTGCTGCGCACAGGGGTGCATGGCGGAGGAGCCATGGGCTTCAAGACGCCGTCGGCGACGGGAGTCTTCGCCATCAACAAATCGCCATCACAAAGGCCACCCCCATAGGGATACCAGGATTCAAATACCTTCTGCTGCTTGACGCTGGTAACGTCGCCGTTCGCATCGTAGGTGTAGAGCGTCTGGCGCGTCGTCGTGTCCATCAGGTCCGGGAATTGGCTATTCGGCGTGGAGCTTTCCAATTCCGAACTCTGAGTCAATCGGTAGGCCGCATCATAGGAATTAACGATATGCCGGCCGTCGGGGGTCCACATGTCCGTGGGCTGACTTAGGGCGTTGTACGCGGTAGTGGTGGTCTGGTCGACACCATTGATCACCTGCGTAGCGCTCACGACACGTCCGCGCGCATCGTAGACGTATCGCGTTACCGCGCCATTCGCGTCGGTCACCGTGCCTGGAAGCCCCAAGCCGCTGTAGCTGCCATAGCTCACTGTGTGACCCAACGCGTTGACTGCGGAGGTCAGGTTTCCGCTAGCGTCGTAGTTGTAGGTCGTGGCGCCCCCCGGTGCAGTCACTACCAGTTGGGACACAAGACCGTTACTACCGGTCGTATAGCCGTAAGTCGTCGTCAGTGTACGGCCGCTGCCACCATTGCCGTTCAGAGTGGTGGTTGTCTGCGAAGCCACCCGACCGTTGGCAGTGTACGTCGTGTCCAACTGGCTATACCCCGCCACTACGACACGCGTCTGCCGGTTGTTAGCGTCCCACGTATAGGTCGTCGTGCGCGGCGCAGCCCCGAAGATGTCCTCAACGGTCTGTGTCAGTTGACCCTTGGGGTTATAGCTGTAAGAGGTGATCGTGCCCCGAAAGTCGGCCGAACTGGCCGGGTAGCCATTGCTGTCGTAGTTGCGTTCCTTGTAGGTTGCCGAACAATGGATCGAGGGCTGACCGTTCACAGACAGTTCTCGGCCTGCTGCATCGAACGTATAAGCTGTGATCTTGCCTAAGGGATTGGTGACGGTGGCAGTGGAAATTTTGTTATTACTGTCCAGGACATAGTAGAACTGGTACCGTGCGGTGCCGTTCGCATGCTTGGTCTCGATTGCCCGCGCGTTGGCGTCGTACGTGAACCAGCTGTAGCGCGTACCGTTGACCGTCTTGCCGGTCAACGCCGTAGCGAACCGGGTGTCCTCGTAGTGATAAGTCAGCGTGGTCGATGTTGAACCTGGCTGCGTCGTGCCCTTTAGCAGCGCCACCATCGTCTGTATAGGCGGGTTGTACGGTGTGGGCGGCGGGTCATCCAGCATTGGCATGAGCAACAGCGATTGAGTCTGGGATCGCTTAATTAACGAAGACGAGGCGTCGGATTGCGGTGGCGCTACGAGCGCGTTTCCGACCGCAATAGTCGCGTAGGTGTACCGATAGATGTTGCCGGCAGGATCCGTAACATTCGCCAACAGTCCATTGCTCCAGCCGAAATCCACATGACGTCCGGAGCTATGTGTGACTCGAGTCAGGTAATGGCTGGCATCGTACGTGAACGCCCAACCGATACCCTGCTCATTCGTGAGGTACGAGGGAAATCCGTAGAAGTCGTAGACTTCGACCGTGCGACTTTCGCTATAGAGCGTATAAATCGACCCGGTCTGGATGATTTTCGCTATGGGGGAAGCCTTGTCCTCGTACCAGCCCGGAGTTGGCGTGGCCGAGTAGTTGAACTTGATCTTGCGCCCATCCGGGCGTTGGGCCCATATCGGTTGGTTGAACGGATCGCATCGACTATTGCCCGGACGGGTATAGCACGGCGACGTGGGATCGTCCGTGGTGAAAAGCAGTTTGTAGTCGTAATCGCTCAACCAGCGTCGACCGAAAATCCCAATACCGTTCCAGTAATAGTTGTAGGTCCGTTTCAGCGAAAGGGCCATCTCGCCGCTACTGACAAAGTCGACCTCGGGTTCAATCTTGTTACCCGTGGAAAAAACGACTGGGTTGCCCGCAGCGGATACTGGTTTGGCCGGATCGTTACAGTCCGTGTCCGTTCCCGCATTGGCATCCCGTTGCGACAAGGAAACATCGCCAACATTGGCAACTATGCCACCGCCCCCTTGATCGAAGAGACCGCCACCAGCGTGTCCCGAGCCATTTCCGTCACCGAAGCCTCCGGATAGACAACCGATGAGATCGCCTGATCCATCGACGAGATTGATCAGGCCGGCTCCACAAGACGGCGATGTGACATTCACCGGGGCCAATTCCACTGCATCAAGCGGCGGCGACAAATGAAACAGCGCAAGACCGATCAGCAGTAACGAGCCATAACCTGGCACTTTCATTCCCTTCCCCTATGTCGCCCTCGCATTGCACGAAGCGGCCTCTCGTAAGAACTTACGCTTTGGGCAAGATGGAAGTCAACTAGCTAAGTGGGGGATCAGGAAATCGGACACCCTTTCGCTACCATCGGGCCCTATTTCGCGATGGCCTTAGTGCAATGTGTGGATGATTCCAGGCATCTTCCGAGCATTCGGTGGCCGGCTCTGGAAGCCCAATTGGTCTGCAACCTGACTAAATTGCGCAGCAGACTGTTGCGCAATTGATCCTCTGAATGGAGCGGCAAAAAAGGCTACCTAATCCTGTCGCTATGTGAACGAAGTTTGCTTAACCCTGTCGCCCGGCGTATTCAAGACTTTCGTTAAAAAAGTAAAAATTACCAAAATCAGCTAGTTGTAGACTGCGACAAGGTTAAGCGTCGTCGACACGTTCCCTCGGTGTGTCGGTGATGCTTAACTTTGTCGCAGTTTGCTTGGAGCAGCCCTCTCCATGTCCGGGCGGAGCCGATGGCGGAAGCGTCGGCTGACGCGAAGCTCGGTGCCGTCTTTGAGAGTGAGGACGGCATCCCGGGTAGAGAGCAGGCTGAGCCCGGTCACTCGATCGAGCGACACGATCGTCGACCGGTGTATGCGCGCGAAACCTGACGGGTCGAGGCGCTGTTCGATGCCGTCCATGCTTCCATGGACCATATGGATGCGACGGCCGGCATGCAGGATCACGTAATCGCCGCTGGCCTCTATCCAGTCGATATCGTCCGTGGAGACCCAGAAGGTCCTCCCTCCACTCTTTACTTCGAAGCGGGCTTGCCATGTGTTTCTGGATGAAGCTTCGTGCGCCGGCAGCAAGTTTTGCTTGCTGGCCAGCTGTTCGCCGGCCCGCATGTCATGAAGACGTTTGCGCGCAGTCCGAAGTGCCTCATCGAAGCGTTCGTCATCGATCGGCTTCATGAGGTAATCGAGGGCGTGGACGCAAAAAGCCTCGAGGGCATAGGTATCGTATGCCGTGAGAAAGATGATGAGAGGCAACTTTTCGGAGTCGACCTTCAACAGCATCTCGAAGCCGTCCATGCCGGGCATCTGCACGTCGAGAAAAACAAGATCGGGGCGAAGCTCCGCGAGCTTCTCCAAGGCAGCCTCACCCGAGTCGGCCTCGCCGACGATCACCACATCGCCCGCTCGCCGAAGGCATACCCGGACGCCGCGGCGGGCCAGCGGCTCATCGTCGATGATAAGCACCCGAATCACGCCGGCATGTCCGCCTTGGCATGGTGGGGAATCTCTATCTCGACCAGCCACCCGTGGGTCGCATCACCGGATGCCGAGAAACGATGGTTGTCCCGATAGCGAGCCGCGAGTCGCGCTGCCGTATTGGTCAGACCGAGCCCTCCAGAGAGGGTCGACCTTTCATGCAGCTCGCACGCGCTGTTGTGGATCGATATGCGGACCCAATCACCGTCGCGGATGATCGTCAGAGAAAGCCTGCCGCCTTCCGCTCTTGGGGCGATGCCATGACGGATGGCGTTCTCGATCAGCGGCTGAAGCAGAAGATGGGGTACGCAGGTGTCCTGTACCTCGCGGTCGCAATGCATGGTGACCACCAGGCGATGCCCTAATCGAACCTGCTCGATCTCGACGTAGCGCTGGACCTGGGCGAGCTCTTCGGCAATGGTCACGTCGCCTTGCCGCGTTGGCAAAAGGGTGGAACGCAGGAAGTCAGCCAGTAGCGCAATCATGCGGCGGGCCGATTGGGCCTCGCCCTCCCCGACCAATGTGGAAATACCATTGAGCGTGTTGAACAAGAAGTGCGGCGTGATCTGGTAGCGAAGGGCTTTCAACTCCGATTCGCGGGCCAGCGATTCGGCGAGGAGCAACTCCCGCTCGCGCTGCTGCATTTCGCGCCAATGCGATGCGCCAAGATACAGTGCGCTCCAGGCCACCAGCATGATGGTTGGACTGAATGCATTGGCGAAGCCCACCAAGGCAATGGATCGCCATGGCTGCGATGTCGCGCCGATGTGGCCGTATCTGGCCTCGAGCGCCGCGCCTGCTATCGAACAGACGATGCCCAGCCCGTATGAGCACACCACGATAAGGGCGAACGTGTTGGGCCAAGGCGTCCGGCGCGCGGCCAGCCTGCGGCAAAGCGCCAGCATGACCAGGCTGGCGGAAAAAGCAGCCACCGTCGTGCCAATGAAATAGAGAAGAATCGGATACGCATTCCGGTAAGGCAGCGCGCCCAACGCACTGATCAAGCCATAGGCCAGCCATCCGGCAATCTGGATTCGCCAGAACCTGGAAGGCCTGGCTCGGTTCATGCGTTCTGCCATATCCCGCGCAGTTTGCTCTGGAGCGGCGGGGCTTGGAAGTCGCCCGCGTACCGCTTGGCTGTCGCAAACGGTCCGCCTGGCGAAAACAAGTATCCGGCCGACCTTGCCACGACTAACCTCCCTGCGCTTCATCGAGCCGGCGACCGGCTCGGCATCGAAAATCAGGAGTGCACGATGAACGGCGGCATCTTTGCAAAACCCTTCAAGCTGATCGCGTGGGCTACGGTTGTTGCCGGCACGCTCGACCTATTTTCGGCATTCTTCTACGCCTTGCTGGACGGGCATGGTCCTTTCGTCGTCTTGCTCGGCATAGCGTCCGCCGTCTGGCCTGGCGCCCGGCACGCGGGCGCAGTGGGCGCCGTCGCGGGACTGCTCCTGCACTTTTCCATCATGCTGATCATGGCGTCGATCTATGCGCTGGCTGCGCCGCGAATCCGGTGGACCAGGAGACGGCCTCTGATCGCAGGCGTCCTCTATGGCCTTTCGTTGTGGGTGGTGATGAATCTTGTCGTGCTGCCTTTGCGTTGGCCGGCGCTGTTTCCGCACTTCGCCGCGCTGGGGCTGGCCGAGCAACTCTTCAGCCACATCATCCTGGTGGGCATCCCCATCGCATGGCTTGCCCGGCAATCGTTGGAGTTGCCTTGAAATTATCGGCGTGCCGATATGTTCTGGGATCTGGCCTGGGCATCGTGAAGACTCTTGAAGTGGTAGTTCAAGGTGTCCACTAAAGCGAAGGAACTATCGGAAGTCTCCCACGGAGTTGTTAGGTCCCCGACGTGACCAGCTCAACATCCGGAACCCACAGCTGCGACCATCGTGCGACCTTTTCACCGGGAGCCAGCAACTGCGGCGAAGCCGGGACCGCACTCCCAAAGCCGGTAGGCCCCTCTAGCGAGAGTACGTTGACCGCTCCGTAGACGCGGGCGTTGTGCTCAAAGACGACCGCCACCAGCACACCGCATCGATCGCAGAGCAGGAATTCGGCGGTATTCGATCCCTGCCGATACCGACGCAGCGCATCTGGGCTCTGCATGATGACGGACAGTTGTCCGGCCGGATCGGAAACGTAGGCGGCACCGTGCTTTTGACAGAACGAGCAGTCGCAGGCTCGGGGAGTAATGCTGGCCGGGTCCAGTGCGGTTGAAAAAGTCACGCGAAGCTGACCGCAGTGGCAGCCGCCCCGGAACGCAAATACATCATTCAATCGCGACATCGCTGCACCTGAAACCATAACGCTGGAATTATGGACCGCTACTGCTTGTACCAGCACACACGGCTCCCGTTGCAATATCGGCAGTCGCCGTCGCCACAGCAAAGGTCGCAGCTGCGACCATAGGAATCGCTGCATGAGCCATGGCAGCGGGGGCAGGCCCCGGTCCCTTGGCAGTCCGAGCACGGCTGGGAGGCTTGTTTCTCATTGGCACCACATCGACTGCATACGCGGTGCCTGGCGGTACCGGACTGAGTCCACTCACCAAAGGTGTGATTGCAGGTCGTTTGCATGCGAATTCCCACGCGGTGTCTTGACTGGCGGACTGCTGCGGCTAACGGGTCGCCTGGACGGTACGACTTTCGCGGCACGCTTTGAGCACATCCACCGGATACCGGAACGCGGCGAGGGGCATCCCGCAGGATGCCCCTCGCTGTTTGCGTGTCGCGTTCAGAAGCTCTTTCTCAGGCCCAAGCGAATCATCTGGTCGCGGGAATGCGGCTGCATCAGGTAGCTGTAGTCGGTGATGATCAGCAGATCGTCCCGCAGCTGCAGATCAGCACCGATGCCCAGCAACACGCTGGTGCCGTTGGCGGCGTAGGGGTTGGTCAACACATTCCAAGAGCCGGCCGAAGGAATGGCGGCATAGCTCAAGGTGGTACTGCTGGTCCCCTGGAAATCGTGACCGATTTCCAGCCGCGCGCGCGGCACCAGCATGCCGTAGTCCAGCTTGATCGCGCCGCTGGCGCGCAGCCCCACTACCGCCAGCGAAGTGCGCACGGTCTCGCTGCCATAGGCCAATGCAGCGCTGGCCACGCCGTTTTCGGAGAAGCCGTTGAGTTCGGTGCGCGACCATTCCAGCCGGCCGTAGGGCGACATCAACAGCTCGCCGCGCCGATATTCGTAGCCGGCGGTGAGCGAGCCGAACCACTGGCTGCCGCTGCGGCTGCCGCCCAGGAAGGTGCTGCTGTCGGCGTCGTGGCGGCGGCTGTCGAAGTGCAGCCCGCCGCCGCCCAGTACCGCGTCGAGGTAGACCTGCGCCGCCGGCTGGAAGCTGCCGTAGAACGATGCGCTGTAGCCTTGCGCGATGCTGCGCGTGCCGTCGTTGGCGATGTCGCTATGGTCGTGGTCGTAGCCCAGGCTGAAACCGAACACGCCGCGTTCGCCGATGCGCTGGTCGATACCCATGTTGACCGCGATGTTGTCGCTGTCGAAGCTGGCCGCCTGCCGGTAGGACTCGAAGCTGCCGAAGTCCGCCCGGCCGTTGATCCACACGCCAAGCCCACTCGGGTTCGGCTTCGCCGGGGCCGCGCTCGGGGGCGGAGCATCGTCGTCCATCGACCTGCCGAAGGGCGCGGCTTCGCCCATGCCTCCGGCAGCACCGATACCGGGCCGCAGGGGGTCGGACCATCCGTTCGCGCCATCGCTGCCCGGCGCACGGGGCCTGCCGAAACCGTTGTTCGACCTGCCCGCTGCGCTCAACGGCTTGCCGTCCAGGCTCAGCGCCAGGCTGCTGCTGAACAATTCGGTCGAGCCGTCGTGCAAGCCTTCCAGGCGCTGCCGGACGTTGTCGAGCTGGCTCTGGGCGAAGCGCTGTGCGGCCACGGTCTGCGCGTTGATCACGCCGAGCGCGGTCGGGTTCTTCGACGGATCGGGCTGGCTGCTCACCAGCACCAGCACGTCCACGGTGGTGGTCTGCCCACCAGCTGCGATCAGCACGGCGGTGATCTGCACCAGGCCGCGGTAGCTGCCGCTGGGCGTGAACGTCAGCAGGGTCGGTTGGTTGATCGCCACGCTGCCGGCATCGCCGGGCGAGAGCCCAAGCACGGCCGAGGACACGTAACTGCCCGGCACGATGCTGCTCAAGTCGACGCTGACCGGCGCCGTCGGCGTGGTCGTCACCGTCTTGCTCTTGCCGGACGCACTACCGGCTGCCGTTACCGTGACTGTGATCGTGGCCGGCTGTGAACTGCCGAAGTGGTTGGCCACCTGGTAGGTGAAGGCATCGGTACCGACGAAGCCGGCGGCCGGGGTGTAGACGATCTGCGTGCCGCTGGCACTGGCGCTGCCATGCGCCGGTGGGCTCGCCACGCTCACGCCGGTGAGCGGCTGCGGACCGACGGTGCCGGTGGTGGCCTGGATCGTCACCTGCGTGCCCGTGGTGGTGGTCACCGACAAGGCACCCGCGACCGGAACATTCAGCGGCGTCACAGTCAGGGTGACCGTGGCCGGTGCCGAAGTGCCGCCCGGATTGGTGGCGGTGTAGGTAAAGCTGTCGCTACCGCCGTAGAAGCTGGCCGAAGGCGTATATGTCACCGTCTGGCCGGAGACCGACACGGTGCCATGCGCAGGCTGCGTCACTACGGTGACGGCGGTGATGTCGACGCCGGTGATGGAACCGGACAGATCGATGTTCACCGCAGTGCTGTACGGCGTCGTGGTGCTCTTGGCGGCGGCCGTAGGCACCGCCGGCAGGCCGACGGTGACGGTCACCGTGGCCGGCGCCGAAGTGCCGCCGGGGTTGGTAGCGGTGTAAGTGAAGCTGTCGGTGCCACCGTAGAAGGTCGACGAGGGTGTATAGGTCACCGTCTGGCCCGAGACCGACACGGTGCCATGGGTCGGCTGCGTCGCCACGGTGACGGCGGTGATGTCGACGCCGGTGATCGAGCCAGACAGGTCGATGCCTGACGCGGTGTTGTACGAAGTCGAGACGCTCTTGGCTGTCACCGTGGGTATCGCCGGTGCGCCGACGGTAACGGTGACGGTGGCCGGGACAGAGGTGCCGCCGGGATTGGTGGCGGTATAGGTAAAGCTGTCGCTGCCGCCGTAGAAACTAGCCGAGGGCGTGTAGGTCGCCGTCTCGCCCGACACGCTCACCGTGCCATGGGCCGGCTGCGTGGCGATGTTGACCGTACTGATGCTGGCGCCGCTGATAGCGCTGGCCAGGTTGATGGTCGCCGCCGTGTTGTAGGCGGTGCTCGCGCTAACATTGCCGACGGTCGGTATTGCCGGATTGACGATCACCACCGCCAGCGTCACCTGAGGCGCCGCCAGGTGGCTGGCATCGCCTGCCTGGTTGGCAGTCACCGTGCAGGTACCAGCCGACAACATGGTCACCGTACTGCCGCTGATCGTGCACACCGCCGCGGAGGCCGGGTCGATCGCGAACACCACTGGGCTGCTCGAGCCATCACTGGTGGCCGAGACAGTGAACGTACCGCCCGGGCTGTACACCGGCGCGGATGGGGCCGCGATGAAGTTGGTGATGGTGCCGCTGGCCTTCGGCGTCACGCTGTTCGAGGCGGCCGAGGCCGCGCCGGTGCCGGCCGAGTTGGTTGCGGTGACGGTGAAGGTGTAGGCAGTGCCGTTGGTCAATCCGGTCACGGCGATCGGGCTGCTCGTGCCTGTCGCCGTGATGCCACCCGGACTGCTGGTGACGGTATAGCCGCTGATCGCGGCGCCGCCGGTAAAGGACGGCGCCGTGAAACTCACCGTCGCCTGCCCGCCGCTGGCCGTGGCGGTGCCGATGATCGGCGCGCCAGGTACTACGGCCACGATGGCGAAGGTCTGGCTGACCTGGGGCGCGGGCGCATAAGTGCCGTTACCCGTCTGGTCGGCATTGATAGTGCAGTTGCCCACTGCCACGGTGGTCAGTGCGCCACCGCTGGTGATCGTGCACACCGCGGTGGTGGCCGAGCTGAAGCTCACCGTCAGGCCCGAGGTGGCGGTCGCGGTGAGCGTCGGCGAGGTGCCGAAGTTCTGGCTGCCGGGGTTGCCGAAGGCGATGGTCTGGCCGCCGACCGGTGTCACACTGTTCGAAGCGGCCGAAGCGGAGCCAGTGCCAACCGAGTTGGTTGCGGTCACCGTGAACGTGTAGGCGGTGCCGTTGGTGAGGCCGGTGACCGTGCATGGCGAACTGGCGCAGGTGCCCGTGATGCCGCCCGGGCTGCTGATGGCGGTGTAGCCGGTGATGCTGGTGCCGCCCGTGGACGGCGGCGGCGTGAAGGCCACCGCGGCCTGTCCGCTGCTCGCCGTGGCCGTGCCGATGGTCGGCGCGCCCGGCACTACCGCGGCGATAGTGAACGACTGGCTGACCTGCGGCGCCGGCTGATAAGAGGCGTTGCCCGATTGATTGGCGTCGATGGTGCAGGTGCCGGCCGATACCGTGGTCAACGCGCCACCGCTGGTGACGGTGCACACCCCGGTGGTGCTCGAGGAGAACGTTACCGCGAGGCCCGAAGTGGCCGTAGCTGTCAGCGTGGGTGACGTGCCAAAGTTCTGCGTGCCGGGATTGCTGAAGGTGATGGTCTGGCTGGCCGCCGGTGTCGCGCTGTTGGACGCCGCCGAGGCTGCGCCGGTACCGGCCGAGTTGGTTGCGGTCACCGTGAACGTGTAGGCGGTGCCGTTGGTGAGGCCGGTGACGACGCATGGCGAACTGGCGCAGCTGCCCGTGAGGCCGCCTGGATTGCTGGTGACGGTGTAGCCGGTGATGCTGGTGCCGCCCGTGGACGATGGCGGCGTGAAGCTCACCGATACCTGCGTGTCGCCGGCCGTCGCCGTGCCGATGGTCGGCGCGCCGGGCACGATCGCGGCAATACTGAACGACTGGCTGACTTGCGGCGCCGGTTGATAGGCACTGTCGCCCGCCTGGTTGGCGTTGATGGTGCAGGTGCCCGCCGATACCGTGGTGAGCGCGCCGCCGCTGGTGACGGTGCACACCCCGGTGGTGCTCGAAGAGAACGTCACCGCGAGGCCCGAGGTGGCCGTAGCTGTCAGCGTGGGCGAAGTACCGAAATTCTGCGTGCCGGGGTTGCTGAAGGTGATGGCCTGGCTGGCCGCCGGTGTCGCACTGTTGGAAGCCGCCGAGGCCGCACCGGTGCCCGCCGAGTTGGTCGCCGTCACCGTGAACGTGTAGGCGGTGCCGTTGGTGAGGCCGGTGACGACGCATGGCGAACTGGCGCAGCTGCCCGTGAGGCCGCCTGGATTGCTGGTGACGGTGTAGCCGGTGATGCTGGTGCCGCCCGTGGACGATGGCGGCGTGAAGCTCACCGATACCTGCGTGTCGCCGGCCGTCGCCGTGCCGATGGTCGGCGCACCGGGCACCACAGCTGCAACGGTGAAGGACTGCGCGACCGTGGACGCGGCGGCATACGCACCGTTGCCGGACTGGTCGGCGTCGATGGTGCAGGTGCCGGCCGTCACGAAGGTCAGCGCTCCGCCGCTAGTGACAGTACAAACCCCGGTGGTGCTGGAACTGAAGGTCACCGCGAGGCCCGAGCTGGCCGTGGCCGTCAACGTGGGCGACGTGCCGAAGTTCTGCGTGCCTGGGTTGTTGAAGGTGATCGTTTGCGCCGCCTTCGGAGTGACGCTGTTGGATGCGGTGGAGGCTGGACCGGTGCCGACGGAATTGGTGGCGGTAACGGTGAACGTGTACGCCGTACCGTTGGTGAGACCGGTGACCACGCAAGGCGAGCTGGCGCAGGTGCCCGTGATGCCGCCCGGGCTGCTGGTAGCGGTGTAGCCGGTGATGGTGGCGCCGCCATTACTGGCTGGCGCAATGAAGGTGACTGAGGCCTGCGCGTTGCCTGCGGTAGCGCTGACTGCCGTGGGAGCACCTGGCGCAGTAAGGGCATTGACGGTCAGCGTGTAACTGCGGGACCCGGTAAACGCGTGGGCATCGGTGGCTTGCACCGTGATGGGAAATGACCCGGAGACGCTGGGGGTTCCACTCAACGTGCCGCTGCTCGACAAGCTCATGCCCGAAGGCAGCGAACCCGAAGTGATGGCGAAGGTGTAGGGCGTGGAGCCACCGCCGGCGGTGATGGTCTGCGCCGTGTAGGCCGCATTCTGCATCGCGTTGGGCAAGCTGGCGGGCGACAAGGTGATGGTGGGCGCCACCACTTGCACGGTGTAGTTGACCTGGGTGGATGCGCCGGTGCTGTCCTGCGCCTTGACCGAGAAACTGGTGGTGCCCAAAGCCGTGGCGGTGCCGGATATCGTGCCGCTGGGGCCAATGGACATGCCCGTGGGTGGCGCGGTGCCGGAAACCTGGGAGAAGGTATAAGGTCCCGTGCCGCCGCTGGCCGTCAGCGTCTGGTTGTAGGCCTGGTAGGCCGTGGCATTGGGCAAGTTGCCGCTGGACGGCGTGACGCTGACGGTGCCGCCAGTAATGGTCAGCGTGATGACTTGGCTACCGGCCAGGCCGGTACTGTCCGTGGCCGATTCGGTAAAGGTGAAAGTGCCACTCTCGGTGGGCGTGCCGGAAATCAGGCCGGTCGGACTGTCGTTAAGGCCGTTGGGAAGATTGCCCTGGCTGATGATGTACGTATAAGGCCCACCGTTACCACCCGATGCGCTGAACTGCAGCGATGGAGAATACGACTGCCCCACCGTGCCGTTCGGCGCTGTGGTCGGGGTCAACGTAATGGGCGTCGGCGCACCGCTGCCGATGGTGACGGTGACGCCGATGGCTTCGCCCAGGTCGTCGTTCCAAGCGAAATGGTCGGATGTGGAGCTGTCGCCATTATTCTGGTAGGTGATGTAGTAGTCGGAGCTGTCGACGGACGCCGTTCCATGCGAGGGCTGCTGGGCGATCCCCGGAATATTCGTACCGAAGGCCGAGCACGCAGGCACGTGGAAAGTCACGCTGCCTCCCGACGCCACGGTGATCGACATGTCCGGACATTCGTTGGCCGCCCATGCGGCCTTGGGCAGAATGAACAAGACGGCAAGCAGCGCCATGGCGCCAAGCTTCGAATACCAGGATCGACCACCGCCTCGCGACATTGCCGATCCCTGCGCCTGCGAACGCTGCTGCATATCCATGTCCCCTGTAAAACACCCGGTTTCGCCCGTCGCGTCGCCGCGGCAAGTGCCCTGACCGATGCTACATAACGGCCACCTTGGCCGTTCCCCTTGCACCAATGTGCCTGGTGGCCGCGAAGACGGCATAGGCAAACTGCGAAACTACCCCAATGGAGGCGCATCCTAGGCCAGTCATGGCGGCGATGCCAGTGACCCCTTGTCAAGCACGTGCAAATGAGCTCAAAGTAGTTGGAGGCGGGCACCGGTTCGGTCGCCTTGCCTTCACCAGGGGGAAAACCATGGCTGAATTTTTCATCGGGCAGGTCATGCCTACCGGATTTTCGTTTGCACCCAAAGGGTTTGCCCTTTGCAACGGGCAACTCTTACCCATCTCGCAAAATCAGGCCTTGTTCGCGCTACTTGGCGTGCAATACGGCGGCAACGGCACCACCAATTTCATGCTGCCGGACCTGCGGGGACGCACGCCGATCGGCTACGGCGACAGTTATCCGATAGGCACCGTAGCAGGCGTCGAAAACGTCACTTTGACGGAGCAGACGCTGCCGGCCCACAACCACATCGGCAACGCGACCACTGCGGCAGGCACGGCGCGCAATCCGGCGAATGGCCTCTACGGCGCCGTCGCCAGCGAAGCCCTGTATGCAGCCGCCAGCGGCCCACAGGTGGTCCTGAATACCGGCACGCTGTCTCCTACCGGCAACAGTCAGCCGCACCAAAATATGCAGCCTTACAACGTGATCAATTTCTGCATCGCGTTGACCGGCTTCTTCCCCTCGCGTAACTGATGCCCACGCATTGGAGCATGGCCCATGAGTACACCTTACGTCGGTGAGATCCGGTTGTTTCCTTACACCTTCGCCCCGGTCGGCTGGCAATTGTGCGACGGGAGTTTGCTGGGCATTGCCGACTACGAGGTGTTGTATACCTTGATCGGCACCACGTTCGGCGGCAACGGCCAGACCACCTTTGGCGTACCCGATCTGCGCGGACGCGTCCCGGTCCACCAGGGTACGGGTTCCGGCTTGACGCCACGCGTGATGGGGGAATTGAACGGCTCGGAAAGCGTCACCTTGATCAGTGCGCAGATGCCCGCCCACACGCACAACTTCGCCGCGACCAGCGGCATCGCCTCCATCAACTCGCCAGGCAGCACGACGGAACTGGGCGGCCTGAGCACTACCGATACGATGTACACGAGCACCGTCACGGGCAGCGGCGCAGCGACGAGCAATGCCGCGATCTCGCAAAGCGGCGGCAGCCAGCCGCATGAAAATCTGATGCCCACCCTCACGGCGACTTTTTGCATCGCCGTGAACGGGATATTCCCTTCGCAGAATTGACTCGCGCTGCCGTTGGCGCGCGCCAGGAGACCTCCGCATGACTACTCCGTATATCGGCGAAATCCAAATATTCGGCTTCAATTTCGCACCCTATCAGTGGGCGATCTGCAGCGGGCAGATCATGCCGATCTCGCAGAACACCGCGTTGTTCTCGCTGCTCGGCATCAATTTCGGCGGCAACGGGACGACGAACTTTGGCTTGCCGAACTACGTCGGCAACGCGGCCTGCAGTCAAGGCCAGGGGGCCGGGCTTACACTGCGCGCAGTGGGCGAGTCGTTCGGCACGCAAAGCGTCACCCTTCTGCAGACGGAAATGCCCGCGCACAACCACAATATGCATGTGCACAGCCAAGCAGATGTCAGCCTGCGTCATGCCGTCCCGCTGGCCGGCGACGCCGTGCTGCCGCCCGCCCAGGCCACCCCATTCGTTCCCCAAGCCACGTCCAACACCACCTTCGCGCCGAACATGATCGGTGTTACCGGCCAAAGCCAGCCGCACGAGAATCGTCAACCGCTACTCGCGCTGAATTTTTGCATCGCCCTGGCCGGACAATTTCCAGCGCGGCCGTGAGTGCGCCATCACCGCCCAACCTGATCTTTCCGCCATCGCAAACGTTATCCACCGGACTTGCCGAAGCCCTGCGGCAGCAGGGCTTCGCCTGGCGTGCGGCGGAGCAAACGGATCTTGCCTTCCTGCGCACGCTGTACGAAACCCTGCGTGCCGACGAACTGGCCTCGATCGAGTGGCCGGAGGCGACGCGGCGGGCATTTCTGGATAGTCAGTTCGCCTTCCAGCACCATCACTTCACCACGCATTTCGAGCGCGCCGAATTCCTCGTACTCCAACACGACGGCGATGCGGTGGGCCGTCTCTATCTGCTGCGCGAACCGCCGAGATGGCTGATTGTCGACATCGGCTTGTTGCCCGCATGGCAGGGGCGCGGCATCGGCACAACCTTGCTGCGGCAACTGCAGCAGGATGCGCAAGACGCACAAACGCAGGGACTGGCGCTACACGTGCGGCTGGACAACCCACGCGCCCAAGCGTTGTACGCCCGGCTCGGCTTCCGGGATGAAAGCGTCGAAGGCATGCACAAGCTCATGCACTGGGACGTGCCTTCGGCCGTCGCTCAGTTGAAGTCGCTCAATTGAACACGGCCTGATACAGGAACCCATCCTGATTGCGCGCCACCGGTACCAGGAAGACACCGAAATCGCCTATGCCCGGACTTTCCATCTGGTAGATGCGTTGCGGGAAAAGCACCGGCGATACATGGTGGAACAACAGCGAGAACGGTGCGCGAAGCATGCCGCGAAGCGCCGGCGCGGCCAGCGGCTTCGCTTCGATCAACACGAACGGCGACTTGCCATGACCGAGATCGACGGTGAACGTCTCATGGAGACGGCTTGCGAAATGTTCCAGCGTAAGAATCTGCACGGCCACCCCCCGTGGTTCGGCGAGGCGGGAGTGTCGCATGGATGCTTTCGCGACGATAGCTTGCGTGGCATGCCGAAAGTACACCCGAGTCGATCGCCGCACCGACCAATCCGGCGCGTCCGTGACGTCGCCGTTGTACGGGAACATGCCGAGGATCCAACCCATACCGGCGCTCACGCATCATGCACTGTGAACGATTCGATATCGACGCTCTGCCGAGTCAGCGTTGCCTGAGCCGATCAGCTACCCGAAAACAATTTGTGATGTTCATCACAAAATTCCGCAACCGGGAGCGAGTCTGGGCCAGCTTGGAACAGGCGTTGCTTGTGTCTTGACTCAAGGGAAGCCACGAGGCGGGGGCCTGGCTATCCGTTGTGTGGTCGGCTTCCCGGGCGGACCGACCACGCGTTTGAGGGCAATCCTGACTGTTTTCGCCCGCAGCTCATTCCTGGAGGGAGAGCCATGCGCCGCTTGCTTCCGTCCATATCGTTCGTTGCTCTGCGGCGAGCCACCCTTATTGCCGCCCTGGTATTCACGTCCTGCGCCTATTCGCTGGCCCTGGCGCGCTCAACGGGCAGCGCACCGTCTCTGTGGATAGCCAATGGCGTTCTCGTGGGCAGCCTTCTCCGATTGCCGACGCGCGACTGGTGGTTGTATCTGCTTTCCGGTTTCTCAATCATGGTGGGAGCTGCGCTGCTGCTTCACATCTCTCCACTCGTGGCCCTTGGCCTTGCTGCGGCCGATGCACTCGAAATTTTGGTTGTCTGCTGTGCCGTACGGCGGCAGTTTCCGGAAATCCCCGACGTTGTGCCGTATCTGAGCCTGGGCCGCGTGGCCCTCACAAGCACGCTTGTGGCGTGCGCCCTGTCCGCGTTGCTCGCCGGACTCACGGTCCACATCGCGCAAGGAGCTCCGCTGCTCGCTTACGCGGAAACCTGGTATCGCGCCCATGTACTGGGAATGGTGATTGTCGCGACGTTCGTGTGGGTGGCTTTCACCGAAAGGTGGGAACTCTTTGGACCACCGGGCAAGCGGTGGCCGTTTGTTCGCGATATGGCATTGATCGCCGGCACGACTTTCGCCGTGTTTGCGCAGTCGCGATATCCATTGCTGTTCCTGATCTACGCGCCGCTGCTCCTGGCGGTATTCCGGCATCGCTTTGCCGGCCTGGTGGTGGGCATGGCGCTGATCGCGGCCATCACCAACATCGCGACAGCCTTGGGGTCGGGACCCTTCAATCTCATTCCCGGCGGGTCACGCACCGAACACGCCCTGCTGGCTCAGGTGTTCCTTGGGGTGGCCTGCCTGATCTCCGTGCCGCTGGCCTTGATTCTCGCCGAGCGCCGGCATTTGGAAGCCAAAGTACGCGAGAGCGAACTGCGGTATCGAATCCTCGCCGACTATGCCGGGGATCTGGTGATGCGCATCCGGCCTGACGGCCAGCGGCGTTACGTGTCGCCTTCGATCAAAGAGCTGCTGGGCTGGGACGTCGAGGAGTTCTCGATGCCACGCCCCGACCTCATTCATCCCGATGACCGCGAGCGTGTGGCACAGGCCGTGGCCGAGCTTCATCGAACGGGTGGCTCGACCATTACTACCTACCGCATTCGCCACAAGGACGGCCGTTACGTCTGGTTCGAGGCCCTGGCACGGCTGGTTCCCAGCCCCGAAGGAGATGGCGTGATGGAAATCATCTACACCGGGCGGGATATCACGCAAAGGGTGATTGCGGAGCAGGCGCTGGCCGATAGCGAACGGCGGCTGCGCACGATTACCGACAACGTACCCGCGGTCATTGCTCATGTGGATGCTTCCGAACGCTACACCTTCGTGAATGCGTACGTTGAGCATGTTTCGGGCGAAGACCCGCGACAGATGATCGGAAAAACGATGCGCGAGGTTCGCGGCGAGCAGATCTATGGCGACCTTCAAGGGCACATTGCGACCGCCTTGGGTGGTGGGGCGGCCATGTTCGAGTACGAGGCGGACTACAAGGGCAGGCACCACTGCTTCCAGACCAACTTCGTGCCGGATCGGGACCCGGAGGGGTGCGTTCGCGGCTTCTACGCGCTGACCACGGACATTACCCACATCAAGGATGTGGAGCAGGAACTCACCAGGCTGGCGCGCTTCGATACGTTGACGGGACTCGCCAATCGCCGCCATTTCGATGAGCGCATCGCCGTGCTGTTGTTGCAGAAATACCGGCAGCGGTCGCCGCTTCTGCTCATGATGATCGACATAGACCACTTCAAACGTATCAATGATTCGTGGGGTCACGGCGTTGGCGATGAAGTGCTCAAGGCCGTCGGCCAACGCCTTCAAGGCTGCCTGCGCAAGAACGATCTGGTGGCCCGCCTTGGCGGCGATGAATTCGTCGCACTTGTTGAAGACGTCGAGTCTTCGTCTATCGCGGAAGAATTGATCCGGAAGATCCAGGCGGCCATGGCGCAAGAGATCACGGTGGGCGCCATTCGAATACAGATGACGCTGAGCATCGGTATGGCGCTTTGCCAGAGCGCGGCTTCGGCCGATGCCTTCATGCAACTCGCTGACGCCGCGCTCTATGAAGCAAAAGCGGGCGGGCGCAATACCTTTCGCATGGCGATACACGAGCCACGAGCTTTGCAGGAACCGGCGGTTGCCTCGAAAGGCATTCGCTCCCGTTGAGAGGCACAACAGTTCGGTGCGATTAAATTCACGGCGTATCAGGTAACAACCACTTATGCCATTACGGATCTTCATGTGAAGAACAGCTACCCGCAGGTTTCTCGCCCGGAGTCGTCGATGACGACGGAAGAGCAAACATGGCTGCGTCGGCTGATCGAAGCGACGACGCCCGTCGAAGTGGGTGCAGTGATCCTGGATCTGGCCAGGTCATTACCCGACTGCGAGACAGCCACGTTGCTCTGGGGTGGCGAAGGCGAGATGCATTCCCGTGGCGCGAATGCAGCGCCCGACGAAATGGCATGGGCGCAAGGTGCGCTTGCCGGTGACGGGTTTTGCCTCGGCGACCACGGTCGACGGGTGGCCTGGCGACTGTTGCAGCGTGAACGCGCGATCGTGTTGCTGCATTTTTTTACCCAGGTCGGGCAGTCCTTGCGAGGAACGCTCGAGCGCCGCTTTGCGATGGCCGGCCACCGCTTGCAGCAGGTGCTGGAGCTGGCGAGCCTGCAGGACTCGCACAAGCAGCTGAAACGCTCGGAGGATCTGCAGCGTGCACTGTTCGCAATCGCCGACCTGGCCGGCTCCGATCTGGACATGCCGGAACTCCTGCGAGGTATCCACGAGATCGTCGGCACGCTGATGTACGGTGAAAACTTCTTTATCGTGCGGCACGACCCTGAACGCGGTGTGATGCGCTTCCTCTACTACGCCGATGTCGAGGACAAGCAAGGCCCGGATACCACCAAGGAAGAGCCGCTGGACAATCGGCGCCACACGCTGACCTGGCACCTTCTGAGCCAGGGCAAGCCGTTGATGGGCAGCAATGAGCAGCTACTCGAACAGGTGAATGGGCCGCTCTTGACCGCTGGCCCGGACAGCACGGATTGGCTCGGCGTGCCGATGCTTCGCAACGGCCAGGTACATGGCGCTCTGGTGGTCCAGAGCTATCGCGAAGGTACGGTGTATACGCTCGAAGACCGCGCCCTGCTGGAATTTGTCGGCAGCCACATCCTCACCGCGCTGGAACGCAAGCAGGCCAAGGACGAGTTGGAGCAGCGCGTAGATCGGCGCACGCAGCAACTGGATGCGGCCAATCGCGACCTGCAGCAGGAAGTGGTGGAACGCCGTCGTGCCGAACAATTGCAGGCCGCGTTGTTTCAGCTGGCCCAGCTTGCCACCGCCGATATCGGCGAGAGCGAGTTCTACGAGCGGGTTCACCTCCTGGTAGGCGCCTTGCTCAACGCGGAAAATTTCTTCATTGCGTTGCTCTCGGAAGATCACCGCACACTGGATTTTCCCTATTACGTGGACGCCGGCGAACGTCGCACCTTGTCGCGTCCCCTGGGTGGTGGCCTGAGCGAATATGTCATGCGCAAGGCCCGCCCATTCCTGGGACAGGCCTCCGACATAGAAGCGCTCATCCTGCGGGGCGAGGTCGTGCAGCACACCATCGGCAAGCCTTCGGCATGCTGGCTGGGTGTCCCACTGATGGTCAGCGACGAGGTGATGGGCCTGGTCGCGGTGCATAGCTACGCCAAGGAGAACGTCTACAGCACTACGGATCAGGAGCTGCTCAGCTTCGCCGCGCTGCAGATCGCCAACAGCATTTACCGGCGTCGTTCCGACATCTCCCTGCATCAGGCCAATGTCCAGCTCGAGCAGCGCGTGGAAGAGCGCACGCATGAGTTGCTGCAGCAGATTCGTCAGCGCGAACACATCCAGCAGCAGCTGAAACACCAGGTGATGCACGATCCGATGACCGGCCTGCCGAATCGAGGATTTCTACGCGATCGTCTCGACCGAGCGCTGACCTTGTTGCAGCGCGAACCGAATCGACTTTGCGCCTTGCTGTACCTGGATATCGATCGCTTCAAGGTGATCAACGATAGCCTTGGTCATCTGGCCGGCGACCGGTTCCTCAAGGAAATTTCCCGTCGGTTGCTCAACTGCGTACGTGATCCGGATGTGGTGGCGCGTTTGTCTGGCGACGAGTTTGCGATTCTGCTGGAGGATGTGGAGATTCCTGGCACCGCGGTGAACGTAGCGGAGCGTATCTTGAAATGTCTTGGTGAACCGCTGCATCTGGGCGGCAAGGAACTGGAGCCATCGGCCAGCATCGGCATCGCGGTGGCTGACAGCCGCTACAGCACGGCCGACGAAGTCCTGCGCGACGCCGACATCGCGCTGTATCGAGCAAAAGAAGGCGGCCGCAAGCGCTTTGAAATATTCGACGAAGCCTTGGCCAAGAATGTCGTCGACGTATTGACGCTGGAAGCCGAACTGCGGCATGCGCTGCAGCACGATGAATTCGAGCCGTACTTCCAGCCGATCTGCCAGCTCGATTCCAGCCGCGTGGTGGGCTACGAAGCGCTGATCCGGTGGAATCATCCGCAACGCGGCGTACTGAAGCCCGGCGAATTCATCAAGATTGCCGAAGACAGCGGACTGATCGAGGCGATCGACTGGCGCATGTTCGAGCTCAGCTGTCGTCTGCTGCGGCAACACGCCCAAAAGGACGTGTTCATGACGCTCAATGTTTCGGCACGGCATTTACGCCATCTCGATTTCGACACGCGCTTGATCCGGCTTCTCAAACACTGCGATTTGCCGCCTACGCGTCTGGTTATCGAGGTCACTGAAGGTGCGCTGCTGGACAACGCCGAACGCGTACGCTCCACGCTCGAACAGCTGCGCCTTGCCGGCATAGGCGCCGCGCTCGACGACTTCGGCACAGGCTATTCATCGCTTAGCTATCTGCACTCTCTGCCGCTGCGCATGTTGAAGATCGACCAGGTCTTCGTGCAGGAACTGGATAAAGACAGCAATACCAGCAGCATCCGGGTTGTCGAAGCGATCCTGGCGCTCGCGCGCGCGCTGGATATCCAGGTTATCGCCGAAGGCATCGAAACCGACGCTCAGCACGACATTCTGTTGGCGATGGGCTGCGAAATGGGCCAGGGTTATCTGCAAGGCCATCCCGCGCCTATTCGGGGCTGACTGTTTTATCGTCGAGGAAATCGCGGATGGAGCGCATTTTTCTACGCGACTGCTTTATTCGTAGGTTTGGGTGAGCAGCACCGGATCCGCCGCATCGGTCCGGCTCGACTTGGTGTAGGCATCGAAATAATTCAATACCCGATCCGGCACTGAACTCGACAGGCGAACGGCAGTCAACGCATAAATCCGGGAGACAGCAGTTGCTACATTGCCGGGCTCGGCGCAAGTTTGCCGCGTTTCGGCCGCTATAGTCGGCGTAGCGCCCGTGATCGCCATATTTTCCGCGGCTGCGTCGCTGCAGGTAGGCTCGACAACAGCACCGGAGAAAATGATCTGGTCGTTTTCCGCCCGAACCGGTAATGGAACAAGCAATATGGCGCACAGACACCAGGCAACTTCAGCCATCAAGGAAATGGTCATGTCATCGTTCCCCCTGAGGAATTTCAGTTCAAATTATTTGAACTGTGACGGGGCTAGACTCTGCTCAACCGCATTCAGGCATTGATAACTGCATCACGGTTCTGATGTGAGATGTTTGTGAAGGCGCGGCATTAAATCGCCCGCGAAATTTGTTAAAAACGGCATACACTGAAATCGTCAAATCATGGACATAGGATCTAATGAATGATGAGCGGACAGATTCGCAAGAATTAAGGATCGCCAACTCTGCCGGCTATTCCGAAGCACGGTGGCCGGCGCGAACGCAGCGCCTGCTCGGTGAACTGCGCGTGCTCTGCGGCAATTGGCTGCATGAGCCGTTGAGGCGCTGCCTCGACCATTTCGACATGCGCCTGCATAGACAAAGCGAGCAAACCCGCAGCCATCTCGACCAGCAGCATTACCTGACCACGCGCCAGCACTTGTTCATCGAGCGGAAGACATTCGACGAGCGTTTCATTGCAAGCATCGACCAGGCGTTCGATCAGCTCGGGATGCCCGCGAAGAAATCAACCGGCGCTGTCCCGCAGACGCTGACACTGACACTGAGCCTGCTTGATCAGTCAGAACATGAATTGGCTGCCGCGCTCGATCAGCTGGTCTCACGCAGCGAGGCTCGCGGCGGTTCGCAGCTCATCGAGCTGGGTTATCGGCTGGCGGTTCTGATCGGAGCGCCTCCATTGGAAAGCGATGCGCTGCCCATCGGACCGCAGGCGATGGCCAAAGCATTTCGTGAGGCCAGTCGCACGCTCGGGCTGCCCAGCGTGCACGAGCTATTGCTGCTACAGAGTCTGGAGAGCAGCCTGATAGAGGGGCTCACCCCGCTGTACGAATTGATCAATGCCCATTTGCTCGCCAACGGCATCCTTCCGCGCCTGCGCCCCTTTGCGTTGCCGCGTGCCTCGGCACGCCGCGAGCGTGCCAAGGAGGAGAAGCCTGCCCGTATCGCCCCATCGGGCGCCACGGCCGATGCCCGCGCACCTTCGACGATACCGGACAGGCAACAGGGGACATCCGGCCAGCCTCGAACCGATCGTGGCGAGAACTCGTCCGCACAGGGCGCTTCGATTACGGGCGAAGAGTTGCAAGTCGCTCTTGCGGCATTGCAGGAACATCTTTTCCAGGTGGATGAACGGACCCGCTTCGACTTGAATCGCCCTGATCGCCTGCGGCAGGAGCTGCTTATTCAGCTCAACGTGGGACGGCCGGCCCAGGCTGCGCGCGTCAGCTTGTCTACCGCGCAGGACAATACCGTGGAACTGATCGTGCGGCTGTTCGGGCAAATCGCACAGCAGCTGCCGCAGTCCAGCGACGTGCAATCGTTGCTTTGCGACCTGCAGTTGCCGATGCTGCGCGTGGCGCTGATGGATCATGGATTTTTCGAGCAGCATGAACACCCTGCCCGCAAAGTGCTGGGCAAAATCGCCGGGATCGCCCGCGATTGGCTGGACGATACCAGCGGGGTCATCGACCGTGGCTTGCGCCTAGAGTTGAGCCGACTGATCGAACGTGCCGGGCGCGAACCACCCAGTGCCGCTCTTTATCTGTCGCTGCTGAATGACCTCGAACAGTACCTCGCCGAGCTGGAGCACAGGACGCAATTGGCCGAACGGCGCCAGGTGGATGCGATGCAAGGTCTGGAGCGCCTGGAGCAAGCGCGCCACCGATCCGCGGAGCTGCTGGCCCAACGTTTCGCCAAGTCGTCGCAGCAACGCTTGTTGGCCCAGCTCGATCATGCCTGGTCCGATGTGCTGGCGTTGACTCTGCTTCGCCATGGCGAACACAGCCAGATCTTCGGAACCCGGCTAGCGATCGCCGATCAGCTGCTGGGCTGTCTTCCGATCGGCAACCCCAGCAAACTGCAAGGCGAGGTAGAGGCCGGCCTGCGGCAAATAGGCATGCAGGATAGCGAAGTCGCGCAAGCAGCCCGGCGCATGATTGACGCGAATCAAAAGGAAGTCGCAGGCGATTCTTCCGGTATCGGCGATTCCGGCATGCGCTCGGGGCGGCAGGAAAATCCGCCGCGGAAGAATGCGGATATCACCGGCGCCATCGCCAGCACGGTGGTTGCTGCGCAGGTCGCGCCGAGCGCCGAGGTGCTGCGCATCCACCGCCATCTTCGGACATTGGCGATGGGAACGTGGTTCGAATTCGACGACCCCTCCGGCGGCCCCCATAGCCGGCGCCGGCTGGTGTGGTATTCGGCGTTGACCGGGCACAGCCTGTTCGTCACTCGCAACGGACAGCGCGCAGAGGAGCTGGGTGAACTGCGGCTGGCTCACGAGATCGCCTGTGGCCGCGCACGCGAGATGGCGTCGGACCATGAGGACGTGCTCGATCACGCATGGCGCGCCGTTACCCGGGAGATCCCCTTGAGCCGTATCTCATGAACCGTACCGAGCACGACCATCAGCGCGACCAGCGCAGGGCTGGACGCAAATCGGTCAACGTCGTGACAGAGGTCACCGATGTCATCACCGGACGGCCCATGGGCCAGATCGGCAACCTGTCGGGCACCGGCATGCTGCTGATCGGCCCTATGGAGCCGCGCAGCGAGGCGATTTATCAATTGCGTCTGCCGCTGCCGGACGCCAGCGACTCTTCTCCGTACATCGAAGTGGGCGTACAGGAACAGTGGCATGAACATGCCGCTTCGGCCGATCAGTTTTGGGCCGGCTACCGCATCATTTCGATCACCGAGGAGAGCGAAGCAAAGCTGCAGGCATGGCTGGCACTGCCTTCGTGAGGTCGCTGCCCGCGCCGAACTTGTCGCCTAGTCGCCAACGACAACGGGCGCCGTAGCGCCCGTTGTTTTCAATCCCTCGCCGCGATCAGAGCGAGTAATACATCTGGAATTCCAGCGGATGGGTGCTGGCGCGGTACTTGGTGACTTCCTTCATCTTCACTTCGATGTAGGCATCGATGAAGTCGTCGGTGAACACGCCGCCCGCCTTCAGGAAGTCGCGGTCCTTGTCCAGCGCTTCCAGCGCGGCGTCAAGGCTGGAGCAGACCTGGGGGATGTTCTTCTCTTCTTCCGGCGGCAGGTCGTACAGATCCTTGTCGGCCGGTGCGCCCGGGTCGATCTTGTTGAGGATGCCGTCGAGGCCGGCCATCATCAGCGCGGTGAAGACCAGGTAGCCGGAGTTCATCGGGTCGGGGAAACGCACCTCGATGCGGCGGCCCTTGGGGCTGGCCACGTACGGGATGCGGCAGCTCGCCGAACGATTCCGCGCGGAATACGCCAGCATCACCGGCGCCTCGAAACCCGGCACCAGGCGCTTGTAGCTGTTGGTGGTGGAGTTGGAGAACGCGTTGATCGCGCGCGCATGCTTGAAGATGCCGCCGATGTACCACAGCGCGGTCTGCGACAGGCCACCGTAGAGATCGCCAGCGAACAGGTTCTCACCGTTCTTGGCCAGCGACTGATGCACGTGCATGCCGCTGCCGTTGTCGCCGACCAGCGGCTTCGGCATGAAGGTGGCGGTCTTGCCGTTCTGGTGCGCCACGTTCTTGATGACATATTTCATCGTCAGCAGCTCGTCGGCCTTCTTCACCAGCGTGTTGAACTTGACGCCGATCTCGCACTGGCCCGCGTTCGCCACTTCGTGGTGGTGCACTTCGACTTTCTGGCCCAGCGATTCGAGGATCTTGCACATGTCGGCGCGCAGGTCGCCCAGCGAATCGACCGGGCTGACCGGGAAGTAGCCGCCCTTCACGCCCGGCCGATGGCCGGAGTTGCTGCCGTCGTACTTGTAGCGCGACGACCACGTCGCTTCTTCGGAACCGATCTCGTAGAACACGCGGCCCGGATCGTTCTGCCAGCGCACCGAATCGAAGATGAAGAACTCAGGCTCCGGGCCGAAGAACGCGGTGTCGGCGATGCCGGTGGATTTCAGGTACGCCTCGCCACGCTTGGCGATCGAGCGCGGATCGCGGCCATAGGCCTGCATCGTCGACGGCTCCAGCACATCGCAATGCACGATCAGCTGCACGTGCGAGCTGAAGGGATCGAGATGGGCGGTGTCCGGATCCGGCATCAGCACCATGTCCGATTCATTGATGCCCTTCCAGCCGGTGATCGAGGAGCCGTCGAACATCTTGCCGTCCTCGAAGGTCGACTCGTCGATCGCGTGGGCCGGGAAGCTGACGTGGTGGTGTACGCCGAGCATGTCGGCGAAGCGGAAGTCGACGAACTCGACCTCGTGTTCCTGGATCAGGTCGAGCACTTTTTTGGCAGACATGTAGCAACCTCGGCTGTGAATGATGAGCTGGTTAGAGCAAAGCCCATGCCAATGGACGGAACCGTTGCACGACAACGGCTGCGGGCTTTTCCCGGTACGTCGGACGGGCCGCGAAGAAACACAATGGTGCAATACACGCTGTGTATTGCACCATCATGAATCATTCGAGCACGTCATTCCGGCACGTAGGCGACGCCCCGCTCAGACATCGTAAGCGCTTTCGCCGTGCGAGGTAATATCCAGCCCTTCGCGCTCGGCTTCGGGCGATACGCGCAGGCCGAACACCGCCTTGACCACAAAATACGCCAGCACCGAGACCAGCCCGCTCCATACCAGGGTGATGCCCACGCCCAGCGCTTGCACACCGAGCTGATGGCCGATCGAGAAACCTGCCGCACCGGTGCCGCCCAGTGCCGGCGCAGTGAACACGCCGGTCAGCAGCGCGCCCACGATGCCGCCGATGCCGTGCACGCCGAACACGTCCAGCGCGTCGTCCGCACGCAGCAGTTTCTTCAGGCCGGTCACGCCCCACACGCAGCAGAGGCTGGCCACCGCGCCCACCACGATCGCGCCCATCGGCCCCACCGTGCCGCAGGCCGGCGTGATACCGACCAGACCGGCGACCGCGCCGGAAGCACCGCCCACCATCGACGCATGGCCTCGCACGAGCGCCTCCACCGCAAGCCACGCCAGCACCGCCGCGGCCGTGGCCAGCAAGGTGTTGATGAAGGCCAGTGCCGCGCCCGAGTTCGCCTCCAGATTGGAGCCGGCGTTGAAGCCGAACCAGCCCACCCACAGCAGCGCCGCACCGACCATGGTGAAGGTGACATTGTGCGGTTTCATCGATTCGCGGCCGAAGCCCAGCCGCGGCCCGGCCAGGTAGGCGCCGACCAGGCCGGCGATACCGGCGTTGATGTGCACCACGGTACCGCCGGCGAAGTCCAGCGCACCTTTGGCGAACAGATAGCCGTCAGGTCCGTACCACACCATGTGCGCAATCGGCAGGTAAGCGAAGGTGAACCACAGCGCGGCGAACAGCAGCACCGCGCGGAAACGCATCCGCTCGGCGAACGAGCCCACGATCAGCGCGCCGGTGATGCCGGCGAAAGTGGCCTGGAACGCCACGAACACGTACTCCGGCAACGATATGCCGGTGCTGAACGTGGCCGCCAAAGTGTCCTTGGTGACGCCGCGCAGAAACACCTTGTCGAGATTGCCGATGAAGGGGCCACCGCCGTTGAACGCGAGGCTGTAGCCGTAGGCCGCCCACAACAACAGCAGCAGCGAAAATACCGTCATCACCTGCATCAGCACTGACAACACGTTCTTCGAACGCACCAGGCCGCCGTAGAACAGCGCCAGTCCCGGCACCGTCATCAGCAGCACCAGCAGCGTGGAGGTGAGCATCCACGCCACGTCGCCCTTGTCGACTACCGGCGCGACAACCTCGGCATGCAGCATCGGCGCAGCCAGGCCGAGTACCAGTAGCGGCAGCCACGTGCGGATACCACGGAACAACTTGAACTCTTTCATGGAAACCTCGTGTGGTTCGGTCAGAGGGCGTCGGCGTCGAGCTCGCCGGTGCGGATGCGGATCACCTGATCCACCTGGGTGACGAAGATCTTGCCGTCGCCGACGTTGCCGGTACGGGCCGAGCGCTGGATCTCCTCCAGCACGACATCGAGCAGTTCGTCGGACACCACCACCTCGAGCTTGAGCTTGGGCAGGAAATCGACGACGTACTCGGCGCCGCGATACAGCTCGGTGTGGCCCTTCTGGCGGCCGAAGCCGCGCACTTCCGTCACGGTGATGCCCGAGACACCCGTTTGCGCGAGTGCATCGCGGACCTCGTCGAGCTTGTAGGGGCGGATGACGCTGGTAACCATTTTCATGCGTGACTCCCGGGGTGGATTTTCTGCAGAGCGATGCATCGGCTCAGAACGCCTTGGTCAGGGTCAGCACCGCCGTGGCACGGCCCAGGTAGTGGTCGTGCGCATTGGTGTAGATGGCCTTGTTCGCGTTGGTGTCGTAATAGCCCAGCGCCACCGAGTAGCCGCTGGCGAAGTTGCGCGTCACGCCCAGCTTCCAGTCGGTGTACGACGCGCCGGACATGTTCTCCACCTTCTGGTGGCCGACGTGGGCATTGAGCAGCCAGCCCGGCGCAAACTCCTGGTTCCACGACAGGTCGACGTAGCTGCTGTGCTTGCTGTCGGCGTAGCCGAACAGGTTGGTGAAGGCATGCGAGTACTTCAGCGACACGCTCTTCCAGGTCAGTGCGGCATATCCCTCGGTGGTGTTGGGCAAGGTGAAGCCGGTCGGATAGCTGCCCGGGTACTGGTAGCGATACAAGCCGACGTCATAGCTCCAGTCGGCAGAGAAGCTGCCGCGGTAGCCGCCGTAGAGATCGATTTCCAGGCTGCTGGAAATCGGCTGCGCCGGCGTCGAGGCATCGGACAGCCAGCTGACATTGCTGCCCCAGCCGCCGATATACCAGCCGCTGGCGTGATCGAATTCGAGTCCGGCCTGCACAGCCGGCTTGCGATTGGTCTGCGAAATACCACGGAACAGGTAGTCGTTGACCACGTCGGCGCTACCGACCCACTTGCTGGCCGGGGCCTCGTCGGCCAACGCCGGCGTCAGGCCGGAGGCGGCAAACAGGAGGACGGCAGCACCCACAGGTATCCAACATCGTTTCATAAGCTCGACTCCCCTTGCAGAAACGGCAGGCCTGAAGACGGACGTCCAGACGTCTATGGATCACCGCGGTGTGACCATGCGGATGCATGGCCATGGCTCACCTCAGCAAGCGCCGTGCCACGGCACGCAAGCGTTGCGGCACCTGCATCGAAGGAGATGTTGCGCATCGGTCACGCTCGCGTTAGCACCATCAACACCCGCCTTTACGGACCGTTTGCACTGTTGCAGTGCGTGGCAGGTGGGCCCTACGTGCGATAGCCCCCTCCCGAGGGCAAAACCCGTAAGCTATGGCGCTTCATGCCGGCCATTCGTTCGCCGACACGCTTTCAACCTGCAACGGAACGTCCCGTGACCGATCTTCTTCACGTCATCCTGCTCGGCATCATCGAAGGCATCACCGAATTCCTGCCCATCTCCAGTACCGGCCACCTGCTGATCGCCGAGAAATTCGGGCTCGGCGCCCGCTCGGACCTGTTCAATGTCGGCATCCAGGCCGGTGCGATCCTGGCGGTGACGCTGATCTACTGGAAACGCATCTGGCAGCTGTTCACGCAATGGCGCGTACCGGCCAACCGCGACTACCTGCTGAAGCTGCTGGTGGCGTTCCTGATCACTGCGGTGCTGGGTTTCATCGCGGTGAAGCACGGCTTCAAGCTGCCCGAGACGGTCACGCCGGTGGCATGGGCGCTGGTGATCGGCGGCCTGTGGATGATCGCCGCCGAGGGGCTGGCCGCGCGCCAGCCCGATCGCAGCGAGGTGACCTGGAAGGTGGCGATCCTGGTCGGTATCGCGCAGATGATCGCCGGCATTTTCCCGGGTACGTCACGCTCGGCCGCGACCATCTTCACCGCGATGCTGGCCGGCACCAGCAATCGCGCGGCGGCCACCGAGTTCGCCTTCCTGGTCGGCATCCCGACCATGTACGCGGCGACCGGTTACGAATTGCTGAAGGTGCTCAAGGGCGGCGGCGCGGCGCACGAGGACTGGACCGCGCTCATCGTAGGCTTCGTCGTCTCGGCGATCGTCGCCTTCGTCGCGGTGAAGTGGCTGCTCGGCTACATCCGTACGCACCGCTTTACCTGGTTCGCGATCTACCGCATCGCACTCGGCGTGGCGCTGCTGTTGCTGGTGCCGGCGGGGGCGTGACGCTTCGAACGTCGCCGTAACGCTCTTACGCGACGGCGGCTACACGCTCGCCACGCTCGCCACGCTCGGCCTGCTCGGCCTTGATCCGCGCCGTGATCCGGCATTGCGGTTCGCTGGTGCGCTGGAACAGCTCGTTGGCCCACTCGATGAACGCCTGCACGCGCGCCGACAGATGGCGTTTCTGGGGGTAGACGATCCATACCGGAGAGCCGGTGGAAATCGTATCGGTCATCACGATCTCCAGCTGGCCCTTGGCCAGCGCGCTGGCGGCAAGGCAGTGGGCGATCTGGATGATGCCCAGGCCGGCGACCGCCGCTTGAATCACCGATTCGCCGTCGTTGATCAGCATGTGCGCGTCGATATCCAGTGCAACGCGCCCGCTCGGCGTGTCGAACTGCCATTGGTAGGGCTTGCCCGTGTTCGGATAGACGTAGTTGATGGCACGATGCTGCTTGAGGTCCTCGATGCTATGCGGCGCGCCATGCTTGCGCAGGTAGTCCGGCGAGGCGCACAGCACATTGTTGAAGTAGCCGAGCTTGCGCGCGATCAGGTTGGAATCGGCCAGTTCACCCATGCGGATGGCGCAGTCGTAACCTTCCTCATTGAGGTCGAAGTGGTAGTCGCACATGGCCAGCTCGAGCCGGATGTCCGGATAGCGCTGCTCGAACTCGGCCAGATTCGGAATCAGCGCGGCACGGCCGATCGCCGAATGGGCAGCTACCCGCAGCTTGCCTACCGGGCGGCTGCGCGCATGCCCCAGCGCTTCGGTCGCCTCGGCCAGATCGGCGAGGATCTCCTTGCAACGCGCATGGAATGAGGCCCCATCATCGGTCAACCGCAACGAACGGGTCGAACGGAACAGCAGCCGCGCGCCGAGTTGGGCTTCCAGCCGGGCGACAGCCCGGCTGACTCCCGAGGGGGTCATCCCCAACTGGCTGGCAGCGGCGGCGAAGCTCTTGGCTTCGACTACCCGGACGAAGGTCGAAATTGCTGAAAAGTCTTCCATTGCCTGGATTCCTGGCCGATTCGTGATCGCGAGTCATGAGTGTAGTGCGCAAGAAACGGATTTTCTATACCGCCAGGTACACCTATTCTCTCGACCCTTCGCCGGGGATGTGTGCCCGGCCTGTCAGATTCTGGGAGCGCAACATGAAAAAACAATGGATGCTGATACCTCTGATAGCCGCTGGTGTGATCGGCAGCTGGGTTCTCCTGCATGGCGGCAACAGCCAGGCGCAAACCCCGGCTGGCGGCGGCGGTCCGGCTGAAGTCACGGTGGCGCAGGCCTTGACCCGCCAGGTCAGCGACAGCGCCGAATTCACCGGCCGGCTGCAAGCGGTCAGCACGGTACAGGTGCAGCCGCGGGTCGGCGGCTTCGTGGATTCGGTACATTTCCAGGAAGGTGCGCTGGTGCACAAGGGTGATGTGCTGTTCCAGCTCGATCCGCGCCCGTATCAGGCCGAGGTCGATCGGCTCAGCGCGAATCAGGCGCAAGCCCGTGCCGAGTTGAGTCTGGCCGAGACCAACCAGCGCCGCGCCGAGATGTTGCTGGCCCAGCATGCCGTGGCGCAGCAGGAAGCGGATCGCCAGAGCACGACCGAACAAAGCGCGCGTGCGCAGCTGGCGGCCAGCACGGCCGCACTGGCCGCCGCACGCCTGAACCTGGATTTCACCCAGGTGCGCTCGTCGATCGATGGCCGTGTCAGCAATGCCCGGGTCAATCCCGGCAATCTGGTCACCAGCAGCGACGTGTTGACCAGCGTGGTCTCGGTCAATCCGGTCTATGTCTATTTCGATGTGGACGAACAGACCTGGCTCAAGCTCGACCATCTGCGCAGCGGCGCGGCGAAGGCCGGACGCAACGCGCGGATCGAGGCCGCGATGGGGCTGGCCGACGAACCTGGCCATCCGCATGAGGGCCGCCTCGACTTCGTCGACAACCAGCTGCACGCCGGTTCCGGCACGATGCGCCTGCGCGCGGTGTTCGACAACGCCGATGGGCTGTACACGCCAGGCCTGTACGCCCGCGTGCAGCTGCAGAGCGGCCAGGCACGTCCGCGCCTGCTGGTGGACGACCGTGCGATCGGCACCGACCTCGGCAACCAGTTCGTCTACGTGGTCGACAAGCAGCACAAAGTGGAATATCGCAAGGTCAGCACCGGTGCGCTGTTCCATGGCCTGCGCGTGATCGAAAGCGGTCTGGATGCCAACGACGTGGTGATCGTCAACGGGCTGCAGCGCGTGCGCCCCGGTGCCGAGGTCAACCCGCAGAAGGTGGCTATGCAGTACCGGCTCGATGCCAGCGACAAGGCGCTGGTCGACGCCGCTCCTGCCGCCCAGCCGGATGCCGACAACACGCGCACCGCGCAGGCCAACACGGCGAAAGCGAAGGGTCCGCAAGGTTGAGCACACGCTCCCTCCCCTAAAGCAGGGGAGGGCCGGGGAGGGGTGAAGCCCTCCAGCGAACCGCGTAGCAAGAGCAAGCGTCACCCCCTCCCCACCTCCTCCTGCGATGCAGGGGGAGGAGCAAAGAAGACCGAAGCCGCGAAGCGGCTTCGTCGAGGATTCATTGCATGAAAAACATTGCCCAATTCTTTGTCGATCGGCCGATCATGGCCGCCGTGCTGTCGCTGCTGTTCGTGATCACCGGCTCCATCGCGGTGTTTAAGCTGCCGATCAGCGAATACCCGGAAGTCGTGCCGCCCACCGTCGTGGTGCGCGCCGCGTATCCCGGCGCCAACCCCAAGGTCATCGGCGAAACTGTCGCCACGCCGCTGGAGGAACAGATCAACGGCGTCGAGGGCATGCTCTACAGCTCCTCGCAGGCGACCAGCGACGGCGCCCTGACCCTGACCGTGACGTTCGCGTTGGGTACCAACCTCAACACCGCCCAGGTCGACGTGCAGAACCGCGTGGCGCAGGCCTTGCCCAAGCTGCCGGAAGAAGTGCAGCGACTCGGCGTGACCACGCAGAAGAGCTCGCCCGACCTCACCATGGTCGTGCATCTCACCTCGCCGGATCAGCGCTACGACATGCTGTACCTGTCGAACTACGCGCGGCTGCACGTGAAGGATGTGCTGGGCCGGCTCGACGGCGTCGGCGACGTGCAGATCTTCGGCGCCGGCGAATACTCGATGCGCGTGTGGCTGGATCCACAGAAACTGGCGCAGCGCGGGCTCACCACCGGCGACGTGATCAGCGCGATCCGCGAGCAGAACGTGCAGGTCGCCGCCGGTGCGCTGAATGCGCCGCCCGGGCCGACCAATTCGGCGTTCCAGCTCAACATCAACACCCGTGGCCGACTGGTCAGCGAAGACGATTTCCGCAACATCATCGTGCGCACCGACGCGAATGGCGGCGTTACCCATCTGAACGACGTGGCCAAGGTCGACCTGGGTTCTAACAACTACGCGCTGCGCAGCCTGCTCGACAACAAGCCGGCGGTGGCGCTGCCGATCTTCGCGCGGCCCGGCTCCAACGCGATCCAGATCTCCGACGAAGTGCGCGCCACCATGACGCAGCTGAAGAAGGAGTTCCCGCAAGGCGTCGACTACTCGATCGTGTACGACCCGACCGTGTTCGTGCGCGGCTCGATCGAGGCGGTGGCGCACACCTTGCTGGAAGCGATCCTGCTGGTGGTGCTGGTGGTGATCCTGTTCCTGCAGACCTGGCGCGCCTCGATCATTCCGCTGGTGGCGGTACCGGTGTCGCTGATCGGCACGTTCGCGGTGATGTACCTGGCCGGCTTCTCGCTCAACGCGTTGTCGTTGTTCGGGCTGGTGTTGGCCATCGGCATCGTGGTCGATGACGCGATCGTGGTGGTGGAAAATGTGGAACGGCACATCGAACTGGGCCAATCGCCCAAGGAGGCCACGCGCCACGCCATGCACGAGGTCACCGGCCCTATCGTGGCGACCGCGCTGGTGCTGTGCGCGGTGTTCATCCCGACTGCGTTCGTCAGCGGCCTCACCGGCCAGTTCTATCGCCAGTTCGCCCTGACCATCGCGATCTCCACGGTGATCTCGGCATTCAACTCGCTGACCCTGAGCCCGGCGCTGGCCGCGGTGTTGCTGAAGAGCCACGACACACCGAAGGACCGCCTCACCCGTGCGATCGACCGCGCGTTCGGCTGGCTGTTCCGCCCATTCAACCGCATGTTCCGTCGCGGCTCGGAGCGTTACGTCGGCGGCGTGAAGCGCATCCTCAGCAAGGGTTCGATCGCGCTGGTGCTGTACGCCGGCCTGATCGCCCTGACCGCGTTCGGCTTCTCGCACGTGCCCACCGGCTTCGTGCCGGGCCAGGACAAGCAGTACCTGGTGGCGTTCGCACAACTGCCCGATGCAGCTTCGCTCGATCGTTCCGAAGACGTGATCCAGCGCATGGGCGCCATCGCGCTGAAGCAGCCGGGCGTGGAACACGCGGTGGCGTTCCCGGGCCTGTCGATCAACGGTTTCACCAACTCCACCAACTCGGGCATCGTGTTCGTCACGCTGAAGCCGTTCGAAGAGCGCCGCAGCGCGGAGCTCTCGGCCGGCGCGATCGCCGGCGCGCTGAACCAGAAGTTCGCGTCGATCCAGGATGCGTACATCGCGGTATTTCCACCGCCGCCGGTGATGGGGCTGGGCACGATCGGTGGCTTCCGTCTGCAGCTGGAAGACCGCAGCGATCGCGGCTTCGAGGAGCTGTACAAGCAGACCCAGAACCTGATCGCAGCAAGCCGGAAGGATCCGGCACTCGCCGGGCTGTTCTCCAGTTTCCAGGTCAGCGTGCCGCAAGTGGACGCCGATGTGGATCGCGAGAAGGCGAAGGCCGAAGGCGTGAACCTGGCCGACGTGTACCAGACCATGCAGGCCTACATGGGCTCGCTCTACGTCAACGACTTCAATCGTTTCGGGCGCACCTACCAGGTGAACGTGTCGGCCGATCCCGAGTTCCGGCATACGCCGGAGGACATCCTGCAGCTGAAGACGCGCAACACGCAGGGCCAGATGGTGCCGCTGGGTTCGTTCGTCACCGTGCAGCAAGGTGCCGGTCCGGATCGCGTGCAGCACTACAACGGCTACCCGACAGCCGAGATCAACGGCGGCCCGGCGCCGGGCTTCAGCTCCGGCCAGGCGCAGGCGGCGATTGAAAAGCTGGCGAAGGACAACCTGCCCAACGGCATCAGCTTCGAGTGGACCGAGTTGACCTATCAGCAGATCCTGGCCGGCAACACCGCGATCCTGGTGTTCCCGCTGTGCGTGCTGCTGGTGTTCCTGGTGCTGTCGTCGCTGTACGAGAGCTGGTCGCTGCCGCTGGCGGTGATCCTGATCGTGCCGATGGTGTTGCTGTCCGCGATTGCCGGCGTGTGGCTGAGCGGCGGCGACAACAACATCTTCACCCAGATCGGATTGATCGTGCTGGTCGGACTGGCGTGCAAGAACGCGATCCTGATCGTCGAATTCGCCCGCGAACGCCAGCATGAAGGCATGGCTCGCCATGAGGCCGTGCTGGAAGCGGCGAAGCTGCGGTTGCGCCCGATCCTGATGACGTCGTTCGCCTTCATCATGGGTGTGGTGCCGCTGGTGACCTCGCACGGCGCCGGTGCCGAGATGCGCCATGCGATGGGCGTGGCGGTGTTCTCCGGCATGCTGGGCGTCACCATCTTCGGGTTGATCTATACCCCGCTGTTCTATGTCCTGATTCGCGCCCTGGTCGAGCGTCGCGAAGCGCGTGCGGCTGCACGCGCCGCGGCACACGCACTGCCGGTGCTGGAGAACCACTGATGAAAATGTCTCTCAAGGTCGCCGCGCTGAGCGCGGCCCTGGCTCTGGCCGGTTGCGCCAGCGTGGGCCCGAACTATCACGAAGCGAAACCCGCCGCGCCACAGTTGCAGGGACTGGAGGCGGCGCAGGAGAACAACGCGCAGTTCCAGGCCGCGTGGTGGAAGCAGTTCAACGATCCCACGCTGGATGCGTTGATCCAGCGCGCAGCGGCCAACAACCTGGACCTGCGCATCGCCGCGGCACGTCTGCATGAATCGAGGGCGCTGCTCAGCGGCGCCAAATCCGAACAGCTGCCGACGATCGATACCGACGTGAACTACACGCGCAGCCGCGGTCAGCAACCGGGCTTCGGCACGCAGCGGCAGACCGTGACGACGTACCAGGCAGGCTTCGACGCGTCGTGGGAGCTGGACTTGTTCGGCGGCGTGCGCCGTTCGGTGGAAGCGTCCCGCGCCGATCTCGGCGCCAGCGAGGCGGCGCTGCACAACGCGCAGGTCAGCCTGCTGGCCGAGGTCGCACGCAATTATTTCGAATTGCGCGGTAGCCAGCTGCGGCTGGACATCGCCCGGCGCGACATCGAAAGCCAGCAGCAGACCGTCCATCTGACCGACCTGCGCCAGCAGCTCGGCTCCGGTTCCGAGCAGGACGTGGCCAGCGCGAAAGCCCGCCTGAGCGCGGTGCAGGCGCAGCTGCCGCTGCTGCAGACGCAGGCCAGCGCCAGCGAATTCCGGCTCGCCGTGCTGCTCGGCGAGCGCCCGGGTGAGCTCGACATCGACGTCTCGCCGAAGAGCTTCTCGCCGATTGCGGTAAGCCTGCCGATCGGCGACGCCGGCGACGTGCTGGCACGCCGCCCGGACGTGCATATCGCCGAACGCCAATACGCCGCCGCCACCGCGCGTATCGGCGTAGCCAAGGCGGATTTCTTTCCGCACATCACGCTGGGTGGCTTCCTCGGTTTCCTTGCCGGACGCAGCAATGATTTCGGCAGCCCGTCGACGCGCGCATGGTCGCTGGCGCCGAGCATCAGCTGGTCCGGCCTGAACATCCAGCGCGTGCGGGCCAACCTGCATGCCAGCGAAGCGCGCGCCAACGCGGCGCAGGCGAACTATCAGCAGACCGTGCTGCTGGCGATCGAGGACATCGACAACGCGGTTACCGGTTTCAACCAGCAACGCCTGCGCGTCGATCACCTGATCGAACAGAGCACGCAGAGCAAGCGTGCCGCCGACCTGGCCCGCGTGCGCTATCAGGAAGGCGCCACCAGCTTCCTCGAACTGCTCGACGCCGAGCGTACCCAGCTCGCTGCCGAAGACGATCTGGCTCAGGCCGAGGCAGCGATCAACACCCGTGCCGTGGCGCTGTACAAGGCGCTCGGCGGCGGCTGGCAGGCTTGCGGCGACGAGCATTGCGGCGCCGTGGCCAAGTCCGACGCCGCACCATGAGCCGGCCGGCCCGACGTGTGCCGGCGCCGGCGACCGCACCGGCGATCACACCGGTTTATCGCGTGGCGCTGGTCACCGGCGCCAACCGCGGCCTCGGCTTCGAGGTGGCGCGCCAGCTCAGCGAGCGCGGCATGACCGTGCTGCTGGGTGCGCGTGATTTCGACAAGGGCTTGCACGCGGCGCGCAAACTCGCCGGAGCACCCGGCGAAGTGATCGCGGTGCAGCTCGACGTGACCCGGCAGGACGAGGTCGACACCCTGGTCCGCTGGACCGACGTTACCTACGGCCGGCTCGACGTGCTGGTCAACAACGCCGGCGGCCATTACGACCACGACGCTGCGGCCAGCACTAGCGACATCACGCCGGCGCATGCTGCGCTGGAGACTCACCTGTTCGGCAGCTGGCGTCTGTCGAGCGCGTTGCTGCCGCTGATGCGGCGGCATGGTTACGGCCGCATCGTGAACGTATCGAGCGGTTGCGGCGCCAGCGGCTCGACCAGCGCCAGCTGCGTGGCCTATCGCACCTCCAAGGCCGCGCTCAACGCCTATACCCGAACGCTGGCGGCGGAGCTCGACGGCAGCGGTATCGCCGTCAACGCGGTGTGTCCGGGCTGGGTCGCCACCGAACTCGGCGGCCCCGGCGGTCGACCCGTGGAGCGCGGGGCGGCGGGTATCGTATGGGCGGCCAACCTGCCTGCGCCGGCGCCGACCGGACGCTTCTTCCGCGATGGCGAAGTGATCCCGTGGTGAACCGCTGACCTCAGCTCTTGCCGGGCCCGCTGTGCTGCGAGTACAGCGCGTGCCAGCGGCCGTCGACGTAGACGAAGATGTCGGACGAACGTACGTCGCTGGCCGCGCCCTTCGCCGGGTCGTGGAACGACAGGATCGCGGTGTCGCCGTGGATCACGACCGCCTTGCCCGACGGATGCGCCTTGATCCATGCCTCGACCTTGCGACGTTCCTCGTCGGAGCCGCGATTCTTCGCCGCGTGCGCCATGATTGCGGACTTCGGATGCACCGCGCCGTCGGTGCCGACCGAGCGGTACTCGGGCAGCAGCATGGCATCGAGCCAGGCGCTATCGCCGCTAAGTTCGGCCTCCAGCCAGTGCTCATCGACAGCGATCACCGCCGCTTCGGTCCTGGCGGTTTCGTCCGGGCCGGTCTGCGTGGCGGAAGTCGCCGCGATCGCGCCCGTCGTTCCCATCGTCGTCGCGGCAAGGCACGCCAAGGCGACCCGGAAGAGATATTGCTTGCGCATGCTGCTGTCCTCGTCCGCGGCGACATTGCCGCTGATGCAGACTGCCCGGCATGGCGGCGCGCCGCACCGTCCCTGTGACGACCGACGGCGACGGCGTGACAAACGGTCGCCACGCATTCGCCAGCGGTCGCGCTGACCGGTGCGAACCCGCGCCGTCCGCCGACACCGCTTCCGACCATCGGCACGTGCACGCGTGCCGCTCGTCACCACCGCGATGCCTGTCGTCACAAGATCGGCGACGCCACCGATGGTCCATGCCAGCCTTGCCCCACCGTCCACATCGACGCTGTTGTCCGGTTGCTCATGCAGCGGACGCGCGGCAAAGGGAGATAGACATGCGATTGCCCGCCATCTTCGTGACTCTTGCAGCCATGCTCGCGCTAGGCGGCACGACCGTTGCGGCTCGCGCCGCGCCACCGGATTCTTCGTCGGCGGCCACGATCTTCGCGCCAGACGCGATCGCCGGAACCGCCAACGATGGCGCGGCGGCGTTCACTCCGGATGGCGCGACGGTGGTCTTCATGCGCGACACCGGCAGTGGCTCGACCCTGATGGAATCGCGGCGCGAACATGGCCGCTGGTCGGTGCCGCACGCGGCTTCGTTCTCGGGACATTGGCACGACCTCGATCCGTCGATGGCGCCCGATGGTTCGTTTCTGCTGTTTGTCTCCAACCGTCCGGCCACGCCAGGCGGTCCGCCCATCGATGCGGTCCGTGCCGGCAAGCGCCGCGCCGGACAGGGCATGAACCTCTGGCGGGTAAACCGGCAGGGCAGCGGCTGGAGCGAGCCGGTGCGTCTGCCCGACACCGTCAACCTCTGCTCCCTGGTCTCCTCTCCGAGCATCGCCGCTGACGGCAGCATCTATTTCATTGGCTGTGCAGGGCCCAACGGCGATTTCAAGCTATTGCAGTCGCCGTATCGCGACGGGCATTACGCGACGCCTCACGTGGTGGCACTCGGCGAGACGGACGCGACGGTCCGCGACCCGGCGATCGCGCCCGACGGCTCATTCATGGTCGTCAGCATCAAGCACGCGGCGCAGGAGGCGTACCGTCTCGCCATCGCGTTCCGCACCTCCGGCGGCTGGACCGCGCCACGCGATCTCGGCGACACGGTCAATAGCGGCGAGAGCATGGGGGCTCAGCTGGGCCCCGATCACCGCACGCTGTATTTCTACAGCGATCGCCGCCTGCCGGCATCGGACCCGAATGCCGCCGCGACGTGGAACAACGGTGCCGGTCATATCTGGCGGGTGTCGCTGGCGCCATGGCTGGATGCGCACGGATGACGGCATGCGCCGCCGCCGTCACTCTCGGCCATCTGCGTGTGCACGCTTACCGTTCGTCACCACCGCGGCGCCTGTCGTCACAAGACCGGCGACGCGACTGATCGCCCGTGCCAGCCTTGCGGGAACATCACCGATCCACATCGGCACCAACGCCCGGTTGCTCATACAGCGATACACGACAAAGGGAAGACAGACATGCGATTGCAGGCCATTTTCATGATTCTTGCAGCGGCGGGCACGCTCGCCGGCACAACCGGTGCGGTCCGCGCCACGTCGCCGGATTTCCCGCCGACAGCCACGATCTTCGCGCCCGGCGCGATTGCCGGAACCGACGACGATGGCGCGGCGGCATTCACGCCGGACGGCGCGACGGTGTATTTCATGCGCGGCACCGACAGCTTCACGCTGATGGAATCGCATCGCGACGGCGGCCACTGGTCGACACCGCGGGCCGCGCCATTCTCCGGGCAATGGCGCGACCTCGATCCGGCGATGGCGCCCGATGGTTCGTTCCTGCTGTTCGTCTCGAACCGGCCGGCCGCGTCGGGCGGCTCGCCCATCGACGCGGTCAGCGCAGGCAAGCGCTATGCGGGCCGCGGCATGAACCTGTGGCGGGTGAACCGGCAGGGCCATGGCTGGAGCGCGCCGGTGCGTCTGCCCGATATCGTCAACAGCAGCCCGATGACATTTGCCCCCAGCATCGCGGCCGACGGCAGCATCTACTTCATCGGCCGCAGCGGGTCAGACTCGCAGCTCCATCTGCTGCGCTCGGTTTATCGCAACGGCAGTTATCTGCCGCCCGACGTGGTGGCGCTCGGTGACGCGGATGCGACGATCCGCGATCCGGCGATCGCGCCCGACGGTTCATTCATGGTTGTCAGCATCAAGCATGACGCGCAGCAACCTTATCGGCTGGCCATCGCGTTCCACACGCCCACCGGCTGGAGCGCGCCGCGCGATCTCGGCGACACGGTGAACGGCGGCAAGCACAGCATGGGCGCCCAGCTGGGTCCCGATCACCGCACGCTGTATTTCTACAGCGATCGCCGCCTGCCGGCATCGGACCCGAATGCCGCGGCGACATGGAACAACGGCGCCGACCATATCTGGCAGGTATCGCTGGCCTCCTGGCTTGACGCGCCATCCGCGACGGCTCCCACGGCTTCCCGCCAGCTTCCGGCAGAGCCGGCATGGGGACTGGGCGACGATGCGTCGCCCGCATTCACACCGGACGGCCAGACGGTGGTGTTCGCACGCGGGCTGGGGCCGTTGCGGCGGATCTATCTTTCGCATCGGCAGGCAGGGCTCTGGTCGGCGCCGGAACGCGCGCCGTTTTCTGACCAGTGGATGGACCTGGAACCCGTGATGGCGCCCGATGGCTCGTATCTGATCTTCATTTCCAACCGGCCTGCCACGGCCGGCGGCAAGGCGCTGGACGGCTATTTCGGCGGCAAGCCGCAACCTGGCCGTGGCGGCAACCTGTGGCGCGTGAACCGCGAGGGCCATGGCTGGGGCACACCGATGCGGCTTCCCGATATCGTCAACACCAGCCCGGCGACCTACTCGCCGGCGGTGGCGGCGGACGGCAGCTTGTATTTCATGAAGCCCGATCCGCAGAGCCATCATCTGCGGATCTATTTCAGCCAATTTGCCAACGGGCAGTTCCAGCCGCCCGTACGGCTGCCTTTGCCGTCGAACGAAGGCGCGACAGCCGATGTCGATCCGGCGATCGCGCCGGACAAGTCCTTCATCGTGTTCAGCTCGAATCGCAAGCCCGCTGCCGCGGACACGAACGACTTGTTCATGGCCTTCGCCACACCCGCAGGCTGGAGCCAACCGATCCACCTCGGCCCGTCGGGCGAGGAGGCCCGTCTCGACCCCGACCTGTCCACGCTGTATTTCACGGCGGCGGACAAGCGCATCCACCACATGTCGATCACACCCCGGCTGATGGAACACGTTGCGGCCAGACACTGATGAAGCCGGGCGATGTTCTTGCCACCGCTTGGGATACCGATGCGGAGGCGCTGCGCTGAACCCCGGCTCACGTTCCGCATCGGCACCACTTCCGGCCTATCCGTCGACTGCACGGCATGGGCATACTGCGCGAATGAATAGTGAGCCAGCGGCTGGCATCGCCAGCGAGAATCCTGTGCCGGACGACATCACCTCGCAGGGGTCAAAGACCTGGGGCCTGGCGTTCGGCTTCTGGACGCTGCTGGCACTGTCTTACGCGCTCGTATCCGGGCTTTCCTCGATCAGCGAGGGACACGAGCCGGCTTGGTTGCGCGGACTGACCTGGAACCTGGCCGACTTCTACCTGTGGATGCTGCTGGTCCCGGGGATCGGCTGGCTGGGACGGCGGGGCACGCTGCATGGCTGGCCGCGATTTCTGGCGCTGCAGGTGCCGGCCAGTATCGGCGTGGCGCTGGCGCAGACGCTGCTGCAA